>Ga0164243_10000033_pt1 | contig 382171 bp, 344 predicted proteins | sample OricompcompostOP_FD_108781 | JGI IMG/M metagenome (GOLD analysis project Ga0164243, IMG submission 108781) | Organic Plus compost microbial communities from Emeryville, California, USA - Original compost - Organic plus compost (OP) | ecosystem: Engineered > Solid waste > Mixed feedstock >... | reverse complement strand
CCCGCCTTCGCCCCACCCCTCTCCACAAGATGACGACCGAACGCACAAGCATAAACCGCGCTCCAGCGCCCCGAAACCTCCTCGGCCAATCCACGCAACCCGCTCGTCCCAAATCTCATGAAGCATCCCAGATGACAGAGAGAAAAATCATGCTGCGCGCCGCCAATCCGCGGACCAGCGCGACAAGCGGCCTTCGATCGCCCCGCCTTCCATCAGGACGCGGACCTCGATGGGCGTCTTGGGCTCGACGATCTCGATGGGAATGACCGCTTCGAACGAACCGATGCCCTGCGGGCAGACGCGAAGCTTGCCGAGCAGGTCCTGAGAATGGATTTCGACGGAGAATATCTGGCCGTAGCAATCCTCCTCGATATCGAAGATCAGCTTGGCGTCCCAGCGCCCGACGGGGAGATGGAAATAAGGACCGTAGACGAGGCATCGCGCCGCACCCGTGAGATCGATCGTCTCGCCGAGATAATCACCCGGCTGATCGCCGGAAAAGAAGGTCCATGCGGGCCACGAGACGGTCGGCTCGGTCGTTCCGAAACGTGCGAGCTCCAGTGGAAGCAGAAGCTTTTCGGCGGCTTCACGCAAGGACGGATCGAGCTCGGCGCCGTCTCCCTGGGGCGGTATGTATCCCGCTATGATCGCCGCCGCGGCTTCCTCCAGTTTCGGAGGCGCCAGGGTCCTGGCCTCGCCGGAAACCGCCGATCCGACATGCAGCAGGGCCCTCGTCATCTGTTCGGGGGCAAGGCGGGTATCCAAATGCCGGTCGATCCGCTCCAGCAGCCAATCGATGCCGTCCGTTCCCTTGACGTCGTTGCGACGCATGACGAGCCCCGCAGGAGCAGCCGCAAGCGGCTCGAGACAGGCCAGACTGGCGGACACGGCCCTGACCAGGGACAGATCCTGCTGCTCGGTGCAGCGCGCGAGATAGGAGACCGCGTCCACCGGGTTCTCGAGGAAAAGCAGGAACGGGGCATTCGTTCGCACGATCATTTCCGACAGCCGCGCCTCAGGATATTGCGAGACCAGGACGGCATGCTCCTTTTCCGGGCTCTGGATGAATTCTCGCAGATCCTCGATCCTGTCCGCCGCCAGGACCGTATAGGCTCCGAATGCCTCGCGCGCCACGGCGTGCAGCGCCGCGAAGCCCCAGGACGACATCACCCCGGGCATGCCAAAACCGCACAGGATCGTCATGATGGAACTCCTCGTGTCACGGCTTCAAAGCGATCCGCTGAACAGGGAATCATAGAGCGCCCCCACCCTCCGGTGATATTGTTCGGCGGAAAAGCGCGCTGCCTGCCTGGGGCCGGCCTCCGACAACCCGGCGCAGAGATCGCCATCATGGGCGAGACTGTACAGGGCCTTGCGCATCTCGTCCGTGCTGTAGGGATCTACCAGCAAGGCTCCGTCTCCAGCTATCTCGGGGATGGATCCTTCCGTCGAGCTGAGAACCGGCGTCCCGAGCTGCATGGATTCGAGAACCGGCAGTCCGAATCCCTCGTAAAGCGATGGAAAGACGACGGCGCGCGCACCCCGGATGAGACTAACCAGCAGCGGATAGGATACGAAATCGAAGCGCTGGATCTGCCGTTGCGGAATGATCTTGTCTTTCTCGCGCAGATAGAAGCGGAAACGCTCTTCCTCGATGAGCTGCTGGGTTTCGGCCCCCTTCCAGCCGGGGGCGCCGACGATGATGAGCGGCAGGTCGACCTTCGCCGAAAGATAGGCATCGATCAGCCGCGAGATATTCTTCTTGGGCTCGAAGGCCCCGAAGAAGAGGAAATATTTCTTCCAATCCAGGCGGAAAATGCCGGCCAGCTCGTCCGCGATCACGTCGTCCGGTTTTTCGCGCAGCTTGTCCGGCACGTGAACGGCCTGATATATATTGCTGACGCGCTTTTCATCCACGCCGAGCACCTTGACGATGTCGGCACGGGATGTCTCCGACACCGTGACGATATGGTCCGCCTTCCGCACCAGCGAGCGCAGCATCTTGTAGTGATAGCGCTTGTCGTCTTCCGTCAGATAGGGCAGCCTCAGCGGCACGAGATCGTGAATCGTATAGACGTTCACCGCTTTCCTGACCGTGAGCGGCAGCGGATAGGTACAATGCAACAGGTCCGGCTGCGCTTCGAAGTTCAGGGCGAGGCTGCTGCCGTAGCGCTTGAAATGGTGGCGCGCGAGGCCGAACAGGTCGTTGGCGGCATAAAGGAGTTCGGCATCGCCGATCTGCGCCTGAAGCGATTTCAGGATGACGGTGCCGTTCAGCGGGATCGGCACAGGCTTGACACCGAAGGGAGCGGCGACGCGTCGCCGCAGCCAGCGCCGCGTCGAAGAGAACGCCTCGTTCCTGCCCTGCTGGGCGCTGTCATCGAAGAGAATGACCTCCCGCAGCATCGGATCGCGAGGGATATTGCCCTGGATGCCGTAGACCACCCCCGTGCGATAGCCGAGCGAACGCGCCGTCGAAAGCAGGCTCCTTGCATAGGTCGCGACACCCGTTCCCTTTTTCAGGGAGAGATTGAGCCCGTCATACAGGATCGTCCGGGTCACTTGGCATTCTCCTATGCTGTGTTTTAAGCCGCCTCAGGCCGGCTCGTCGCGCGAGAGGACCAGAAGGCTGTCGTCGCCCGCATGGATCGAAAGAAGATCCTCCCGCCGGACCGGCACGGCTCTACCGCTGAAATCGAGGCGCCTCAGTGTTCCGTAAACGGCTGTCAGCCGATCGACGAAGCCGCCCGCATCGGCATAACGTGCGGCGTTGAACTCGACGACGATGATCGGCTGGTGACGATCGATGATGTCGCGCATCCCCTCGAAGATGGCTTCCTCGGCTCCCTCCGCATCGATCTTGATGAAATCGATCTTCGAACCGGAGCCGAGATGGTCGAGCGTCGTGACCGGAACCTTGACGACCGTTCCGCTTTCGCCATGCGGGACGAAATTCTCGGAAACGAGCAGCGCGTTCTTCGGCTCGTTATTCGGCACATAGAGCGGCGCCCAGCCGTCGGGAGAACTCCCGAGAGCTACCTTCTCGATCCGCGTCCGTCCCGACAGACCGTTGAGCTCGATGCTGCGGCTCAGCAAGTCGGCGGCGTGAGGATTGGGCTCGACGGCGACAAGCCGCCCCTCGCTCCCCACGAGCTCGGCCAGAAGGACGGAGTAATATCCGAAATTCGCGCCGACATCGACGACGGTCATGCCTCTTTTCACATTGCGGGCGCAGAAGAGGGTAAGCCAGATTTCCCAGAACCCGTCGAGAAGGACATGCGAGCCGAAACCCCTGTCGCGCGTATCGATGTAAAGCTTGTACCGGCCAAGCACGCGCACCAGGGCGGTCTGATCCCCGAGATAGGCGCTCGTCACCCGCTGCAGGATCGCAGCCTCGGCCTGGTGCCGGTCGAAGGCCATAAGTTCATGCAGGTGGAGCAAAGTGGGTGAACTCACGTCAGGCCCCCATCGCAACCGCGTGCCTCGAAGAGGCCGAAAGCCGATATTCATGGCGGAGCCTCTCTTTCGTCCTGTTATGCATTCCGGCGTCTTGCGTCGATGAAGCTTGCACTTGTCCCTCCGATCAATTCGCCGTCGAGGCGGCTATGCCGACCGATGTGGCAGAAAGCGCCGGTCCGCTGATCCCCTGGAAGATCGCCATGAACTTCTGCAGATCGACCGAAGACGCGTTGGCGACGTAGATGATGTCGCGCGGCTGGATTTCGAAATCCTGCATGGCGAGCAGCGTCGCGGCATTCTTCAGATTGAAGCGATAGACGACCGGAACCGGATCCTTCTGGTGCAGAACCGGATTGCCGGGAGGCACGACACGGCTCGCAATAAGGCGGGGCTCGTAGCGGAACAGGAATATGCCGGATGCGTCTGCACGGTTGTCCAGCGGTCCGCCCGTGCGCGCCAATGCATTGGCCATCGTGACGCGCTGCGAAGTGAACTGCACCTCGGCATTCTGGCCGGTTGCACCAAGGACCGTAAAGGTCCGCGGCTCGCGCACGACCGTCACCACGTCCCCTGGGCGCAAACGGACGTTCTCACGCGAGTTCTGAACGATCACCTCGAAGGGGAGATCAAGCGTCATCCCCCTGCGGCTCAGATAGACGACACTGTCGTTGACGCCTGCACGCAGCCCCCCTGCGGCGGCGATCACGTCGAGTATGCGATCTCCGGCCGGTGAAAGCGGCACACGGGCACCGCCCGCCACTTCACCAGTAACTGTAACGGTGTTCGCCGTGGTCTGCTGCACCGTCACCAGAGCCTGCGGCATCACCGCCTTGCCGTTCAGTGACGAAACGATGAGGCGCTCGACATCCGCCGGCGTCCGGCCGGCGGCGACGATGCGGCCGACATAGGGCACGGCGATCGTCCTGTCGCTGTTGACGATCTGCTGCGGAATGGTTACCGAACCTCCAGATGCCTGCTGCTGGCCGACGACACTTGCGGTCGTACCGAACAGGGTGCCCGGCGGAGCCTCCCAGAGGCTTACCGAGACCACATCTCCAACCGAGATGCGAAGACCCGGGTCACGTCCGCCCGTCCCGAAATAGGCGGCAAGACTTGGCTTCGGACGCGCCACATTCTTCACCAGAGCCTGCGACGTGACATCGACCAATGCAAACGCCGGCACTGCGCCGTTTTTGCCGGCAGCGGCCTCCTCCAGAACATCGGAGGCCTTGGGACCGCCGGCCGGCAATGCACAACCCGTCAACAGGGAGGCGACAACACATAAGACAACAACTACGAACTGCATCGCCTGTCCTGACAAAGATGGGAGATAGCTACGCGAGAACATCTGCCTGACCGCGTCAGGCGCCTATCCCCTCCCGATGCCCGCGAGCGAAACGGAGGCTGGATGAGGGACTGAAGCCATAGGCACTCTTGTAAAGGACGGAAAACCTTCCCGGATTGGAGAACTGCAAGCTCATAGCAAGATCGGTGATGCTTTCCGCCTGCCCGCCCTTGATGGCGCCATGGGCAGCGGCAAGCCGGTAGTTGCACAAGATGCCCATCGGCGTATCACCGCGGTAGATCCGGAACATCCGCTGCAGCGCCCGCGGGCTGCAGCCGGCGGCGTTGGCCAGATCTTCCAGCATGATGGTGTTGCGAAGATTGTCCCGCATGAAAGCTTCCGCTTTCAGGAGCTGCCGCGGCGCGTCCTTGAGCGCGGCGCGGCCAAAAGAATCCGCCAGATTGTGAGGCAGCTTGGCAAACAGCTTGACGAGCACGAGCTGCTGATAGGCCTTGGCCAGCATCGTCCTTTCGGCGGAACGCGCAAGCTTCAGATCCTTCTCCGCCTGCCTTAGGGTCTGATAAAGACCTTGCGTGTCGCCCTGCCTGAAGCTGATGGGCGGAAGAGAGAACTCCTGCACATAAGGCGTTCCCGTCAGATCCTCGAAATGCTGCCGTAAGATGGTGGTGGGAATATGCAGCGCCAACCAGGAGCTTCGCGGCTGGATGCTGATTCGATTCCCGGCCATCCCGTCGAAGCTTGCGACCTGATTGGCCGAAACCCGCAATGTCTTGCGGGTCCGCCTGTTCTGCACTTCCAGACCGCCCGCCAGCAGGAATACGATGCTGACACGCGATGCATCGCGCTTGGCAATCGCTTCAAGGCGGGAGGAGTGTTCCGCACTGACGATCGATGCAGTCTCGATGGGCTGCCTGTAGATCTTGAATGAATAGTCCCCGTTTTCTTCCTGCGGTACCGTCCATTTCCAATTCGGCTCAAAAACTTCAAGATTACGAACAATTGCATCGCGAGAATAAACCTCGAAACCACCAACGCACTGCTCGACAATTCTCCCCAACTGGACCATCTGCCATCCCTGCCCAAAATCTGAAGTTGCAGTCTACTTCATCGCCACCAATGAATTTTTCGATTAGATAAAATATCGTGATCACTGTCACGATCAGGACATATGTGCGGCCCCTCCATCAGCCCTACACGATTGCAAATGCGCAACTCATATAAATTGCTATTATATTAGCTGATGCTTTCTGTCTTGCCAGTACAAATAATGACGCGATTGTACAGATTGATGATCCCGCGCCTTCTCCCGACAACCTGAAGCGATTATGAACATAAGCTAAAACTCACGCTTTTCAGATGCAAAAAAATGCATGTTAAGATTGCAGTTTCGGATGCGACCGAAAATGGCGCCGGCTTGCCTTCCGGACTGTCCGGCCGTTCACAATGTGGAATAGATCTTGAGCGCGTAGCCGACGTCGTCGAACACGCGGCTGCGGCCGTTGCGCAGCACCAGGGCGGACGTGCAGAGATCGCCGATCATGTTGAGATTGTGGCCCACGATGATCATCGAACGATCCTTCCGCTTGACGAAGAGCTCTTCGAAAGAACGGACTTGGAAGCGCCTGTCACCCACGGCGATCACTTCGTCGATGAGGTAGCAGTCGAAGTCGATGGCAAGCGACATGCCGAAGGCGAGCCGCGCACGCATGCCGGATGAATAGGTCCTGATCGGCATGCGCAGATATCTGCCGAGCTCGCTGAACGTTTCCACCGAATCGCGAATTTCCTCGAACGGCTTGTCATAGACGCGCGCCAGAAAGCGCATGCAGTCGAAGCCGGTCATCGCCCCGCTGAACCCGCCGCTCAGCGCGATCGGCCACGACATGGACATGGTGCGCACGATCCTGCCGGACGTGGGTTCCTCTATTCCGGCCAGCAGGCGCACCAGTGTCGACTTGCCGGCGCCGTTATGACCGAGGACGGCGATCTTCTCGCCCCGCCGGATCGTGAAAGTGATGCCGTCCAGCACGCGGCGCATGCCGCCATGAACCGGATATTCCTTGACGAGATCGAAAGCGCCGACGATCTCAGCCGGCTCCGGCGCGGCGTCTTTTCGCCTTGGATCCAAAAGCGGCGCGAGCTGCGGAAGACTTGCGGGAATGTCGTTCATTGCGATGCCGAATGCTCCAGGACCTGCGTGGCCCAGAGGCTCACGATCCCGTAAGCGGCCCCGCACATGGCAAGGAGCATCAGGAACGACATGATCCGCTTCGGATAGAGCGGATGATCGGGCAGGTTCGGTTCGGCGATACGCTCCAGGTAAAGCTGCTGACGTTGCGCGTCGATCTTTGCATTTTCCAGCGACGTCGTTGAGGACGTCAGCATCTTGGCCGCCATCTCCCGTTCCAGCAGAAGCTGTTCGTATTGAGCGATCCGCGGCGCCATGGAACTGTCGCTTCCGACGATCCTTGCACGCTCGTTGCTGATCTGGCTCTCCATGGCGGCCACCCGTGCCTGCAGCGCCCCTCTCTGCGGGCTCTGCGGTGCCTGCTCGTCGAGGGCCAGCAGACGCGCCTTGTTGGTGGCGACCTCGTCCGAAAGCCGCGCGATCAGGTCGAGTGCCGCCGCCGATTGCTTGGTCGGGTCGACAAGCGCCTCCCGGTTCCGAAACTCCGTCAAACGCGTTTGCAGCAATGCCAGCTGATCCTGGCTGTCGTTCATCTCCACCTGCGCATAACGGATGGCATCCTGCCGCGCCCGGTCGTTGAGCCGGTTGATAAGCTCTTCCGCATGCTGGAGAAGAGCCTCGGCGAGGCTACGGGCATCTTCTGCCCGAAACGCCCGGACTTCCAAAGTACTGACGCCGCTGCCGCTGTCCGTCTGGACCTTCACGAAATGCAGGTAGTGCCTGAAAAGCTCTTCGCTGTTGTCATCGCTCCACGGCAGCGGGAAACGATTCAGAAAGTCTGCCTCCGGGCGCGACAGCATGTCCTTCAGCCCGTCATGCTCGATCAGCGCGTCCATGGCCGCCCGGGACAGCATGAATTCGCTGACGATGTAGCTGTCGTCCTGCGCCCGCACGAAGCCGGTGCTCTGCAGGAGCCCGCTGAGCAGCCCGGCCGCATTGCGGTTTGGGCTGCGCACCACGAATTGCGTCTCGGAGACGTATTGGTCGGCGCTGATGAAAGCGTAGTAGACCGCTCCGGCCGCGCCCGGAACGACGACCATAAGAAGCAGGAGAAGATGGGCGCGAAGCCACCGCGCGGCCGATCTCCATGGGCTTGCCGTCCGGGCCGGAACCTCGCGGACGGAGCGCACGCTGACCAACGTGACGAAATCGGTGAAATCCTTGTTGTTCTCAATACGGCTCATCGGAAGGCTGCCAGTTTCATCGCGCAGTCGAAGCGGTCTGCCAGAACTCGTCTCCAGCAATCAAGGCACGTCATACAGCACTTCCTATAGAGAGCCCTGAAATCGGAAGGTAGATTTCAATTGAACGGGCAACCGCCTCACACAGGATTGCAATCATATTCAAAATGTCAAATATATTTTCCCGTACAACAAGGTAAATTTGAATTTTGTCGTAATTTATACTTTGTGGACGTATTTGGTATAGCGACGATGGGGCGGGCCGGTAATAGATTACGAACGGCGTTGGCCCTGCTCTTTGGTAGCTGTTTCAGGGAACTCGGAATGTTCGAAAGTATCTCGGACCGTGGACGCAAGTTTACCGATCAGTACGATCGCACGGTTCCCGCCATGCTCGGCAGTTTCCGATCGTCCGGAAGCGATGCAACCCGGCCTGGAATGCACATGGCGGGAGGCGGAAAACTGCAATGAACGCCATCGTCATGGATATTTCCCGGCTCGTCGAGCGGGAGCATTATTCGACCCCGACGGGCATAGACCGCTATGCGCTTCATTATGCAAACTGGCTGAACGAGCGACGCAAACGTACCGATGCGGCACAGTCCTCCCAATCCGCGTGGTTCATAGAAACCGGCTATAGCGGCGCCGTGGCGGTTGGAACCAACCGCGCGGACAAGCTGATCTCGGCGATCAATCACCGCTGGGCAACGACGGAGTTGTCGTCCTCGCAAGCGGCCTTTCTGGAGCGGATCTTTGCCGCCATCGACGGCAAGCTTGCCTGGCATGCGGCAGAAGAAGACGCGGCGACGGGCCAGGTTCTTCTGAAGCGGCTGCGGAGGAATGCACGCCTGGTCGCCGGCAGCGTCTTCGATAGGCTGAACATACCAAGCAATACCGCGCTGATCCATGTCTCCCACAGCCGTCTTGATCGGACCTCAGCGTTCTCCTGGCTCCGGGAATCGGGACGGAAGGGCATCTTCTACGTCCACGACCTCATTCCGTTACTGCATCCCGAGTTCGTCCGGCCTCACGAACCTCGGCGCCACCGGTCCAGGATGGAGACGGTGTTGAACCATGCCGCACTTGTTCTGTGCAATTCGCAGGTCACGGCCCGTGCCCTCTATACGTTCGCGCAAGAAGAAAACCTGAGGCTGCCATCGATCGCCGTGCTTCCGCCGGGCGTCGAAAAAGCCTTCCTGAATGTCCCGCGGGATCTGCCTCGCCCCCGGAACCCGTATTTCGTGGTGGTCGGCACGATCGAGCCCCGCAAGAACCACATGCTGCTGCTTCATCTGTGGCAATATCTGGCGGAACGCGACGGCCCCCGGGCGCCGCGTCTGGTCATCGTCGGCAAGCGGGGATGGGAGAACAGCCAGATCCTTGCGATGTTGGAGCGTTGCCGCGCTCTGCCGGGACTGGTGATCGAGGTGCCGGGACTTGGAGATGCCGCGCTGGCAAGGCTGGTCGCCGGCGCTTCCGCCCTGCTCTCTCCCTCCTTCGTGGAAGGATACGGCATGCCCGTGACCGAAGCGCTTGCCCTGCATACGCCGGTCATCGCCTCCAACATTCCATCGCACCGCGAAGCGGCCGGCAGCGAGGCGATCCTGCTGGATCCGCTGGATGGCCGGAACTGGCGTGCGGCGATCGATGCGGTCCTCACCTCGCCGCGCCGCCTTCACGCGGCAGGCACGATCCATCGATGGGAAACGCATTTCAGCGACCTGGAAGCTCTGATCGAAACCGATATCGCCGCACGCCGCTATTCCGCACAACGCAGGCCGCAGCGTGCCTTTGCAATACCAAAGGGTGCACTGTCTTAGCATGAGCAAACTTGATGCCGCACGACCGCAAAGAAACAACCTGCTGGAAAGATTGAGGGGTCAGCAAGTGACAAGCTATTATGACATCGAGAACTGCTACAAGTTCATCTTGGGGCGCCCCCTGAACAAGGACGAAAAGGAAGCCATCGGCCGCGACTTGCTGAAGCTCACGGACATTCCGCTGGAAGAGCACCGCAGACGCTTTCTCTCATCGGCGGAATTTCATCAACGCCACGGAGAGCTTGTCTTCAATAATTTCATACCAAAATCCGTCATCGTGCTCTTCGAGACGAAATACAACTTCAAGATCTATCTCGATCTTCGGCAGTATCATATCTCCTTCGGCATCATGAGCGGCGAATACGAGAAGTTTGACGTCGACCTTATCAAATCGGTCGTGCCGGATGACGGGCACTTCATCGATGTCGGCGGCAATGTCGGCTACTATTCGCTCTCCGTCGCTGCCCGTTCGTCCTTCAAGGGCAAGGTTCTCGCCTTCGAGCCTCTGCCGAAGCTCTGGGGTCTCTTCGACCGCTCTATCAGGGAAAACGATTTCGGCGGCCGCGTCAGCGTCCGGCAACTGGCTCTCGCCAACGCGCCGGGCAAGATGCAGCTCAGCAATGCCGAAGAATCCATCAATGCCGGCGCGACGAGGTTGATCGCCAAGGCCATCGGCGATACGGCCGAAAGGGTGACCGAGGTGGAAACCCTCGACCGGGTCGTGGAAGGGATGCGTCCGGATGCATTGAAGGTGGATATCGAGGGCGCCGAGGGACTTTTCCTGAAGGGTGCCGTCCAGACCCTTGCGAAGCACAAGCCGACCTTGCTGATGGAAATCAACCGCGACATGCTCGCGGTCCTGTCGAGGACGACGCCGGGATCGATCCACCAGCAATTGTCGGACCTCGGTTACGGCGTCTGGAGCAGTTCCGCGAACAGCTTGAAACATTCCGCGACGGCCGCCGAGCTGGACGCCGATTTCCCGCCCGGAGCTGTGGCGAACATTTTTGCCGTTCACAAGGATCGCATGAAACAAGTGTCCGAGCGCATCCTGCCTCTCGGTGTCAAGATCGAAGGTCCGAAAGCCAAACGGAGTCGCACCAAGGAAATGGCGCTCTGATCATGGATATTCCGGTTGCATCGGAGACGATGTCCGATCTGGCAGATGATCGCAGGAAAAAACGCGGCAAGCGCAAGGGCGTCGTTGCCTATTACGGCTCGTGCCCCAGCGAGCAATTCGTGATCCATGCCTTTCCGGACAGCAATCTGGGCTTCTTCTGTTTTGGAATAAACGTCGCCAGCTTTATCGACGACGACAAGATCGAGCTCGGCGGCATCGAAAAATGGCCTGAGGCGATCAGGAAAAAACTGCGGTTCGAAGCCCAGCGAGGCTTTCGTGAAAGACTTAGGAAGGCAGCACCGCAGACCCTTGTCATCGATTTCGCACGCTCGACGCGCGTCTCGATCATGCGCTACGGCGATAGCTTTCTGACGGTTCCTTACGAACTGCTGGACGCGGGGCCAAGGCTGCAGGCCGAGGCAGCTTCCCTTTTCAATATTCTTCCGTTCGGCGGGCCCGAATACTGGAAGATCGTGATCGGTGCCATGCAGGAGTTCTGCAGCTTCGTGTCGCAGGAATTGCCGGATACCGAGGTGATCCTTCTCGACATCCCTCCCACGGCCGATTACCGGGGCGCCCTTATCGACAGCAACACCTACATGATGGATTTCTGCCGCTGGCAGCTTCGTTATCCCATCAGCCGGACGCTGATCGATTTCTGCCTCCAGCGCATCGAGAACAGCCGGGTCCTGATGCCGCCCGTACCTCTTTATTGCGACGACGAGGCCGCCTATGGCCCCACGCCCATGCACTATTCGCCAAAGGTTTGGCGGCAGACGGCCGCCATATTCCGCGCAAGCGGCGGCTTCGGCGCCCTGCCGCGCTCAAGCGATCCCGCAACGATGCTCGCCAACTATTCCGGCATCATGGGCGCCTTTGCCAGGACCGCTTCCACGGCCCCAAATCTGCATCGATTCGGCCTGGACATCCTGCACGGCGCTTTGCCCTATCTGTTCGCAAAGATCCAGAATCCTGCCGGCAGCTATCTCCGCGAGCCGATCGATGCACAGGATGTCGTGGCAGCGTTCCGGTGGATTCTCGGTCGTGAGCCGGAGTCGGCGCTGACCTTCCTCAATCACTACGCGCTGGCCGATCGCAGGGAATTGAGAAACACACTTCTGCGTTCGTCCGAATTCCAGAACCAGGTCAAACATCATGCGCAGTATTAGCTCCAAGGAGCATGCGCTCACTCCCGCATCACTCGAATTTCACGTGGTGGCGCGCCGCGTTGACGAGGTAAAGGCCTGCCACGGTCGTGAACAGGCAGGATTTGAAGAGATACCCCATATCGTAGTAGGTCTTCAGCGTGTCGCCGAATATGCCGGCCCGAAAAAGTTCGAAGCAATGGACGAGAGGGATGTAGAGCGCCAGCTTCTGCGCCTCGCTCGGCAGCCAGGCCACCATGAAGAACATTCCCGAGATGGGAAGGGTCAGGTACTGTATCGGCTGGATGAGCTTTTCGACGAATTCGAAACGTTCCGACGCGGCCGCAAAGAGCAGCCCCACGCCAAAGGCGAACCATGCCATGAACAGCCATCCTGCAAGGGCCAGGCCCAGATCGCGGTACGGATCGATGATCCCCATCAACCGGACAATGATATAGGTGACCACGAGAGCGGCCGTGATGCCGCCGATCTCCATGAGCGCGCGTGCGATGAGCGCGTCATGCAGGCGGATCTGGCGATGGTACATCAACGGCAGGTTCTGCCGGAGGCAGGAGACCGAATGGGAGGTCACGTGCCGCCAGAGGGTCAGCGGCATGTATCCGCTGAGCACGAATGCGACGATGATGAGCCCATGCGACTCGTGCTTCAGCAGAGACCACATGATCATGACGCCGCAGGTCAAAAGCATCGGCTCGACGATCAGCCAGAGAAAGCCGATATTTTCCCGGCCATACCGCGTCAGCACCTCGCGCATGATGAGTGCACCGAGAACGCGCCCCTGAATTTTCAAACCGGTGACGAATTGCGTGAAACCGGCCGCAGCGCCGTGCCTTGTGTCCATGCGGGAAACCCCTCCGTCTGGTTCGGTCGCGGAAGCAAGATCGCTTCACGATACCGGCGGCGGGCTTCCGCTCAATCTCCTTTGCGCCAGTTTTGGACAATTACCGCGTTCCGTGAGCGCTTCCGGTTCGGCAACGGCCGGATCGCACACCGGCAATCGACAGGAAAGGTGCCCGCATGGCTCTCGTGACTGAGAAGACCGAGCAGCAGGAGTTGCCATCGTTCGGGCGCCGGATCGCGAGGCTGCCATCCCGGCGGGCAGAAGCGAAAGAACGGCGAAAACGCCCCGGGCGGCTGGCTGTCTTCCTTGCCGTCGTCGGGCTCCCGGTTGCGCTCGTCAGCCTCTATTACGCCTTTGTTGCAGCTCCGATCTTCGTTTCGGAATCTTCGTTCGTGGTGCGCATGGCGGCGCCGCCCTCCTCGAATGCCTTCGGTTCGCTATTGCAGAACAGCGGGATAACCCGTTCCCAGGACGATACCTTCTCCGTGCAGGAATATGTGCGCTCGCGGCAGGCGCTTCAGGAACTCGGCGAACAGCTTCCGGTGCGCTCGATCTTCGGGAGTCCCGACGCGGACTGGCTGATGCGGTTTCCCCGTTTCTGGGAGAGCAACAGCGAAGAGGAGCTCTATCGCTACTATTCCGACCGCATCGCGGTCGTCCACAACGACATCACCGGCATCACGCTGCTGCGCACCACTGCCTTTCACGCGACAGACGCGTTCGACCTCAACAAGAGATTGCTTGCCCTCAGCGAGAACCTCCTGCAGCGCATGAATGAACGCGCCCATGACGACGCCGTGCAGTTTGCCGGCAACGAGGTGCGCGATGCGGAACAGAGGATGATCGACGCGCAGAAGAAGATCACGACGTTCCGCAACAAGGAACTGATGATCGATCCGAACGCCAGTTCCACATCGATGGTGGAGCTCATCGGTCAACTGTCCGCCGAACTGGCCGCCATGCGGGCCCGCCTCACGGAAACGCGCAAGACGGCGCCCGACAGCAACGCGATACCCTTCATCACCAGCCAGATCGCCGCGCTCGAACAGCAGATCGAAACGGAACGCCGCAAGATGGTCGGCTCCGACAGCTCCATTGCGCCGCGGATCGCAGATTACGAAAGCCTTGTCCTGCTGCGGGAATTTGCCGACAAGGCCCTCGTCTCGGCTCTCGATGCACTGGACGTGGCGAGAGCCGATGCCCGCCGGCAGCAACTCTACCTGGAGGTCGTGGTGCCGCCGCACCTGCCTGACGAGGCGGAGCTGCCATTGGCCCTGAAGAACATCTTCATCACCTTCCTCGTCATGAGCTTCTCCTATCTGGTCGGCTGGCTGCTGCTCACGGCGATCCGCGATCACGACAATGGCTGACAGGCGCTCGGCCCAAGGGCCGGAGGCGCCTTAATTGGCGTGCCAGAAGCAGGTGTAGATCTCGGCCATGCAGGAGCGGATTTCGTGCTCGCATATGGAGTTCGAGGCGATGTGGTCGTAAAGGCCGAACTCCACGTCCCGGGCGCGGATATAATGCTGCAGGGCCGTGCGAAAATCATGCATCGCCTTGTGCAGATGGCCGATCTGTATTTCGACGTCGATCAATGACTTCGGGTCGTTTTCCTGTGCGTAGCCGCGATAGTCGTCGTAGAGCCGCAGCGCCTCTTCGAAGTCGCCGGTTTCCTTCGTCACGTTCGCATAGATGGCGATGAGATCGACTTCTCCGCCGACCGTCACCAGATCCCGCAGCAATTCGCGGGCCTGCGGCCAACGCCCCGCCCGCACGAGATCCAGCGCCTCCTCGCGTTTCTGCTCGACGTCGAGGCGGGCCAGACGCAGGCTGGCCGTCGCGAAATGGTGGTCCACCTCCGGATCGCCCGGCGCCAGCGCCTGTGCGCGACAATACCATTTATACGCAGTTTCAGGATCGCCCATCCGATTGTGCAGATGGCCGAGCTGCAAATGGATATCGGCATCGTGCGGCTGCCTGTCGAGGAACTGCTGGTAGGCTTCCAAGGCCGCCTCGAAGTCCCCCAGCTCCTTGCACGCATGACCGAGCTGAACGAACAGGTCGATCCGCAGCGGGTCCTGCTTCAGTGCGTGCCGATAATAATGCGCCGCGCTGGCCCAATCCTGCCGGTCCCGGGCGGCATCGGCTTCCGCAAGCGCATTGGCGGACGGCTGGGGCTCCGCCAGCTCATCCGTCCGGCGGCTGGCCCAAAGCAGGGGGGAGGTCAGGCGAAGTTCCCGCATCATCATGCCTGCCGGAGCGAAATGTTGCGGGGACGCAGCCAGGAATCCTCCCCGCTGCGCTCGTGGACCCGGATCCGCAGCTCGACGAACCGGTGCTCCGGCCTGATATCGATGCACAAGGCCCCGGAGAACGGTCCCGCGACCGTCACATGCTGGAGAATATCGAGACCGGAATTGGCAACGATCTCCACATCGAGCCTGGCTCTCTCCGCCTGGACGAGATCGAGGTCCAGCAACCAGCTTCCTTCGGCAAAGCTTCGCTTGGGGCCTGCCAGCAGCCAGCCGGGATGCACGTTCCAACCCTTGTCCGTGATCCGAAGCGGCTGACACAGAAGATCGGGGCCGACCATCCAGCCGACATTCTCGACTTCGCGCACGAAGATCGCCGTCTGCTGCCCCTCGGTATCGACCAGCAGCCCGGCAGGCATGACCCGGGCGCTGGACGGATCGATGCTTTCGGGCAGATCGTCCTCGTCCCTGGCGAGCAGCGTATCCCAGAAGGCGGTCTGCCCATCCCGCCGTGCGATGGCGACGATCTTCTTCACAACCTTCGCACGCGTGGTCACGCCACGCCTGAGATCGAATTCCAGCCCGAGACGCTCCGCCGAATTTGGCTCGCGCCCACATATGCGCGAGAAGCTGTAGCGGAGGAATGTCGCGTCGTCATCCGGCGCGAAGCGGGTGAAATTCTCCAGTATGGCGAATTGGTCCGGCTCACGCCGGATCGCCTGAATGCCGGAGCGGCTGCTCAACGCCATCGGGATGGGGCGCCTTGCCTTCAAGGCATCGACGACCCGCAATCGATTGGTTCCTTCACGGATCGCCTTGGCGAGAGCGAGCCTGTCGTCCTGCGAAAGCTCGCTTTCGGTCAGATCCAATGCTTTCGCCCAGGCATCCACGAAGGATTCGGCCGGCAACGAGAATACGTCCGTTGGCAGAACATCCAAGGTCTGTCTATGCAACTCGGCGACGGTCAACTTTGCCCCCTAACATCTGTTCGATCGTTATCGCATGCCGCTCGGCCACACGCGGATAGGCATACCAGCCCGCCGCCTTGCGGCGGTCGGCATCGCGCATGTGGAGCAGTAGCGGATTCTGCGCGAGGCTCAGTAGAGCCTCCGTGATGCATTCGACATCGGTGCTTTTCACGACGTGACTGATCGGCCACATGTCCCGCAGGACCATGGAACGCGAGCAGAGCATCGGACGGTTCACGCTCATGGCGATGCGCGCCGCTCCGGTTGCCGTCTCCGTCGAATGGCCATAGAGGAAGGCGAGGAGATCACATGCGACGAGTTCGCGCCGCAGCTCTTCCTCGGGGACGAAATCGAAACGCGCAGTGACGGAATCCGACAGCCCCAGATAATCGATCAGGTTCTCGACAGTCGCGCGGGCCGCACGGGATTCGTCGTTCGGCACCATGCAGTTGAGCAGCTTCAGTCGCAGCCGCGGATCGTACGAACGCGCTTCGGCAAAGGCGAGCACGAGTCGGTCGATGTTCTTATGCGGCATCAGGAACCCGAAGGAGCCAACGGTGAATAGCCCAGGATCCGGTTCCGCGGCATCCGCCGGTTCGGGAAGAATCCCGTGCGGGACCACCACCGCATTCGGATGACCAGCCGCCGAAAGCGCGCCTGCATCCTCAGACGAATGCACGAACACGATGTCGAAGGCCTTCGTCCATTGCAGACTGCCGCCACGCAGGGCTTCCTTGACGCTGTGCATCGTGACGACGCGCAGCTTGTGGCTGGTCGACGGCAGGACCTGCGCCAGCAGCTCCATGTCCGGCGTGGAGAAATGCCCCGGATGATGCTGCATCCACAGAACGTCCGCGCGCCCCTGGCCGAGCCTTGCGGCGAGCCGCTTGAGCGAGACCAGGTCGTAGCCCCAAAGCCGTGACATGCTTCGGGGAGCGTTCTCCCCCTTCTGCTCCGGCACTTCCGGCAAGGCGTCGTTCATGATCCGCCGCGCGAAGAGGTGGTCTATCCGGCTTGCGAAAGCCGGTGTGGCATAAAGATGTTCGGAATAGGTGGCGATGCCGCACTGCTGCTGCCACGAGGAAATGAGGTCGATGCTCCAGTTCCGCTCTGGCCGGGCAGCGATACGGGCCGGCTTGGCGAGCGCCGCAAGCACACGGCGTGCCACCGCCCGCCAGGTGAGATGGGCGGCCAGCAGCTTCTGCGCCTGCCTGCTGCGCGCTTGAGCTTCTTCCGGCTGATCGAGCACGGCACGCATTTGCGTTCCGAGATGCTCCACGGACGGTTCGGCCCAGAGGCTGAACGAGCCGGCGACGTGCGCGCGCGACGCCGACATGTGGAAATCGACCAGCCAGGCCGTATCCGGGCGGCAGAAATCGAGCTGGCCGCTGTAGTTCGTGGTCACGACAGGAACATCGAGCCGCATGGCTTCGGCAAGCGGCAGGCCGAACCCCTCGCCTCGGCTGGGTGCCACGACCATGGCGGCGGACCGGTAAAGCGCCAGAAGCTGCTCGTCATCATAGTAACGGTTGATGACGGTGATCGGAGGCGCACCGGCAAGCCGCTCGCGTTTCTCCGCGAGCACGGCTTCCAGTATGTTGTCCGGATTGGAGAAGGTCTTGATGACCAGTTCCACCGGATCATCCGACCGGAAGCTGCGGAGGAACGCCTCGACCAGAACATCGATGCCCTTGCGCGCAAAGCAGGAGGAGATGTGCAGAATGCGCTTGCGATCGCCCTCCTGTTGCTGCGGGGCCGCAGGTCCCGTCGGCAGGGGCACGTGATCGCAACCATTGCCGATGACTTCGATGGGGATCGTCACGCCGGACTGCACGAACGCATCACGGACGAAATTCGCCGTCACCATAACGAGGTCCAGGTCGCGGTTGAACCGGTCGACCAGGTATTGGGGAAATTCAAGCTCTTCCCATGCGAAACCGACATAGGCGTTCACATGCCCGACCATATCGTGGGTCGCCGGCGGCCAGGTGTTTCTGAGGTGAATGTCGAAACGTTCTTTCGCGGGATAGCGCTCGCGCATCCGGCGCTTGATGTCGGGAGCGGCATCAAGACGGGCATCGGCCTGCCAATCGTCTTCCGCCGTATAGCAGACCAGGTTCACCCCGAGTTCGATCAGCGCACGGGCGAGATAGCGGTTGACGATCGCGAGGCTGTAATCGCCCTTGAACACACCGTCGAAGAATATCGTTTTGCCGGAAAATTTCTCAATCAGCGATTTTTCGTCGATGCCGCCGGCATCGAGCGCATAGGGTGACACGATATTGTCAAAACGCATACACCACTCCCAAGCCCTTTGCTGTTCCCGAAGAAAGGGCGCCTTTCCGCCGCGTGGGCGACAGGCGCCAGTGCCATTGAAGATGGACCGGCTGTCAGTTTGAGGCGGACGGCCGCCGGGCCGCCCACCTCTCCTCGTGCTCGTACTCAGGAAGCCTTGGCTTCTTCGACGATGTAACCGAGTTCTTCGGCGCGCTGCATAAGGGACTTGCGCACCTTCTCGAGAATCACGCCCGCATAGACCGGCTGAGCGCACCAGTCGTTCCAGTCGCGCGGCGCCGCAAAGGCACCGAACCGGACAACGCCCGGCTCCAGGAAGGACGTCCGTCCACCGAGATCGAGATAGGTTTCGGTGAGCGCACCCTCGGCGCGGATAATGTTGTGCTTGTCCAGTTCGATATGGAAATATTCGAACGGAGCGAGCACCATTTCCTGGGTAATGGTGGTTCCGTTGATCAGGAACTTCGCCGGGATGAGCGAGTCCTCGAAGAACATGCAATGGTCGGGAGACACGAGGAGATCCCGTTCCGGGACATTCTCCGAAATGGCACCGGCCCTGATGCGGATCGGCAGCTGGTCGCGCGGCTTGTCCATGGCCTTCGGATCCAGCATGCGGCGACCGACCCACCGGATTTCCGACACGCCCACACCATTGTAGGTGACGACGAGATCGCCGACCCGCAGATCCTCGACGGGAACATCGCCTTCGGGCGTACGGATCAGCGTGCCGCGCAGGAAGCAGCTCGTGAATTCCAGAATGCCGGTACCTTCATTGTACTCATATGTGACACCCGGCGGGATGGTGAAGGTTGCGAGCTGCTGCAAGCCAAGAAGACCGCCATTGAACGTGATCTGGTTTCCGTTCTGGCTGACCGAATCGGCCCCGGTAACCTGGATCGTGTCACCGGCGATCATGTTGATCAGGCTCGGCGGCGTCGAGAGGTTCAACTCGAGCGTCGGCGGATCGTAGATGAACGTGCCGGTACCTTCGGCGTTATCGAAGTTGATGGTAGTATCGTTCAGGAGGCCGACATTGATCGTGGAAGCGTCGATCTCGATGGTGGAATTCGCGCCGATCGAATATGTAAAGGTCGAACCGGCCGTAACGCCCGCAGCACCGGCACTTACCGTCACATGCGCGCCGTTGATCGATTCGATTGTCGTATTCGCAAGCCCCGTGATGCCGGCGATGCTGTCGATCGTGACATCGACACCATCGACAATCAGCGTGCCGCTGGAAGCCAGACCAAGCTGGAGAGTATCGGATGTGTTCCAGTTGGTCTCGTTGATGGTGGTCGTACCGCCTTCAAATGCATTAAGATCTATCAACGCCATGCTACTTTCCTCTCCATGAGAATGCGGGTCAAACGCGTGGGCTCAAGCCCATTCGGTGCTGCGGAAGTCGAGAAGGCGTTCCCTGGCGCCGAAATTCACGTACCGGGTGCTGTGACAATCAGATTTTGAAGATTCGGCACGCCGTCTTGGCTGACGGAGTGCCTGATGTTTGCCAGCTGCGTCGATTCCGGCTGGGAGTTCGCCGATACGGGTGCCACGGAATGACCGCCTCCCGTCGCGACGATTACCAAGGCAAAAGCCGCAGAAATGTATGTCCTATACATTCCTTCCCCTCCGAACGCAGTTTGTACTTGCGCATCCAATCCATCTGGATCAGATGAATGCCATGATATATCCACATTTTCTAATGTAAATAAGAAAGCTCTCTATTTTTTCTCGAAAAACTTTCTTTAAATGTACAGATTTGTCGTAATTTGTATTGATATTGTGGAATTTATATTCGCTCGACGAAAGTCTAAAATTGTCACAGCATCTGTGAAGATGCGAACAGCGGAACGCCGAGAACGGCGATGATTTCGGTGCAGCCGTCCGGTCAATGGAAGGTCGAGCGGCACGACGTAATCGCGCCTGGCGCGGGATATGGCCGCGCATGTCCATATCAACCTCAAGACCAAGATCACGACCCGTGACGAGGCCGCCTGGCTACGCGCCAGAAGATCGCCCTTGTCTTCGCCTCAGGTCATACGCCGTCATCACTGTTTGGAAAAGACGTAGTCCGTTTCCTGCCGCAGCACCTCGCCCGGGCGCAGTACGGCATTCGGGAAATCCGCGTGGTTGATTGCATCCGGCCAGACCTGGGCTTCCAGACAGAAGCCGGCGAAGGGACCATACCTGCGGCCCTCCAGACCCGGCACCGGGAACTCCTTCAATTTAAAGCCGGCATAGAGCTGCACGCCCGGCTCGGTGGTGCGGACTTCCATCGAAACGCCGGAATAGACACTGCGCGCCAGCACCACCGGCCGCTTCTGTGTCCTCTCCGGCGAGAGGCAGAAATTATGATCGAACAGAACCTGTTTCTCGCCGTCGAACCGTCTCATCGGCCCCATGTCGCGCAGGTCGAAGGGCGTACCGGCGACATCCATCAGTTCGCCGGTCGGCACCTGATTTTCGTCGAGCGCCAGCACATGGTCGGCGGCGATCATGATGTCGTGGCCGAGCGCGTCTTCGCGGCCATCGAGATTGAAATAGGAATGCTGACAGATATTGGCGAGCGTCGGCTGATCGGTGATGGTCTCGTAGATGACCGACAACACGCCATCACCCTTGAGATGATAGGTTGCCGTGATCGTACAATTGCCCGGATAACCGGCGCGGCCATCCGGATCAGTGATCTGAAGCACGACCTTGTCCGGCGCGTGATCGACGATCGTCCAGTTGGCTCGCCCGGTGCCATCCGAGCCACCATGCAGGTGGCTCACGCCGTTTTCGTTGAGCTCAAGCTGATGTTCCCTGCCGTCGAGCGTGAACCGGCCGCCGGCGATGCGATTGGCGCAGCGGCCGGGCGTCGCACCGAAATAGGGGGAGTGGAGCGGATAGGGATCGAAGGTCTCGAAACCGAGCACGAGCGGCGGCTGGTGGCCTTCAAGCCTCAGATCCTGGATCACGGCACCCCAGCTGATGACATTGGCCGTCAGGCCACCGCCGGAAATCCTCACCCGATAAACAGGCTGACCTTTTTCCGTCGTGCCGAAGACTTCAAAGTCCGGATGCGCCATAAGTATTTCCTCCGCCAAATCTTTGGCGGCAAACTGCGCGATTTGGCGGGAAACGGCAACGCCGTCCGCAAGAAAATCCACGATCAGCGGATAAGCATTCGCGTCGCCTGTTCCAGCCCGCCGAGAGCTGAGGACGAGAAAACCTGGTCGAACTTGTCGATAAACCGCTCGTCCTTCACCAGCGCGGCGCGGGCAAGGAAATAGAAGGCCTCGACGTCGAAATCCGCGATCCCCTCTTCCAGGCCTTCGAGGAGCGAAAGGAATTCCCGCAGCGTGACCGGGATCTTTGCTTCTTTCAAGCGCAGGAAGAAGGGGATGAACATCGCGTCTCGAACCTACTCCGTGCCTATTTTCCCCAGATCGCCAATTTTCTTCAGATCATATGGCGTCGTCTGGTAGATCTCGTTGATCCAGTTGCCGAAGAGAAGATGTGCATGGCTGCGCCAGCGGTTCAAGGGCGTCAGCGTGTCGTCGTTATGCGGGAAGTAGTCATGCGGCAACTTGATGGGAATGCCGGCATTGACGTCCCGGAAATACTCGTCCGCCAGCGACGTGGAATCGTATTCCACATGGTTGAACATGTAGAGGCGCTTGCCCTTTTTCTCGTGCACGAGACAGATGCCCATCTCGTCCGATTCCATCAGGATTTCGAGGCTCGGCACCTTTTGGATATCGGCGCGGCGCACTTCCGTCCAGCGCGACACCGGCACTTGGAAGTCGTCGGAGAAACCGTTGAGATAGACCGACGACGGCACGAGGTTGCGGTGGCGATAGACGCCGAAGGCCTTTTCCTTCAGTTCGTATTTCGGCACGCCATGGAAATGGTAGATCGCCGCCATGGCCCCCCAGCAGACATTCATCGTCGAATGGACGTTGGTCTCCGTCCAGTCAAGGATCTGCTGCATCTCCTCCCAGTAGGTGACCTCTTCATAGGGCAGCGTCTCGATCGGCGCGCCCGTGATGATGAAGCCATCGAACTTGCGGTCCTTGACCTCTTCCCACGTCTCGTAGAAGGCGAGCAGGTGTTCTTCCGACGTATTCTTGGCCTTGTGGTTGCCGACTCGGACCAGCGAGAACTCCACCTGCAGCGGCGAGGCGCCGACGAGGCGCGCCATCTGCAGCTCCGTCTTGATCTTGTTCGGCATGAGGTTCAAGAGCCCGATCTGCAGCGGACGAATGTCCTGCCGCACCGCCGCGGTTTCGGTCATCACCCGCACACCCTCGGACACGAGGGTGCTGAAGGCGGGCAGTGTATCGGGAATCTTGATCGGCATGTCTGAACCCAACAAAAAATAAAACCGGCGGCGAAAAAATCGCGACCGGTCCGTGGGAAGTCAGCTTCTCGCGGCCCTTTAGCGACTTTTTTTACGTGGCTGCAAGCCGGCCGGCCAAATCACCACGAATTCACGATGCTTCAAATACGCCTTGCTACCAGCGTCGTCAATGGGAGTAAAATCTTGCTCACCGCTCCCGCCACGCCATGAAGGCCATGCGCTCGAAGAGATGCACGTCCTGCTCGTTCTTCAAGAGCGCTCCATGGAGCTTCGGCAGCGCGTTCTTCACGTCACCGCGGAGGTCCGCCGGATCGACGTCTTCCGACACGAGAGGACGGATCCAGTCGAGCGCCTCGGAGGTCGATATTCGTACAGCCCCTGCTACGCCTTGGTGGCGGACGTGATGTTCTATTCGATGAGATCGAGGCCGAGCCGCAAACTAAAAGCTTGGCTCTGGTGGCGCAACAGCTTTCCCTAGCCCATGCCTTTGCGCTATGGGCAATGCCCATGACCCATTCGACCTTCACGATCCTGCTTGGCGGCCATCTCGCCGTCACCGACCGCCTGAAAGCGGCACTTGCCGGCAGCCGTTTCATCGCCGCCGACAGCGGCATGCGCCACGCAGCGGCGTTGGACGTGAAACCGGAACTCTGGGTCGGCGATTTCGACTCCTCGGATGCCGAGCTGGTCGAGCGGTTTCCGGATGTCGAGCGCCGGATCTATCCTCCCGCCAAGACCGAGACGGACGGTGAGATCGCCACGATGGAAGCGATCGATCGCGGAGCGAAGCGACTGATCTTCGTCGGCGCGCTCGGCGGCGAACGCAGCGACCATCTGCTCCAGCATCTCTTCCACGCCATGAGCCTTGCTGAACAGGGCTTCGATATTCTTCTGACTTCCGGCGAAGAAGAGGCCGTACCGCTGCTGCCGGGCGAAAAAACGCTCGACCTGCCGAAAGGCTCGCTCTTTTCGATCATCGGTTTCTCTGCGCTCGAAGGGTTCGATATTTTGGGCGCACGATATCCGCTTGCAGATTTCTCGCTGCCCTTCGGCTCCTCGCGCACGGTCTCGAACGTTGCGGAAGGACCGGTGGAGTTCCATCTAAGGAGCGGCAGGGCGATGATCCTCGCTCGCCCATACGATTTTACAGGAGCCTGAGTTTTGGCGCCCCCTATCCTCAAACTCGACGATATTTCCTTAAGCTTCGGCGGCACGCCGCTTTTGGCCGGCGCCGGCCTGCAGGTGGGGCCGGGCGACCGTATCTGCCTCGTCGGCCGCAACGGCTCGGGCAAATCAACGCTGATGAAGATCGCCGCCGGCATGGTCGAACCGCAGTCGGGCGAGGTCTTCCGCCATCCGGCCTCCACCATCCGTTACCTCGAACAGGCACCGGATTTCGCCGGTTATTCTACCGTGCAGGCTTATGCGGAAGCAGGCCTCGGCCCCGGCGACGATCCCTATCGTGTCGCCTATCTGCTCGAACATCTGGGCCTGACCGGACAGGAAGACCCGAAAACCCTTTCCGGCGGCGAATCTCGCCGCGCAGCACTCGCCCGCGTCATGGCGCCCGAACCCGACATCCTGCTGCTGGACGAACCGACCAACCATCTCGACCTGCCGACCATCGAATGGCTGGAAGACGAGCTGCGCAAGACGAAGAGTGCGCTCGTGCTGATCTCGCACGACCGGCGTTTCCTGGAAAAGGTCTCGACCGCCACCGTCTGGCTCGACCGCGGTATTTCCCGAAGGCTCGACAAGGGCTTCGCCTTCTTCGAAGCTTGGCGTGACGAGGTGCTGGAAGCGGAAGAGCTGGAACAGCACAAGCTCGGCAAGGCGATCGAACGCGAGGAACACTGGCTGCGCTACGGTGTGACGGCTCGCCGCAAGCGCAATATGCGCCGGCTCGGTGAGCTGCAGACGATGCGCTCCAACTATCGCGGCCACAAAGGACCGCAAGGGACCGTGCAGGCGCAGATCACCGAGGGGCGGGAATCCGGCAAGCTGGTGATCGAGGCGGAAAACATCACCAAGGCCTATGACCGGCCGATCGTGGCGCCGTTTTCGATCCGCGTCCATCGCGGTGACCGGATCGGCCTCGTCGGCCCCAACGGCGCCGGCAAGACGACGCTTCTGAAAATGCTGACCGGCCAGCTTTCACCAGACAGCGGCACGGTGAAGCTCGGCACCAATCTGGAGATCGCGACGCTCGACCAGAAGCGCGAAGACTTGAACCCCGAAGATACGCTTTCACATTACCTGACGGACGGCCGCGGCGAGACGCTGCTGGTCAATGGCGAGCAGCGACACGTCGCGGGCTACATGAAGGATTTCCTGTTCCAGCCGGAGCAGATCAGGACGCCGATCAAGAACCTCTCGGGTGGTGAGCGTGCCCGGCTGATGCTTGCCCGCATCATGGCGAGGCCCTCCAATCTGCTGATCCTCGACGAACCGACCAACGACCTCGACATCGAGACGTTGGACCTGCTTCAGGAAATTGTTTCCGGCTATAACGGCACCGTCATTCTCGTCAGCCATGACCGCGACTTCCTCGACCGCACCGTGACTTCCACCATCGCGCCCGCCAATCCGGAGGCGCCGGACGGCCGCTGGATCGAATATGCTGGAGGCTACACAGATATGCTCGCCCAGCGGAAGGGTGCTCTGGAAGAAAGGCGCAAGGCGGAAAGAGCGGAGAAGCCGAGGGCCGACGCCGCCGCACCAGTGTCCGGTGAAGCGCCGAAAGCCAAAGGCAAGCTTTCCTACAAGCAGAAGTTCGCGCTCGACAACCTGCCGAAGGAAATGGCTAAGGCCGAAGCGGAGATCGCCGCCCGCGAAAAGAAGATGGCCGACCCCAATCTCTTCACCAAGGACCCTGCCGCCTTCAACAAGCTTGCCGCGGAGATGGAAAACTTACGCGAAAGCCTGACGAAAATGGAAGAGGAATGGCTCGAGCTCGAGATGCTGCGCGAGGAACTGGAAGGCTGAGCTAACGAACTGTTAACTTTAACAACCGTTTAGATCGAGAAATTTGTCGCAAAACGGAACATTCCCCCACTCGGTTCGTTCGATGTGCATTCGTGGGCTGAAACGCCAGTTGGTGCCATTGGCCTGAATTGGAACCGAAACCGTGGGGACGAGCCATGCTGACAAATGTACCGCGTCGTCGGCTGCCCAGAGAAGCGATGGATCAACAGGTCCTGATCGTCGAGGATGAGTTTCTGATTGCACTCGATATCGCCGAAACCGTCGAAAACATGGGTCTGAAGGTCGCGGGTTTCGCCAATGCCCGCAAGCATGCCTTGGAATTGGCAGCCCGCGCCGATATCGCGGTCGTCGACGTCAATCTCGCAGACGGAAGAACCGGACCGGATATCGGCCGGGAGCTTGCGGAACGATACGGCGTGACCGTGATCTTCATGACCGGAAATCCGGAAGACATCGAAAATGGCGAGAGCAGCTTCCTCGGCGTTCTGACGAAGCCGGTTCCGCCCCGAGTGCTTGAACAATCGATCGACTATGCAATCGCGGACCGTCTGGGAGGAATGGCCCTCGTGCCCCGCGAACTGAAAGTCTTTCGACGGAATTCGAACTAAGCGATTTGGCCCGATCGCAACCTCTTGCCAGCCAATCCCGCCGCCGCTACATCTGGTCTGCTCTAACGGGGTGCCGCGTCGAACGCGGCTGAGAGGCTTTGCCAACCCGCGGAACCTGATCCGGTTAACACCGGCGGAGGGATTAGACGGCTTCTATCCGCGCCTATTCCTCTTGCAGCAAACAAAGGAGGCGCTGATGCGCAGGATCGTACTTTCGGTGTTCGCGGCCGCAGCCGGCCTTTTCTTTTCCCTCTCCGCACACGCCCAGGAAAAGACCCTGACCGTCTATACCTACGAAAGCTTCATTTCCGAATGGGGCCCAGGCCCCAGGATCAAGGAAGCCTTCGAGAAGACCTGCGGTTGCAAGCTCAATTTCGTTGCCGTCGCGGACGGCGTGGCGCTGCTGTCCCGTCTCAAGCTGGAAGGCGACAATACGGACGCCGATGTCGCGCTCGGCCTCGACACGAACCTGATCTCGGAGGCCAAGGCGACCGGCCTTTTCGAACCGCATGGACTCGATATCTCCGCGGTCAAGGTTCCGGGCAATTACAGCGACGACACCTTCATTCCATACGACTACGGCCATTTCGCCGTCGTTTACGATACCCAGGCGATGAAGAACCCGCCGAAGAGCCTGAAGGATCTGGTGGAGGGCAACCCCGCGCAGAAGATCGCCATCGAGGATCCGCGCACGTCGACCCCGGGGCTTGGCCTTCTGCTCTGGGTGAAGTCCGTCTATGGCGACAAGGCGCCGGAAGCCTGGGCCAAGCTCAGGAACCGCGTGCTGACGGTGACCCCCGGCTGGTCGGAAGCTTACGGCCTGTTCACCAAGGGCGAAGTGCCAATGGTCTTTTCCTATACGACCTCGCCCGCCTATCACATGATCGAGGAGAAGACTGACCGCTATCAGGCCGCATCCTTTTCGGAAGGTCATTACATCCAGATCGAAGTGGGCGGTATGCTGAAGAAGTCGGCCAACAAGGATCTTGCCCGGCAGTTCCTGAGGTTCATGATCTCTCCCGAATTCCAGGACGTCATCCCGACCACCAACTGGATGATGCCGGTTTCGAAGACCTCCAAGCCGCTGCCGGACGCCTTCGACAAGCTCGTGCAGCCGAAAAAGACCTTTCTGATGGGTTCGGACGAGGTCGCCAAAAACCGCCAGACCTGGATCGACGAATGGCTGACGGCCATGAGCATGAACTAAGGTCCCGATTTTGCTGACACGCGCGGAACGGAGACGAGGAATTGCCTGGGGTCTGATAAGTCTTGCCGGCATCGCCCTCTTCGTCGGCGTGCCGGTCGCCGCCCTGCTCTCCTGGGATATGCAGGACAGCCAGACCAGGCTTTTCACCGCCTACAGCTGGCGTATCCTGCGCTTCACGCTCTGGCAGGCAACGCTCTCGACGCTGTTGTCGATCGCACTCGCAATTCCCGTGGCATTGGCGCTTGCCCGCCGATCGCATTTTCCGGGGCGGCTCTGGATCATTCGGCTGATGGCATTGCCGATGGGCCTGCCGGTGCTGATCGGCGCGCTCGGGCTGATCGGCATCTGGGGCCGCCAAGGCGTGATCAATGGTCTGCTATTGAGGCTTGGTCTCGACCAGCCGGTCAGCATCTACGGCCTTTCGGGCATCCTGCTTGCGCATGTCTTCTTCAACCTGCCGCTGGCGGCCCGACTGCTGCTTGCCGCCCTGGAACGCCTGCCTGCGGAATATTGGCAGCTCTCCGCCAGCCTGGACATGAAACCGGTCTCGGTCTTCCGCTTCGTCGAATGGCCGGCCGCACGGCGCGTCGTGCCCGGCATTGCCGGACTGATCTTCATGCTCTGCGCGACAAGTTTCACACTCGTCCTGGTGCTTGGCGGCGGACCGGCCGCGACCACGCTGGAAGTGGCGATCTACCAATCGCTGCGTTTCGATTTCGACCCGCCACGCGCGATCGCACTGGCATTCCTGCAGATCGCCATCACCGTGCTGATCCTGATCGTCATCGCGGCGTTTCCCGCTCCCGGTGATACCGGCGTGACAGAGGGCCGGATCATCCGCCGCTTTGACGGACGGACGTTATCGGCGGGGCTCTGGGATGGGCTTGTCATCCTGCTCGCCACGGCCTTTCTGATCCTGCCGCTCTCATCGATCGTGACGGCCGGGCTGAAGGCCAATCTCTGGAACCTCGTCGCAAGCGCAGCCTTTCTCCGCGCCGCCTGGACGAGCTTTGCGATCGCGCTTGCCGCCGGGCTGCTCACCATCCTGGCATCGCTGGCTGTCATAACCGCGCGGGAGGCGGTCGCCGACATGAAACGCCCCGGCAGAACCGCAAAGGGCTTCTCCGCCCTGCTCAGCGGCACGTCTTCCCTGGTCCTGCTGGTGCCACCGGTCGTGCTCGGCACCGGCTGGTTCCTGATGCTGCGGCCTTTCGGAGACGTCACGCGCTTTGCGCCGGCGCTGATAGCGCTCATCAACATGCTGATGGCGCTTCCCTTCGTCATGCGCGTGCTCGCACCGGCCGTCGAAACTCACCGCAGGAGAACGGCAAGGCTTTCCGCAAGCCTCGGCGTCTCGGGATTGTCGCAGCTTTGGCGGATCGATCTGCCGGTTCTTGCAAAGCCACTTCTGACGGCCTTCTCTTTCGCCATGGCCTTGTCGCTTGGTGATCTGGGGGCGGTGGCGCTTTTCGGTTCCAACGACCTGACCACCCTGCCCTGGCTTGTTTACAGCCGGCTATCCAGCTATCGCACGAATGACGCGGACGGGCTGGCCCTCATCCTCGGGGTCATCTGCCTGGGCCTCGCCATGCTCGGCACGGCAGGGCCAAAGGAGGCAAACCGTGGCTGACGGCATCGTGCTTGAAAAAGTCGGACTCAGGCTGGGCAGCAAGGACTTCCGTTTCGATTGCGCCCTGCCGGCCGGTGCCGTGACCGCGATTACCGGCCCCTCCGGATCCGGCAAATCGACCCTGCTCAATCTCGTCGCCGGTTTCGAGACGCCGGATCGAGGACGTGTCGTGATCGCGGGCGAGGACGTGACGGCGAAACACCCTTCCGAGCGGCCGGTCTCGCTGGTCTTCCAAGACAATAATCTCTTCGTCCATCTCGACCTTTTCACCAATGTCGGCCTTGGTATCAGTCCCTCGCTGAAGCTTACGGCGCAGGACCGGAAGACGATTGCGCAAGCATTGGAACGCGTGGGGCTGAAAGGCTTCGAGAGACGCATGCCCGGCACGCTTTCCGGCGGCGAGCGCCAGAGAGCGGCCTTCGCGCGTGCGCTCGTGCGAAACAAGCCTGTCCTGCTGATGGACGAGCCCTTCGCCGCGCTCGACCCCGGCATGCGCCTTTCGATGGCCGGCCTCCTGTTGGACCTGCATCGCGAGACGCGCAATACGGTCCTGGTCGTCACCCATGATCCGGACGAAGTCGGCCGGCTCGCCGACCATGCGATCTTCATCGATCATGGAGAGATTGCGCTTCAGGCACCGGCGAAGGAGTTTCTGGGCCGGCACGACATTCCGGCACTCGCGGAATTCTTCTCCGGCTGAGATGGCCTGAGTCAATCACGTTTCGACACCAAGCCGAACCGTCCGTTATCCGGCCTGCCACAATTTGGACGTGCCATGATGGCAATCGCGAGGAAGCTGCGGGGATTTTCTTTGCAAACGCGCCGGTAAGGCATATCTCGATAAGATGTCTGTGCATGCGACGCGAAAATCGCTAAGCGGAACATGGAAGAAGGAACCGGTTTGCGCGGAGAATGAGTCTCCGGTGCCGGGTGGCGGACCTTGGGAATGGTGGTGCGAAACACGAGGACGATGAAGCGCGACGGATTGATCCCGGCGCTCTGGCCGAGAACCTGCTTCACACCAGGCCTCCGAGCCCTCGGTGCCATTCTGCTGAGCGGCATGCTGCTGACTGGCTGCCAGTCGATTTTCGAGCAGGCCTATACGCCGAATGTCTCGCCTTCCGATTCGCCGCAGATCGTCGACGAGGTGCAGAAGAACGACCCGCGTGCGCAGATGGGCGCGCGCGAACACCCCCGCATCGTGGCAAGCTATGGCGGGGAATACCGCGATGCCAAGACCGAGCGCCTGGTCGCCCGGATTGCCGGCGCGCTCACGGCTGTCTCGGAGAATCCCAACCAGTCCTTCCGCATCACGATCTTGAATTCACCGGCAATCAATGCCTTCGCTCTGCCCGGCGGATATCTTTACGTCACGCGCGGTCTCCTGGCGCTCGCCAACGACGCCTCCGAGGTCGCAGCCGTGCTCTCCCACGAAATGGGCCATGTGACCGCCAACCACGGCATCGAGCGCCAGCGGCGCGAAGAGGCAGAGGTGATCGCGAGCCGCGTGGTCTCCGAGGTACTCTCCAGCGATCTCGCCGGCAAGCAGGCGCTCGCACGTGGAAAGCTCCGTCTTGCGGCCTTTTCCCGCCAACAGGAACTGCAGGCCGACGTGATCGGGGTGCGCATGCTGGGCGAAGCGGGATATGACCCTTATGCCGCGGCGCGCTTCCTGGATTCCATGGCCGCCTATGCCCGCTTTTCAGCGGTCGATCCGGACAGCGACCAGAGCCTCGACTTCCTCTCGAGCCATCCGAATTCGGCCCAGCGTGTCGATCTGGCGCGTCGCCACGCCCGCAATTTCGGCCAGGAGGGCAGTGTCGGCGACAGGGGCCGCGACTATTTTCTCGCCGGCATCGACGGGCTGCTCTATGGCGACAGCCCGCAGGAGGGTTACGTCCGTGGCCAGACCTTCCTGCACGGAAACCTCGGCATCCGTTTCGACGTACCGCCGGACTTCCGCATCGACAACAAGGTCGAAGCCGTTCTGGCGACCGGCCCCGGTGAGGCGGCAATCCGCTTCGACGGCGTCGCCGCCGGCGACAACAACAGTCTTACCAATTACCTGACCAGCGGCTGGGTCGCGGGACTGCAGCCGGACACGGTGCGCGAAATCCAGGTGAACGGGCTTCCCGGCGCGACGGCGCGCGCTTCCGCGGAACGCTGGGATTTCGACGTTACCGTCGTTCGCGTCGACAATCAGATCTTCCGTTTCCTGACAGCCGTGCCGAAGGGCAGCCCGGCGCTCGAGGCTACCGCCGAGACGCTGCGGACAAGCTTCCGCCGTATGACGCCGCAGGAAACCGCAACCCTCAAGCCGCTGAGGGTTCGCATCGTCACCGTCGCGCAGGGCGATACCGTCGCCTCGCTTTCGGCGCGCATGATGGGTACGGATCGCAAGCTTGACCTCTTCAAGCTTATCAATGCCTTACCGGTCGGTGCGACGGTCTCGCCCGGCCAGAAGGTCAAGATCATTTCGGAATAGGGAAAGCGGTGCCGTCTCAGCAGGCGGCGGCCATCTGCGGGTTGGCGGAAACGAGCGCCGATTTGAGCTTCTCGATCGCGCGGCTTTCGATCTGCCGGACACGCTCCTTGGAAATGCCGAGTTCGGCGCCGAGCGCCTCGAGCGTTGCACCCTCGTCCGTCAAACGGCGGGCGCGGATGATCTTTTTTTCCCGGTCGTTGAGCTTGGTCAGTGCGCCTTGCAGCCATTTCAGGCGCCGCTCGCCGTCGATCATGCCGGAAACCTGCTCATCCGGCAGCGGTTCTGCGCTGGCGAGCATGTCGAGCCGCTCGCCGCTATCGGCATCTCCGGCGATGGAAGGAGCCTGCAGGGAGGAGTCACTGCCCGAAAGGCGGGCATCCATGGTCTGAACATCGGCCACGCTGACGCCGAGCGCCACCGCGATTTCCTCATGAATGGCACGGGCGGTGAGATTGGAATCGCCGCGCGCAAGCTTGGCGCGCAACCGGCGGAGATTGAAGAAAAGCGCTTTCTGGGCGGAACTGGTGCCGCCCCGCACGATCGACCAGTTGCGAAGAATATAATCCTGCATGGATGCGCGGATCCACCAGCTTGCATAAGTGGAAAAACGCACGTCGCGGGCAGGCTCAAACCTTGCCGCCGCCTCGAGCAGCCCTACATAGCCTTCCTGAACGAGATCGCTCATCGGCAATCCGAAACCACGGAACTTGGAAGCCATGGCGATCACGAGACGCATATGCGCAAGAGCGATCTGATTGCGGGCATCCTGGTCCTGATCGTCCTTCCAGCGAACCGCCAAATCCCGCTCCTCGTCCCGGGCGAGATAAGGAGCAGACATTGCTATCTTGATCATGGTGCGGTCTGCGGACATGGCTGTCATAGTGCTCTCCGTGAACGGTTTGATCCGACAAGACGGGGAGATTCCGGCACCGTGCCTGCGACGCGAACGGCGATGGAAAACTTTCTCCTGCCTTGTTCCCCTCGTTTGAGTACCGCGGGTCTAACACCGGCCGAAGAGCCCGATATCCGCCCCGCATTGCGTCTCGCCGACACGAGCCGATGCAGCCATCGGTTCGCCGTACCGGCGAGAAAACGCGGGGGATGGGAAAAAGTTCCAATAAAAAACCCGGCGCGAAGGCCGGGTTTTAAAAAATGTTATAGGCTGACGATCAGGCCGCTTCTTCCTGAGCCTCATCTTCGTCAAGGGTCTTGCCGCGCTTCGGCCCCTTGGCGAGGTTGACCTCGACGAGGCGAACCGCTTCCGTTTCGGACATCTTGTTCACCGCGGCGATTTCACGGGCCATGCGGTCAAGCGCAGCTTCGTAGAGCTGGCGCTCGGAATAGGACTGCTCCGGCTGGTTTTCAGCGCGATAAAGATCGCGAACCACTTCGGCGATCGAAATCAGGTCGCCGGAATTGATCTTGGCATCATATTCCTGAGCGCGGCGCGACCACATGGTGCGCTTCACGCGAGCCTTACCCTGAACAACTTTAAGAGCGCGTTCGACAAAATCCGTTTCCGACAGCTTGCGCATGCCGATGCTCACGGCCTTTGCAACCGGAACCTTGAGGCGCATCTTGTCCTTCTCGAAATCGATTACAAAAAGTTCGAGCTTCATGCCCGCTACTTCCTGCTCTTCGATAGCCGTAATCGTGCCCACGCCATGCGCAGGATAAACAATCGATTCACCGGTCTTGAAGCCTTGGCGCGCGGGAGAATTCTTTTTCTGCTGGGTCGTCATTCGTTTCACAAACTCCCTGTTACTCACCCGTTCTTCGGGTCGGGGAAACCGGGTCTGTCAGGCCCGGATGAGACGGGGGAAACCGTCGGGTCACTCCATACTGGTCCGAACAACGCGCGCGAAGAACAAATCCCATCGCGAATTGCGATCGACAACAATCGAACCTTGCAATGTCACGGATACCACGTTTGGGTGATCTGTTGCTTTCGTGATGTTTTTTGGGCACGCGAGTGCCGCCTTGTGGAACAGTTCTTGTTGTCTACCACAAAAAAGTGCGGAAATCAATAATTTGCTTTTGCATGTGCACAGAGGGCAACGTTCGCCTCTTGCCCAACAAAAAGGCAAAGCGATTCGGAATCGCCTATCCAGCCATGCCGTTTCGGCGGAGATCAATCTCCCTTTCCGGGCTCGGGAGAGAAGAACTGCTCGTATTTGTTCTCGACGCCATCCATCTCCTTGGCCTCGGGAAGAGGATCGCGCTTGACCGTGATGTTCGGCCAGATCTGGGCGAATTCGGCATTCAGCTTCAACCACTTGTCGAGGCCAGGTTCCGTATCCGGCTTGATCGCCTCGGCGGGACATTCCGGTTCGCAGACGCCGCAGTCGATGCACTCGTCCGGATGGATGGCGAGGAAGTTCTCGCCCTCGTAAAAACAATCGACCGGGCAAACTTCGACGCAGTCGGTATATTTGCAGCGGATACAATTGTCAGTCACGACATACGTCATGCGGCACTCCAGGACTATCGCGGACAGCGGCCGTGCCGACAGGTAAGAAGCGCCGACACAGCGGAAAGCCGGGAGAGGCAAAACCTTGAACTGCAAAGAGAACAGGAGGCAGGCAATCCAGCTTTTCGACTGTCAGGTAAAGCCTTTGGCCCTGCTTAGCAAGGACAAACAATCTTTCCGAAGCCGCTTGTTGAGAGCTTTATTCTCCGAACCGGGGATTTCCAAGGTCCAATGCCTCAGCGATCCCCGCCACCGGCTCTGCCGGCATTGAAACCCCGCTGCGCACGCTCGAAAGGGCTGAGCCGCCTTTGTCCATCCGGCGACGGCGCCGTCTCATCATAAAGGAGCCGTGCCTCTTCAAAGGGACCGCGGCGATCCCCTGCTGCACGAACGATCAGCACGACATCCCGCCGCTCCAGGAGAAGCTCTATCCGATCACCCGGTTTGATCATCCGGCTCGGCTGGCTGCAGATCTCCCCGTTCACCGTCACCGCGCCGGCGGCAACCAGGGACTGGGCAAGCGAGCGGGACTTCACCATACGAGCAAAGAAAAGCCATTTGTCGATGCGCTGGCGCGAACCGTCCTGTGGCTCCTTCCCTGTCATGGCCTCACTTCTTCATCTGCTCCTTGAGAGCTGCAAGTTTTGCAAAGGGCGAGTCCGGATCGATCGGCTTTTCCTTGCGCGGCGGCCTTGCCTCGAAACGGGCAGGCTGCGGCCCTTTGCCGCGGTCGTTCCGATCGGGACGCTGCCCGCCCTCAGGGCGCTCACCGCGGTTCGGCCGATCGCCACGGTTGTTGTTATCGCGATTCGGCCTTCCACCTTCCCGGCGGTCGCGATCCCGATCTCTATCCCTATCAGCATTTGGCCGCGCATCGCGGCGCTCGCCGTCGCGACGGTCATCACGGCGGCCCTGGCCACCCTGCCCTGCCTCGCCACCGGCTTGACGCTGACCGCCATGTCCGCGGCGATCGCCATGCTGCGGACGCCCACCTCTCTGATTGTCCCGGCCACCGCCCGGACGCCAGAGCAGAACCGGCTTGGGTTCTTCCGCTTCGGCGGGTTTCGCAGCCTCAGCCTCGGTCGCTTCCGCCTGCTCGGCGGCCACCGGTTCCGCAGCGGTCTCTTCCGCCGGAGCAGAAGCCTCAACCGCTTCCGACGAAGCTTCCGCCGTGTCGCTTGCATCCGCGTCGTCGCCCTCGGAGCCTTCCGAAGCTTCCGTCGCAGGCGCAGGAACCGCCGCGACGGCGCCCGCTGTGCTAGCATCCTGGCTCGCCAGGAAAGCCTGTGCCTCTTCCGCCTTCACCGAATCGGCGCGATAGCCGAGGCCCTTCAGGATCTCTTCCATGTCATCCGGCGTCGCGCCGAGGATGGAAAGCATGGCGGTCGTCGCCATGAAGCGGCGGCCGTCATAGGCGCCCTCCGGACGCGGCGTCGCGCCCGGCTTCCATTGAAGGAGCGGACGGATGAGATCTGCCAGGCGCTCCAGGATATCGATGCGCACCGCGCGCTTGCCGAGGAAGCGGAAACCGGCGAGCTTGTAGAACATCCGCTCGAAGCCGGGATCGGCAACGACGGAGGTGCGGCCGGCGGCGAGCGCCGGGATCAGATCGCCGTAACCGGGCTTGTCGAGACCGTCGTTCTTCAATGCCCAAAGCAACGTGATCAGCTCGGCCGGCGCCGGCTTCAAGAGCATCGGCATGAAGACGTGATAGGCACCGAAGCGGATACCGTAGCGGCGCATCGAGGCACGCGCATCCTGGTCGAGCGACTTCACGTCATCCGCAACGTCGCGGCGGAAGAGCACGCCGAGGTTTTCGACGAGCTGGAAGGCAAGCCCCTTGGCGAGACCCTGCAGGTCTTCCGCACGCGAGAGGTCGTCAAGCGGCTTCAGAACGGTCGCGATATGATGGTTGACGAAGCGTTCGATGCGGGCGAGCACATGCTCCCGGGCGTTGCCGGTAAGCTGTTCATCGGACAGCAGGAGGACACGCGGACGCATCACGTGGTCGCTTGCGGCAAGACGGGCAACGGGTTCGCCGAGCCAGCGCACGAAGCCATCCGAGCCGACGGCAAAATCGCTGTTGCCCGACGCATAGAGCCTCGCGGCACGTGCCTCGAATTCGAGCGACAGCGCCTTCTGGGCTGCCGCCTGCACCGCCTTGGCATCAGGCCCCTCCGCTCCCGCGACGGGCGTGAACCGGAATCCGGCCAACTGCCCGACGTGATGCCCCTCTACGAAGACATCGCCATTCACACTGATTTCAGCTTCCAGCATCGCATTCTCTCTCAGGCGCTTCATGAGCACAGATGTCCTGCGATCAACGAAGCGTTTCGTCAACCTTTCATGTAACGCGTCCGACAACCTATCCTCTATTTCCCGTGTCTTTTCTTGCCAGTGTGTCGGATCGGCAAGCCAGCCGGGACGGTTGGAGACATACGTCCAGGTCCGGATCTGCGCGATCCGGGCAGATAGCGTGTCGATCTCGCCATCGGTTCGGTCGGCACGATGGACCTGTTCAGCCATGAAGTCTTCGTTCACTGTCCCATTGCGCACAAGATCGGAGAAAAGCGTCGAAATGAGGTCCGCATGCTGCGCCGGCGTAATTCGCCGATAGTCCGGTAGCGCGCAGGCTTCCCATAGCTTCTCGACCCGTTCCGGCGTCGTCGCCGCGTCCTTGATCTCCGGATAACGGGCAAGATAATCAAGGGCTTGACTATCTGTCGAGGGAAGCGCGCGGGTAAGCCCCGGCGTGGTAGGCGGAGCATCGAGGCTGTCGCGCAGCGCCCGAAGGGAAGAAAAATCGAGATTCTTCGAACGCCATTGCAGCACCTTCACCTGATCGAACTGATGCCCCTCGATTCGCTCCACCAGCTCCTCGTCGAACGGGGCGACCTGACCGGTCACGCCGAACGTTCCGTCTCTCAGATACCGGCCGGCACGACCGGCAATCTGCCCCAGCTCGGCCGGATTGAGGTTGCGGAATTGATAACCGTCAAATTTACGGTCCTGCGCGAAGGCGACATGATCGACATCAAGGTTGAGGCCCATGCCGATCGCGTCCGTCGCGACGAGATATTCGACATCGCCCGCCTGGTAGAGCCCGACCTGGGCATTGCGGGTACGCGGACTGAGCGCGCCGAGAACCACGGCCGCACCGCCCCGCTGACGGCGGATGAGTTCCGCGATCGCATAGACCTCGTCGGCGGAAAACGCGACGACGGCCGAACGCTGCGGCAGCCGGGTGATCTTCTTCTGCCCCGCATAAAAGAGCTGGGACAGGCGCGGACGCTCGACAACGGTGATGCCGGGCAGCAGCTTTTCGAGAATCGGCCGCATAGTGCCGGCACCGAGCAGCAACGTCTCATCGCGCCCGCGCAGATGCAGAATACGGTCGGTGAAGATATGGCCGCGTTCGAGATCGCCGGCGAGCTGCACCTCGTCCACCGCGACGAAAGAGGCTTTGGTCTCGCGCGGCATCGCCTCGACTGTGCAGACCGAAAAGCGGGCATTGGGCGGTGTGATCTTCTCCTCGCCGGTCACCAGCGCGACCTGCGACACCCCGACCTTTTCCACCAGCCTCGTATAGACTTCACGCGCCAGCAGCCGGAGCGGCAGGCCGATGACCCCTGTGCCATGCGCAACCATGCGCTCGATGGCGTAATGGGTCTTGCCGGTATTGGTGGGGCCGAGGACGGCGGTAACGCCGCGCCCGCTAAGCATCATAGGCTGGAAGTTCAAAGCCAGGTTCCGCGCAATCAGATAAGCCGAGGTACCGCTTCCACGGAACCTCAAGCCACGCAACACATGGCGATCCGTGCCCATAAACGCAAGCCTGAGAATGGTTTTTGCAACCGAAGATTCCTGGATGCCTCGGGCTTAGCGGGGCATTTGAGCTCCGCTCTTTTCCGGGAAAGAACAGATGCGAACGAATCAGAGACGAATCGCAGACTCAAGAGGATTCAGCCTTTGTTCACGACTATATATTGACGGGGCTCTCTCTTCCGCCACGACATCCTGAATCCCGGATCGAATCCGGCTTTCCGAATATCGAAAGCCGTGGCGACGGTGAAGCCTCACAGAGAATCGAAAGAGTCAATCCCTTGATATAGTTAATCTTTTTTAAATATATTCAGGAACTTTGCTGTCCCGACCGGACTGAAATTAAGATTCGGGCCAAAGCTGGAACGAATCATCGACGAATCGCTTACATCTGCGTTTTCCCGTTTCGTTCACACAAGATATGGTAGGCGCATCGGGAGACGAGGCGCAAGAAAATGTCGAGATATTTGAATTCCAGCACGAATCATGGCCGTCTTCATTAACGTCGGCTAACGTTCTTTAACCACGTGTGAAACCACCCAATTTCGAAGGATTGGAACAAAATTCGTGAAGCTACGTTAGCTCGCCAAATCCATACCGGATTGTCTAGCGGAGTAGAAAATCATGCTCGGAACCATATTGCTTATCATCCTCATCTTGCTACTCATTGGCGCATTGCCGAATTGGGGCTATAGCCGGGGGTGGGGCTATGGTCCGTCTGGCGGATTAGGCCTTGTGGTCCTGATCATCATCATCCTGCTGCTGATGGGCAGGATCTAAAGCGGCGCTGCCGTATCAAAGGGAAGGAAGTGACATGAAGAAGATCGTGATTGTTGGTTGCATCGTCGGCGCTCTGGCCTCCTGCACCTCCACCGAGCGCGGCACGGCTATCGGCGCCGGTACCGGCGCGGTGATCGGTGGTGTCGCCACCAACAGCTGGGGCGGCGCGGCAGTCGGCGCCGTCGCAGGTGGCCTCGTCGGCGCTGCGATCGGCGAGTCGGAAAAACGCCGTGGCTACTGCGTCTATCGCGACCGCCATGGCCGCACCTACGAAGCGCGTTGCCGCTGATCAACGACGGCAATTCAAAGCCTTCAAGACCGGCGCTCGGACAATCGGCGCCGGTCTTATTTTGCCTGCAAGCTGCTCGCCGTTAACCTCTTGGCCAAAGCCGGAACGAATCGCTGACGAATCGGCGACATCACTTGTTTCCCGGTTTGTTCACTACGATATCTCGTGGGAAAACAATCTCTTAACCATAGCAAGCGACGGCGGCGGCGCACCCCGCAGGCCGAAACGGAAGCAGGTGTTAACGACTGGAGGTCAGCCGGCCATGAACTGTCCACCATTCGCCGTCAGCGTCGATCCCGTAATGAAGCCGGCCTCGTCCGAAGCAAGGAACACGACGCAGCGGGCAATCTCCTCCGGCTCGCCGAGCCGGCCGATCGGGATCTGCGGAATGATCCGCTCGTTGAGCACCTTTTCCGGCACTGCGCGCACCATTTCCGTGGCGATATAACCAGGGCAGATCGCATTGACGGTGATGTTCTTTCCCGCGCCCTCCAGGGCCAATGCCCTCGTGAAGCCGAGATCGCCGGCCTTGGCCGCAGAATAGTTTACCTGCCCCGTCTGGCCTTTCTGTCCATTGATGGAAGAAATATTGATCACACGGCCGAAATTGCGGTCGCGCATGCCGTTCCAGACCGGATGCGTCATGTTGAAGAGACCGGTCAAGTTGGTGCCGACCACTTCGTTCCACTGTTCCGGGGTCATCTTGTGGAACATGCCGTCGCGGGTGATGCCGGCATTGTTGACCAGGATCTCGACGGGACCGAGCTCACCCTCGACCCTTCCGATGCCTTCCATGCAGGCCTGATAGCTGGACACATCCCATTTGAAGACGGGAATGCCGGTCTCGTCGTGAAAGGCCTTCGCCTTTTCGTCGTTGCCGGCGAAATTGGCGGCCACACGATACCCCGTGGCCTTCAAGGCCTTGGAAATCGCCGCACCGATTCCCCGCGTCCCTCCCGAAACCAATGCCACTCTGCCCATGCAGCCTTCCCCTTCTCGCATCGCTCCGATCCTTCTGCGTGACCGGGTACTTACTTATTTTGACAGGCTTTCGTCAGAGCGATAGCCCCGCCGCAAAGTTTATGCTCGGCGGGGCGTTTCACACTCGTCACATACCCTCAAGGCACATGGCGACACCCATTCCGCCGCCGATGCAGAGCGTGGCAAGCGCCTTCTTGGCGGACCGGCGCTTCATCTCGAAAAGCAGCGTATTGAGGATGCGCGCGCCGGATGCGCCGATCGGATGGCCGATCGCGATCGCGCCGCCATTGACATTGACGATCGAAGGATCGAGGCCGAGATCCCTGGTGACGGCGCAGGACTGCGCTGCGAAGGCTTCGTTCGCTTCGACCAGGTCGAGATCGCCGACCCGCCAGCCGGCCTTTTCCAGCGCCTTGCGCGAAGCCGGGATCGGCCCGGTTCCCATGATCTGCGGATCGACGCCGGCGGTTGCCCAGGAAACGATGCGTGCCATCGGCGTGATGCCACGACGGGCGGACTCCTCCTCCGTCATCAGCACGACAGCAGCCGCTCCGTCGTTGATGCCGGAAGCGTTGCCGGCCGTCACCGTGCCCTCCTTGTCGAAGGCGGGACGGAGCTTTGCCAGCGCATCGAGTGTCGTGCCGGGACGGATGAATTCATCATTCTCCACCGTCACGTCGCCCTTCCTCGTCTGGATGAGATAAGGAATGATCTCGTCCTTGAAACGGCCGGCGGCCTGGGCGGCCTCCGCCTTGTTCTGGGAGGAGACGGCGAACTGGTCCTGCTCGTCGCGGGAGAGCTGCCATTGGCGGGCGATATTTTCTGCCGTGATGCCCATGTGGTAACCGTAAAAGGCGTCGGTCAGACCGTCCTTGATCATCGTGTCGATCATCTTGAAATCGCCCATCTTCACGCCGCCGCGCAGATGCGAGCAATGCGGCGCCATGGACATGGATTCCTGGCCGCCGGCGACAACGATCCTCGCATCGCCCAGCGCGATCTGCTGCATGCCGAGTGCAACGGCGCGAAGCCCCGAGCCACAGAGCTGGTTGACGCCCCAGGCGGTCGCCTCCTTCGGAACGCCGGCCTTCATCGCCGCCTGGCGGGCGGGGTTCTGGCCTTCGCCGGCCGGCAGCACCTGGCCGAGGATGACCTCGTCCACCTCGGACTGGTCGACGCCGGCGCGAAGAAGAGCGCCCTTGATCACCGCGGCCCCGAGTTCATGCGCCTGGACATTGGCAAACGCACCATTGAACGAACCGACCGCGGTGCGGCCGGCAGATGCGATCACGATGGATGGATTGCTCATGGACGTCTCCTCTTATTCGCTATTTGCTTGTGAGACTGGCAAAGCTTGGCCCCAGAGTCAAAACAAGAGTCTAACTTCGAACAAGCCCTCAAACGCCTGCAAAAATGATCTTTAGATTTCATCCATTTGCTGCGCAATAAAGCGGTCGCCGCGCCGCACAAAATCGATTGTAAGTCCTCGTCATTTAGGCTTACATTCCTCTCGGGAGAAACATGCCATTCGATAGAACCAAAACCATATTGACGGGAGCAGGAGGCAATTATGGCAAAGACCGAAGGCGAGATCATAATCAAGAAATACGCCAACCGGCGCCTCTACAACACGGGCACCAGCACCTACGTGACGCTGGAGGACCTGGCGAAGATGGTGAAGAAAGGCGAGGAATTCGTCGTCCAGGATGCCAAGACGGGCGAAGACATCACCCATTCGGTGTTGACGCAGATCATCTTCGAGCAGGAATCGAAAACCGGCAACACGCTGCTGCCGATCTCGTTTCTACGGCAGTTGATCTCCTATTATGGAGATCAGATGCAGATGGTCGTGCCGACCTTTCTCGAACATTCCATGAAAGCTTTCGCGGACCAGCAAGCGCAGATGCGCGAGCAGATGACCCGCGCCTTCGGGGACACGCCGCTCGGCAAGAATCTGCAGGTTCCGATGCAGATGATGGAGGAGCAGGTGCGTCGCAACACCGAAATGTTCCGGCAGGCGATGCAGATGTTTTCGCCCTTCACCGCGCAGCCGCCGCAGCCAGCTGCCAAGAAAGCGGATTCCAAGGATATCGACGAGCTGAAGGAACAGCTCCGCAATCTCCAGAACCGGCTGGATAATCTCTAGGTTACAGCCCGATCGAGACGTCGCGGCCGGCAGAGCGGATCGCTACCGCAAAGCCTCCGATGACGTCGATGAAGGTGATCGTCATCAGGATGAAGAATATCTGTGTGGCCGCATTTCTGACCAGCAGGAATTCGACCAGACAGGCGATGAAGACGATCACCGACAGCATATGATTGAGAAGCGAGCCGCGGCCATTGCGGCTCGCTTTGAGGATTTCCAGGAAGAGGAAAAACAGCCCGACGACGATCAGCACGTCGCCGAGCGTCATCGTCCAATCCGCGCCGGAAAGCATCTGGAACGAGATCACGATATTGCCGAGCGCCGCGATCCCTCCGCCATCCATGATCCCAAGCATGACGAGATTATAGAGAATGAAGGGAATGATCATCAGCGGGAATGCTGCGAGCATGTGCGGCTCCGAAGCTCAAGGACAAATGAACCGGTCCGGACTGTGATGCCTGTCCCTATTTTCCGCAAAGCGTCCCGGAAACAAAAAAGGCCGGCAAGGCCGGCCCTTCAAGCGAACTCCGCGGCAAACGCTTATGCGCTTTCCTTCGGCGTCAGGACCTGGCGGCCACGATACATGCCGGTCTTCAGGTCGATGTGATGCGGACGGCGCAGCTCGCCGGAATTCTTGTCTTCGATATAGGTCGGAGCCTTGAGTGCGTCGGCGGAGCGGCGCATACCGCGCTTCGACGGGCTCGTTTTTCTCTTCGGTACAGCCATTTCTGTTACTCCACTTCGTGCAAAACATGATCCCCGGCCGGAACTGAGGCCGAACTCGTCACGTCTCGATCTCGGAAATTTGGCGGGCTTATACATGGCCGGCGGAGCTTTGACCAGTCCCCAGCCGGAATTTTTCAAGATTTCCGCCTATGCCTCGTCCTCCGGCACAATCCACGGCTCGGCCAAGGCGGCTTCCTGCCATTTCAGCCAAGCCGGATGCGACTTCATCGCTGCCATGTAGGCGATCGTATCGCCATCCGTCACTAGATCATAGACATCGAAACGGTTGACGACGGGCGCGAACATGGCATCCGCTGCGGAAAATGCACCGAAGAGGAACGGCCCGCCGGATTTCTGGCGAAGTTCCTGCCAGATCGCTGAGATACGCGCCACGTCCTCCATCACACCTTCCGGCAGATCGATCCTGCGCTTCGGCCGGCGAATGTTCATCGGGCAAGCGTTGCGCAGCGCCCGGAAGCCGGAGAGCATCTCCATGGAGATAGAGCGGGCAACGGCACGATCCGCCGCCGCCTTCGGCCAGAGGCCTCTGTCGGGGAAAAGCTCGGCCACGTATTCGATGATCGAAAGCGACTCCCATACCCGGACATCACCATGGTGCAGCGCCGGCACCCTGCCGGTCGGCGTGATCGGCTTGAACTTCGGATTGCCGGCCGGAAAATCGAAGGGGATCAGCACTTCCTCGAAGGCAACGTCGGCCGCCGCCATCGCGATCCAGGGGCGGAAGGACCAGGAGAAATAGTTCTTGTTGCCTATATAAAGGGTGAGCTTTTCCACGGGCCTTGTCTCCGGTTGGTTCATTCAGGCTATAATTGCCTCGAGCGGGCACGACCAATGAAATCGCGAGAACTCAATCATAAATGCACTTGATGTAATCGCCGGAATTGCGCGCCCGTCGCTCGACGACGGCGGCCAACCGCTGCACGCCGCGGCTCGGCTTGCCGGCGACACGGGTGATGGGATTGGGAAGCGACACGGCGAGCAGCGCCGCCTGGCGGGCGCTCAGTTTCGAAGCCGGGACATTGAAATGATGCTGGGCCGCGGCCTCCGCGCCATAGATACCCGGTCCCCATTCGGCGATATTGAGATAGATTTCCATCATTCGCCGTTTCGACCATACGAAATCGGCGCTGATCGCGAGCGGCAGTTCAAGCCCTTTCCTGACGAAGGAGCGGCCGTTCCAGAGAAACAGGTTCTTCACCGTCTGCATCGGAATGGTGCTGGCCCCGCGCGTCGTCTCTCCGTCCAGAGCATCCTCCACGACGCCACGCATCTGCGTCCAGTCGACTCCGCCATGAAAGCAGAATTGTCCATCCTCCGACATCATGACCGAGCGGACGAGATTGGGAGAGATATCGTCGAGATCGACCCAGCGCCGATCGTAACCGCGAAGCAGTGCCAGGTCCGCCAGCATCAGCGTCGAGACGGGACGGATGAACGGCAATGCATAGATGAGGATGAGCAGATAAGGCAGCAGAACGAGAGCAATCGCGATCCGCACGATCCGCCGGATCATGCCGCTGGAAAACAGGCGTCTGCGCCGTCCGCCCCTCAAGGGCACCTCCTCCTCAGCCTGCTGTTCGGGCGTAATGTCCAATGTCCCGCTCGTCCCTCGTTTCGGGTTTCATAACCGCTGAACGAAGCCAAGGCGAGTCCGGTGCCGAAAACTTCCCGTGACCTTATAAATCGCCGTTGCCAGCCAGCAACGGGCATGTCAAACAGCGGCCATGACGGACATCAAGGCGGCATTCGAAAAGCACCTGCGGCAGAGCGCCGCCGAAACGGAAGCCCTGCTTTCGTCACTGCTAGCAGATATGCCTCTTCCCGACGAGACCGTCCGTCCCGCGCATCTCATGGCCGCCATGCGCCATGGTTCGCTGAATGGCGGAAAACGGCTCCGGCCATTCCTTGTGCGCGAGAGCACGGCCCTGCTCGGCGGGCCGCCGGATGCCGCGCTGCGGGTCGGGGTGGCTCTGGAATGCCTGCATTGTTACTCGCTGATCCACGACGACCTGCCGGCCATGGATGACGACGACCTGCGCCGCGGCCGGCCTACCGTGCATAAGGCCTTCGACGAGGCGACGGCAATCCTCGCGGGCGACAGCTTGCTCACCTACGCCTTCGACATCATCGCCGCGCCGGAAACCGAACTTCCAGATCGACTGAAGACCGAGCTCGTCCTTTCGCTGGCCCGCGCCGCGGGGCCTGGCGGCATGGCGGGCGGGCAGGCCCTCGATCTCGCCGCTGAAAAGGACCCGCCGGACGAAGCAGGCATCGTGACCTTGCAGGCGATGAAGACCGGCGCACTCCTGCGTTTCGCCTGCGAGGCCGGCGCGATCATCGCCGGAGCCGAACCCGAACATCGTGAGCGGCTGAGAGCTTTCGGCCGGAAGATCGGCCTCGCCTATCAGCTCGCCGACGATCTCCTCGACCTGACCTCCGATGCAGCCACTATGGGGAAGGCGACCGGCAAGGATGCCGCGCGCGGCAAGGGCACGCTCGTCGCATTGCACGGCACGGCCTGGGCACAGGAGCGGCTGGAGGCGCTGACCGCGGAGGCGACCGCACTGCTTGCGCCTTATGGCGAAAGAGCTACTGTCCTGCAGGAGACTGCGCGTTTCATCGCCAGCCGTGAAAGCTAAAGAACCCAGGGGGAAAGAGTGACGGAGATCTTGAGCTACCTGCTGCATATGTGGCCAGCCTACGTCGCCTACATCATCAACGTCGCAAGCCCTGGTCCCGCCAATTTCGCCATCATCGGCACGTCGATCTCGCAAGGCCGCCGCGCCGGTCTGACGATGGCAGTTGGCATCGCCTGCGGCTCTTTCACCTGGGCCTGCGCCGCAGCCCTTGGTCTCGCCGCCCTGTTGCGCAACTACGCCATCGCACTCGAAATCCTCAAGGTTCTGGGCGGTCTCTATCTGATCTATCTCGCCTGGAAGGCCTATAGATCGGCCCGCCTGCCGAATTCGAAGGTGGCGATCGGAAATGCCAGGACAAACCATACCCCCCGCCAGCTCTGGCTGCGCGGTTATGCAATCCACGTCACCAATCCGAAGGCGATCTTCGCCTGGCTTGCGATCATCTCGCTCGGCCTGCCGGAAAATGCGCCGACCGCAGCGATCGTCCTGATCATCGGCGTCTGCATCACCTCCAGCCTGATGATCTTCACCGGCTATGCAATGCTCTTTTCGACGCCGCATGCGCTGCGCGGCTACAAGGCCGCGCGACGCTGGATCGAAGGCACCATGGCGCTGTTTTACAGCGCTGCCGGCCTGAAGCTGCTGACGAGCCGCATCTGAACGGCTCGCCACCCGATCAGCCCTGCGTGATCGGCGCGATCGCCACTTCGACGCGACGGTTCTGCGCGCGTCCGTCGGCAGTCGCGTTGGAAGCGACCGGCTGCGACGGACCGAAGCCCATCGTCGACATGCGGCGCTGATCGACGCCGCGGCCCGCAAGATAATTCGCGACAGAGGCGGCACGGCGCTCTGACAGGCCCTGGTTATGCTGCAGGCTGCCGGTGGAGTCGGTATGGCCGTTCACGTCGATGAAGGTGCGGTTGAACTTGTTGAGCACGATCGCGACGGAATCGAGCGTCCGGTAGAAGGGCGGGATCACCTGGTCCTGGTCGGTCGCGAAGGTGATGTTCGACGGCATATTGAGGATGATGCGGTCGCCGACGCGGGTCACCGAAACGCCGGTGCCCTGAAGCTGGGCGCGCAGTTCCGCTTCCTGATTGTCCATATAGGCGCCGATCCCGCCGCCTGCGAGCGCGCCGATGCCGGCGCCGATCAGCGCGTTGCGGGCGCCGTTCTTGCCGCCGCCGCCAATGGCGAGGCCCGCGAGTGCTCCGACGCCGGCGCCGATCGCAGCACCGCCGGCGGTGTTGGAAACCTTCTGTTCGCCCGTATAGGGATCGGTTGTCGTGCAGGCAGAGAGATAGGTCGCGGAAAGCGCGACGATTGCAATTTTCTTGAGCATGTAAATCGATGTCCCCGTCGTCTGTGACGACATCTCATTTATCATGAATTGCGGCAATAGCGAGGAAGGACGACGCATCCTCGTCACCGGCCCACAGGCGAGGAACGGCTGTGTTTTTGCTGCATCATCCCGCCGCCGGCAAAAGGCCCTTTAGGACCTCAAGCAGCCGGTCGCATTCGGCATCCGTACCGATGCTGATGCGAAGATAGTCGGCTATGCGCGGCTTGTTCCAGTGGCGCACCAGCACGCCTTCTGCCCTCAGCGAGGCATAGACATCCGCGCCGGACCGGCTCGGATGTTTCGCGAAGACGAAATTCGCCTGCGAGGGCAGAACCTCGAAGCCAAGCCTTTGAAGTTCGCCGGACAAGCGCTCGCGAGTCGCGATGATCTTCTGCCGGCAGGCCTCGAACCAGTCCACATCCTCGATCGCGGCAGTGGCGGCCACCTGCGCCAGACGGTCGAGCGGATAGGAATTGAAACTGTCCTTCACCCGTTCCAGCGCGTCGATCAGCGGCCGCTGGCCCATTGCGAAACCGACTCGCATGCCGGCCAGCGACCGGGACTTCGACAATGTCTGGATAACGAGCAGGTTCGGATAGCGCGCCGTCAGGCCGGCTGCGGTCTCGCCGCCGAAATCGATATAGGCTTCATCCACCACAACCGGCACGTCCGGGTGCCTGGCAACCAGCGCCTCGATCTCCCCAAGCGGCAGTCCGATGCCTGTCGGCGCATTGGGATTGGGAATGATGATCGCGCCGCAGGGCCGATCATAGTCAGCGAGCCTGATCCGGAAATTTTCATCGAGCGGGACTTCGACAGCATCAATATCATAGAGTCGGCTATAGGTCGGGTAGAAGCTGTAGGTAATGTCCGGATAAAGCAGCGGCTTCCCGTGCTTCAAGAGCGCCTGGAACGTATGCGCCAGCACCTCGTCGGACCCGTTACCCACAAAAACCTCGTCCACCTGCACGCCGAAACGCGCAGCAATCGCTTCACGAAGCGACGCCGCCGACGGATCCGGATAAAGCCGCAGACCATCGTCCGTCGCCGCACGGATGGCCGCAAGCGCGTTCGGCGAAGGCTCGTAAGGGTTCTCATTGGTATTGAGCTTGACGAGGTTCCGGATACGCGGCTGCTCACCCGCGACATAGGGCGCAAGCCGGTTGACGATCGGCGACCAGTATTGGCTCATGCTCTATTCAGCCGCCGTCTTCTGGCCGAAGCGGTTTTCGATATAATCGATGACCAGCTGCTCGAAATCGGCGGCGATATTGGGTCCGCGCAGCGTCATCGCCTTCTTGCCGTCGATGAAGACGGGAGCGGCCGGTGTCTCCCCGGTACCCGGCAGCGAGATGCCGATATCGGCATGCTTGCTTTCGCCCGGCCCGTTGACGATGCAGCCCATGACCGCGATGTTGAGCGCCTCGACGCCCGGATATTTCTCACGCCAAACCGGCATGTTCTTGCGGATGTCGTTCTGGATGTTCTGGGCGAGTTCCTGGAAGACCGTCGAGGTAGTGCGGCCGCAGCCCGGACAGGCGGCAACGACGGGCACAAACTGGCGGAAGCCCATGACCTGCAAGAGTTCCTGCGCCACCTGCACTTCGCGGGTGCGGTCGCCGTTCGGCTCCGGCGTCAGCGAGACGCGGATCGTGTCGCCGATTCCCTGCTGCAGCACGTAGCCCATGGCGGCGGACGAAGCGACGATGCCCTTCGTCCCCATGCCGGCCTCGGTAAGGCCGAGATGCAGAGCATGATTGGAACGTTCGGCGAGCATGGAATAGACGGCGATCAGGTCCTGCACCTGGCTGACCTTGGCCGACAGGATGATACGGTTGCGCGGCAGGCCGATCTGTTCGGCGAGCTCGGCGGAGATCAGCGCCGACTGGCAGATCGCTTCGTGCATGACCTGCCGGGCCGACAGCGGCGAGCCTTCCGTCGCATTGCGGTCCATCAGCGTGGTCAGCAGGTCCTGGTCGAGCGAACCCCAATTGACGCCGATGCGCACCGGCTTGTCGTAACGGATCGCCATCTCGATAATGTCGGCGAACTGCTTGTCCTTCTTGTCCTTGAAGCCGACATTGCCCGGATTGATGCGATACTTGGCGAGCGCTTCGGCGCAGGCCGGATGGTCGGCCAGCAGCTTGTGGCCGATATAATGGAAGTCGCCGACGAGCGGCACATCCATGCCGAGCCTGAGCAGCCGTTCGCGGATCTTCGGCACGGCGGCAGCGCTCTCGTCACGGTCGACGGTGATGCGCACCAGTTCGGAACCGGCCCTGAAAAGAGCTGCGACCTGCGCCACCGTCGCATCCACATCCGCCGTATCCGTATTTGTCATCGACTGCACGACGACGGGCGCGCCGCCCCCGACAACGACGCCGCCGACATCGACGGCAACGGTTGCACGGCGCGGCTTCGGGTCATGATCGGGTGAGGTCATCGGAAATCTCATCGGCTTCGAAAAATGAGCGCCTTTCAGGTGGCGCATGGCTCGCGGTTTGTCAACCGGTCGCGATACACACTTTATCTTGCGGTGCTGAATGCCTCTATCAAACCTGTATTACGTCTTTTTAGTGATGCGCGGCATCGGCATGCCTGGCAAGCGGTGAAAGCAGAAGCACCACGAGGATGAGCGCGGAGAGGCCGGCAAAGACCACCGCAAGACCCGTGTGTTCGGCGATGAAGCCTATGGCGGACGGCGCGACCAGAATGCCGGAATAACCCATCGTCGTGACGACGGAGAGACCGACGCCCGCCGCCATGCCCGGCAGATTGCCGGCCGCCGAAAAGGCTATCGGCACGATGTTGGAAATGCCGATGCCGGTGAGCGCAAAACCGGCGATCGCCGCCGGCGCGTTCGGAGCGAAACCGATCACCAGCAAGCCGACGATGGAGATGACCGCGCAGACCCGCAGCGTCAGAACGGCGCCGAAGCGGTCGCGGATGAGGTCCCCGGCAAAACGCATCGCCGCCATGGTGAGCGAAAAGGCTGCGAAGGCGAAGCCGGACAGGGTGACGGAGGCTCCGAGCTCGTTGCGGAGATAGAGCGCCCCCCAATCGAGGATCGAACCTTCCGGGATCATGCAGAACAGCGCCATGATGCCGATCAGCCAGGGCAGCGGCGAAAGCGGCAGACGACTGCCGCCATGCCTGTGCTCGTCCGGATGCGGCGCGTCGTGCAGCACAATCTGCCAGGACGCGGCGATCATCAGGGCGGCCAGCACCGTGACCAGGATTGCATGCGCCGAAACGCCGAGATGCTCGATGAGGAAACCGCCCGTCGAAGACCCCAGTAGTCCACCGAGGCTCCAGAAAGCATGACAGGAAGACATGATCGCCCGCCGCATGTGCTTCTCGACCGAGACCGCGTTGGCGTTCATCGCGACGTCCATCGCGCCAATCAAGCCGCCAAAGAGAAAAATCGCCACCGCACCGGCCCAGATGTTTCCGACCCAGGTGAGAAGCAGCAGCGTCGGCGTGAGCAGGACGGATGTATATTTGGAAACCTGGCTGGAACCGAAGCGGGCGATCTGGCTGCCGGCAAGCGGCATCATCACTAGCGAGCCGAGGCCGAAGGTCAGGATCATCAGACCGAGCGTGCTTTCGCTCAATCCCAGGCGGCTGGCAAATTCGGGGATTTTTGGGGCCCAGGCGCCGACCATGAAGCCGTTCATCAGGAAAAGCAGCGAGACTCCTCCTCTTTCGCGCGTGATGAAGGTACGGGGTTCCGAAGGCTTGGTCAGGGGAGCACGACTATCCATGAGATCATTCCTTATGGCCGCGGCGACCATATTTAAATCGATTAGATTTGCAACGCCGCAGTATGGCTTTCTCTCTCACAAATTGTATCGCTTCGAAACTCATAAACGAGGCCAATTTGCCGCGATTGACAGCGGCACGAAACTTCGGTTTCTGAACTGAACCACCCTCCGCATCCGACCTATCATCCCCGGTGGCACGTCCTCGGCGTGACCCCACATGGTGTTCTCGTGAAGTCTACCTACGGCCTCGGCATCCTGCTGATCACCCTCTCCTATTTCATCTTCAGCAGCCACGATGCGGTCATCAAGCTGCTGGTCGAGTCCGTCACCGTCTGGCAGATCCTGTTCTTCCGTAGCGTCACTGTCGTCTGCTGCTGTCTCTTCATCGGCGGCAGAGGCCTGGCACGACATGCGGCGACCTCCAACATCGTCAAGCCGATGGCGCTCCGCAGCCTGTTCCTCATCAGCGCCTGGCTTTCCTATTACACCGCCGCGAAATCGCTGCAGCTCGGCGAGCTCACGACGCTTTATTTTGCCGCACCGGTCGTCGCCATGCTGCTGGCCGGACCGATGCTCAAGGAGCATGTGACGCTCCTTCGCTGGATCGCCGTCATCGTCGGCTTCGTGGGCGTCATCATCGCCAGCAATCCGGTCGGGCTGACGATCTCGCTTCCGGTCTATCTGGCGCTGCAGGCAGCCTGCCTCTGGGCCTTCTCGACCGTGCTGCTGAGACGCACCGCTCTCCACGAGACGAGCCTGGTGCAGATGACGATCACCAATTTCTTCTTCATCCTGCTGACCGCCGGCATGCTGATCTTCGAATGGCGCGATGTCGATCTGGCGACCACCGCCATGCTGTTCGGGGTAGGCTTGCTCGGAGGCCTGGCGCAATACGCCTATTTCGAGGGCATGCGGCGTGCCCCGGTCTCGGTTCTGGCGCCCTTCGAATATACGGCACTCATCTGGGCCTTTGTTCTCGGCTTCCTGATCTGGGGCGACGTTCCCGCCGCAAACGTGACGGTCGGCGCCCTCCTCATCGGCGCCGCCGGTCTGCTGATCATTTTCGGCGAGCGTTTCGGCCGAAAGATCCAGACGCGTGAGAGCACTGAAAATCAGCTGCCGTAGACGATCAGGAGATCCTTGGCGTCGATCTGGTCGCCGGCCTTCACCAGCACCTCGGCGATCGTGCCATCTTTTTCCGCATGCAGCGCGGTTTCCATCTTCATCGCCTCGATGGAAAGCAGCACATCACCCGCTCTGACCGACTGGCCGGCGGAAACGGCGACGGTCGAGATCACGCCGGGCATCGGCGCGCCGAGATGGGCTCCATTGCCATTCTCCGCCTTGCGGCGCACAGCGCTGCCGGAGGCGCCATGCGCCCGATCCGGCACCTTGACGCGGCGCGGCTGGCCGTTGAGCTCGAAAAACACCGTCACCATGCCCTGCGCATCGGTGCTGCCCATGGCCTGATTGACGATGACCAGCGTCTTGCCTTTCTCGATGTCGGCGAAAAGCTCTTCCCCGTCCTTCAAGCCATAGAAGTAGGCAGGTGTCGGGAGCACCGAAACCGGCCCATAGGCCTCGATAGCCAGGGCGAAGTCGGTGAAGACCTTGGGATACATGAGGTAGGAAGCGAACTCGAAATCATCGATCTTGCGCTCGAGTTTTTCCTCGATCGCCTTGCGCTCCGCGTCGAGATCGGCCGGTGGAAGGAGCGATCCGGGCACAGCCGTATAGGGCTCCTCGCCCTTCAGCGCCTTTTTCTGCAACGCTGCCGGCCAGCCGCCTGGCGGCTGGCCGAGATCGCCCTTCAGCATCGAGACCACCGATTCCGGAAAGGCGATGTCCTTGTTCGGATTCTCGACATCGGCGACGGTCAGATCCTGGCTGACCATCATCAGGGCCATGTCGCCCACGACCTTGGAGGACGGCGTCACCTTGACGATGTCGCCGAACATCTGGTTCACGTCCGCATAAGTCTGGGCGACCTTGTGCCATTTCGTATCGAGACCCAGCGAGCGAGCCTGTTCCTTGAGATTGGTGAACTGGCCGCCCGGCATTTCATGCAGATAGACTTCCGAGGCCGGTCCCTTCAGGTCGCTCTCGAAGGCGGCATATTGGCCGCGTACCGCTTCCCAATAGAAGGAGATGCGGCGGATCCATTCCGGATCGAGGCCGGGGTCCCGCTCGTCGCCGGCCAGCGCCTCGACGATCGAGCCGAGGCAGGGCTGCGAGGTGTTGCCGGAGACCGAATCCATCGCCGCATCGACCGCATCGACGCCGGCTTCCACCGCCGCCAGCACCGTCGCGGCGGAAATACCGGACGTGTCGTGTGTGTGGAAATGGATCGGCAGCGACGTCGCTTCGCGCAGCGCCTTGAACAGCACCTTGGCAGCCGCCGGCTTCAGCAGGCCGGCCATGTCCTTCAGCGCAATGATATGTGCGCCGGCCTTTTCCAGTTCTTCCGTCAGAGCGACGTAATATTTGAGGTCGTATTTCGGCCGCGCGGAGCTCAGGAGATCGCCGGTATAGCAGATCGCCGCCTCGCAGAGCTTGTTCTCCTCCTGCACCGCGTCCATCGAGACGCGCATGTTCTCGACCCAGTTCAGGCAATCGAACACACGGAAAAGGTCGATGCCGCCCCTCGCCGCCTGACGGACGAAATATTTCACGACATTGTCCGGATAGTTCTTGTAGCCGACGCCGTTCGCGCCGCGCAGCAGCATCTGTAGCAGCAAGTTCGGCGCCCCCTCGCGGATCAGCGCCAGCCGCTCCCACGGGTCTTCGGTGAGGAAGCGCATCGCGACGTCGAAGGTGGCGCCGCCCCAGCATTCCAGCGAGAAGAGGTTCGGCAGCGCCCGAGCGTAGACGCCGGCAACGCGCGCGATGTCGTGGGTGCGCATGCGGGTCGCGATGAGCGACTGATGCCCGTCGCGCATCGTCGTATCGGTCATCAGCACGCGCTTTTCGTTACGCATCCATTCGGCGAATTTCTTCGGTCCGAGACTGTCCAGACGCTGCTTCGTGCCATCCGGTATCGCTCCGTTGATGTAAGGTACAACGGGCTTTGCGGCGAGCGGAGACGGTTCCGGCCGACCCTTGGTTTCCGGGTGCCCATTGACGGTGACGTCGGCGAGATAGGTGAGCAGTTTGGTAGCTCGGTCGGCGCGCTTCACCTGCTCGAAGAGTTCCGGCGTCGTATCGATGAATCGCGTCGTATAGGAATTGTCGCGGAACTTCGGATGGCCGATGATCGCTTCGAGGAAGGTCAGATTGGTCGCGACACCACGGATGCGGAATTCGCGCAGCGCCCGGTCCATACGACTGATCGCCTCCTGCGGCGTCGAGCCCGAGGCGGTCACCTTGACCAGCAGCGGATCGTAATAACGGGTGATCACCGCGCCGGAATAGGCCGTGCCGCCATCGAGCCGGATGCCGAAACCGGCCGCCGAACGATAGGCGGTGATGCGGCCGTAATCCGGAATGAAGTTGTGCTCCGGATCTTCCGTCGTGATGCGGCACTGCATGGCATGGCCATTGAGGCGGATGTCCTTCTGGGCCGGCACGCCGGATTCCGGTGTGCCGATCGCGGCGCCTTCAAGGATGTGGATCTGCGCCTTGACGATATCGATGCCGGTGACGACTTCGGTCACCGTATGTTCGACCTGGATGCGCGGATTGACTTCGATGAAGTAGAACTTTCCGGTATCGGCGTCCATCAGATATTCGACCGTGCCGGCGCCGATATAATTCGTCGCCTTGGCGATCTTCAGCGAATAATTCGCGAGTTCCTGCCGCTGCGCCTCGGAAAGGTAGGGCGCGGGTGCACGTTCCACTACCTTCTGGTTGCGGCGCTGGATCGAGCAATCACGCTCGAACAGATGCACGACGTTGCCGTGCGTATCGCCGAGGACCTGGCTTTCCACGTGACGGGCACGCTCGACGAGCTTTTCGAGATAGACCTCGTCCTTGCCGAAGGCGGCCATCGCCTCCCGCTTGGCTTCGGTCACCTCACGGGCGAGATCGGCTTTCGACCGGATGACCCGCATGCCGCGGCCGCCGCCGCCCCAGGACGCCTTCAGCATCACCGGATAGCCGATCACCTCGGCCATCTTTGCCACTTCCGCCATATCGTCCGGCAAGGGTTCGGTTGCCGGCACGACCGGCACGCCGACCGAGATCGCCAGGTTGCGGGCCGCGACCTTGTTGCCGAGCTGCCGCATCGTCTCGGCTGTCGGACCGATGAAGACGATACCTGCATCGTTGCAGGCTTCGACGAATTCAGGGCTTTCCGAGAGCAGGCCATATCCTGGATGGATGGCGTCGGCCCCGGATAACTTGGCGACACGGATCACTTCGGGAATGGAAAGGTAGCTTTCAATAGGTCCGAGGTCCCGATCCAGATGGGGGCCGCGCCCGACCTGATAGCTTTCGTCCGCCTTGAAGCGATGCAGCGAAAGCTTGTCCTCCTCCGCCCAGATCGCGACCGTTTTGATGCCCAGTTCATTGGCGGCCCGGAAGACACGGATGGCGATTTCAGAACGGTTGGCAACGAGAATCTTCGAAATCGGCAAAACGGACCTCCCCAGGTGCCATCGAGAAAATGCTGCACTGCAAAGAAATCAGTATCGCCTTAATCAGGCAAGCGCAATTTACGGGAGAGCCGAATGTCAAATTTATGTCGCCTGGATATCAAGCGCGCCGCTCAGATGACGAGTCCCATGCGGAAGGCGGAGGCGACCACGTGCTGCCTGTTCTTGGCCTTCAACTTTTCCTGCAGACCATTGATGTACCAATCGACGGTATGGCTGGAAATGTCCAGGGTCCTGGCAATCTCATTCGACGTCAACCCGTCGGCGAGCAGCACGATGACTTCCATTTCCCGTCGGGTGAGCTGGGTATCCACTTTTGCGACGGTCTCCAGTTCAGCTGCCCGGCCGCGCATTTCCATGAAACGCCAGAAGACCTTCTTGGCCGCCGCGTCGAAGAGCGCCATTTCAGCCGGAGAAAGGTCGATTGGCCGGCCGCTGACGGTCATGTTGCCGAGAAGGCCGTTGCGGCCGTGCACCGGAAAGATATAGCCGTCTAGAAGGCCGTAACGCACCCCCTCCTGCATCATGCGCTGCATGCGTTGCCGATGCGGGTCGTTTCTGAATGCCATGACGGCATCGCGCCAGCGAAAGGACCTTTGAGCACTGCCGAGCATGCGGACGGTCGGATCGACAAGAACGTATTTGCGAGCCACGTAGATTTCCGGCCAACCCTCCGGCCAGCGGCTGGCCAGAGCGAGATTCACGGCATCCTCATTGAGACGCGGCTGGATGAGAAGTCCATAATATTCAAAACCATAAGCCTTCAGCAGGGATTCGAGCTGGGCGATCAGTTCCGCTTCGGTCTTGACCTCCCCTGCGAGTACCAGAAGTTGCACGATCAGTTGAATATTCAAAACCTCACCCCCCGCATGCTCGTTCAGCCGCTTTTTTCTCTTTACGTTAAATTTCAGTAACTTCTACTTTCATAGTCAATTAGCATAGTTAGCATTCGTTGAAGGTATACCGCAAAATCTAGCCCCTTGGAGGATTTGCAAAAATTATCTGCATCTCGGCTAAAGCACGGGATTGGCGAAGCCTTGCCCTGGGTGAAACATTTCTGGCAGAAGGATATTATCTCCTACCCCGGTCGCGGAATTGCCGCTTCCGACCTTTAGGTTCCAGACACCGCCACGATGGCGGTCCGATATCAATGAGGTTGCGCCAGTTGACGCTGTTCCAGGTTTATGCACGAGCTCTCAAGTACCTGGCGAAAAACAAGTGGCGGGTCACCGCCGTCGTCATCGCCAATATCGTGCTTGCCATCATAACGATCGCCGAGCCGATTCTGTTCGGTCGGATCATCGACGCTATTTCATCCGGAGGCGCCGTCACCCCTGTCCTGATGTTGTGGGCCGGGTTCGGTGTCTTCAACACCGTCGCCTATGTGCTTGTCGCCCGCGAGGCAGACCGGCTCGCCCATGGCCGGCGGGCCTCGCTGCTGACCGAGGCTTTCGGACGTATCATCTCCATGCCGCTCGCCTGGCATCATCAGCGCGGTACGTCCAATGCGCTGCATACGTTGTTGCGCGCGTCCGAAAGCCTGTTCGGGCTCTGGCTGGAATTCATGCGCACGCATCTTGCGACGGCGGTCGCCCTCGTTCTCCTGATTCCGACCGCGATCTCCATGGACTGGCGACTCAGCATCGTGCTCCTGGTGCTGAGCATCCTTTACTGGATCATCGGCGTGACGGTGATGAACCGGACCAAGGAAGGACAGGCCTCCGTCGAGAACCATTACCACACCGTGTTCTCGCATGTGAGCGACTCGATCAGCAACGTTTCCGTGCTGCACAGCTACAACCGCATCGAGGCGGAGACCAAGGCGTTGAAGGACTACACCAAGGATCTGCTCGCCGCCCAGTATCCCGTGCTCGACTGGTGGGCCATTGCAAGCGGCCTCAATCGTACCGCTTCGACGATATCCATGGGCGTTATCCTCGTCATCGGCACTGTCTTGGTGCAGCGGGGCCAATTGCGCGTCGGCGATGTCGTGGCCTTCATCGGTTTCGCGAACCTTCTGATCGGCCGTCTCGATCTCTTGCGCCAGTTCGCCACCCAGATCTTCGAAGCACGTGCCAAGCTCGAGGATTTCTTCGTGCTCGAGGATTCCGTGGAAGAGCGCACGGAACCGGCCGATGCAGCCGACCTCGGCAACATCCGCGGTGAAGTGGAGTTCCGCAATGTCTCCTTTGGCTTCGCCAATACGAGCCAGGGGGTCCATGACATCTCCTTCACCGCCAAGGCGGGAGAGACGGTCGCGATCGTCGGCCCGACCGGCGCCGGCAAGACGACCCTCATCAATCTCCTGCAGCGGGTCTACGATCCTCAGGAGGGCAAGATCCTCATTGACGGCACCGATATCGGAACGGTCACGCGCAAATCGCTGCGCCATTCCATCGCCACCGTCTTCCAGGACGCCGGTCTCCTGAACCGCTCGATCAGCGAGAACATCAGCCTCGGGCGCGAAGGGGCGACCGAAGAGGAAATCTTCAAGGCTGCGGAAGCCGCCGCCGCGACCGACTTCATCGAAAGCCGGCTCACCGGCTACGACACCTCCGTTGGAGAGCGCGGCAACCGCCTGTCCGGCGGCGAACGCCAGCGCATCGCGATCGCCCGCGCCATTCTGAAAAACGCACCGATCCTCGTTCTCGACGAAGCGACCAGCGCCCTCGACGTCGAAACAGAAGCACGCGTGAAGGCCGCGATCGACCGTCTGCGCAAGGATCGCACGACGTTCATCATCGCCCACCGGCTGTCCACCATACGCGACGCCGACAAGGTGATCTTCCTCGACAACGGCCGGATCGCCGAGATGGGCAGCTATGACGAACTCAGCCATCTCGGCGGACGCTTCGCCTCGTTGCTGAGAACCAGCGGCCTCCTGGGCGAGGACGAGGAACATGACGAGGCCGGATCGGTCGCGCAGCCTGCCTGACGGGATCTGCAATGCCAATGAAAAACCCGGCGCCATACGGAATGGCGCCGGGTTTTGTTTGATCGCAGGTAGGCAAGACTATCAGTTATTCGCCGGCTCAGGCAGCCGTTTTGTCGCGGGCTTGCTCAGCGGAAAACCCTCTGTCTCGCTCACGGCAGTACCGTTGATGCTGACCTTGCCGCCCTCGACATCGATCTTGTAGACCACGTCGTCGATCGTGAGTTCGGCGGCAAAACCATTCCAATCGGTCGGCAGGACAGGATTGACGAACAACCGGTCGCCCTCACGGCGAATGCCAAGAATGCCCTCCACCGCCGCGCGATAGAGCCAGCCGGCCGAACCCGTATACCAGCTCCAGCCGCCACGGCCGGTATAAGAGCCGTGGCCATAGACGTCGGCCGCGACCACGTAGGGTTCCACCCGATAGGTTTCAGCCGCATCTCGGTCAAGCGCATGGTTGATCGGATTGAGGATCCGGAAGCACTTCCAGGCATCGTCGCCGCGCTTCAGAGCCGCCAGCGCCAACACGACCCAGATCGCCGCATGCGTATACTGCCCGCCGTTTTCGCGCACGCCTGGCGGATAGGCGCGGATGTAACCGGCATCCTTGCGGGTATCCTGGAACGGCGGTGTGAAGAGGCGGATGATGCCCGCTTCCGCATCGACCAGCTTGTCAAGCACCGCATCCATGGCCTGGCGTGCCCGATCGGGATCGCCCTCGCCGGAAAGCACGCTCCAGGACTGGGCGAGCGAGTCGATGCGGCATTCGTCGCTGGTGCTGGAGCCGAGCGGCGAACCATCGTCGAAATAACCGCGCCGGTAGTAGCTGCCGTCCCAGCCGGCCTTGTCCAGTGCCTGCTTGAGGGACTCCAAGTGATCGGTCCAGCGCTGGACGCGCTGGCGATCTTTCCGTTCGATGGCATAGGGCAGGAAGTTCCTGAGCGCAGCCGCCAGGAACCAGCCGAGCCAGACGCTCATGCCGCGGCCGCCCACGCCGACCCGGTTCATGCCGTCGTTCCAGTCGCCGCCGAGGATCAGCGGCAGGCCCTTATCGCCGGTGCGGACGATCGCAAGGTCGAGCGCCCTTGCCGCGTGCTCATAGAGGCTTGCCTGCTCCGTCGAAATCTCCGGCTGGATGAAGGCGTCGTGCTTGTGCTTCTCGAGAAGTGGGCCTTCGATGAAGGCAAGTTCCTCGTCGAGCAGCGACTTGTCGCCGGTCGCCGCAACATACTGATGCGCCGCATAGGCGAGCCAGACCACGTCGTCCGAAATCATCGTGCGCACGCCGGCGCCGGAATTCGGCAGCCACCAGTGCTGCACGTCGCCTTCCTTGAACTGGCGTGACGCCGCGTTGAGGATCTGGCGACGGGCGAGCGACGGTTCGTGCAACAGGAAGGCCAGTGTATCCTGGAGCTGGTCGCGGAAGCCGAAGGCGCCGGATGCCTGATAGAAGGCGGTTCGGGCCATGATGCGGCAGCCGAGCGCCTGGTAAGGCAGCCAGTGATTGACCATGTGGTCGAGCGACTTGTCCGGCGTCGAAATCTTGAGACGGCCGGTGAAGCCCTTCCAGAAATCGCCGTTCGCCTTGAGGATCGTTTCGAACTCCTCGCCGCGGAGCTCCGCGACGAGCGCCTGGGCATCTTCCTTCGTATCCGCGTCGCCGAGATAGAAGGTGACTTGCCTCTCCTCCCCCGGAGCCAACTCGATGTCGTAGGCAAGCGCCGCGCAAGGGTCGCCGTCGATATCGAGCGAGCCGCTGAGTGACGAAGCGGATGTCACCGCAGCCGGCAGCTGGACAGACCCGAACCGGCCGATGAATTCACGCCGGCTGCTTGTGAAGCCCGATGGCATTTCCTTCATCGCCATGAAGGCGAAACGACGATAGTCGATGCTGTACGGATTGGTGGCAAAAAGCGCGCCCGTTTCCTCGTCCCGGCTCGACAGGATGAACGGGATCGATCGGGCGGGATTGCTGCCGAGCAGCCATTCCGCATAGCCGTAGACGCGCAGTTTGCGGGTCTCGGAGCCGCCATTGTGCAGCTTGATCGAAGACAGCTTTGCTGCACGGGTCCGGTCGACAGTCTGGGTCAGCTCGATCTTCAAGCCGTCCTCTTCGCTGGAGAAGACCGAATAGCCCAGACCATGCCGGGTTTCGAACTTCACCTCCGGCTTGCGCGACAGCGCCGCGAACGGCGTCAGGACGGCCCCGTTGTCCCGGTCGGCGACGTAGAAAGCCTCGCCCGGCCGGTTGATCACCGGATCATTCGTCCACGGCGTCAGCTGATAGTCGCGGGAATTCCGCGCCCAGGTGAAACCTGCACCTTCCGCCGAGATATGGAAGCCGAATTTCTCGTTGGAGATGACGTTGATCCACGGATGCGGCGTCGCCTGACCGCCATGCAACCGGACGACATATTCGCTGCCGTCCTTAGCAAAGCCGCCGAAACCGTTCCAGAATTCGAGATCCGCCGGTGCCTCCGACCCCGCCGGGGCCTCAAAAATCTCACCGTTCAGCAGCGGACGGCGATCGATCTCGATCTCCTGGTCCTTCGGCGGCGCGAAGATCGAGGCCGCGCGGTTGAGCTGGTCGATGATCTTGCCGTTGCGGGCATGCAGCACCACACGGGACGCAGCGATCAGGCCGTCCGAACCCGCCTCGTCCAGGATGTCGCGACGAAGCGAGAAGACGTGCTGGCGTTGGCCTTCCTGCTGGCCGAGGCGGCGGGCGTTCTCCGAGAGATATTCGATCGCGTGCTGCATCTCCTGTGCATAGGAAGCCGCCCGTTCGTTGAAAATGAGGAGGTCGGAGATCACGCCCCGCGACCGCAGGTATTCCTGCGCGCTCATCGCCTCCTTCGCCACCGGCATGTCGGCATCGTCGTTGATGCGCAGCGTGAAGATCGGGAAATCGCCCGAGACCGAAGACGGCCATAGAGACGATTGCGGCTGCATATGAGCATGGACCGTCGCATGGTCGGCGCGAAGATGCATGTCCGGATAGATGAGGTAGCGGGCCAGATGCTGGAAAGCGGCCGCATCCTGCGAGGTGACGCCGAGATGACGCATCTGCACCTGCGTGCGCGTCCATGCCTGGGTGAGCTCGGCCTGGAACGCGTCGGGGTGGCGATAGCGCTCGATCGCCTGATCGAGTTCTTCCCGCTTCGGCGCGGCGATCGTCCAGAAGATGACACTGACCTTCTTGCCGGCCGGCACGCGGACGACGCGTCGCATCGACAGGATCGGATCGAGCGTGAACCCGTCCATGCCCGAAAGCGTCGCGCCGGGATCGAACGCGGCCGCCTCGCCGAGCGTGCGGCCGCGGCCGAGGAACTTCCGGCGATCGGTCTCGAATTCGGTCGGACGCGCCGAACCGGCATTGTCGGCCGCAAGATGCGCAACGATCATATCCGGATCGTTCGGATTGCGCTTGTTGCGCCAGGCGCGAATAACGTCGCCACGCTTGCCGATCTCGGTCTGGATGAACATGCGCGAGAACGTCGGATGCGCGTTGTCGTCGTCTTCGGCGGCGAGAACGGGCTCCATGTAGGACGTCACTTCGATGAAGCGGTCCTCAGGCCCCATGTTGAGCAGCGTCAGGCGACGGCCTTCCGCATCATGCTCGCTGGCGACGATGCACTCGACCGTGCTCGTCAGATCGCCGATCGTTTTGTGGAACTCGGCACGTTCGTCGGCGAAGATCGTCTTGGTCTTCTCGCCTTCCGCACGGCGCGGCTCGGAAGTCGCCGACCACCATTCGCCGGTCGCGGTATCGCGCAGGAACAGGAACTGCCCCCAGCGATCTTCCGTCGGATCGGGTTTCCAGCGGGCGACCGACATGCCGTTCCAGCGGGAATAACCGGAGCCGGTGGCCGTCAGCATGACCGAGTAATGGCCATTCGACAGCAGCACCAGCTCGCGGTCCTTGGTCGCCGGATTGTTGATGGTGCGGATTTCCGGACGCAGAAGCTCGCCCTGGCCCTTGCCGGGGGTTTCCTCGTGCTTGGCGCTCATGACCGGAATGTCGCGCGGCGCCTTTTCCTGCAGCAGCAGTTCCGCCGCCTCGACCACCGGATCGGAATGGAAGAGTTCGCGCAGCAGCCCGTTCATCACGACGTTGGCGATCGCCGCGATCGACATGCCGTGGTGATGCGCATAGTAGTTGTAGACCACCGCGCAACGTTTGCCTTCCGGCACGCGGGTCGGGGTGAAGTCCACCGCATCATGGAAACCGAACATGCCGAGCGCGCCGAGCGAACGCAACTCCGCCAGGTTTTCCTCGGCCGCGACCGGATCGTACTGGCTGGCGAGGATCGAAGCGTAGGGCGCGATGACCGCGTTCTGGCCGAGGCCGCGCTTGAGGCCGAGCGTCGGAACGCCGAAATTGGTGTACTGGTAATTGAACTGGTGATCGCGGGCGTTGAAGGCCGCTTCGGAAATGCCCCAAGGCGTGCCGAGTCGCCGGCCATGGTTCATCTGCTCCTTCACCACCAGATTGTTGGTCTGGTTGAGGATACCGCCCTGACGCTCCTGCATGACGAGCGGCGGCATCAGATATTCGAACATGGAGCCGGACCAGGAGACGAGCGCACCCTGTGCGCCGATCGGCACGACCTGGCGGCCGAGGCGATACCAGTGCTCTGTCGGAATGTCCCCCTTGGCGATCGCAAAGAGGCTGGTCAGGCGGCATTCGGATGCGAGAAGATCGTAGCAGGCTTCGTCCAGCTCGTTGCTCTCGACGCGATAACCGATCGAAAGCAGCCGGCGATCCTTCCGGAACAGGAAGCCGAAATCCATCGAGAAGGCGATGTTTCGGGTGCGATCGCGCAGCGCGATCAGCCGGTCGCGCAGCGGTTCGATATTGGAATTGTCGAAGACGCTGTCGGCGATATGCGCCTCGCAGACACCGACGAGCGAGGCCGACCAGCGCGTCACCTCGTCGCTCTGGGTGGAGCGAACCTCATGGTCGAGGTTGGTCGCAAGCTTCTGGATGTCGCGCGCCAGGACGGCGAGGTTGATGATGCGGATCGAGGCGAACTCGTGCTCGCGCTTGACCGCCGCCAGTGCATTTCCGAAGCCGGCAATGCGTTCTTCCAGGCGCCGGCGCAACGGACGGACCGTCTTGCGGTCGTCCGGCAGGGCCTTCAGGGTTTCCGCCAGAATGCCGGCGACATCGCCGATCCCATCGAGATTGCCCTGCAGATGCGCAGACGGCGCCTCCGCCCAGATGCGGCAGGCGGACGAGATTGCAATCAGGTGGCCCGCGAGGTTACCGCTGTCCACCGAGGAGATATAGCGCTGGCCGAGCGGCTTCAGCGTATCCGTATGATACCAGTTGAAGAGATGGCCGCGGAACTTCTCCGCCTTCTCGATGGTGGAGACCGTCTGCTCGATCCGCTCGATGGTGTCGGTGAAGCTGAGCCAGCCGAAATTGCGCGCAGAAATCGTCGAAAGCAGATAGACGCCGATATTGGTGGGCGACGTACGTTTGGCGATGATCGGGTCCGGCTTTTCCTGAAAATTGTCCGGCGGCAGATAGTTCTGCTCGAGCGTGACGAAGGTCTCGAAATAGCGCCACGTGCGGCGGGCGATCTTGCGCAGCTCGACCGAGACCGCTTCCGGTACGAAGAGCCGGTCTTCCGTCTCCGCCGATTGGCTGACATACCAGGCGACGAGCGGCGAGAAGATCCACAGCACCGCGAACGGTATGCCGACCAGGAAAGCATTGTCACCGGGAATGGCCGACAGGATGATGCTGAGGATGGCGATCGTCGGCGCATGCCACATGGCCCGGTAATAATCCTGCGGGCTGCCCTGAGCGCTCGACTGGATCGAGGCGGCCGTCCGCCATTCCAGCATGAGCTTGCGGCTGAAGAACAGGCGATAGAGCGAGCGGGCGATCGCATCCGTCATGATGCAGGCGGCATCGGCGATAAAGACGATGCGAAGCGCGACCTGCGCATTGGCGGAACGGATATCCGACCAGACGGAATAGAAATGCGCTCCGGGCACAATGTCGGTGGAATGCGGCAGAAGGCCCGTCACCAGCGACAGCGTCGGAGCGACGAACAGCGAGAAGATCAGCAGGATCTGCCAGATCAGCGCGCCGAGCGGGTCCATGAAATACCAGCCGAGCACGGAGGCGAAGAACCAGGCGATTGGGGTCAGCGACCGGCGCAGGTTGTCGACCATCTTCCAGCGGCCAAGCGCGGTGACGCCGCGCTTCGGATCGAGGATATAGGGAAGGAGTTGCCAGTCGCCGCGCGCCCAGCGATGCTGGCGGGAGACTTCGACTTCGTAACGGACCGGAAAATCCTCGACCAGTTCCACATCCGTGACAAGCGCGCAACGGGCGAACGAGCCTTCGAGAAGGTCGTGGGAAAGGATCGAATTCTCCTCGATGCGGCCCTTGAGCGACGCCTCGAAGGCATCGACATGATAGAGGCCCTTGCCGGTGAAGCTGCCCTCGCCCGTCAGGTCCTGATAAACGTCGGAGACGGTGAAGACGTAAGGATCGAGGCCGCGGCCGACCGAGAAGACACGCTGGAAGACCGAGGCTTCCTTGCCGGTTGTCAGCGACGGCGTGACGCGCGGCTGCATCAGTGCATAACCGTTGACAACGCGGTTCGACTGCGGATCGAGCACCGGCTGGTTGATCGGATGGTGCATCTTGCCGACGAGCTTGGTCACAGCGTCGCGCATCAGCCGCGTGTCGGCATCGAGCGTCATGACGTATTTGACGTCTTCCGGCACGGTATTGGCGCCCGGCAGATAGGTCGTATCCCGGTCGCCGCGCAGCAGCATGTTCAATTCATGCAGCTTGCCGCGCTTGCGCTCCCAACCCATCCAGACACCCTCGTTGGGATTGAATAGGCGCCGGCGGTGGAGAAGATAGAACCGCGTCTTGCCGTCATGGGCATATTTGGCGCTCAGCGCCGCGATTTCGCGCTTGGCATAGTCGAGGATTTCAAGATCGGCATCCGTCTCTTCGAACTTGCCGTCGCGCCAGTCGCTCAGGAGCGCGAAGTAGATTTCGCCGCGCGGATTGGCGAGATAATGGACTTCGAGATTGCGGACGAGTTCGTCCACCGTGTCCCGGTCCGTGATCAGGCAGGGCACGGCGACGAGCGTGCGGGCCTCTTCGGGAATGCCTTCCTTGAACTCATAGCCGACAAGACGCGCCGGCCGCACCACATAGGTGACCAGCGTGTTGAAGAGCCCGGTCGCACCTTCGGAAGCCGGTAGGGCGAACATCAGCAGGAAGAAGAAGACCACCGGCAGGGGGATATCCGCCTGGACCAGGAACCAGCCGGCGATCGCCATCGCCAGCACGGTCAGGAAGATCACCGGACCGGCGATCGCAAACCAGTTGAGACGGCGGACGAGACGGACGGTCTGCTGGACGAAAAGCGGCTTGTAACCGACTGCCGCCTCCAGTTCCTTGCGCCGGCGGCCCACCACGAAGGCGCCGATGTTTGTTTCCCGCGGATCGGAATTCTCTTCCGCTGCGGCCTGTTCCGCGAGCTGGATAGCCGCTTCCGCGACATCGGCCTCGCTCCTGTGGGAGCGGCGGGCGATCTGCTCGATGCGATTGCGATAGGCGTTGCGCGAGCCGAAATCGAGGGCTTCATAGTCCGTGCGCTCACGGAAGATCTTGTCGATCTGCGAGACGTCTTCGAACCAGACACTCCATTCCGTATCGTCGATCTCGCGCAGGCTCTTGATGATGTTGCCCATCGTCACATTGCCGGACGACAGGCGGTTCTGTTCGGCGAGCATCACCTCTTCGACATCGGTGCCGGCCTGATCGAGCCGCTGCTCCAGCCAGGCGATGGCGAAACCGGAAGTCTGGGAAGCGTTGCGAAGGCGGTAGAGGAACTGGGTGATGAACGTGTTGTCGCTCGTCAGCTCCTCTATCCCCTGGAGCACGCCGGCACTGGCCGTCTCGTCGTTGAGACGGATGATCTCGTCGGCAACCTCATTGGCGCGACGCCGCATATTGCGCGACTGCTCGACCCGGGTGGCGATGCGGCGCAGGTTTTCGATCAACACGAAACGGATGAACGATGGCAGCGCCCAGAGCTCGCCGATCTCCAGCGGCTCCTTGACCTGGAACCCTTCGACCATCGCGGCGAGACCGTCGCGCGACAAGCTGCTATGGGTATGGGCGACGTAAAGCCAGGCAAGCACGAGGACGCGCGGCATCTCCTGTCCATCGACCCTCATCGTCCGGAGCTGGCGATAGAACTTCTTCGGAAAGTCACGCCGGACTTCCTGGATTGCCTCTTCGACGATGTAATAGTTGTCGAGGAGCCACTCGGCTGCGGGCGTGATCGACGCGCCGGCATCCACATCGGCGGCAGTCGTCCGATAAACGCGGAAGATCTCCTTCTCATTCTCGCGGTGCCGCTTGAAGAAGTCGAATTCCATGATGCCCGGCAGGCCGGACGCGCCTTCTCTGCCAAGTTTCTCGCCGCATTCCCTCAGCGCATCGATGTTGAAATAGGTCGAACGGATCGAGTCATTGTGATCGATCTGCTTGACTTCGGTTTCGCGCGAGGAAGCTTGCGGCGGATTATGAAATGACATGGATGCGCTTCTGGTGAAAACTTCTCAAGGGTTTGTCGGCCTCGCCTTAATCGGCCTGCTTCCGGAGCGCCAGTCATCATTTGGATTATGGTGACCAAGCCCGAGGCAAATCCGCAGACAGGGAAATAGAGGGCGGTACCGATATTGCAAATGACTGACCGAAATCTATTGCCCGCCATCCGCGGATGAACGCAACTTCCGCCTCTAGCCGGGCCAGCCTGAATGAAAGCTGAACAGGAACAGACCTTTGATTATACGAAAGATTTTTAGCTTCGACGGATGTTCGGAATTCAGCGCCCCTTGAGCGGTATCAGGAAGGAAAATTTGGCAGAACGGGTTACCTTCACCGGCCTGCGCTGCTATTCATTGCCTGGTGCAAAGGCAGGCTCTATTTCGCCTGCAGATAGTCCAATCGAATATCCGGTGGGTTGAACGATGACGATCCCGTTTTCCAACGACATGGCCGAAGTCGTGGCCATCCGCCGCTATCTTCATCAACATCCAGAACTCGGTCTTTCGGAGTTCAACACGTCCGATTTCATCGCCGGGCAGCTTACCGGATTCGGATATCAGGTTACCCGCGGGCTCGGACAAACGGGACTCGTCGCCACACTGAAGAACGGCACCGGCAACAGGTCAGTGGGCATCCGGGCCGATATCGACGCTTTGCCGATCGAGGAAGAAACCGGGGCTGAATACGCCAGCAAGAACAAGGGCCTTATGCATGCCTGCGGTCATGACGGCCACACCGCCATGCTGCTCGGCGCTGCCAGGATTCTGGCCGAAAGGAAGAATTTCGACGGCACTATTCACCTGATCTTCCAGCCGGCCGAGGAAAATTTCGGCGGTGCCAAACTGATGATCGACGACGGCCTCTTCGAGCGTTTCCCATGCGATGCCGTCTTCGGCCTGCACAACGACCCCGGCCTGCCCTTCGGCAAGATCGGCGTGAGGGAGGGCGCCATGATGGCGGCCGTCGACGAATGCCACATCGTGGTCAACGGCCGCGGCGGCCATGGCGCCGAGCCCCAGGACACTTCGGACCCGATTGTCTGCGGCGCGAGCATCATCATGGCATTGCAGACCGTGGCTTCGCGCAACATCCATCCGCTCGACCCGACGGTCGTCACCGTCGGCGCCTTCCATGCCGGCGTTGCAAGCAACGTGATCCCCGAACGAGCGGAAATGGTTCTCACCATCCGCTCCTTCGATCCGAACGTCCGCGACGAATTGGAAAGGCGCATCCGCATGATCGCCGGGGGCCAAGCCGCAAGCTACGGCATGAGCGTCACACTCGACTACAAGCGCGGCTACGAGGCAACCATCAATCACAAGGCGGAAACCGATTTCGTCCGCAACCTCGCCAGGCGCGTCCTCGGCGACGAAAAGGTCGTGGACCTGCCGCGCCCGTCCATGGGCAGCGAGGACTTCGCCTATATGCTGGCGGAACGCCCAGGGAGTTACTTCCTGCTCGGAACCAAGCGCACCGATAACGACCCGCCATTGCACCATCCGCGCTTCGACTTCAACGACGACGCGCTGCCGATCGGCACGAGCTTTTGGGTGGAGCTCGCCGAAACCTATCTGTCGGCGAAGTAACCCGCAGAAACGAAACACCTCCCGGGCAGGGAAGCGCGGAAGGTGCCCTATGGTCTTGGGAGGACCGGAACTTAGGGGAAAAGACCGAGTACCACGGCCCCGACGAAAACGAAGGCCGCCGTTACCAATGCCGCATTGGCAGCCCTCTGGCACTTTCCAATGAAGGTGGCGTTGCGAGCAGGGAAAGACCGTGTCGAATGCTGAAGCTGACGCATGGATGCCTCCCGGGTTCTCGTTCCGCCTTTTCGAGCGTTTCTTTATGCTATCTTATCTCGATTAACCCGATAGAGATAATGTTCCAGACTGCTATGCGTTCCGTAGAAAATCCTTTTTTCTTAACGCGGGATTTCGCGAGTTAACGGTTTATTATGCCTCGCCACAACAGGCCTGCTCAGTGGCCATGCCTGTCCAGCGCCATACGGAAGACATCGCCGTCGACATTGCCTCCTGAGCAGACGGCGATGACGGTATCCCCCAGTATCCCGCCATGGAAAAGCGCTGCGGCAAGTGCCACCGCGCCGCCCGGTTCTACGACGATCTTGAGGCGACTGAAGGCCAGTGCCACCGCATGCAGCGCCTCGTCCTCGGTCACGACAAGGCCTGGACCGCAAAGCCGGGACATGATGGGAAAGGTGATGTTACCCGGCTGCGGCGTCACGATCGCATCGCAGAGCGACCCCGATTGCGCCGCATTCCGCTCGATCCTGCCGGAAGCGAGCGAGCGCGTGGCGTCATCGAAACCTTCGGGCTCGCAAGGATGCACGAGAAAGGCGGGCGCCTTGGCTTCCAGCGCCAGCGCGACGCCGGAAATGAAGCCGCCGCCCCCGGTCGGCACGAGGACGTCGGCTTTCTCGATACCCTCCTCTTTCGCCTGCTCGGCGATTTCCAGGCCGGCTGTGCCCTGTCCGGCGATGACCAAGGGTTCGTCGAACGGCTTGATCAGCGTCAGCCCACGCTCCTTCGAAAGCCGCGCACCGATTTCATCACGATCCTCGTTGGCACGATCATATGGCACGACCTCTGCGCCATAGGCACGGGTATTCTCGATCTTGATGCGCGGCGCATCGGACGGCATGACGATGACGCTCGGAATGCCATGCATCTTCGCCGCCAGCGCCACGCCCTGCGCATGGTTGCCGGACGAGAAGGCGATCACTCCCTTTGCCCGTACGTCCGGCGCGAGCGCGGAGATTGCCGACCATGCGCCGCGGAACTTGAACGAACCCGTATGCTGCAGGCATTCCGGCTTCACAAAGATGCGCCGCCCGGCGATCTCGTCGAGAAATGGCGATGAGAGCAAGGGCGTGCGGCGCACGTGACTGCCGAGGCGGGCACGGGCGGCTTCGATCATGGCGATATCAGTCATGCGGGAGGGTCCTGTTCGGGGAGATGGCGGGCGGGGTCGGTCAATAAAACTATCGAGGGTTTCCGCTTCGGTAAAGGCCGCTTGCTATGCTTTCAGCCGGCCTCGGCCTGCTGCGCCGCCGGCAGCATGCGGTGTTTCAGCACGGCCTTGATCGGCAGATGGTCGGAGGCGAGCCGGGCAAGCGGCGTATCATGCGTTTCCACGGTATCGATCAGCCCAGGCCGGTTCGCCATGATCCGGTCGAGCGCCAATACCGGCAACCGTGAGGGAAAGCTCGGCACCGCCGCCGGCAGACCGAAGACGGCCGCAAGCGTGTTCAAGGAGGAACGGTCCCCGAGCCGCCATTCGTTGAGATCGCCCATCAGCACTGTCGGCTGCTCGTCGCGGGAACCGAGGATGTCCAGGATCATCCGCGCCTGCTGATGCCGTGACCGGTTGAGGAGGCCGAGATGCGCCGCGATGATGCGGAACGCACTGCCGTCCTTAAGTTCCAGCTCGGTGATCAACGCGCCGCGCGGCTCGAGCCCCGGCAGCTTCACCTGATGCACGTCGCGTACAAGGCCCTCACGGAAGAGAACCACATTGCCATGCCAGCCATGCGCTTTCGTGACGCCGTTGAGGGGGACCGGCAGAAGCCCGGTCTCCCGCTCCATCCAGGCAAGGTCCAGCAGGCCGCGCCGCTCGCCGAAACGGGTGTCGGCTTCCTGCAGCGCGATCACGTCGGCGCCGATCTCGCGGATCACATGACTGGTGCGGAGCGGATCGAACTTGCCGTCGATGCCCACGCATTTATGCACGTTGTAGGACGCGATCAGCATGCCCTTGCTGCGATCGTGTGGTGAGTAAACGCCGGCACCCCGGTTCTTGCGGGCCCGGATCGATGCCAGAATGCTGGATGGAAGATTTGGGCGTTTTTCCCGCATGGTCCTGAGAGGTTATACGCTGATGCAAGAACTATACGGCAATCCGGCCATCGATCCAGCATTTCCGACTTAGAGATAGGGAGACCCCAGCCAGAGCACGCGCTCGATGAGCCGCACCAGGAAGGGTCTTGCCCTTAACCCCTCAAGCGTCACTTCGGTTGCAGAGGAAATCGCCAGATCGATCCTGCGTTCCAGAGCCTGAGCAAAGGGGCGGTCGAGAACTTCGAGATCGACCTCGAAGTTGAGCCGGAGCGATCGCGGGTCGAGGTTGGAGGAACCGACATAGGACCAGCATCCGTCCACCGCCATCAGCTTGGAATGATTGAACGGACCTGATGCCCGCCAGATGCGGCAATAATTCTTCAGCAGCTGGTCGAACTGCGCCGTCATCGCCTGGTCGACCAGAACCAGATTGTTGGCGGTGGGCACGACGATATCGACGGTCACGCCGCGCCGTGCCGCAGTGACCAGGGCGGTGATCAATTCCCGATCCGGCAGGAAATAAGGGGAGGCGATGCGGATCGACGAGCGCGCCACTGAAAATACACCCATCAGCATCTTATGGTTCGTCTCGACGCTGCGATCCGGGCCGGAGGAAACGGCGCGGATGACGATCGGAGCGCCTGGCTCCGTATGCGGTGGCTCAAGCGCCCACGCCTCCTCTTTCAGGATTTCATCGGCGGCGAAGGTCCAGTCGGCGGCAGCGATTGCAAAGAGATCCGCGACGACCGGCCCGGTGACTTTGAAATGCGTGTCGAACGAGCATTTGTCGCCGCTGAATTCGCTGGAGAAGCCTTCGCGGATATTCATCCCTCCGGTAAAGGCGATCCTGCCGTCGACGACGAGAATCTTGCGGTGGGTCCTGAGATTCGCATAGGGCAGACGCAGGCCCATGATGACGTTGCCGTTGAACACGTCGATCGTCACGCCGCCATCCCTCAGCAGGCCGAGAACGCTCGGCACCGAATATCGTGCCCCGACGGCATCGATCAGGACGCGTACTTCGACCCCGCGTTTCACCGCGGCTATCAAAGCATCTGCGAAGCGAATGCCGATCCGGTCACGATCGAAAATGTAGGTTTCGAGGATGATGCTGCGCTTGGCCTCGCCGATCGCCTTCAGCATCGCACCATAGGCCTCGTCCCCGGTATCGAGCGCCACGATCGTATTGCCGGTCGTCAGGTGATGGCGGGTCACCCGGTCGCCGAGGGTCTTCATCGCACGGAATCGCTGGCCGAATTTCTCGGCCACAAGCTCACTTGCGGCGTCGTAAGAGGCGAAATCCGCATGGATCCGACCTTGCAGCAATGACCGGCGATCACTGATGGCGGTGCGGCGGATGCGATTGATGCCTGCAATCAGATAGAGAGCCGCGCCGACGATTGGGGAAAGAACGATAATGCCGACCCAACCGACCGCGGAGCGCACTTCCTCCTTGGTCATGGCAGCGTGGATAGCCGCAGCCGTCCCCGCCAGGACCGAAATGGTGAAGAGAATATACGGCCAATAGGTCTCGGCGAGATCAAGCATAGCGCGAAATATAGGTGCGCCCGCGTTTTCCGCAATCGGAGCCGGACCAATCGCTTAAGTCCGGCTCCGACTAAAATTGTCAGGCGGCGAGCTGCTTCTGGAACGCGTCGAGCGAGGCTTCGAACAGGTCGAAGACCGCATCCACCTGGGTTTCATTGATGATCATCGGCGGGCAAAGCGCCAGCGAGTCGCCGATGGCGCGCGAGATGAGGCCTTTCTCCACCATGACCGCGAGCAGCTTCGGGCCGAGCTCGCCGGCAGCGAACCCATCCCGCGGCTTCAGTTCCAGGGCGCCGATCAGGCCGATCCCGCGAGCCTCGATCGCCAGCGGATGGCTTTCCAGCGCCTTCAACCGGCTCTGGAACTTCGGTGCGAGTGCCCGCACGTTGCCGACGAGATCGCGCTCCTCGATGATCGCGATGTTCTCCAGCGCCACGGCCGCCGCAACCGGATGGCCGGCTGCGGTCACCCCATGGCCGAACGTGCCGATATTCGCCGATTCATCGGCGAGCGGCTGATAGACGTTCTCGTTGATGAGGAGCGCCGAGATCGGCTGGTAGGACGACGAAATCTGCTTGGAGACCGTGATGATGTCGGGCTGCAGCGAGAAGGTCTCGGTAGCGAACATCTTGCCGGTACGGCCGAAACCGCAGATGACCTCGTCGGCGATGAAGAGAATATCGTATTTCTTCAATACTTTCTGGATCGCTTCCCAATAGCCCGCCGGCGGCACGATGACGCCGCCAGCGCCCATGACCGGTTCGCCGATGAAAGCCGCGACCGTCTCCGGCCCCTCATTCACGATCAGATCCTCAAGATCCTTAGCGCAACGCTCGACGAAAGCCGCCTCGGTTTCGCCTTCCTGCTTGAAGGCGCGATAATGCGGGCAGGTCGTGTGGAAGATGCCCGGCAGCGGCAGGTCGAACGAACGGTGGTTGTTCGGCAGGCCCGTCAGGCTGGCGCTGGCGATCGTCACGCCATGATAGCCCTTGATGCGGGAGATGATCTTCTTCTTTTCCGGCTTGCCCAATGCGTTCGAGCGATACCAGACCATCTTCATCGCGGTGTCGTTGGCCTCGGAACCGGAATTGGTGAAATAAGCCTTCGACATCGGCACCGGCGCCATCTGGATCAGCTTTTCGGCAAGCTCGATCGACGGCCCGTGACTGCGGGCCGTGAACGTGTGGTAGTAGGGCAGCTTCGCCATCTGCCTGGCTGCCGCCTCGACAAGGCGGTTTTCGCCAAAGCCGACGGCAACGCTCCAGAGTCCGGCCATTGCCTCGATATATTTCTTGCCGTTGTTGTCGTAGACGTAAACGCCCTCGCCCCGGTCGATCACCAGCGCCCCGTCACGCTCCAGCGCGCGGGCATTGGTGTAGGAATGAAGCTGATAAGCCTTGTCGCGGGCTTCGATGGAATTGGGCTGAATAGTCACGATGGACCTCCTGTGAGACATGCAAGCGCATAAAAATCTCATAGGCGCAAACGGCGATGTTGGACAGCCCAAATCGCCGCTTTAGCGCGGCCAAGTGTTCAAAATAATTGACGTCTCAATCAACACTTTTGGTCATTTGAGCGTCATCGCCGCGACGGGCGGCTCTGCATCGGTCGGAATGGGGCTTGTATAGTCCTGGCCCTTGCGCCGTTTCTTGAGGTCGGCCCAGGCCGCCTCGCGAAGCTGATCGCTTGTCATCGCGGCAAGCCCGGTCGCAGCCATGGCCTTGGCGGCGGAAACCATGCCCTTGTGGGCGAGCGGGCTCTTGCCCTGCGTCACGACCTGCCAGGTATGGAGCTGCGTCCCGACGGCAAGTGTCGCGCCATAGGCCTGAATGGTCGGCACGACCCAGCTCACATCGCCGACATCCGTAGAGCCTCCCATCTGCCGCACCTCGTTGTGTGCCGGGAGGATGAAGTCTGCAAGCGGGATATCCTTCTGTTCCAGGCGCTCCTGGTTCCAGCTTGCGGCAATGTCTGCTGGCGTCAGTGTCGCGCGGATCTTTTCGGCGAAGGCGATATCGGCACTGTCGAAAGCCGGCGGGCCCATGCTCTCCCAGATATCCTGCATTGCGTCCATCAGCGGCGTGTTGACGATGAGGTTGGAAACGCCGGCAAGGATCGTGCTCTCAACCTTCGTCTCGGTCATCAGCGCCGCACCTTCCGCGACCTTCTTCACCCGCTCGATGAGTGCGAGAAGGCCCGGCAATTCCGGTGCGCGCACCACGTAACGCACTTTGGCATGCGCCTGCACGACGTTCGGCGAGATACCGCCGGTATCCAGAACCGCATAGTGGACGCGGCAATCGGATGCCATATGCTCGCGCATATAATTGACACCGACATTCATCAACTCGACGGCGTCGAGCGCGCTGCGGCCGAGTTCCGGCACGGCGGAGGCATGGGAGGCGCGACCGGTGAAGGTGAAGTCGATGCGGCAATTGGCGAGCGAGGTCTCCCGCTGCACGCCGGCGAAATTGCTGGGATGCCAGCTGATCGCGATATCGACGTCTTCGAATGCGCCGGCGCGGACCATGAAAGCTTTCGCAGCACCGCCCTCTTCCGCCGGGCAACCGTAATAGCGCACACGGCCGGGCGTACCGGTCCTTTCCAGCCAATCCTTCAACGCCGTTGCCGCGAGAAGCGAAGCCGAACCAAGAAGATTATGGCCGCAGCCGTGACCGTTCGCCCCGGCAATCAGCGGCTCGTGGTGATCGGCGCCTGCCTTCTGGCTGAGACCTGCCAGGGCGTCATACTCTCCGAGGAAGGCGATCACCGGGCCGCCCTCGCCCGCTTCGCCGATCAAGGCAGTCGGGATGCCGGCGACGTTTTCAGTGATCTTGAAGCCCTGCGTCTCCAGCATCTCCCGATGCGCGGCCGCCGAAAGCGTCTCCATGTAGCAGGTTTCCGGGGTCTCCCAAACACGATCCGCAAGTTCGGCAAAGGCTTCTTTCTTACGGTCGATGAAATCCCAAACGAGCGGGAGATTGGAAGTGCCTGTCGTCATGAAACCATTGCCTCGTGCAGCTATTCGGAAGGCCCGAACCGTACTCCATTCTGGCTCGATGGCAATGCGGCGATGCGGCAAAAACCGGCAATACGGGCAGGTTGTGCAACAGGAATACGGATGTGATCAAGACGCGAATGTTAGTATCTCGACAACGACTTCATAATCGCTATGCTCCCGCGCCACGGCACGCGGGCAACCTCGGATAAGCCGAAAATGATAAAAACTGACCAGGGATTTGGCCGAATTTGTGGAAATTTTTCCAAAAATGAAGCGGACGTGACGCCGTGATCAGTCTCGACATCAAGGGGCGTGCATGGCCTGAAGCCAGAGCGGACCTGCCGGGAGAAATGGACATGACGACGGCCGGTAGCATTCGAATTCGCCGGCCAGGAGGTGAATAACAAGAATATCAGGCCTGGGACGCAGTAAGCGCACCATCCTAACTGAAAACAACCGGGCCGGGCGTTTTGCCGGCCACAGGTCATTGGGAGACCGATATGAAATTCAAGCTCACTCTTGCTGCGGCGCTGCTGTCGGCAACATTCTTCGCAGGCGCAGCCAGCGCCAAGACCTTCGTTTATTGCTCCGAAGGTTCCCCTGAAGGCTTCGACCCGGGCCTCTACACCGCCGGCACGACTTTCGATGCCTCGGCACACCCGGTCTACAACCGTCTTCTCGAGTTCAAGCCCGGCACGACGCAACCCGAGCCCGGCCTTGCCGAGAGCTGGGAAATTTCTGCCGACGGCACGGTCTATACGTTCAAGCTCCGCCCGAACGTGAAATTCCAGACGACCGACTTCTTCACCCCGACCCGCACGCTGAATGCCGATGACGTGGTCTTCTCGATCGGCCGTCAGATCAAAGCGGACGATCCGTGGCACACCTATGTTGCCGGCACTTCCTGGGAATATGCCGAAGGCATGGGCTTCCCGAAGCTGATCAAGTCGGTCGAAAAGGTTGACGACCTGACCGTCAAGTTCACCCTGAACCGTCCGGAAGCGCCGTTCCTCGCCAACCTCGCTATGCCCTTCGCCTCGATCCTGTCGAAGGAATATGCCGATAGCCTCGACGCCGCCGGCAAGAAGGAACAGCTGAACCAGATGCCGGTCGGCACCGGCCCGTTCATCTTCGTCGGTTATCAGCAGGATGCCGTCATCCGTTACAAGAAGAACGCCGAATACTGGGGTGCAGCTCCGAAGATCGACGATCTTGTTTTCGCCATCACCACCGATGCAGCCGTTCGTTACCAGAAGCTGAAGGCCGGCGAATGCCACCTGATGCCTTATCCGAACGCTGCAGACGTCGAATCCATGAAGGCCGACCCGAACCTGACCGTGCTTGAGCAGGAGGGCCTGAACGTCGCCTACCTCGCCTACAACACGACCCAGGCTCCATTCGACAAGATCGAAGTCCGCAAGGCGCTGAACAAGGCGATCAACAAGCAGGCGATCGTCGATGCCGTCTTCCAGGGCATGGCGACCCCGGCCGTCAACCCGATCCCGCCGACCATGTGGTCCTATGACAAGTCCACCCAGGACGACACCTACGATCTCGACGCGGCCAAGAAAATGCTTGCCGACGCTGGCGTCAAGGACCTCTCCATGAAGGTCTGGGCAATGCCGGTTTCGCGCCCGTACATGCTGAACGCCCGCCGCGCTGCCGAAATCATCCAGGACGATTTCGCCAAGATCGGCGTGAAGGTCGAGATCGTTTCCTATGAATGGGCCGAATATCTCGATCGCTCCAAGGCCAAGGACCGCGACGGCGCCGCCATCATGGGCTGGACCGGCGACAACGGCGACCCGGACAACTTCCTCGATACCCTGCTCGGCTGCGATGCCGTTGGTGGCAACAACCGAGCCCAGTGGTGCAACAAGGAGTTCGACGATCTGGTGAAGAAGGCGAAGACCACTTCCGACCAGGCCGAGCGCACCAAGCTCTACGAACAGGCTCAGGAAGTCTTCAAGAAGGAAGCTCCGTGGGCGACCCTCGATCACTCCCTCTCCGTCGTTCCGATGCGCAAGGGCGTGACCGGCTTCACCCAGAGCCCACTCGGCGATTTCACCTTCGAAGCGGTCGATATCACCGAGTAATTACCGGTCCACGACGATTTTGCCGCGGGACGCGTTGCGTTTCCCGCGGCATTTTCTTATGAGACGCCGAAAAATGCGGCGGAGACGCCCCAATTACCGCTTCCGTGGCTTGACAAGGCCCTGAATCGGTCAAGAAACAAAACCACCGAAGGTTTTTAAATGTTTGGCTTCCTTCTGCGGCGCCTCGCCGTGTTGATCCCGACTTTCATTGGGGTCTCGATTATCGCATTTTCCTTTATCCGATTGCTGCCGGGCGACCCCGTAGCACTTCTCTCCGGAGAGCGTGTCATGTCCCCCGAGCGCCATGCGCTGATCAGCCATCAACTCGGTCTCGACCGTCCCATGGTCATCCAGTATCTCGATTATCTCGGCGGCGTGCTGAGAGGCGACTTCGGCTCCTCGATCGTTTCCAAACAACCGATCCTCGACCAGTTTTGGGCGCTGTTTCCGGCGACCGTCGAACTCTCCTTCTGTGCCATCGTTATCGCGATCGCTCTCGGCATTCCGGCTGGCGTCGTCGCAGCCATCAAGCGCGGCTCGATCTTCGACCAGGGCCTGATGGGCATTGCGCTTGTCGGCTATTCCATGCCGATCTTCTGGTGGGGCCTGCTGCTCATCATCCTTTTCTCCGGCATCCTACAATGGGCGCCGGTTTCGGGCCGCATTTCGCTGATGTTCTTCTTCCCGCCGGTCACGGGCTTCATGCTGATCGACTCGCTGCTTTCCGGTCAGAAGGGCGCCTTCGCCTCCGCGCTCAGCCATCTGGCGCTGCCTTCCATCGTTCTTGCGACCATTCCGCTTGCGGTCATCGCCCGCCAGACGCGTTCCGCCATGCTGGAAGTGCTCTCGGAAGATTATGTCCGCACCGCGCGCGCCAAGGGCCTTTCGCCTTTCCGGGTCGTCGGCATCCATGCGCTGCGCAACGCCATGATCCCGGTCATCACCACGATCGGCCTGCAGATCGGTGTCATGCTCGCCGGCGCGATCCTCACCGAGACGATCTTCTCCTGGCCGGGCATCGGCAAGTGGATGGTCGACAGTGTCTTCCGCCGCGACTACCCGGTCATCCAGGGCGGCCTGCTGTTGATTGCCGGCATCATCATGTTCGTCAACCTCATCGTTGATCTGCTTTACGGCCTGATCAACCCCAGAATTCGCCACTAAGTATCCGGCACCAAGAAGGAGAAAATCCCATGGCCGATGCCATTATCGACAAAACCAGCAGCGGAGCCGCGGAGCCGGTTTCCAGCGCCGCCATGCGCCGCCGGATGCTGAAGGAATTCTGGTTTTATTTCTCTGAAAACCGTGGCGCCGTCATCGGCCTCTTCGTTTTCTTGGCCCTTGTCGTCGTCGCCGTTCTCGCACCCCTGATCGCGCCGCACTCGCCATTCGAACAGTATCGCGACGCCGTGCTGGTGCCGCCGGTCTGGACCGAAGGCGGCCGCGCCGGCTATCTGCTCGGCACCGATCCGGTCGGCCGCGACATTCTCTCCCGGCTCATCTACGGCGCCCAATATTCGCTGTTCATCGGCGTCTTCGTGACGACGCTTTCTCTGACCGGAGGAATTCTCGTCGGCCTCATCGCCGGTTATTACCGCGGCTGGGTCGATACCGTCATCATGCGGCTGATGGACATCATCCTTGCCTTCCCGTCGCTGTTGCTCGCCTTGGTTCTCGTCGCGATCCTCGGCCCCAGCCTGACGAACGGCATGATCGCCATCGCGCTGACGCTGCAGCCGCATTTTGTGCGCCTCACCCGCGCCGCGGTCATGGCTGAAAAGACCCGGGACTACGTGACCGCCGCCCGTCTCGCCGGCGCCGGTCCGTTGCGCCTGATGTTCCGCACCATCCTGCCGAACTGCACCGCGCCGCTGATCGTACAGGCGACGCTGTCCTTCTCGAACGCCATTCTCGATGCGGCAGCGCTTGGCTTCCTCGGCATGGGTGCCCAGCCGCCGGCGCCGGAATGGGGCACAATGCTTGCCGAAGCGCGCGAGTTCATCCTCCGCGCCTGGTGGGTCGTTACCTTCCCCGGCCTTGCGATCCTCATCACCGTCCTTGCCATCAACCTGATGGGCGACGGCCTGCGCGATGCGCTCGATCCGAAACTGAAGAGGTCCTGATCATGGCGCTCTTGCAAATCGACAATCTCACCGTCGAATTCGAAACCGCGACCGGCTGGTTCAAAGCCGTGGACGGCGTCTCGCTCTCCGTCGAAAAGGGCGAGGTTCTCGCGATCGTCGGCGAATCCGGCTCCGGCAAATCCGTCGCCATGCTCGCCGTCATGGGCCTCCTCCCCTGGACCGCGAAGATCACCGCCGACCGCATGCTCTTCGAGGGCCGCGACATGCAGGGCATCAGCCCGGCCGACCGCCGCAAACTGATTGGCAAGGATATCGCGATGATCTTCCAGGAGCCGATCGCCAGCCTGAACCCGTGCTTCACGGTCGGCTTCCAGATCGAGGAAGTGCTGCGCATCCATCTCGGCCTCGACAAGAAGACCCGCCGCGCCCGCGCCATCGAGCTCTTCAAGCAGGTCGGTCTGCCGAACCCGGAAGAAAGACTCAACCACTTCCCGCACCAGATGTCGGGCGGCCAGTGCCAGCGCGTGATGATCGCCATCGCGATCGCCTGCAATCCGAAACTCCTCATCGCCGACGAGCCGACCACCGCGCTCGACGTGACGATCCAGAAGCAGATCCTCGATCTCATCATGTCGCTGCAGGCCAAGAACGGCATGGGCCTCATCATGATCACCCACGACATGGGCGTCGTCGCCGAGACCGCTGATCGCGTCGTCGTGCAGTACAAGGGCCGCAAGATGGAGGAAGCCGACGTGCTTTCCCTCTTCGAAAGCCCCAAAAGCAACTACACCAAGGCGCTGCTGGCGGCTCTGCCGGAAAATGCGACCGGCGACCGCCTGACCACCGTTTCTGCCTTCTTCGATGGCAATCCGGAACCCGCACCGGAGGCACGTGCATGAGCGATACCCTGACCGACAAGACGATGCTCGAAGTGCGCGACATCAAGCGCGACTACGAACTGCCGGGCGGCCTCTTCAAGCCGAAGAAGATCATCCATGCGGTGAAGGGCGTTTCCTTCAAGCTGCAGCGCGGCAAGACGCTGGCGATCGTCGGCGAATCCGGCTGCGGCAAGTCGACGCTCGCCCGCATGATCACCTTCATCGATGAACCGACTTCAGGTGAACTTCTGATCGACGGCCAGAAGGTTGACACGCGCCCCGGCCACCTGACCCAGGACATGCGCCAGAAGGTGCAGATCGTCTTCCAAAACCCTTACGGTTCGCTCAATCCGCGCCAGAAGATCGGCGACGTGCTTGGCGAGCCGCTGGCGATCAACACCGACATGCCGGCCGGCGAACGCCGCGACCGCGCCAACGAAATGCTGAAGAAGGTCGGCCTCGGCCCGGAGCACTATAACCGCTATCCGCACATGTTCTCCGGCGGCCAGCGCCAGCGCATCGCAATCGCCCGCGCGCTGATGATGAACCCGAAGCTGCTGGTCCTGGACGAGCCGGTTTCGGCGCTTGACCTTTCGGTGCAGGCCCAAGTGCTGAACCTGCTTGCCGACCTGCAGGACGAGTTCGGCCTCACCTACGTCTTCATCAGCCACGACCTTTCCGTCGTGCGCTATATCGCCGACGAGGTCATGGTGATGTATTTCGGCGAGGCGGTGGAATACGGCACGCGGGACGAGGTCTTCTCGGACCCGAAGCACGAATATACCCGCACGCTGTTCGCCGCGACGCCGAAGGCGGATATCGAGTCGATCCGCGCCCGCATTGCGAGGAAGAAGGCGGCTACGGCTGCCTGATCACTCCACGAAAATCTTGACGCTGGCGGCCCGACCGGCAGCGTCGATCACCGTCAACGTCGAATAACCGGCTCCGTCCGGCGTCCATTCGTTAGTACGGCGGCGGGAGAGTTCATTGAGCGGCCTGCCATTGGCAAGCCAGCGGAACGGCGCACGACCGCCCTGCAGCTTCAGCACCAGAGGCGAAATCTCGCCCGAACGCGCGCCGAGATCGACGCGCGCTCCTTCCGGCGGATAGACGATCTGCGGCGCCGGCTCCCGCGCGGAAGCGGCAATCAACCCGCTTGCCGTCATCGAGAACCGCCGCTGGCTGATCGGCAGGTCGGATTGCGCGAGGCGCATAGCGCCGGCTGGAGCCGGCGGCAAAGGCGTGATCGGCACGCCGGATTTCGAAAAGGCTTCGAACAGGATCGGCGCTGCCGTCTGATAGCCGGCAATGCCCGGCACAGCACCGTTGTCCGGCCGACCGACCCAGATGCCCAGCACATACCGCCCGTCGAACCCGACCGACCAGGCATCGCGATAACCGTAGCTCGTGCCGGTCTTATAAGCGATGCCGAGCCTGCGGCTTCCCTGCGGCGGCAGAACGTCCGAGAGGATATCCGCGACGTTCCAGACCGCCTGCGGTTCCAGCAGCGGCTCGCCTTCGATCACACCAGGCTGGTCTTCGATGCCATTACCGAGCCTGACCGGCTCGCCGCGATTGGCGAGTGCCGCATAGGCCTGCACCAGATCCTTGAGCGTGATGCCGACGCCGCCGAGCCCGATCGCCAATCCCGGTGCCTCGTTTGGTGGCAGAACCGGGCGCACCTCGGCGCGCCGGAAGCGGACCGTCAGCCGCGACGGCCCGACCGCATCGAGAAGCCGCACGGCCGGCACGTTGAGCGACAGTTGCAGAGCCTGCCGGACGCTGACATCGCCCTGGTAGCTCATGTCGAAATTCTTCGGCCGATAACCAAAGAAATCCGCCGGCCTGTCCTCGATGATGGTTTCCTGACTGACGAGGCCTTGTTCGAATGCAAGCCCGTAGATGAAGGGCTTCAGAGTCGAGCCCGGTGAACGAAGAACCCGCGTCATGTCGATCCAGCCGGAGCGACTTGCATCGAAATAATCCGCCGATCCGACTTCGCCGACAATCGCACCGGTCGTCACATCCGCCATCATCATTGCGAGCGAAACTTTCGGCGCGAGCTTTGCCCGCGCCTCGCGAGCGACCTGTTCCAAGCCTTGCTGGATGCTGCGCTTGAGTGTCGTCCTGTACTCCTCAGCTTGCGGCTTTTTGCGGATCGCCGCCTCGGCGAGATGCGCCGCATAGGCCGGCAATTGCAGGCGCCGGGTGGGAAGCGCCTCACCTGCCGCGCGATCCGCCTCGCCATCTCCCAGCACGTCCGCGACGGCCGATCTCATCAGCACCCGCTCACGCGCAGTCCTCGCCGCCTCGATATGCCGATCCGGCCGCCGGATTTCGGGCGACTGCGGCAGAGCGACGAGAAGTGCGGCTTCCGCCACCGTCAGCCGCCGTGGCTCCTTGCCGAAATAGGCAAGACTTGCGGCACGCACGCCTTCCAGATTGCCGCCATAGGGGGCGTGGGTGAGGTAAAGCTGAAGGATTTCCCGTTTGCTGAGCCGCCGTTCGATCTGGATGGCGCGGGCAAGCTGCAGCAGCTTGGCGGAGAAGGAACGGGTCTCGCGCGGTTCAATCAACCTCGCCACCTGCATGGACAGCGTCGAGGCACCGGAGACGATGCGGCCGTTGGTGATAAGCTGCAGCGCCGCACGGCCAAGCGCCACCGGATCGACGCCCGCATGCTCATAGAAACGCCGGTCCTCATAGGCGATCAGCATCTTAAGGAAGCGCGGATCGACATCCTCAGAGGTCGTCTTCAGCCGCCAACGGCCTTCCGGCGTTGCGAAAGCGCGCAACAGCTCGCCATCGACATCCAGCACTTCGGCCGACACGATCCCGGCCCGTTCGAACGGCGGCGGAAAAGCCTTGTCAGCCGCGTCAAGGCCGAACAGCAGTCCCGCCACCAAGACGAGGCCGGCGCCGAAGCCGATCGAAAGTTTCCACCTGCGCTTCATTGAAGTTCGTGATCGCTGCTTATTGCGCAGCGAGCACCTCCATCTTGCCGGTCGCGGTACGTGCCGAGAATTGCGGACGATACATATCCTCCACCTGTGCCGCCGGATGGTCATAGACGCCCGGCGTCACAGCACGCACGACATAAGCCAGCGTGATCTGGCGATTGTCGCCGGCGCTGCGATCGAAAGCCGCGACGAAACGGTCGTTGCGGAATTCGGTGTGCGCCGCCTGCACTTCCTCGATCCAATCGAAATTGGAAAGATTGGCGCTGTTGACGATGCTCGGATTGTCGATCTCGAAACCGGCCGGCAAGAGGTCAGTCACCACGATGCGGGACGGCCATTCATTGGTCTCGGTGATGTTCAGCACCACGACATAACGTTCGTTCTGCTGAGCCTCGCTGGCATTCACCTCTTCGCCGGTCATGTTGTAATAGGTGCGGGTGATCTCGAAGCCGTCGCCGCCCGCCGGCAGCGGCTGGGCCGGCGCCGCAACCGTGGTGATCGCCGCCGAGAGTGGATCACCGCTGTCGTTGCGGATAGTTACCGGATGATCGATCAGCACGTTGCCGGTCATCTGCGACATCAGTGTGCCGCGATGTTCAGCGCCGTTGACTTCGAGCCGCAGATTGTCGTCGCCGTTCTGCAGCGCGCGGGCGGCAAGCAGCATCCAGGTCTGTTCCTGCGTGCTGGTATATTTCTTGGCGCCCCATTCCCTGGCGACGATATCCGCCAGCGCCGGAACGATCGGCGGCACCGGCCGGCTTTCGGCTGCAAGTGCCAGAACCGCCGCGCCGTCACGCAACGACGACCCATAGTCCGAGCGGGCAAGACTTACCTTGTGGATTTGCGCATCCTCCGACATCTGCAAGGAATCGGCGAAGATCAGCCGCGACCGCTGGGCATCACCATAAAGCGAGAGCGCCGCGGCGATATGCGCTTTGGCGAGCGGGGTCGGGAAGTCGTTCAGCGCCGTGTCCGCATAATAACGCAGATCGCTGATCGCGGCCTTGCGGTTGCGGGCAAGCACGTAAAGTGCATAGGCGATCTCGTTGCCCTGGTCCTTGACGTTGTTGGTATAGCCGAGCGAGTTCTGCAGGCTTTCGAGCGCCTGCACGAGCGCCTGTTCCGGGACGTCGTAACCCTGCTCCCGAGCGCGGGAGAGGAAATCCGTCACATAGGCATCGAGCCAGAGGTCGCCGCCGCCCGGCGCCCAGAGGCCGAAGCTTCCAGCCGAGGATTGATAGGACAGCACACGATAGATCGCGTCCTGCACCCGCTTCTTGATCTCGGCATCGTCTGCAAGACCGTTCTGCACCGCCATCTCGCTGAGATAGAGAAGCGGCAATGCGCGGCTCGTTGTCTGTTCGGCGCAGCCATAGGGATAACGGCTGAGGCTCATCAGCAGCGCCGGAATGTCGAAAGCGTTGGAACGGCTGACATTCACGCTGACGGAAGCCCCGGGCAGGATGCTGTCGGCGAGCAGATTGGAATCGACCGTCACGCTCGCGCCAGGGCGGAGCTCGACAAGCCGGCGCTCGGTGACCGGCATGGCGGCCGGCCGGACCGGAATATTCAGCTGCTGATAGACCGACGGGCCGGAAACGCTCGACAGCCGGATGTAAACCGAGCCATCCCCCGGCTCGACGCCGTTCAGCGGCAGTGTGACATTCGCTTTGCCGCCGGCCGTCAGCTTGACCGTCTTCAGACCGCTTTGGCCGACGGAAAGCGGCTCGGTCGTCCTGACCGCGAGCTCGTAATCGCCGGCCGGCGCATCCGTGTTGGCGATATCCAGACGCAGATTGGCCTGGTCGCCGGGCGCCAGGAACCGCGGCAGGCTTGCCGTGACCACGATCGGATCGCGGATCACCACGTCCTTCACGCCGTGCCCGACCCCGGTCTTCGACCAGGCAACCGCCATGACGCGCGCGGTACCGTTGAACTGCGGAATCTCGAAGGAAACGTTCGCTCTGCCCTCGGCATTCAGCTTCACAGGCCCTGAGAAGAAGGCAACCAGTTTTTCTTTCGGGGGACTGCCCTGCAGCGCCACGCTGCCGCCATCGCCGCCGGTGCGCAGCAGCCCAGTCGCTCCCAACGAACCATCGATCAGCCGGCCGTAGAGATCGCGGATTTCGAGGCCCAGACGGCGCTGGCCGAAATACCAATCGTCCGGCGCCGGCGGTTCGTAACGGGTGAGGTTGAGGATGCCGACATCCACGGCGGCAACGGTGACATAAGCGTCTTCGTTGGCGCCCGCTCCCGCGACTTGCAGGGAGATACCGAGCGGCTGGCGCGGCAGCGTCTTTTCCGGCGCATCGATCGAGACCTGCAGATCGCGGTTTTCCGGATCGACCTTCAGCCAGGTAATGCCGATGGCGCGCATCGGCATGCGGCTTTCCTGCGCCTCGCCGGGACGATAGAGCGTCGCAGTGACATAGGATCCGGCGCCCCAATCGGCGGTCACGGGGATTTCCACCTCGCCGCCAGTGGCACCGATGCTGCTGTTCTGAACCGAGATCAGATCCTCCGATCCCGCCGTGATCATCAACTCGCCGGCATAACGCGAAAAAACCTTGAGCTTGGCAGTTTCGCCGACCTTGTAGCTCGGTTTGTCGAGCGCGATCTCAAGTGCATCCGGCGTTTCGGTCGAAGTGGCGGTCACGAACCAGCCGGCATCGATCTCGACGCTGGAAGCCGGCCCGCCGGCATCGGCGGTCTCGATTTCGAGACGGTAACGGCCCCAGTTGACCGGTACCGAGATCTTTCCGCCGTCCACCGTCACATCGACGGTGCCGTTCGAGACCTGGCTGGTGCGGATCACCGGCTCGAAGCGCCACGAGGAGCCGTCGCGATACCACTGGTAATCGCGTTCGATCTTGATCAGTTTCCAGGGCAAGCCCTGCATTGCCTGCTTGTTGCCGTCGGAACCGACGACGATGACGGTGAAATTGCCGACCGAGTTCTCGGCAAGATCCCCGGAAAACTCCGGCTTGATGCCGATGCGGGCGCCGTCGGACTTCACTGGCAGAGTAAGCGAGCGCTCGACCGCGCGGCCGCCGGCCTCCTGCATGCGCACGACGATGTCCGCATTGACGAGCTGGGTCGTCGAAGGCACCTCAACGACATCCGCATCGAAGGTCGCCTTGCCCTGCTCGTCGGTGGGTTCGAGCGCGTCGAGCGGAATGCGCACGGCCTCAGTCCCCTCCTCGTCGGCTAGGCCGAACTGGTAACCCGGGAAGGCCGCATTCTGGCGCGTCGGCTTCAGCGCGATCTCGCCTTCGAGATTGAGGCCGGCGGCAGGCGCGCCATAGAGAAAGCGCCCGTCGATATTGACCGGCACCGGCTGGCTGACCTCGATGTGCTTCGCCTCGGTCGTCATATCGAACTCGATGCGATCCGGCACGAAATCGTCGACCAGGAACGTCTTTTCTCCGATCGCCGACCCTTTGGGATCGGTGAAGATCTGCATGGTCCAGGTGCCCCGCATGGCGGTTTCGAGCAGAGGCAGGTCGAGCGTATAACCGCCGAGCGAGCCATTCTCGACCATGCGCCGGTCCTCGACGCCATCCGGCCGCAGGAAGACGAAGGTGAGCGGCAGGTTCTCGATCGCCGTCGCATCGACATTGCGAGCGAGCGCGCTCGCATGCACCGTTTCGCCGGGCCGGTAGATGCCGCGCTCGGTCCAGGGTAGCAGGTCGATCGCACCCGGCGCCGGACGCCCGGTCACCCCGCGGTCAGACAGATCGAAGCCGGCGCGGGTCATGTCGAGGAAGACATAATCCTGTCCGCTGTTTTGGGCCGTCAATACGGCCGGTACCATACCGGCCGTGCCGCGCATCAGGCCCGCAGTGAAGACTGCGAGGCCATCCGCATCGGTCTTTGCAGTACCGAGAATTTCATTGTTCTTGGCAAGAAGCTGAAGGTCGACGCCGGCAATCGGCCTGGCGGATCCGAGCGAGCGGGCGAAGACATGCAGGCCGTCCGTGCCGGCATAGGTCGTGAGCCCGATATCCGAGACAACGAACCACTGCGTCGCCTTGCTGTCCCATTCTTGGGCGACCGTGTTGGAAGCCGCGGCGGTGAGCATGTAGACGCCCGGCTTGCGGGTCGGCAGCGCCTCGTCGAGCGGGAAGCTCGTCACCACGTCCTTGTTAAGTTCCTGGCCGATATCGATCGTACCCTGCCAGACGAGCTCACCGCTCTGCTGTTCGATCTGGCTGGCATTGTAGCCATCCATCTGGGTGAGGAATTGCGAACTAGCGAGCAGCGAGGCGATGTTGCGGTCGCCGACGCGGTAGAGTTTCAGGTCAGCCTTTTCCGTGTTGACCGAAACGATCGGAATGCCGCGACGGACGGTCGAGGGCAGCACGAAACTGTCGCCGGTGAAACGCACCATCGGCGAACGGTCCTTGACATAGATGTCGACATCGACCTGTGCTACCAGTGGTTCATCGACGGAGGACGGCAGGCCGCGTCGCAACGACAGCTTGTAGCGCTGACCATGCGTCAGGCCCTCGACGCAGATCTGGTTGTCCTTCGCCTCCATCGCCTTCGGCGCCTGCCCGTCGAGCACGACGAAAGGCGCATAATCGACGCCGGCCTTCACCAGCGGTTCGGAGAATTGCACGCAGGCGCGCGGATTGGCGCTGTCCGCATCGACCGTATTGCCCGTCACGCGAAAACCCTGGCGTTCGCGCAGGTCGTTATAGGCAGCCTGCACCGTGCGGGCATTCACCAGCGCCAGGCTCGCCTTGTAGGCATTCAGCGCGGCGCGATAATTCTCCTGCCTGGCCAGCGCCGCGGCCAGAACCGCAAGCGCATCGGCGCGGCTCTGCGTCGTGCGGGAAAGCTGATAGCCGTTGATCGCGGCAAGCGTTCCCTCGCTGTCGGCAGAGCTGTTATCCCTGGCCGTGCCGGCGGCGCGTGCAAGCTCGATCCAGAGTGCGCCGTCATCCGGCATGATCGAAAGCGCACCTTTGAAATTATAAATCGCCGTATCGACATTGCCGGCCAGCAGTTCGTTCTGCGCGATGGTCTTCAGGTTCTCGACGCCGTAACCCTGCTGGTTGTCGCCGAGCGCCAGCCCATCCTTCTGCTCGCGCGCCTGCTGCAGCAAATCTTCGGAAAGGAAGGTCAGCTTTGGCGGAACACCGATATCCGGCTCGGCCGCCACTTCGACGATCTTGCCCGCAACAGCCCCCTGAAACGTGTTCAGCTGGCTATAATCCGTTTTCAGGAAACACCACTTCGCCTTGGTGTTGTAGGTGAACGCCCTGCAGGCATTGTCGCCGATACAGGCCGCCTCGCACTGGTCCTGGCTGACGTTCTTCACAGTCCGGAGATCGAAGCCGAGATAATCGCCATCCTGTATGGTCTCGATCCGACGCTCGGCAGCCGACAAGGGCGAGGCCAGAGCGAAAGCGGAAACGAGAAGAGCGGAAAGGCCGAAGAATGCGCGCCTGGACATGAAACATCTCCCCTACGGCGCCGCGCGTCATTTTGGAAACGCGCAAAGGACGCCGCAACACCTCTGATCTGCACAGGACCTCAGGCGCCTGTGCAGGCTGCCATCGGATGAAGGCAGTTTTTAATGCACGCGAAGGCTTGTCAACGAAAACCCCGCATACAGCAGGATTGATTTCCATGAAGATGTTGTCACAGAGACGTCCGGTGCCGGATCGGTTCAGCTCTCTTCAATTTTGGACGATGACCAGTTCGAATGTGACGCCGACTGGGTTGTCGCCCCGAGCGAGCCGGCCGTGAGAGATGACGCCGTCGGTATCGACGACAGCCGCGTCGAGCGCAACACATAGCCCTTCGGGCGTCTTCCGCAGAATACCGTTCTCGATGGCGATCTCGGTCGCCAGGCAAGCGATACGGCGACCGTCCTCGAAAACGGGTTCGTTGATGCTGCCGATCCCGTAGATACGGGCGCTTTCGATGCCATGCGCCCGGCAGGTCTCCTCGACCGCCGTCGCGACATCTTCATTCGGCCGCACGCGGAGCAGGACGCCGTTGCCCTTCGTGCTCTCGCCCCTGGCGGAAAAGAGCGTGAAATTCGTCTCCGGATCGGGAATGGAATCGAACGTGGCCGTCGCGCTGCCATAACCTTTGACTGCGACCGGCCCGCTCACCACGCTGTCGAGCGGAAGCACATGGCCCATCCGGAGCGCATCTTCGCCCGTATCCCAGATGCCGTGGCAATGCAGGAAAGGCGCCTCCTCGCGCTCGCCGAAGATGACGGTGGCCGATTGGAACCTGCCTCCCGCTGCCGGCGCAAAGGCCGCACTGTACCAGGCGGCATGCGCCGCGTCCGGCGAAAACGCCGGCAGCACGTAGCGGAACGGATCACAGGCACCACCTTCAATGTTGACGAAACCGCCTCTACAACCGGCCTGTCCGAAGACGCGGGCGATACCGGCCAGAAAGATTTCGCCGGGCTGGAGCACGCCCTCGACGGGCTTCAATATCGTTTGCACCGCCTCGCGCCGGTCAGGCGCGATCGAACCAGGATGTTTAAGCTGCCTCATCATAGATCCATCACTAGCCGGCTTCTGATCCAGTTCGCCACGCGCCTGCAGCTCTTCGCGGATCATCTTTTTGGTGATCTTGCCATAGGCGGATTTCGGCAGGGCATCCCAGAAGATAAAACGCTTCGGCATCTTGTAGCGGGACATTTTGCCGTCGATGAATGCGAACATCTCCTTCTCGCTCACCGTCACGCCTGGTTTGACAACGCAAACGGCATAACCCACCTCGCCCCAGAGACTATCCGGCACGCCGAGCACCGCCACTTCGCTGATCGCCGGATGGGTGAGCAGCTTCTCCTCGATCTCGCGCGGATAGACGTTCGAGCCGCCGGAAATATACATGTCCGAAGCGCGGCCGGTGATGTAGAGGAAGCCTTGGCCGTCCATGTGGCCAAGGTCTCCGGTGCGGAACCAGCCATTGCGGAAGGCCTTTTCGTTGGCCTCCAGATTGTCGTAATAGCCCGCGAACACAGCCGGACCGATGCAGCAGATCTCTCCCGTTTCGTAAGGCGCCAACTCCTCGCCCGCATCGTTCTGGATGGAAACCTGCATGCCGGTCCGCTCGATGCCGCAGGTACCGATCTTCGCACCCTCGCCATCTTCGGCCGAATGCAACGCCGGCGGCAGTACGGTGATCGCACCCGTCACCTCGCCCAGACCGAAATACTGGACGATGACCGGGCCAAGCACCTTCAACGCCCGCTTCTGGTCCTCGCGATACATGGGCGCACCGGCATAGATCACGTAGCGCAGCGAGGAATGGTCGTATTTCTCCGCCGACGGATGTTCGACCAGAAGCTTGAGGATGGTCGGCACAGTGAACATGGTCGAGACGCGCCATTTCTCAATCAGCGCCCAGGCGGCATCGATGTCGAACTTTTCCGTCGGCAGCAGAATGGTCTTCACTCCATGCGCCGCCTGCGTGAGCTGATGCACGCCGGCGCCATGCGAAAGCGGCGCCACGACCAGCGCTGCATCCGCAGAGGTGACGCCAGGCATCAGATCGCAAAGATGGTTATTGACGACGAAGGCCATCTGGCCGTGGGTCAGCACCGCCGCCTTCGGCCGCCCGGTCGTGCCGGAAGTGAAGAAGAACCAGCAGGGGTCGTCGCGCTCGACACGCGCTTCGACGGGCCTCTTCCCGTAGAATTCCTCAACGATCGCATCATATGACGGACCGAAATCGGCCGCGCCGATGGCGATGACAAAGCCGATTTCCCTATTACTCCGCGCTACTCGGGCATGATCGGGAAAGGACGAATTGCAGATCATCCCGGTCGCGCCGCTTGCCTTGGCGAGATAGGTCACCTCCTCCGGTGTCTGCCGGAAATTGGTCGGCACCCAGACGGCGCCGATCCGGAAACAGGCGAACATGGATTCGAACATCTGGTTGCAGTTCTGGGACTGCACCAGAATGCGATCACCCTTGGTAACACCGAAGCGCTGCTGCAGCGCCGCGGCCACGGCGTCGATACGTGCCTCGAATTCTTCCCAGGTCCAGCTCCCGTCACCCCAGACGAGCGCGATGCCTTGCGGCTCCCGACGCGTCGCCTGCGTTACGAAACGCGAGAGATTCATCACGCGTGTGGAGCGTGGGCTCAGCCCGCCTTTCGGATCGGCCTGATCCCCAACAGCAACCGGGGGAACTGCATTCATCTCGTCCGCTCCAGAATGGAGACGTAGTTGGCGACCGCGGCACCGCCCATGTTGAAGACGCCGGCAAGCTTCGCATCCGGAACCTGCATCTCGCCGGCCTCGCCGCAAAGCTGCATCGCCGCCATGACATGCATGGAGACCCCCGTCGCCCCGATCGGATGCCCCTTGGATTTCAGCCCGCCGGACGGATTGACCGGCAGGCGCCCATCCTTGCGGGTGATACCTTCGCGGATGACACGGTAACCCTTGCCGGGCTCGGCAAGTCCCATCGCTTCGTATTCGATGAGTTCGGCGATGGTGAAGCAGTCATGCGTTTCGACGAAGCTCAGATCGTCCAGCGAGACGCCCGCCTCGCCGAGGGACTTCTGCCAGGCCATACGCGCGCCCTCGAAGGCGATCGGATCACGCCGCGACATGGCAAGGATATCGTTGACATGGCTGCGCGCCTTGAAGGCAACGGCGCGCCTCATGCCCGCTGCCACTTCCGGGGAAGCGATCACCAGCGCTGCGGCGCCATCGGACACCAGCGAGCAATCGGTGCGGCGGAGGGGAGCCGCCACATAGGGATTCTTGTCGGAAACCGTATTGCAGAAATCGAAGCCGAAATCCTTCTGCATATGGGCATACGGATTCTTGACGCCATTGGCATGGTTCTTGGCAGCGATCATCGCCAGCTCTTCGGAACGGTCGCCATAGCGCTGGAAATAATGGCTGGCGATACGGCCGAAGAGGCCGGCAAAACCGCCCTCCACATCCGCTTCCTCTTCGCGATAGGAGGCCGAGAGCAGAATATCTCCTGTTTCCTTCGTCGGCAGCGCAGTCATCTTTTCCGCGCCGACGACGAGCGCGATCTTGCCACGCCCCGACGCGATGAAATCCAGCGCCGAATAAAGCGCCGCCGAACCGGTCGCGCAGGCGTTTTCCATGCGCACCGCCGGCACGTGATCGAACCCGTCGGCCGCCATTGCCACCAGCGCGCCCTGGAAATCCTGCTTGGAGAAGCCGTTGTTGAAGACGCCGACAAAGATGCCTTCGACATCCTTCGCTGTGATGCCGGCATGTTCGAGGGCCGGATTGATCACCTCGGCCATCAGTTCCCGGGTCGAGCCGGCTTCGGACTTGCCGAATTTCGAATGCGCCCAACCGACGATCTCTGCTCCTGCCATGATCTTCTCCTTCGTTTCAAACGGGTTCCGGCACCCGCGACAGCGCCGCCCGCACCGCTTTCCGCGGCATTGGCCTTTCGGAGCTGAAGAGAGTCACCAGCTTAGCCTGGATCCGCTCCACCTCCTGCCGCAACAGCCCGGCAAGCTCTTTCTGCCGAGCTTCACCCATGCGGCTGTCGATCGCGGCAATCGACAGCGCCCCGGCGAGCCGCCCGTCAGGCAGCAGGATCGCCATGCCGATCCCCCAGGAATTGGCGATCACCCGTCCCGGATTGAGCGCATAGGCAACTTCCCGCGTGCGGGCGACGTCCGCCCGGATGATCTCCGGCGAATAGCCCGGATACTGAATGCCGACGACATTTTCGATCCGGCCGATGATGGCCTCCACCTCCGTATCCGGAAGCGCGGCCAGCATGGCGAGCGAACCGGCGCCGACCCCGAGCGGATTCTGGTCGCCGCTCTGCAGTGCGTGCGTGCGCACCGGATGTGTCCCTTCCTCGCGATGCAGGCAGACAGCGTAATCGTCGCGCCGCATCGAGACGAAGCTCGTATCGGTCGAGACGCCGGAGAGTCGCCTCAAGCTCTCGCCCGCCATTTCCAGAAGGCCATGCCGGCGCGAGGCCAGCACGCCCAATACATAAAGCTCCCCGCCGAGAAAATACCGGCGGGTCAGTTCGTCCTGCTCGATGAGGCGGGACCGCATCAGCGCCATGAGCAGCCGCCGGGCAGTGGGCTTGTTCAGCCCGCTCTCGGCAACCACGTCACCCAAGGCAATCCCCTTCTCCGCAGCGCGCCCGACGATGGAGAGGAGCTGCAAAGCCCGCTCCACTGCCTGAGCACCCGAGACGGGAACGGCACCGTTCGGAAGAACCTGCGGGTTTTCGATAATCTGCTCCATAAACTGCGTCCTGATGATCCGCTGGTCAGCCCAGCGGCTTGCCGACAGCTTTCTCAAGGATCGCCCAGGCTTCGTCACCGTATTTCGCCTTCCAGTCCTTGTAGAAATTCGCCGTCCGCAGCTTCTCCTGGAACAGGGCGCCATCCGGCTTGTTGAACGTCATGCCCTTGCCTTCCAGTTCGGCCTGAACGCTCGCATTGAGATCCATGACATCCTTGCGCTGCAGTTCGGCCGCAGCGTTGAAATGTTTCGAGACGATCTGCTGCAGGTCCTCCGGCAGCGCCTGCCAGGCGCGGCGGTTGAGCAATATCCAGAAGCCGTCCCACATGTGGTTCGTCATCGAGACGTATTTCTGCACTTCGTAGAGCTTGGCGGTCGTCAGAATGGCGAGCGGGTTCTCCTGGCCGTCGACGATGCCGGTCTGCAGCGCCGTATAGGTTTCGGCGAAATTGATGGAGGCGGGCGCCGAACCGAAAGCGGTGAACATCGACGTCCAGAGCGGGCTCACCGGCACGCGGATCTTGAAGCCATCGAGGTCTTTCGGCGTCTCGATCGGCCCTTTGGACGAAGTGATCTGCCGGAACCCGTTGTCCCAGATTTTCTCGAGCGTCAGCAGGCCTTTCTTCTCGATCTCGCCGCGTACGTATTTGCCGAGATCGCCATCCATGGCCGGCCAGACCTGGTCGTAGCTCGGGAATGCGAAACCGACGCCGTTGAGCGATGCGTTCGGCACGAGGGTGGAAAGAATGATCGGCGACAGGCTGAACATCTCGACGCCGCCCGAACGCACCTGGTTCAGCATGTCGGTATCCGCACCGAGCTGGCTCGACGGAAAGATGTTGATTGCCATGCGCCCGCCGCTCTCCTCCTGGATCTTGGCGACGGCCTCCTTGGCACGGACGTTCATCGGGTGGGTAAGCGTCTGGTTGTTTGCAAATTTATAGGTGAACTCGGCGGCATTGGCCGGCCGTGTGCGGATCGAAAAACTCGTGGCGATGCCGGTCGTGGCCGCGCCCCAAAGAAACGTTCTGCGATTGACGTTCATGAAATCCTCCTCCGATTTCAGTTCCCGGTTATCTATCCCAAAGCCGTCACAAGAAGACCGTCGAGAAATAGGGCACGGCAGCGATCACCAGAAGGCCGACCGTCAGCGCGCCGATATAAGGCCAGATGGCCTTCATGGCCTCGTCCGGCGAGACATTGCCGATCTTGCAGGCGATATAGAAACCGATGCCGATCGGCGGGGTCATGAGGCCGACATTCATCGCCGTCACGACCACCATGGAATAATGGATGTCGTTGATGCCGAGCGATCGGGCGACGGGGAACATGATAGGCGCCATCAGCACGATCGCGGGCAGGCCTTCGAGCACGCAGCCGAGCACCATGAAGATCAGGATGGAAACACCCATGAAGCTCATCCAGCCGCCCGGCAGCCCCTGCACCGCCTCCACGAGCTGCACGGCAAAACCGGTCTGGGTGAGCGCCCAGGCCATGGCGGATGCGGCGCCAAGAATCATCAGGATCGCTCCCGACAGGGCAGCCGTCTCGACCAGCATCGAATAAAGACGTCTAAGGCTGATGCCGCCGTAAAGCGTCGCACCGATGATCATCGCGTAGAGGACGGCGATGGTGGATACCTCGGTCGCGGTCGCGATGCCTTCACCGACGGCGGTGCGGATCAGGAAGGGCAGGACGAGCGCGGGTGCGGCGATCAGCAGGGTTTTCCTGATGACGTCAAAGGGCGCGCGCCGCACACCTTCCATGGCTTCATGTCGGGATTTCCATCGGGCCAGGATCGCCAGCACCAGAAGCAGAACCATGGCGATGGCGAAGCCTGACGTGAACAGACCCGCAATCGACACACCCGCTGCCGACCCCAGCACGATCAGCACGATGGAGGGTGGCACCGTTTCGGCCATGGCCGCGCCGGTCGCCAGCAGCGCGATCATTTCCGGCGGCTCGTGGCCGCGGCGCTTCATCTCGGGGAACAGCGCCGGCGCAACGGTTGCCATATCGGAAACCTTCGAGCCAGAAATGCCCGAGACGAGAAAGAGCGAGCCGAGCAGCACATAGGACATGCCCGCCCGCACATGGCCGAGCAGCGAGGCGAGGAATTCGACGATCGCCTTGCCCATGCCCGTCGCGTCCAGAATGCAGCCCAAGAGGACAAAGATCGGCACGGAAAGCAGGATGATGCTCGACATACCCTCGTCCATGCGGCCGATCATCACGAAGACCGGCACCGACGTCGTGAAAGAGAGAAAGGCGAGCGTTCCAAGTCCGAAGCAGAAGGCGATCGGCACACCGAGCACCAGGAACAGCGCCACGAACCCGACGAGGAAGATCGGAATATTCCAGTTGCCGATCTGCTTCAGGCTCGGCCCCACCACCCAGAGAAGACCGGTTACCGCCGCTATCAGCACGACGGAAACGGCAATCTGCCGAAGATGCAACCCCTTCAACACATTGGCAAGCGCCAGAATCAGCATCAGCGCAACGCCTACGGGCAGTGCCGCCGCACGAAAACTCATCGGGATGTTGAGCGCCGCCGAGGTGATGTAGGACTCTTCAATCGCATATTCATAGGCAGGCGGCAGCATGACGCCAAGAAACACCGTCATCAGCAGCATGGCGAGCGTGCCTGCCAATGCCTGCACCCTTTCCGGCAGCATACCGATAAAAAGCGTTAGCCGCAGATGCTCGTTGCGGTCGACAGCCATCGCTGCGCCGATCATGGCAAGCCAAAGGAAGGAGATCGACGCGACCTCGTCGATCCAGACGATCGGCAGCGAGAAGACGTAACGGGAGATAACGCCGGTCAGCAGAAGCGCGATGATGGCGACAAGCAGCATGGCCGCGATCGCCTCGACCGGCCGCATCCAGACGGAGCTACTCTGCTGCGGCGTCACGCCTTCGAGACCGGCAAGCAGCGAAGCCTCGTCCATCGGCTCGATCGTATTGTTGGCGGCCGTCACACATTATCCTCCTCTGCCGCGCCGTTGGCGCAGGCCGAAGGATCTGGCTCCGGAACAATCGCAGGTCTTGCACTGCGAATGGACGACTACGCCCTCCCCGGCGATCCGTCCCCTCCTTCCGACAGCAGGCTCCTCCAGCCTTCCGAATAAGAACATGATATGGATCATGTTCTTATTCGGACTGCGGAAGTGTGCGCAACCCGGCAAGTTTAGGCAAGCCTAAAATCACTGAACCGGAAGAAATGGCAAAACCGGTCCATAATGCGGAACGATCGATGACTGTCAGCAACTCATGCTTCCCGCGACCGTGACATGAAGCCCGCCATCGACCGGCAACTCAATACCGGTGATATACTTGGCCTCATCGGAAGCCAGGAAAACCGAAGCCCAGGCGATATCCCAGCCGTCTCCCTGGCGTTTCATGGGCGAAAGCGCGTCGCGCTTGGCTTTCATCTCCTCTGCAGAACCGTAATAGCCGCTGATCTGCTTCTGGATATGCGGCGTGTCCATCACGCCGGGCAGGATCGCGTTGGCGCGGATGCCCTTGGCCGCATATTCGATCGCAATCGCGCGGGTGAAGTGATTGAGTGCCGCCTTGGATGCATAATATGAAACATAGGGATAACCGGTCCACCGGATGGAGGCGAGCGACGAGATATTGATGATCGCGCCGCTTCCCTGACGCTCCATGATCGGCAGGACCGCCTTGCAGGTGAGGAACGCGCTGGTAAGGTTGACATCCATCACCCGCCGCCAACTCTCCTCGGTCGCCTCCGCCGCGCCGCCCGGTACGTTGATGCCGACATTGTTGTGCAGCACGTCGATCCGGCCGAAACGCTCGATGGTCTGCTCGACCACGGTGGCGATATCTGAAGATTTGGTGACATCAGCTGCGAGCGCCAGACCAGTTCCGCCCTCGGCCTCGATGACTTCAAGCGTATTTTTCGCCGCGTCCAGATCGACATCGACGCAAACGACGCGGCCGCCCTCGCGGGCATAAGCGACGGCAGCCGCCTTGCCGTTCCCGAAGCCCGGACCGGCCGAGCCGGCGCCGAACACGAGAACGACCTTGTTCTTCATGCGATCCATATTGCTCCTCCGAGCCACCCTCCCCGGCAGCCTGGAACAACTTAGGATTCAGTTTTCGTTCGGTCCATGACCAAGAACGAACAGAACATGTTCAGAAACGTATATACGCCCAATTACGCGGCAGCCGCCGCCGGCATCTTGAGCCCGAGGATGCGGACCGCATTGTCATGGAAGATCTTCTGCTTGACCGCGGGCGTCATCTCGATCTCGTCGAGCAGCTTCAGGCAGACGGCCGGGTCCCAGCAGGGATAGTCCGTACCGTACATGACGTTGTCCGTGCCGAAATATTCGATCGCGAACTTCATGCCGGCCGAATGCGGCGAGACCGTATCGGTGTACATGCGATGCAGGTAATGGCTGACCGGCTTCGGCAGGCCGGCCGTCTTGGAATTCTTGTCCATGCGGCCGGACTGGTAGGGCAGTGCACCGCCGGTATGCGACATGACGATCCTGAGCCCCGGATGCCTCTCCAGCATGCCGGAGAGGATGAGGCGCGAGGCCGCGGCGCTCACTTCCATGACGCGCCCAAGACTCAGGTGCAGCGCGTCGTTATAACCCTGCAGCAGGTCGGCGAAGACCGCATCGGTCGGATGCAGGAAGACCGGCAGGCCAAGTTCCTCCACACGACTGTAAAACGGCTCCAGCCGATCGTCGTCGATCATGCCTTCCTTGCCGACGCTACCCGGCAGGTTGACGCCCATCAGACCGAGCCGGTTGACGGCATCGTCCAGCACTTCGATCGCGATCTTCGTATCGACCAGCGGCACGGCGGCGGATGCCCAGACGCGGCCGGGATAACGCCGCTGCGCCCAGGCCATCTCCTCGTTCCAGGCAAGTGCTGCATCACGGCCTTCCTCGGCCGGAAGCTCGGAGAAATAGACAGACAGCGGGCCGATCGAGCAGACGACGGAAATGTCGTGGCCGAGGCCGTCCATATAGGCGAGCTGCTCGTCGAGATCGAACCATTCCTTCCAGCTTGCTACAGTCCCACGGCGGCCGTTGGCGCCCTGATAGGTATAGCCACCGCGCGCATTCGCGAAAGCCTTCGGATAATCCTCGCGCTTCATCAGCGGCTCGAAAATCGACCGCGGCCACCAATGGAAATGGGAATCGATAATCTTCATGAACATAATCCTCGAAGTTTCAGCGTGCGGTATCGACGCGCCAGGAGTCGGTCTTGGATTCCAGGAATGACAGGATCTGGGTCAGGACGACGCCAAGCAGGATGACGATGACGATCGACACCATCATCTTGGTCGTCTGCAGGAGCTGACCGTAATAGGTGATAGCATAGCCCAATCCGGCATTGGCGCCGAAGAGTTCCGCGACGACGACACCGGTCAGGGCACGGCCGACGCCCAGACGAAGGCCGGCCATCATCACCGGCACGGAGCCTGGCAGCGCGACCTGCAGGAAGACGTCCAGAGGCTTGGCACCGAACGAACGTGCCGCGCGGGCAAGGTCGCGGTCGGTATTCTTGATGCCCGACAGCGTGTTGGCATAGATGGGCGTCAGCGCGAACAGGAAGGCGATCGCGATGATCGTCGGCGTGCCGTAACCGAGCCAGGCGATGAAGAGCGGATAAAAGGCGACGGTCGGCGCGGAATATTTAAACCATATAAAGGGTTCGAGCGCGGACTCCACATCCTGGAACCAGCCGGCCAGCATGCCGAGCACGATGCCGACAACGGTCGCAAGCGCCATCGACCAGGCGAAACAGTAAAGCGTCGCACCGACATTGGCCGCAACCTGGCCGTCCTGCAGTTGCGCGAGGAATTCGGTCCAGACCTGGCTCGGCGTGGAGATGAAGAACGGATTGATGAACCCGCTGTCGACCGCGACCTGCCAGAACACCAGAAGGCCGACCATCGATAGCGTGCCGAGGATCAGCGCCTGACGGCGATAGAAAAGTTCGATCATTTCGACCTCCAGTCGCGTACCCTGTTTTCGACCGAGCGGACCAGGATGGTGAGCGTGTAGCCGAAGGCGCTGACGATCAGGGCATAGACCAGAAGACGATCGATGCGCATGGCCTGGCCATAGAGATTGAGCTGATAACCGATACCCGCCTGCGAGACGAAGAGTTCGCCGACCACGACGCCGAGAACGGCGCGGCCGACGGCCAGCCGCATGCCGGTCAGCAATGCCGGCAGCGAGCCGGGCACGAGAACGCGGGCAAAAACGTCAAACTTCGACGCACCGAACGAGCGCGCCATCCGCAAAAGCCGCGGGTCGGCCTCGCTCATGCCGGCCATCGTATTGAGCACGATCGGGAAGACCGCACCCAAGAAGACAACGGCGATCTTCGGCCCCATGTCGATGCCGAGCCAGATGACCAGGATCGGCAGGAGCACCAGGGTCGGCGCGATATAGAGCGCCATCAGCGGCGGATCGATCAGATAGCGGGCGATCTTCGACGTTCCGAGCAGAACCCCGAGCGGAATGGAGACCACGATCGCCAGCGCGAACCCGGCGACGAATTCCGTCAGACTGATGCGGGCGTGATAGAGGAAATCGTCATTCCGGAAGACATCGATCGCCGCGAAGAAGACTTCCGACGGACGGCTGGTGAAGCGGCCGTTCACCCACCCCATCGAGGGCGCGATCTGCCAGAGGATAAGGAAGACAAGGACAGCCAACAAACCCACCGCCGTCTGCCGGGAAGGACGCAGGAAGGAAAAGGAAATCTGCCGGGTTTCCTCCGGCGTGGCGGTCACTTCTGCCGATCTCATGCGACCTCCTGCACCAGCTGCATGCTGGACATGTCTTCCGCCAGATGCGCACGCAGGCGCTTGCGGAGACTGTTGAAATCCTCGCTGTCGAGCACGGCCTCGTCGCGTGGACGCGGCAGGTCGACCTTGATCACTTCCTTGATGTGGCCGGGATTGCGTCCCATCACGACGATCTTGTCGGCAAGGAAGATCGCTTCGTCGATATCGTGGGTGACGAACAACGCCGTCTTCTTGTCGCGTTCCCATATGCGCAGAAGCTCCGTGCCCATGATCTCGCGGGTCTGGGCGTCAAGCGCCCCGAAAGGCTCGTCCATGAGCAGCACGTCGGGATCGACGGCAAGCGCGCGGGCGATGTTGACGCGCTGGCGCATGCCGCCGGAAAGCTGATGCGGCTGGTAATCGGAGAAACGACCGAGACCGACGAGTCGGATCATCTGCATGGCCCGTTCATCGAGACTGCCGCCGTCCCAACGCTGCATCTCGAGCCCGAACTTGACGTTGCCGCGGACCGAACGCCAGGGAAGAAGCGAGGCTTCCTGGAATACGACGGCGCGATCCGAGCCAGGGCCGCTCACATCCTTGCCGCCGATCCGGATCGAGCCGCGCGACGGAGTGACAAGCCCCGCGACCGCCATCAGGAGCGTGCTCTTGCCACAGCCGCTGGAACCGACGATGGTGACGAATTCGCCCTTTTCGATCGACAAAGACACGCCGTCGACGGCAGAAAACACTTCGTTGCTCTTCGGCTTGCGGTAATCGATCCCGAGATCGCGGATTTCAATCTGCGCCACTGCTTTCTCCTCCTGAGCGGGCTCCCGCCCGCTCTCGCTATACTATCATACAAACGGAGGCCTGATTACGGCTTCCATTCGTTATAGGTATCGTGGAACGTTCCGACCCAGTATTTGTCGGCCGGCATGGGCTCCTTGTAGGTGCCGTTCATGATGCCGATGTCCCAGAAGGCCTTCATGCCGGCATCGCTGGCAAGCCGGCCGTCTTCGAAGATTTCGTCGATGAAATCGTCATAACCCCGGCTGAGATAGGTTTCCTCCAGCCCGAGCTTCTGGGCGAGCAGTTTCACGGACTCGTCCTTGTGGGACTTGGCCCAGCGGACGGCTTTCGCAAAGCCGCGCAGCACCGCCTTGATGGCGTTCGGATCGTTCTTGATGAAATCCTCACGCGCGTAGAAGCAGTGGAACGGGAAGTCGGGAGCGATCGACTTCTGCTGCAGGATCAGGTTCATGCCGCGATCGGCCGCCATGAATTTCTCCGGGGTCGCGAAGATGTTGACGTCAAGCTGACCGGCTTCCATGGCCGCCAGGCGCGGGACGGAACCGCCGCCCTGGACGATCTGCACGTCGCTCTTCGGGTTGATGCCCTTGGTCGCCAGCGCATAGCGCGTCAGAAAGTCGGTGGACGAACCGAAGGTCGAGATGCCGAAGCGCTTGCCCTTGGCCTCGTCGAGCGTCTTGATCGAGGGGACGGCGTACCAATCGAACACGGCCATGTTGAAGCCGCCGTAGAAGATCTTCACACCCTGGCCGCTCTCGACACCAAGCAGCGCTTCGGAAAAAGCGCCTACGCCGATATCGACGGAACCGGCGACCATGCCGCGCACCAGCTCGGTACCGCCCTTGAAAGCGACGATCTTCACGTTGATACCCTCTTCCTTGAAGAAGCCCTGGGCATCCGCAACGTAGATCGGCAGCAGCGTCGACGTGTTAAGCGGCAGACCGATCGTGATATCGGTCTTCTCGATCGCCTGGGCACTCGCCGTGCTCCAGGACAGCGCGGCAAATGTCGCCGCCGTCGCCACTGTTTTTATAAGTTTCAGCATTCTCTCTCCTCCTTATGCGATGCCGGCACTCCTCTGCGGCATCTGTTATGGTTGAATTTTAAAGTTCTCTCAGGCCGCCTCGCTCCTTGTCGGAGAAGCTGCCGTAAGCTGTTTCAGAAGGTTGCGCGCCTCCTGAATGGCAAATTCCTCGGTGCCGGCGAGTGCCGCCTCGATGCGGTGCAGATGCTGCGCCGTATTGACAGGAAGGCTTTCGATCTTGCGATCGAGCATGGCCTGCGCGCCCTCGCCCGAATTCTGGGGCCAGATGACATCACGCATCAGCCCGTTCTCGGACACGACAATCCGCGCCGGCCAGCCTTCGGCGGCAAGGTGATCGTCCGAGGCGACAGACACATATTTCGCGAAGGCAAGCACATCCTCGTCAAAAGCCTGCCCGCGATCCACATCCATCAACCGGGCCGGCGCGTAAGCGGCGATACCGAGCTGAAGGCCGAGATGAGCGATGGTCGAAAGCCGGTCTTCGGCCACGAGCGGCCGGCTGACCACTGGCACTGCGACCGGCGGCAGAAAGACTTGCACACTGTCGACAGCATCCGGATCGAGACCCTTCTGCAGCAGACTGGAAAAGGCCTGGATGGCATTCATGCCCTGGCGGGCCGAAACGAAGGGTTTCAGGCCGACACGGGTAATCGCCATCGGATCGAAGTGCTTTTCTTCCAACGCGACAGCACCAGCGGCCTGTCCCTTCATCCACGCGGGAGACAACAGATCGAGATCGCCTTTCACGCTTGCCTTGGCAGCAAGTGCCGCGCGGATACCCTTCAGCACCGCCTCGCCTATCACCAGCCAGCGCGCCGAAGGCATGCCCGAAGGACGGCCGTTGCGTCCCGAACTGCCGGCCATGGAAAGCACCAGCGCCTGCGCGACCCGCTCTTCCGGAAGGTCAAGCGCGATCGCGGCACTGACGGCCGCGACGGCAGGCGCAGCAAACAGGCCGGGCCAGGTTTCCGGCAGCGCCGAAACGCCGCCGACGGCTTCCGACAGTGCGACACCTGCGGCATGGCCTGCCGCAACAGCTCTCACGTAGGTCCCATGGTCTTGCGCAAAGATGAGTGCCGACGGCACGGCCATCGCATCCGGCGTCGCGCAGGAGGGCACGTGGATCGCGTCCCATTCCGTAAACCTGATAACCGCCGACGCGCCGGCCGCAGAGGAGATTGCGTCACCGGCACCGGTCTCGCGATAGAAGGCAAGCAAGGAGGAACCTTCTTTCGCACCGGCACCGGCCGCCAGACAGGCAAGCGCGTCGACGGTATGCAGGTAAACGAGATCGCGGAGCTTCTGGTCTCCGCCATCAATCGTCAGAAGAATGGAAACGAGATCGCGTGCGTTCATGCGGCCGTCTCTCGCATCGAATTGTCGCCAAGCCCGACCGGCCGGGACGCGACGATCGTTTCACCACCCAGGATGAAGGTGGTCGTCAGGATGCCATAGGGCACCGGCGCGGCAAGCGTCGTCTCGGCATCCGCAACCATCTTGAGAGGCCGCGTCCCATAGGGCGCTTCCAGATGCCAGTCGAGGAGCTTTGCATCCTCAGGCAGATAGAAAGCCGAAATCGAACCATCGGCCGGAAGGGTGGGAGCGACCCGGTCCAACTCGGCGCTCACGAAGGCGAAGCGCGCGGCGATTTCGGAAACGGAGGAGAAGGTCTCGATGCGGCGGACCCAGACGCCATTGTAGGCGATTGAGAGCCGTACCGCGAAGGTAGGGCCTAGCTCGGCTTTGCCTGTGCGGATGAAACGCCGATCCTTCGAAAGGTCGGGCGCAACAGCCATGTAACATTCCTCGGCGCCGGCCAGCCGAACGGCCCGTTCGACCGGACCGGTGAAATCGCCGGCAAATTTCGAAACGACATCACCAGCCTTGAATGCCTCGCGAGCAAGATTGTCCGTATGGCGCACGAGGTTCAGCTCGGCGCGATCGGCCTGACTGCGAACCTTCATAAAAAGGTCCATCGCATCCGAAAGCTCAACCGGCAGGACCGAAAGTATCTCGTCCACCACGCCCCCCGGCATGCGGTCCAGCTCGACCACACCGAGCCGCTTGGCGCCGATCTTGGCGAGCCGCTCGCCAGCAAGTTTGCCTGGAAACGGCGAGTGCGCGACTTCGAATGTCGGGGCAACCGACTTCACCCATTCGCCGACCCGCTTGGAAAGCGCCGTCAGGAAGATTGGCGCGCCTTCGCACAGGACCAGGACCAGCCCATCTGACCAATAAGGCGTGAAGCCGGAAACCCAGGTGACGCCTGCTGAGCGCACATGGTTCGTGTAGATCAGCACGCCGTCGAGGCCGGCCGTCATGATCGCCTGCTGCAAACGGGCCTGCCGGGCCTTTACATCGGAAAGCGAAAGTTCGTCTTCGCGCCAGAGGATCAGACCGTGTCTCATGCCGCAGCCCTCTTCGCATCGACCGAGAACAGTTTTCGAGGCGTCTTCGTCAGGATCTCCGGTCCGTCGGCGCGGACGATCAGCGAGTCGCCGTGCACGAAATAGCCGATCTCGGGATTGTAGGTATTCGGATGCACGATCAGCGACATGCCTTCTTCGATCACCGTATTCACGTCTTCGAGGATATGCGGCTTTGTGTCCGGGAAGAGGCCAAGGCCATGGCCGCGCACGCGCGTATATTCGCTGGTGACGTAATCGCCGAGACCGTGGGCGCGAAAAATCTCGTTCTCGGCGCGTGCGATATCAGCCGCGGTGACGCCCGGTTTTACCACCGCAAGCCCGGCCTCCAGCGCGTCGTTGTAGATGCCGAAAACTTTCCTCTGCGCCTCGTTTGGCTCACCTATCACCAACGTGCGGCAGATCTGCACATAATAGCCGTTGACGCAGGGGGTAAGTTCGGTCGTCACCAGATCACCAGGCTTCAGAACCTTGCCAAGAGGCGGCGCCATGCCGCGCACTTCCGGCCCACCGACGCCGATGATCATGAAATTGTCATCGACGCCTTCGTTGCGGAAGAAGGATTCGACCTCCGCGATCAGCTCATAATCCTTCTTGCCGACGGCAGCGGCGTTGCGGAACACGGCATAACCTTCATCCGCCAAGCGGGCAGCCCCGCGCACGGCATTCAGCTCGTCGGTCGTCTTTACCATCAATAGCCGGTCGACCAGCCCGGTCGCATCTTCGAACCGCAGGTCGCCGCGCTGGGCGGCAAGCCCGTACGGCAGATGCCGCTTCGGGCCGGCGGCGATGCGGCTATTCCCGAGCCGCGAGATGACGCCGGAAACCGTGCCGATCAGGTCGTCCGCGACGACGGTCTTGACCTCCGGGCACTCGACCGATGCGCGCTCGCCTTCCAGCTCGTCGTCGAGATAGAGGGTCACGTCGCCATCGCGTGTGACGACCGCCAGCCCCTCGCCCTCAAGAATGCCGAAATCGGCGGCATAGCGCAGATAGTCGTTCTGCCAGGCATTGCCGTAGAGCACGAGGCCGTCGAGCCCCGCGTCCACCATCGCCTCGATCAGCCGTTGCTTGCGGATTTCCCCGATCATCGCCAGCTCCTCAGCCGTTCACTGCGATGCGACGCGGCAGGGCTGGTTCGCCGTAACCATAATCGCGGGCCGCCGCTTCCGGCGAAACGAGACCGTTGGCGATATCCTCTTCCAGATCGCTGCGCGAACGGTTGCGTGGATCGCCATAGCCGCCGCCGCCGGCGGTGAGGAAAGTGATGCGATCGCCCGGCTTGAACTGCACATCGGTCGCCTTGTGCACCTTCTGCTGCGTGCCATCGGCGCGGTCGATGATGGCGATCGAAATCTCGCCGGTCTTGCCGCCATGCAGACCCCAAGGCGGGGTGACGGTGCGGTCGAAGTTGATATTGCCCTTGCAGGCCCGCAGGCAGCGATAGGTAAGCTCGATACCAAGGCCACCGCGATGCTCGCCGGCACCGCCGGAATCCGGACGCAGTGCGTGTTTCTCGATGATAAAGGGATACTTGATCTCCTGCAGCTCGACCGGCGTGTTGCGCACGTCGCCCTGGCAGACGGAAACCGCAGCGGATTCGCCATCCTCATGCGGACGGCCGCCCCAGCCGCCGCCAAAAATGTTCATCAGTAGGAAGCGCGAACCATCGTCATAGAAACCGAAGAAGGAGCAGCCGCCCATGTCGCCCTTGTGGGCGGCGGGAATGAGTTCCGGCACGGCCGGCGCCAGAGCCTTCAAAATCGTGTCGATGACCGTCGGCAACGCAATGCTCCACTGCCCGAGCGCGGCCGGCGGGCGGGCCGAAAGGATCGTGCCGTCCGGAAGATCGACGTTGAGCGCGCGGAAGCAGCCTTCGTTGACGTCGAGTTCCGGCGAGGTAAGCGCCTTGAAGGCGACGCGGGCCGCTGCGATGCCGCCCGAACGGCCGGCATTCAGCGGACCGTTCACTTGCGGGTGCATGCCGTGGAAATCAACGGTGATGGTCGAACCCGAGACGATGACCTTGACGGCGATGCGGAGCGGGGTGGCAAGATCGCGGCCGTCGTTGTCGAGATAGCTTTCGGCCGAATAGGTGCCGTCCGGAATGCGCTCGATGACCTGGCGGACCGCCTTGTCGGCATGGTCCCAGATGGTTTCGACGCAGCTTTCCACCACCTCACGGCCATAGCGGGCGACGAGTTCGGAATAACGCTTCGCACCGATCTGGCACGAGGCGATCTGGGCGCGCAGGTCGCCGAGGCTCGCATCCGGATAACGGATATTGTCCTGGATGATCTGGTAGAGCGTGTCGTTCAGCTCGCCGGCCTTGTAGATCTTCAGCGAACGCATCTGCAGGCCTTCGGAGAAGATGTCGGTTGTGGCGTTGGAGCCGAAGCCCTGGCGGCCGCCGCCGATATCGACCCAATGCGCGCGGTTGGCGGCAAAGCCGATCAGTTCGCCGTCATGGAAGCAGGGTGCGTAAACGACGACGTTGTTCAAGTGCTGGCCACAGATATGGCCATGGTTCATGACGAGGACGTCGCCTTCTTCGAACCCCTTGAGGCCATATTTCCTGATGCCGTCCTCGACCGCGATGCCGAGGTCGGCGAGAAAGATCGGCAGGCCGCCGCGGTTCTGCGAGATCATCCGGCCGGTCGTATCGATCAGGCCGCAGCAATAGTCGCGGACCTCGTAGATCATCATGTTGTAGGCGGATTTGCAGAGCGCTTCGGCCATCTCGTCGCCATAAGCGACGATGGCGTTGCGGACGACTTCGACGGTGATCGGATCGTTCTTCATCGGGGTCATGTCTTATTCCTCGCTCTGCTTGGCGAGCGTCACCAGGAGATGGCCGGCTTCGTGGACGACAACCTCGTCGCCGGGATGGATCAGGATGGTGGAGTTCGGCTCCTCGATCACCGCGGGACCGGTGAGTTTGAAGCCGGCCGGCAGCGCCGGACGCCAGTAGATGGCGGTCTTGAGCGGCTTCGACGCATCGCTGAAGACCACGTCGCGGCTGCCGATTTCGGCCTCCGCTTCCGGTTCCCACCGACGCGACAGCCATTCCTCCGCGACATTGTCGGTGCGGGCGGCAGTGAGCACGAGACGCAAGCTGACGATTTCCAGCGCTTCGGTCGGCGCCGACTGGCTGTAGCGGCGGTCATGCTCGGCGTCGAAGCGCTTGCGTACTTCGCTCGTATCGCCGGAAAGTTGCGCGGTCGCCTCGATCGGGATCGAGATCGCATGTTCCTGACCGACATAACGCAGGTCGGCAAAGAAGCGATAGTCGGCTTCCGTCTCGGAAATGCCGTCGCGCTTCATCTGCTCCTTAGCGGTCGCCACAAGCTCGGCATAGACCTTGTTGACCGTCTCTTCCGAAAGTTCGCCCACACGGCCGATGAAGGTCTGTACGAAATCCTGACGCCAGGAAGCCATCAGCATGCCGAGCGCCGAGAACGTGCCCGGCAGTTTCGGGATGATAACCTGCGGAATATAGATCTCGCGGGCGATCGCGATCGCGTGCAGCGGGCCGGCGCCGCCGAAGGCGATCATCGCCGTATCGCGCGGATCGATGCCCTTATGGATGGAGACTGCACGCACGGAAAGCGACATGGACGTGTCGGCGATCTTCGCGACACCGAGCGCGGCTTCCACGGCGTTCAAGCCTAGCGGCGTGCCGACCTTGTTCAGCATCGCCCGCTCGGAAGCGGCCTTGTCGAGCGGCATGCCGCCGTTCAGGAAGCGCTGCGGGTTGATGCGGCCGAGGATGAGGTCCGCGTCGGTGACGACCGGCAGGTCCGCCCCCTTGCCATAGCAGGCAGGGCCCGGATCAGCACCGACGCTCTGCGGACCCACATGCAAGCCGCCGGCATTGTCGACCCAGGCGATGGAACCGCCGCCGGCGCCGACTTCGACGATGTTGACGACCGGCAGCTGCATCGGCTGGCCGTCGGCCTCTTCGCCGATCACGTAGCCGGTTTCGATCGCCGGCGCTCCATCGGTGATCAGACTCGATTTCGCAGTCGTGCCGCCCATGTCGAAGCCGATGCAGCGCTTCAGGCCCAGCATCTTGGCAAGCCGGCCGGCGCCGATCATGCCGGCGACCGGGCCGGATTCCATCATCGAGACCGGCTGTTCCTGCGCCTGACCGATCGACATGACGCCGCCATTCGAACGCATGATATGGATCTTGCCGCCGAAGGCGCCCGAGCGGAGATAGGTTTCGAGACGCTTCAAATAGCCTTCGACGCGCGGGCCGACGAAGGCATTGAGCGCGGTGGTCGAGGAACGTTCGTATTCGCGGTATTCGCGGAGGATTTCGTGCGACAGGGTGACGAAGACATTTGGCAAGGCTTGGCGCAGCATTTCCCCGACGCGGCGCTCATGGGTCGGGTTGGCCCATGAATGCAACAGGCAGACCGCCACGGATTCGACGCCGGCTGCCTCGATCTCTGCGATGACCGCGCCGACCACCTTCTCGTCAAGTGCTTCCAGAACCTCGCCGGAAGCAAGGACGCGTTCGGGGATTTCAAAGGTCAGGCTGCGCGGCACCAGCGGCTGCGGGCGCTTGAAGAACAGGTTGAACGCCTGGATACGATTGGAACGGCCGATCGCATAGACGTCGCGAAAACCGGCCGTGGTGATCAGCGCGGTGCGGGCGCCCTTGCGTTCCAGTACCGTATTGATGGCGATGGTCGAGCCGTGGAGGATTTCGTTGAGTTCATTCGGATCACAGTTCGCGAGTTCCAGGCTGCGGGCGATGCCCTGGGTCGGATCGGCCGGTACGGTCGAGGTTTTCGACGTCACGATTTTGCCGTCGACATAACCGACGAGATCGGTAAACGTACCGCCAATATCAATTCCGACAATATTCATGCGTCCTCCTACCCACACGCGATAACGTGTGGAATGCTAAGTCTCCAGGGATTGGCCAAGACCTCGGCCTCAGGTGGCGGGACACTCCGGCTGACGATCGATACGTCAGGCTCCCAAGCAGTTTGTCCTCGTCATTCCTCATCCTCGAACAGCATTTGATCTATTCGAATGTCAAAGAGCAACGGGTTGGGGGGCTTTAGGTTTGATAGCCTATAGGCTATAGGTTATCACCATGTTCAATGTCACGCTTCGGCGCATGGAAGTCCTGGTTGCAGTGGTCGAGGAAGGAAGCTTCGCGGCCGCAGCGGATCGTTTCGGCATCGCCCAGCCTTCCGTCAGCGCGCATATCATGGCGATCGAGAGGGAAATTGGCGGCCAGATCTTCGTGCGCCGGCGCGGTCGCAAGCCGCTTCTCACCGAGATCGGCCGCAGTGTTTTGCAACATGCGCGCGAACTGCTGGCCGAGGCCGACGACATGCGGGCCGAGGTGGTAAAAATTCGCGGAGAGACAGGACAGCAGGTGGTTCTGTCCTGCCAGCGCAGCCTCGCGAATTTCGTCTTGAAGAAGGAAATCACCGACTTCGCTTTGTCGCGGCCCGATATCCAACTGGTTCTCCGGATCGGCAAACAGGAAGATGTCTTTGCCGAAGTGCGCGACGGATTGGCGGATGTCGGCTGTTTTCTCGGCAATGAAGATATCCGCGGCATGCGCGCCGAGATCATCGGACGGGAAAAACTGGTGCTCATCGCCTCCCCGAATCATCCTTTGGCTCGCCGCAAGCGAATCAGGCCGCAGGACGTTGCGCGTTACGATTTCGTCGGTCCGCCGCCGTCCTCTCAGTTCGGCCGCGGCGTCTCGAGGTTGCTCGCCAATGCCGGCATCGCGCATGTGAAAGTCGCGGCCCAGGCGACGGAATACCAGTTCCTACGCGAATTCGTGGCCGCCGGCGTTGGCATTGCCTGCTCGCTGGAACGGAGTGTGGCGGCCGATATCCAACGCGGCCTGCTCACGAAACTCGATTTCGCCGGCGATGATCTCACCTTCGATGTCCGCCAGATCGCCTCGCTCCGTCGGCCTTTGTCAAAACCCGCAGCGGACCTGATGGACTATCTCAGGACCAATCACAAAGCCTTCGCCTGACTATTGCGGCCGACCGGAGAGCGCCAGTCGCACGCCGAAACCGATCAGCAGCGATGCGAACACCCACTTCTGGATAGCCTGAACCAGCGGATGACGTCTCAGGAACCGGCCCAGCGCCGAGCCGGCGGAGGCCAGCATCGTATCGAAAACAAATCCCACCAAAACCAGAACGATGCCCAGGAACAGAAACTGCGCCGCGACATCCCCTTCCGCCGGATGGATGAACTGCGGCAACAGCACCGAGCAGAACAGCAGCGGCTTGGGATTGAGGAAATTGGTGAGCAGGCCGCGGCCGATATCGCCGCGATAGGAGGCAGGCCGTTTCTCCGCCATCATTCCCGCCTCAGGCAGAAGAGACGCCGCTCTCAGAATACTGATCCCCAGCCACACAAGGTAGAGGCTGCCGAAGATCTTGACAATCTCGAAGGCCATTGGCGAAGTCCTGAGCAGGGCGGCCAGCCCCAGCGCCGCCAGCGCCACATGAGCGCCTCGCGAGGCGCCGAGCCCGACGGCCGTCGCCAGCGCATGTCGGGACCCCCGCACCGTCCCGGTCTGCAAAACCAGCACCATATCCGGCCCCGGGACCAGATAGGCCACGGTCAACGCACCTAGAAAAATCCAAAGCTCGGCCATTTCGATCTCCTTTATTCCAGCGTCGTCTTACTGCCGGAGGCCGAGGCATGTCCTTGCGAAGATGACCAGGAAATGAGAGAAAATTGGCAGAAGCAATTAAACAGAACTCAAGATATCAAAAAATATGCCAAACTTGAAGCTTGACGCGATCGACCGGAAAATCCTCGCCGCCCTGCAGCGCAATGCAAGGCTGACCAATGTGGAACTTGCCGATGAGATTGGCCTGTCGCCGTCTCCCTGTCTGCGGCGGGTGAAGATTCTCGAAGAGGCGGGCGTGATTGCCGGCTATCACGCAAACCTGAGCCGCGGTGAACTGGGGCTCGGACTGACGGTCTTCGTCGGCATCAAGGTCGAGCGCCATCATGGGACGGCACCGGATGTATTTCGCGACGCGATCCAGAAAGTGCCGCAAGTGATCGCCTGCCATCTCGTCTCAGGAGAGGCGGATTTCCTGTTGCAGGTCGTGGTGCCGGATCTTGCCGCCTATGAGCAGCTTTTGATTGGCACGCTGCTCAACCTGCCGGGTGTCAGCGATATCCGCAGCAATTTCGCGATCCGTACGCTGAAGGAAACGGTCCCGCTGCCCCTCGGGCACCTGCCGCAATAACCGGGCCTATTTCTTGACTGACGGCTGGGGCTCGAAGGCATCCCGCGGCTTGAACCGCAGGAATGCTTCCTTGAGGCGGAGGGAGAGATGGATGATCGCCCGCCGCGCCCTTGGCTCGACAGTCCTTGCAATCACCCAAGAGACGAACAGCAGAGCGGCTATAAGACTGAGAGCGGCAAGCCAACGATTCCCGTCGGTGCTAAAACGGGCAAAGACCGCGTAACCGATGTTCTGGTGCAACAGATAGAGCGGGTAGGTAAGTCCGCCGAGACCTATCGCAAGTTCTGGCGGGATACGCATCGACGGCGCCATCGCACAAAGCACCAACGTGCCGAGTGCGATTGGTCCCACTAACGCCAGACCAAGGACATCCCGGCCCAACCCGTACATCTCCACGAAATCCGGCTCTGTCAGGAAGGGCGCCACCATCGCCCAGCAGGCCGCGGCACCGAGCACGCACAAGCTCCCCACCGAAAAGTGCCGCCGCACCTTGTAGAGCGTCAAACCGAAGGAGAAATAACCGGAGTATTCGGTAATCAACAGCTTCTGGATTGCGCCGCTGCCGATCATCGCCTCGTTGACGACGGAAATCGCGATCCAGGCCAGAATGACCACCCGCCAGGCGCGATCGAACAGGTCCGTCGCGATCATGAGAAAGATCCAGCCGTAGAAGATGATCTCATAGGCGATCGTCCAGTAGGCGCCGTCGAGAAAAGGCTGGCCGAGGCCGCGTGAGATGATGACGACATGCGCCAGCCATTGCCTGAAAGTCGGCGGCTCGATTGTCGGCACATGCCAGATGGAAAGCGTGATCGCGGTGATTGTCGCGCAGACGAGGAAAGTCGGCCAGAGCCGGGCGAAACGCCCGGCTGCGAAATCGTAAGCCGAACGGCCTTCCGCCGACATGGCGATGACGTAGCCGGAAATGGCGAAGAAGATCAGCAGGCCCGTGTCGAACCACATGGCGAAGGGCGCCAGTTCCGGAAAACCGATGCCGCCGCCCTCGCCGGAAATCCGCATGCGGAAACCGTAATGGAACGTCAGCACCATCAGCGCCGAAAAGAGGCGCAGGATATCCAGGTTCAGCAGCCTTGGCGCCTTGGAGACCGTCATCCAATCCTCGGGAATAGGTGAAAAGCTGAGAGCCAGACTATCCCGCTCGCCTTTGGGAAAAGTGAATCCGTCCGAAACAATGCGAGCGTTTCGGCCGGGTGCAAGGCAAGCAATGGCTTTCCTTTCTGTTCCGGATATCGTTTCTTATCAGTTTCATGACAGGCGCGATCCGGTCAGAAAGGAGGGTTCGATGACGGTTTTTCTCTGCTGTGCCTGCGGCACCTCGTTTGACGGCGCAGATGAAGCGCCGGAAACCTGCCCGATCTGCAGCGACGAACGCCAATACGTCCCCGCCTCCGGGCAGGCCTGGACGACGCCCGAGAAATTGGCCCGGACGCATCGTAACACCTGGCTGCAGTTGGAGCCGAACCTGATGGCCATCCAGACGGTGCCTGCTTTTGCCATCAACCAGCGCGCCCTGCTTCTCAGGACGCCATCGGGAAACGTGCTCTGGGATTGCATCTCGCTCATCGACGATGCGACCAAGGCGATCGTCGAAGCCCTGGGCGGCCTTGCCGCCATCGCCATCTCGCACCCGCATTATTATACGGCGATGCAGGACTGGGCGGCCGCATTCGACGCGCCGATCTATCTGCATGCAGCGGACAAGGAATGGATCTGCCGCTCCTCCGACCACATCCGGCTCTGGGAGGATGACGCACTGGTCCTTTCCTCCACCATAACGCTTGTTCGCGGAGGCGGGCATTTCGCGGGCGGTACTATGCTGCATTGGACGGGCGGTGACGGTCGGGGCGTACTGCTTGCCGGGGATATCGTACAGGTGACGCCTAGCGCCGATCACGTCTCCTTCATGTGGAGCTATCCCAACATGCTGCCGCTCAGCGCCGCGGAAGTGGCGGACGTTGCCGAACGGCTCGCACCATGGCCCTTCGAACGCATCTACGGCGCCTTTTCGCACCAGAATGTCCGGCAGGACGGACAGGAGATTGTCGCCCGTTCGGCTGAGCGCTATATCGCCCGGCTTTCCGGTCCGGCCCAATGAAAAACGCGCGGGCGTTTCAGCACCCACGCGTTCCCGGGATGAAAGTCCGGCCGCTTACTTCAGGCCGAGCAGCTTCTTGGCATTGCCCTCGTAGATCTTCTGCCGGGTGGCGTCGGAGATGTCCATGTTGTCGAGGACCTTGATGGTCTCGCGGATGTACATCGGACCGCCCTCCGGATCGAACGGCGCATCGGATGCAAACACGACGCGGTCTTCGCCGAAGAATTCGATCGCATGCTCGATCGCCTTGGTCGAACCGAAGCTCGCCGTATCGGCATAGAACTCCTTGAAATATTCGAGGTGCGGGCGCTCCAGCGCCTTCAGCACGACCGAGAGATCGCGATCGGAGGTGCGCTTGCCCATCTGATCCCAGCCCGCGCCGACGCGGCCTTCGAAGAAGGGCACCATGCCGCCGGCATGGTGGGTGACGACCTTGAGGCCCTTGTACTTGTCGAAGATGCGCGAGAAGACGAGGCGGGCCATCGCCGCCGAAGTTTCATACGGCCAACCGAAGGTCCAGAAGATCTCGTATTCCGAACGGTCCTCGGTAAGGTAGTCGGGGAAGTTCGCACCGCGCGACGGATGCAGGAAAACCGGCTTGCCGGACTTCGCCATATATTCGAAGAAAGGCTCGAACTGCGGCAGATCGAGCGGCTTGCCGCTGTAATTGGTGAAGATCTGGACCGCGCAGGCGCCGAGATCTTCGACCACGCGCTTGGTTTCCTTCATCATCCATTCTTCGTTTTCCATAGGCACAGTGGCGATGAAGGCAGGAAAGCGCTCCGGATATTTCTCGCAGAGCTCCGCCTGGGAATCGTTGCCGATCCGGCCGAGATCGTAGGCGCGCTCGGCGCCGGCCAGCTTCTCGAGCGGCGGCGAGGCGAGCGACAGGACCTGCTGATAGTCTGGTCCGAACATGTCCATCACCTGGAAGCGGCGGTCGAGATCGGTCATCATCGGCACCGCGCCGCTGCGCATCGTGACGTCTGTCATGGTGCCGATATAGCCGATCAGCTTATCGAAAAAGGGCTTCGGCCAGATGTGGTTGAAAGCATCGATTTTCTTCATGGAATACTCCTCCGGTCTTGTTTTGCCGGCATGTCGAACCTGCGATGGTCCGATAGCCGGCTCCAAAATGTGCACGCGAAAGGCGTAAAACCCTTCCGCACTCGTGATTCACCATGCGAAGAGAGAGGTCCCAAGTCAATACATTTTCTTGTAATATGAGATTACTGACTTAATATTTTATGTCTATGCGAGGCGAGTGCCGTGCTGATCTCGGCTGCCGCCTTCCTTACCTCCCCGCCGATTTCCTCCACCGACGGCCCCTGCACGAACTGCTCGGCAATGGTTACGGAAAAACTGGCGATCGGACTCTGGCCGGCATCGAAGATCGGCGCCGCAAAGCCGACGACGCCCGACGTCACCTCACCATAAGCGACGGCATAACCAGCCTTGCGGACGGACTTCAACGCATCCAGAACGGTTTCCACGGTGTGGCCGACACCGGCCGCCTGCCATTCGTCGAGCGTGCGCTCGATCAACGGCACCAGATTCCGGCGCGGCAGGAATGCGGCGATGGACCGGCCAATCGCGCCGCGGCTGAGCGGCATGGGACGCCCGCGCGGATAGCTGCTGATCGCCTCACGGCTGGAACTCAATGAATCGACGCAGAGAATCTTCTCCCCGTACCAGCGGACGAGAAGCGCCGTGCATTCGTAGCGCTCGGTCAGCCGGCGCAGGTAGGATTCACCCGTGAGGAGGAGATTGTCGGATTTCCGGAGCAGGTAATCCATCTCCACAACCCTCGGTCCCAGCGTGAAACCGGTATTCGGCATGGATGTCAGGAAACCGCTGTCCTTCAGGATCTTCAGGTAGCGATAGAGCGTCGGACGGCTATAGCCCAGCTCCTCCATCAGCTCTTCCGGCGTCCATTCCAGACGGGCTTCGGTGAAAACGTCGAGCACCGCCTGCAGGCGTTCGAGACTGTTGACGGCCTTCTTCCTCAAGATGTTCCCGCTCTCTTGCAACGGCGCGCGACATCAGGCCGGCCGGATACATGCTGCAATAACGATAAACGTGAAATATGCAATGGCAAGTAGCATTACTCTGCGGCCTTCAACGGAGGTAACCGTGCTCCTTCCATCGTGCTGATCGTTTCTTCCGTCGCCACGACGCGGCGGATCGCCGCCAGATATTCCGCCTGAAGAGCTGTCGGTTGCCAGTTGCGGCGAGTGGTTATTCCGATAGTAAGTGTCTTCCCGGGAACCTCATAGTTCAGCAACGTAAGAAAGCCCGCCTTCAATTCATGCCTGAGCTGATGGCGGGAAAGCAATGCCAGCCGGTCGGACTGCATCAAGATGCCGCGCAATGCCGTCAACGAACCGGTCTCCACAGTTCCCTGTCTTTGCTGCCCATCCGGAAACTTTGCCGCCAATGCGTCGAACGTGCTGCGGTTCGGCGTCCCCTTGCGTGCGACGACCCATGGGTAGGCGGCAAGCTCGGCAAGCAACACATCCGGCTTGCCGGACAGCGGGTGACCCGCGCCGGCGACAATCGCAAGCCGGAAATCGAAAAGCGGCTCCTGCACCAGCGATGGGGCGATACCGCTGCGCAGCGCGCCGATGAGGAAATCGATATGGCCCATTTCCAGATCGCTGACGAGCTGCTCGTAACTGCCCTCCAGAATCTCGAACCGTGCCATCGGGTAGGCGGCGGCAAGCGAAGCGATGGCATCCGGCACCATGGTCGTGCGCGCCATAGGCAGCGCGCCGATCGAGACCAGACCGTCGAACCTGCCGCAAAGCTCCTGCACTTCTTCGGCCGCGTTGCCGAGTTCCTTAAGGGAAAGGCCCGCCCATCGAGCGACACCACGCCCGGCGCCGGTGAGCTTTGTCATGCGGCCATCCGCCTCGAAAAGGCTCACGCCCAGAATGGCCTCCGCATTGCGTGCCGTCCGCTGAACCGCAGCCCCCGATTGTTCGAGAATGCGTGCCGCGCCGGGAAAACCGCCGGCCTGGGCGAAGGCCTGCAGAGCCCGCAGATGCGAAATCGTCAGCCGCGCATCGGCACCCGACCCGCGCGACCCGGAATCCGCATGAAGCCGTTGGCAGCCGGTGCGAATGAGTTCCAATGCCCGCAAGAAACGCGCCTGCACGACTCGCCCTTCCGGGGTTGCCATCGATTGGCCGGGACCGCGCTCCAGAAGCCGCGCGCCGAAGAGCTCTTCTAGACGGGAAATCGCCTGCGACGCGGCAGGCTGGGTAACGCCGACTATGTCAGCGGCCTGCGTCAGCGAACCGGTGCGCAGGCAGGTGCAGAACAAACGGATATGACGCAGATTGGGATAATCCATCCCTATATCCTCCCCTGCCTTCTCTCCTCCTGGCAGTGGCGCGGCGGGGCAGGTCTATCACCTGCCCCGCCCTTCGAAAATCACGGCGCGACCTGGCGCTCGCCGGTGAGCTGTTCGTTCATCCATTCGGCGCTGGCGCGGATACCGCCGAGCGGGAATACATGGACCTGCTCGATCAGGCTTTCCGGATGATCCGCCTTGTAATCGGCGATATCCGTCAGGACCTCGGTCGGTTCGTAGGGGACGAGCAGCTTGCTCAAGTCGAGCGCGCGCTTCTGCAGCACGGTAAGTGACGGACCGACACCGCAGGCGATCGCGAACTTGATGAGCGTCTGCAGCTTGGTCGGACCGGCAATGCCGAGATGGATCGGCAATTTCACGCCCGCTGCCGCGACCCGCTCGGCCCAGGCGATGACCGGCTTGGCATCGAAAGCGAACTGGGTGGCTATCGCCATGTCCGCGTCGGTGCGCTCGGAATAGGCCTGCTTGAGCTTCAGCGCTTCGTCGACGATCTTCGTGCTGCCGTCGGCATCGATATCCTTGTTGCCTTCCGGATGACCGGCGACATGCAGCCGCTTGAAGCCGTAACGATCGAAAAGACCGGATTCGATGAGCTGCAGCGAGCTGTCGAGATCACCGACCGGCTTCGGGACACCGCCGCCGAGCAGCAGCGCCTGCTCGACGCCGGCTTCGTTGCGGTAGCGCTTGATCCAGTCTTCCAGCGTCGCGACATTCGGGATGATACGCGCCGGGAAATGCGGCATGACGGGAAAACCGTCATCCGACAGACGCTTCGCCGTCTCGACCATTTCCTCGATCGGCGTGCCGTCGATATGGGCGATATAGACCCGCGTACCCTTGGGCAGCAAGGTTTTGAAATCTTCGATTTTCGCCGCCGTGCGCGGCATGACCTCAATGGAATAGCCGGCGATGAAATCCCTGAAGCCCGCCGGCTCGATGGACTTCTCTTCCTGCTTGCTTTTGAAAAGATTTAACAATGCCACTATCGATCCTCCCCCCGGTTACACCAATGATGACTGTCCGACCCAAACGGACGGAATGGCGTGCGAGAAAATGCTTTCTCGCACGCCATGGTGATTAGAGGGCCTTCTTTGTGCGCCAGCTTTCGGCGTAATTTTCACGTGCTTCCTGGGCGTAAGGAACGGCTGCAACGCGGACGCGGATTTCGGCCTGGCCGTGACCCTGCTCGACGGAGGTCTTGGAAGTGCCTCCATCCGGCTCGCCCCAGACGAGCGTCAGGATGTCGTTTTCCTTGATGTCGGCATCGACGACGCCGAGCGACAGCATGGAGCGCTCGTTGTAGCTGTAGCCGTTGAACATCGAGAGACCGACGACCTTGCCGTCCTTCAGGACCTTGTCGAAGCTCGACGAGGCGTAGTTGGAAAGCGGGAAGTCGATCCACTTCTTGGCCTGTTCGCCCGGCTGGAAGGCCGATGCGATAACCTTGACCACGTCATCCGAATTCCATTCGAAGGTGACCTTGCGGCGCTGCGGAGTCGCCTTCTGCTTTTCGACGGCAGCGCGGCCGACGAAGTCATGGTCGAACTTGACATAGACGCCGTAGCCGAGCTCGTAGGGGTTCAGGTAGTAGTCTTCGATGTTGTCGGAGACGTAGCTGCCGCCGATCGAACCGCTCGCTTCATAGCTCTGGGCAGAGAGCCAGTCGCGATAGGCCTGCAGTTCGGCACCCGTGTAGATGGCCGGAAGCGGCGACGGGATCCAGCCGGATTCCAGCGTGTTGGTGGCGTAGGCGCGGCTGCCGACCGGACGCAGGTCGACGCCTGCCTCTTCCGCTGCCTTCAGGATGGCGGCGCGGACTTCATCCTTCTCCGCATAAGGACCCCAGATTTCGAGACCAGGCGCGCCTGCCATGCCGTGACGCAGAGCCTGAACCTTGCGGCCGCCGACCTTGATCCAGTCGACATGGAAGAACTTGATGTCCGGGATCGGGCCGCCGTTCATCTTCTCGAAGACCTTCGGCGCATCCGGACCCTGGATCTGGAAGCGGTAGTGGACGCGGGTAACGAGCTTGCCGTCTGGACGCGACGGCGAGCGGGGATCGTGGGTCAGCTTGACGTTGTGCTTGCCGAGCGAGGCATTGTAGAGCAGCCAGTTGGCGGTCGGCGCGCGGCCGACGAGAACGAACTTCTCTTCGGTTTCGCGGAAGATGATCATGTCGCCGATGACATGACCGGCCGGCGTCACCGGCACATAATGCTTGGCGCGGTTCGTGTCGAAATTGGCGAAGCTGTTGATCGCCAGGCTTTCGAGGAATTTCGACGCATCCGGGCCTTCAACGATAAGCTCGTCCATGTGGTGCGACTGATCGAAGAGAACAGCGCCTTCGCGCCACGCGGCCTGTTCCGAGCGCCAGTTGGAGAACTCAGGAGCAACAACCGGGTATACATAAATACCCGTCTTGGAGTTGCGCAGATGCTCGACAGTGTTGCCGGCATCCTTCAAAACTTGCGTGAGATTGGCTTGGGTCACGGAATTCCTCCCTATGGTTCGAAGTGTCGTGTATACATGACGACATCGACGTACAAATGCAAGGGGGAATATTCGGCAGGCTGCGATCCGCCCGGAGATAGTAAACTGAAGGCTTCAGGTCCGCGGAAAACCGCTGACAAATCCGTCAGGAATTCAGAAGGACGAGGCCTGGAACCGTCAGCATCAGCTCGGGATCCTCGAAGACGGCATATTCGAGGTTCTTGCGGGCAATCCGCGCATGTTCGCGGGCGATGAATTCCGCCCGCGCGCCTTCGCGGCCGGCGATCGCCTGCACCAGCGAGCGATGCTGATCCTGCGCGATATGAAGAGACTGGCGGAAAGCCGCGACATGCGCCCGGCCCGAAAGGAATGCGGAGGGCGAAGCGAAAGGCAGCCGTGTCGCACGCTCGACTTCGCGCTGGATCACCGTGCTGCCGGAAAGCTCGACCAGAGCCGAATGGAATTTCGCGTTGGCTTCCGAATAGGCTTCCAGATCCACGTCAGCCGGTGCTTCACCGAAACAATCGTCGAGCCGCGCCTGGATTTCTCTCAACTGATCGAGTCCTGCCTGCGATACACCGCGTTCGGCGGCAAGCCGCGCCGCCGTGCCTTCCAGCACGCCGCGCAGCTCGATCGCGTCGACCGCATCCGCATAGGTGAAGCTTCTGACGACGAAACCGCCATTCGCCAGGCGGTCGAGCAGTCCCTCCTCTGCCAGGCGCGACATGACCTCGCGCACCGGCGTGCGGGAAATCTGCAGCGTCTCGGCGAGCGGCACCTCGAAAAGCCGCGTGCCGCCAGGATAGTCGCCGCTGAGGATCTGCTTGCGCAGCTCCATCAGCGCCCGCATCGTATGGGTTGTTCTCGCATTCTCTTCCAAATCAGCACCTTTGCCTGCGGCGAGGGTGGCGCAACCTGCGCCTGTCGATCCGGAAATCTTAGCGATATCTGACGATTTGGCCAAGTGTGATGTATACAGGCTCTTCTGCAAGTAGAGATGACGCTTGTATCAGCCTCAAGAACCGGCTCGTATACAAGAGCGGGTTGAAAGTGTACCGGGCTATTTCGCCCCGCGCCGGGCCGCAAGAACACGAGCCACGGTATCCCGAAGGTCGCCCGTCGGCTTCACGCCGCTCGCCGCCATGGCATCCTGAATGGCCGCGGTCTCCCGGGCAATGCCGCCGTTGAGACCGAGCGCATCGAGCGTGGCCCCGCTTTCGCGCATCTCGGCAGCACGGCGGCGGCCGTGGCGGGTCGTGCGCTCGAACTGGTAGTCCGGGAATCTCGACCAGTCGAGACCCGGAAAGCTTTGGGACAATGAGGAGAAAATCTCTTCGAAACAGCCGGACGCTTCCGCGGCGAGCAACGCTTCAACGGTAATCGCCTCCAGACCCTTGACGAAAACCGAGCGCACCATCTTGATGGCCGTCGCCGAGCCAGGCGTTTCACCGGCGAGATCCGCATTGAAGCCCAAACCGCGAAACCGCTCAAGCAACTCGGTTGCCGTTTTGCCGGCAAGCAGAATCGGAGTGGCATGTCCCTTCGGATGCACCGGCGCCATGACGGCCATGTCCAGATAATCCGCACCGGTTCCATCGAGGAGGGCTGCCGTTTCCCGCTTGCGGCCGGGCGAGACGGAATTGATGTCGATGAAGAGCGCGCCCTGGCCGAGATGCGGCGCCACGGATTGCGCCGCCTTCAGGCTCTGGTCGGCGGTGACGGCACTGAAAATCCATTCGGCATCGGCAAGGCCCGCCGCCGAATCCATCGGCCGCACGCCGCGGCTCGTCATCGCCACCCGCATCTCCTCGGCGCTTTCGACCCTGCTCAGCAACAGGTCGTAAGCGCGGAATTCCGCGTCGTCCAGCGTCGGTGCAAGACTGTCGTGGAAGGCGCGCGCTGCCTCACCAAAGCCCAGGAATGCGATCTTCATAACCCGTGTCCTATGTGCTCAATCGCCAAAAACCACGCCGTCGAACAGCTTGCGCGCCGTGCGCAGCACCGCCGCGCGATAGACCTCGCCATCCTTCATGGTGGCGATGACGCTCATCTCACCGGTTGGATGTTCGATGGATAGCAGCTTTTCGTCGCCATCCGGAATGACGGCGAGTTCCGACGCCGGTCCTGCCGGCAACAGACAGGCGGTTGCAACGCTGACCGCACCGAGCACGCCGATCGCATCGTGGCAGGAATGGGGGATGAAGGTGCGCGTGGAGATCGCCCCGCCCGCTGTCGCCTGCGAGACCATCGTCATCTTCGGCACGGATTTCTTGGCGACATCGCCGAGATTCATCATCGGCCCAGCTTTGAGCCGGATCGCTTCCAGCCTGGCGCGCAGTTCCTGGTTCGCCTCCAGCTCCTTCGGGCTTTCCGTGCCCTTGATGCCGAGCGCATCGGCTCGCATGACGACGCAAGGCATGCCGTTGTCGATCAGCGTGCAAGCAATGCCTTCGATCTCGTCCACCGCATTTCCGGTCGGCAGCAGCGCGCCGCAGGAGGAGCCCGCCGTATCGGCAAACACGATCGGCACGGGCGCTGCCGTGCCCGGCACGCCGTCGATCCGCGCATCACCCTTGTAGTTCACCTTGCCGCCGGGCGTCTCGACCGTCGCGATGGCGATCTGCCCGGTATTCTCCATGAAGATCGAGACTTCGGTCTTCTCGCCTTTCACCGGCACCAGCCCGCGTTCGACCGCAAAGGGCCCGATACCGGCGAGGATATTGCCGCAGTTCTGCGCATCGGTGACGATCGGCTGGTCGACAAAGACCTGCAGGAAGAGATAATCGACATCGACCCCCGCTCGTTCGGATTTCCTGACGACGGCAACCTTGGACGTCAGCGGATGGGCACCACCCATGCCGTCGATCTGGCGCGGATCGGGCGACCCCATGACCCGCAGGAGAAAGCCGTCGCGATCGGCCGGCAGGTCGTCGGCAAGGAAATATCCTCCCTTGGACGTGCCGCCGCGCATCCACATGCACCGGACGCCGGTTTCGCTCTCACTCATGACCGCCTCCGATCCCGCAATCACATATACTTCAAACCCTTTTCCGCGAGCCGGCCGCGCATGTCGTAGATGTCGAGGCCGAGTTCGCCGGCAGCAAGCCGCTTGCGCTTGTCGTCTTCCGCCGCCACACGGGCCTCCGCCTTCTTCGCCACTGCTTCCGCCTCTTCGCGAGCCACGACGCAGACGCCGTCGTCATCGGCGACGACGACATCGCCGGGACGCACATAGGCGCCCGCGCAGACGACCGGCACGTTGACGGAACCGAGGGTTTCCTTGACCGTCCCCTGCGCCAAGATCGCCTTGGACCAGACCGGGAATTTCATCGCGGTCAGGTCGGCCACATCGCGCACGCCGGCATCAATGATGAGGCCCTTGCAGCCCCGCGCTTGAGCCGAGGTGGCGAGCAGATCGCCGAAATAACCGTCCTCGCAGGGGCTGGTCGGTGCAAGCAGCAGAACGTCGCCGGTTTTGATCTGCTCGATCGCCACATGCAGCATCCAGTTGTCGCCGGGAGGCGCGGAGATGGTGACGGCGCTCGCCGCCAGCCGCTCACCCGGATAGATCGGCCGCATGTAGCTGGCGAGCAGGCCCTTACGACCCTGCGCCTCATGCACCGTTGCGACACCGCAGGCGGCCAGCCGGTCGATCACCGACTGATCCGCGCGCTCGATATTCTGCACGACGACCGGCATCAGAGTTCATCTCCCCTCAGAGTTCATCGACGGTGCGCGGAAAGACCGACTGAAAGCCTTCCGCATGGGTCGACTTGCGCCCGCCAGACTGTCCGCCCGAATTGCGCATGAAGTGATTGCCGCGATTTTCGGCAACGTTCTTATAGAAGTGCCAGAGGTGTTCCTGGCCTTCCATGCACTGGATGGCGGCCCACTTCTTTTCCCAGACAGGCGAAATGTCGAGGAAGACGTCCGGCTTCCATTCCATCTGCTCGGTCTGGTGCGGCTCGAAGAGATAAAGCTGCGGCGCACCGAGGATCTTTTCGCCGGGATTGTGGCCCCAGGCCTGAGCGATCATGCGGGCTTCGATCGCCACCTGCGTCGCATACATATGGTCGGTATTGTAAGGATCCCACTTGGAATGGGAGAGCATGAATTCCGGCTGCACCTTGCGGATCAGGTCCACCAGCTTGAACTTCGCCTCCTGATCGACCACCAGCGGATAATCGCCGAGATCGAAGAACTGGATGTCGGTCACGTCGAGCGCCTTCGCCGCGTTTTCCGCTTCCTTGCGGCGTTCGGCCTTCACCTTTTCCAGCGTCATGCCGGGGTTCTTCCAGAGCTTGGCGCTCTCGCCGCGCTCGCCATAAGAGAGGCAGACGACGGTGACCTCGTAACCCTTCTCCTCATGAAGCGCGATCGCGCCGCCGCAACGCCAGACGAAATCGGCCGAATGGGCGCTGATGACCAATGCTGTCTTTGCCATAGGATACCTCTTACTTGTGCTCGACCGGCGGCGTGCCGTGGGTGTGGAAACTCTCGATCGTCTTCATGCCCCACGCCTGCCCCTTCTTGCGCTCGGCCTCCGTCCAGACGACCGGCTTCCAATCCGGGCGCAGGATCAGGCGGGCGCCGGCATTGGCAAGCTCGACGCGATTGCCGGCCGGCTCCCAGACATAGAGGAAGAACGTGCCCTGGATCGCATGCTTGTGCGGGCCGGATTCGATATGAACGCCGTTTTCCAGGAAGATATCGGCAGCGCGCAGGATGTCCTCGCGCTGGTCGCAGGCATAGGTGACGTGATGGAAGCGGCCATGTGAGCCCGTATGATCCTCCGAACACGCGAGATCATAGGTCTTGTTGTTGATGGTGAACCAGCAGCCGCCGAGACGGCCGTTATCGAGTTGGATCATTTCGGTAACGCGGCTGCCGAGCGCCGTCGTCATGAATTCGCGGATCTGGCTGACATCGGCTGCGAGCAGGTTGACGTGATCGAGACGGCGCGGGCAAGCGCCGCGGCCATGGTAACGCTGCGCAATGTTCTTCAACGCCGGCTTCTCTTCCGGCGGCGCCACATATTCCTTGGTGTCCCAGTAAAGCTCGAAAAGGTGGTTGTCCGGGCTCTTGAACTGATAGGCGCGGCCGTGGCCGAGGTCGCCCTCAGTCCAGCCAATGCCCCAACCCCGTTCCTCGATCACCTTGACGCGGCGCTCCAATGCCTCCGGAGAGGCGGCGCGGTAGGCGATATGGCCGACGCCGGTCGTATGATATTTGGTGAGCTTCAGCGTGTGGAATTCATAATCGTCATAGGCGCGCAGATAGACGCTGTCGCCCTCGCGGCCGCTTTCGGTCAGCCCATAGACGCGGGTGAAGAAATCGAGCGTCTCGTCGAAACGATCGGAATAGAGTTCCACATGGCCCAGATGGGCGACATCGTAACAGGGTTCGGTCATGGCTTTTCCCAGATGAACATTCGCCAGCGCCCGGCGGACGGGCGCCTTCTCCTCCAAAATCGAACCCGCGTCCTCCACCCGCAACGCGGTCGGCGCTTGGGCGCCATAGCTTGGATGAAGACATAAAAGCAGATCAGCGCCCTGACGAATAGGTTCTGCTGCCGCGGCATAAGTTTTGGTTGAGAGAGGGAAAAGCAGCTCGATTGGAACGGCGGAGCCGGAGCGCCTGAAAATGGAACGGCGCGCCTCAGAGACGCGCCATTCCAGGGAAATCAGAGGCCGAGATACGGCATCACTTCGTGAGCACCGCGCCAGATCATTTCGAGCGCGACATAGAGGATGACGGCAAGACCGACATAAGCGATCCACCGATGCTTGTTGAGTAGGCGGGCGATGAAGCTTGCGGCCACACCCATAAGGGCGATCGACAGGACGAGGCCGAAGATCAGCACTTCGGGATGCTCGTGGGCGGCGCCGGCGACGGCCAGAACGTTGTCGAGCGACATGGAGACGTCGGCAATGACGATCTGCCAGGCGGCCTGAGCGAAGGTCTTGCGCGGCGCGCCGCCGGCAACCGTGCCGTCCGCATTGAGATCGGCATCCGCAAGCGCTTCACTTGCCTCATCTTCATGATGATGCGGGGTACGCAGCTCGCGCCACATTTTCCAGCAGACCCAAAGCAGCAGGATGCCGCCGGCGAGCAGCAGTCCGACGATCTGCAGGAGCTGCGTCGTGGCAAGCGCGAAGCCGATGCGTAACAGGGTCGCAGCGATGATACCAACGAGGATCGCCTTGGTCCGTTGCGCCTTCGGCAGGCCGGCGGCCGCCAGACCGATGACGATCGCATTGTCACCGGCCAGCACGAGGTCGATCATGATAACTTGCAGGAGGGCGGACAACGCCTCCGCAGTGAAGAATTCCATCATTTGGCACCCAATCTCTTGAAACGCGGGTGAGTGCCCTCACCGTGGATCGAGACGAGCCTGAGACGCTTGCGACCGGCATTCCGCCCGTCATAGGTCTCCGCCGTTATCGTCGCGTGATGTCCACGAACTCCAGGCACCCAAGTTGGACAAATCCAGTCCGACATCACAGCTCAAGGATGAACTGTCAGAGGGGCCCGGTCCTGGTGGGGTGAGATTTAGCGGCATGATTGCGGAAACTCAAGTGGCGCGTTTATGAAACAGGTCGGGCTTCTCCCGTATTTTGCTGCGCATCCTTGCCGATGTCTTGCTGTTTCCCAACCCACCCCACGATTGCGACGTCACGAAAGTGTCGGGTCGAGCTTGTCGCGAAGCCAGTCGCCGACGATCGAGATCGACAATGTCGTCAGCATGATCACGGCCGACGGCGCAAGCATGATCCAGGGAGCCCGGGTCAGATATTCGCGGCCGAAACCGACCATGTTGCCGAGGCTCGTCTCCGGCGGCTGGACGCCGAGGCCGAGGAAGGAAAGCCCGCTCTCCATCAGGATGATTTCCGGGAAGGTCAGCGTCATCGAGACGATCAGCGTCGAAGCCACGTTCGGCAGGATATGGCGAAGATAGACCCGCGCAGGCGTTGCGCCGAGCTGCACAACCGAGGCGGCATATCCTTGCGCGCCGGCGGAGATCGCAAGCCCTCGGGCGATGCGCGCATAGCGCTCCCAGCCGTAGAAGCCCATGAGGCACACGAGGAGTACCATGGAGGAGCCGAAGAAGGCGAGTACCGCCAATGACATGATGAGAAACGGCAGCGCCGCCTGAAAATCGGCGAGCACCAGCACGAGATGCTCCACGAAACCGCGGAACTGCGCCGCGGCGAAACCGAGCACCGTGCCGAACACCGCCGAGATGATCGTCGCCCCGAATGCGATGACCAGCGACACGCGAATCGACTGGATGAGGCGCGAGAGAACGTCGCGTCCCAGCTCGTCCGTGCCAAGCAGATGTTTCAGCCCGCCGGGAGGCGAAAGACGGCTCGTGAGATCCATCGCGGTGATATTGTACGGACGAATCTGATCCGCGAAGATCGCCACCGCCACCATAGCCAAAAGCCAGACGATGCCGAGGCCGACGGTGAAAGGCAGGTTACGCCGGATGCGCGCGATGAACGACGCATACCAGCTCGGCGCCCGCGAGGTATCCGACAGATTGATCGAAGCCATCTCTCTTCTCCTCAATGCGACGCGGCCGAGCGCAGGCGGGGATCGAGCCAGCCATAGAGCAGGTCGACGGCAAGGTTGGAAACGACCATCGCCGCGGCGATGATCAGCAGGATGCATTGCACGACGGCAAGATCGCGGTTGCTGACCGAGACGACCAGCAGCCGCCCGATGCCCGGCCACGAGAAGATCGATTCGACCACGACCGCACCGGCAATCAGGGAACCGACCATGAAGCCGACGATGGTGACGATCGGCACGGCGGCATTCGGCAGCGCATGGCTCCAGACGACATCATGCCATTTCAGGCCTTTTGCCGAGGCGGTGCGGATATAGGGCTGGCCCATGACCTCGATCATCGCGCTACGCGAGAAGCGGGCGAGGATGCCGATCCCCCCGATACTCATGGTGAGTGTCGGCAGGATGCCGTGGACCCACGTGTCCTGGCCGCCGGAAGGCAAGACACCGAGGATGACGGCGAAGATCAGCACCAGAAGCAGGCCCATGACGAATGAAGGAATGGTGAAACCGAAGACGGCAAGCAGGATCACCCCGCGATCGGTAAAACTCTGCCGATGCAGGGCCGCATAAACGCCGGCCGGAATGCCGATCACCAGTTTCAGGAGCAGCGCCGGAATGGTGAGCTGCAGCGTCGCGGGCACACGCTGCAGAACGAGGTCGAGCGCGGAAGCCTTGTCGCGCATCGACACGCCGAAATCGCCGGTGAAAATGGATCTGATATAAGCGAGATATTGTATCCACAGCGGCTGATCGAGTCCCCAGGCGCGGCGGAAGGCATCGACGGATTCCTGCGGCGTGTCGGGGCCGAGCATGACCTGGGCTGGGTCGCCTGACATGCGCAGGACGACGAAGGCGAAGGTTACAACCGCGAGGATGGTGATCGCTGCGCGGAGGATTCGCACGGCTATGAAACGGATCATCGCAACCTCCCCTTATGCCGCGATCGCAGGCGCTTCGCCCGTCACCATGTGACAGGCGGCAGTCCGGCCATCGCCGATCTGTCGAAGCTCCGGCACGGTGGTACGGCAGATGTCGCGTGCCAGCGGGCAGCGTGGATGGAAAGCGCACCCGAGCGGACGGTTGGCCGGGTTCGGCGGCTCGCCCTGGAGAATGACACGCCCTTCGAGCAGCTTGCCGGGAACCGGCACGCTCGAGACGAGCGCCTTCGTATAGGGATGCTGCGGCGACTGGAAAATCACGTCGGACGACGCTTCCTCGACGATCCGGCCGAGATACATGACCGCCACGCGATCGGCGATGTTGCGCACCACCTTGAGGTCATGGCTGATGAAGACCATGGCTATGCCGTTCTCTTCCTGCAGGTCGCGCAGCATGTTGACGACCTGCGCCTGGATGGAGACGTCGAGCGCAGAAACCGGCTCGTCGCAGACGAGGAGCTTCGGACGGGCGGCGAGTGCCCGGGCGATGACGGCGCGCTGGCGCTGGCCGCCGGAAAGCTCGTGCGGATAGTGCCCCGCCTGATCCGGACGCAGGCCGACTGCGGCCATCAGCTCGGCGACGCGGGCGGCCTGATGCTGTTTCGGAATGATCTTGTGGATTTCCAACGGCTCGCCGATCTGCGCCGCGATCGTCAGGCGGCGATCGAGCGCCGCCAGCGGATCCTGGTAGATGAGCTGCATCTTGGCGCGCGATGCCCGCCATTCCGGCGTACGGAGCGGCGGCATGGATTTACCCTCGAAACGCACCTCTCCACCTTGCGCGGTATCGATGCCGAGCAGCATGCGCCCCAGTGTCGATTTGCCGGAACCGGATTCACCGACGATGCCGAGCGTCTCCCCCGGCTTGATGGCCAGCGAAATGCCATCGACGGCTCTGACCGGATGCGGCTGACCGAACAGGCCTCGGCGGATCTGGTATATGCGGACAAGGTCATCCGCCTCGATCAACGCAGTCATTGCAGCATCTCCTCAGCCACCTTGACCCTGGTCTCGGTCGTCTCATTCACCGGCACCGGTCGTACGCAGGCAAGCTGTCTGCCGTCGCTCAGGAACAGAAGCGGCGGACGCTCGTTGCGACAGGCTTCCACCGCCCGCGAACAGCGCGGCGAGAAGGCGCAGCCTTCCGGCAGATGCTTGGGATTGGGAACCGTGCCCGGGATGGGGATCAACCGCTGGCGGGGACCATCGATCCGCGGGATCGCATCGAACAGGCCGCGCGTATAAGGATGGCGCGGCTCGGAAAAGAGTTGTGCTGTGGTGCCTTCCTCGACGATCCGGCCGGCATACATGACACAGACCCGTTCGCAGACCTGGCTGATGGCCCCGAGATCGTGGCTGATGAAGACCGTCGCCATGCCGGTCTCGGCTCTCAGCTGGATCAGAAGGTCGAGAATCTGCGCCTGGATCGTCGCGTCGAGTGCGGTGGTCGGCTCGTCGGCGACCAGCAGATCCGGTTCGCCGGCAAGCGCCATGGCGATCATCAGGCGCTGGCATTGGCCGCCGGAGAATTCGTGCGGATAGAGATCGAAGCGGCGGCGCGGGTCGGGAATGCCGACCATGTCCATCAGCCGAAGTGCCTCGGCCTTGGCCGCCTCGCCCTTGAGACCACGATGGAGGGCGAGCGCCTCGACTATCTGGCGGCCGATGCGGAGCACGGGATTGAGCGAGCTCGACGGATCCTGGAAGATCATGGCGATGCGTCCGCCGCGCACCTGCTCGAAAGTCTCGCGCGAACCGCCGGAGATCTCACGTCCCTCCAGCTTCACGGACCCGGTGACGCTCGCCTTTCCAGGCAGCAGTCCCAGCGCCGCAAGCCACGTGACCGACTTGCCGCAACCCGATTCCCCGACAAGCCCGAGCGCCTCGCCGCGCCGGACATCGAGATCGATCCCATGCAGGACCTGGACACCGTCGAAGGCGACTTTCAGGTCGCGCAATTCCACGAGATTGGACGATGCTGCAGCCATATCCGCTCGCAATCCTGCCTCTTGCCGTCTCCGGACCCGGAGGCATTGTCATTTGAAAAACAAGGGCCCCGACGACCGCAGGGATCGCCGGAGCGGCACGAAGCAATCCGATCAGAGGCCCCAGTTCGAGGCACGGAAGTCCATGGCGAAAGCCGGAGCGGCTTTCCACTTCAGCGAGGACTTCATGCCGGTGAACACGGCGTTCTGATGCAGGACCTGGTAGACCGGGTCCTCGCGCTCGCAGATTTCCAGCATGCGGGCGATCGCCTTCTTGCGCAGCGCGCGGTCGGTCGAGGTTTCCATCACGACGGAAAGCTGGTTCATCTCGGCATTGGTCCAGTCCTTCTTCTGCTGGACTTCGCCGTTCGGGCCGAACTGGACGACCATCGGCGTGATCGGATCGTTGATGGTGTTGGAGGCGGACCAGTCGCGGACACCCTTGACACCGGCCGGATCGTGGATCTGACCCCAGTTTTCCTTCATCTCGATTTCGACGTTCAGGCCCACCTGCTTCCACATCTCGACCATGATCTGCGCGTTGGGGGTCTGGTTGGTGTAGTAGTTGTTGAGCAGACGATAGGGGATGGCGTCACCTTTATAGTTGGCCTGCTTCAAGAGGTCCTTCGCCAGTTCCGGATTGTATTCCGGCGGCGACCAGTTTTCGATGAACATGTCGGCGGCGGCGAAGGACTCGAACTGCAGCCCGGCCGGGATCACGGTCTGACCGGCCCAGAGCGCTTCGACGATCGCCTTGCGGTCGATCGAGTGGGTCATGGCCCGACGGACGAGCGGGTTGGCGAGGATCGGGTTCTGGACGTTGAAGACCGAGACGCGGTGGTTCCAGATGGTCGAGCTCTGGATTTCGAGTCCGGCACCGGCCTGGACGGCAGCGATCTGGTCCGGTGGCAGGTCGCAGGCGAAGTCGTATTCGCCGGAGAGCAGACCGTTGACGCGGGAAGCGACTTCCGGGACCTCGACGAAGCGGATCTGCTCGAGCGGCGGGCGGCCGCCCCAATATTCGTCGAATGCCACCAGCGTCAGCGAAACGTCCGGCTTGTATTCGCCGACCATATAGGGGCCGGTCGTGACGGGCTTGCGGGCCCATTCGGTATAGCTGGCCGCAGCATCCCAGGCTCGGCGGTTGGTGATCTGGCTGCCGAAGGAGTAGAGCCGGCCCTCGAGCGTGACGTCAGGCGTCGCGTTGTGGAAGCGGACGGTATACTTGTCGACTGCCTCGACGCCTGCGAGCGCCGGCCAGAGGCGGCGGGCGACACCGGGCACGGAGGGAGGCAGTTCCTTGACCGTCGTCGGCTTGTGGTCGTCGGCGAAAATCGTCTTGCCGCCGACCGGCTCCGTATTGCCGAAGATGCGCTCCTTGGAGAAGGAGAACACGACGTCATCGGCCGTCAGTTCGTCACCGTTGTGGAACTTGACGCCCTGACGAAGCTTCAGTTCGAGCGTCTTGTCGTCGATGCGCTTCCACTCGGTCGAAAGCCCCGGAACCGGACCCTGGTTACCCATCCAGTCACGCGAGATCAGGCCTTCCCAAAGGTTCGGGAAGAAGACGCGCTCGCCGACGTTGGACTGCTCATACCAGATGTCGAGCGTGTTGTTGTTGGTGATCTTCTGCACCGCGATCGTGATGGAGGGACGCTTTGCGCCCTGGGCAATCGAGAAGCGGGGCAGGATCAGCGAGCCGGCAGCGGCGCCGGCGAGGCCGAGCGTGCTGCGGCGGGTAAGGTTCACCATGGAAGTCTCTCCTTTGGCTTCAGGTTGATGATCGAACTCGTCCGGCTCCTGCGGGCAGGAGCCGGAATATTGCGTTCGGAGAGTCTGGCCTTGCGCCTGAAGGATCACGGATCCCGGCCCTGCAACGATAGGAAGAGAGGTCTTCACCCTCGCCACCACCCCGAAATTGCGGGGTATTTCGCGGGACTGTGTATCAGTTCCGTGACAGCCTTGTTGCAGATTTATGAAATTGAACGCGGGCGCAAATTTCGCAAAACCGCGTTACAAATGTAATATTGCCGACACAAAAATCTGGCATGGAGCTCTGCGCCGGCTTTTCTCCCGGTATATTCTTTTCCGACATTTTCTCAGTCCTGATGGAGCGCTTCCATGTCTTCCCTTCCCGTGATCGGCGCCGCAATGACGCTCGACGAGCTCGAAATCCATCGCAGCTGGCTTTTCGAAAAGCAGCGCGATCTCGAACTCCAGGATTTCACCACGGCCGATGTCCTGAATGGCGATTGGGCCGGGCTCGCTGAGCGCGCCAGGAAGCTGCTCAACGGCTACCAGGGCCGTCTCGGCATCCACGGACCGTTCTGGGGCTTCACCATTGCCTCTCCTGATCCGGACATCCGCGCCGTCGTCGCCAGGCGCCTGCGGCAGGGTCTGGACGTCTGTGCTGCGATCGGCGCCACGCAGATGGTGGCCCACAGCCCCTATTCCACCTGGGCCTACAACAACCTCGACAACAACAAGGGCGAGCGCGATCGGGTGGTCGAGCTCGTGCATCTGACGATGCGCGACGCCGTCAAGCAGGCGGAGGACATCGGTGCGGTGATCGTTCTCGAAAACATCGAGGATATCGACCAGCATGCCCGCGTGGCACTCGCCGACAGCTTCAACTCGCCGGCCGTCGCCGTCTCGATCGATACCGGCCATGCCCAATACGCCCATGGCTCCACGGGCGCCCCGCCGGTCGATTATTACGTGAAGGCGGCCGGCAATCGCCTCCAGCATGTCCATCTGCAGGATGCCGACGGTTATGCCGACCGCCACTGGGCGCTCGGCGAAGGCAATATTCTTTGGAAGTCGGTCTTTGCAGCCCTTGCCGACCTCGCCAGCAATCCGCGCCTGATCGTCGAGATCAAGGACAAGTCGAAGATTCCGGCTTCTGTCGAATATCTCGCTTCGCTGGGTCTCGCTCAGTAAGCTGCCGACCAGAGAATGATCCCGGCAGCCGCGCCGGGATCATTCCGGACACATATCGCGCAGTAGGACCTGCGTCGCCAGGATATCGCCCACCATCATTTCCCTGGCGCGTACGCCGTTCCGCTCGCGCAACGCCTCGATGATCTGGAAATGATAGGATGAGAAAGGATGCACGACGCCGTTGTCGAATTCCTTTTCGACGTAATTGGTGAGCATCCGCATATAGGGGCCGAAACGCAGCCATAGCATCTCGATATGCTGCGGCAGCACTTCCGATCCCGACATCTCGTAAATGCCGAAATGGAAGGCCTGGTTCTTGCGCAGCATGCCGTAGACGTCGCCGGCCTTGCCGGTTTCGACGTGCTCGCGAGCAAGCGCTTCGGAATGGTCGATATCCTCGTCGGTCATCTGCGCGGCCGCAAGCTCTGTCGCCAGGCCTTCGAGCGCGATACGAGCCTGACAGAGATCGTCGAGCCTCTGGCGCGAGACGGCCGGTACCCGCGCCGATCCGTTATGAGCGATCTCCAGACCGTTCTCCGCCGCAAGCCGTCTGAGTGCCTCGCGCACCGGCATGTGGCTGGTTCCGAACTCCGTTGCCAGCGACGATATGGTGATCGCCTGCGACGGTGCGAACGCCCCCCACATAAGCGCCCGGCGCAGCTGTTCGTAGACCGAATCCTGTACGGTCACCCGCGACGTCACCTTCGAAAGTCCGGTATCCGCCATTCCTGTCCTCTAAACCTTCCAAATCACAACCAGGCCTCGCATAGGAGGCCGCGCTCTTCAAGCCTCCTCGGCAGCTATGCCGCCCGGGGGCCGTGACGCGATTCTCCCTTGATCAAATTCCGGCGGTAGCATAGAACATCTGGAAATTTGATCAAATGCTCATTCGGTGGCCGAGCGGATAAAACAGCGCGAAGCCTGCAACCGCCTGCCGCCCTTTCCTGCCCAAACCGGCTTCCGGGAGATACCATGAACACCCATGTCATCGCCGGCGATAACATCGCCAAGGCTTTTCCCGTCGATAAGGTCCGGGCCAAATTTCCGGCGCTGCAAAAATACAAGGACTTCATCTTCTTCGAAAATGCCGGCGGCGCGCAGGTGCCCCAGACGGTTGTCGATGCGGTCGCCAGTCACCTCGTCGATCGGAATGTACAGCGTATGGCCCCCTATCTGCACAGTCAGGGCGTGGATCAGACGGTCGCAGACGCCCGCGTCAGCGTCGGCACGCTGGTGAACGCCTATCGGCCGGAGGAAATCTCCTTCGGTCTCAACGCCACGTCTTTCATCCGCCTCGTCAGTCTCGGCATCGCCAGGATGCTGCAGGAGCGCAACGAGATCGTCGTCACCGACATGGACCATGATGCCGATATTGCCACGTGGCTGGCGCTCGAAGCCGATGGCGCCAGGATCGTCTGGTGGAAGATGCGCGACGACGGCACGCTCCACACTGAGGATTTGAAGCCGCTGCTCAACGACAGGACCCGCCTCGTCGCCTGCACCGTCACAGCCCATTCGATCGGCACGATCGTCGACGTCGCGGCCGTCGGCAAACTGGCGCATGCGGCCGGCGCCGAAGTCTTCCTGGATTGCGTGCACTACGGCCCGCATGGCCTGATCGACGTGCAGGCCTGGGACTGCGACTATCTCGTCTGCTCCGGCTACAAGAATTTCTCGCCGCATATGGGCTTCCTCTGGGGCCGCTATGATGCGCTGGTGAAGCTGCCGACCTTCAAGGAAGACTTCATCCCGAACGTACCGCCCTACAAGATCGAGGTCGGCACCTTCACCTACGAGAACGTCGCCGGCATGGATGCCGCCGTCCGTTATCTCGAAGAGCTCGGCCGCGAGTTCCTGCCGGCCGGCGAGCATTCCCGCCGTGACGCGATCGTTGCCGCCATGAGCGCCATCCGCGCCTATGAGCAGACGTTGTCGAGGAAGATGCTCTCGGTCCTGAAGAAGCACGGCGCGGAAATCTACGGCGTCGCCGACGAGGCCCAGGTGGAAAAGCGCGTGCCGACTATCTGTTTCAATATTCCGGGCCTGACGCCGCAATATCTCGCCGCCGAACTCGGCAGGAACGATATCGGCAGCCGCGATGGCCACATGTTCGCACCGCGCCTCATGAAGCGCCTCGGCCTGACCATGGAGACCGGCTGCATGCGCGTCTCCATGGTTCATTATAATAAGGTGGAAGAGATCGAACGCTTCGACAGGGTTCTCGGTGAGATCATTGGGAAAACGAAGTAAGAGCGGACGATAACTCTTGTCCAAAGGATCCTCATGAGTGGTTTCCGCAAAAGGTGCATCGGCTGCGAACGGGTGATCGGCACGTTTGCCGCCATCCCTCATCCCGTCGCGATCGAGGTGGCGGCCATGAGCGGCCTCGACTTCCTATGCATCGACGCGGAGCACGCGCAGATCGACCGCGCTGAGATCGAAAATCTTGTGCGGGCTTCCGACGTCCATCATGTGCCGGCCATGGTCCGCGTCCCGGGCCATGGACAGGAATGGATCGCATCGGCACTGGACGCGGGCGCCGCCGGCGTCCTCGTGCCGCGGGTTTCCACGGCGCCACAGGCCAGGGCGGCCTTGAAGGCGACCCGCTATCCGCCGCTCGGCGAGCGGGGCGTCGGCCCTGGCCGTGCTTCGGCCTACGGCTACCGCATCCCCGATTACCTGAAGGCCGCCAACGATAGCCTCGTCCTGGCGATCCAGATCGAAACGGCCGAGGGACTTGCCAATGTCGAGGAGATCGCCGCGGTAAAAGGCGTGGACGTCATCTTCATAGGTCCCGGCGATCTCTCCGTCTCGATCGATGCCACGGGTCCCGCCGGCGCGGAAAAGCTCGACGCCGCGATCAAGACGATCACCCATGTCGCCCGCGAGGCCGGCAAGGCGGTCGGCATCTTCTGCCCCTCCGCCGATGACGTCGGGAAATGGACGGAATTCGGTATCAGCTTCTACCTGCTCGCCAGCGACACCATGTTCCTCGGCGCGAGCCTTGCTGCCGGCGTCGCAGCCGCCCGAGACGCCAAATGAATCGAAGAGGAGAAACAGGAATCTGGAGCGATTTCCCAGATTACTTCTATGACCAGGTTGGCGGCAAATTGGGCCGCTCGAACATGGTTTAAGCTTCAATCTTTCCGCTTGAAACCCATCGGACTTTGCATCACGATCCTCTCCAAACGGGCCTTGAGAAGGGATATGAGACGTCCACGACATCGCTCTTGGAGGAGCCGCTTCAGCTCGTTCCGATCGCCTTCGACGAGAAGATCCGCATTCGAGCTGGCGGAAAATGCCTGCCGATCATCACCAAACAGAGGGAACGAAATTCATGACCATGATCCTTTTCCGCCGCGCCTTCATGGGGCTTGCGGGCGCCGCCGTCCTGTCCGTCGCCAGCGCCGGCTTTGCATCCGCAGAAGCGCTCGTCGTGGGCTCCTATCCGAGCAATCCGCCTTTCGAATACAAGACCGCCGAAGGCACGTTCGAGGGTTTCGAGGTCGACATCGTCAATGAGGTGGCGAAACGCCTCGGCATGACTGTCGAAATCTCCGATCTTGGCTTCCAGGCTCTGTTTGCCGCAACCTCCTCCAGACGCATCGATGCGGCGATCTCCTCGATCACCATTACCAAGGAACGCCTCGCCAGCCAGTCCTTCACGCAAGCCTATTACGATTCCGACATGGGCGTCGCGACGCGCAAGGAAGCCACGCTTTCCGCGGTCGAGGATTTGAAGGGTAAGGTCGTCGGCGTTCTGGCCGGCTCTACCGGCGATAAATGGACCAGGGACAACCAGGCGAAATACGGCATCGGCGAGATCAAGAGCTACAACGCCCAGCAGGACCTGCTGATGGATCTCTCCTCTGGCCGTGCCGACGCCGCCGTCAGCGACGTCCCCGGCATGGAATATGCCTTCCTCAAGATGAAGGATTTGGCCGTCAAGGTCCGCATCAAGACCGGCGAGCAATACGGTCTGATGATGGGCAAGGACCATCCACTGCTTGCGAAAGCGAACGATGCGATCACCGCGATGAAAAAGGATGGCACGCTTGCCGCGATCCACAAGAAGTGGTTCGGCACCGACCCGGCCGCCGACTCCGCATCCGCCGTGGAGCAACCGCTTCCGAAGCCCTGAGCCGGCTATCGAAGGCTTCCCGCAATCATGCCGGCCGAAGCGGCCGGCATTTTCACGGACCATAAAGGCCGCAGGACATGACCCTCCTCGACACATTCTTCAATCTCGAGGTCCTGAGCCTCTCCTTCCTTCCGCTGCTGCGCGGACTGGTGAACACCTTCCTGCTCGGCATCGCCGGGATCGGCTTCGGCATTCCCTGCGGTCTCGTCATCGGCCTGCTTCGCCTCTATGGGCCGAAGCCGGTGCGCACCCTCATGGTGCTCTATATCGATATCTTCCGGGCCGCACCCATGCTGGTCGTGCTCATCTTGATCTATTACGCGCTGCCTTTCGTCGGCATCCGGTTCTCCTCCTGGACCTCGGCAGGCATTGCGTTCTCGATCGTCATGGCCGCCTATTCGGCAGAGGTCTTTCGCTCCGGCATCGAGAGCATTCCACGCGGCCAGTTCGAGGCGGCCTTCGCCCTCGGCCTTCCCTTTCTGGTGACGCTCCGCAAGGTGGTGCTGCCGCAAGCGATCCGGATCGTCATTCCGCCGATGACCAACAACTGCGTCTCGATGTTCAAGGATACGTCGCTTGCCTCGACCGTAGCACTTCCCGAGCTTCTGAAGGAGGCAACGGATGCACAGGCGCTGCATGCCAATCCGACCCCGCTGATCGGCGCGGCACTGATCTATATCGCCTTCCTCTGGCCGATGGTGCGGCTGGTGAGCCTGCTCGAAAAGAAGTTCAGCAGGGAAAAGAAGCGGTAACCCGCGCGTATACCGGAACGCGGCACCGGAGAGCCCTCGATTTCGAGCGAAATTTATCCATATGCATACATCTTCCGTATTAGCACCAAAATGGATGCATGCTCAACAGGTTGAGGCGGAGGCACACCGCACCCGCTTTTGACCAATTATTGCTCCCCGGCTGAGGAAGCCGCGAGACTTCATTTCCTGAGCCGGCACACAAATCTGCCGTGCCCGGCGCACCATCCGATTTCTTGCATCTCCATATTTTCTGCAATAGGCTCCGCCATCGGTTGACGGCGTCCGGAGAGGAAACCGACTTGTCGTCCGCTCAACGAAATAGGTCGTTCAAGGGGAACCCGGACCATGTCTTCCGCCACGCTTTCCAGCCTCGCTTCCGCGCTTCTTTCCGGCTCGATCAAGGTCGTCGACCTGACGGCGCCGCTCGGTCCGGACACCCCGGTCCTCTACCTGCCGCCGCAGTTCGGCAAGAACACGCCCCAGGTGAAGGTGCATGCCATTTCGGCCTATAACGAAGATGGTCCCTTCTGGGCCTGGAACTGGCTGGAACTCGGCGAGCATACCGGCACGCATTTCGATGCACCCTGTCATTGGGTCACCGGCAAGGATAACCCGAAAAATACGACCGACACCATTCCGCCGCAGAATTTCGTCGCTCCGGTCAACGTCATCGACCGTTCCAGGGAAGCGGCAGAAAATCCGGACTACCTGCTCACCGTCGACAGCATCAAGGAATGGGAAGCCGAGCACGGCGCGATCGAGGCCGGCAGCTGGGTTCTGATGCGTTCCGACTGGTACAAGCGCAACGGCTCCGCCGAAACCTTCCTGAATGCGGACGAGAATGGTCCGCATTCACCAGGTCCGACCGCCGAGGCGATCGAATATCTGCTTTCCAGGGGCATCATCGGCTGGGGTCAGGAAACGGTAGGCACCGACGCCGGTTCGGCCGGCGGCATGAACCCACCCTTCCCGGCACACAATCTCATGCACAAGAACAACAGATATGGCCTGGCTTCGCTCTCGAACCTCGATCAGCTTCCGCCGAAGGGCGCCGTCCTGATCGCCGCCCCGCTCAAGATCGTCAAGGGCACCGGCTCGCCGGTCCGGGCGCTGGCTCTCATCGCCGGCTGATGCGGCAACCGTCCCCTCTTCCCGCCTGTGCGGGGAGAGGATTAGGGTGATCCCTCGGAACGAGGCTTCACTTTCCCCTTGGGGCAGATAGGGATTTCATGGCAGAGCGTTTTTCAGGCGTGGTGCTGCGCCGGCATCAGGAAGGCGATCCGGTAGACCCTCCGACCATGGGGGAGATCGGCCTCAATCATTTCGCGCCCTATCTGATGAACCGCATCATCGCCCGCTGGAATTCCAACCTGGCGGAGGAATTGCGGGAATATGATCTCACGACCGCCAAGATGCGGACGCTCGCCGTCCTGAGCGTCTCTGCTTCGCTCACCATCAACGAACTCTCCGTCTTCGCCGTCATTGAGCAGTCGACCATGAGCCGCACCCTCGATTCGCTTGAAGAACAGGGTTATATCCGCCGCACGCCGCGGCCGGAGGACATGCGCATCCGTGACGTGACGATCACCGAAGAGGGCCGCGCCGCTTTCGCCCGCTTCTGGCCGACCATGTACGACGCGCTTCTGAGAATGTTCGACGGCATCGACGAGGAGGAATATCGCGCCTTCACGGGCACTTTGCACAAGATCCTCCTCAACATCCGCAAGCACGAGATCTAAGGCATCCGCCCGGAAGCGGCGTAGAGATAACGGAGCTAAGGTGCTTGCTTCAGGCGGTTCTGCAGGCTGTCGCGGATGCGCTTGCCGAGCGCCTGATAGTTCTCGTCGAAGTGATGGCCGCCTTCGATCGGCACGACCTCCACGCCGCGATCCTTCAGCGTCGGGCAGGGATCGTCTTCCTCATCCGTACCGTAGACGCATTGGAGTATCTTTGGGTCTATCCTGGCGATGTCGGTCATCGGATCGCCACCTTTGCCGGCGGTGGCAACGCCCAGCCAACCGGTGACGGAGATCTCGTAATCGACTTGGCGTGACAGGCCGAGCAGCGTAATCTGCCTCACCCGCGCCTTGACGTCCGGCGGCAGGAGGTTGTAGGTGGCCGGCAGCACATCGGCGCCGAACGAATAGCCGATCAGCAGCACGTTCTCGACACCCCATTGCCTCCGAAAATGTTCGATGATCTTCGCGAGGTCGTCGGCCGTTCCCTGCGGCGTGCGCTCGGACCAGAAATAACGCAGCGAATCCACACCGACCGTCGGAATGCCCTGCGATTGCAGATAGCCGCCCACCTCGCTGTCGAGATCGCGCCAGCCACCGTCGCCGGAATAGATCACCGCCATCGTGTTCATGGCCGGCTTGGCCTCGAGCACCGTCAGCGGCAGATCAAGCGGCTGGTCGTTCCGGTTCACCGCGGCAATGTGCTCCAGAAGGGTTCGCGACAGCGCCGCGTCCTGCGTCTCGCCGGAATCCACGAGTTCCACTTCGGGATGTTCCTGTTTCAGGCGCTGTCCATGCGCCCTGCCCGCAGCATCGGCGGAAACGGTCGAGACGATCGTCACCGCCGCCGGCAAGGCTCCGTCGTCGAAGCCGTAGACCGTTCGGTTGCCGACCACCTGCTTCGAGGCCGGCGTGCAGAGTTCCTTGGTAAGCGGAATACCTGCCAGCGGATCGACTGCGATCGCTTCGCCGATCGTCGCATTGGGGCTCTGGGAGATCATGGCAAGCGCCAGTGCCCCGCCCTCGCCGATGCCGGCGATGATCGGATGCCGGTAATTCGGATTGCCGATCCGCCGCTGAACCTGCTGGGATATATCCTCGATATCGGAGACCATGTAGACGCAATCGCCGTCATCGGCAGCAAGCGACTTGATGTAGGAGGGAAAATCGATGCCCACCACGGCCGCACCCGCATTCAGCAGCGTCTGCGCCTGCGCATCCTCCCTTGCGCCCCAGCCGCCGGCGTCGGAGATCAGGAAAACGATGCCTTCCAGATCGTTGCCTCTGTTCGGCAGCATGATGCGTGGCGACGGGATCAGGCCTGTCTGATAATCCTGCTGCTGCGCGGCAGCCGTCACGACATGGCACAGCAAGCCGACCAGCACGATGCAAAGAGACCGCAGAAACATCATTTACCGACCACTCCTCTCAAGCCGCCGCCGATCAGAAGCGTCGCATCCATCATCACGATAGCGGGGCTGACACCACCCGCCACGGCCAGATAACGCGGCTCCCATTTGGGATGGAACTTCGACTTGAAAGCCTTCAACCCTTTGAAATTGTAGAACCGTTCGCCATGCTCGAACACCACGCTGCCGATCCGGTCCCAGGCGAGTGCAGCCTCGCGTGTGGACATGCCGGAAAGCGGCGCCATGCCGAGATTGAAATGTGCATAGCCGGCATCGCGAAGATATTCCATGATCTTCACGAATAAAAAGTCCATCGATCCTTTCGGCGCGTCGGGCGAAAAGCGCATCAGGTCGACCGTTCCTTCCTGCTTCGTATCGGTGACCAACAGCGTCGCGAAGGCGACAATCCGCCCTTCCTTGCGCAGAACCGCGACCGGCTGCGAAGCGACATAATCGTCCCGGAAGGCGCCGAGCGAGAAGGTCTTTTCGCGCGTATTGTGTTCTGCGAGCCAACCATTGGAAACCGATCGGAGCTCCTCGATCGAGGCCCTCACATCCGGCGGATCGATGACCGCAAACTCCAGCCCCTCCCGCGCGCCCTTGTTGATCGCCTGGCGCAGCGCGGCAAGCCGGCCGCCTTTGAGATCGAAGCGCGAAAGATCGACGATCGCCAGTTCACCGAGCCTGAAGGCTCTGAGCCCAGCATCGGCGCAATGGGCAAGAAGGCCCGGGGTTATCTGATAGAAGACCGCGCGGCCGCCTTGGGCGCGCGCCTCCTCGACGAAACGCCAGACGAGATCGGCCATCTCCTCCTGTGGCCCAACCGGATCGAACAGTGTGATCCAGGATCGGCCCTGGATGCCGTACATGATGAACGCCTTTCCGCTGTCGGAGAGCATCAGCCGCTTGTCGCCCATGCGGACAAGATTGGCATCCGCATTGTCCTGCGCCATCACGATCTCGACGGCCCGATCGAGATCGTTCGAGGTCGATGGCGGCGAGCGGCGGACTGCAGGCCGCAGCAGACTGAAAAGCGAGATGCTTGCCGCGAAGATCGCAAGCCCTAAAGCGGCACGCAGTCCGCGCGGCGCTTCTTCCGAGACTTCGAACTGCCACCAGAGTTCGTGACTATATTCCACCTCGCGGTAGACGAACAGCAAAACGGTGATGGCGGTGGCCACGAGAATGAGCATGGCGGCGATCCAGCTCGGCGAAAGCACCTGGCCGAATAACGATGCGCGGCGGTTGAACTGCTTCGCACTGAGGAAAAGCCCGGCGAGCAGGATGACGAGAAATGCCGCCTCGAAGAGCGCCAGCGCGCGGACGAAGGCAAAGACCAGCGCCAAGGCCGCACAGACCATCCCGATCCACCAGGCTCCGTCGAGACGCTGGCCGATGCCGCGCGCCGCGACGAACAGGATGAGACCGAGAATGCTGGACAGGAAATGTGCGCCCTCGACGAGGGGCAGTGGCAGATAGTCGCCAAGCAGGTCGAGGTTTGAATCCGGCGTCGGCGTTACGCTCGAGAACACCAGCATGACGCCGGCGATCATCGCAAAGGCTGCAAGCAGCGGCGGCGCAAGCCGAAATTCGAGTTTGCGGAGCGTCGAGGCTACTGGATGATGGGAGAGCTGGCGGATCTCGACGCCGATCACTGCCAGCGTCGCGATCAGGAGCGGCAGGACGTGATAGATGACGCGGTAGAGAACCAGGCTGCCGAGCACTTGGTCGATGCTGACCGTGTTGCCGAGGGCCGCGACGATCACCGTCTCGAAGACGCCGAGGCCGGCCGGCACGTGGCTCAGCACGCCGAGGCCGACAGCCGTCGCATAGATCGCCAGGAAGGATGGCCAGCCGATCTCCGTCTGGGGCAAAAGAACATAGAGAACCGAAGCCGACGCGGCGATATCGAGCGCCGTGATCAGGAACTGCTGCGAGGACGTGCGTGTATCCGGCAAACGAATGCTCAAGCCGCCGATCGAGACTGTCTGCCCGTCTCGCCCCGATATCACCAGAACGGAGAGCATCAGTATGATCACGATCGCACCGCCGCGGACCCATCCACCCTCGATGCCGAGGATCGCCCCGATCCTCGGCGCGGTGACGAGCGAAGCAAGTGCGGTGACCGCAAGCAGCCCGAGGCCGAAGGCGAGCGTCACGAAGGCGATGACGCGACCGATATCATCCGGCGAAAGACCGAGCCGCGAATAGGCGCGGAACCGAATGGCCCCGCCGCTCAACGCTCCGAAACCGGCCGTATTGCCGACCGCATAGGCGCTGAAGGCCGTCATGGCGACCGGCACCAGCGGCAGCGACCGGCCGATATAGGTGAGCGCATTCATGTCGTAACCGACGAGAGCGACAAAGCTCAACGCAGTGAAGAAGACCGCGAGGGCGATCGAGGACCAGCGCGTGTTGCCGAGCGCCTCGATCACATCGTCGTAGCTCACTTCGGTGGTCAGGTTGTAGATCGCGAATGTGGTGAACGCGAAGATCGCCAGCATCGCCAGAGCAATGAGGTAGGGACGATATGTCTCGATAAGGTCTCGAAAGCGGCTAGGCTGACGATCCGCGGGTTCCATGGTGATTGCCGGATGTTGAAGGAGCTGCGCGTGCACTTTGGCCAGACGCCGAGCAAAAGCAACGGGATCGCGGCTTAAATGTGTCTGACAATACCTAAAGCGTCGCCACCGTTCTCAAGGCGCCATCGAGAGCGATGCCGCTTTCATCGAGAAGTGCCGCCTGCCGCAGCCGTTTCATCCAGGCCGCACCATCTTCGCGATCCTGCAACGTGGTCAGCGCCGACGTGACGCGGTCGAATTTCGAAAGCCCGCGCCGATGCGTATCGGAATAGCCTTTCACCAGCCGGCGGTTGTTGATCACCTCGACGGCGAGATCGTAATTCCGCGGCAGGAGGGAAGCCGCCACGTCGAGCCACGTTTCACGATGCTCGGTCTCGCGCAGGTGCCTGAGCGTGCCGCGACGGATGCGGCGCAGAGCCGCAAGCCCATACAGGGCCAGAAACCAGAAGAGTGTGCCCGTCTTCACCCGCCGGCCCCTGCTGATCCTGCGGTCGAGCCAGGCGAAGAGTTTGGGGCGGCTCTCGATCCAGAGACCAAGCCCCTTCGGCAATGTGCCGCAAACCTCTTCCATGCGCGGATGCATGTATTCGGTCATGTAGAGGATCTGCTCCTCTCTGACGCCGACCTCCGCGCGGACGCGTTCGAAGCGGCTGCCGCGGGTCTTCAGGTCCGCGACGCGGATGACGTCGTCGTAAGCCATCGCGACGGCGACATATTTGGCGGACTGGACAGTGAAGGCATAATCCTTTTTCTCACCGCCATTGGCGCGGTCGAGTACAAGAAGCTTGCCGACCCGGTCGAGATATTCGCCGGCATAAGCCGGATCCTGGAAATCCGTGAGCTTTTTTACCCCCGCGTAGAGCAGTGGCCAGGCAGCCTCCGGAAATTCGGCGCGCATACGATGCACCAGCCGGTCGAGATCGGGATGACCGGCGGTTTCCGGCATCGCGTCGAACCGCTTCGGCGGCGAGGCGGCGACTTCCTCGCGCGGTTTGATCTTCGTCCGATCATAGGCGGCTTCGAAGGCCTTGAGGCTCCGTTCGACACCCTTGCCCCCGCCCCGGATCGTCGCCTCGAAGGCCTCCTTGGGGAAAGGCAGGACATCGGCTGCGGCGAGAGCCCCAAACATCGAGGCAGAAATCACGCTGCCGTTCCTGATCGCCAGCATATCCATGTCGAAAGCGACAGTGCGTTTGGCGGCGAAATCCGTGGCGCCGACCACGACGGTCGGATCACCTATCCCGTCCCCCGGTTTTTCCTTTTCGCCGACGGCGAAGGACCGGTGCGTCGAGGCGATCAGCACGGTCTTGTCCGGCGTCACGAGGCCGCGCAGCACCGAGCGCCCGGCCTCCATCAGCTCGGCGGCGAGCACGACGTCGACATCGCCCGGCGTCGGCATCAGCGAGAAGATCGGCGATACGCCGTCCCTGGCTGGCAGCATCTCGATATAGTAGATCGTCGCGCCAGTACGCTGGGCGACGCCGGGCACGGAGGTCGATTGCGCCATCCACCCCTGTTCTTCGGCCACGCGGACGATCCAGTCGGCCAGCACGCCACCGCCCTGACCGCCCATGGCAAGGATGGCGATGGTCAGCGGCTTGTCTGTCGTGAGCAGCGTCTTGAGGTTCACGGTCTCGTTCATCGCCAGACCCTCAATCCGCAAACACGATGCGGCTGGCGGCGCGACGGGCCTGCAGCCAGCCGATCAACCTGCTGCGCAGTCGGGAAACGAAGCGGTCCCAGCCGGTCGGGTTGTGGATGATATCGGCGCGATAGAAGGAGGGACAGAGGACGGCGGCTTCGGAAACCTCGCCGCAATTGCCGCAGCCGACGCAGCTGTTGTCAATCGCCGCGACCGGATCATCCTTCAACGGATCATCCGTGTGCTTGACCGAAAGCGACGGACAGCCGGAAAGCCGGATGCAGGCGTGATCGCCGGTACAGACGTCCTCGTCCACTCCGAACCGTTCCTTCACCATCCGCTTTCCATCCTTGACCGCCTGGTTGAACTGCGGCCGGACGCGGCGCTGCTTGTTCAGCATGCATTCGGAGGAGGCGACGATGATCTTCGGCCCCTTCTCCTTGGTCGTCAGCGCTTCCCTCAGCGTGTCGCGCATCTTGGCGACGTCATAGGTGCGATCGATCTGACACACCCAGGTGGCGCCGATCCCCTTCACCGCATTGACGATCGAATTGTTCGTCTTGCGGTTGGGATTGCTGGCGCGCGAGGACATGATGTCCTGGCCGCCGGTCGCCGCCGAATAATAATTGTCGACGACGAGAATGACGCCGTCCTGCTTGTTGAAGACCGCGTTGCCGACCGAAGTCGCAAGGCCGTTGTGCCAGAAACCGCCATCGCCCATGACCGCGATCGAGCGCTTGTCCGCCTCGACGTTGAAGGCGGAAGCCGAGGCCGGGCCGAGGCCGTAACCCATCGTGGTGCCGCCGATATTGAAGGGAGGCAGGATCGAGAAAAGATGACAGCCGATATCGGCCGAAACGTGATGTTCGCCGAGCTCTTTTTCGACGAGCTTCATCGCCGCGAAGATCGGCCGCTCGGGACAGCCCGTGCAGAAGCCGGCCGGCCGCTGCGGCACGACTTCGGCCAGCGCCTTCACCTTCGGATCGGCGAGGACCGGCGTCGGGTCCGGCACCGGCGGCTGATTGCCGAGCAGCAGCCGGTCATACTTCTCGATGAAGGCCTTCAAGCCCTTCATCATGACCGGCGCGGTATATTCGCCACCGAGCGGCAGGACGTCCTTGCCGTGCACCCTGGTCTGGATATCGCGGCGGCGCATCAGCGTATGCAGCGACTGCTCGATATATTCCGGCGCGCCCTCCTCCACCATGACGACGGCCTTCTTGCCTAGACAGAAGTCGACCACTTCGTCATCGATCATCGGATAGGCGACATTCATCACGTAAAGCGGGATCGCCGAATTGCCGTAGACATCGGCCAAGCCCAACTGCTGCAGACCGCGCATCACACCGTTATACATGCCACCGAGCATGATGATGCCGATCTCGCCCTCGTCCGGGCCGAAGAATTCGTTGAGCTTCTTTTCCTTGATGAAATTGACCGCGGCCGGCCAACGGCGCTCCAGCTTGTCTTTCTCATGGATGAAATTCGCCGGCGGCAGCACGATACGGTTGACGTCGCGGACAGGATTTTCGAGCGCCTGCTTCAGCGTGTATTCCGGCCGCTTGTTATCCTTGGCGACGAACTGGCCGTGTACATGGCAGGCGCGGATGCGCACTTCCAGCATGACCGGCGTGGATGATGCCTCGGAAAGCTCGAAGCCGTCCTCCACCGCTTTCACGATCGACGGCAGGTTCGGACGCGGATCGATGAGCCACATCTGCGACTTCATCGCAAACGCATGGCTGCGCTCCTGCATGATCGAAGAGCCCTCGCCGAAATCCTCGCCGAGAATGATCAGCGCGCCGCCGTTGACGCCGCCGGAAGAAAGGTTGGACAGCGCATCGCAGGCGACGTTGGTGCCGGCGGTCGATTTCCAGGTGACCGCGCCGCGCACCGGATACATGACCGATGCGGACAGCATGGCGGCGGCGGCCGCTTCCGAGGCCGAGGTCTCGAAACGCACTCCGAGATCTTCCATCACGTCCTTGGCGTCGGCCAGCACATCCATCAGATGCGAGATCGGCGACCCCTGGTAACCGCCGACATAGGACACGCCGGATTGAAGGAGCGCCTTGGTGAGGGCCAGAATTCCCTCACCGCGAAAAATCTCGCCTTCTCCAAGCTTCAGATCCTCGACTTCGCGCGCAAATGATCGCTCAGCCATGGCAGTTCCCCTTCGCCTTTTCGGCCGTATAAAACTTGCAAAAGCATATTTTTGGCTTCCGGCGCTTGTCAATTCACAAATCCCCCCAAAAAGCCTCCTGTTTCTGCTTTCCGAAAGCTGACATCATCAGACATCGGGTAATTATATGCATAAGCATATTATGTCGGCTGCTTGGTGCGAAATCACCGGAGCGCGGAAAAGCCTCGGCGTCCATGCTTCCGACAAAGCCATGCCTGAGAATTAGGCCCTTGACGCTTTTACCGAACACCATATAGTTTAAACTTAAAATAAAGCGTCACGGAACGTCAGGAGGAGTAGCATGCGCATCGTCTGCATCGGCGGCGGTCCGGCCGGCCTTTATTTTGCGCTCCTGATGAAGAAGTGTCATCCCGAGCATTCGATCTCCGTCGTCGAGCGCAACCGACCCTATGACACGTTCGGCTGGGGTGTCGTTTTCTCCGACGCGACCATGGTTTCCATGCGCGCCTGGGACCCGGAAAGCGCTGCCGAGATCGAGGACGCCTTCAACCACTGGGACGATATCGAGCTCTTCTTCAAGGGCACTCGGCAGCGCACCACCGGCCATGGCTTCGTCGGCATCGGCCGCAAGAAGCTCCTGAACATCCTCCAGCGCCGCTGCGAGCAACTCGGCGTCGAACTGGTCTTCGAGACCGAGGCAGACGGCGATCTGGATTATCCGGATGCCGATCTGATCATTGCCTCCGATGGCTTCAATTCGAAGATCCGCAACCGCTATCCGGACGTTTTCGAACCGGACCTCGTCGTCCGCCCGAACCGTTATATCTGGCTCGGCACCCACAAGCTCTTTGACGCCTTCACCTTCGATTTCCGCAAGACGGAGCACGGCTGGTTCCAGGCGCATATCTACAAGTTCGACGACAAGACCTCGACCTTCATCGTCGAAACGACGGAGGAGGCCTACGAAAAGCACGGCCTCGGACAGATGGACCAGCAGCAGTCGATCGATTTCTGCCAGGACCTCTTTTCCGAGGTTCTCGAAGGCGCCGAGCTGATGACCAATGCGCGGCATCTGCGAGGGAGCGCATGGCTGAACTTCAACCGCCTGATCTGCGGCAAGTGGAGCCATTTCAACGGCAATTCGCATGTCGTGCTGATGGGCGACGCCGCCCACACCGCCCATTTCGCCATCGGCTCGGGCACCAAGCTCGCCATCGACGACGCGATCGAACTCACCAACCAGTTCAACACGCTCGGCCACACCAGGGACAATATCCCGGCGGTCCTTAAAACCTACGAGGAAATCCGCCGCGTCGATGTCGCCCGCATCCAGAATGCGGCCCGCAACGCCATGGAATGGTTCGAGGTCGTCGGCGAGCGTTACGCCGATACGCTGGAGCCGCAACAGTTCATGTATTCGATGCTGACCCGCTCACAGCGCATCAGCCATGAGAATCTTCGTCTGCGTGACCCGAAATGGCTGGAAGGTTACGAACGCTGGTTCGCCAGGAAGAACGGTCTCGACGTGTCCGGCAACAGCCGCACCCTGCCGCCTATGTTCACACCCTATTCGCTGCGACAAACCCGCCTGCCGAACCGCATCGTCATGTCGCCCATGGCCATGTATTCGGCGAAGGACGGGTTGATGGATGATTTCCACCTCGTCCATCTCGGCTCCCGTGCGCTCGGCGGCGCCGGCCTCGTCTTTGCGGAAATGACCTGTGTTTCGCCGGATGCCCGCATCACCCCCGGCTGCCTCGGACTCTGGAACGACGAGCAGGCGACGCGCTGGAAGCGTTTCATCGACTTCGTGCACGAGAACTCGGCGGCGAAGGTCGGCATCCAGCTCGGCCATGCCGGTCGCAAGGGTTCGACCAAGGTCGCCTGGGAAGGCATCGACCAGCCGTTGACAGGTGGCAACTGGCCACTGATTTCCGCTTCCGCGCTGCCCTACCTCAAGTACAGCCAGGTCCCGAAGGCGATGGACCGCACCGACATGGATCGGGTGAAAGCCGATCACGTCCGCGCCGCAAAATACGCCGCCGAAGCCGGTGCGGACTGGCTGGAGCTGCACTGCGCCCACGGCTATCTCCTGTCGAGCTTCCTCTCGCCGCTGACGAACATCCGCACCGATGAATACGGCGGCAGCCACGAGAACCGCGCCCGTTATCCGTTGGAAGTCTTCAGGGCGATCCGCGAGGTCTGGCCGGAAGACAAGCCGATTTCGATCCGCCTCTCCTGCCATGACTGGTCCGAGGGCGGCAATACGCCGGAGGACGCGGCGATCTTCGCGAAGATGTTCAAGGAGGCCAGCGCCGACCTGATCGACTGCTCGTCCGGCCAAGTCTCGAAGGAAGAAAAACCGGTCTACGGCCGCCTCTTCCAGACCCCCTTCTCCGACAAGATCCGCAATGAGATCGGCATTCCGACGATTGCCGTCGGCGCGATTTCGGAAGCGGACCACGCCAATTCGATCATCGCCGCCGGCCGCGCCGATCTCTGCGCCGTCGCCCGCCCGCATCTCGCCGACCCTGCCTGGGTGCTGCATGAGGCGGCAAGGATCGGCCTGACGAACATTCCGTGGCCGAAGCAGTATTATTCCGGCAAGTTGCAATACGAGACCAACCTCGCCCGCACCGCGGCAGCGGCAGCCCCTCCGGCTGCCAGCCCGATGACCGCGACGAAATAAGGATCGCGACATGGACACGGCTTTCGGCAAACTGGCAAACCGCCACGTTCTCGTCACCGGTGCGGGCTCGGGCATCGGCGCGGCGATCGCAACGGCGCTGGTCGAAGCCGGCGCGCGCGTGACGCTCGCCGGCCGGCGAGCGGAGCCACTGGAGGCACTGGCTGGGAAACTCGGCAAGGACAAGGTCTGCGTTGCCGACGGCTTCGACGTGACCGATGAAATGGCGATCGACAACGGGCTGAAGACGGCGCATGCCGCTTTCGGTCCCGTCGATATTCTGGTTAACAATGCCGGCGAAGGCCCGAGCGCGCCCTTCGAAAAGACCTCGCTCGACATGTGGAACCGCGTCATGGAGGTGGACCTCACCGGCGTCTTCCTGGTGACGCAGGCCGTGCTGCCAGACCTCAAGGCCTTTGGCGCCGGCGCCCGCATCATCAATATCGCCTCGACCGCAGGGTTGACCGGTTATGCCTATGTCTCGGCCTATGCCGCGGCCAAGCACGGCGTCGTCGGCCTCACCCGTTCACTGGCGCTGGAGCTTGCGAAGACCGGCATCACCGTCAACGCCGTCTGCCCTGGTTTCACCGATACGCCGCTCATCGCCCGCTCTATCAAGACGATCGTCACCAAGACCGGCCGAACCGACGAACAGGCACTGAAGGAATTCACGAAAACCAATCCGCAGGGTCGGCTGGTAAAGCCGGAGGAGGTCGCGGACACGGTTCTGTGGCTGGCATCGCCGGGCGCCGCTTCGATCAATGGACAGGCAATCGCGGTTGCCGGTGGGGAGGTATTGGCAGGATGAGCGTCACACCGATATCGATGGCTGGGCACCTCAGCCCCTTCAAGGATTACCAGCCCAAGCATTTCCTCTGGGACGTGAGCGACAACGGCCGCGTCGCAACGATCCGCCTGAACCGCCCGGAGCGCAAGAACCCGCTGACCTTCGAAAGTTATGCGGAACTGCGCGATCTCTTCCGCGATCTCGTCTACGCCTCCGATATCCGCGCCATCGTATTGACCGGCGCCGGCGGCAATTTCTCCTCCGGCGGCGACGTCTTCGAGATCATCGAGCCGCTGACCCGTATGGCGATGCCGGATCTTCTGGCCTTCACCCGCATGACCGGCGACCTCGTCAAGGCGATGAAGAAATGCCCTCAGCCGATCATTGTGGCTGTTGACGGCATCTGCGCCGGCGCCGGCGCGATCCTCGCCATGGCGTCCGACATGCGGCTGGCGACTCCCGAAGCAAAGACTGCCTTCCTCTTCACCCGCGTCGGCCTTGCCGGCGCGGACATGGGCGCCTGCGGGATCCTGCCGCGCATCATCGGCCAGGGCCGCGCCGCCGAACTGCTCTTTACCGGCCGCTCGATGAGCGCCTCGGAGGGTCAGTCCTGGGGCTTCTACAATGCTCTCTATAAGGCTGATGAGGTCGAGGCGGAAGCCTTGAAGCTTGCCCATTCGCTAGCCGACGGGCCGTGGTTCGCCCACACGATGACCAAGACCATGCTGAACCAGGAATGGGCGATGGGCATCGACGAGATGATCGAATCCGAGGCCCAGGCCCAGGCGATCTGCATGGCCACCAAGGATTTCCGCCGCGCCTTCGAGGCCTTCGCCGAAAAGCGCAAGCCGACCTTCGAGGGTAACTGATGGCTGCGCCCACGATGCTCAAGGGACCAAGCCGGGATTTCCTCGACTGGCCGTTCTTCGACGAGGGCCACAAGGCGCTCGCGGAGAAGCTCGATACCTTCACGGCTTCGGGCGCGCTGCCGGGCATGGACCATTCGGATACCGACAGTGCCTGCCGCGCGATCGTCAGGGCGCTCGGCCAAGCCGGCCTGCTGGACGCCGCGACTGGCGCCGGCGGCAGGGAGCCCGTCGATTCCCGCGCCGTCTGCCTGACCCGCGAGACGCTCGCCTGGCATGACGGGCTCGTCGATTTCGCCTTCGCCATGCAGGGTCTCGGCACCGGTGCGATCAGGCTTTCCGGTTCCGACGAGCTCCGCCGCACGGTCTTGCCCAAAGCCCAGTCCGGCGAATGGATCTCCGCCTTCGCGCTCTCCGAGAAGGAGGCCGGATCGGATGTCGCCGCCATGGCCTGCGCCGCCCTCAGAAATGGCGACCACTATGTGGTCGACGGCGAAAAGACCTGGATTTCCAACGGCGGCATAGCCGATGTCTATACGGTCTTCGTCCGCACCGGCGAGGCGCCCGGCACGCGCGGCATCTCCGCCTTCGTGGTCTTTGCCGACGATCCCGGCTTCTCCATCGCCGAGCGTATCGACGTGATCGCCCCGCATCCGCTGGCGACGATCCGCTTCGAGAATTGCCGCATCCCTGCTTCGCGCCTGCTTGGCTCCCCGGGCGAAGGCTTCAAGATCGCGATGCGGACGCTGGACATCTTTCGCGCGTCCGTCGCGGCCGCGGCTTTGGGCTTCGCCAGGCGGGCGCTCGATGAGGCGGTCGCCTACGCCAAGGTCCGGCCGATGTTCGGCAACCACTTGTCCGACCTACAGCTTACCCAGGCTGCCTTCGGTGACATGGCCGCGCAGATCGATGCCAGCGCGCTTCTGACCTATCGGGCTGCCTGGCGCCGCGACGTGCAGGGCCTGCCGACCACCAAGGAAGCGGCGATGGCCAAGATGGTGGCGACCGAGAATGCGCAGGCCGTCATCGACCGAGCCGTGCAGATCTTCGGCGGCCGCGGCGTCAAGAGCGGCGAGATCACCGAGAGCCTCTATCGCGAGATCCGGGCGTTGCGCATCTATGAGGGCGCCACGGAAGTCCAGAAACTCATCATCGCCCGCGAACTTTTGAAGGCATGAGGGCGGATGATAAACATCCCACAGCATTTGGAGAAGAACGATGCATACGATCCTGCAGCCTGAAGGCTGGGCCAAACCGATCGGCTACGCCAATGGCGTCGCCGCGACCGGCCGCCAGGTCTTCGTCGGCGGGCAGATCGGATGGAACGCCCAGTGCCGGTTCGAGACGGACGATTTCGTCGGCCAGGTGCGCCAGACGCTTTTGAACGTCGTCACCATACTGGCCGAAGCCGGCGCGAGACCCGAGCACGTCACGACCATGACCTGGTACTTCACCGACAAGGCGGAATATCGCGATAACCTGAAAGGAATCGGCGAGGCCTATCGCGAAATCATGGGCAGGCATTTCCCGGCCATGGCTGCCATGCAGGTCGTAGCCTTGGTGGAAGACCGCGCGAAAATCGAAATCCAGGCAACCGCCGTCATTCCGGAATAGACCGATGAGCGAGGCGACAATCTTTTCAAACACGGTCTCGGCCACCATCCGGAATGGAATTCTCGTCGTTACGATCGACAATCCTCCGGTCAACGCCACATCGGCGGATGTCCGCTCCGGACTCGAGAAGGCGCTCGCCCACGCGGAAAGCGCATCCGGGGTGACTGGCATCGTCATCACCGGCGCGGGAAAAACCTTCATTGGCGGCGCGGATATCAAGGAATTCGGCAAGCCGGCCATGGAGCCAATGCTGCCGGCCGTTATCGAAAGAATTGAAGCTCTCTCCAAACCAGCCGTCGCGACGCTGAACGGCGCGGCTCTCGGCGGCGGGCTGGAAGTGGCGCTCGCCTGCCATTACCGCATTGCCACGCCGACAGTGCAGGTCGGCCTGCCGGAAGTGAAACTCGGCATCGTCCCGGGCGCCGGCGGCACACAGCGCCTGCCGCGCCTTATCGGCATTCCGGCGGCGCTTGATCTCATCGCTTCCGGCCGTTCGGTGAAGGCGGAAGAAGCCCTGTCGTTGGAGATTATCGATGAAATCGCCGGCGACGATGTCGTTGAAGCCGCTGTTGCGGCTGCCGTGAAGCTGGCCGGCAAGCCGCTCCGCCGTACCGGCGAACTCGCGGTCGCGGTGGCCGATCCCGCCGAGATCGAGAAGATATCCGCAAAAGTCCTCGCCAAGGCTCGCGGTCAGAAGGCACCAGCCGAGGCCGTGCGGCTGGTCACCTCCTCCACGCGTCCCATCGCGGAAGGCCTGGCGGATGAGCGCAAAACCTTCCTCACGCTCCGCGACAGCCGGGAAGCCGCCGCACTTCGGCATGTCTTCTTTGCCGAGCGCGAAGCCTCGAAAGTCGACGGCTTGGAAGGCGTCGAACCGCGTCCGGTGAAGACAATCGGCATCTGCGGCCTTGGCCTGATGGGCAGCGGCATTGCAGTGGCGGCGCTCGGCGCCGGCTACATGGTGATCGGTCTCGACCAGACGCCGGAGACTGCCGAAAAGGGCCGCGAGCGCGTCATTGGCCTTTTGGAGCGCAACCTTGCCTCCGGCCGCCTCGATCAGATTGGCTTTGAGGCCCAGAAGGCTTGTCTCTCCGTCACTGCATCGGACTCCGATCTTGCCCCCTGCGACCTCGTCGTCGAAGCCGTATTCGACGATCTCGACATCAAGATCGAACTCCTCCGCCGCCTCGACGGGGTCGTTCGCCCGGATGCCGTTCTCGCGACCAACACCAGTTACCTGAACCCGGATGAGATCGCCGCCGTGACTGCCCATCCCGAACGTGTTCTCGGCATGCACTTCTTCTCGCCGGCGCATGTCATGCGCCTTCTCGAAGCGGTGCGCTGCGCAAAGACTGCGCCGGATGTGCTTGCGACCGGGCTTGCCGTCGCCAGGAAGCTGCGAAAACTGCCGGTCGTCACCGGCGTCACCGAGGGCTTCATCGGCAACCGCATCTTCTCCGCCTATCGCCGCGAGGCCGAATTCCTGCTAGAGGATGGCGCGCTGCCGCACGAGATCGATGCGGCGCTGGAAGATTACGGTTTCCCGATGGGCCTCTTCGCCGTCTACGACATGGCCGGCCTTGAAATCGCCTGGGCGCGCCGCAAACGCCAGGCCGCCACCCGCGATCCTTCCGTGCGTTACGTCGAAATCGCCGATGCGCTTTGTGAATTGGGGCGCCTGGGCCGGAAGGCCGGCCGCGGCTGGTATGCCTATCCGGATGGAAAAAAGGCGATCGATCCCGAAGTGACGGCGATCATAGAGGCCGCCCGTACCGGGAAGGGCATCACGCCACACGCCTTCTCCAAGGACGAGATTCTTGAGCGCATGCTGAGTGCCATGGTTGCCGAAGGCGAAGCATTGCTGGCGGAAGGCATTGCGGCTCGGGCGAGCGATATCGATCTGGTCATGATCAACGGCTACGGCTTTCCGGCCCATAAGGGTGGCCCGATGTTCGCTCGCCGCTGAGACGATTGCCTCATCGGACATGCTGCCTGATGTCATGGCCGTTCTTGCCCTTTGCAGCGGGATTTGCACCTGACCCGAAAGTTGCGTTGAACCATCGCGGCTTGTCCTGTATCGAGAAGGAAACAGTAAGGCAGGCTTTCGCTCTTCGATGCTCACGAAAAAAGGAAAATACGGCCTCAAGGCGCTGGTGCATCTGGCGCAGCTCGAACCCGGCAAGACCGCCTTCGTCAGCGAGATCGCCGAGCAGAACAACATCTCCAAGAAATTCCTCGACGCGATCCTGCTCGAACTGCGCAAGGGTGGTCTGCTGCGCTCGAAGAAGGGACCCGGCGGCGGTTATGCGCTGTCGAAGCCGGCCTCGCAGATCTATGTCGGCCAGGCGGTGCGCATTCTCGACGGACCGCTGGCGCCGATCCGCTGCGCCAGCAAGACGGCCTTCGAGGCCTGTGACGACTGCGATCATCCGGAAGACTGCCAGATCCGCCATTCGATGACAGAGGTGCGCGACGCCATCGCCTCAGTTCTCGACACGATGACGCTGGAGCAGATGGTCGCCAAGAAGTCGAGCGGCTTTCTCGACAACGCGCGGGCGAGTGCCGAATAAGAGCGTCAGAACTGCCCGTTCGGCTTCGGCACCTTGCCGTTGAGGTGAAAATCGCCGATTGCGTGATGTTTCCAGCGCACCGGATCATGCACCGTATGGGTGCGGGCGTTGCGCCAGTGCCGATCGAGGTTCAATCCCTCCTTCGTGGCGGACGTGCCGGCCAATTCGAACAGGCCGTTAGTCGCATCGAGGGCCGCCTCTGTCGTGAGGATCTTCACCGCCGCAACCGCCAGCGAAGCCTCGACCGCGGTTTCGGGCGAGGGTGTGATCTGTGCGACGTCGACCTTGCGGCCAGCCCGTTCCAGCACAGCCGCGGCCGCTTCCAGCTTCACGGCGATCGAGCCCGCGCGCGCTATGGTCAGCGGATCGCCGCTTGCCGTCTCGATACCGAGATTGCGCATGCCGCGGGATTTGTGGCGGACGAAATCCAGCGTATCGGCAAAGGCGGCGCGCGCGATACCGAGATCGATCGCCGCATGCAGGAGCTGGCCGAGCGAGCCGACCGGCGCATGCCGCTCGAAGCTGCCATAATAGGCGATTACTGAATCTGGCGAGACATAGACATTGTCGATCAGCACAGTGCCACTGGCGGTCGTTCGCTGCCCGAAACTGTCCCAGTCGTCGACGATGGTGAGGCCTTCCGTCTCCTTCGGCACGATGGCCATGACGATCCTGCCCTGGGGATCGATGGCGAAGATCGCCACCCAATCGGCAAAGAGCGCGCCGGTGGAATAATATTTGCGGCCGTTGATGCGATAGCCGACCCCGTCAGGAACCAGCCGCGTCTCGATATCCCCGGCCGCCGCGACACCCGCCTCCGCCAACGCATTGGCGAAATGTTCGCCGGCCAGCGCCCGCGCGAAGAAAAACCGCTTCTGCTCCTCCGTGCCGCAAAGCCTGAGTGCTTCGAGGATATGATAATGGTTCTGCGGAATCTGGCCGATCGAAGCGTCCGCTTCCGACAGGATGGCGATCACCTCCGCCAGAAAGGCATTGGAAATGTCTGCGCCGCCATATTCGGCGGGCACGGTGATGCCCAGAAGACCCGACTGGGCCACGAGCTCCATCTCGTGATGGGGAAGGATCCTCTCCCGGTCCCGAAGGCCTGAGCCTTCGGCGATCTGCCCTGCCAGCACCTTCGCCACCTCGATCGCCTGGTCCTCGGTCGCGAGGTATGGAGCCACTGCTCTGATCTTGTCTGCCAAACGGAAAATCCTGCTCATTGATCAACTCCTGGGCCCAGCTCCGGGATCAAGTCTGTTATTGAGCCATGTCGCGAGGCCGCCGAGAAGAAATAAAGCTTCAATTGCCGCCGCCGGATGAAGCGAATTTTCTCTTTTTGGCCGCTGCGAGAAGAGATTTGCGGATTGTCACGCCAAGTTAAGCGGGAGAAGAGAGAATTTCTCCGGCGCGATATGATCTGCGCAACAACGTTCCTTAGCGCGCGGAAGGAGAAGGCCTAGTTTGGGGAAACAAGGTCGTTCCTTCTGTCCAATAGAGCGTCTTCCATGGCAAAGTCCCTGCACCTCACCGCCTTCATGCGTCCCGTCAGCCTGCATACCGGAGCATGGCGTTATCCGGGCGCTTATCCGGATGCCAACTTCAACTTCGCGCATATAAAGTCCTTTGCGCAGAAGCTGGAACGGGCGAAGTTCGACGCCTTCTTCATGGCCGATCACCTGGCGGTCCTGAACATGCCGGTCGAGGCCCTGAAGCGCAGCCATACCGTAACGTCGTTCGAGCCATTCACCTTGCTTTCGGCATTGGCGGCCGTGACCGAGAAGATCGGCCTTGCCGCCACCGCCTCGACGACATTCGACGAGCCCTACCACATCGCCCGCCGCTTCGCCTCACTCGACCATATCAGCAACGGCCGCGCCGCCTGGAACATCGTCACGACGTCCAATCCGGATGCGGCACGCAATTTCGGGCTCGACGAGCATGTGGAGCACGGCGAACGCTACAAGCGGGCGCGGGAATTCTACGATGTCGTGACCGGATTGTGGGACAGCTTCGCGGACGATGCCTTCATCCGCGACCAGGAAAGCGGCATTTTCTGGGACCCGGGAAAGATGCATGTGCTCGACCACAAGGGCGAAGAACTCAGCGTGCGCGGGCCGCTGAATATCGCCCGGCCGGTACAGGGATGGCCCGTGATCGTACAGGCCGGACAATCGGAGCCTGGCCGCCAGCTTGCCGCGGAAACGGCCGAGGTGGTCTTCTGTTCGCCGCGCGATCTCGCCGCAGCCAAGACGCTCTATGCGGACATCAAGGGGCGCATGGCCGCAGCCGGCCGCAATCCGGAGCACCTGAAAATCCTGCCGGCAGCCTTTATCGTCATCGGAGATACCGTCGAGGAGGCGAAAGCCAGGCGCGCGAAGCTTGATAGCCTCGTACATTACGAGAGTGCGATCGCCTCTCTTTCGATCGCGCTTGGTCACGATGCTTCCGGGTTCGATCCCGACGGTCCTTTACCCGATATCCCGGAAAGCAATGCCAGCAAGTCCGGCAGGGCGGGGGTCTTGAGGCTCGCCGAGCAGGAGAACCTCACGGTGCGGCAGCTCGCCCAACGCTACGGCGGTTATTCGGGGCTTGCCTTTGTCGGCACGCCGGAAACGGTCGCCGAAGAGATGCAATCCTGGCTTGTCGAACAAGCGTCCGACGGTTTCACCGTCGTCTTTCCCTACCTGCCTCAGGGTCTGGACGACGTGACGGAGCGGCTGATCCCGGAACTCCAGCGCCGAGGGATATTCCGGCGCGACTACGAGGGCACGACGCTGAGGGAGCATCTTGGCCTGCCGCGGCCTGCCAATCGCTTTTTTGTGTAGGGCGAGGCGAGCCCACCTCTTGCAAAAACGACAGTTCTTGAACTGCCACCTTTTAGACACAATAGTTTCCAAATCGCGACTGAATTAGTATAGAGTTTTGATAGACTACGTTGACCGGAATGCGATTTGGCCTGACAGTTATGATGCATAATGTGGAACCCAACTGGAGGCTGGCGATGATCGGTGGTGGCTTTTCCTTGTTTGGATTTGACCTGTTCGGACTGACCCGGCGCGTTCCGACGAAGGTTGGCGAAGAGACGCCGAAGCGTGCGACGCCGGAAGCGGCGCGCAACGAGCGTGAGGCGGACCGGATTTCGGATCCCGAATATTCTGAAAGCTTCTTTTGGGGCATGTATCCCGTTTACTGACGGGATGCGAACACCGTTTTGAAAAGACTGGCCGGCTTAGGAAGTATAAAAAGACCGGCGGACAGCTCGTCCGCCGGTCTTTTGTTCTTCGATCGAACCACAGGTCAGGCGGTCGGCTGCTTGGTTTTCCGCAGATAGGGCAGGACCGTATCGAAGGAGCCGAAGCGGGCAATCGCATCCTCGTTCGAAACCGCGGCGGTGATGATGACGTCTTCACCCTGCTGCCAGTTGGCAGGCGTCGCCACTTGGTGCTTGGCGGTAAGCTGGATCGAGTCGATCGCGCGCAGGATTTCGTTGAAGTTGCGGCCGGTCGTCATCGGATAGGTGAGGATCAGCTTGATCTTCTTGTCGGGGCCGATGACATAGACCGAGCGCACCGTCGCGTTGTCGGCGGGTGTGCGGCCCTCGGAGCTTTCACCCGCACCGGCCGGCAGCATATCGTAGAGCTTGGCAACCTTCAGGTCGTGGTCGCCGATCAGCGGATACTCCACCTCGAAGCCCGTTGCGGTCTTGATGTCGTCCTTCCACTTGCCATGGCTTTCGACCGGATCGACGGAAATGCCGATGATCTTCACTCCGCGCTTCCGGAACTCGCCCTCGAGACCGGCCATGGTGCCGAGTTCGGTGGTGCAGACCGGCGTGAAATTCTTCGGATGGGAAAACAGGACTGCCCAGCCGCTCCCGATCCAGTCATGGAAATGGATCGTCCCTTGCGTGGTCTCGGCGGTAAAGTCCGGTGCGGTGTCGTTGATGCGTAGACTCATGTTTCAGCTCCCTTGAATTGAGTAAGCCTTGGCGTTGCTGTCCGGCACGCCAATCAGTCGGCAACCGGAATGGCCCTTTGGTTGTAGAGTATCTTGCGGATGCGCTCCTGCTCTTCCGGCGGCAGCTTGCTGTTGTCCGCCGAAAGTTCCGCGCCGACAGCGAGGCCACGCCGGACGCCTGGACGGGCGCCGACTTCCTCGAACCATCGCTTGAAATGCTTGAACTCGTCGATATCCTGGCCCTGAACCTGCCAGTTGACGGTCCAGGGATAGCTGATGATATCGGCAATCGTGAAATCGTCACCAGCAAGATAGCGCCGGTCGCGCAGCCGCATGTTCAGCACGCCGTAGAGGCGGTTGGCTTCGTCCGTGAAGCGGCGCACGGCATAGGCCTGATCGCCCTCGCGATCGCCAAGCCGGCGGAAATGACCGGCCTCGCCAAGCTTCGGCCCCTGGTTCGCCATCTGCCACACGACCCATTGGGCAACCTCGTATTTCGTGCGCAGATCCTGCGGCCAGAGCTTGCCGGTCTTCTCGGCCAGATAGAAGAGAATGGCGCCGGATTCGAAGACACTGATCGGTCCACCCCCGCTCTCCGGTTCATCGTCGACGATGGCCGGCATGCGGTGGTTCGGATTGATCCTCAGAAACTCCGGCTTGAACTGATCGCCACGGGAGATATTGACCGGAATCATCCTATAGGGCGTTCCCGTCTCCTCAAGAAAGATCGCGACCTTTTTGCCGTTGGGAGTAGGCCAATAGTAAAGATCGATCATTTGAGGCTCCCGGACATCATCGCTGCGTCACGAGATACTATCCTCTTCCTCGACAAAGGCCGAATCCGTTTGTTCCAAAATGCCGGCGTGAAAGAGTGTAGCTTTCCAAATGATCTTCGAGTTGTGCCAGTTCCATCGTCAGCCGTCACGGTCGCAAAGGCAAAACACCCACGTCCCTACGGTCGGGCTTTCCGCCGGCGGTCGGAATCCGGCAGCCGAAAGCCCGCCGAACTTCCCCAGCAGGATTGCTAGGGAAACACGGCGAACCGGTTGCGGCCGGGAAGCACCGTTGCAATGTGGCCCTTCGAAAGGCAGGCAGCGTCTATCTTCCGAAAAAAGCAAACATGCGAGCAATGATCCCGTTCGACTCGCGTGCCGACATCAAACGCACATGATGGGCGATCGTCCCGGCGCTGACGCGTCCTCCAAAATGGCAAAAGCAAACCAATCTATGCAACTGCCAGTCGGTCAGTTCAAAAAACCGTTTGGCTTCGCCATAGGTATCGTTCTCCAGCCCGGCTTCGCGCAGGAGAGGATCGGCGAAGGCGACGGAGATCGCAGTGCCGTCGTCGCGCATGGCAGCCCGCAGGTCCGCCGGCTGGTATTCGGTTTCACGAAGCGTGTTGAGAGATCGGTCGGGATCGCGTTCCAGAATCTCGGCCCACCGTTCAAGCCGTTCGGTGCGCGACATTTCGGAGCTAGGATAAGTGCGGTTGATCTTGGCGATAGCCTTCAACTGATCGACTGCATGCTGTTCCATTACGGCCTCCTATTTAAAAAAATAGATCGCCCGTCACCCACGATAACCCTGCCCCAGACAGCCTCAAATGTCCAATCACGATCGGCGTTAACTTTATTAGCCATCGCTTTTCAATCAAAATTGATCGAGATTCCGCCCGAAGCATCTGTTGGTTCGGGGACGGAAGCTTTGCGAACTTGGCTACCGAGGCACTTAGGGAGATGGAGTGTCGCCGTATAAAGCTCGGCGCGGATGCGCCACATGCTCCTTCACCACTCTCCCCTCGCCATCGACTTCCTCCAGCAGAACATCATAGCTCCAAAGATCGGCCAAGTGTTGGAGCACGAGCTTGGTCTCGCTCTCCTCGAGGAACCAATCATTGGCCGCACGATGTTGCAGCAGCAGGCGGCGGTCGCCGGCCAGATCGACGTCGACAATGTCGATGCCGGGATCTGTCCAGCCGATGTCGTACTCGCGCGCAAGCTGGCGGCGGACATGCTTGTAACCGCGCTCGTCGTGAATTGCCGAAACCAGGATTCCCTCGTCGATCTCCGGATCGTCATGCAGCTGGAAGAGACGCCACTGGCGGATCAGGTGCGGGCTCAGGAACTGGCTGATGAAGCTCTCGTCCCGATAGTCGGCCCAAATTCCGCGGAGAACCTGCATGGCATCTCCCGTGCCGGCGATATCGGGGAACCAGTCTCGATCCTCGTTCGTGGGGTCCGTCACGATCCGTTCGATATCCCGCATCATCGCAAACCCTAGGGCGTAGGGATTGAAGCCGGAGAAGCGCCGGTCGTCGTAGGCGGGCTGGAAGACCACGTTGGTATGCGACTTCAGGAATTCGAAATAGTGCCCGTCGCTGAGCCGTCCGCGTTTGTGCAGCCTGTCCATGATCTGGTAGTGGACATAGGTAGCCGTCCCCTCGTTCATCACCTTGGTCTGGCGCTGGGGATGGAAATATTGCGCAACGTGCCGGACGATGCGCAGGATTTCCCGCTGCCACGACCGCAGCCGGGGAGCCGATTTCTCGAGGAAGTAGAGAATATTGTCCTGGGGCAGGCCAAGCGCCAGGCGCCGTTTCTCGATATCGATGTCGGCCGCGGTGCGCTTGGGGCCGCTCGGCACCGTCCGCCACAGGTCGTTGAAGACCTGCTCTTCATGGATCCGCCGCTCCTGCTGACGCCTTTCCTCCTGCCGCAAGTCGACCTTCGTCTTGCCGGCGTAACGATGCACGCCATGCGACATGAGTGCGTGGGCGGCGTCGAGCGTCCGCTCGACTGCAACCTCGCCGTAGCGCTCCTCGCAGCGGGCGATGTAACCCTTGGCGAAATCCAGATAGTCGAGAATGCCCTCGGCATCCGTCCAGAGCTTGAAGAGATAATTGTTCTTGAAGAAATGGTTATGGCCGAAGGCGGCGTGGGCGATGACCAGTGTCTGCATCGTCGCCGTGTTCTCTTCCATCAGGTATGAGATGCAGGGCGACGAATTGATGACGATCTCATAGGCGAGGTCGCGCATACCGCGACGATAGAAGGCTTCATGATGAGCGAAATGCTTGCCGAACGACCAGTGGCGGTAAAAAAGCGGCATGCCGGTCGAGGAATAGGCGTCCAGCATCTGTTCCGCCGTGATCACCTCGATCTGGTTCGGATAGACATCCAGCCCGAGCTCTCCGAGCGCGATCTCCTCGCAGGCGTCATGGATACGCTGAAGCGTCGCGAAATCCCAGTCCTCGCCGTCGAACAGCAGCCGCTCCTTCTGCCTTGCTACCTTGGTCATGGCGTCGCCTTCGAATGCGCCTGCCGCTTCTGGAAGAGGTCGTGAAAGACCGGGAATATTTCGTTCTTACGGCAGACCTTGCGCATCGCAAGGGGAAGTTGTTCGGTGCGGATGCCTTCATAGAGGCTCCAGAGAGGAGAGGTGGACATCGAGGAATCCCCCTCCTCCTCGCCGACCTCGATATAGGCAAAATACTGGCAGAGCGGCAAAATCTCGTATTCCAGCAGATGACCGGCCGTACTTTCGTCCCTGTAGGAATTGTCACCGTCGGAGGCTTGCGCGGCATAGATATTCCATTCCGCCGGGTCGAAACGCGCGGCAATGATGGACCGCATCGCCGCGAGCGCACTGGAGACCAGGGTGCCGCCGGTGGTCTGGCCATAGAAGAAGGTCTCCTCGTCGACCTCCTCCGCCTTCTCGGTATGCCGGATGAAGACGATCTCCACTTTCTCGTAGCGCTGGGACAGGAAGAGATACAGGAGAAGGTAGAAGCGCTTGGCTAGGTCCTTCATATGTTCGGACATCGATCCGGACACATCCATCAGGCAGAACATGACGGCTTTGACGACCGGCTTCGGCTCGTTCTCGAAGCGGCGGTAGCGGACGTCCACGGGGTCGATATATGGGATTCGCCGAACCTTGTCCGTCAGGGACTTGAGTTCCGCCTCCAGCGCCCGGCGTCTTTCGTCGCTGTCGCATTCCTCGATCTGACGCTGCAGCGCTTCGATCTCGGCGGACTTGGGCCGGCGCAAGGCGATGCGCCGCATCATCGCCAGACGCGTCGTGCGGTCGATGGCGATGTTGGAGGGGGAACCGGAAATCGAAAAGCCGGCACGCGCCGGATTCATCTCCTCGATTTCGCTGAGCCGCCGCTTGGCGAAATCGGGCAGTTCGAGATCATCGAGAAAGACCGCAAGGAATTCCTCGCGCGTCAGCACGAAGCGGAAGCCGTCTTCGCCATCGCCCTCCCCGGCCTCTTTCGGCCTGCCGCCGCGGCGGGACCCGGGACGCGGGATGATGTCGCCCTCGACGAAAGCGCGGTTGCCGGGCAGAACCTGGTCCTGAAGACCGCCCTCTCCTCTATGGAAATTCGGTTCGGCCATGCCGTCGATCGGCAGGGTGACCTCACCGCCGTCAAGCACATCTCGGATGTTACGGCTTTGCAGGGATCGTCTGACCGCTTGCTGCACAGCGTCTTTTGCGCGCCTAAGAAACCGCTGCCGATTTTCCAAACTTTTACCGCGCGGATTCAGCCGCCGGTCGATGATGTGCATGTTGGCTCCTGCGTCGCATTAGGTTGAACCTAACCTGCTTGCTTTACCCGCATGTACCATTCCACGAGGCGCCGAACCTGTCTCTCGGTATAGCCGCGGGCGGTCATGCGCAATACGAACTCGCTATGCTTCTTTTCGGTTTCACCGTCTTTCTTCGAACCGAAGGAAATGACCGGCAAAAGATCCTCCACCTGCGAAAACATCCTTTTCTCGATGACTTCCCTGATCTTCTCGTAGCTCGTCCATGAAGGATTCTTGCCGCCGTTGTTGGCACGCGATCTCAGGCAGAATTTGACGATCTCGTTTCGAAAATCCTTTGGATTGGCTATCCCGGCAGGCTTTTCGATCTTGGTCAGTTCCTGATTGAGCAGCTCCCGATCGAGAAGCTGGCCGGTATCCGGATCCTTGAAATCGACATCCTCGATCCACGCATCGGCATAGTCCACATAACGATCGAAGAGATTTTGCCCGTAATCCGAATAGGATTCCAGATAGGCTTTTTGAATCTCGTTGCCGATGAACTCGGCATAGCGGGGGGCGAGATCGGCCTTTATGAACTCCATGTATCGCTTCTCGATCTCCTCGGGAAACTGTTCCCGGCGGATCGCCTGTTCCAGGACATACATCAGATGGACCGGATCGGCGCCGACATCCGTCGTGTCGTGGTTGAAAGTCGAAGCAAGAACCTTGAAGGAGAAACGTGTCGATATTCCGTCCATGCCTTCGTCGACTCCGGCCGCATCCCGGTATTCCTGGACGCTTCTGGCCCGCGGATCGGTCTCCTTGAGGTTCTCGCCGTCATAGGCCCGCATCTTGGAGAAGAACGTCGAGTTCTCGTGCTTGCGAAGCCGCGAAAGCACCGAGAACCGGGCCAGCATCTCGAGGGTCGCCGGCGCGCAGGGCGCATCCGCAAGCTCCGAACCTTCGATCAGCTTCTCGTAGATCTTCTGCTCCTCCGTCACCCGAAGGCAGTAGGGAACCTTGATCACGCAGATGCGGTCGATGAAGGCCTCGTTGTTCTTGTTCGCCTTGAAGCTCTGCCATTCGGCTTCGTTCGAATGGGCAAGGATGACCCCTGAAAACGGAATGGCGCCGATATTCTCGGTGCCCATGTAGTTCCCTTCCTGGGTGGCCGTCAGCAGCGGATGCAGCATCTTGATCGGCGCCTTGAACATTTCGACGAATTCAAGCAGGCCCTGATTGGCGCGATTGAGCCCACCGGAATAGCTGTAGGCATCCGGATCGTTCTGCGGATAGTTCTCAAGCTTGCGGATGTCGACCTTGCCCACCAGAGAAGAAACGTCCTGGTTGTTCTCGTCGCCCGGCTCGGTCTTGGACACAGCCACCTGGCGCAACCGGGAAGGTTGCATCCTCACCACGCGGAAGCGGGATATATCGCCCTCGAACTCGTCGAGACGCTTCAGGCACCAGGGGCTCATCAGGCCGCTCAGGCGGCGTGTCGGAATGCCGTATTGCTCGAGCAGCATCGGCCCCATGGCTGTCGGATCGAAGAGGTTGAGCGGACTTTCGAAAACGGGGCTGATATCGTCGCCCGCCTTCAGGACATAGATTGGGTTGACCTCCATCAGCTGCTTCAGCCGCTCAGCAAGCGAGGATTTCCCCCCGCCCACAGGCCCGAGCAGATAAAGGATCTGCTTGCGCTCCTCCAGACCCTGGGCCGCGTGCCGGAAGAACGAGACGATACGCTCGATCGTCTCCTCCATGCCGTAGAATCCGGAAAAAGCCGGATAGACCCGGATTGTCCGGTTCATGAATATCCGGCCGAGCCGCGCATCCTTGGCGGTGTCCATCATCTGCGGCTCGCCGATCGCCGCCAGCAGGCGCTCGGCTGCGTTGGCATAAGCCATCGGCTCCTTCTTGCACAACGCCAGATAGTCGGCGATCGACATGTCCGTCTCCCGCCGCGCCTCGTAACTCCGTGTGAAGGCATCAAATAAAGATTCACTCAGCATGGGGCCTCCAGTCAAGGTTGTGCCACTGCCCGCTGCCGCAGAGATCAAAAACACTGCGGCAATTCATTGAGAATCAATAATTTCGTAAGTAATACGACACCCGCAGCGTTTTCATGGCAATGCACAAAAATGTGCATTCACAGGTCCTTTTACTCGGTCTGTTCCCAATGAGGCAAATGAAAGCTTCGGATCAGTGGACATATGATCTGAACGCAGTATGGGGGAAATTGTTCAGTCGCAAAAGCGAAACTGAAAAAGAAGCCGAACTTCGTCGCGATCGCGACAGAGAAGCGCATGATTTTGACATGTGGCTGCACGAATGCGGCGCGCTTTGGGCCTATGGCCGGCGGAATCTGCGGTCGCGGGTTTACGACTTTCTCCGCCGACAATCGGCAGGCGGGACGCGCCGCAGCAAGCGTCCTGCGCCTTTGGCTGCTTCAGGCAGCCTGCATGGAGGCGTCCAGAGGAATCTCGACGTCGATCTCCAGGATGGAAACGTTCTCGTCGCGATCCATCTTCACCTGGACCTTGTCATTGTCGAGCTGGACATGCTTTGCAATGACGGCCAGGATTTCCTCGCGAAGCACGGAGACCAGATCGGACCCCGTGGACGCGCGCTCGTGGGCGAGAAGCACCTGCAGGCGTTCACGCGCCATCGGTGCTGATCGCTGCTTTCGGAAAAGCTGGAAAATGCTCATGCGGCCCTCCTTCCGAAGATCTTGCCGAACAGGCCCCGCTTTTCTCCGGGGATCGTGATCGGCAGCACCTCGCCGGCAAGCCGGCGGGCGGCATCGAAATAAGCCATCGCCGGTGCGCTGCGTGCATCCGCCAGGGTGACGGGAGCACCGATATTGGAAGCGCGCAAAACGTCCATGCTTTCCGGGATGATGCCGATGAGCGGGATAGAAAGGATCTCCAGGACATCCTCGACCTTGAGCATGTCGCCGCGTTCCGCGCGATTGGGATCGTAGCGGGTCAGGAGCAGGTGCTTTTCCATGCGCTCGCCGCGTTCCGCCTTGAGCGTCTTCGAGTCGAGCAGGCCGATAATGCGGTCCGAGTCGCGCACCGACGAGACTTCCGGGTTGGTGACGACGACGGCCGTATCCGCGTGACGCATGGCGAGCGTCGCACCGCGTTCGATGCCGGCCGGGCTGTCGCAGACGACCCAGTCGAAGACCCGCTTCAACTCGGCCATGACCCGCTCGACTCCCTCGGGCGTCAGGGCGTCCTTGTCACGGGTCTGCGAGGCCGGCAGCAGGAAGAGGGTCTCGAGCCTCTTGTCGCGGATCAGCGCCTGCGTGAGCTTGGCTTCCCCCTGGATGACGTTGACCAGATCGTAGACCACCCTTCGTTCCGCACCCATCACGAGGTCGAGGTTCCGCAAGCCGACGTCGAAGTCCACGACGACGACTTTCTCGCCTCTCTGGGCCAAAGCTGCGCCCAGCGCGGCGCTGGAGGTCGTCTTACCGACGCCGCCCTTGCCTGAGGTGACTACGATGACTTTCCCCATCTCTCTCTCCTGTTTCACGGCCGGTCTCCGGCTCAGATAAGTGTTTCTGCCATGATGGACTCGCCTTCGAGCCAGAGCTGGACGGATCGTCCGCGAAGGCCGGGCGCCATGTCCTCCACCATCTTGTAGATGCCGTCGATCGCGAGCAGCTCGGCTTCCAGCTTGCGGCAGAAGATGCGCGCGGCGGCATTTCCGACGGAGCCTGCCATGGCGCGGCCGCGCAGCGTCCCGTAGATGTGGATCGATCCCCCGGCGATGATCTCCGCACCCGATGCCACGGATCCGACGACGGTCACATCGCCTTCCGGAAAAATCACCGACTGTCCGGAACGCACAGGCTCCCGGATGATGATCGACTGCGGCGCCGGGCGGCTTTCCACGACCGGCTTGGCCGGAGCGTTGTGCAATTCGATGATCGGCTCCTTGGCGACGGCTTCATCGGAAACCGGCCGCCCGCCCTTCAGCGCCGGGGGCATGCCCTGTCCAAGGATCGACGGGCGCGCGCCCTCGACGCCCATGATGGTCACGTTGCGCTCGGCAAGCTCCGCGACGAGGCTCTTCAACTGCGCCCGGTCGATCGGCAGATCCGTGACGTCGAGCACGACCGGCCTTCCCAGGAAGAATCCGGCCGACCGCGAGGCCAGGTCGTCCAGCCGGTCGAGCCAGTCGTCGAACGGAAGGTCCGGCGAGAGCACGACCGCCAGGAAAGAGCGGCCCTTGATACGGATCGAGCGAGCGTCTGTTAGCACTTTGGTCATCTACGTAAATAATTCGTTGACTCTGTCTACCGCTGCCATGGTTAACAACTCGTTAACGCCCGATCCTTGCAAGGCGTTGACCTCCTGAAAGCGGCGGCCCGCTCACTCCCGGCCAACCCGGTCATTTGACGGAAAAAGGACCGGCAGCGGCGTATTTGAAACAGCGTTGTCTTGAGACCCTGCAAAACTCGAGATCGGGAGCGGTGGACCTGTCTCCTCTGAGAAACACCGTACAAAAGAGGGAACTGCGAAATGAAGAAACTTCTCGCGTCAACCTGCCTGACACTGGGCATTCTCGTGCTGGGAGCACAGGCCAATGCCGCCGATTGCGGAGAGGTGACGATTGCAAGCATGAACTGGCAGAGTGCGGAAGTGCTCGCGAGCCTCGACAAGTTCATCCTGAACGAAGGTTATGGCTGCGACGCCGAAATCATCGTGGGCGACACGGTTCCGACGATCACGTCCATGGTCGAAAAGGGCGAGCCGGATATCGCGCCGGAAGGCTGGGTCGATCTTCTTCCGGAAGTGGTGAACCGCGGCATTTCGGAGGGCAAGCTGGTCGGAGCAGCCGTTGCCCTTTCCGACGGAGCGGTTCAGGGCTGGTGGATTCCGAAATACATCGCCGACGCGCATCCGGACATCAAGACGATCCCCGATGCTCTGAAGCATCCCGAGCTCTTCCCCGATCCTGAGGATTCCAGCAAGGGAGCGGTCCACAACGGTCCGCAGGGCTGGGGCGGCACCCTCGCCACGACGCAGTTCTTTAAGGCCTTTGGTGCTGAAAAGGCTGGCTTCACGCTCGTCGATACCGGTTCCGCCGCAGGTCTCGATGGCTCGATTGCAAAGGCTTACGAGCGTAAGGAAGGATGGCTCGGCTACTACTGGGCACCGACGGCGCTTCTCGGCAAGTATCAGATGGTGAAGCTCGAGCATGGGGTTCCGCTCGATGCGGCCGAGTGGAAGCGGTGCAACACCGTTGCCGATTGCCCCGATCCGAAACCAAACGACTGGCCGAAGGACAAGGTGCAGACGCTGGTGACCAAGTCGTTCGCCGACCGCGCTGGCGCGGATGTCATGGCCTATCTCAACAAGCGTTCATGGAGCAATGACACGGTCAACGCGCTGATGGCCTGGATGACCGACAATCAGTCGAGCGGCGACGACGGCGCCAAGCATTTTCTCGAAGAACACGAAGATCTCTGGACGAAGTGGGTGACGTCCGAGGCAGCCGAAAAGATCAAGGCCGCCCTCTGATGTAACTGAGCCCATCGCACGCCGCTGCAGGCGATGGGCTTACCGCACATAGACGGAGCCGCCGATGGAATGGCTTACCAGATTCCCGCATATGGATGACGAAACGCTTCGCATCCTGAAAAAGGGCATCGACGATGGCTTCCGCGCCTTCACGCGGGCCTATGGCGATGCGATCGAGTCCTTTTTCGACCCGCTGCAGTTCTTTCTCATCAATGCCGAGCGGATCATGGTCAGGACGCCATGGCCCGTCATAGTCATCGTCGTCGCTCTCATTGCCTGGCTCGCCAGCCGGAACTGGAAGATCGTGATCGGTTGCATCGCGACGCTTCTGGCGATCGGCTATTTCGACATGTGGGAAGACACGATGAAGACCATGTCGATGATCTTCGTCTGCACGGTGCTTTCGATCGTGATCGGAATTCCGATCGGCATCGCCATGTCGCGCTCCGAACGGCTGCAGAACATGGTGAACCCCGTTCTGGACATCATGCAGACGATGCCGAGCTTCGTCTATCTCATTCCGGTGGTAATGCTGCTCGGCATCGGCAAGGTCCCCGGCCTCATTGCCGTCGTCATCTATGCCATCCCGCCGATGATCCGCCTGACCAATCTCGGCATCCGGCTGGTGGACAAGGAGGTGCTGGAGGCCGCCGATGCGTTCGGATCGTCCGCCTGGCAGAAATTGCGCGACGTGCAGATGCCCCTCGCTCTGCCGACGATCATGGCGGGGATCAACCAGACGATCATGATGGCCTTGGCCATGGTGGTGATCGCCTCGATGATCGGCGTCCAGGGGCTCGGACAGCCGGTGCTCAAGGCCATTGCCAACCAGTATTTCACGCTGGGCATATTCAACGGCCTGGCCATCGTCGGAATCGCGATCGTCTTCGACCGCATCAGCCAGGCCTATGGCCGACGCCTTCAACGGCATACCGAAACGGTCCATTGAGGACGTCGACACCGGCCGCACAGTCCACCCGTGCGGCCGGCGCCAGCGATCAGGTGCGCTTATACGCGCCGTTCTCCCAACCCTCGAACTTGCCGGTGAAGAAATCCACGTTCTGGTATCCGAGGAGCGTGAGAACGGTGAAGGTATGCGAGAGCTGCAGGCCGCCGCGCGTGAAGAGGATGACGCGCTTGTCCGGCGTGACACCGGCAGCAGCATAGAGTTCCTTGAGCTTTTCGGCCGGAAGCAGCACCCGTTCCGGCCCGAAGGTCGAATCCCAGTAGACGTTGACCGAGCCCGGAATATGGCCGGCGGCGTAGTCCGAAGGCGCCCGGACATCGATGATCACGACGTTCGGATCGGAGGCAGCCGCCTTCACCGCAGCCTCGTCCAGGAACGCCGGACCATCCTTCGTCTTGTCCTTCAGCGGCGCGCCTTCGAATGTGTAATTGGCGAGCGAAACCTGCTGGCCGGCCCTGGGGTCGCGGCTCCATTCGTCCCAGCTCGCATCGTAAAGCACGACATTCTTGTAGCCGAGGTTCCTGAGCGCCAGGTAGTTGTTCGCCGCCGCGACGCCGCTGCCGCAATAGGAAACCACTTCGCGATCCGGCGTGACACCCTTGGAATTGAGAAGCGCCGTCAGCACCGGTTCCGACTGCAGCGTCGCCTGCTTGGTCAGGAGGTTCGCCGCAGGCAGCGTCTGTGCCCCGGGGATGTGTCCGTCCTCATAGGCGTCCTCGTTGCGGCCGTCGATGATGACGGCGCCGGTCGCACCGACCTTGCTCGCGACATAGGCCTTGTCGACGCGGATGTCGTTCTTGCGGTCCAGTTTGAAGGCGGTGGGCTTCGCCTTGGTTTCCTCGGCCGAAAGCTCGCCCGTCCATGCCGCGACGCCGCCGTCCAGCACATGGGTCTTGTCACCGAGGCCCGCATATTCGAAGGCGACATAGGCGCGGCCCGGCAGCGCGTTCGTGTCGTAGATCAGGATCGTGTCGCCATAACTGAGGCCGGCGGCGCTCAGCAGTTTCTCGAAAGTCTCATCGCTCGCGAACTCGTTGCGGATGCCGTCGTTTTCGGAAACGTTGAGCGCCTGCCAGGGCAGATTGACCGCACCCGGAATATGCCCCTTGGCATAGGCCGCCGCCGGGCGGACATCGACGATCTTCACCCCGCCCGCGGCCAGTTCCTTCGCCTGTTCGCCGGAGACGATGATCGGCAGGTCGGCGGCATAAGACGGAATGGTCGCGAAGACGAATGCGGAAAAGGCACCGGCGAGAAGAACGGTGGGGATGGAACCTGTCGACATGGTCAGCTCCTTGGTTCGGAAAGGCGTCAAGGGTGCAATTAGTCTACAAAACTTATAGACCTTCAACGAACGGGATTGCCAAGTTCATCCGCAGGTCGGGAGATTTTTCCGTGAAGATCCGCAAAGGCGGAAATTCGGAACTCAGGGAATGGGCCGCGGCTCCCAGTTCGTCAGGGATTGCTCCCAGTTCGGAAACCAGGTGAGAAGCTGAACCTGGATCAGCCGGTCCCAGCCTGCGAGAATGGCGACGCCCACCAGGAGCATGATGAGGCCGAGCACCTGCTGGATGCGTTTCGCATTCGCCTGGAACCATCGCAGCCGTTTTGCAACTCTATGCCCGCCGATGACGATCGCCGCCATGGGGATCGCGGTCCCCAGCGAGAACGCCAGCGTGATAAGCACTGCCGAGGCATTGACCTCTTGGTTCAGCGCAAGCGTGATCACCGAGGCCATGATCGGCCCGACACACGGGCTCCAGGCAAGACCGAGACCGGAGCCGACAACGAGCCCGCCGCCGAAACCGTTGCTCTGTACGGCGGCGCCACCACCGGAGAACCGACCAACCAAAAGGCTTGCGGACCGCTCGAAGAGATCGTGCAAAGCGGGTACGGCGAGAACAAGCCCCAGAAGGATAAGAATATAACCGGCCAGAAGGCGATTGATATCGGGCGGCAGGCCGAGGGAGCGCACCAGATAGCTGAGCGCCAGCGTCGCCAGCGTGAAGCTTCCGACGAAACCGACCATCACGCCGATCGGCCGTGCCTTGCCTTCCTGCGCCGCGGTCGCGAGGATGACCGGCAGCAACGGCAGCACGCAAGGCGAAAGCACGGTGATGACGCCCGCGAGAAAGGCAAAGCCCGTTGTCAGAAACATTGCGATCTAGAGCTTCGTATTGGCGTTGAGACCGTCGACGCCACCGCTGTTCCAGGCCTTCACGGCATTGCCCTTGTCGTCGAGCAGCACGAACGTGTCCTGATAGGTCACGCCATACTTGCCCTTGAGGGCCATCTCCTTGTCGTAATCGGCGATCACCAGGGTGATGCTCGGATCGACGTCCCCCCAGCGGGCGTTGAGTTCCGTCACCGTCGCCCGGCAATTCGGGCACCAGCTGGCGAAGAAGAAGACCACCGTCTTGCCCTTGGCGGCAAACGCGTTGACCTGCGCCTCGTTTTCGAAACTGACGACGGTGGCGCGCGGCGCTGCCTGCTCGGTCGCGGTAGCCGTGCTGCCGGTATTGGCGGAAAAAGCCGGCAAGCTCGACAGGGCAACGACCAGCACGGAGATGGCGGTGCGGAACGGCAAAGACGTCATGGAAACGGACCTTCGGGAACGGCTTGGGAAACAAGCCTGACGATGCCCATTAATACGAGGCGCGGCACGCCGATCGGAAGGGATAATTTTTCGCCGGCCTTCCTCTCCGGAGGATAAATTTGCGGAATCCGCATCAGCTTTGGCCGCCGCTGCTTTGTTTAAATCCGATCCGGACTGTAATTGTCGGTCAGACTGAAATTTCCAACGGAATTCTCCCCATGAAATCGAAAATCCTCGGCGCGGTCGCCGCCATCGCCTTCTTCGTTGCCGGCGCCGCCCAGGCGGAACGCCTGACCGACAAGCCGCTTGTCGATGCTGCCTGGCTTGCTGACCACCTCGGCGACAAGAACCTCGTGGTAATCGACATCCGCGATGCGACCAAGAGCGGCGACCCTTACGCCGCCGGCCATGTGCCGGGCGCCATCAGCGCGCAGTATTCGGCATCCGGCTGGCGTGCTTCCATCAACGGCGCTCCGGGCATGCTGCCGCCGAAGGAGCAGATCGAAAAGATCATCGCCGGTCTCGGCGTGAACAATGAAAGCCATGTGGTGGTCGTTTCGGCCGGCACGGACGCTTCCGAGTTCGGCGGCGCCACCCGCGTCTACTGGACCTTCAAGGTCCTCGGCCACGATGCCGTCTCCGTACTCGACGGCGGCTATGCCGCCTGGACCAAGGCCGGCAAGGAACTCTCCAGGGAGCCGGTGAAGCTTGACCATGGCGACTTCAAGGCCAACTTCCGCCCGGAACTGCGTGCCGAAGTCCAGCAGGTCAAGGATGCGATCGCCAGCGACACCAATCTCGTCGATGCCCGCTCGGTCGCCCAGTTCATCGGCAAGGAAAAGACCAACACGGTCCAGAAGCTCGGCACCGTGCCGACCGCCGTCAACGTCAACTTCGACAAGTTCTACCACGCCGACAAGCCGGCCTTCGCGAGTGCCGCGGAAATCTCCGATCTGGTCAAAGCCGCCAAAGTCTCGGATGAGAACGGTATCATCACCTTCTGCAACACCGGCCACCTCGCCTCGATCGCCTGGTTCGGCCTGTCGGAAGTCGAAGGCCTGAAGAACGTCCGGCTCTATGACGGCTCGATGTCCGATTGGACCACCGATCCGAGCCGCCCGGTTGTCGTCCAATAGGATATCTGCGACAAGACGATGATCTCTGCCCGGGCAGCCGATGCCTGGGCAGAGCCGTTTCAGGACTGAGAAGACATGACTGACATAGCCGCCGGGCTTGCCCCGCAAAAACCCTTGATCCGCCTCGATCGCGGTCCGGTGACCGTTGCCCTGCTGGCCCTGCTGGCAGGAACGATTGCGATCGGCACGCTTGTCGATATCCGGCAGGCCGTCCTTTTCCTTATCGGCAGCCTGCTCGGCATGACGCTTTATCATGCCTCGTTCGGCTTCACCGGCGGCTGGCGCAGGCTGGTCGTGGAGCGCCGCGGCTCCGCCATGCGGGCGCAGATGCTGATGATCGGCGTCACGGCGATTGCTTTCATCCCGTTGCTCACGCTTGGCAATCCGCTGGGCCAGCCGCTTGCGGGTGCGGTCGCGCCGGTCGGCGTCTCGGTTCTCTTCGGCGCGGCGCTCTTCGGCCTCGGCATGCAGCTTGGCGGCGGTTGCGGTTCCGGCACGCTCTTCACCGTGGGCGGCGGCAGTTCGCGCATGCTGGTGACGCTTCTCTTCTTCATCGTCGGCGCCGTGCTCGGCACCGCGCATCTGCCCTGGTGGCTTGAGCAGCCCTCGCTGCCGCCGATCAGCCTCGGCTCCTCGCTCGGCGTGCCGCTGGCAATCGTCGTCACGCTTCTCGGGCTTGCCGCCGTCGCCTGGATCACGACATTCATCGAACGGCGGGCTCACGGCTCCCTCGAGCGGTCGAAGGCACCCGCAACCCGGGGATGGCAGCGTCTCTTCCGGGGGCCCTGGCCGCTGGTCGGCGCAGGTCTGCTGCTGGCGCTGCTTAATCTCGCCACGCTGCTGATCGCCGGCCATCCCTGGTCGATCACCTATGGTTTCGGCCTGTGGGGCGCCAAGATCGCGCAGGCGGCCGGCGTGCCGGTCGCGACCTGGGAATTTTGGGCCTGGCCCGCCCAGGCCAAGGCGCTCAATGCCAGTGTGCTGCAGGACAACACGTCGGTCATGGACTTCGGCATCATCCTTGGCGCGGCCCTTGCCGCGGGTCTTGCCGGCAAATTCGCTCCGAAGGCGCATATCCCCTTCCTGTCGCTGCTCGCAGCGGCGATCGGCGGCGTCCTGATGGGATATGGCGCAAGGCTTTCCTTCGGCTGCAATATCGGCGCGCTCTTCAGCGGCATCGCGTCGGGCAGCCTGCATGGCTGGCTGTGGTTCGCCTCGGCCTTCGTCGGCAGCCTTGCCGGCATCTATCTCCGGCCGGTCTTCGGCCTCGACGGGTTCAAGACGAAATGAGTTCACGCAACAGCCTTCTCTTCGGCACGGCATTGCTGGCCGCGACTGCGGCCGTCGCCGCCGACCATATCGCATCCAGCCGGCGCGCCGCCGCTCCCGTGGCAGCTCCCGCCGCACCGGCTCAGTCGCCCGCAACAGCTCCGGCAGCAAACCCCTGCGCCGCCAACCCTTGTGCGGCCTCAAATCCCTGCGCCGCGACTAATCCTTGTGCAGCTGCCAACCCATGCGCTGCCTCAGCACCTGCGGCAGTGGCGACAAACCCGTGCTCTGCGGCCAATCCTTGCTCCGCAGCAAGTCCCGCGGTATCCAATCCTTGCGCCGCTGCGGCTCCCTGTGCTGCCGCCAATCCATGCGCAGCGGCAGCACCCGCGCCGGCAGCAAACCCTTGTGCCGCCGCCGCACCCTGCGCACCGGCAAATCCGTGCGCTGCGGGTGCGCCGTAACGGAAGGCTGTCATGGCTGACGACGACCGGTCGAGAGCATTGCAGGAAGCGCTGTTCTGCGAGCGCATTCTCGCCAAGTCCGGCGAGAACGTGCTACGCTCGACGCTGACGGATGCCGCCTCGGTCGAGGCCTGGTCGCATTATCCACCGGGAGATGTCTTCGATGCAGAAAGCGGCGCGCAATGGTATTATCATTGCCACGTCCCGTCGGTCGACGGCGTCGAACATGGTCATTTTCACTGCTTCCTGCGCCCCGAGGGAGCACAAGGCCCTGTCCATCATCTGATCGCAATCGGCGTAGACGCGCATGGGCGCCTGCACCGCCTCTTCACGGTCAACCAGTGGGTGGTCGGCGACAGCTGGCTCGATGCCGAAGACACGATCGCGCTCCTGCCGCGCTTCGACGTGCAGATGGCCAAGCCCTCCTATCTCGTCAATCGGTGGCTGACCGCGATCGTCCGGCTTTACGAGGACGAGATCGCCGAGCTGATTCGCGAGCGCGACAGGAAGCTGAAAGGCCACACCGCCCCGCAAGGCACCCCGGTCCGTGAAGACCGATCGCTCGAAGTGACGTCGTCCCGGCCTGTCAGCCTGACCGATCTTGCCGAAAAGCTGACCGGACAACAGGCCTGAATCAATCCGCTTGCGCGAGTTGCCGCAACGCGTCCGAGTAGACGGTCAAATCTCGCGCCGGGTCAGCCGGAAAGGCCAAGGCACGGACGACACGGCCGCCAATGGCTTCTATACCGGCATCGATCATCAGATTGTCGGCCTTGCCATGGTTCTCGATCGCCATGCCGTCCGGCCCGCGCGGCCGGCCGCTGCTCTCGTCGATCTCCAGCCCTGCATACCAGATCGACCGCACGCGAGTGCCGTAATCGTCGGGATGGTTGGTATAGGCCCAGACCTTCCTGCCGAGCGCGATCATGAAGCCGATCTCATAGACCGTGCCCGGATCGGCGCTGATCCCCCGGAATGGCGTGATATTGGCGAGGCAGATGTCGGCGCGGCGCATCGCGTTCTCGTTGCGCCTGTAGATCGCCTCTGCGGTCAGCAGTGTAACCGGAGCCTGGTTCTCGTCGCTTCCCGGACCGGTCGGCTCGAAACCGAAGCTGCGGGCAAGCCGGCGCTTTTCGCCCATGACGGCCTGTGCATCCGAAAGAAACACTTCCGGACCGGCGAGATAGATGGTCGGCATTGAGGCCCCTTAGCGCCAGCGTTCGTTAACCGCCCGCTCGGCGCGCTGCGAGAGGGTGAATGTGATGACCGAGACGGCGGTCGCGATGACGGAGGTCCCGAAAGCCCTCTCCGTCGCGAAATCGCCGGCCGCGGCCCGGAACATATATCCCAATCCGCTCTGACCCATCAGAAATTCCGCCAGCATCGCCGAAAGAACGGCGGACGGGGCCGCAAGCCTCAGGGCGATCATCCAGTTCGGTACGGCTGCCGGCAGGACGAGATGCCGGAAACGCGACTTTCGCGAACCGCCGAGTACCCGGAGGAGATCTTCCGAACCCGGCGGCAGCGCCCGCATCCCGGCAGAGGTAAAGACGAAAGCCGGAAAGAAGGAGACGATCACGACGATCGCCATGACCGTCTTGATATCGTAGCCGAGCAGCCGCGCGACGACCGGGATCAGCGCCACCACCGGCACGGAGGAGAAGATCATCGCCAGCGGCACCAGCATGCCGGTCGCCAGCCGCGAGAACCAGCAGGCGATCGCGATCAGGCTGCCGAAAGCCATGCCGAGCAACAGCCCGCCGGCGGCCAATGCCAGTGTTTGCACGCCGTTCGCGAGATAGATGCCGGGATTGCTGATGAGGTCGATCACCACATCGAGCGGCTGCGGCATGACGATGGCGTTGAGTTCGCCGAGCGTCACCCATGCCTGCCAGAGCACCAGGATCAGCAGCACGCCCCAATAGCGGTTGAAAAAGGTCTTCAAGGCGCCGGGCATCAGCGATACCTCACATAGACGAAACGTTCGACAAGCGACATCAGGCCGAAGGAAATCAACGACCCTGCCGATGTGATCAGCACCGCGCTCCAGAGAAGCGGGATCTGGAAATTCTGCATCGCTGAGACCATCAGAAGGCCGAGGCCCCGCGTGGCACCGAACCATTCGCCGATGATCGCGCCGATGAAGGCGGCGGGCACTGCATATTTGAGCCCGGAGACCATGGCCGGCAGTGCAGCCGGCGCTTCCAGCCGCACCAGCCGGTTGAAGCGGTTCGATCCGAACACCGTGAAAACGTCATGATGGGCGCGCGTCGCCGCCGCAAGCCCGGATTGGGTGGCGATGAAGAGGATGAAATAGACGTTGAGCGTGGCGATCGCCATGCCCGACCATTCCTTGCTCAGGAGCACGATGAAGAGCGGCGCCAGCGCGATCGACGGGATGGAGTGAACGACGGAAGAAAGCCGCCCGAGCCCTTCCTTGAGTGGCGTCGCCAGGTGGGCGACCCCCGCCAGAACGATGCCGAGCACCCCGCCCGCAACATAGCCCGCCCCCACCATGGAGAAGCTCGCCCCCGTCGCCCGCATGAAAAGCGTCTGCCGCGACGGATCGAAAAGGAAGGCAAGCACCGCCGTCAGCGGCGGCCAGGTAAGCCCGGCGAGCCGGTTGACGCCGATATATTCCCAGAGCCCCAGGAAGGCGACGATGCCGATCGCGCCATAGGCCATGTCCTGCGCGCGGCGCTTGGAGATGCGGATCACGCGGCCACTCCCGGCTGCTCCAGTGCCTCGGTGAGTTCATCCTCCAGTCGGTGGAATTCGGCGCTGCGCATGACCTCCGGATTGCGCGGCCGGCCGAAGGGCACCGCTACCTCTTTCAGAATACGACCGGGCCGGCCGGACATGACGATAACGCGGTCGGAGAGAAAGAGCGCCTCGTCGACGGAATGGGTGACGAGCAGCGTCGAGATATGCTGCTCCTGCCAGATGCGCTGCAGTTCCAGGTTCATCTGCCGCCGGGTCACGGCATCCAGTGCGCCGAAGGGCTCATCCAGCAGCAGCACGTCCGGGCGTAGAACGAGCGCCCGGGCGATCGATACGCGCTGGCGCATGCCGCCGGAAAGCTGGCTCGGCCGCGCCTTCTCGAACCCCTTGAGGCCGACAAGCGCGATCAGTTCGGCAATCCGGGCATGATCGACCGGGCGATTGGCGATGCGGAAGGGCAGCGCGACATTGGCCTCGACGGAAAGCCAGGGCAGCAATGCGTGGTCCTGGAAGGCGACGCCGAGCCGGTGGTTGCGCGAAAGCTCCTCCGGCGCCTTGCCATCGACCGTCACACGCCCGCGGCTCGGCTGTTCCAGCGCGGCCAGCATGCGAAGCAGCGTGCTCTTGCCGCAGCCGGACGGACCGATCAACGCCACGAACTCGCCGGCGCCGATCGAAAGCCGCACATCCTCGACGGCGACGACCTTGCGGCCATCGTCCATTTCGAAATCCTTGCCGACATGATCGAGCAGGATCGAGGTTCCGCCGCTCATGCAATCAGCCTTTCGAAACGTTCGGAGATCACCGGCATGCGCTCCTTGAGCCGCGCTTCGATGCGTTCGACGTCGACGCCGACGAGTTCGCGCTTGCGCATCACCACCTGACCGTCGACCAGGACCGTATCCACGTCGCGTCCGACGACGACCGAAGCGGCGACGAAAAGCGGGTCCTGCATCGGCTGATGGTCCATGCTGTCGACATTGCAGAGCAGGATATCAGCCTTCTTGCCGACTTCCAGCGTACCGACCTGATCGTAAATGCCGAGCGCCCTCGCCCCGCCCTGCGCGGCGACCCTCAGCAGTTCCTCCGCGGAAATCGGATCCTTCCAATGCAGCGTCGAGGAATGGATCGCCTGCTGGGCGATGCGCGCGACGCGCGCCACCTGGAAAATGTCGAGCGTGCCGCCGCCGCCCGGCCCGTCGGTTCCGAGCCCGATATCGATGCCCCGCCGCCACATTTCGACCAGCCGGTGATGGCCGATCGAATAATTGCCGAAAGCGCAATGGCACGCGGAAAGGCGATGTTTCTGATAGAGATCGACCTCCCGGTCCGAGAGCAAAACGGAATGGGCGCAATGCAGGTGATGCGAAAGCACGCCGAGACTGTCCAGCCATTCGGTCGGGCGCAGGCCGAATTTCTCGGCCGTATAGTCGATCTCGTAGCTGCCTTCGCACAGATGCGTATGGATCTTGACGTCGGCGGCCTTGGCCTCGGCGGCGATATCGCGGATCAGTGCCGGCGAGCAGACGATCACCTGCCGGAGCGACATCCAGGCCTTCACCCGGTCGCCATCCTTCCAGCGGTTCACCAGCGAGACGTTCTTTTCGAGCGCCTCGTCATGGGAAAACAGCATGTTCGGCGGCACGGTCGCGCCGATATTCTCCGACTGATCGACGGTCGATTGTGAAATGAAGCCGCGGATGCCGACTTCCAGCGCCGCCCTGCCCATCTCGTCCGGATGCGGGCCGCCCGCTTCCGCAAAACAGGTCGTGCCGACCTGGATCATGTTGGAATAGGCGACGAGGCCGGAAAGATGCACGTCCTCCGGTTCGAGGCAGCTTTCCCACGGGATGAGATAGTTCTTCCAGATCGGCAGCTTGAGCGGCCGCTTGCGTCCGATCGCCTGGAGCTTGCCGCGCAGGAGCTGCTGGCCGGTATGGAAATGCGCGTCGATCAGGCCCGGCAGCACGATCTTTCCATAGGCATCGATGACCTCCGAGGCGGCGATCTTCGCCGCCTCGGTGCTGGAACCGATCCAGGTGATCCGGTTGCCGGAGATCGCGATCGCCCCGTCAGACAGAACCCGGTTCTCCGGATCGAGCGTCACGACATAGGCGCGCCGGATCAGGATATCGGCGCGTTCGGGTATTGCAGTCGTCATCAATGCCTCAGTTCGCAGTCTTCTTGAGATTGTCGAGCGCTTCGAGCGCGAGATCGGGAGCCGCGATTTTCGAAGCCTCCGGCAAATCGGTCCGTCCGGTGGCACGGGCGGCATCCATCATCGGTCCGGCGATATAGTCGAGCTTGATCGAATAGATCGGGAAGTCCGGGTCTCCACCCGGCCGGTAGTAGGGCGCCTGGACCTCGTTCTGGCGGGTCTGCTGCCCGATATCGAGCCCGTAATCCGCGCCGTATTTCTCGACGATCAGCTTCGGCGCATAGGAGAAATCCTTCTCGTTCTTCTGCCAGGCCTCGATCACCCCTTCGAGATAGGCGACCACCCGGTCACGATGCTCGTTGAGGTATTTGCGGCTGGTGAAGGCGATGCCGGCATAACCCTTGAAGCCCAGATCGTCGAAGCTGCGGAAATAGAAGTCCTTGTCCTTGACGAGCCCCATCTGCTCGAGCGTGATGACTTGGTTGGTCGCAAACCCGGTATAGCCGTCGCCGGCCTTCGAAAGCAGCGGCTCCGGCGAGAAGCCGGCCGGCACCTGCGTCCACTGGTCCTTCGGCAGGCCTGCAAGCGAAAGCGTCGCCTCGATCGCCGTCTTCTCGTTCGGTCCCTGCGCCAGGATCTTGGAGCCGACCAGATCCTGCGGCTTCAGGATCGGCTTGTCCTTCAGCGAGATGATGCCGAGCGGCGAGACCTGCATCTGCGCCGCGATCAGCACGTAATCGTTGCCCTTCGCAACCGCGTCGAGGAAGGGAAGCCAGCCCGTGAAGCCGATATCCGCGTCGCCCGCCGCAACGGAGGTCAGCGCGCTCGGCGCATTCGGCCCGCCCGGGCTGATCGTCACGTCGATGCCGTGCTTCTGGAAGAGGCCATCCTCCAGCGCGATATACTGCTCGCCGTACTGGACATTGCCGATCCAGCCGAGCTGGACCCGCACCTTCGGCAAATCTTCGGCCAAAGCCTGGCCTGCTGCGGCGATCAGCATCGCCGCACAATAAAACAGCTTTCTCATGATCCTATCCCCTTGCCTCAAGCCAGTTTCGCAAGCGCCTCGTCGACGACGGTCGTGTCGGCGATCTTGGCAAAGTCGGGAACGGTCCGGCCGGCCGCCTTCGCGACGACCGTCATCGGGCCGGTGAAGACTGAAGGCGTAAGCGCAAAGAGCTTCGTATCCGGGGTGGGGGCCACGAGCGGCATCTGCAGCTCGTTCTGGCGCTTCTGCTGGGCCGCATCGAGGCCGAGATCGGCCCCGTATTTGTTGAGCACGACGTCAAGCGCCGCCTCCGGTTCGGCGACTGCCGCCTTCCAGGACTTGATCATGCCGGCCATGTAACCAACCACGGCCGCACGGTTTTCCGTCAGGTATTTTCGGCTCGTGAGATAGAGGCCCTGGGTCACCTGGTAACCGAGGTCGTCGAGCAGGGTCACGTGGAAGTCCTTGCCGGCGACGAGACCCATTTTTTCCAGTGTGATCGGCTGGTTGGTCGCGAAAGCCAGATAGGCATCGCCGTCGCCGGCAAGGAGCGGTTCCGGCGAGAAGCCGGTGGGCGCCGTCGTGTATTCGTGCGGTAGGCCTGCGCCGTCGAGGATCGCGTCGATGATCTGCGTGTCCGACGGCTTCTGGATGAGGATCTTCATCCCGAGCATGTCCTTCGGCGTGAGAAGCGGCTTCTTCGCCATCGACATGACGGCGGCTGGGCTCTTCGCCCATTGTGCGCCGATCAGCACGAAATCATTGCCCTTCTGGACGGCGTCGATGAAGGGCAGCCAGTTCGCCGTGGCGATCTCCGCCTGGCCGGCCGAGAGAGATACCAGCGTATCCGGGGCATTGGGCCCGCCGGGCAGGAATTCCGCAGTCACCCCGAACTCCTCGAAATAGCCCCGCTCGATGCCGAGGAAGAAGCCCGAATACTGGACGTTGGATACCCAGCCGTTGGCGGTGGTGACCTTGGCGGGCGCTGCCGCAAGCGAGGGGCCTGGAAGCCCCGCAAGAACGACCGCCCCCGCCCCCAGTTGCAGGAACGCACGGCGCGAGATGGCGCTGGACGCGAATTTCATGATCGATCCCCTGTTTTTTTGACCGAAAAATTTCGTGCTATGGATGTTGTTGGAAATCTTGTAACCGGATATTACAGAGAACGATATCAGATGAAAAAATATTTACAATACCGAAATGGACCTGATCGTGACGCCCGATGACCTTCTCTCCCCGCCGGCTGGATTGCCCGCGAATTCTGTGGTCGCGGAACGTATCGAGGCGGTCTATCCCGAGCTTTCCCAGGCGCTGCGCACCTTTGCCGATTACGTGCTGAAATATCCGATGAAGGTCGCCGGCATTTCCATTAACGACACGGTCGATATCACCGGCGTATCGGTGGCAAGCGCCAACCGTTTCGCCCGCAAGCTCGGCTTTGACGGTTACGCTGAATTCCGCGCCGAGTTGCTGCGCGGCATGGCGCCGGCGATCGAACCCGTGGAGCGCCTGCGGCGGAAGCTGTCAGAGGAATCGACAACGCCGGACGTGGTCGCGGCGTCCCTGATGGAGGATATCGCCAACCTCCAGGGCTCCCTCGGCAATCTCGATCCCGAACGCGCCGAGCAGGCAGTCGACATGATCGTCGCCGCCAAGCGCATCTTCATTCTCGGCTTCGACAATGCCGCGGGACTGGCGCTGATCATGGCCCATCGCCTGCAATCGATCGGCTGCGATGTGCGCGTGCTGGAAAGCGGCGGCGGCTCGCTTTCGGCGGCGCGTTATCTCTCGCGCCTCGGACCGGAAGACCTTGTGATTTCCATCGCCTTCCCCCGCTATCTGCGGGACACGGTGTCGATGACCCGTTTCGCCCACCAGCAGGGCATCCCGATCCTCGTGGTCACGGACAGCCAGACCTCGCCGCTCGCCAAGCTCGGCAAGGTCGTCGTTTATGCCCATGCCCGCCGCAGCTTCGCTTCTACGTCGGATGCAGCCGTGCTGGCCGTGCTGGAAGCGCTGACCGCCGGCGTCGCCAATCGGAAGCCCGATGCAGCGGCCGCCGCCCAACGCCTCGCCGATGTCGGCTTCTACTGGTTTGCCTATCCCGAAGAGGAGGAGAAGGCTCTCGCCTCCCGCGCCGGAAAACTTCCGAGGAAAAAGGACCCGTCGTGATCAGCCCTATCGAAGGGGGCGACGACGGTCTCAGGCAATTCCGCTCAACCCTGACGCTGGTTCTGCGAAATTTTAAAGTGGAGACTTGTAGACAAGATTACTCGAGCAGACTAGGTATGCCCCCCGAACTGAAGCAACCAATCGGGGACAGATCATGGTTCCGCTCAATCGCATAATCTCTCGCGGCCTTCTCGCCGCCGCACTTTCCGGCCTCTTGGTGGGTTCCCTGCCGCGCGGCGCCGCGGCGCAGGAGATCGTCTTCAAGGACCAAGAGAACCGCGAAGTCCGCCTTGCCAAGGCAGCCGAGCGGACCGTCTCGATCGTCATCCCGATGGCCTCGACGGTGATCGCGCTCGACGGCTCGACCAAGAAGCTCGTCGGCATGAACCCGACCGCCAAGAGCGCCGTCATGGAAGGCATTCTCGGCAAGATCTTCCCGGAAGCGAAGGACATTCCCTCCGATGTGACCGCGCCGAACTTCGTGCCGAATGTCGAGGCGCTCACCGCCGCCAATCCCGATCTCGTCATTCAATGGGGTGGCCGCGGTAACGACATCGTCGCGCCCATCACCAATGCCGGCCTGAACACCATGCTGATCCTTTACGGTTCGGAAGAGCTGACCCGCGAATACATGACCATGACCGCCAAGGCGCTCGGCAAGCCGGAGCGCATTACGGACCTGGTGGAATGGCGTGACAAGGTGCAGAAGGACATCGAGGCGAAGGCCAAGGCCATTCCGGAGGACAAGCGCCCCAAGGTTCTCTATCTCGGCAACGCGCTCTCCAACATCACCGCATCCGGTACCAAAGGCAACTACAACGCCTGGTATATCGAACTCGTCGGCGGCAGGAACGCGTCCGCCGATCTCAACGGCACGGTGACGATCAACAAGGAGCAGATCGCCGAGTGGGATCCGGACGTCATCCTGCTCAACGCCTTCGAAGCCAAGCTCGGCGTCGACTGGGTCTATGACGACCCGATCCTGTCGCTCACCAAGGCTGCGCAGAACAAGCGCGTCTACAAGATGCCGCTCGGCGGCTACCGCTGGGATCCGCCGAACCAGGAATCGCCGCTCTCCTGGATGTGGTCGGCCAATCTGATCCAGCCCGACGTCTTCAAATATGACGTGCGGTCCCAGATGAAGACCTACTACAAGATGCTTTACAACTACGATCTCACGGATGCCGATATCGATGGTATCCTGTGGATCAAGGAACAGGGCGACGCGGCCAATTACGCCCAGTTCGAGGCGAGGTAAGCGATGGCGGCCGTGACGCAGGACGAGACGGGCTCCGCCCGCCGCTCGCAAATCGCCCGGCAGACCTTGGTCTTTGCCGGTCTGCTGGCATTGTTCGCCGTCGCCTTCGTGGTCAGCCTCTGCGTCGGCCGCTTCTCCGTGCCGGCGGTCCGCGCGCTCGAGCTCATCTGGCTCGGCATCACCGATCCGATGCGCGAGCTCACCGCGATCGACGAGCGCATCGTGCTCCTTGTCCGGGCGCCGCGTGTCGTGCTTGCGGCGCTCGCCGGCGCGGGGCTTGCCCTCTCCGGCGCGGCGCTGCAGGGCGTCTTCCGCAACCCGCTCGTCTCGCCGGATATCCTCGGCATCTCGCAGGGTGCCGCCTTCGGCGGGGCGCTGGCGATCATGCTCGGCATCTGGGGCTTTCCCCTGATTGCCATGGTGTTCGTTTCCGGTCTGGCGGCACTTATCCTCGTCGGCATGCTCTCGCGCGTCAACGGCCGCACCGAGACCGTCACGGTCATCCTCTGCGGCCTCGTCGTGAGTTCGATGTTCTCCGCCGTCGTTTCGCTGCTGCAGTTCGTCGCCGATCCGAACACGTCGCTGCCGGCGATTGTCTACTGGCTGATGGGTTCGTTTGCGACCGCCACATGGGAGCGCACGCTGATCGCCACCCCCGGCCTCGTCATCGGCGGCGTCCTCCTCTGGATGCTGCGCTTCCGCCTGAATATCCTGTCGCTCGACGAGGCCGAGGCCCAAAGCCTCGGCGCCAACACGAGCCGCGAACGCTGGCTGGTCTTCGGGCTGATCGCCGTCATCGTCGGCAGCCAGGTCGCCGTCTCCGGCATCATCGGCTGGATCGGCATCGTCATCCCGCATGCGGCCCGCCTTCTCGTGGGACATGATCATCGGGCACTGCTGCCGGCCGCCGTCGTTCTCGGCGCCGGCTTCATGGTCATCATCGATACGCTTGCCCGCACCGCGACCGCCGCGGAAATCCCGCTCGGCGTCATCACCGCGCTCGTCGGCGCGCCGATCTTCGCCGTGCTCCTGCGCAACCATTATCGCGAAAGGGACGGGTCATGATCGGCCTCGACGGCGCCACGGTCCGCTTCGGCACGCGCACCATCATCGAAACCTTGAGTTTCTCCGTGCCGGTCGGTCGCACGCTGGCGATTCTCGGCCCGAACGGCCGCGGCAAGACGACGACGCTCAAAGCCATGCTCGGTTTCCAGGCACTCGATGCCGGCCAGCGGATCGCTCCCGAGATCGTCGGCTACGTGCCGCAGACCGGCACGAACAACCAGCGCTACCGGGCGATCGATATCGCCGTCATGGGTCGCGCCGCCCATCTCGGTCTATTCGGCCAGCCGGGGCCGGACGATTTCGAGATCGCCCATTCGGCACTGCAGCGGGCCGGCGCCGCCCGCTTCGTCGATCACTATTTCGATCGTCTTTCGGGCGGTGAGCGCCAGCTCGTGCTGCTCGCCCGGGCGCTTGCGACGGGTTCGGAAGCGCTTGTGCTCGATGAACCGGCCGCGGCGCTGGACCTGCACAACCAGGAACGCTTGCTGACGCTGCTCAATGCGCTGCGCGAACCGCGCGACAAGGCGATCGTCTTCACCACCCACGACCCGAACCACGCGCTGACCGCTGCCGACGACGCGCTCCTGATGATGCCGGGGGGCCAGCCGCTGTTCGGCCCCGTTTCCGAAACGATCACCCCGGAGCATCTGGAACGGCTCTACGGCGTGCCGATGCGGGTCGTCGAGCTCTCCGGCCCGTCCGGCGAAACCCATCGGGCGGTTCTTCCCGCCTTCGCAGGAATCCGTGCCGCATGACCATTCTGATGATCCAGTCGCATTACGAACAGCCGTTCACAATGAGCACGCCGCTCTTTGCCGAAGCCATCGAGTCCGGCCTGATGAAGGTGGTGCGCGAGATGGAGCTCACCGATGCGCATTTTGCCGAAGCGCGCGGGCTGGTCACCACCACCCATCTCGACCAGATCGGCTTCCAGAAATATGCGTCCGCGGTCGTCGCCTTCCTCGGTCGCGGCGGACGATGGATCTATCACGGCCACATCCTCCGGCCGATCCTGCCGGAGCTTGGCATCTACCGGCCGATCGCAAACCCGAAGCGGGTGGATTTCGACCAGACGCGGCTTTACGACCATCCGATCTTCGCCGGCATCGACCAGAAGAAACTGGAAACCAATCGCGGCGTCGCCGGCTTTTATGGCCGCGGCCATAATCCGCCGCCGGAAGGCGCCATCGTCATCAATGCGCTGGGGCCGGCCAGGACGCCGGTCGATTGGGTCTGGGCGCGGCCTGAGGGTGGCGAAATCCTTTCTCATGCCGGCAACGAGTTCTGGGGCTGCGGCGACGATCCGGAGATCAAGACGCTGCTCGCCCGCCGCGCGACCGCCTGGCTTTCCGGGGAGCTGAACTGATGACCATTCTCGCGATCCATCCCGGCGCCTATTACCATATCGAGACGCTCGAGACGCCGCGTTACGCCGGTTATTTCGACAAGCTCGTGCGGCCGGAAGACCTGCCTTCCGTCGATCTGGCGGAGCATGCCGTCGTCTTTATTCCCTGCCGCACGCCGGCTGACCGGCTGGCGCCGCATGCGGCGCAACTGCGTGCCTATCTAGACCAGGGTGGCACGATCGTCGCGACCGGCGAGACCTCCTGGGAAATTTTCCTGCCCGGCATCGCCTTCACGCCCGAGCCCACGAACTGGTGGTGGTGGCTCACACCCGGCGCCGATCTCGGCGTCCGCATCGCCTCGCCCGGCCATTCGCTCTTCGAACATCTCGGCGAGCGCGATCTCGCCTGGCACCTGCATGGCTGGTTCGACCCGCCGGAGGGGGTTGAAGTTCTGGCCGTAAACGGCGAAGGAAAGCCGATCTTCTATGTGGACGAGGTCACGACGCCCGGCCGCATGATCATCACCAGCCTCGATCCGTGTTTCCATCACGGATCCCATTTCATGCCGGCGACGACGCGTTTCCTGGACGGCTTTCTGCCGTGGATGCGCGAGGAGCTGGACGGAGTAAAAGCAAAATGACCGATAAGATCGACGTCCTCGAAGGCGGAAAGCCGCTCTCCTACACCTTTGCCGACCTGATGCATTACCACGGCTTCGGTTTTCCGGGCGGCGTGGCGCATGCCTTCAAGGTGATGCAGCGGGCCATGCCCTTGCTCAGTCCCGACAGCCCGCCGGAACGGCGCGAGATCGTCGTCCGCACCGCCTTCCGTGGTCCTGGCGGTCGCGACGCGTTCGAGATGGTGACGCGCGGCTTGACGGAAGGCCGCTACACGGTCGATCCTTCGCTCGACAAGCCGGAGCGCGGCGACATCCTGCAGCGCTATGTCTTCGAGCTCTCCTATCGCGGCAGGATCGTGACCCTGCAGCTCAGGGACGGGCATGTGCGGGAAGAGTTCATCCGCCTCGGCCAGAAACAGGGCCGTACGGCGGAAGAGGAAGAGCGCCTGACCTACCTGAAGCAGGAAATGGCCGACCGGCTGCTCGCGGCACCGGCCGACCAGGTCTATGAGGAAGCCTGAGGCCTCTTAGGACTTGAACAGGTTCCGGAGCTGCGACGGCTGGCAGCGGAGATATTGCGGCGCCGGGCTGACCTGCGCGCCGAGTTCCGCTGCCGCATGCCAGGGCCAGCGCGGATCGTAGAGAACCGCACGCGCCAGCGCGATGATATCCGCATCACCCGTCGCGACGATCGCTTCCGCCTGCGCCGGCTCGGTGATCAGCCCGACGGCCACGACCGGCATCTTCACCGCATTCTTCACGGCGCGGGCGAGCGGCACCTGATAGTTCGGACCGAGCGGGATCTTCTGCTCCATATGCAGGCCGCCGCTCGATACGTGGATCGCATCGCAGCCCTTCTCCTCCAGTTTCTGGGCGAGCGCCACCGTCTGGTCGATATCCCAGCCGCCTTCGACCCAATCGGTTCCCGAAACGCGTACCGTCACCATCTTGTCGGACGGGAAGGCCTGGCGCACGGCATCGAAGACTTCCAGCGGAAAGCGCATGCGGTTTTCGAGTGAGCCGCCATATTCGTCGGTGCGCTGGTTGGAGAGCGGCGACAGGAACTGGTGCAGCAGGTAGCCGTGCGCCGCATGGATCTGGATCGCGTCGAGGCCGATCCGTGCGGCCCTGGCGGCGGAAGCAGCGAAACCGTCGCGGACACGCTTCAGGCCATCCTTGTCGAGCGCCACCGGCGGCACGTAGTTCGGATTGAACGAGATCGCCGATGCCGACTCGGTCTGCCAGCCGTTTTGATGATCCGGCGCGATCTGGCCGCCGCCGAACCAGGGTTTGTCGGTCGAAGCCTTGCGGCCGGCATGGGCGAGCTGCACCGAGATCGGCATGTCCGACCACTTGCGGATGCCTTCCAGCACACGTGCCATCGCCTTCTCGGTGGCGTCGTCATAAAGCCCGACATCGGCATAGGTGATGCGGCCTTCCGGCACGACGCCGGTCGCCTCGATCGTCAGCAGCGCGGCGCCGGAAAGCGCCAGCTGCCCGAGATGGATGAGGTGCCAGTCGGTCATGCAGCCGTCCTCGGCCGAATACTGGCACATAGGGGCGATGACGATGCGGTTTTCAAGTTCGAGATTGCGGACACGGAAGGGCGTGAAAAGAACGGGCTGGGCCATTGGCGGAATCCTTGTTCGGCGATCGGTGACGCTCTAGGTGGGAGGATAGGTTGCGCCGGGATCGATTTTCGCTTTGTGGCAAATCCTCCGGACCGCTTCAAGTCACGCTGAAGAGAGCGCCTACCAGACGACCGGATGCGTCTTGCCCGTCAGCACATTGACGAACCCCTCAGGCGCCCGTTCCGACGGCGCCACGAGAACCCAGCGCCAGGGAGAGCAGGTGAGCGTCGCGAAGGAAAGCCGTTCCGGGAAACCCGGCCACCAGCGCGGCGAAAAGGTCGGCTCGTACATCCAGTCGATCGTCTCGCCCGCCTTGTAGAGCGCCTGCATCTCGAGATCGAGCTCTTTCGCCGGCCGCGCCGTCATCAGCCCGCCGACCTCATAATGGACGCGCGCCAGCACCTTGCCGCCCGAGACCAGGACCCAGCCGCCCTGCTGTTCCTTGAGTTCGTTGGCAACCATGGCCATCGCCGCGTCTGAGGAGCCGACGACCCAGATATTATGCTTGTCATGTCCAAGCGTCGAACCGAGCGCCGTATCCGGCGTGCGCGGCCCGGTGCCGAGCCAGAACATCTTCGAGACTTTCGCCTCACCGGAAAACCGGTCGACGATCGAAAACTTGGTGACGTTGCGGTCCGGATCACGCTGAACCGCGCCATCCTTCACCGGCAATTCCATGGTGATGAAATCGTCCGACCAGTGGAAGGGCCGAAGCAGCGCGGTATTGGCGGTCTCGCGGCCCGGCGGCGCCTCGATGCGAAAATCGGCGGCCGTCACTTCGCGGTCGATCGTCACCGTCTGCGTCGCCCAGTCCGGCCAGCCGATCTTCGGCAGCGGACCGGTGAAGCGCTTGCCCTCTGACACGGGCCGGCCATCGGCCCAGACTTTTGCGATCGACAGTTTTTCGACGTTATCCAGAAGCACGATATCGGCAAACCGGCCCGGTGCTATCGAACCGACCCACGGCGTCAGCCGCATATGCCGCGCCGGATTGAGCGTGACGCATTGGATGGCGATTTCCGGCGAAAGCCCGTTCTCGATCGCCAGCCGCACATTATAGTCCGTCGCCCCCATCTTCAGCGTATCCGACGCACTGCGGTCGTCGGTGACGAAGGCGACCTGCGACCAGTCGGCGAGCTTCTTCTCGATCAGACCTTGGATGACTTCCGGCAGTGAATGCGGACGAAGCTCGATGAAAAGCCCATGCTGCAGCTTCTGCCAGATCTCCTCCAGGAACCAGCCTTCGTGGTCGGAGGCGAGCCCGGCGGCAGCGAAGGCATTGATCGACGGCAGGTCGCGCAAGCCCGCACCATGACCTTCCACCACGCCGCGCTGTTCGAAAGTGGCGCCGATCATGCCCCAGAGCCGGTCATAGGACGGATTTTCGGGATCGGAGATCGACGGCCAGTCCATCACCTCGTCCAGCCCTGCGACCATCAGGCTTTCGCCGAGGAACTGCTTCTGCTCGTCATAACCGAAATAACCGCCGCCCCATTCATAGGCCGTCGGCGGCACGGCCGAGCCCGGCAGCGGAAAGATCTTCATCGGCGAGCCGGCGCGGCGTGCAGTCAGCCAGAATTCGAGGTTCCTCGCGCCGTTGACGTTGGAGAATTCGTGGCTCGCCTCGCAGGTCCATGTCACCCCATGCGGCATGACCAGAGCCGCCTCGAATTCCGGCGTCAGATGCGAACTTTCGATATGCTTGTGCGCCTCACCGAACCCTGGCACCGCGAAAAGATCCGGCTCGTGAAAGCGCTCGCCCACCTCGCCCGCATAGCTGCCGGCCGGACCGACATAGGCGATGCGCCGACCCTTGATGACGATCTCCTGATCCGTGAGCCATGTGCGGCTATGGACGTCCAGCAGCCGGCCGACCCGCAGCAGCCGGTCGGCCCGGCGTTTGCCGAGCGCCGTCAGCACGAGGCCCTGCCGGATGCGCACCTCGTCGCTCGCATCGATCAGCAGGTCGTCGGGAAGGATATCGCGCGCACTCGTCATGGCATGCTCTCAGGAACCGAAGATCGCCGGAACCTAGAGAGGAGCGGCCACCGTGTAAAGCGATGCAAACCCGCTCTTAAAATCGATCAATGCCTAATTGTTGGGCTTGCGGGCGAGCGGTTCAAAAAATAGTATCCCCTCAATTCCCGGGGGTTGCTCCCAAGGGAGCTGTCAACGCCGCTTTTCACAAAGGACATGCCTATATGAAGGCCATTCGTTTCACCCAATTGGCAACCCTTGCCCTGCTCGCGACCTTCGGCGGCTCGGCGACGGCCAGCGCGCAGTCGAAGACCTTCACCATCTCCTGGTGGGGTTATAACGGCGAGAAGATGAACGCCAACATCATCGAGCCGTTCAAGAAGATCTGCGGCTGCGAGATCGTCTTCGAGACCGGCAACAATGCCGACCGTCTAAACAAACTGAAGCTGCGCGACGGCAAGGGCGTCGACGTCATCTATCTCTCCGACAGCTTCTCGCAGCTCGGGATAGAAGAAGGCCTCTTCCAGGAGATCGACCCGGCGAAGATCCCGAACCTGTCGGAAATCTACGAGCTTGGCCGCGCGCCGCAGGGCAAATATGGACCGGCCTACACGATCGGCCGCGTCGGCCTCGTCTACGACACCGCCAAGGTGAACCCGCCGATCACCTCCTGGAACGATCTCTGGCGTGAAGACCTCAAGAGCTCGGTGTCCTTGCCCGGCATCACCACGACGGCCGGCCCGATGGTCGTCATGCAGGCCGGCAAGCATGCCGGCGTCGATCCCTATGACGATGGCGACAAGGCTTTCGAAGCGGTCGAGGCGCTGAAGCCGAATGTCGTGAAGAACTACAATACCGGTTCGGAACTGGTGAACCTGATCTCGACCGGCGAAGTGCGCGTCGCGCTCGCCCAGGACTTCACACTCGCCTCCATGCAGGCGGCCGTCAAATCGATGGCCTGGGCGAAGCTGACGGACGGCGATATCGCCACCCTCAACACGGTCAACATTCCCAAGGGTTCTGAAAACACCGATCTCGCCTACAGGTTCATCGATTTCATCCTGTCGAAGGACGTGCAGCAAAAGGAAGCCGAGCAGGGCGTCGATGCGCCGATCAACACGAAGGTCGAGCTGACGCCCGATCAGGCGAAGATCTGGACCTTCGGCGCCGAACAGGTCGGAAGCCTGAGCCGCATCGACTATGCGAAGATGAACGAAGCCAAGACCGACTGGATCGACCGCTGGAACGAAGTTTTCGGGCAGTAAGGTTGATCGGCAAGAGCTGATTGAGACAACCGTCCGCAGCCCCCTCACCCGGCCTTCGCTCTGCTCGACCACCCTCTCCCCAAGGGGATAGGAGGAATAGTGATGGCGCGGCATATCACCTTCTCCCCTTGGGGAGAAGGTGGCCCGAAGAGCCGGATGAGGGGCTATACGGCTCTAAACGAGATGATTATCCGATGACAAAGCTCGCCAGATGGGTTTTGACGATGCCGGCGACGATCGCCGTCGTCCTGCTTCTGGTCATTCCCGTTCTGCTGACGATCGCCACGACCTTCGGCGAGCCCAAGGGGATATTCTCCACCTATGCCGCCTTCTTCAACAGCAGCTTCCGCCGTGCGGTTCTCTACCGCACCCTTGAGATCTCGCTGATCACCACGGCGATCTCGCTCGTCATCGGCTTCATCACGGCCTATGTCATTGCCCAGATGCCGGGGCGTCTGAAAAGCATCGCCATCATCGCCGCGGTCTTCCCACTTCTGACAGGCGTCGTCGTGCGCTCCTTCGCCTGGCTGATCATCCTCGGCAAGAACGGCATCATCAACACGTCCCTGCTGTCGATCGGGCTGATCTCCGAACCGCTCTCCATGCTCTACACCGAGGGTTCGGTCATCGTCGCCATGGTCTATCTCTTCGTACCGCTGATGATCCTGACCCTGACCGGCGTGCTGGAGGGCATTCCCCGCGACCTGATCGAGGCCTCCGCCTCGCTCGGCGCCAGGCCAATCCCGACCTTCCTGCAGGTCATCCTGCCGCTCGCAACCCCGGGCCTCATCGTCGGCGCGGTGCTGGTCTTCACCGGCAGCTTCACGTCTTACGCCACGCCGCAGCTTCTGGGCGGCGAAAGGCAGATGATGATGGGCACGTTCCTCTATCAGCGCGCCATGGTGACCTTCGACTGGGTCGGCGCCTCCACCATCGCGGCGATCATGGTGGTCATCACCATCACCGTCGTCACCATCATGAGCCGCATCGCGCGCCGGCTTAACCCCATGGCGGTCTGACATGCCGACTCGCGTTCACCCGGCCCTCGGCGCTTTCGCGCTTCTGGTCTTCCTCTTCCTGCTGGCGCCGCTCGTCATCATCGTCGGCGCGGCACTCAGCGATACGACCTTCCTCACCTTCCCACCGCAGGGCCTCAGCCTCCGCTGGTTCGCCAACATCTTCCAGATCGAGGCCTTTCGCACCACGGCCGTCACCAGTCTGCAGGTCGCCTTCCTCGGCACGGCACTGTCGCTGTTGCTCGGCATCCCGGCGGCCTATGCGCTGAACCGCTACCGCGTCGAGCTGCCGCGCTGGCTTGCCACCCTCTTCGTGCTGCCGATCCTGGTGCCGGAAATCGTCTTCGGCTTCTCGCTCCTGAAATCCGTCACCATCGGCCTTGGCCTGCCGGTCTATCCGAGCCTCATCCTGGGGCATGCCCTGCTCGTACTGCCCTATTCGGTGCGAGTGGTCGGCGCGAGTCTTGCCGCCTTCGACTTCTCGGTCGAGGAAGCGGCCCGCAGCCTCGGCTGCCCGCCGGTGAAGACCTTCATGACGGTGGTGCTGCCAAATATCCGCGCTGGCGTCATCGCAGCCTTCATCCTCGCCTTCATCACCTCGATCAACGATGTCTCCGTTTCGGTCTTCCTGACCGGGCCTGGCATCTCCACCCTGCCGATCCAGATCCTTGCGCATATGGAACAGTTCTTCGATCCCACGATCGCGTCCGTCTCCGTGCTGCTGATGCTGGTGACCGTCGGCGTCATGGCCATCGTCGAAGCGACGCTCGGCCTCACCTTTTTGACCAAATAGGTTTGCCGTGACCGTATCCCTCACCATCGAAAACCTCTCGGCCCATTACGGCGCCACCCAGGTGCTGAAAGACCTGTCGATCTCGGTCGCGGCCGGCGAGCTCGTCTCTCTGCTCGGCTCCAGCGGCTGCGGCAAGACGACGACGCTCCGGATCGTCGCAGGCTTCCTGCAGCCGACCGGCGGCGCCGTGCGGCTCGGCGAACGCAACCTGACGGCATTGCCTGCCCATGCCCGCGATATTGGCCTCGTCTTCCAGAACTACGCGCTCTTCCCGCATCTTTCCGTGCTCGACAATGTCGCCTTCGGCCTGAAGCAGCGCAGCATCGCCAGGCCGGATCGGGTGAAACGCGCGACCGCAATGCTGGAACGCGTCGGCCTCGCGCCGCTCGCCGACCGCCTGCCGGCTGCCCTTTCCGGCGGCCAGAAGCAGCGCGTCGCGCTCGCCCGCGCGCTGGTCATCGAGCCGCCGCTCCTGATGTTCGACGAACCGCTTTCCAATCTCGACGCCAAGCTGCGTATCGACATGCGCGTCGAGATCCGTCAGCTGCAGCGCGCCAACGGCACGACCTCGCTCTACGTCACCCATGACCAGGAAGAGGCGTTTTCGATCTCCGACCGCGTGGCGATCATGAATGCCGGCCGCATCCTGCAGCTCGACACGCCGGAAGTGCTCTACCGCAAGCCGGCCAATGCCTTCGTCGCCCGTTTCGTCGGCTTCGAGAACCTGATTCGCATGAAGGTGACGGACCGCCAGGGCGCGATCGTGACGGCCGAGGCTGCCGGTGGCACGAAGCTGTATCTCTCGCAGGACGTGCTCGGCCCGATCAGGGACGATTTCGTGCTTGCCTGCCGCGCCGACGGGCTGTCGGTCCGCCGCGAAGGCGAAGGCATTCCGGCAACGCTGGGCATGCGCACCTATCTCGGCCGCGCCTACCAATACAAATGCGCCACCGCAGCCGGCGAAATCACCGCCAACGGCACGCTTTCCGATCCGCTGGAAGCCGGAACCTCAGCCGTGCTGACCGCCGTTCCGGAACAGTGCTGCATCCTCGATCCGGAAGATTGACCCGGCGATAAAGCCGGTACGACTAGAGCAATGCCGAGAAAGTGCTCAGCGGTTTTCCGTCCGGAATTGCGTGAAAACAAAGAGCTGGATCGGTTCGTCGATTCCGTTAAGCGATGAACCGATCTAGCCGTCTGCCCGCGGTATTTGATGCAGGTCAAACACTCGCGGCAGCCATTGTGTCAGCACATCATGGTCACAACCCTTCAACCGGCAGCGCATCCGCGCTGTGAGGCTCAAGACCATGAATTACGTCTCCGAGACCATCTGGCTGGCGATCGGCACCTTCCTTGCCCTGCTCGGGGCTGCCTTTGCCCACGATAGTTTGTTCGCAGCCCATATGTGGGTCCTGTTCTTCGTGCTGCTCGTCAGCACGATCGTCCTCCTCCGCCGCATTTCCTTCGCGCCTGTGGGGGCGGCAGCAAGTGAGCCGCCGAAATCTCAATATTTCGATGAGGTGGTGAAGTACGGCGCGATCGCGACGGTCTTCTGGGGCGTCGTCGGTTTCCTGGTCGGCGTCGTCATCGCAGCGCAGCTCGCCTTCCCGGACCTCAACATCGAGCCCTGGTTCAACTTCGGGCGGATGCGGCCTCTGCACACCTCGGCGGTCATCTTCGCCTTCGGCGGCAACGCGCTGATCGCCACGTCCTTCTACATCGTGCAGCGAACCTGTCGGGCACGCCTCTTCGGCGGCAATCTCGCCTGGTACGTCTTCTGGGGCTACCAGCTCTTCATCGTCATGGCTGCCACGGGCTATCTGCTCGGCATCACCCAGAGCCGCGAATACGCGGAACCCGAATGGTATGTCGACCTCTTCCTGACGGTCGTCTGGGTCGCCTATCTCGCCGTCTTCCTCGGCACGATCCTGAACCGCAAGGAGCCGCATATCTATGTGGCGAACTGGTTCTACCTCGCCTTCATCGTCACCATCGCCATGCTGCATGTGGTGAACAACCTGGCAATTCCGGTCTCCCTCCTCGGTGAAAAGAGTTACTCGGCCTTCTCGGGCGTGCAGGATGCGCTGACCCAATGGTGGTACGGCCACAACGCCGTCGGTTTCTTCCTGACGGCCGGCTTCCTGGGCATGATGTACTACTTCATCCCGAAACAGGCGAACCGCCCGATCTATTCGTACCGGCTGTCGATCATCCACTTCTGGGCCCTGATCTTCATGTATATCTGGGCCGGTCCGCACCATCTGCACTATACCGCCTTGCCCGACTGGGCGCAGACGCTCGGCATGGTCTTCTCGGTCATGCTGTGGATGCCCTCCTGGGGCGGCATGATCAACGGTCTGATGACGCTCTCGGGCGCCTGGGACAAGATCCGCACCGATCCGATCGTCCGCATGATGGTCATGGCCGTTGCCTTCTACGGCATGGCGACCTTCGAAGGGCCGATGATGTCGATCAAGGCGGTCAACTCGCTCAGCCACTACACGGACTGGACGATCGGCCACGTGCATTCGGGCGCGCTCGGCTGGAACGGCCTCATCACCTTCGGCGCGATCTACTACATGGTGCCGAAACTCTGGAACCGCGAGCGGCTCTATTCGGTCCGCATGGTCAACTGGCACTTCTGGCTCGCAACGCTCGGCATCGTCGTTTATGCGGCAGTCATGTGGGTCGCCGGCGTGCAACAGGGCCTGATGTGGCGCGAATACGACGACCAGGGCTTCCTCGTCTATTCGTTCGCGGAAACCGTCGCGGCCATGTTCCCCTATTACGTGCTGCGCGCCATCGGCGGCGGGCTCTATCTCGCCGGCGCGCTCGTCATGGCCTTCAACATCACCATGACCATTCTCGGCCGCCAGCGCAAGGAGGCGCCGATCGCCGGCTCGCTTGCGAAAGCACCTGCCTTGCAGGCAGCCGAGTAAGGAGGTTCGGACATGTCTATTCTCGACAAACACCATATCATCGAACGCAACGCCACCCTTCTCCTCGTCGGCTCGCTGCTCGTCGTTTCGATCGGCGGCATCGTGGAGATCGCGCCGCTCTTCTATCTCGAGAACACGATCGAGAAGGTGGAGGGCATGCGCCCCTATTCGCCGCTCGAGCTTGCCGGCCGCAACATCTACATCCGCGAAGGCTGCTACGTCTGCCACAGCCAGATGATCCGCCCCTTCCGTGACGAGGTGGAGCGTTACGGCCATTACAGCCTGGCCGCCGAATCCATGTACGACCATCCGTTCCAGTGGGGATCGAAGCGCACCGGGCCGGACCTCGCCCGCGTCGGCGACCGCTATTCCAACGAATGGCACGTGCAGCACCTGACGGAGCCGCGCGACGTCGTGCCGGAATCGGTCATGCCGAGCTACGCCTTCCTGAAGGAAACACCGCTGGAAGTCACCGACGTTTCGATGGAGCTCAAAGCCAACCGCACGGTCGGCGTCCCCTATTCCGACGAGATGATCGAAAACGCCAGGGCGGACCTTGCCGCTCAGGCCGATCCGAATTCCGATACGTCCGGCCTGCTCGCCCGCTATCCCAAGGCCAAGGTCGGCGATTTCGACGGCAACGCCCGGAGCCTCACCGAGATGGATGCGCTGGTCGCCTATCTGCAGATGCTCGGCACGCTGGTCGATTTCTCGACCTATGACGACGCCGCTGGCTATCGTTGAGGGGAATGCAATGGAACTCTATACGGCCATGCGCCACTTCGCCGACAGCTGGGGCCTGCTTGCCATGACCCTGTTCTTCATCGGCACTTTCGTCTTCATCCTGCGCCCCGGCGCCAAAGCCGCAGCCGACGAGGCCGCGCAGATTCCTCTGAAGGAGGATTGAAATGTCGGACAAACATATCGATGACATAAGCGGCGTCGAGACCACAGGCCACGAATGGGATGGCATCCGCGAGCTGAACAACCCCATGCCGCGCTGGTGGGTTTATACCTTCTACGCCACCATTGTCTGGGCGCTGATCTATACGGTCCTCTATCCGGCCTGGCCGATGCTGAGCGAGGCGACCCGCGGCGTGCTCGGCTATTCGAGCCGTGGAGAACTTGCGGCCGACATGAACGCCGCCAAGGCAGCGCAGGGCGCTGTGCTGGAGAAGATCTCCACTTCCTCGCTCGAAGATATCGTCGCCGATCCGCAGCTTTCGCAGTTCGCGACGGCAGGCGGCGCCGCGGCCTTCCGCGTCAACTGCACGCCGTGTCACGGCACCGGCGCGACCGGCGGCCAGGGCTATCCGAACCTCAACGACGACGACTGGCTGTGGGGCGGCGACGTCAACACCATCTACCAGACGATCGCGCATGGCATCCGCGATCCCGCCGACCAGGAGACCCGCATTTCCGAAATGTCGGCATTCGCGGACATCCTGCAGCCGGAGGAAGTGCGCCAGGTGGCCGCCTATGTCGTGAGCCTCACCGGCACGCCCGGCGATCCCTCGCTGGTCGAACCCGGCAAGCAGCTCTTTGCCGACAATTGCGCGTCGTGTCACGGCGAGAACGCCGAGGGCAACCGCGATCTCGGCGCGCCCAATCTCGCCGATGCCATCTGGCTGAAGGTGAATGGCGAAGCGGAGATCGCCGCCCAGATCCGCTCTCCGAAACACGGCGTCATGCCGGCCTGGGGAGGCCGTCTCGGCGACGCAACCGTCAAGCAGCTCGCCGTCTACATCCACTCGCTCGGCGGCGGAGAGTGAGAAATCACATTCAGAACCATCCGGCCGCCGCTCTCTGAAAACAAGCGGCGGCCGAAGGCATCTTCCAGACGGCCTGAGCGCCCCCCGGGAATCTCGATCAGATGAATTTGGCGCTCTTCAGGATGCGCTTTACGAATCGGTGAGCTATAAAGCCCCCTCGGACGCTCGGAGAGGCGTTCAGGCGGGAGCCCAACCATGATCAAAATGAGCGTCTACTATCCGGCCGATGGCGGCTCGAAGTTCGATCACGACTACTACCGCACCCGCCACATGCCACTGATCCAGGAACGGCTCGGCGATGCCTGCCTGCGCTACGAGATCGAGAAGGGCCTTGCGGGTCGCGAACCTGGAAGCGCGCCGGAGTTCGTCGCGGCGTGCCACATCTACTCGCCGACTCTGGGGACATTCCAGGAGGCGTTCGGTCCCCACCGCGCGGAAATCGTCGCGGACGTTGCCAACTATACGGACATCACGCCCATCGTGCAGATCAGCGAAGTCGTTGGAGGGTAAGGGACTTCGGCGCGTCAGGCGTGGCCGTTGAACTTCCGGGATCGGCGTAGTGCTGGCGCACCTGATCCAGGGTGACGTAGCCGGTGCCGAACCGGTCGACAATCGGGAACATGTGGTTGCCGGTGAAGCGAAAACTTTTGCTGAGCTTATAGAAGGGCGTCTCAATTCGAGCCCGGGGAAGACAATCGATCCGTCTTCCGGCGGCTCGGCATTCCCTCGCCGGGCAGGAGGCGTCGCCGCCGCCCGCCTGCCAGCCAAGAACTGTTTTGCCGCAGTCTGCTGGTGCGGCGGCGTGGCGCATCATTGACGTAAGTCAAGGATGGAGACCGTTTCGGATGCGAGAAAGGAGGCGAAAGGGACGCCTCTCATGAATCTCTATACAGCCCCGCATCCTGGCCCGAGTGAGCAGTCTGTCGAACGGATCGACGTGCAGTCCGTGCACGCACCCGGCAAGCCGCGCCAGCCGCTCTACGAAAAGCGCAGGAAGATATTCCCGAAACGCGCCGAAGGGCGCTTTCGCCGCTTCAAGTGGCTGGTGATGCTGATCACGCTCGGCATCTATTATCTGACGCCGTGGATTCGCTGGGATCGCGGGCCGTTCGCCCCGGACCAGGCGGTGCTCGTCGATCTCGCAAGCCGCCGCTTCTATTTCTTCTTCATCGAGATCTGGCCGCAGGAATTCTTCTTCGTCGCGGGACTTCTGGTGATGGCGGGTTTCGGCCTGTTCCTGGTGACATCGGCCATCGGCCGCGCTTGGTGCGGCTATACCTGTCCCCAGACGGTCTGGGTCGATCTTTTCCTGGCGGTCGAACGGTTCATCGAGGGGGACCGCAATGCCCGCATGAAACTCGATGCCGCGCCGTGGAGTTTCGAGAAACTCTGGAAGCGCGCGGCAAAGCACGCCACCTGGATCGTGATCGCGGTCGCCACCGGCGGCGCCTGGATCTTCTATTTTGCGGATGCTCCCTCCCTCGCCTTCGATTTCGTCACGGGGCAGGCAGCGATGACCGCCTATTCAACCGTCGCAATCCTGACCGCCACGACCTACGTTCTCGGCGGGCTGATGCGCGAACAGGTCTGTATCTACATGTGCCCCTGGCCACGCATCCAGGCGGCCATGCTCGACGAGAACTCGCTCGTCGTCACCTATAACGACTGGCGTGGCGAACCGCGCAGCCGGCATGCCAAGAAGGCGGTTGCTGCCGGCCAACCGGTCGGCGACTGCGTCGATTGCAACGCCTGCGTCGCCATCTGTCCCATGGGCATCGACATCCGCGACGGCCAGCAGCTTGCCTGCATCACCTGTGCGCTCTGTATCGATGCCTGCGACGGCGTGATGGACAAGACCGGCAGGCCACGGGGCCTGATCGCCTATGCGACGCTCGACGAATACGAACAGAACATGGCGCTGGCGACCAACGGCGGCATGACGGCCATCGAGCCCGCACGGGTTCGGAATCCCGACGGCTCCTTCATCGATAATGTGCGCCATTTCGACTGGAAGATCATCTTTCGTCTGCGCACGCTTCTCTATTTCGGTGCGTGGACGGCGATCGGCCTTGGCCTGGTTTACGCGCTTCTCTCCCGCGACCGGCTGGAGATCAACGTCCTGCATGACCGCAACCCGCAATTCGTGCTGGAATCGGACGGCTCGATCCGCAACGGCTATACCGTCCGCCTGCTCAACATGATCCCCGAGCCGCGCACCATCCTCCTGTCGATGGACGGGCTTCCGGAAGCGACGATGAGGATCACCGGCATCACCGACGTGCCGGGCCGCCTCTTCGCGATCCAGGTGGAGCCGGACAAGACAATGGCGCTCAAGGTCTTCGTCACCCTGCCGAAGGGCGCCGTCTCCACGGAAGCTCACGATTTCCATTTCATCGCCGAGGATCGCTCAAGTCACGAAAAGGACAGCTATTCGGCCACCTTCAACACGCCGGGAGCCCGGAAATGAACATGAAAATCGACACGCCCCGGGAAAAGCCCTTCGTCTTCACCGGCTGGCATATGATGGGTGTCATGATGCTCTTCTTCGGCACCATCATCTCCGTGAACTTCTACATGGCCTATAATGCAGTCACGAGCTGGAGCGGGCTGGTGGCCGACGACACCTATGTCGCCAGCCAGCAGTTCAACGGCAAGGCGGCGGAAGCAAAGGCGCTTGCCGCGACCGGCGTCGAAGGCAAGCTGACGATCACCGGATCCGATATCCGCTACGAGGTCTTCCATCCCAAGGAAGGGCCGGTCGATGCCGACACGCTGACGCTGAAATTCAAGCGGCCGGTCGGAGAACACCAGGATTTCGAACTCGACCTGACACCGATTTCGAAGGGGGTGTTCGCGACGATGCATGAGGTGCTGCCCGGCCACTGGATCGTCGACGCAAGCGCAATGAGGGACGGCCGGCGGATTCTCCACGAGGCCGGCCGCATCGCCATCATCGGGGGGCGGCCATGAGCTGCTGCGCACCGGGAGCCGAGGGCCTCGTCGAGTCTCCTCTTCCCTCGGCAGAGGAACTGACCCTTTCCAGCCGGCTCCTGGGACCGGGTTTGCGCCAGACCGATCTCAGCGTGCCGCAGGTCCATTGCGGCACCTGCATCACGACCATCGAGAAGGCGCTGAAAGCGCTTCCCTCGGTGGAGCGCGCCCGCGTCAATCTGTCGACGAAACGTGTATCGATCGTCTGGAAGGAGAAGGTCGAAAGCGAACCGACGGATCCCGTCGTCCTCGTGAAGGCGATCGTCGATGCGACCGGCTACGACGCCCATCTCTTTTCGAATGAGGAGGATGCGGGCGAAAAACTGCAGCGCGACCTGATCCGCGCGGTCGCACTCACCGGTTTTGCCGCCGCCAACATCATGCTGCTTTCCGTTTCCGTCTGGTCGGGCGCCGACGCCACGACGCGCGATCTCTTTCACTGGATCTCCGCCATGATCGCCGCACCGGCGCTGATCTACGGCGGCCGTTTCTTCTATCAATCGGCCTGGAAAGCGCTCCGCCGCGGCCGCACGAACATGGACGTGCCGATCGCACTCGCCATCACGCTTTCCTATGCGGTTTCCCTCTGGGAAACCATGCATCACGGAGAGCATGCCTGGTTCGATGCGACCGCATCGCTCCTGTTCTTCCTGCTGATCGGCCGCGCCCTGGACCACGTCATGCGGGACCGGGCGCGGGCTGCGGTCACCGGGCTCGCAAGGCTCTCGCCGCGCGGCGCGATGGTCCTCGGCGCAGGCGGCTCGCGTGAATACCGCCCCGTCGAGGACATCGCCCCAGGCGACCGGGTAGCGATCGCCACGGGCGAACGCGTGCCGGTGGATGGGGTCGTGGAGAGCGGCGCGAGCGACATGGATGTCTCGATCGTCAACGGCGAAAGCGCGCCGCGGGCGGTCAAGACCGGCGATGCGGTACAGGCCGGGACGCTCAGCCTCACCGGTTCGCTGGTGCTCAAGGCGACTGCTACTGCCAAGGATTCCTTCCTGTCCGAAGTCATCTCGCTGATGGAAGCGGCGGAAGGCGGGCGCGCACGCTATCGCCGCATCGCCGATCGCGCGGCGCAATATTATTCGCCGGCCGTGCATCTCCTGGCACTGACCGCCTTCCTTTGCTGGGGCTTCATCGGCGGCGACTGGAAGCAGGCGATGCTGATCGCCATCGCGGTATTGATCATCACCTGCCCATGTGCGCTCGGCCTTGCCGTGCCTGTGGTTCAGGTCGTGGCAGCCGGGCGGCTCTTCAAGAACGGCGTCATGGTCAAGGACGGGTCGGCCATGGAACGGCTCGCCGAAATCGACACCGTTCTCTTCGACAAGACCGGAACGCTCACTCTCGGGCGGCCCCGCCTGCTGGACATCGACCGGATCGACAAGAGACATCTCGCGCTGGCGGCCGGCCTTGCCGTCCATTCCCGCCATCCGCTTTCGCAGGCGCTTTCCCACGCGGTATCCGGCCCGGTCGCGATCTTCGAAAAGGTCGTGGAAATGCCGGGACAAGGCCTGGAAGCGGCGTCGCCGGCAGGCATCTACCGCCTCGGCAATCGTCATTTCGCGCTGTCCGCACCGGATGGCGGAAGTCCGGGCCACGGCGCGTCGGAAACAGTTCTTTCACTCGATGGCCGGGAGATCGCCGCCTTCCGCTTCGATGATGCACTGCGCCCCGGCGCACAATCCGTCTCGGCCTCCCTTTCGGCCGAGGGCTTTGAAACCGGCATCCTTTCGGGCGACCGGCGCAGGGTGGTTGCCGATCTCGCCATACGGCTCGGCCTCGATCATTGGCAAGCCGAGCTTTCACCAAAGCAGAAGGCTGAATTCTGCACCTCGCTTGCCGAAAAGGGCCGCAAGGTGCTGATGGTCGGCGACGGCATCAACGACGCGCCGGCGCTCGCCGCGGCCCATGTCTCGATCGCGCCGGCAACGGCGGCCGACGTCGGTCGGCAGGCCTCCGATTTCGTCTTCATGCACGACAGCCTTGAAGCCGTGCCCCTGGCGATCGACCTGTCGAAAAGGGCAGGCCGGCTGATCCGTGAAAACTTCGCGCTCGCGATCGGCTACAATATCATCGCCGTGCCGATCGCGCTGGCCGGCTATGCGACGCCGCTCATCGCCGCCATCGCCATGTCCACCTCATCGATCGTCGTGGTCGCCAATGCGCTGCGGCTGAATCGTCCGGCAAGCGGGGAGCATCCGATATCGACGGAAACCGCCCAGTCGGTTTCCGGAGAGGCACGGCTTGCATGAATATGCTCATCTACCTCATCCCGATCGCGCTTTTCCTGGGCGGACTGGGGCTTTTCGCCTTCCTCTGGTCGCTGAAAAGCGGCCAGTACGACGATCTCGAAGGCGCATCCTGGCGGATATTGCAGGACGATCCGCCGGACGAATAGCCTTTTGTTCCTGCAGGCGCCTGCCGCCTGCAGGAAGAATATTCCGCTCGAAGTTGAGAGCAAGGATGCCCGAAACGGACGGACGGGAAAACAAAAGGGCTGCAAACGCAGTCCTTTTTGTTGAACTAATCGAGAAGTTCTCGAAGCCTTACTCCCAGTTCCCTTGCCGTATAGGGCTTCCGTAACCAGCTCCCGGACTGGGCGAATTCGCGGCCGGCGATGGCCGGCTCGGCATAGCCCGATGTGAACAGCACCTTGATGTCCGGCTGTTTGGCACGCACCTCGGCCGCCAGTTCATCCCCGGTCATGCCGCCGGGCATGATAATATCGCTGAAAAGCAGGACGATATCGTCGTTCTCACCCAGACGATTGAGCGCTTCGGCGCCGTTCGAAGCCTCCACGACGCCGTATCCCAGCTGCGCCAGCCGGGAAACGGCAATGCGCCTCACTCTAGGATCATCCTCGACCACCAGGATCTTTTCGGTTCCGCCGGGAATTGCCGCCGGGACGGTGGCATCCTCCGCGGCAAGCGCTCCGACAGCCTCCACCTTGCGCGCTGCCGGCAGGAAAATCCGCACGCTCGTCCCCTGTTCCGGCTCGCTGTAGAGCTGGACGAGTCCGCCCGACTGCTTGGCGAAACCGTAGACCATGCTGAGGCCGAGGCCCGTTCCGGTGCCCGCACCCTTGGTCGTGAAGAAGGGGTCGAAAGCCTTCTCCTTGATCTCCGGGGGCATGCCGGTGCCGGTATCCGTGACGGAGATCAGCACGTAATCACCGGTGCGGACACCGGGGTACATCTGCGCATAGTCGACATCGAGCTTGGCGCGCGAAATCTCGATCGAAAGCTTGCCGCCGCGCGGCATGGCATCGCGCGCATTCAAGGTCAGGTTGAGGAGCGCGTTCTGAAGCTGCGATCCATCGACCAGCGCTTCGTTCGAGGCACCGGTAACGGTGGTGCGGAGCTGGATCGTTTCTCCCAGCGTGCGCCGCAGGAGTTCGGAAAATCCGGACACAAGACTGCCGACATCCGCCAGTTTCGGGTTGAGCGGCTGTCGGCGTCCGAATGCGAGAAGCTGCCCGGTGAGCTTCGCGCCATCTTCTGCAGCCCCCTGTGCTTCGCGCAGCAACCCGAGCAGTTTCGGGTCTTCGAGCCTGCTTTCGATCATTTCGAGATTGCCGCTGATGACCGTCAGGAGATTGTTGAAATCGTGCGCGAGGCCACCGGTCAGTTGACCGATCGCTTCCATTTTCTGCGCCTGCCGAAGTTCTTCCTCGATCCTGTGGCGGCTGGTGAGATCGCGAAGGAACCCGGTAAAGATGCGTTTTCCATTCGTCAAAGCTTCGCCGACCGCGAGCTCCATGGGAAACACGGTCTTGTCCTTTCGCTGCCCCTGGACGAGGCGGCCATAGCCGATGATGCGACGCTCGCCCGTCGTCAGATAGCGTTCGATATATCTGTCATGGGCTTCTCGATCGGGGGAAGGCATCAGCATGCCGACGTTCTGCCCGCAGACCTCATCGGCTGTATATCCGAAAAGGCGTTCCGCCGCAGCGCTGAAGGATGCGATGATTCCAAGCTCATCAATGACGACCATCGATTCCGGGACGGTGTCCAGGATGGACCGCAGATGCGCTTCACGCCCGGCAAGGTCGTTCTGCACCTTTTTCATGTCCGTGATATCGTTATGGGTCTGGATGATGATGGGCGCGGCATCGTGTGACGGATTGACGGCCACCCAACGGCTTGCAACGAAGACGGAATGACCGTCCCTGTGCCGGTGGACGACCTCTCCCTCCCAGCTGTGGTGGATTTGGACATGGCTGCGTATCTCATCGAGCGGCTGCGGAAAGCTTGTCGTCAGAAGATCGTGGATCACCTTGCCAAGCGCTTCCTGCCGCCGCCAACCGTAAAGACGCTCACAACCCGCCGTCCATCGGCTGATAATTCCATCGACGCTGTGGACGATGAGACTGGCATCGTCGAGAAGAAGGGTGACTGCGTCGAGCTGGCTCTCCGTCGTCGCTTCGGGTTCTGTCCTGCCGCTCATATCCGTTCCGCCGATGTCATCGTTAATGGCGACGCTGCTCACCGTAAGCGATCAGGCCGCACCGAATTTCCCCACAGTCGTCATCGTCTCCGGCGAGTTGTGCAAGCATTCCGGGCCTTTCGATCCTTATGGAGTGGCGAGCCGCCGGATCCACGACTTTCAATACGCCCTTGCCGATGAGCTTGGTGATCGTGCGCGAAACGGTTTCTATCGTCAGGCCGAGATAATCCGCCATGTCCTGCCGGCTCATCGGCAGATCGACGACGGGCTGGGCGCCTCCCTCGGCCATGGCACGTCTCAGATATCTGAGCAGGAAAGTGCAGAGCCGCTCCTCCGCGCTCTTGCTCGACAGGAGCACCATCTGATCCTGCGCAGCGGCCATTTCGTCGCAGACGCGGGCGAACACCGCCGGCCTCAGGCTGTCGGAATTGATGACTGCCGCGTCAAATTGTCTGCGGGCCAGCCGGCGGATCTTTGCCGGCGTGATCGCCTCCGCGCTATAAAGATAATCGCCCTTCAGCGAAACGCCGATGATATCACCCGCGTGCTGAAAACCGGTAATGACCCGCCGCCCGTCCGAGATGATCCGGAAAACACGCAATGTCCCTTCCGTCACCTCGAAAACATGCTTCGCCTCGTCGCCTTCGAAGAAAAGCGGCTGGCCCGGCGCGAGATATTCGACCGACTGTTTCGCAAAGAGCGAGTGCAGGCAATCAGGCTCGTCGAAGAGACCGACGCTCGGTGTGTGCAAAGTCTTCGTATAATCCGTGAGAAACATGAAACCACCCCTGTCCATTTGGTAGAGGCAGTTGACCGAATCCCCGTAACACGCGAATGCTAGTTGTATGAAAGACGGTTCGATTTGGTAACAGTGTGTAACACGCCGGTTTTTGTTGATGTCATTGCCGAATAACAGCGCAAACATCCTCGTGGTCGACGACGATCCCAGAATCCGCCAGATGCTGTCGCGGTATTTCGAGGGTGAGGGATATGCCGTCAGCACCGCCTCCGACGGGCTGGAAATGCGCAGCCAGCTGAAGCAGAAGGAGATCGACATCATCCTTCTCGATGTTTCGTTGCCCGGCGGTCAGGACGGCTTCGATCTCGCGCGCGAAATCCGCACGCAATCCGATATTCCGATCATCATGCTGACGGGCCGCGACGACGTGCTCGACCGGATCATCGGCATCGAGATCGGTGCGGACGACTATATCGCCAAACCTTTTCACCTGCGTGAGGTGCACGCCCGTCTGAAATCGATTCTCCGGCGGCGCCTGCCCGCGGCCCCCAAAGGTGAAGAAAGCCGGGAAAAGGTCGTTCGCTTCGAAGGATGGATGCTCAACCTTTCGCGGCGCCAGCTGCAATCCGGCGACGGCAGCGAGGTCGAGCTGACCACGGGCGAATTCGACATGCTCGCCACTTTCGTCCAGCATCCCGGCAGGGTGTTGACACGCGATTTCCTCATGGATTCCACCAGAAGCAGGAAGCTCGAAGCTTTCGATCGCACGATCGATGCCCAGATCGTCCGCCTGCGGCGGAAGATCGAGACGGATGTCAAGCATCCCCAGCTCATCAAGGCCGTCCGCGGCGTCGGCTATATCTTCACCGGGAAGATAGGCTGAGGAGCGGGAGACGGATAGCAGATCTCGGTCAGCCGGTTTGCCTTCGGCGGAATGACACGATGGTCCGGGTCACGGCACCTCGATCATTCCGGGGTAAATTCCGAGCGGGAGACGGGCGGCATTTCGGACGAAGTTTCAAGCTCCATCTTGCATACGATTACCCATCTGCTGTATGCAAGTAACGGGCAGGAGAAAGAAGATGAGCAGCAGGGAACCAGTTTTCGGCTGGTGGGATGCTCCTCCGTTTATCGGCGAGCTGATCCAGTCGTTGTCGGGCCGCGGCCGGGCTTTGTTCGGCCTCGCGTCGTCGCCAGTGCAGAATCGCGATCTTGCCGGCCTTGCCGAAATGATCCTCTCGCGTCGCGGCGAGGTTTCTGGCGCGATCCTGGCGGAGGCTTTTCTGGAAGCCTATCGGCAGGCAAGCGGGCCGGACCGCGATGCCTTCATGCGCGCGCTGCTCGAACGATTCGGCCCCGATCCCAAGGTTCTTGAAACCGCCGTCGCCGCCTATCAGGCGGAGCCGGACGCGCGAAACATCGCCAGGCTGCATGAGGCCGCCGAACCCCGCCGACAGGAACTGTTCCGCCGCATCAATTTTGCAAGGCACGGCACGGCGACGTTGGTCAAGATGCGCGAGCACTTGATGGATATGCTCGGCAAGGAGCCGGCGCTGCAGCCGGTCGATCTCGATTTCTGCCACCTCTTTTCCTCATGGTTCAACCGGGGTTTCCTGATGTTGCGCTCGATCGACTGGAGCACGCCCGCCAATATCCTGGAGGCGCTGATCCGCTACGAGGCCGTCCATGACATCGACGGCTGGGAGGACCTGCGCCGGCGGCTGGCGCCGCCCGACCGCCGCTGCTTCGGTTTTTTCCATCCGCAACTGGAGGACGAGCCGCTGATCTTCGTCGAGGTGGCGCTGACCGACCATTTGTCGTCCTCCGTCGATGCGCTGCTCGCGCGCGACCGTGAACCGATGGACCCGAAGCACGCGACGACCGCGGTCTTCTACTCGATCTCCAACTGCCAGCGCGGTCTCGCCGGCGTTTCGCTCGGCAACTTCCTCATCAAGCAGGTTGTGAATGATTTGAAACGCGACCTGCCCAAGCTTGACAATTTTGTGACGCTTTCCCCCATCCCCGGCTTCGGCGCCTGGCTGCGCGGAGAAGGTCGCGCGAGTGACGGCGCGGAAATTCAGGAAGAAAAGAAGCGCGTCGTCTCCCGGCTGGAAGGCGATTGGATGTCTACCGATGAGCGCGAGCTTGATGCGATCCGCCGCGCGATGCTGCCCCTCGGCGCGCATTATCTGCTGCACGTCCGGCGCGGAAACGGCCGGCCGGTGGATCCGGTCGCGCGCTTTCATTTAGGTAATGGCGCGCAGGTCGAGCGGCTCAATTTTCTCGGCGACCGTTCGCCCAAGGGCCTGCGGCAATCCTACGGGCTGATGGTCAACTATCGCTACCGGCTGGGCGAAATCGAGAAAAATCATGAGGCCTACGCCGAAAGCGGCCATATCGCGGCGATGCCGGCGCTGCGGAAATTGGCCCAACCGGTATCCCAGGAGGTATTTTGATGGCTGGCAATCTCTATGACGCACTGCTTAGCGGGGCCGAGCGGGAGGATCGTCTGCTGCTCAGGGATGAGACGGTCGGCGCCGTCAGCTATCACGCCTTCATCTATCAATGCGCCCGTCTTGCGGGGGCCCTCCTCGAAGCCGGTCTTCAACCGGGGGACCGGGTGGCCGTGCAGGCGGAAAAATCGGTTGCGGCCCTGGCGCTCTATCTGGCGACAATCCGGGCAGGCGGCATCTACCTGCCGCTCAACATCGCCTATACGCCGGCGGAAATCGAATATTTCCTGATTGATGCCGAGCCCTCGATTTTCGTGTGCGATCCCTCGAAGCTTGATGCGCTGGAACCGATCGCCAAGACTGCCGGTGCGAAGGCGCTGACGCTCGACCCGGCAGGCAAAGGGACGCTCGCCGATGCGGCTGCGGTCGCCAAACCGATTGCCGAAACGTCTCCCCGGGGCGGCAGCGATATCGCGGCGATCCTCTACACATCTGGCACGACCGGCCGCTCCAAAGGAGCCATGCTCTCCCACGACAACCTCTTATCGAATGCCCGCTCGCTGGTGGAAACCTGGCGGTTCACCGACAAGGACGTGCTGATCCACGCCCTGCCGATCTTCCACACACACGGGCTATTCGTAGCGACGAACGTGGTGCTCGCCTCACGCGCCTCGATGATCTTCCAGCCGAAATTCGATCCGGACAAGATCATGGAGGCGATGCCAAAGGCCACGTCTCTCATGGGCGTTCCGACCTTCTACACCCGTCTGTTGCAGCATCCTGGCCTCACCAGAGAGAGCACGGCGCATATGCGCCTCTTCGTCTCCGGTTCGGCGCCTCTGCTCGCCGAAACCCACCAGGAATGGCAGGCGCGCACCGGTCATGCCATCCTCGAACGTTACGGCATGACCGAAACGAATATGAATACCTCGAACCCCTATGACAGGCGGCGCATTGCCGGCACGGTCGGCTTTCCGCTGCCGGGCGTCGAGGTGCGTATCACCGATCCGGAAACCGGCGCTCTCTTCGGCAGGGAGGAGATCGGCATGATCGAGGTACGCGGACCGAACGTGTTTCAAGGTTATTGGCGGATGCCGGAAAAGACTGCCGCGGAATTCCGCAAGGACGGGTTCTTCATCACCGGCGACCTCGGCAAGATCGATGCCGACGGCTATGTACATATCGTCGGACGCGGCAAGGACCTCATCATCACCGGCGGCTACAATGTATACCCGAAGGAAGTGGAGATGGAGATCGACGCCATGCCGGGTGTGGCCGAAAGTGCCGTCTTCGGGGTCAGGCATCCGGATTTCGGCGAGGGAATCATCGCCGCCGTGGTGCTGAAGCCGGGCGCCGAATTGACCGAACAACAGGTCATCAAGGCGCTGGATGGCCGCCTAGCCGGCTACAAACGCCCGAAAAAAGTGGCCTTCCTGGCCGAACTGCCGCGCAACACGATGGGCAAGGTCCAGAAGAATATGCTGCGCGACCAGTTCGCCGGCTCCTTCGAGCCGGTCGCCGCAGCGAAATAGGACGCCATCATTTTAGGGCTTGACGGTTCTTGTATACGCGTAGAGTATGATTGCATACGAGCGCAGGTCATTCGGGAGGAGTGAAATGCTGCAGCAGAGCAAGCCGGAGAGCGGACAGCCGCTTGTCATCGTCCACAATCCGATGGGCTATCCACCCAAGGTGAGCCGCAAGCAGCCCGCTGCGCGGTCTGCGAGCCTCGACGGGAAGGTTGTCTACCTGGTCGACAGCCGCTTCGACGATTCCATTGAGCTCTTGAAGGAAGTGCAGGCCTGGTTCGAGCGCAACATGCCCTCGGTCGAGATTCGTATACGCCAGCTCGCCAATATGTATTCCAAGGACGACCCAAAGCTCTGGGAAGAGATCAAGGCGAACGGCCATGCGGCGATCATCGGCGTCGGCCACTGCAGCACCTGCGCACCGGCCGTCACCACCCATGCGATCACGCTGGAAACCAAATACGGCGTGCCGACGGCGGCGATCCACACGGACAAGTTCGACAAGGTGGTGCGCTCGGTCGCCAAGATGGGCGGGCTTTCGCAGCAGCCGCTGGTCTTCGTGCCGCAGCCGGTGATGGGCAAGACGCCGGAAGAGCTGCGTGCCTATGTGGAAGGCGTCGATCCGATCAACGGCAAGCCGGTGATGCAGGAGATCGTCGAGGCACTGACGGTCGGCCTCGCGACAAGCGCCGAGGACGCGCAGTTCGAGCGCAGCACGCCGCGGCATGTCGAGCCGGACACGGAAGACAATCTCCACGCTTATTTCCTGCGCAACAACTGGACCGACAAGCTGCCGATCATCCTGCCGACCGATGCAAGGGTTGCGGACATGCTGGCCGGTACGTCCCGCAAACCGGACGATGTGGTCGGCCACATGCAGCCGACCACCAATCGCGGCCTTTGGGAATATACGGTCGAGAAGGTCGCGGTGAACGCCGTCATGGCCGGCGCGAAACCGGAATATTTTCCGGTCATCCTGGCACTGGCGGCCGCACAGATCACAGCCCGCGGCTCGACCTCCAGTTCGGCAGCCGCGATGGCCGTCGTCAACGGCCCGATCCGCGGCGAGATCGGCATGAACTGCGGCGTCGGCGCGCTCGGTCCCTACGCCCACGCGAACGCCACGATCGGCCGCGCCTTCGGGCTGCTGTCCCAGAACCTGCAGGGAGGCTCGGTTCCCGGCGAAACCTTCATGGGTTCGCTCGGCAACAATTACACCTACAACAGCCTGACCTTCGCCGAGAACGAGGAGCGCAGCCCCTGGGAGCCTTTGCATGTGCAGAAGGGTTTCGATGCGAAGGCAAGCACGGTGAGCCTCTTCCACGGCTGCCGTTCGACGACCTTCAGCCTCGGTCTGCGCAAGGAATACTGGCGCGAGCATGTGCGCGACATGCTGCTCGGCACGGACGCAATCACCGCGCCGGCCCTGGTGCTCGACCCGATCTGCGCAAGGCAGTTCATCGACCGCGGCGGCTTCGTGAAGAAGCAGGATCTGCTGCACTTCATCTACGAGACGGCGCAGATGCCGGCCGGCCGCTATTGGGACCTGCAGCTCGTGCAGAACTACATCTATCCGCGCGCCACCTTCGGCGAGGAGCCGATGGCAGGTCGCCTGAAGGCAGGCAAGGACGAGCTCGTCAAGATCTTCCGCGAGCAGGACATCAATGTCGTGGTCGTCGGCGGTGAATCGAACGGCTACTGGCAGATCTATGGCGCGCATTATCGCACGACCGTTTCCGTGGACGAGTGGCGCTGAAGATGGCGAACGATTACGACATTGCGGTGATCGGCGCCGGCGTGGCGGGGCTCAACGCCGCGATCACGGCAGCCCGGCACGGGGCGCGCACGATCGTCGTCGACATGCTCGGCGCCGGCGGGCAGGTGATCAATGTCGACCGCATCGATAATTTTCCGGGGCCTGCCGAAGGCATGTCGGGCTTCGAACTCGGCCCCATGCTGCAGATGCAGGCGGATGAGGCCGGCGTCGAATTCGCGCTCGATACGATCGAGACGGTATCGAAGACCGAGACCGGCTTCCGCATTGCCGGGGCCGATCTCAATCTCACGGCAGGCGCCGTCATCATCGCCGCCGGTTCGGCCAAGCGGACACTCGGCATTCCGGGCGAGGCGGAATTCGAAGGGCGCGGCGTTTCCCACTGCGCCTCCTGCGACGGTCCGCTGATGCGGGGCAAAGAGGCCTGCATTGTCGGCGGCGGGGATTCGGCGCTCGATGAAGCGCTGGCGCTCGTTCCCCATGCCTCACGGATCACGGTCATCCAGCGCGGGCCGCGGCTGACGGCCAGCGCTGCGCTGCAAGCCAAGGCCCGTGAAGCCGCGAATATCGAAGTGAAGCTCAATACCGTCGTCGAGGCGATCCAAGGCGAGGATGGCGTCACCGCCCTTGCCGTCCGCGATCTTTCGACGGGTACGACGGGCGATATCCCGTGCCACGGCGTGTTCATCTATGTCGGGCTGGAGCCGAATACCGCCTTCTTCCAAGAAACGGTGACGCTTGCGGATGACGGCCGCATCGCCGTCGACCTCGACATGCGGACCTCGGCCCCCGGCATTTACGCGGCCGGCGATATCCGCGCCCGTTCGGTCGCACATCTGGCGGCCTCGGCGGGCGACGGCGTGACCGCGGCGATCTCCGCGGTGCGTTATCTCGCGGAAAAGCGGGGCGGCAATCAACAACAGGCGCCGCATCTCGCGGCGGCAGGATAGGCACCGCATGAACGTTCAGATCAAGGGCAAGCAGGGCAAACCGAGCGTTCGCGACGCGATCGAGCAGGATATCGTCACCGGTTTCTATTCGCCCGGCGACCGGCTCGACGAGGCAAGCCTTGCGGCCCGCCATCAGGTCTCCCGCACGCCGGTGCGCGAGGCGCTGATCCAGCTCAACACGATGGGGCTGGTCAAGATGGTGCCGAACCGCGGCGCCTTCGTCACCCAGCTCACCGTCACCGAACTGGTCGAGATGTTCGAGGTGATGGGCGAGCTGGAAGCGATGTGCGCAAGGCTTGCGGCACGTCGCATCCGCCCGGAGCAGCTCAAGCAGCTCGAAGAGGCGCAACAAGCCTGCGCCACGGCCCAGCAGGCCGGCAATTCGGACGATTATTATTACGCCAATGCGGAATTCCACCGGCTGATCTACGAGGCGAGCGGCAACGGGTTCCTGGCCGAGAACGCCCACGCGCTGCAGCGGCGGCTGAAGCCCTACCGGCGCCTGCAGCTTCGCGTGCCGGGACGCGTCAACAGTTCGCTTGCCGAGCACGAGGAGGTGCTCGCAGCGATCCGTGCCCATGACGATGCCCGCGCCCGTGACGCGATGCGCAACCACGTGGTCATCCAAGGCGAATATTTCAGCGACTTCCTGGCGCTGATGCGCCCGGTCGAGCGCCAATTGATACCCGGCGAGTGAGGAAACACAAACTCTCCGGATAAAAAGCAGTGGAACGCATGAACCTTTGAGGCTCAGGAGGAGCGGGCCTTTACCGGCACTGTCGGTTCAACGGGAGGAGAGATCATGAAGCATGTCTTCAATTATGTAGCCGGGATCGTTCCGGCCTTGATGCTGGCAGCCGGGATTGCTGGTGCGGCCGAAATGACGGATTCCGAAAAGCAGCTTTACGAAGCCGCCAAGAAGGAAGGTTCCGTCACCTGGTACGTGTCGCAGACGACGACCGAGTTCGCGGACGGCATGTGCGCACTTTTCAAGAAGAAATATGCAGGGGTCGAGTGCAATGTCGTACGCGCGTCCGGCCAGGTGATCTTCCAGCGCCTCGTGCAGGAACTGCAGGCAAGCGCCGTGCAGGGCGACCTGATGTCGACCAATGACGACGGTCAGATGCTGCAGCTCAAGGAGCAGGGCGCGCTTGCCCAGTTCGCGCCGGAAAACCTGAAGGACATGGTGCCGGAGCTGCGCGACCTGGCGGACAAGGAGAACTACTGGATCACGTCCGGCGTCTCGCCGCTGGTGATCGCCTATAACACCAAACTGGTGACCGAGGCGGAAGCCCCGAAGAACTGGACGGACCTCACCGATCCCAAGTGGAAGGGACAGGTGGCGATTGGCCATCCGAGCTTCTCCGGCAGCGTCGGCCTCTGGACCATCCTGATGAACGATCTCTACGGCTGGGATTTCTTCGAGAAGATCGAGAAGAATGAGCCTCAGATCGGCCGCTCCGTGGCCGACGGCCACAATCTCGTTGTCTCGGGCGAACGCAAGGTGGCGCTGGCACCGCTGCCGCTGATCCTTTCCGATGCCGCATCCAAGAAGGCACCGGTTGCCGTCATCTATCCGACCGACGGCGCGCTGCTGCCGCCCTCCGCCACCGCCATCATGAAGGATGCCCCGCATCCGAATGCCGCGCGGCTCTTCGAGAATTTCCTGCTCGGGCCGGAGATCGCTGAATATTTCGCCAAGGACTACCGCTATCCGTTGCGCGCCGGCGTGCCGCTCGCACCGGGCATGAAGCCGCTCGACAGCTACAAGACGAAGTCGATCGAGACCTCCGAGGGCATCAAGAAGCTGCCGGATATCCAGGAAAAGTTCCGCGACACATTCGGCATCTAGCCAGCCCGACCCGGAGGCCGGACGGTCCGGCCTCCGCCTGCGCCCCGCGCGAAAGCCGGGCGACCCGACGCCTCCAGTGATGAAGCGAGCGCCGAACATGACGAGTGTTTCCGATACCGATGCGATCAGCTGGTCGAAGGACCAGGCGGTGAAGGTGCGCGTGCCCTGGCATCAGCGGCTGCAGCCCGCCAACCTGCTGTGGATTTTCCTGGCCGGCATCCTCGTCGTGCTGATCATCGCGCCGATGTGGACGCTCGTCGTTTCCAGCTTCACCGATCCTAAGACCGGCGGCTGGACGCTGCATAATTATGTCGAAGCCTATGGCAAGGAACGGCATATCACCGCGCTGACCAATACGCTGAAAATGGGCGCGGCGGTCGTCGTGCTGAAACTGCTGTTCGGCGTGCCGCTCGCCTGGGCCTGTACGCGCACCGACATGCCGGGACGCAATTTCGTGCGCTACGCCGTGTTCGGCGCCTTCATCATACCGCCCTATCTCGCCGGCGTCGGCTGGATCCTGCTTGCCGGGCCTAATACCGGCTGGATCAACGTCCTCTGGCATCATCTGTCCGGCTCGACCGAACCGCTGGTCAACATCTTCTCCTTCGGAGGCCTGGTACTGGTGACGGCGATCGGCGGCTTCTTTCTGGTCTTCGTGCTGGTGAGCTCCGCTTTCGAGATGATCTCGTCCGAAATGGAGGACGCCGCCAACATCCTCGGCGCAGGTCCGTTCAGGACGGCGATGAAGGTGACCTTCCCGCTCGTTCTGCCGGCGATCGTCGGCGCGGCACTTCTCTCTTTTCTCGGAGCCATCGCGCTCTACGGCGTGCCGGCACTGATCTCCATCCCGGCGCGTTATCCGGTCGTGGTCATCCAGCTTAGCGAGTTCTTCTCTTTCCCGCTGCGGCTCCAAGTGGCGGCCGCTTATTCGATCCCGCTGCTGTTGATCACTGCCGCATTGCTCTGCCTGCAAAAGCTGATCCTGCGTCGCAAAGGCTATGTCGCGATCAGCGGCAAGGGTGGCGAACGGCGCATCGTCAAGCTCGGCAAATGGCGCTGGGTTCTGTTTGCCTATTGCCTGATGGTCGTATCGCTGTCCGTCATCATGCCGCTCTTCGTGCTGCTGCTGGCCGCCTTTTCGCAATCCTGGACGGCTGGCTTCTCGTTCGACAATTTCACCCTCGGCAATTTCTATTACGTGCTCTTCGAGCATTCGAGCTCCCAGAGGGCATTGCTCGGCAGCGTCGGACTCGGCATCGCGGCTGCGACGGTCGCGATCGTGCTGGCACTGTTCATCGCCTATATCGTCCAGCGCCGGCTGCTGCCCTTCTCCGGCGTACTCTCGTTTCTTGCCGTGTCGCCTTATGTCGTGCCGGGCATCGTACTGGCGATCGGCTTCTACGCGGCCTATGCGCTTCCGCCGATCGCGCTTTACGGAACCTACATGATCCTGGCGCTCGCCTTCATCACCCGCTTCCTGCCGATCGCCTTCACCACCAGTTCCGCCGGCGTGCGCAGCATCCATCCCGAAATGGAGGAGGCGGTGCGCATCCTGGGCGGAGGACGGACGACGGCGATCCGGCATGTGGTCGGGCCATTGCTCAAGCGTACGCTCGCCGGCGGCTGGCTGCTGATCTTCGTGCCGGCCGCGCAAGAGCTCTCGACCGCCATCTTCCTGGTCGGTCCGACAACGCGCGTCGTCTCCGTCGTTCTGCTCGATCTCAGCGAGGAGGGCGAGCTCGAAAAGCTCGCGGCGCTGGGCTCGCTTCTGTTGATCATCATCGTTGCCGTCGTCGCCCTCGGGATGAAATATCTCGGCCGCGACTTCATGTTGAGGAGGAACTGATGGACGGACTTGTCCTCAGGAAACTGGGCCGCCGTTTCGGGGCCGTCGATGCGGTTCTCGATTTCGACCTGCATATCAAGCCCGGCGAATTCGTCTCGCTGCTCGGCCCATCCGGCTGCGGAAAGACGACGACGCTCCGGATGATCGCGGGCTTCATCGACCCGACCTCCGGTTCGATCGAACTCGACGGCAAGATCCTGTCTGCTCCCTCCGGTTCGGTGCCGCCGGAAAAGCGCGGCATGTCGATGATCTTCCAGTCCTATGCGATCTGGCCGAACATGACGGTGGCGCAGAACGTCGCCTTCGGGCTCAACCTGCGTAAACTGCCGACGGACGATGTCAGGAGACGGGTAGGAACCGTGCTGGAAACGGTACGCATGAGCCATCTTGCCGACCGCTATCCGGCAGAACTCTCCGGCGGCCAGCAGCAGCGTGTGGCGCTCGCGCGCGCCGTCGTTATCCGCCCGGCCGTGCTATTGCTGGACGAGCCGCTGTCAAACCTCGACGCGAACCTGCGCGAGGAGATGCGCTTCGAGATCAAGCGCATGCATGACGAGTTCAAGATCACCTCGGTCTATGTCACCCACGACCAGGGCGAGGCGATGGTGACCTCCGACCGGATTGCTGTGATGAACAACGGCCGGCTCGAGCAGATCGACACGCCCTATGCGCTCTACAGCCGCCCGAAGACGCGCTTCGTGGCGAGCTTCATCGGCCGCACGAATTTCCTGTCCGGCAACCGCGGCAACAACATGATCGACTTTGAGGGCTTCAGCGTGCCGTTCGGAATGATCGGCGAGGAAGTCTCGGGCGGCGGCCCGATCACGGTGTCGATCCGACCCCAGGCGATGAAGCTCTCCGCAACGGAGATCGCCAGGGACAAGGCAATCAACCTGCCTGGGTCGGTGAAGCAGTCGTCCTTCCTCGGCGAAACCTGGGATTATGTCTTCCAGTCGCGCGACGGCGGTCTGCAGTTCCGTGTCGCCGCGCCGCCGGCAGACGTCTTCCCGGTCGGCACGCCGGCCTGGCTGCAGATCGACCCCGCGCAGATCGTGCCGATCGCGGATTGATCGGCATTTTCAGCGCTGCATGCCCCAACGGCGGACGGTAATGTTCTCGACGATGCGAAAGATGATTCCTTCGACCAGAAGACCGATGATGATCACCATCGCCAGCCCCGCAAACACCTTGTCGGTGAAGAGTTCGTTGCGGTTGCGGAAGATGAACCAGCCGAGGCCGCCGGAGGACGAGCTGACGCCGAAGACGAGTTCGGCGGCGATCAGCGTGCGCCAGGCGAACGCCCAGGCGATCTTCATGCCATAGAGGATCGAGGGAAGCGCGGCCGGGATGAGGATGCGGAAGACATAGGACGGACCGCACAGGCCGTAATTGCGGCCGACGAGACGCTGCGTTTCCGGCACGCTTTCGAAACCGGTCAGGGTGGCGAGCGCAAACGGCCAGAGCACGGCGTGGACGAGCACGACGAGCAGGCTCTTTTCACCGAGTCCGAACCACAGCATGGCGAGCGGCAGCAATGCGATCGCCGGCAAGGGGTTGAACATCGAAATCAAGGTCTGCAGCAATTCGCGCACGAAACGGCTGACGACCGCGAGCGACACGATGACGAAGGCGAGCAGGATCGCGATCACATACCCTTTCAAGAGAACGGAAAGCGACGCCCAGGACGCGAGAAGCAGGTTTTCTGCGGTCAACGCTTCCCAAAGGGCGGCCATCGTCGCCGTGAAGGTCGGAAACAGGATCGGCTTGCCGCTGTAGCGGGCCGAAAGTTCCCAGACCAGTGCCAAAAGCGCAAGCACCAGGATCTTGCGGACGATGGCGGAGTTCCAGGCGAAATCGCGCAGACGCGCCCAGACCTGCGATTTCTCGGCGGAGCCGGTCAACGAAAGATCAGACATGCTCCGAGACCTCCTTTTTGGCCTTCGGCGAGAACAGGAGATCATGCACTTCACGCGAAAGGGATTCGAGACGGGCGCTGCCGACATCCTCGCGGCTGAATTCGTGCGTATCCAGGCTGGTGATCGTCCGGCCGGGATGCGGGCTCAGGAGATGCAGCTTGGTGCCGATCAAGATCGCCTCTTCGATCGAGTGGGTGACGAAGAGCAACGTGAAGCCAAGCTCTTCGGCAAGATCGAGAAGCTCTCCCTGAAGCTGGGTGCGGGTAAGCGCGTCGAGCGCCGCGAACGGTTCGTCCATAAGGAGCACGTCGGCATCGGTGACGAGCGCGCGGGCGATCGCGGCGCGCTGTTTCATGCCGCCGGAAAGCGTGTGCGGATAACTATCGAGAACCCGCTCCAGACCGACCTTCTTCAGCGTCGCCTCCGAACGATCGCGGATTTCAGCCTTCGACAGCTTGCTCGCCATGCGCAGCGGGAATTCGACATTCTGGCGGACGGTCTTCCAGGGCAGCAGCTGGTCGAATTCCTGGAAGACCACGATGCGGTCCGGGCCGGGGCCTTTGACCTCCCGGCCACGCGCCCTGATGACGCCGGAAGCGGGCTTCAGGAAGCCTGCCACTGCTTTCAGGATCGATGATTTGCCGCAACCCGACGGGCCGAGAAGCACGAGCCGTTCCCCCTCGCCGACACGGAAGGAGACATCGTCCACCGCCCGCACGATACCCGCAGAGGTCGGGTAGTCGAGAACGAGGCGGTCGACTTCGAAAACCGGAGTCGGCAGAGGGTCGCGTGCCAGCATGGATATCAGCTTCCGCTTTCGTTGTGCAGTTCCTCGAACGTGTAGTCCTTCCAGCTTTCGGCCTTCTTCTTGATGGCGCCGGTCCGATAAAGGAAATCGGCAAAGGCATAGGAGCGGGACGGGACGACGGTGAACTTGCTTTCCGGCGATTCGATCAGCGACTGCACGAAGGCCGGATCGAGCTTGGATTTCTCGACGCGGACATAGGTCTCCGCCGCTTCCCTCTTGTTCGCCTCGATCCAGGCGCTCGCTTCCTTCAGGGCCTCGAAGAAAGCCTGGAAGGTTTTCGGGTTTTCCTCGCGCCAAGCGGTGGTGGTGTAGAGATAGGTGGGCGTCACCGGCCCGCCGAGCACGTCATAGGAAGAGAAGATCTTGTGGATCTTCGGGTCCTTCAATGCCTGTTCCTGGAAGGGCGTATTGGAGAGATGGGCGGTGATTTCCGTCGAACCGGACAGCAGGGCCGCCGTCGCGTCCGGATGCGGCAACGTGATGGTGATATTGTCGAGCTTGTTCTGGTTGCCCTCGCCGAATTCCTTTTCCGCCGCGATCTGCAGGATGCGCGCCTGGACCGAAACGCCGACCGCCGGAAGCGCGATCTTGTCGGAGGTCGAAAAATCCTTGAGCGACTTCACGTTCGGATTGTTGGTGATGAGATAGTTCGGCTGGTTGGCGAGGCCGGCGACGATCTTTACCGCCCCGTCGGTGCGGTCCCAGAGCGTCAGGAAGGGGCCGATGCCGGCGGCTGCAATATCGATCGAGCCCGACAGAAGCGCTGCATTGATGGCATCGCCGCCGGAAAGCTGTGCCCATTCCACCTTCACGTCGTCGAGGCCGAGCGCCTTGGCGTGCTTTTCGATCAGGTTCTGGTCGCGGATTACATGCAGCGGCAGGTAGAGCGTACCGAACTGCTGGGAAATGCGGATGAGGCCTTCGGCGGATGCACTCGTCGCCGGGGTGAGCGCGCTGAGCGCCAGGGCCGCGGCTGCGACAAGCTTCGGGGATTTCAGCATGGATCGACCTTTCAAAGGACAGACTTGAATATTCGGATGTGAAGAATGTCAGCCGGCCGCATTGGCGAGCTTCGAGCCGCCGTAATCGCCGACCGCGAATTCATTGGCGACACTGTCGCGCAGGCCCTGTCGGCGGTTCTTGTCGATACCGAGCAGCGGGAAGAGGAGCTCGCCGACGCGATAGGCCTCTTCGAGGTGCGGGTAACCGGAGCCGATGATCGTATCGATGCCGAGCGCCTGGTATTCGCGCAACCGATCCGCGATCTGCTGCGGCGTGCCGACCAGCGCCGTGCCGACCCCGGTGCGAACCAGGCCGACGCCGGCCCAGAGATTCGGCGCGACGACGAGCTTGTCGCGGCGACCACCGTGAAGCGCCGCCTGGCGGCGCTGGCCGACGGAATCCATCTCCTTCTGAAAACGCTGCCAGCTGCGTTCGATCTGCTCGTCGGAAATATTGCTGATCAGCTTGTCGGCGGCGCGCCAGGCATCCTCCTCGTCCTCGCGAATGATGAAGTGGATGCGCATGCCGAAGCGGATCTTGCGGCCGGCCTTCGCCGCCCTGGCGCGGACGGATTCGATCTTCTCCTTCACCTGCTCCAGCGGCTCGCCCCAGGTGAGATACATGTCGGTGGCATTGACCGCGAGCTCCTGGCCGGCATCCGACGAACCGCCGAAATAAAGCGGCGGATGCGGCTGGCCGACCGGCGGGAAATCGGAACGGGCGCCCTTGAGCTCGTAATACTTGCCCTTGAAATCGACGGTTTCTCCGGTCAGCAGCCGCTTCCAGATATCGAGGAACTCGCCTGCCTGTTCGTAACGCTCGTCATGGCCGAGAAAGATGCCATCGCCGGCAAGTTCGGCCGGGTTGCCGCCGACCACGACGTTCAGGAGAAGCCGGCCATTGCTCAGGCGGTCCAGCGCCGCCGTCTGGCGTGCCGCGAAAGTGGGCGAGGTGACGCCGGGGCGCAATGCGACGAGATATTTCAGCCGTTCGGTGACGACCGAAAGCCCCGTCGCGGTGATCCAGGAATCCTCGCATGACTGACCGGTCGGCAGAAGCACGCCTTCAAAGCCGAGCTCATCGACTGCGATCGCGACCTGCTTGAAATAGCGGAATTCCGGCCGGCGGCTCAGGTGATCCGTGCCGAGATAGGTGCCGTCTCCATGGGTCGGAATGAACCAGAAGAAATTCAGCGGTTCAGCACGTCCGGTGGCGATCATCAATGTCTCCTTACCCTTCTTGTAAAGAGAGGCTAATGACGACTTAGCCGTAGAGAAGAAAGATTATTCTCTTCTCGCTGGGGCTCCGCCACGGGATGCCTAAGGTCGGGGCCACCCGGCGAACGGCATTTCAGCGCGATGCGAGACGGAATTCGCTACTTCACTTTGAAGCCCATGCGCCGCACCACGTCGAGAAGCACATGCCGGCCCTTGAGCGCTGCCGTATCGGCGATGCGATTGGCGACGACATTGGTCCAGCCGCGCACGACCATGCCCTGTCCGGTCTGGAACGATTGCATAACATCGTCATAGGCTGCGAGATCGGCCTCATCGCGAACGGCTTGATATTGCTCGCGGTGAAGCACGAGGGATTGCGGCAGGCGCGGCTTGATCTCGGTTTCGACGGAGGGATCGGGATAACCGACCGTCATGCCGAAGACGGCGAAGGTTTCCGGCGGCAGGCCGAGCACCCGGCCAACCTCTTCCGGATGGTTGCGCATCGCGCCAATATAGCAGGAACCGAGGCCGAGCGATTCCAGCGCGACCAGCGCATTCTGGGCCGCGAGCGCCGCGTCGATCGCACCGAGCAGGAAGCTTTCGAGATAATCGAGCCCTTCACCTGTCTTGCCCCGTTCGGTGGTGACCTTCCTGAGGCGCGAGAGATCGGCCAGCCAGACGAGAAAGAGCGGCGCCGAGAGGATCTGCGGATTGGGGGAACCGAGTTCGGCGAGCTTTACCTTGCGGTCCGGATCCGTCACGGCGACAACGCTCCAGGCCTGCAGGCTGGACGACGTCGGCGCCGACTGCGCCGCCGCGACGATCAGTTGCAGCACGCTTTCGGGGACCTGTTTCGGGAGATAGGTGCGGACGGAACGATGCGAAAGGATCGCTTCCAGTGCTCCATTCCATTCGGAGGGTTCGGCCGGCTGATCGATGCCGTAGCGACGGCGCAGGAGATCGGCGGGCGTTCCGGTGATTTCGGAAGCGGAAGCGGGATGGGAAACGGGCATCGGGCAACTCCTTGGGTTGGATCAGGCCCGCATGCGGGGAATGCTGGCCAAGAGTTTCTGGGTGTATGCGTGTTTGGGTGCGGCAAGGATATCGCGGGTCCTGCCACCTTCAACAACCCTGCCGCGCTCAAGGATGATGGTCTCCTCACAAAGCGAGGCGACGAGGCCGATGTCGTGGGAGACGAGCACCAGCGTAGCCGTCTTCGACAGGTCCTTGAGCAGTTGGACGATGCGGATACGGGTAGAAAGGTCAAGCGCGCTCACCACTTCACCGGCCAGTACGACGTCCGGCCGCGAGACGATCGCCCGGGCAATCGCGGGCTCTGCCGGGCGTTCGCTGGGCGGATGGCTCCAAAGTGCTCCGGCTTATACGGGCGGTGAAATCGCCCCGCAAGATCGAGCTCCTGCCGGGTAGCAAAGGCCGCCGAGTGCGGGCTTGTCCGCATGGCGGCTACGGTAAAGCCGGGCGGTCCGCTCGGCGAGCTTCAACAACCTGAAAGGCCGGCGCGCAGGCCGCCGCTGCGGAAGGCGGTTTTACGCTCGGCGGCCATTGGGATTTCATCTCGGTCGGTTCCGACCTCTCTGACATGTTGGCCGTCGTGACGCCGGACGCACTGATCAAGGCGGATGTCGGCAGGTCACGCTGGAAACGCCGTTCTACGGTGAGGGCCTGGGCGCGCTGATGATCGAAGATCAGTTCCTGATCACCGAAACCGAGGCGGAATGCATGAACACGCTGCCCCGGACGCTGCGTGACGTCTCAGCCGAATAGGCTGGTCTACCCCGTCAAGCCTGGCTTCCGAAGATTCATTCCTCCAGAAGCGCTCATTTTGCGTCCGGATATTTTCCCTGACCCCGATAGCGGGCGGTAGCATTTTTTCCGAAGCGGCCCTTTGCGCGAACGTCGGTTCCTTTAATATATAGATTTACTAGATAATATGATTGCCATGGATCGGCCGGTGCATCGGACATAGGGGCCTCCTGATCTCAGGGACTAAACGACCGGGCATTTCCGCCCGTACCAGGAGAGACAGACCATGGTGATTCCATCCACGGCGGCGAGGATCGCTGCCCCTTCCGCCTCGCTCGAACTTGATGCCGACGTTCTCGTGATCGGCAGCGGCCCTGCCGGGACCTGGGCGGCGACCGCCGCAGCCGGCAAGGGCGCCAAGGTCGTTCTGGTCGACAAGGGTTTTTGTGGTTCTTCGGGCGCGACGGCGCCCTCGGGCGATCTGGGAGAGGGAGAAAAGCACGGTCGTCATGGTGACCCATGACATGGAAGAGGCGATCTATCTTTCCGACCGGGTGGTGGTCATGGAGCCGCGTCCGGGCCGCATCGCCAAGATCTTTCGACATCGCCGGCAAACGGCCCCCGCACAGGGACGATCCGGATTTCGTCACCATCCGGCGCCGGATCACCGATCTCCTGGCGCATCGACGCGATTGAGCGGAAAAACGAGGAGTTCAGGCGAAGTTTGAGCGAGCTTCGTCTGTGCAGGCGGGCAGGTCCCTTCGGGGGTCCGCCCGCCTTTGCTTATAATCGATGCTGACGAATTGGCGATGTGATCCGGACGGCAACGGCCCACATGCGGCGCTCCGTCCGGAGGGCTCATGTCGATACCGGTGGGGCGGGTAACGGAACGAGCGCAGGAAAAATCCCGACGCTCAAGATTCCATCCCTTGGCATTCAGAGGACAGAATCCAGGGGCCGGGCGTGCGGGTGGGTCGCGATCCCGCAAGCCCGGCCGCTACCATGGCGGTAGGAGAGCACCATCATGGTAGTGTGGTAAGATACTGGGATGCGTCCCCGGCAGAGAAGAAATTCAGCGTGAAGCCGATCAGGCGGCCAAACACGATAACGCCGATCCACAACGATAGCGATAGAGCTGCTGCGACCTTGGCGGTGATGGGCAAACTGACATTACGGTCCCATTGTGCAACCGAACGGAAAGTGATCAGCTCAAACACCAGCATATTGATGCCGGCCAAAACGATCAGCACCATTTTGATCAGAAAGGCGCGGTTGCCGTAGTAGGTTTCGGCATTGCTGACAAACATCAGCAAACCCGAAATGACCGCGATCGCAAAAGCGGCCCAGACCCACGGCAGAGTATCGCGGCTCACCGCGGTCACGGCACGCGTGCCGGAGGCCAGTCCAAGCAAACGCAGGTCCATGATCGCAATCACGCCGACCACCAGTGAGATGGCAAGGACATGGACGGATTCGATGGTCGGAAACATCCAGCCGCTGACCTGGATAGCCTGGGCAATCGCGCTTTGACCCAGCCAGGAAATGAAATTCTGCATAATCTAATTCCTCCGAACCTGCGGATCAGGCGTTCATGTAGCCGATCCACCGGCCGCCAAAAACGATGCCGGCCCAAACAACCAGGCTCAGGAGGGCATAGGCCCTGATCCGTGTTCTGTTGCCGGCATTCTCCCAAAATTGCGGATCACGCCTAGCGTAGCCCTGAAAGCCCAAGGTCAGCACCAGCGCCACCGCGAGCAGCGCCATCTTGACCCAAAACGCAACATTCCAAAGCGAGCGAACAGGCTCAGCCACAATCAGCCCGATGCCTGTAACCGCCAGTACGGGAAGCCCCCACCACAGCCAGGGCAAATAGCGATGCGCAACCTGCGGAACAGTCAGCCCACTGCTGCTCAAGCCCAGAAGGCGCGTATTGAGCATCAGCAGCGACGACAACACGACCGCGATCGCCAGAATATGAATCGACTGTAAAGCGGGGATAAGGAACCATCCCTCGACCTGCAACCACTGGCTAGTTGCTGTGCCAGCAATCCACTCAGCGAATGTAAGCATTTTCCTCTCCTTGAATACAACCGGCCTTCGTCTCTCCCTTGGAAGACCAGGACCATGCAATATGGTCAAATATTCCCGGCCCGATTGGTTTCAGGCCGGGGCTATTGGCAAGAATTACTTCTTGGCGTTGTTGTATCTCAGGAGCAACAATTCCGGCGTAGCGCTTTCCACATTGCAGTAGTACTCATCATGTGTTGCTTCTGCGTCGGTCTTGGCGCGGTTCCACCAGACATGGTGCTTGATCGGCTTGCTATAGGTCTTCGGATCGATGATCGTTTCAAGCATGTGGAGGATGTTGCCGTCCTCGCTCAGCCAGTATTCTTCGGTGAATTCCGTACCGTCCTCGTAGACAAGGCCCGGCTGCTCGAGCCAATTGCCATTCAGACCGGTCGTCTTGACGAAGAAAGTATCCGGCTTGCCGTCGCCACTGCGATCCTGCCACTCACCGTTCGAAGCACCCCATTTGCCACGCACTTCAAGATTAGGCTGAATCTTGAAGTCGCCGGTATAGGCTCGGCGAATGATGTTGTACTGCTCGTTCAGGAAGATCACTTTCTCGAGACGAGCGCCTTCTTCGCTGCGCACGATTTCCAGCTTGTAAGGCGAGGACACGATTCGCGGAGCACCTGAAGGATCACAGCTGTTCTGTGGACTCGACCTCATGTCGCGGTTCACGAACTCCATGTACTTTTCCTTGCTTGCAAAGTCTTCCGGCTTGATGCGGTCAGTCGGACGCAGTTCACGTGGCTCACGCCCATCGGGTGCAATGGTGCGCCAGTTCGCAACCCATTCGGCAAAGATGTTCGGCAGGCCATCGGCCGTACGCGGAATCTTGGCGCTTTCAAGGGTTTCCTTTGAAGGAGGAATCTGCACCCAGAATGGCTGGGGCACCTTCTTGTCCAATTCACTTTCGTGCCGGACAACTTTCTTCGCTGATGCAGCTGCTTCAGACTTGGCAGCATCGGCGGCCTGTGCGCCGCCAGCCATCATTACCGCTGCGAGAGCAGCACCAAATGCAAACTTTAAGCTCTTCACGTTCGTTTGCCCTCCCAAAAAATTACGACAAATCGTCAAGCAGTAGGCTCATTCCTGTAGATTTCCTTGCCTTCTTTCAGAATCTGGCGAACGAAGGTGCGGTTGCTGCCGTCGCGAGACTTCTGTGCATTGATCTTGACGCTGGTGCCAACCGGCAGCAGCGCCTTGGTCAGGCCCTGACGCTGCAGACCCAGAACGCTGCTCATCTCGCCAACCCAGTAGTTGCCCGAAGCATCCTGGATAACCAACTGGCCATGCGGATTCACGTAAAGGAATTCGACAACCTTACCTTCGACCTCCACGCGCTCGTCGGTATAGAATGCGCCGGTCGAGTGGTGTGCGACTGCCGGAACGACAGCTGCGGTGGACAGCACCGTCGCAGCTACCAGTGCCATGATGGATTTCTTCATTGTAACTCCTCCTTCGAGTTGTGGATCGCCCCGTTCCTCTGCTGGGGTGTGAGCAGTAAACTACCGCCAAAACCAGCGATCAAATTCCTTCTGACACGCAGAATTCACGCTGCTGGTTATTCTGCAGCCCGTGGATCGCCCCTCTCCGCAGGCGTTGCGAACGCCTGCCCGACAAGGACAGTAAAAACTTACGAAGAGGTACCAACCACCTTCTCGACGGCGGTCTTGCCGCAGAGTTCGTCATCGGCAGAAGTCATCCCGGAAACGCCGATCGCTCCCAGAACCGTCTTGTCAGCCGTTCGGACGGCCACTCCGCCCTGCAGGCCCAGCCGGTTGAACGTCAGCACCTGGAGATCCGGCGGATTCTTGACCAGCCGGTCCATATCGGCGCCGCTGAGGCTACCCGTCTGGCGGGCGGTTTCCGCTTTTCCGAGAGCGTAATTCCCGGTCTGCGCCGTCGCGCCGTCGGTCCGCTCGTAATACATCAGCTCCCCACCCGCATCGATTACCGCCACCGCGATATTGCGGTCGGGGTGTTTTTCCTTGGCCCAGGCGAAGCAGGCGCCCGCCAAAGCCTTGGCGCCGGTTGCGGTGAGCGTCGGGCGGTTGACCACCGCATCCTGTGCAGCAGACGCTCCGCCACTCAGGGCCAGCGCAAAAGCCGCAATCAAGCAATTCAGTTTCATGCTGAAGATCCCCTTTTCCTCACCCCATGAGGAGCTCTGATGCAATTTCCTGAGGATCTAGGCCGCAAAACATAGACAAGATCCACAACAATCCGCAGAAAACTACTCTCTCAAATTCAAACACAAGTAAAATGATAAATTGCATCTGCGATATAACTTGATAAATACACATTATATGCATCATTTACATAAATATAAACGCAGCGCCCCGATAATATCGCGCGGCACTGGATGATATAGTAAGCGCCGGCAAAACCGGCATTTCCGGTTTAATGCAGCCCGCCAACTCCCAGAAGGGTTTCTACCGAGTGCTGATCCTGCGAAAGTTCCTCGGGCGTGCCCGACCATGCAAGTCGTCCGCGTTCGAGGATGATCACCTCATCCGCGAAATCCAGCGCGCTTTGGATTCGCTGCTCGACCAGCAAGATCGTCATCTTTCCCGAAGCTGCCAGCTTGCCGAAAGCTTCCATCAATTCCTCGCAGATGACCGGCGCAAGCCCTTCCAGCGGCTCGTCCAGCAACAATACCGAAGGCTGGCCTAGGATCGTACGTGCGGTCGTCAGCATCTGTTGCTCACCTCCCGAAAGCTGAGAACCCAGATTCCGGCGCCGCTCCTTCAGCCGCGGGAACATCGCATAGGCTTCTTCGATCGCCGATTTCGGCCGGGCTTTCAGACCGACCAACAGGTTTTCCTCCACCGTCAGGGTGGGAAACACGTCGCGCGACTGCGGCACGTAACCCAGCCCCTTCAAGGCGCGGGTGGCGCTATCGGCCCCTTCGATATTCTCGCCGTTCAGCTGGATCGCTCCGCCATAGCGCCGCGTCTGGCCCGCAAGCGTCGCAAACAGCGTGGATTTACCCATGCCATTGCGCCCCAAAATGGCCAATCTCGCCCCTGCCGCAACGGAAAACGAAATATCCTCCAATACCCGTGTGGCGCCGTAACCGGCGCTGAGGCGGGAAATCTCAAGCGACGCTGCGGTCATCGGCATAGCTCCCCAAATAGGCCTGACGGACGCGGGTGTCTTTCGTGACTTCTCCCGGCAGGCCGTCAAAGATGATCTCGCCCGCAGCCAGAACGACCACCCGCTTGGCGAAGCGGAACACCAGATCCATGTCGTGTTCGATCATCAGCACCGCCAGGTCCGAGGGCAGGTCGGCAATCGCCCGTTCGATCCGCGCCGTATCGCTTTGCGGCACCCCCGCCGCAGGCTCGTCCAACAGCAAGACCTTCGGTTTCAGCGCAAGCGCCAGGGCAAGCTCCAGCAGGCGTTGCTGACCATAGGCGATCTCGCTGACCCGATGGTTCGCAAGCTGTGCGATCCCCAGGCGCGACAGGAGCGAATAGACCTCCTCCATTACCTGGGGCATGGCACGATGGCTGGAAAACATATGGCCCGAGCGGGCTTCCCGTTGCAGGATCGCCAACGCCACATGTTCCTCGGGCGTCATCTCGGAAAACAGCCGCGTCACCTGGAACGACCGCACCAAGCCCAGCCGCACCCGTTCGGTCGGCCCCAGCCGGGTCACTTCGGCTCCTGCCATATGCACGCTGCCGGAACTGGCTTTCAGGTTCCCCGTCACCAGATTGACAAAGGTGGTCTTGCCCGCACCGTTCGGCCCGATCAGCGCTACGCGGTCTCCCGGCTTCAACGCGATCGAAACATCATTCGTCACCGCCAGTCCGCCAAAGGTCTTCTTCAGGTTCCGGACTTCGAAAACCGCGCTCATGCCTGCTTCCTCGCCCTGCGCTCGAAATAAGCCGCCATCGAACCGTAAAGACCCTTCGGGGCGAACAGCACGACCCCGATCAGCAAGGCTCCGACGATGGTAAGCCAATGGAAAGGATTGGCTGCCGAAACGACGTCCTCGAACCACATGAAGACCAGCGCTCCGGTCAATGCCCCGTAGAGCGAGCCGGTGCCCCCCAGAACCAGCATCACCAGCGCTTCGGCCGAAAGCGTGAAGGAAAGGCTGTCTAGGCCCACAACCTGGGTCGAGATCGCGTTCAACGCTCCGCCAGAACCGGCCACAGCCCCCGAAATCACATACATCTTGATCAAGGTCCCCTGGACGGAGGCACCCATGGCCCGCACACGGACGGGATCCTGCTTGATTCCACGGCATAACATTCCGAAGGGCGACCGCACCACCTGACGCAGCACCAGAAAAGCGATGACCAGGATGACGATGCCGAAAGCATAGGCCGTGCGGCCCCAGAGATCGAATTGGCAGACGCCGAAGATCGCGTCCGGCGTGATTCCCGAAAGACCGTCGCTGCCCCCCGTCCAGCTGGACGCCTTGTTCGCCACCTCATGAACCAGGTTGACGAAAGCGATCGACAGCACGAGCTGAGGCAAGCCGTGAGCACGGAGAACGACAATCCCCGAGATCAGCCCGGCGACGGCCCCGACTGCGATCCCGACCGACAGCATACCAATCGGATCGGTGATTCCGAAATGCACGGCAGCAATCCCGGCGCCATAGGCCCCGGCGCCGAATAGTGCCGCATGACCGAGGGTTGCGACACCGCAATAGCCGGTCACCAGATCGACCGAAAGCACCAGCAGCGCAATCGCCGTGATCCGCGTCAGCAGCGCCAGATTATTGGGAAACAAAAGGTATCCGCAGACCGCGACGAGGATGATGACGAGGACGCCGACAGCATCCCGGGTCAGGCGTACGCGATAATCGCCCGCGGAGGTTACGAGGCTGACATTCATCCCTTCACCTGCTCCTTCCGATCAGACCGCGCGGAAACAGGCATACGATGGTGATAACCGCGAGGTAAAAGAAAAACTCACCGAACTCGGGCACCAGATAACGCCCGGTGGTGTCGATACCTCCCAAAAGCAGGCAGGCGGCAAGTGCCCCGCCAATCGAACCCGCACCGCCGACCGAGACGACGACGAGGAAGGTCACCATGTAGCGCAGGGCGTAGTAGGGCTCGATCGGCAGCAGCTCGGCACCGGCGACACCACCGAATGCGGCAAGGCCGACGGCGACCGCAAAGCTGACGGCGTAAACGATCTGGGTTCTCACCCCGAGGGCCGCTGCCATCGCCGCATTGTCCACGGCCGCACGCAGCCGCACGCCGAAAGCGGTGCGCTCGATGAACCACCAAAGGCCGATGGCAACCGCGGCACCGCTGCCGATTGCAAACAACCGATGTGCCGAGATAGTGCGAAAGCCGAGGCTTACAGAATGACGCAGGACTCCCGGGGTGGGAATGATCTTGAGCGTCGGCCCAAAGACATAGTTGGCAAGGCCGATGATGCAGAAGGTTATGCCGATGGTCATCAGCACCTGCGTCAGTTCGGGCGCGCCATAGATACGGCGATACAGAAGCCGTTCGATAGGAATGGCAATGAGGATGGTACCGGCAACGGCCAGAATAACCGCGACCGCATAGCCAAGCCCCATATCCCGGGCGGCATAGGAAGCGATATATCCCCCGATCATCGCGAAGGCACCGTGCGAGAGGTTGACCACCCGCATCAGCCCCATGGTGACGGAAAGCCCGATGGAGATGACGAAAAGCACCATGCCATAAGCAAGTGCATCGACTGCTATGCTAAAGACCGTTTGCATCAACGCGCCTCGATGTCTTTACCGACCCGCAGCTTCCCGCGTGGCGACGCGGGAAGCTGCGAAGAGGAACATCCTCACTTGGCGGAGGCCAAGCCGGGATCGCCCTGCTTCTCGAAGGTCTGGATTTCCTTGTTGTAATAGGTGCCGTCCTCGGCCTTGGCGACTTCGCGCAGATAGATGTTCTGCGTGATGTGACGGCTTTCCGGATCGATCGAAACAGGACCGCGCGGGCTTTCCCAGGACAGGCCCTTGACCGCCTCGACGGCCTTGGCGGCATCCTGCTCGCCATCCGTCGCCTCGATCATCTTGTAGATGACATGCATGCCGTCAAAAGCGCCGACCGCGGGAAAGTTCAGCTCCGCGGGATTTCCGATCGCCTTGCCCGCAGCTTCGAGGAACTTGCGGTTCACGTCGGAGTCGTGCGCGATTGCGTAGTGGAAGGTGGTCTGCAGACCAACTGCCCCATCACCCAAAGCAGGCAGGTCGGATTCCTGCGTCAGGTCGCCCGGCGCGAAGAATTTGATCCCCGCGTCCTTCAGGCCGTTCTCGTTGAACGACTTGACGAAGCCCAGGGTCGGCGGACCGGAGGGCAGGAAGGTGAACACGCCCTCTGCCCCGGAATCCTTGATACGCTGCATGATCGGAGCATAATCATTCGTGGACATCGGCATACGGACAGATTCCACGATCTCGCCGCCAACCTTTTCGAACGCAGCCCTGAACGCCGATTCGGCATCGACGCCCGGGCCGTAGTCGCTGACGACCGTGATCACCTTTTTCGTGCCTCCGTTGAAAGCGACCTGCGCGATGGGCGACGAAACCTGATATTGGGTGAACGAGGTCCGGATCACATACGGGCTTTTGGTGACGATGGCCGAGGTGGCAGCGTTCATCACGACCATCGGCACATTCGCCTGTTCCAGCAGCGGAGTCGCCGCGAGGGCGTCTGGCGTGAAATAGAAGCCCGCCAGATAATGCACGCCCTCCTTCACGATCAGCTCTTGCGCAAGAGCGCGCGACTGGGCCGGATCGGCGGCGGGAATGTCGCGATACACGACTTCGACCGTATCATCGCCAACCTTGTTGCCGTTGAGGGCCATGTAGGCGTCGATCCCGGCCTTGAAGCTCTTGCCCTGCAGTGCGAAGGGACCCGAGAAGGGTCCGACGACGCCGACCTTGATCACGTCCGCATGAGCGACGCCACCGAATAATGAAAATACAACTGCAGCGAGTTTTAATGTCTTCACGATATCCTCCCTTGTGAAGGGTCGATCCCCTAACCGACCGGCGGTAAATCCGCACACCAGCTATCGGTTGGGTATCCACAGGGCGGATTGATGTAAAATGAAAAGAACAGGCCGCACGATAACCGTTGAATTATCGTTGGCCAGCATTCCTCCATCTCGCCAAGGCTCTGAAAAACGAGCCGGGAACTCCTTCTATATCTTATAACAACCTATTTTTATTGATAAATATTCGCCGCAAGAGTGAGTGCTCGTCGGAGATATTCCAGCGATGTAGCAGAGCCGTACATCATAGGATGCAGAAAAAGCAGCATCGGGTGAACGATCCCCGCAGACAGTCCCGTCTGCGTGATCAGAAGAAATGGTGCTGCTTGCCTTTGCGCTGCCAGGTTCACATTCCTGCACCGTGACCCGATCGGAATCAGGGCGCGAGGCAAAAGGATGCCGACAGCCGACACATACTAAGATACAACTTAAAATATATTACCGCCAGCAGGCATCTGACCGGTTGCCCGACGAACTTGTCTGTGCTGACCACCGGCCCAGCCTGCTCTTCGAGAGCTATTCAAACGCAGCCATCAGACTGCGTCATGGCTGCCACGGTATTGCGCAGCGTCGTCATGAGAGCTTCAGCCGCAAAGCTCGAAACGGAATCGACCCGCTTGGTCAAACCTACCGGACCGGCGGTTTCCGCGGTGTCCACGGGCAGGAGTGCCAAATTGCCGGCCTCCACGTCCTGCCTGACGACGCCCTCTGAAATGGCCCACACATAGTCGGACGCCTGGGTCAGGCCGCGGCCGAAATTGCTGGAAACCGTTTGAACCGCATCGTCGAACTTGGTAATCCCGTGCATCAGAAACATCTTCTCGACCGAGGGGCGGATGATCGAGCCGGTTGGCGGAATGATCAGGCGATAGTTGGCGATCCCGCCGAACTGCAGGGGTTGCGCCAGCAGCGGATGGCCCGGGCGCACCGCCAGGACAACCTTTTCCGAGTATAAATGTTCGAAGGTCAGGCCGGTCATCTGATCCGGATCGGCCATGCGACCGATGACGAAATCCACATCCCCCAGCCGCAACTGCGATAGCAGATAGTCGTTCAGCCCGGTCACGACCACCAGCTTCGCCCGTATCCCCTGTTCGGCATATTCCTTGACGGCGAAAGGCAGGATGCTGGACGATGCCGTGGGCAGCGCACCCACACGCACACTGGTGTTGTTCATCTCGATGTCTTCGAGAATATCACAGCCTTGTCGCAGCATGTTTACGCTGCCCAGGGCATAGTGCAAGAAGACCTTGCCGGCCTCGGTCAGCGTGAATTGCCGATAGCCGCGCACGAACAACGTGGTACCCAGCAGCTCTTCAAGATCCTGAATGGTCTTGGTAACGGCCGGCTGCGTTATGTTGAGATGCATTGCCACCTTGGCGATGCCTCCCAGGCGCGCCACTTCGAGAAAACAGACGATGTGGCGCAGCCGAAGGCGCGGATTGAATAATTTTCGCGTCATGTTTCTCTCCTCACCTATTCCCGCGACGGGCGACGCCCAGCCCGTTCGGAAATCCTGTATTGCTCTCCCACAAGACGACCGTTTCTACGTAGCGACACCTTTCGTAGACCGGAAAGTCACCGGCATTGAGGCACACACGACCCTCATGCCCAACGCTTTCTATGCCGGCGCGCCCCCGGCATCAGATCAGGCCGCCGGCCACAGCAGCAAGGCAGGCGCGATCGCTCGACGGCGAGAACCGGCTGCTCCGGTCCCGCCATGGCGCATGCCTCAGCTCCAAGGGCATCATCACGCCGCAGATCTCTTTGTGACACGGCCCCCCGGACATCGATTCCCCATCTTATTTCTTCGCCTCTACGTGGAAACGCACGGTGACGTCCGTGCCAACGAAGCTGCCGTCCGCCCAATCGCCGGTTCCGACACTCCACTTGGTGCGGTCGATTTTCATTTCCCCCTCGGCAACGGCGCTATCTCCGTTGACCGTTAGAGTGAAGGGAAGCTCGACCGGCACTTCGGCCTCCTTGATGCGCAGTTCACCTTTGGCCAGCCAGCCATCACCCCGCCTTTCCACGGAGGTGGCGGCGAATTTTGCCTGCGGGAAGGTTTCGGTTGCAAACCACTCCGGTCCGGCAGCCTGGGAATCCCGGTCCGACGATCCGCTCGAAAACGAACCCGTTTCGACGGTCACGGAAATATGAGCGCTTTCCGGCGCCGCGGGATCGAAGACGATATGTGCATCGAACTTGTCGAAACCACCTGAGAAGGCACTGCCTGTCTGTGTTCCTTCGATGGTCAACGTGCTGGCTTCCGGCTGCATCTGCCATTCGGCTGCCACAACGGGCTGGCCGAAGCCGAAAATCAGGGCAGTGACACAGAGGGGTTTCCACGATTGATACAACATTCTAACCTCGATATTCTGACAGATGCCTTTGCCGGCGCAGGTAGGCAGACAGGGCCGAGCCGAACGGCAGCATTCGCACAAGCGTTTCATCTTTCAGCACGAAATGACGTTTCAACGCGCCGGCGGCATGCAGGCTGACAAAAGCCAGCAGCAGCCAGACTCCCCATTCGTGCAAGTGGAAGGCCCAGTCCTGGACCTCTTTGTCAGCGGAAGTTATGGAGGGGATATCGGCGAGCCCGAACCATGTCATCGGCAGGCCCGAGGCCGAGGCGCCGACCCAGCCCAACACCGGCACGGCGAACATCAGAGCATAAAGCGCTACATGGACGATCCTGGCCAGCAGTAACTCCCAAGGCTTGGCGCCTTGCGTCAACGGTTCGGGCGCTCCCTTCCGCCACCGACGCAACAGCCGCAAAGCCGCGAGCCCCAGCAATATCAGCCCCAGCGACTTGTGCAGATCGAACAGCCTGAACGTGCGCAACGAAAACGGCTGACCGCTCATGTAGTAGCCCAGGAGCCCCAGCCCCAGCAGAACCAGAGCCATTCCCCAGTGAAGCGTCTTGGCCACCCAGTCATAGGCTTCCGCCGGTCCTACCGCATCGCGGGCGGTATCGCTATCGGGATCCTTCAGGGGCATCTCTTCTTCCTTACACTGACGGACGCGCCCGAGGCCAAAGCCCCGGGCGGCGCGATATTATTCTGTGGCGGCAAGCAGTTCGGTGCTGATTTTCACCGTCACCTGCGGGCCAACCATCGGCGTCAGCGCGGCAACGCCGTAATCGGCGCGCGGAATGACCGTTTCCGCATCAAAGCCCACCAGGAGCTTCTCGTCGCTCTTGGACGCCTTGTTGTACTTGACCTTCAGCGTGAGCGGCTTGGTCTGTCCCAGCAGCGTGAAATCGCCCGTCACATCGGCGGTGGTGTCGCTGGTGCGCTTGACTGAAGTGCTCTTGAACGTTGCCGTGGGGAAGCTCGCCACGTTGAAGAAGCGTGGCCCCTGCAGGTCTTCCGTGCGCTTCTTTTCCAGGGTATCGAGCGAGCCCAGCTTCAGCGACACGGACAGCTGGGCGTCTTCCACTTTTTCCGGGTCCAGTTCCAGGGCGCCCTCGAATTCGCGGATCACGGCATAGGTGGTCGACAGTCCCACATGGTTCCACGACAGCAGGACCGTGGCATGGTGCGGGTCGATGTTGAATTTCGTCTGCCCCTTGAGCAGGTCGATACTTTCCTGAGCGTAGGCCGCTCCGAACGACATGCCACCGAGGATGGCTGCCGCTGCCAGAGTTTTGATAAATCCGTGCTTCACTCTCATTCCTTTCCGTTAAGCTGAAAACCACGACCCGGCGTCGGACAACACCAGTCCACCGGCCAAACGGGAAGGTTTCACGCCTCCCGGCCGTATCCGCCAAGCACACTCACGGAGGCTGGCAGCCCAGCCTCGACGCGCTTCATTCATTTATTTCGAGCATTCTTTTGCCGGTGCCTCCCAAGCACCCCTGCCTCCCCGTATCCGCCGATCCCTCAGCAGATACGGCAAGCTAACGCATGAGGTGGTCCATCTGTAAACTGACATTTTCCCACAGCTCTATAACCCAAGAGTTATAGAGCAAAGCTTCGATGCAGTTCGGGGCCGGCCGGCGCGGTGGTGTTTCATGGTCCATCTATGCCGCCAAGGCCTGCACTTACGCCGGAAATAGGAGTTTTTTCTCGAACGGCAGTAACTGAATTCGCAACGAACTTCTGGATTTTCCGCTGAGCGATAACCCATGGGGAATATCAAACATGCGAGATATAATTCTACGCTGATAAATATGTCCGGTAGCCGCCGCGGCACCTCGCCGAAAGCAACACATATCGACAACAGGATTGAGAGTGCCGATATTTACGGGGGGCGCAGGCACCGAGCAGCAGAGCAAAATAACGTCCGCTTATTTCGTTGCGGCCAAATGGAATTTGATAAACCCCTGCCCCGTTTCTACCCTGCTCAAGTCAGCCCCAATGGGCCGTAATCACCATAACGCGAATGTATAGTGGAGGAGAATACATGAAATCTCTGCCGAATATCCTACTGGCCACCGGCGGCCTGACTGCCCTGGCTCTTTTAGCACCTCCGGCCGTGGCGCAGGATGCGACGTCCAATATGAGCTTTTTCGTCACCAGCACCAATCCGGGCAAAGGAGCCGATCTCGGTGGGCTGGAAGGCGCCGATGCCCATTGCCAGCAATTGGCCAAGGCAGCGGGCGCGGGCGGCCGCGAATGGGTAGCCTATCTCAGCACCCAGGGGGAGAACGCCGTGAACGCCCGCGACCGGATCGGCTCCGGCCCATGGGTCAACGCCAAGGGCGTGGAAATAGCCAAGGACGTCAAGACCCTGCACACCGAGCAAGTCAACATCAACAAGGAAACTGCCCTGACCGAAAAGGGCGAGCAGATCAGTGGTGTGGGCGACCAGACGAACCTGCACGATATGTTGACCGGCAGCCAGCCGGACGGCACCGCCTTCGCCGCCGGCGAAGACCGTACCTGCAACAACTGGACGTCCAGCACCGAAGGCGCCGCAATGCTCGGTCACCACGACCGCCGTGGTCGCGAGCCGGGGATCAATTCCTGGAATTCCGCCCACCCCAGCCGCGGCGGCTGCGGCACGGAAGCGTTGAAATCCACAGGTGGCGGTGGATTGCTCTATTGCTTCGCCAGGAATTGAATCACACGGGTGGGGCGTTCATCATGAAAGGACCCGCCCGTGAAAGGCTTGTGCAGCGTGGCGGCTATGCCCTTCCGATTCGGCGGTAACGGAAATCGTCGGCGTCGGACGAGGGAATGATGTTGGCTTCACCGATCAGTGTCGCCATGCGATCATGCAAGGGGGATTTGACGCAGGCCGGGTCCGTCGCGGCCGCATCGCCCGCAATCGCCATGGCCTGGCATCGGCAGCCGCCCCAGTCGATCTCCCGCCGCTCGCAGCTCCTGCAGGGTTCCAGCATCCAGTCGTCGCCGCGGAAGGCATTGAAGGCTGGGGAATTGAGCCAGATATCCGTCAGACCCGTCTCTCCGAAACGCTCGAAATGCAGCCTCGGAATGGTTCCGGCCGCATGGCATGGAAGTACCGTGCCGTCCGGGGCGACCATGAACGCATCACGTGCCCACCCGCCCATGCAGGGTTTCGGATAGATCGCAAAATAGTCGGGCGCGACGAAATCGATCGCCAGGATTCCCTGCAAGCGCTCCTGTGCCTCCTCCACGATCGCAACCTGGCGTTCCACTGCGTCCCGATCGGGCATGAGAGTATTGCGATTGAGAAGGGCCCAGCCGGCATATTGAACATTGGCGATCTCCAGCCGCTGTGCACCGAGGGCCAGCGCAAGGTCGATGAAAGCCGGTACCTCCTCGATGTTGTGCCGATGGATGGGCGCGTTGATCGTCAGCGGCAGACCAAGCTCCACGACCCGCCGTGCGGTTTCGAACTTCTTCTCCTGGGCTCCGCGGTTATTGCCGATCTTCTCGGTCGTCGACGCATGAGCACCCTGAATGCTCAGTTGCACGTGATCGAGGCCCGCATCCCGAAGCTTCTCCATTCGGCCTTCGGCGATGCCGACGCCCGCGGTGATGAGATTGGTGTAGACGCCGCGGCGTGACAGACAGCTTACGAATTGCTCCAGATCCTGCCTAAGCGTCGGCTCCCCGCCGGACAGATGAATCTGCAGGACTCCGAGATCAGCCGCTTCTTCGAAGAGAGCGAGCCAGGCATCCGTGGAAAGCTCCTTGTCGGCTTTCAGCAATTCGAGTGGGTTGGAACAGTAGACGCATTGCAGGGGACAGCGATGCGTCAGTTCAGCCAGCATGCCGATCGGAGGCAGAAGTGCGTCACTCATAGCGTCACCAGAAATCTGTCGGACCATTCCTGCAGGAACTGTTCGACATCGGGTGCGATGTCTTCACGCGCCGCATCGTATTGGCCGGCGAGCTCGTCGACGATCTGCAAGACCGTATGCTGCCCGTCGCACAATTTCAGTATATCAAGGCTGACTTCATCCGGCCAGAAAACCCTTTCCGGAGAAAGCAGGGTCCAGGCACTGCGCACCGGATCATATTGCAGCCGGACATGGCGCTTCAGATGCGGTCTTGACTGCTCGGACAGAATGGCGCGCTGACGGCGGACCTCCATCATCGCGCCTCCGGTACGAAAGCGCCGGGCGGAATGTTGCCGCCCTCTGCATAAGCATAGTCCAGCGCATCCAGCATCGCCCACAGGATATCGCATTTGAAAAGCAGAGCATTGATGACGGCCTGCTGCTTTTCCGGATCGGTCGCGTGCCGCCGGACATAGGCAAGCGCGAAATCGGAGTCCCGCGGAGCCTGCGTCAGCCTGGGCATGAAATAGGCGAGCGTGTCCTCGGTCACGTAACTGTATTTCGCCAGCATGGCCGGAACGCGCTCGCCGATGATGACCGGCGAGAACAGCTCCGTCAGCGATGAGGCGACGGCTTCCAGCAGGCTGCGATTGGCGCAGAAGGACAGATAGGCCCCGACGGCGAAGCGAGTGGCGGGCAGGGCAAACCGCTCGCTCTTCACCATCTCCTCATCGAGCCCAAGACCCGTCGCCAGCTTGATCCAGCGGGCGATGCCGCCATCCCAGCCGGTCGTCCCGTCATGGTCCTCCATCCTGCGGCGCCACTCGACACGGAATTCCGGGTCTTCCGCCCGGGCGAGGATCGTCGCATCCTTGCGCGGGATCATCGCCTGATAACAGTAGCGGTTGAGCGCCCATGCCTGCAGCTCGGCTTTGGTCAGAGTGCCTGCCGTCATTCGATGATGATAGGGATGCCGATTGTGATATCGTTCGGCCCCGATCTGACGCAGCACCTCCTCAAGCGCGGCAGGCGTTAATCCGTTTCGCGCGGCAGCTGCAAAATCGCTCATACGCTGATCTCCATCCCGTCATAACCGATTTCCCATCCCCCTGCCCTCACGGCGGCCGCTTCGGGTGAGTTCTCATCGAGGATCGGATTGGTGTTATTGATATGGACATAGATGCGGCGCTCCGGTGCGATATCGGCAAGCAGCGCCATGGACCCTTCGGCGCCGCCGATGTGCAGATGCCCCATGCGCCGGCCGGTTTTGGTGCCGACACCGGCACTCAGCATTTCGTCGTCCGTATAGACCGTGCCATCGAAAAGCAGGCATGCGGCGGCGGAAATCCGTTCTTTCAAATCGGCGTCGATGGCAGCGCAACCCGGTACATATAACACCGAGGAATCGCTGCCCTCCTGCCGGATGCGCACCCCCACGGTGTCGCCCTCCCGCGTACCGAAACCTTCTTCCGCCTTGCCGGCATCCTCCAGAAACAGGGCCACCTTGCCGGGGACCGGAAACGCCTCGACCACTATGGAGGTCGGCCTGCCCTGCCAATCCGCAATCGGCGTCGGGATATTCAGCGGAAGCTCGCGGCGTTCCACCAGCTGCCTGTCGAGGACATTGAAAATGCTGTTTTCCGCAAGCACGCGAAGCACCCGGGCCGTCGCATAGATGACGAAACGGTGCCGTTCGCGCAAGCTCAAGAGCCCGGCGATATGGTCGACGTCCGCATTCGTCAGGACAACGGCCTGGAGCGGCGAGGCACGCAAAGGACCGTCCTCTCCGGGCTGAAGTTCCGGAGTTGCTGCCATCTGCTCGCGAATGTCGGGAGATGCGTTGAAGAGAATCCAACCCTTGCCATCGGGTGATGACACCCCGAGACTCGACTGCGTTCGGGCCCGAAAACCGTACTCGCCGTTGCGGGCGGAACGGCTCAGCCAGTAATTGCAGTTCCACTGAGGGAAGCCCCCTCCTGCCGCGGAGCCAAGGACCTTCAGCCGCATGTGACGATGCTTCCTTCCGACGGCAGCCGCTCCATGCGTGTCGTCGCATGGAGCGGTGGCGTGCACTTATTTCTTAGCCTTGAGTTCGGCGGAATGGTAACGTGACATTTCCATTCCGACGGCAACCGTGCACATCGTCGGCTTTTTCCAGCTTTTCTTCATGAGCTTCTCCTCTTTGCTCTTTGCCCGAGATCAAGGATTGATCTCTTCCGGCATCGTGCGCCCATCGGCGCAAGCTCTGAAATTCGAGGACGTTTCGCATCTGCCGCTCTGAAGCGATCCGAAGACTACCACAAAGCGAGTTTGCATCCCAACGCAATCGCCCATTACATGGTTCAACGACACCCGGCACTTCCCTCGAGCGGAATACCGGAAGGACCCTCTATCCCTTGATCTCGTTGCCGGCTTCATCGACCAGAGGCACCCGGTATTGCAGAAGAATCCGGTTTATCTCCGATTGATTCTCCCTGATCAGGGTGTTTAGCGTGCGCTTCCATTCCTGGTCGGAAGGACGGACCCCCATGGTGATGCGATAGGCCATGTGGCTGCCCGTCTCTTTCAGAAGCGGCACCACGACGAAATCCGGATTTATTTCCTTGATGTAGTAGCCAGCCATCGGTCCCCAGAGCAGGGCGACGTCGATGACATCGTTCTGCAGGTCCTTCAGCATGACCTCGGCCATGGACGGCGTCGAACGCGTATCCACCATCAGAGGATAGGTCTTGGCGTTCCGCATCAGGTTGGCCTTGGCCAGGTTAGCGCTCGGTGGCGTTCCCGCGACGACACCGGCCTTCTTTCCCACCAGTTTGGGGTCCTCGATGGTTTCCACTCCCTCCAGGCCACTGCCCTTCTTGAAGACCATGACATAGGTCGAGCGGTAATAGGCATTGGTGTTCTGCACCAGTTCATCGCCCTGGGCATAACCCATGATGATGTCGCACCGGTTGGCCCTCAGCGTATTGCGGACGAAACCGGTCGCCATCGGATACCATGTATAGGCAACCGATTTGCGGCCGGTCTTCGCCGCCACCAGCTCCGCCAGTTTGTTTTCGAAGCCTTCCCCGCTTTCATCGGTGAACGGCATGTTTGAAGGATCGGCGCAGACACGCAGCACATCCGGGTCCACCAATTCGCCCGCGGCGCCGAGCCCTGCGGTTTGCGCCAATGCTGCAGCCGGAACCGCGGCGATTGCCGCGATCACGGAAAGTATATGAAATCCGCAGGACCTGCATGCCGACATGTCGCTTAGCTCCCCATGCACGATGCTTCTTGGTCCTTCGCGGCCTGTGGCTTGTCGGCTTTCTTGGGAGGCCTGCCGCGCGGGATACCATCGACCGCACGCGCTCGCAGGTAGATGTAGAGATCGTCCATATAACAATAGACGTTCTTGTTCTCACCGAAGGATGGCATGACGTTTTCCTTGCCCCCGCCGACAACCTTACGGCCTTCGGCAACGATCGAGAGGAACGTGGCGTAGTCCATCGTCTTCAACGAGTTGACGAGCGCCGGAGCATAGCTGGAACCCATTCCGTCAGGGCCGTGACACGTGTGACAATCCGAATGATAGCGGCGATATCCGCTGAACGTGTACCAGTCCACCGTCCCGTCGGGCTGAAGCTTGTACGTCGGGTTTCCTTCGGCATCGAAATATTTGCCGTCCTGATCGGTAACGGCTGCGGCCTTTTGCTTGTCGTCTGCGGCAAAGGTGATGCTGGAACCAACAATAAGAGCCATAGTGATAACCGAGACTGTTTTGCGGACAGACATTCCTACCTCTTTCTTATTTCGCCACGGACACAGCTTGGCTGTCGCAATGCGGCGTTGACAGGTGGGTTGTGGGATACGCGGCGAAACCGAGAGCCCGGCCCGGAATTCACGATGATCCGGGCTCTCGTTTCTCTGCTACCGCCTCTTACGAGAGGTCGGCGTGCCTATAGCTCCCGTTTATCAATCCGGGAGCCCGAAGACGGTGAGCTGACCGCCCAGCGTCGTGTAGTCGGCGAGAGCCGCATAACCACCGACGGCACCGAGACCAGCCGTGGCAATCGACTGAGCCTCGTCGCTCGGCGCATTCTGGCCGGCAACCGCAGTTTGCCAGGCAGCCGCGCCTTCGGCCTGGAGGAGACCGCCTGCAAGGCCGATGCCCGCCCAGCCGCCAACACCCGACAGCACGGCGATATACTGTTTGCCGTTGTGCTCGAAGGTGTTGATGTTGCCGATGATGCCGGAGGGGGTCTTGAACTTGTAGAGTTCATTCCCGTCCTTATCGACAGCCTTGATATAGCCTTCCAGCGTGCCGTAGAAGACGACGTCGCCATCGGTCGACAGCGCGCCCGACCATACCGAGAACTGCTCGGGCTTCGACCAGACGATCTCACCCTTGGCAGCATCCCAGGCAATGAAGTTGCCCATGCCGCCATGGCTGTTCGGAGTGGGATACATCGACACCGTCGCACCCACATAGGGCTGACCGGCCGTATAGCTCACCCGATATGGCTCATAGTCCATGCAGACATGGTTGGTCGGCACGTAGAACAGGCCGGTCTTCGGCGAATACGTGGCCGGCTGCTGGTCCTTGGTACCAAGCGCCGCCGGGCATACGCCAGTGGTGTTGGTGTCCTCGCCGTTCTGCTGGGTCGAATACTGAGCCACGACCTGCGGGCGACCATATTGATCGCTGTTCGGGTCCATCACGACTTCGGATGCCCAGTTGACCTTCGGGTCGTATTTCTTGGCGACGAGCAGCTCGCCATCTCCACGATCCAGCGTATAGGCAAAACCGTTGCGGTCGAAATGGACCAGAACGTCATGGGCAGCGCCGTTGACCTGCATGCCGTCGACGAGGATCATCTCGTTGACGCCATCGAAGTCCCATTCGTCATGCGGGGTCATCTGGTAGACCCATTTCGCCATGCCGGTGTCGGCGTCGCGGGCGAAGATGGTCATCGACCATTTGTTGTCGCCGGGACGCTGGACCGGGTTCCAGGTCGAGGGGTTGCCGGTTCCGTAATAGACCAGGTTCAGCTTCGGATCGAAGGCATACCAGCCCCAGGTCGTTCCGCCGCCCTGCTTCCACTGTTCGCCTTCCCAGCTGCTGACGCCGGAATCCTTGCCAACCGGCTTGCCGAGCTGGGTCGTCTTCTCGCCATCCATCAGGGTTTCCGAGTCAGGACCTGTCGAATAGGCCTTCCAGGCAACGGAACCGTCTTTCAGGTTATACGCCGTCACATGGCCGCGAACGCCGAACTCGCCGCCCGAGATGCCGACCAGGACCTTGTCCTTGAAGACCATCGGAGCGGCCGTTCCGCTCTCGCCCTGTCCGCCAGAGGTGTTTTCGCCATTTTTCGCCTGCCAGGCGACCTTGCCCGTCTTGGCGTCGAGGGCGGTTACCGTCGTATCGGCCTGGTTGAGGATGATCTTGCCGTCGCCGTAGGCGACGCCGCGATTGACCGTATCGCAGCACATGATCGGAATGACGTTCGGATCCTGCTTCGGTTCGTATTTCCAAAGGATCTTGCCGTCATTGTTGAGGTCCAGGGCATAGACCGTATTGGGGAACGGCGCATGGACGTACATGACGTCGCCGATCACCAGAGGTCCGCCTTCATGGCCGCGCAGCACGCCGGTTGAAAACGTCCACTTGACCTGAAGGTTCTTCACATTGTCCTTGTTGATCTGGTTCAATTTCGAATAGCGGGTATTGGCATAATCCCCCGTCGGAATTGCCCAGTTCTTGGAATCCGAGATCAACTTCTGGACTTCGTCATTGGCAAACACTCCTCCAGCCAAAGACAAAGATACCGCGGTCGCCACCAATCCCGATTTTATGAAGTTTGCACGTACACGCATTTAGTCCTCCCGAGTTCGCACAGATGACTCCTTGCGGCAGCACCTGTCTCCTAACAGGGGCCCGCGTCATCGGTTCAGCATGTGGGAAGTATTTCCGGCAGCGTGTCACGACCTAAGCCAGGCGCGCGGAGGGCACCGTTACCGCCCACCCGCTTGGCCTACGAAGACTGTCACCACTCCCTTGACGGTAACGTCCTTGAAGCCGGAAACAACCTAACCATAGGATATAGAATTGTTTTCTGCAAGCGTGTTTCTCATCAATATTCGCTGCATCGCATCATAATTATTCTGCATCGCAGCAAATTATACTCGGAAAATTATCCTATGTTACTGGATATCGAAGCGATTTTGGAATTATACTTAGGAAATTATTTTCTCCCCTTGTCGAGGACGATCACCGCGCTATACGAAAGGACATCCCATGGCCAGGCCCGCGAAGTTTTCCATTGCCCTGTTCGCATCTGCAGCAATAAGTTTCGCCGTTCCTGCAGCGGCTGCCACGAGCTATCCGACCAATGTCGTCGCCGAATATGTCTATGCCTGTATGAAAGCCAATGGTGAGAATCGCACCAATCTCGATCGTTGCTCCTGTTCGATCGATGTCATCGAATCCATCATTTCCTATGACCGTTACGAAACGGCGGCCACATTCCGGCAAATGGGGTTGGTCGCCGGCGAAAACGGCGCGCTGTTTCGTGAAAGCGCTCCCGCCAAGGCGGCCATAGCCGAATTGAAAAGGGCGCAGGCGGAAGCCGATATCCGCTGCTTCTGAACTGGCCGGACCGAAGGCTTCGTTGGATGCTCTCGCGAGCGAGCGCAGGACCACTGACAACCGAATTGACTGGGACTGATGGCTGGCCTTGCCTTCTATCTACCCTCTCTACACCGCGTCCCGTGTTATGGCTTTTCTAGATGTCCCTGTTCTTTGTCGGGTACTCGCAGCGCCATTTGACGACGCGCAAACGTGGATGCTCTGTGGACCATTTCGCGATTTGCGGAGGCGCCTGGAGCATGCAGGTCATAGGACCTCCCCTATCCTCAAAATTCAGATGCTCCTCACGACAGCTCAAGGGCTTATCCGCAAGGCAAATCGTCAGAACGAGTTCTATAAAAGGCATATTGCACCTTTCCGGCAAACGGGCTGCCGCAGCCGTTTCTTCCTGCTTAGGCGGCCATAGCGCAACCGCCGTTCAATTGCAGCCTCTTCCGGTGCCTGGAAGAGATGGCCATGAGGTTAGGAGCATCATGTCCACCCGTCAATCACGACTTCCGATCCCATGATCGATGATGGCCCGCCGGCAGCCAAAGGGTTGACTTACACTCACTGGCAGGTAACTTTTTGATGGATCACAAGTTCCTGCTGTCATTTTGCTGCGGGGCTCGCGATCAGGAAATGGCGGGAGCCGGTGGAGGAATAGCGGCACCTGTCTTCGTCAAAGGGCACCCTTGGCGAAATGAGGAAGCAATATGAAATGTCATATCCTTCTGATCAGCGTATCAGTTGCGATCTTTTCTGCCTGCGGCGCAAACGCTCAGGAGGGCGATGCTGCGGCAGGAGCAACGGTGTTCACCAAATGCAAGGCGTGTCACGACGCCGAGACGGATAAGAACAAGGTCGGCCCCTCTCTCAATGGCGTGATCGGCAGAGTTGCCGGCACGCATGCCGGGTTTGCCTATTCCAAGGCGATGGTCGATGCAGGCAAAGCCGGTCTCCAATGGGACGAGACAACGTTGCGCGACTACCTCCACGATCCGAAGGCTAAGGTGAAAGGCACCAAGATGGCTTTTGCCGGCCTGAAGGACGACGGTGACATCAGCAATCTTCTGGCCTATCTCGAGCAGTTCTCGAAAAAGCAATAAAGCATGGAGCCGCCGGTTGCCCGGCGGTTCCATCACTCATTGCGATTTCCCAAAACCAGATTTTACGCCGCCTGACGCGTCAGCGCCTTGTCCGCCTGTCGACGGATTGCAGCGATATTGGCAGAATAGTCGGTCGCATCCTTGCCCTTGAACACGGCGGACCCCGCGACGAGAACATTCGCGCCGGCGGCCGAAACCAATGGGGCGGTTTCAGGCGTGACCCCGCCGTCGATCTCGATATGGATCGGCCGGTCGCCGATCATTGCGGTCACACGGCGCACCTTCTCCACTACCGCCGGAATGAAGGCCTGTCCGCCGAAGCCGGGATTGACGGTCATCAGCAGGACGAGGTCCAGACGGTCGAGCACGTATTCGATGGCGCTTTCGTGCGTCGACGGATTGAGCGACACGCCCGCCTTCTTACCGAGATTGCGGATCGCCTGGAGCGTCCGGTCGAGATGCGGCCCGGTTTCGGCATGGACCGTGATGATATCGCATCCGGCCTCCGCGAAGGCGGCGATGTAAGGGTCCGCAGGCGCGATCATCAGATGGCAGTCGAAAACGGCTTGCGTCCGGTTGCGGATGGATTTGACGACCTGAGGGCCGAACGTAATGTTGGGCACGAAATGACCATCCATGACATCGAGATGGACCCAATCGGCGCCTGCCTTGACGATGTCTTCCACCTCCTCGCCCAGCCGGGAGAAATCCGCGGAGAGGATGGAAGGCGCAATGATCGTTTTCCCGCTCATAGTGTCGTCCCCTCTTGCCTCACACCGCAGCCGAAAACGCGGCTGGCCCTGATGTCGGCTGCGACAATGGTCGACAGCGCATCGGCACCGACCGGTCCGTCGGACGCCTCGAACAGCCGGTTCGCCTGGCGCAGGCGCGCCCTGTCGAGCGCGTTGCGGATGGAGCGGGCATTGGCGAAATACGGCTGGCGACGGCGCAGCGCGATATATTGCTCCATGGCAATCCGCCCTTCCGCATCGAAACCGTAGCTCTGCTTGTCCAGCATCGCCTCGGCGATCCGCAGCAGTTCGTCTTCGGTATAATCCGGAAAGTCGATATGATGGGCAATGCGCGAGCGAAAGCCCGGGTTGCTCCGGAAGAAGCGCTCCATCCGGTCGGCATAACCCGCCAGTATGACGACGAAATCCTCGCGCTGGTGCTCCATGACCTGCAGGAGGATTTCGATCGCCTCCTGGCCGTAGTCGCGCTCGTTTTCCTGCCTGTAGAGATAATAGGCCTCGTCGATGAAGAGCACGCCGCCCATCGCCTTCTTCAGGATCTCCTTCGTCTTGGGCGCCGTATGGCCGATATATTGCCCCACCAGATCGTCTCGCGTCACCGAGACCAGATGACCTTTGCGGATATAACCGAGGCGGTGAAGCAGATCGGCCATACGCAGCGCGACCGTGGTCTTGCCGGTCCCCGGATTGCCGCTGAAGCTCATATGCAAGGTGGGTGTTTCATGGGCGAGACCCAGGCGCTTACGCGCACGCTCGACCAGCAGCAGGGCCGCGGTTTCCTTGATCCGCTGCTTGACCGGTGCAAGGCCGATGAGAGTGCGGTCGAGATCGTCCAGCACGTCCTTGACTCCGGACTCGACATATTCCGCCTTGAGATCGATGCCGGATAGTGCCTCCTCATCGACCTGCGGCCTGATGGAAACCGCCTCAGCCATAACGCGCTCCCGCCGGCTTGTCCGCCGCGTAGGAGCGAGTCGTGTAGCGGATGCTCCTGCCCGTAGCTTCCTGTCGATCGAGCCGGAACCCGGGCTCGGTTTCGGGACGGTTGACGATGAACGAGAGGCGGACGGATTCCCATCCATGGCTGCTGTCGAAGGCGACGAAGCGGATATAGCGGTCGCCATAGACCTTGCGGCATTCCTTCAGCTCCATCATCAGTGCGGCCGCGTCCGGATTGTCGAACATCGGATGGCCCCACATGTCCCAATAGGTGTTGCGGGGATGCGGATCGTCGGTGAACTCGAGGCTCATGGCCCAGCCCTTGTCGATGCAATACCGGGCTTGGCGGGCGATCTGCTCGTCCGTCAGCGGCGGCAGGAACGAGAATGCTCCCTGGGTGATATGCATGTCGCTTCTCCTATTCTGCTGCGGTGGCCGTCGGAACGAAGTCCGGCGTGTCGGTCGAGGTGTAGTCGAAGGTCACGTCCTTCCAGACCTCCAGCGCTTGCTGCAGGGGCTGACAATGGCGCGCGGCGTCGCGCAGTATCTGCGGTCCTTCGCGAACGATGTCCCTCCCCTCGTTGCGGGCAAGCACCATGCATTCGAGGGCGACGCGGTTGGCCGTCGCGCCGGCGGCGATGCCCATCGGATGTCCGATCGTACCGCCGCCGAACTGCAGCACGACGTCCTCGCCAAGCAGGTCCAGAAGCTGGTGCATCTGGCCCGCATGGATGCCGCCCGATGCAACCGGCATCATCCGGTTGAGCGAGGCCCAGTGCTGATCGAAGAAGATGCCGTTTTCCAGCCGCGTCCGATTGAAGTCCTCGCGGCAGACGTCGTAGTAGCCCCGCGTCGTGGCGGGATCACCCTCCAGCTTGCCGACGACGGTGCCGGCATGGATATGGTCGACCCCGGCAAGCCGCATCCATTTGGCGATGACGCGGAAGGACACGCCATGCGTCTTCTGCCGCGTATAGGTCGAATGGCCGGCGCGATGGAGATGCAGGATCATGTCGTTGCGGCGCGCCCATTTGGCCATGGATTGGATCGCCGTATAGCCGATGACGAGGTCGATCATGACGATGACCGAACCCAGCTCCTTAGCGAACTCCGCACGCTCGTACATGTCCTCCATCGTCGCGGCCGTGACATTCAGATAGGTGCCTTTGATCTCGCCGGTCTCGGCTTGGGCCTTGTTCACCGCCTCCATGCAGTAGAGGAAACGTTCGCGCCAATGCATGAACGGCTGCGAATTGATGTTCTCGTCATCCTTAGTGAAATCAAGCCCGCCCTTCAGCGCTTCGTAGACGACGCGGCCGTAATTGCGCCCGGAGAGGCCGAGCTTCGGCTTCACGGTCGCACCGAGCAGCGGGCGGCCGAACTTGTCCAGACGTTCGCGCTCGACGACGATGCCGGTCGCAGGTCCCTGGAAGGTCTTCACATGGGCGACCGGAAACCGCATGTCCTCCAGCCGCAGCGCCTTCAGCGGCTTGAAGCCGAAGACGTTGCCGATGATGGAAGCACTGAGGTTGGCGATCGAACCCGGTTCGAACAGGTCAAGGTCGTAGGCGATATAGGCGAAATACTGGCCTTCCGCGTTCGGCACGGGATCAAGCCGGTAGGCCTTGGCGCGATATTTCTCGCTCGCCGTCAGCCGATCGGTCCAGACGACCGTCCAGGTTGCCGTGGAGGATTCACCGGCCACCGCCGCGGCCGCCTCGATCGGATCGACACCCTCCTGCGGCGTGATCCGGAAGAGCGCGATGATATCGGTGTCCTTCGGTTCGTAGTCGGGCTCCCAATAGCCCATTTTCTTGTACTCCATCACGCCCGATATGTAGCGCGCCGCGCCCTTGACGGTCTGGGATTTGCTGTCCATGGCCTGGTCCTTTCGTCATGTTTCGGACCGCCGCTCAGGCGGCTTTCGCGGTTGTGGTCTGCGGATCGAGTTCACCGGCGGCGTAACGCTTCGCCATCTCGTCCTGGGGAATGACTTTGATTTTCGAGGCTTTTCCCGCCGTGCCGAACCGTTCGAAGCGGTCGCGGCAGAGGTTCCGCATGGCGTCCATCGCCGGTTTCAGGAACTTGCGCGGATCGAACTCCTCGGGATGCTCGGTGGCGATCCTTCGGAATTGCCCCGCCATCGCCATGCGACAGTCGGTGTCGATATTGACCTTGCGGACCCCGCAACGGATGCCGCGTTCGATCTCCTCGACGGGCACGCCGTAGGTCTGCGGCATCTCTCCGCCGAAGCGGTTGATGATGTCCTGCATCTCCTGCGGCACCGAGGAGGAGCCATGCATGACGAGATGCGTGTTCGGCAGTTTGCGGTGGATCTCCTCGATGACGCTCATCGCCAGGATCTCGCCGTCCGGTTGGCGGGTGAACTTGTAGGCACCATGTGACGTGCCGCAGGCGATCGCCAGTGCATCGACACCGGTGCAGGCGACGAAGTCGACGGCCTGATCCGGGTCGGTCAGAAGCTGGTCGTGCGAGAGCGTACCTTCCGCGCCATGACCGTCCTCGGCGTCTCCCATGCCGGTTTCCAGCGAACCGAGAACGCCCAGTTCCCCCTCGACCGATACGCCCACCCAATGGGCGATACGGGTCACGCGCTCGGTGATCGCCACATTGTATTCGTAGGAGGCCGGCGTCTTGGCATCCGCCTCAAGCGAGCCGTCCATCATCACGGACGTGAAGCCATGGCGGATCGCCGTCATGCAGGTTGCCTCGTCGCTGCCGTGATCCTGGTGGATGCAGATCGGAATGGCCGGATAGATCTCCGTCAGCGCCTCGATCATCCGCGCCAGCATGATGTCCCTGGCGTAGGAGCGGGCGCCCTTGGAGGCCTGGAGAATGACCGGCGCCTCGCATGCCGCGGCTGCCTCCATGACCGCGAGGCCCTGCTCCATGTTGTTGATGTTGAAGGCCGGAACGCCGTATCCGTATGCTGCCGCGTGATCGAGCAGCTGTCGTAATGTGATGCGGGCCATGGACCTGCTCCTTTCCTACCGATCCGTCCGGTTTGTGAGTTCAAGCGCCGCGTGCACGGCAGCCTTGGCGGTGATGCCGAAATGCCCGTAGAGCGCTGGGGCCGGCGCACTGGCGCCGAAGCCGTTCATGCCGATGAAGATGCCCCCTTCTCCGAGATAGCGGTCCCATCCAAGACGCGCCGCCGCCTCGATGCCGATCCGCGGCGCGGTTCCGAGCACAGCCCGGCGATATTCGGGCGACTGCTCCTCGAACAGTTCCCAGCAGGGCATGGAGACGACCGCAGCGGCAATGCCGTGGTCGGCAAGCAGCGTGTCGGCGGCCGCGCAGGCAATTTCGACCTCGGAACCTGTCGCAAGGAGGGAGAGGGCGCGAGGCTCCGAGGTCTGGCGCAGGAGATAAGCTCCCCGCGCGGAAAGGTTTTCCTTGCTGTTCTCCGGCCGGCACATCGGCAGGTTCTGCCGCGACAGCACGATGAGGCTCGGGCGGTCACGCTCCTTCAGCGCCTCCTCCCAGCATTCCGCCGTCTCGACGATATCGCAGGGACGGAAGACGTTGAGGTTGGGCGTTGCCCTCAGCATCGCCAGATGCTCGATCGGCTGATGGGTCGGCCCATCTTCACCGAGGCCGATCGAGTCGTGCGTCATGACATAGATCACCTGCTGCCCCATCAGCGCCGACAGACGGATGGCGCCGCGGGCATAATCGGAGAAGACGAGGAAAGTGCCACCATAGGGAATGAAACCGCCATGCAGGGCGAGACCGTTCATCGCCGCCGACATGCCATGTTCGCGAATGCCGTAATGGATGTAACGGCCGGCATAATTCCCCGGTGTGATGGGCGCCATTCCCGCCGTCAGGGTGAGGTTGGAATGGGTCAGATCCGCCGAACCGCCGATCGTCAGATCCGTCGCGGCGTTGATGATGCCGAGCACCACTTCCGAAGCCTTGCGGGTGGCGACCTTCGTCGCCTTGGCCTGATGCTCCCGGCGAAACCCGGCAAGTGCATCGAAGAGCGATGCCGGGATCTCCCGATCCACCGTTCTGAGGAAGGTCTCGCCTTCCGGCGCTGCGGAAACCCGGCTCAGCCACTTGCGCCGCTCTGCAGCTCCACGCGCAGCCACTTCGCTCCACCGTTTCAGGATGATGTCCGGAACCTGGAACGGCGCATAGGGCCATTTCAGCTCCTGCCTCGCCGCAGCGACTTCGTTCTCACCAAGCGGCGCTCCGTGGGTCTTCTCCGACCCCTGGAGATTGGGAGCGCCCCTGCCGATGATCGTCCGGCATGAGATGAGCGACGGCTTGTTCGAAGCGCGGGCCCGGGAGATCGCCCGGCCGATCGCATCGAAATCATGCCCGTCGATCTCCTGCACATCGAAGCCGGCAGCCTCGAAACGGGCGAGCTGGTTCATCGAGGTCGAGAGGCTGGTGGGGCCGTCGATCGAGATGGAATTGTTGTCCCAGAACACGATCAGCCGCGACAGCTTCAGATGACCGGCGAGGTCGATCGCCTCATGGCTGATACCTTCCTGCAGGCATCCGTCGCCGGCAATGACATAGGTATAGTGATCGACAAGCCCGTCGCCGTAGCGTGCATTGGAAATGCGCTCCGCGAGCGCCATGCCGACGGCCGTCGCGATGCCCTGCCCCAGGGGACCGGTGGTGGTCTCGATACCGAGCGCGTGGCCGTATTCGGGATGGCCGGCCGTCTTCGCGCCGAGCTGGCGGAACCGCTGCAGCTCCTCGATCGGCATGTCCTCGTAGCCGATCAGGTAGTGGAGTGCATATTGCAGCATCGAACCGTGGCCGGCCGAAAGGACGAAGCGGTCGCGATCGGGCCATTTGGGATCGGACGGGTCGATCTTGATAAAGCGGCTGAACAGGACCGTGGCGACATCGGCCATGCCCATGGGCATGCCCGGATGGCCGGAATTGGCCTTCTGGACACCATCCATGGCCAGTGCCCTGATGGCGTTCGCCATGTCCTGTTCCGTTACGATATCGGACTCGATGATATCCTGTGGCTGAAGTTGCGTATTCATCGCTTCATCCTTCACGAGGCGCGGTTCTTGCGTTCGATCAGTTGCATGATCAGGGGCGTCAGGATCAGCTGCATGGCAAGATCGAGCTTGTTCCCCGGCACTACGATGGAGTTGGCGCGCGACATGAACGAATCGTGGATCATCGACAGCAGGTAGGGGAAATCGATGCCGCGCGGCCTGGCGAAGCGGATCACCAGCATCGATTCGTCAGGAGTCGGAATCCAGCGCGCGATGAACGGATTGGACGTATCGACGATCGGCACGCGCTGGAAGTTGATGTCTGTCAGTGTAAACTGGGGCGTGATGTAGCGGACATAGTCCGGCATACGGCGCAGGATGACGTCCATGACCGCTTCGGTGGAATAACCACGCGTTTCCCGATCGCGATGGATCTTCTGGATCCATTCGAGATTGATGACCGGCACGACGCCGATCTTCAGGTCGGCGTGACTGGCGAGGTTGACCTTGTCCGTCACCGCGCAGCCATGCAGCCCCTCGTAGAAAAGCAGGTCGCTCTGCGGAAAATCGCGCCAGTCCGTGAAGCTTCCCGGCAAGATATTGTAGCGTGCCGCTTCCTGCTCATCATGGATATAGGTCCGGGTGCGGCCGGTGCCGTACCTTCCATATTCCTCGAAAACGGATTCCAGGATCTCCAGTTCGTTGGCTTCCGCATGGAAATGCGTGAAGTTCGGATTGCCGTTCCGTTCCTCCTCGGCGACCTTTTCCTTCATGGCCAGCCGGTCGTAGCGATGGAATGCGTCGCCCTCGATAAAGGCCGCCTCGATCTGCTCGCGTCGGAAGATCTGCTCGAAGATGCGCTTGACCGAGGTGGTTCCCGCGCCGGACGATCCGGTGATCGAAATGATGGGATGCCTTGCCGACATTGCCGCTCTCCTCCCGGTCAGGCCCTGAAAAGGCCGCGATTGCTGAAGAGCGGCGCCCGCTCGGCGATATTGCTGGGTTCCGCATGATAGCGGCCGATGCGGGCCACCTCCCGCGCCGAGCCGAAGACGAGCGGGACGCGCTGGTGCAGTGCCGTCGGCACGAGGTCCAGAATACGACCGACCGTATCGGTGGCGGCTCCGCCTGCCTGCTCGATGAGAAAGGCGATCGGGTTGGCCTCGTAGACCAGCCGCAGCCGGCCTTCGCCATATCCCTTCCGTCGGTCGCCGGGATAGAGATAGACGCCGCCGCGCATGAGGATGCGGTAGGCATCGGCGGCAACGGCCGCGATCCAGCGCATGTTGAATTCCTTCTCGCGCGGTCCTTCCGCTCCCTGCAGGCAATCATCGACATAAAGCCGGACAGCCTCGTCCCAATGGCGATAGTTGGCTGCGTTGATCGCAAATTCCTGCGTCCGCGGCGGGATGGTGAGGCTTTCATAGGCCTGGACGAACGTGCCGAGCTGCACAGAAAAGACGAAGGCATGCGTGCCGTTCCCGACGCTGAGAACCAGCGCAAGCTGCGGGCCGTAGATGAAAAAGCCGGCGGCGAGCTGCACATCTCCTCGTTGGAAGAAGGAGGCGTTTGGCTCGCCGACCGGATCACCAGCCGCTGGGAGGATGGAGAAGATAGTCCCGATCGAGGCATTGATGTCGATATTCGAGGAGCCGTCCAACGGATCGATGGCAATCGCGAGCGGAGCCGCCGGATCAAGAAGAGCGGGTTCTTCCAGCTCCTCGGAAGCGTAGAGGCAGACAGGCGCCTGCCGCATCGCCTTGATGAACAGGGCATCGGCCAGAACGTCGAGCTCCTTCGGAATATCGCCGCCCGGACCGGTGTCATCGCCGCGGACTTCGGCAAAAGCCGTGCCGAGTACGCCTTGGTTGATCGTTCTGCCCAGCGCGACCGCAGTCATTGCAAGCTGCCGGATCGTCAAGGCGGCAGCTTCGGCAAGTGGCGCACCACCCATGGCATGGGAATTCAAAAAGGTATCTAGCGTCGACGAAGTCATGGCCTACCTCCCTGCCCGCTCATTGCCTTTCTGGGCATGACGGTATCGAACCAAGAAACAATGATTAAGTAAAATTTATTCCATTTACCTTCAGAGTAAATTTTACTAACTTTTATACATGAGAAATCTGACGCTCAGGCACCTGCGCGCGGCGCAGGAAATCGCGAGACACGGAACGATCGTCCGGGCGGCCACTACTCTCGGCCTCACCCCGCCGGCGATCACCATCCAGCTGAAGCAGATCGAAGAGGATGCCGGTGTCGTCCTCTTCGACCGGACCAATGACGGGTTACGCCCGACTGCAGCGGGCCTTGCGTTCATCGATGCGGCTCAGATGATCGAAGAAAGGCTGCGGCAGCTCGACGACGAGATCGATGCCATCAAGGGCGTGCGCGCCGGCACGCTGGCGCTCGGCGTCGTCTCGACCGCGAAATATTTCGCGCCGCGCCTGATGGCCACCTTCAGGAAGACCCATCCGGACATCGCCGTCTCGCTGACCATCGGCAACCGGGCCGAGATCATCGCCAAGCTGAAGAATCATGACGTCGACATCGCCCTGATGGGGCGTTCGCCCAGCGATATGCCGCTGCATTCCGTCGTGTTCGGTGACCATCCGCTTGTGATGATCGCGCCGCCGGATCATCCCCTGGCGAAGCGGCGCGATATCACCAAGGAGGAGATCGCCAAGGAGCATTTCCTCATCCGCGAACCCGGATCGGGCACGCGCATTTCGCTCGAAATCTATCTGGGCGAAATCCCCGGAAAGCTGGATGACCTGGGCACCGAGATGTCGTCGAACGAGACGATCAAGCAAGCCGTCATGGCAGGGCTCGGCATCGCCTTCATCTCGGCGCATACGATCGCCATGGAACTGGAGTTCGGCAAGCTCGTGACGCTCGACGTCATCGGCATGCCGATCCGCAGGCAGTGGTTTTCGGTAACGCGGACGGACAGGACCATCTCCCCCGCCATGAACGCCTTCCAGGTTTTCCTGCGTCAGCGAGGGGCCGAATGCCTGCCCTTTTTCGACAAGCTCTATCCGATGCAGCAGGAGCCGGGCTGAAGATCGTCCATCGATCTTGAACCGGGCGCTCACGGCTCAACCTCGCGCAAACATGATTTCGCCCTTGCCCAGCACGGCCGTGTCGCCGCCGAAACGGAAGGGCTTTGCGCCGAGCAGCGGCCGGTCGAGGATCTTCTCCTCCATCAGATAACGGTCGAACAGCACCGGAAAGGCGATATCCACCCGGCCGCAGTCCATGAACGTGGGCGAAAGGTCGGCCGGTCGCCGGTCGAGCAGGAGCGAACCGCGTTTCATCAGATGGCCGGGATAGTGACCGGTGCGGCCGGTGACGACGATCGTGCCGGCAACCATGTTGAGGCCCGCATAGTCGCCGCAGCCTTTCAGAAGCGCGATGATGCCGCGCCGCATCCTCTCGCCGGGGCGATGACCCGCCTTGCCGCGCACGATGATGAGGCCGCCGGTCATGCCGTGGATCTCTCCCGCCATCGGACCACCAACCCCCTCGCCCGCATCACCGTTGATTTCGATGCGCCCGTTCTTCAAGCCTGACCCCGCCTGCAATCCGGCCTTGCCCTCGATGACAAGCGTACCGCCCGCCATGCGGCGGCCGGCGCGGGCCCCGACATCGCCATCGACGCGGATTCGCCCGGTCTTCATTTCCGCTCCGACGAAATCGAAACGTGCGCTGCCACCGGCAAAGACGATATTGGCAGCATCCGTACCGGTGATCTTGAAGACATCGCCGACAGTGGCGGGAATCCGGCTGGTGCCGATCCGCAATCCGGCGATTTCGGCCGCCGACATGCCACCAAGCCTGTCGGGAGTAAGGTCGGACAGGTCGAGCCTTTCCTCCGGCTCGGAGCGAAGCGTAAAGGTCATCGGCTTCATGGCAGGAGACCCTTCAGATGATAGTGGAACTTGCCGAGCTTGCCGCCGTAGTTTCCCGCACTGATGCGCAACGCGCCGCGCTTCGGACCGAAATCGATGACGGCCTTCAATCCCGCCCGCATCGCGGCGCTCACCGCATCGTCGTGCTCGCCGTCGATGACGATTTCCAGAACCGCATTGATCTCTGGGCCAAGCGCACTCTTGACCACACCGCGAAGCGTCGGCGCGTAGGCATCGTTGGTCGAGGCCATCATGCCCTTGTACTTGCCGCCGACCTTCGAACCGGAGCGCACGATGCCGCCCGGGAAGGGCATGATCGCACCCGGAACCTTCTCGATTGCCGCCACGGCGCGCTCGGCCGCAGCCAACGCCTTCTCAGCGTCTGCGGCGAGCAGCAGGAAGTTCCCGCCGCCGACCGCATCCTTGGTCAGGCCGGTCTTCGCCTCGCAGAGGAATTCGCCGTCCATGACCGGCACGCGCCAGTAGTGCCTGCCGCCGAACTTCTTCGAAATCTGCCATCCGTCGCCGAAGTATCGCAGCGACGAGCCGAGATCGAGCGACGCGCTGCCTTTGAGGTCCGCAAAGCACGCGCTGCCGGGCGACGTCAGAACACACTGGCCGAGCCTCGTCTTCAACTGCTTCTGCAGCTCGTCCGTGCTCATCGCGAAAATCATCACACGGCAGCCGGGACGCCCGTCCGGTGTCTTCGATGCCGGAATGTCGATGTCGATCGCGGCTTCGCAACCGCAGCCGATGACGGAGGTGGCAAAGCCGGTCATGGTGATGGCCGCCTGACGCGCCCATTTCAGGGTCGGTGCGGTGATGATGATGGCCGTTGCGCGCATGCCGAAGGCTTCTGCGAAGGTGTCGTCGACCACGATGCCGTTACGGATCAACTCCTGCATGCGACCTCCGCAAACGGGTTTTCGCGGGCAATCGCCGAATCCGGGAAGGTGAACCAGTCGAGCGACAGCCCGTAGCGTTCCTCGTGATAGGCCTGCATGCGCTTGACCATTCCCTTGTCCGGCGGCGGATTGAGGCGCAGCGCCCTTCCCCAGCGATAATGCGTAACGACGCCATTCTGAACGACCAGATCGCCGTTCTTGAACACCAGTGCCGCCTCGCGGAACATCTTCTGGATGTCCGGCCCTTTCCGGTAAACGGCGATGTCGGCGATCCCGCCGGGGCCGAGATGACCACGGTCGTTGAGCCCGAGCAGCCTGGCGGGTGCCGCCCGCGTCATGACGGCGATCTCCTCCAGCGTATATTCGCGGGAGATGGAGGCGAGCGTGGTCAGCTCCAGCGCGGACTGGTCGAGCTCGGTCATCTTTGCATCGCGGGCATCGCGGCGCATCAGCAGCTCGAACAGCTCCGGATAGGCCGTGAAGGGAGCGCCGTTCGGATGATCGGTGGTGAAGAAGACCCGCCACGGATTGTCGATCAGCAGGAAAAGCTCCAGTCCCACCGCCCATTGCAGCGATCCGTAATAGTCCTGGCGATAGCGGTAAGGCACGATGCCGCCGCCATTGCCGTCGCCGTCGTAGATGATCGATTTTTTCGGATTTGCGGTCCGCATCCCGGCATATTGCCGTGTGACGTCGGAGGAGATCGTCACGGTCTGGCCGAACATCACCTGCCCCACATCGATCGTCACGTCCCTGTTGCCGTTCACCAGCTCGGCAAGGCGGGCGGCCTCGGACGAGAAGCCGCGCTTGCCCTCGGTCCCATACCCGTAGAATTGCAGGTGCGCGAGATGAAGCGGCCTGCCTGCCGACGCCTGAATGGTCTCGGCGGCCGTCGCGGCATTTCCCGCAATCCCGAGATTGTTGGCATGGACATGCAGCGGATGAGGAATTCCCAGGCGCCCGACGGAAGCCTGCAACGTTTCGACGATCCTGCGGGAGCTAACGCCGTAGGATGGCACGACGTCATCGAAGGAGAAATTGCGGATATTCTCCTTGAAGGCAGCCGCGGCACCGGCGTTGATGACCTTCACGCCGAGCGCCCTTGATCTCGATACCGTCCATGCCACGTAATCGTCGATCATGGCCGAGGACGCACTGTCCCTGATCATCGACAGGAGGAAATCGTCATTGCCGAGGATCGCCAGAGTCGCCTTGTCGATGATCGGGATGTCGGCAAGCTCCATATGGGTATGCAGCGCGTTCGTCGGCGCCATGGCCGGCTCGACCACCGTCGTGAATCCCATCTGGGCGTAGAGGCATCCCGTACGGAACGTCGACCATCCGGCATTCGAAAGCGGCGTATGCTGTGGCCGCTTGAGATGCGCCGCATGTTGCTCCGGCAGCAGAAGACGCGCGGTATTCACATTGCCGCCGCCGATATGAGAGTGAATGTCTATCGCCCCAGCCATGACGAAGCAGCCGGATACGTCATAGGTCTTGTCCGCCCTCTTCGAGGCGGGCTTCTCGATGATGATGCCGTCCTCGATCCAGACGTCGCGCTTGCCGGCCGAACCATTGACCGGATCGATCACTTCTCCCCCTGCCAGACGAATCAGCATGAAGTCACGCCCTCGCCTTGCAGCGCCTGCTGGAGCTGGCCGACGATCACGGAAACGCTGGGGAGATCGGAAGGAGCCTTTGCCGCCGCTGATCTCAAGGTTCCGATGCGGCTGGAATAAACCACGCCGTCATGATCGAGTCCCGCTTTGCCGATCCGGACGGTGACTGCCGCACCGGCAGCTGGCCGCTCCCCTCTCGTCAGCGCGACCGTCGGCAGACCGCTGCGTTTCGGAGGCAGCGCGTCGTCACGCTCCGAGACCCACAGGTGCAGGTCCGCCTCCTTGTCCGCAATCATCCGGTCAATGTCGCAAAGCCATGGGTCATAAACCGGCGATCCGGTCGAAAAGCCGGTCCGCGGCGGAAACCCCGTCATCCAGGTCGATGCCAGGACCATACCCCAGGCGTCGTCGTCGGAAGGCAGGAAAAGCGCCGAGGCGCGTTGCTTCTTGTTGATGTCGATGAGCATGCCCTGCAACATCGTCAGACTGGCGGCATCGTTGATGCGGGAGAAGACAAAGACGGGAAAACCCGCATTCGCCACCGCGCCGAGAAAGGCGTCGATATTGTCGAGCGCGGCGGATGCCTTTCGCGCAGCCAATGATGCCCTGAGAACCCCAAGCGACGCGTCGATGGGCAGATCGGACGACCCCACTTCAACAGCTTTCGCCTGTCGCCGCAATTCGCCGTCCAGCGCGGCGATGGCCTTGCCCTTGATGTGAAACCAGCGCCGCTTGCCTGGCCGAGGCAGGTCCGGTGTCGTGGCCGCAAACGATAGAAGCAGATCCTTATGCCTAGCCGGGATATCGCCGACGATGACGACCATGTCCGCCCGTCGCCGCACTTCCGTCGCCGTCGCGAAAAACCCGCCGATATCCGTATGAAGCGCCACCTCGTGAACGAGATCGTCGCCATTTACATGGTCATAGGTCGCCCCGACCCGCTCCGCCAGAGCAATCAGGCTGCGGCATCCATGAACATCCGAATCGAGGGAAAATACTGGGCAGCGGCTTTTTGCCAGAAGCTTTGCCACATGCCCGATTGCAGCCGGCAAAGGAACTGTTCGGCTGCCGATCCATGCAACCATCACACTCCGAAACTTTCTGGTGCCGACCTGAATTTATCCGTTCTTCGCCAAATGTGAAGTCCGTCCGGCGAAAAATGCAGTCAGCTGTCGTATTTCAAATATGCAAATCGGTGATCGGCATTAGGCGTACCTTCCAGAGCGCCTTCTTCCCGACCCGGTTGCCACTGGACAACATCTTCGATCTTTTTCGCAAGTTCGAAATCCTTGTCAGTCACGCCTTTTGCCGCATGGTTCATCAGCAGAACCTCCACCCAGGCATAGGATGCCTTGAGGTCCGGATGATGCCATGCAGCCTCCGCCAGATGCCCGACCGTATTGATGACCATGAGCGTCGATTTCCAGCCATGCGTCTTGTATTTGCGGCGAATCCAGCCGTTTTCATAGCGCCAATGCGGCAATTCCGCCTGCAGTTTTGCGACGATCTCCTCCTCCGAATAGACGCGCTCCCGTTTCCGTCCGGTCTCCTCGCTCATCGCAGATCCTCCTCGTTTCTTTTCATCCGCGCCTTCACGCTGGCTTGCGCCGATAACAAAATAGGATAACATGAACTCAGGGCCCGATTATCAAAAAGTTCAGAATCGAACCGATGTCGGACTCCGTCTCCATTCAAGTTCCTGGACGCTTGCACCTTGGATTCCTCGATATCCCGGGTAAGGACAGTTCACGCTTTGGAAGCATCGGCCTGCCGCTGGACGGTATATCGACGAGGCTGGAGATTTCACGCGATGCACAGACGAGCGTCGATGGAAACGAGCGCGCGCGCATATTGGCGCATCTGACGGCTCTGCGGTCCCGACTTCATCTTGCCGGCCATCATCGGGTCACCGTGTTCGAAACCATCCCCGCGCATGCCGGATTGGGCTCCGGAACCCAACTCGCACTTGCCGTTTCGGCCGCGCTTCGGACCTTGCACGATCTGCCGTTTCGAGTCGGCGACGATGCCGCCTTTCTCGGGCGCGGGGCGCGGTCAGGGATCGGTATCGCGGCCTTCGAAGAAGGAGGCCTCATCTTCGATGCGGGCAAGGCAAGGGGTGATCTGGTCCCGACCGTCATTTCCCGCATCCCGTTTCCCAAGGAATGGCGCATCATCCTCGTCATGGACGGCCATGCCGAGGGCATTCATGGGGACGACGAAATCAAGGCGTTCCGCACGCTTCCCCCCTTTCCCGCCGAGAGCTCGGCGTCGATCTGCCGCCATGCGCTCATGGAAATCATGCCTGCCCTGATCGAGAAAGACATCACGATCTTCGGCAACGCCGTGACCGCGATCCAGCAAAAGCTCGGCGACTATTTTTCTCCGGCCCAGGGCGGGCGCTTCACCAGCCGGGCGGTCGAGGAAACGCTTCTGAAACTTGCCGAATGCGGCGCCGTCGGCATCGGGCAGAGTTCCTGGGGACCGACGGGATTTGCCTTTGCCGAGTCGCAGCCGGCTGCCGAGCGGATTGTCGCAGCCGCCTCGCTGCAGGATGTCCGCACCACGACCCGCATCGTTGCCGCCCGAAACCGGGGCGCAGCGATCACGAGGAAAAACAAGCCGGCCGAATTCGAGCTGGCATACAAGAATCGTTATTAGGGAAGGCACGTAATGGGCCGGAAAACCATTCTCCATATGCTCACGCCGCTGAAGCAGATGAGCCCTTTCGATGTCAACATGGCACTCGATGCCGGCTACGACCATGTCGTTCCCTATACGGAAGTGGCGCTCGCCGATGTTACCGGCCTCGTGCAGGACGCGATTTTTTCGCGACCACCCGATGCCGGCACCGCCACCGGCGTTTTCCTTGCCGGACGCGACACGGTCCTGGCGCTCGACATGATCGATGCCGCGAAAAAGGCGATGGTGCCCCCTTTCGAGATTTCGATATTCGCCGATCCCGCCGGTTCCTTCACGACGGCCGCGGCGATGGCGGCCAAAGTGGAAACCGCGCTTGAGAAATTGCACGGCCGCAACCTTGCCGGCGCGAAAGTGACTATCTTCGGTGCGACCGGCGTCGTCGGCTATTGCACGGCCGTGATTTCGGCCAAGGAGGGGGCAGAGGTTACGCTTGCGGGTCATGACGGAGCAAGCCGGGTCGAGAAGATAGCCGAAACCATCAAGGCACGTTTCGGCATCGCAGTAAAAGCGGCCGACGGTTCGACGGACGAGAAAAAGACGATCTTGTTGCAGGAGACCGAGGTCGTTCTGGCCGCCGCCAAGGCCGGTGTCAGGGTGATCTCGGCGGAGCAACTTCGTTCTGCGGCGCATCTGCTCGTCGCGGCGGACGTCAATGCGGTGCCGCCTTCAGGGATCGAAGGGCTGGCGGTCCATTCGAAGGTGGAGAAGTTGGGCGAAACATCGGTGACCGGCATCGGCGCCCTGACCATCGGCAATCTCAAATACAAGACTCAATCCAGCCTGTTCAAACAGATGATCGGCTCTGAAAAACCGGTCGTCTACGATTTTCAGGATGCTTTCGCCCTTGCCCGCAGCATCGAAAAGTAGCCCCGCCATTCTGATCGCAGCCGTTTCCGGCCGGTCGCTTGCCGCAGCAGCCCGGCGCGCCGGATACAGGCCGCTCGTGGCCGATCTTTTCGGCGATTCCGATACGGTCGCTCTGGCCGACCGGACGGCGCGGCTTCCGGGGAGCATACGCGACGGTATCGACGGCGAAAAAACCGCCGAGGTGCTGACGGATCTGGCGCGAGACGAAGAGCCCGCCGCGCTCGTTTATGGTTCGGGTTTCGAACGCCGGCCGGACATTGTCGATACGCTTGCCGGATTATTTCGGGTCGCCGGAAACAGTGCCGCAACGATACGAGCGGTCAAGGATCCGGTCGGCCTCTCCCGGCTCTGCTGGGATCTCGGCATCAGGCATCCTGCAATCCGGTTCTCGGCACCGGAGCGGGAAGGCTGGCTCGTGAAACTCGGCGGCGGCGCCGGAGGTTCGCATGTCAGGCCCGCCAGCGTGCCAGTCCTGGAAAATGGCTATTATTACCAGAAACTCGTTCCGGGCAGCAGCATCTCCGCCCTGTTCCTGGCTCAAGCGGGAACCGCCCGCATCGTCGGCTTCAGCCGGCAGTGGGCCGCGCCCTCGCAATCCTCGCCATTTCGCTATGGCGGCGCGGTGAGGCTTATGCGGTTCGATCGGGAAAAAAAAGCATTGATTGCCGCCTGGCTCGACAAACTGACGAAGCGGACCGGGCTCGTCGGTCTCTGCAGCGCCGACTTCATCGATGGACGGGAAGGTCTGCACCTCATCGAAATCAACCCGCGGCCGGGCGCGACCCTCGACATCTTCGACAGCGAAGAGGCGCCGCTGCTCACCGCGCATCTGAACGCGGTGCGGGGTGAAACCATTACGGTGCCGACCTATCGCGGCGCGGCGGCTTCGGCAATCGCCTACGCACCCTATGCCATTTCCCGCTTTCCTCAGGTCGAATGGCCGAGCATGACGGCCGATCATCAGAATCCCGGATCGGTGCTGAACGCCGATGATCCGGTTTGCACCGTCCTGGCCCAGGCACGATCCGCTGCCGCCGCCGAACGGGCCGTGAAACGTCGCGTCAGCGAAATGGCGGAGCATTGGAAGGAGAATTTCCAATGATGAACGGAAAGGCCCATCTCAACAGAAGCGCCCAGCGCATCGTCGATCAGATCGTTGCCGATGGAGAGCGGCTCGGCGTCACCCATAGCCGCGGCACGCTCGGGGAGCATCTCATCGATGCCGGCGCGGAAAGTCCTGGCGGGGTCGAAGTCGGCCTGCTGATGACGGAAATTTGCATGGGCGGCCTTGGAACCGTTTCCGTAGCTCTTGACCGGCATAGCGGAAAATGGCCGCTGACGGTCACGGTCCATTCCTCGCAGCCCGTTCTTGCCTGCCTCGGTAGCCAATATGCCGGCTGGCGGCTCTCGCATGAGAAATATTTCGCCATGGGCTCCGGCCCTGCGCGTCTTCTGGCGCGCGTGGAGCCGCTGTTCGAGGAGATCGCCTATACCGAAACCGACGCCTCGACCTCCGTTCTCGTGCTGGAAACGCACAAGCCTCCGCCGCCCGCAGTCGTCGAGAAGGTGGCGGTGGCAACGGGGCTGGCACCCGATGCCCTCACCTTCATCTACGCCCCGACGCAAAGCCTTGCCGGCTCCGTGCAGATCATCGGCCGCTCCCTGGAGGTCGCGCTTCACAAGGCGCATAGCCTGCATTTTCCCCTGGAAGACATCGTCGATGGCGCGGGCTGCGCACCGGTCCCGGCCCCTCATCCCGATTTCCTGCAGGCCATGGGCCGGACGAACGACGCCATCATCTATGGCGGGCTGGTGCAGCTTTTCGTTCGCGGTAGCGCTGCCGCCGCGCGCGAGCTTGCGGAGCAGCTGCCGAGCAACAGGTCGCGCGATTACGGGCAGCCGTTTGCCGAAATCTTCAAGACGTTCAACGGCGACTTCTATGCGATCGACCCGCATCTTTTCAGCCCCGCCGAGGTGATCGTCACGGCTATCGAAACGGGCGAGACTTTCCGCGCGGGTGAATGGAACAGGCAGATGCTGGAGCAATCTCTTGGCTGAACAGTGTGTGATTTCCGATAAGATTCTCATCGTTTCCGATAAACCGGACGGCCAGGTGAAACAGCTGCGGCGCTCCTTCAAGGAACTCGGTTCGGAGACGATCTTCTGCCCGCTCGCCGATATTGCATTCGATACGCGTTACCCTTCGGGCATAGCCATCCCGACATTCGTCGGCGCTCTTCCGGCCGGCGTGATCGTACGCTCCATCTCCGCCGGCACTTTCGAAGCGGTCACACGCCGCCTCGGCATTCTGCATGCCCTCACCCATCTCGGCGTGCCTGTCTGGAATTCGGCCAAGGCGATCGAGCGCTGCGTCGATAAATCGACCACCACGTTCTTTCTGGCGAATGCCGGAATACCGACGCCGGAAACCTTTGCGGTGGAAGGCCCTGACAATGCCAAGGCCATCGTCGCGCGCGAGACGCCGCAGGGTCCGCTCGTGCTGAAACCACTGTTCGGTTCGCAGGGACGCGGAATCAAACTCATCCGTTCGATCGAAGATCTGCCCGATCCCGACGAGATCGACAATGTCTATTACCTGCAGCGTCTGGTCGTGCGGAATGGACCGCCCTATCGGGACTATCGGATATTCGTCAGCAACGGCGAAATTCTCGGCATGATGGGACGCTGCGCCGACGGTTGGATCACCAATATCGCGCGCGGCGCAAAGGCGGAATCCGTCACAGGGCCGCTGCGCCAGAAGCTTGAGGAACTCGCGCTCGCCGCCACCTCGGCCGTTGGCGCCGACTTTGCCGGCATCGATATCGTCCAGGGATGCGAAGGCAATCTCCTCGTCCTGGAAGTCAACAGCATGCCTGCCTGGACCGGTTTGCAATCCGTCGTCCCTGTTCGCATCGCCGATTGCATTGCCCGGGCGATGGTCGAGCTTCTCAATCCCGGGATAAAGGAAAGACCCGCCGCATGACGCTGACGCGGCAGCAGATCATGAGCGCATATCGCGATGCCTGCCGGGCCGAGATCGAAGCCTTGAAACCCGGCAACGTCCATCGCTTCGCCGACGGTCACCGGATGACGGCCGACCAGTTCCTCGAAAGCGCCGACGTCAGCGCCCCGCTCGTTTCCGAACCTGGCGCATCAGTCGGCCGGCGTGTTCTCGATGCCGTAACGGCGACGCGCGAAAAGGTGGGAACGAACACCAATCTCGGCATCCTCCTGCTTTGCGCGCCGCTCGCCAAAGCTGCGGAAAATGTCACGGCGGACTTCCGTCAGGATCTGCACCGAACATTGGACGACATGGACGCCGACGATGCCCGCGACGTGTTCGCCGCCATCCGGCTCACCAATCCGGGAGGACTTGGTGACGCCGCAGAGCAGGATGTCCGGGAGGAGCCGACAGTGTCCCTGATCGAGGCCATGGGCATGGCCGCCGACCGCGACCTGATCGCAAGACAATATACGACCAGCTTTGCCGATATTTTTGCCGGCGGCCTGTCAGCCTGGAATGAAGCCACCGAGCGGAACGAACCGGACATGTGGCCGACGATCTTCGTCTATCTCTATTTCCTGTCGTCGTTTCCCGACAGCCATGTCGGACGCAAGCACGGGATCGATCTCGCCGAAAAAGTGAGGAAGGAGGCGGAGATCATACGCCGCATGGTGACGGACGAGACGAACCTCTCGTGGCGGCAGGAAGTGCTTTTGGAGTTCGACAAGAGGCTCAAGCATGGAGATATCAACCCCGGAACCTCGGCCGACCTGACGGTCGCCACGCTTTTTGTCTCCAATATGAAGTTCGGCTTGCATAATGCCGACTTAAATGCTTGAATTTGATCGGCGAACAAATCTTACTCGCTGCTATCTGGCCAACCGACCCAGTCAAGGGTGCTGCGAACAAGGATAGCTGTCCATCGAGCCTGAATGTCTCGTGGTACGGCTTCTTTGGACGAACTCATTTTTGACGTACGGTGCAAGGGAGGAATTGGCCGTGGCAAAGATTAGCAAGGTAATGGTTGGTGAGTCTCTCGTTGGAGAGGGAAATGAAGTCGCTCATATCGATCTTCTGATCGGACCGCGCGGAAGCGCCGTGGAAACGGCATTCTGCAATGCACTCACGAACAATAAGGACGGATTTACGTCGCTGCTGGCGGTCATAGCACCGAACCTGGCATGCAAGCCCAATACGATATTGTTCAACAAGGTCACCATCAAAGGTGCCAAGCAGGCCGTGCAGATGTTCGGGCCTGCACAGCATGCAGTGGCAAAGGCAGTGCAGGACAGCGTTGCCGAAGGCATCATCCCCGTGGAAGAGGCTGATGACGTCTTCATCTGCGTCGGCGTCTTCATCCACTGGGAAGCCGAGGACGACGCCAAGATCCAGGATTACAACTACAGGGCAACGAAGGAAGCGATCGAACGCGCCGTGACGGGCAAGCCGACCGCAGCAGAAGCAACCGCTCAGCGGGACGCCGTCAAGCATCCTTTCAGCGCCTAGACAAGCAGCAACCCCGCACAGAGCGAGCCCCCCGTGGAAACAGGTGGCCTGTTGCGCCGGTTGTCGAAGCTTTTGGGCTTCAGCAGCGCGCCATCTTCAAGCGCGAACCGTTGAAGGTGGCAACGCTTAGACTTCGGGTCGAAAGAATGGAGCCGGGGTTTGGGCGTGTGCTCGTCCCCGCTCCGCAATCAAATTATATCGAAAAGCTGCGAAAGAAGAGAAGAGGCAAAACCTCTCCTCTTTTTTCACCTGCGCATGAAGGCCGAAATTTGGATTCCGCTGAGTTCCCCGCTATGCAACGAGGTCGCAACCAGAGCGCCTGTAATACCCATGCCATCGAGCCGTTCCAGATCGTTTACGTTGCGAACCCCGCCTGCCGCGATGATCTCGCGGTCCCCTGCGACCTCCTTGATGGCCTGCAGGCGATCGAAGTCCGGCCCGCGGCGAGCTCCGACCTTGTCGAGGGTCATCACGATCACCCGCTTCGGCCAGAGGCCGGGCTCGGAAAGGATCGCCGGCGGCCCCAGGAAGACATCGCCACGGAAATCGAGGGAAAGGATCAATCTCGGATGTGTGCCGAAGGCGCGAAGGACATCCATATCCGCCTGGCTTTCCGAGCCGAGGACCGCGAACGTCCGCCGCTTGGCAAGCACCTCTTCGACAGCCTTTGCGTTTCGAAAGCCTGCGTCGATCCAGACATCAGGCTTCGGTTGCAGGAGAGACAGAGGACCGACGGTCGAGAAAGTATTCGAACCCTTCTCGATGGCATCGAGATCGGCCACATAGAAGACCGGGAACGGATGAATCCGACGAAGGCCTTCGGCGACACTTTCAATCGCCGATGTCGGGCTGAGCGGCGTTTCGATAGGCTTGTAGCTGTCGCGCATGCCCATCTGCGCACGCACCACATGGCCGTCTTTGACGTCTAGGACTGGAATGATAAGCAATATGCAACCTCGGCGAAAACGATGCTTCCTATGAAAGCCGGAACTGCCAAAGAAGAAAAGGAAACAGTTATCGGCTGGGATATCGGCGGCGCGCATCTGAAGATGGCGCGGGCCGAGAGGGGGCGGATTACGCATGCCAGCACCATCAAGGCATCGATGTGGCTCGGGCTCGACCAGATACGCGATGCGCTGAGCCAGTTGCGGCCGCTTTTTCAGGACGATACCACCCATGTGTTTACCATGACGGGCGAGCTGTCGGATGGCTTTCCATCACGCGAGGCCGGTATCCGCGGCATCCTGGATTTCATTGGAACGGATTTCAGCCGCAACGATATCCATATCTATGCCGGGCGGGCGGGCTTCGTCGATCTTCCCAGCGCCTACGGTCTCGGCCCCGATATCGCCTCGGCCAATTGGCATGCGACGGCTGAACTGAGCGCCAGGGCCGGCGGTGATGGCCTGTTCATCGACATGGGTTCGACAACCACCGATATCATCGCCTTCCAGAACGGACGGCTCCGCAACAGCGGCTATTCCGATGCCGAACGTCTGCTGACCGGCGAACTCGTCTATACGGGCTTCACCCGTTCGGCTCTGATCGGCATTGTGGAGCGAGTTCCGGTAAGGCGCATGATGACGCCACTGATGAACGAATATTTCGCCAATACCGCCGATCTCGGCCGCATTCTCGGAACGCTGGACGAGGCCGACGACCACTATCCCGCCGCCGACCGCAGGGCAAAGTCGCGTGCGGGGTCCATCGGGCGTCTCGCCCGCATGGTCGGGCGCGACAGCACCGATCTCGACGAGGACGAATGGATCGATATCGCCCGCTGGTTCAGCGAGCATCAATTGCGGATGATCTATGACGGCGCGTTCATGGTAGCCGGCAATGCCAGGCTGGCCCCGGCCGCACCGATCGTCGGAGCCGGCATCGGCCGTCCGCAGATCATGCAGCTCGCGAAGCGCCTGGAGCGGACTTACATCGACTTCGGCACCCTCATCGCAGCAACATCGGAAGAGGCACGGGACCAGGCCAGCAAGGCTGCGCCGGCCGCGGCAGTCGCCCTACTTTGGCCCGGGCGCGAAAAGCCGCAGAGATGATCTCGGTCAGAACCGCATCAATGCTTGGCGCGATGCTCGTTCACCCGTTCCATCAGCCAATCCCAGGCCTGCCGCTCATCCGGCCCGGCCGTCTTCTCGATCGCGATCGCCAGATAGGCGATCTCGGAATCGATCTTTTCCTTCGGCAGCATATGCAGCCTGCTCACCAGGATCGCCAATTCCAGAACGGCCGCCTTGGCGCGGTTCATGCCGGTAAACGGCGCATGCATGGCTTCGGCAACGACCCTGCAGAAATAGCGGGGACGCAGCTCGTCGTCTTTGACGGATGCGACCTGTAAAACGGAATGGCTGAGCGCCGCTTCCAGTCGCGGGACCGGGCAGCCTTCCACCGCAACCACCGGCCAGTCCCGACGCCCGATGAGACAGCCCGCGAAAATCCGCATGTCATCCGTATAATTGGCGATAGCGAACGGTACGGCGATGAGATTGTCAAGCGTGGTGGACGGCCGGAACGGCGCGATGACCCATCCGTCATCCTGGGCAATGATCCCGAGCGGAGCGATATGCACGCGGCCTTTGGCGCTCACCGTCGTCACGATCGTTTCGCGAATGTAGGTCATGCGCCGTCCTTCTTCGCCCTGAGCGTATGCCCGGCCTCGGCAAGGCGGGTGCGGTCCTCGCTCGTCCGTGGGCTCGCCACGCCCCAGGCAAGCGGCTCGTCCTGCGAATAACGTTTGCCGAGTTTCCAGGCGATCTCCGCCTTCATCAACTCGGCGCCGAGATAGAAGGCATGTGCCCCGTCCTGCACGACATTGAGGGAGGGAAAGAGATCGAAAGCGTCCTTGGCCGTCCAATGCCCCTGGCTGTTGAAGACATGGATGCCGTCCGGAGCCGTCATGATACGGAAATTGGTATCGCGCACCGTCCCAGCCAGCGCATCGATATCCGCAATGCCGCTGGTGAAGGGCGAACGGTCGTGGATCTGCAGGAGCCCGGCATCATAACCGCGCGGCAATGCATGATCGTTCCTTGCGGCGAACATGATGCGCCGCGCCCGGTCATGTTCCTCCACCGTCCGCACCGTATGCGGGCTGACATTGACGACCAGCACGTTGGCGATCGAAAGCTCCGAACAGAGGCCCGCAAGAATGGCCGTGACCCCCGATGAATCCGCATCGGTCAATTCGGTCAGATTGCCGGTGCCCATCATCATATCGACATCGGGCCAGCGGCGCCGGGCCTCGATGAAGCGTCCGAGAGAAGCAGCGAACCCGAAATGGATCGGATCGAGAACCGGATCGGCAATGAAGGACATGCCGGCTTTCTGTGCCGCATCGATCGCCCGACCGAGAGAATCGAGATCGCCCGGTACCGCTGGAACCAAAACCGGCGTGGCTCCATAATGGGCTGCAATATCGATGGTCTTTTCGTTGAGGCTCAACAGGTAATCCACGCCGGAGCGGGCGGCGAGTTCCAGCTCATCGGGGTTGGCTGAGTCGACGCTGACGGAAAGTCCTTCCGCCTGCAGCCGCCCGATCGCCTCCGCCAGATGGACGAAGGGCGTATCGGGAAGACAGCCGAGATCGATCACATCCGCGCCGGCGGCCGCGAGAGCTTTGGCCCGTTGCAGCAGGGCGTCTAGCGGCAGGGTCGATGCGTCGACGATTTCGGCGAAGATACGTATATCGTGGCGCGAGAGGTCGGGCGGCTTTCCGGCGCGGCCAAGATAGGCGGGCAGATCCGCAATCTCGTCCGGTCCGCGGACGAAGGGGATGCCGAACGTCTCGCTCAGCCGCTCCAATTGGCCTTTGAAGCGCCCGGGGAGCACGACCCGGTCCGCCTTCAGCGGCCGAGGCAAGCGCCGGCTGACGATCTCCTCCGTCATCAGGGCGGCCACCTTCACGCCGATATCGATGATTTCATAGGTGAATGGCGTCGCTCCCAATCCCGCGAGAACGTTTTCGAGCCTAGTCTTTGCCAGATGCCCGGTCAGGAAGACGAGATGCTCAGCCACTGCCTTCGACCTCTCCCTTCCGGCGCGCCACCGCCAGTTTCAACTCGGCAAAGGATTCGACGACTTCGGTATAGTCGAAGGCTTTGAGACGTTCGGTGTTCTCCAGATCGACCGGTCGGGGATAGACCTTCACCATGCCGTGCGGCGCCATCGTCTCCAGTTCCGGCGCGGTATCGCAGGCGAAGACGATCGACGGCAGGCGGCATTTGCCGGCCTGTGCATAGACATTCGTGGCGATCGTGTCGGAGATGCCGGCTACGCATTTGGCGACCGTGTTTGATGTGGCGGGTGCGATCACCACGCTATGATAGACGCCGTGATAGAATTCGCCGACGGGAACCGCGCTCGCAGTCTTGTCGTGAAGCACGCGGGTCGTGTCTGAAAAATCGAGCTTCAGCCCGTACATCCTGAGAACCTCCTCCGCGGCCTTGGTCACGAAGACATCGCAATGGTCGAGCGAGCGGATCAGTTCGAAACATTCGATGAAGAAGTGGCCAGATCCGGTCAGGACCCAGGCCCAGCGCGGCGTATGGAGCCGCGTCATCTGCTAACCCCTCCTCCGGCCGCCTCGCGTATATCCACGCGGCGCCCCGGTATGCGGGTCATGGGCAGCTCGGCCAGCTGCGAACGAAGCGAGGGCGGTCCGGCAATGTACAAGCTTGTCTCCTCCCCAAGCAGTTCCGGCAGCATGGCATCCACCACGCCTTTGTCAACCAGTGCTTGCAGACCCTTCGGGAGGGATTCCGGATCGACCTGCTTGCACAACAGGAGATGCCGGCTGCCGATCTGCCCGCACAGCCAGGCGGCAAGCGAATCGGACGTGATGTCCCAGGACGGCGCGATGTCCTCATTGTGGGTCATCTGCGAGGGAAACCATACCGGTATCCCGCCTTCCGCAACGATCGTTTCGATATCCTGGAGCGAGCGGGCCGGCTGCAGGCGCGGATGCCGTTCCGCAATCACGAGGCCGAACTGCTCCATCGCCAGAATGGCCATCTCATGCGCGGCGGCATCGGAAAAATGCATCTCCTTTTGCGAGACACGCACCTGATCCGCAAACGGCCCGCCGCCGGGGACGATCACCAACGGCATGGTTCCGGACGCCAGCACCGCAATCCACTGCTCCATCTCGATGCGGCCGGCCGTGCTTCCTCCAAGCTTGACGACCAGCGGCGTCATACCACTTTCCTCCCTCCATCGGTTTTCGCCGCCACGACTCGAAGCGGGTTCGACGATCGGGCGCTTTCCTTTTTCCGCTCGATCTGCACCCCGACGCCGCCCGGCCCAAGCTCCAGCTTCTCCGCCCGGACGACCACGCGGGCCACACGCGGATTCTCCAGAACGAAGGCCGCCGTCTGCTCGACGAGCGTTTCGACCAGATCGATATGACCGCGGCCGACGATGGAGCGAATGCCGTCCATGATGAGGTCATACGAGACGATATCGTGCATGTCCTTCGGATCACGCGTCACGCGCAGCACGTCCGCCGTCACGTCGAACCGGACTTTCTGCGGCTTGCCATGTTCGAAGCTGTAGGCGCCGATATGGACCGGCAGAACGAAGTCCCGCACGAAAATCTGGTCCGTGCCGAGATCCTCGTCGGCCGAGCCGGGGAAATATCCCCGCGCCGCCAGGAGCTTGAGATCGACGCCGGGCGGTTTTTCGGCGGGCCGCTCATTCGGAATGAGAGCACGGATCCTTGCCGTCGCTTGGGCATCGATATCCGCATTCCTGGACAGGCCTTCGCAGAGCGCCCCGCGAAAGCCGAGATAGTCCGGCTTGCCCGGCAACAGCCGCGGAATGTCCGGCGCTTCCAGCGATCCCGCAAGACCGACCGTCAGCCCCTGTCGTTGCCCTTCGCCCACAAAATCCGAGATCTCATCGGGGAGCATGTGATCCAGCAGCCTTCCCTTTGACTTGTCGTTGGTGTCCAGCATGATGCCGTAGAAGCCGGCTTTCGCGAAGGATGTCATGACACTCTCCTCGTATCGATGGTCGGCGAAAAGGACGGCGATCAGCCTCTTCCGGCTGGCAATATCCGCCAACGTCTCCGCATCTGCCGCAATATGCGGCGACGGGAGAAATCCGATCTTGATGAAATCCACCCCGGTCGCGGCCACTTCCTCGATTTTTGCCCTGGCGGTTACCGGGTCGCCGGAAAATTCTCCGCAGGCGGCGCTGACGGACCTTCTGCCGGCAACAAAGCCGACCGCATCGACAATGTGCCGAATATCGACTGCTCCAAGCGCGCCGCGCGATGGGTTCTTGAGATCAATGATGTCTGCCCCCGCCTGCAGAACGATCTCCGCTTCCTGACGGTTCTGGACGCTGGCCAGCATCGACGTCATAAGCAACCTCCCCGTGCACAGCATTTCTCGCAGTCACGGCGAGAAAAGATGAGTACAAGTATTGAGTTTATCGGGGATTGGGCTACAAACATATCGGGCACCTAAATTTTGTACGGCGTAGCCGCCTTCTCCGAAGGACGGCGCGGGCGTGGTATGATCATGAAGAGTACGGTGCCGAATACTCTTGTATTTTTATTCGCCTGTTTTTGGGTGCTCGTCAATGCACCACAACCGATGGCGCAACAAAATCCCTCCACAAAGCCAGCAACGGAAATTCGGATAGGCTACCTGCGCGCCTATGAGCCGCAGCTGGCGCTTTCGGTGCTGGATGTCCCCCCGAAGGACGAGGGTGTCGCCGGGGCCAATGTCGCCATCAACGACAACAATACAACCGGAAGGTTTCTTGGGCAGTCGTTCTCTTTGGATGTGGTCCAGACGAAGCTGGAGGAGGATGTCGTTCCGGTTTTCAGGGAAATGCTGGCCCGCGGCGAGAAGTATGTGCTGACCGATATCTCGGCCAGGCAATTGCTCTCCATCGCCGATCTCGCCAAGGAAAACGGCGTGCTTCTCTTCAACGTCGGCTCGACGGACGATATTCTCCGCGAAGAGGAATGCCGCCCCAACGTCTTCCATACCGCGCCGACCCGCACGATGCTCGCCGACGGCCTGGCTCAGTATCTGATCTGGAAGCAATGGCGTAACTGGGTCCTTCTTTACGGTTCCCACGAACCGGACCAGCTTTTTGCCGATGCCATCCGGCGGGCGGCCAAACGCTTCGGTGCCAAGATCGTCGAGGAACGGCTTTACAAGGATACGGGCACGGCCCGCCGGACCGACAGTGGCGTCGTCCAGGTCCAGCGGCAGATGCCGGTTTTCACGCAAAACCTGCCGGCGCATGATGTCGTCATCGTCGCGGATGAAAGCGAGGTCTTCGGCAGCTATGTTCCCTACCGAACCTGGGACGCGCGGCCGGTTGCCGGCACCGCGGGCCTTATTCCCTCCTCCTGGCATCCTGCCAGCGAACAATGGGGCGGCTCGCAGATCCAGGGCCGTTTCGAGAAGGCCATCGGCCGCCGCATGCTCGGCAAGGACATGCAGGCATGGACAGCGGCCCGTATCCTCGGTGAAGCGGCGACACGGACGAACAGCAACGACACCGTGAAGATCGAAGCCTTCATCAAAGACGCGAACTTTTCGATCGCAGCCTTCAAGGGTCAGAAGGTGAGCTTCCGCCGATGGAATTGGCAGCTTCGTCAGCCGATATTCCTCGGCGACGGACGCGGCGTGGTCTCCACCTCCCCGCAGGAGGGGTTTCTTCATCAGTTTTCCGAACTCGATACATTGGGAGTGGATCAGCCGGAAACGGCCTGCAAATTGAATTGATAAACGCAAATGGGAGGAGAGAATGCACAGACACGCCTACCTGCTCGCGGGAACGATTGCTGCCGTCATCGATGCGGCACCGTCCTGGGCGAACGCCGTCTATGTCTCGAACGAGAAGGATAACACCGTCACGGTCGTCGATTCCAAGACGATGGAGGTGACGAAGACGATCGACGTGGGACAGAGACCGCGCGGCATCACGATTTCCCATGACGGGAAACATCTCTATGTCTGCGCCAGCGACGACGATACCGTCGAGATCATCGATACGGCGACGCATCAGATCGTCGGGTCGCTGCCGTCCGGCCCCGATCCGGAGCTCTTCGTCCTCTCGCCGGACGGCAAGACCCTTTATGTGGCCAACGAAGACGACAATCTCGTCACCGTCATCGATGTCGACAAGAAAAGCGTGATCACCGAGATACCGGTCGGCGTGGAGCCCGAGGGCATGGGCATCAGCCCGGACGGCAAGACGATGGTGAACACGTCGGAAACCACCAACATGGCGCATTTCATCGACACGTCAACCCACGAGATCGTGTCGAACGTGCTCGTCGATTCACGCCCGCGCTTCGCCGAATTCAAGCCGGACGGATCGCAGGTCTGGATATCCGCTGAAATCGGCGGCACGGTCTCCGTCGTCGATAATGCCTCGAGAGAGGTCGTCAAGAAGATCACGTTCGAGATCCCAGGCCTGCGTTCGGAAGCGATACAGCCCGTGGGCGTGCGGATCACCGAAGACGGCAAGAAGGCCTATGTCGCCCTCGGCCCGGCGAACCGTGTGGCGGTCGTCAACACCGAAACCTACGACGTCGAGAAATACATCCTCGTCGGTCAGCGCGTCTGGCAGCTGGCGTTCACGCCGGACGGCAAGACCCTGATCAGCACCAACGGGCTCTCGAACGATATCACCTTCATCGACACGGAGAGCGATGAACCGATCAAGTCCGTCACCGTCGGAGCATTGCCCTGGGGAGTGACCGTAGCACCCAACTGATCTGCATTTCGATTTTTTCAAAGGGAGGAAGACATGTCGAAATTCACAGTTATTGCTTTTGCCGCACTCGTCGGCGCTCTTTCCATGCAAAGCCAGGCTTTCGCCCAGGACGCCGATAAGGACGATGACGACGACGCACCCAAGGTCACACGCGCCAGCCAGAACGTCCCGGAACTGATCCTCGGATCGAAGGACGACAACTTCGCCGTGAATCAGAAGGACTTCGAGCTCATCGCGGGACAGGGCTACCGGTGGAAGATCACATCGGCGGCCGGCCTCGAATACAAATTCATGACCGATCTGTTCCGTAATGTCTGGATGAATCAGATCGTCATCAACGATCTCGAAGTTCATATGAACGGTGCTCCGGCATGGCTGGAGTTCGATTCCGAAGGGACGATCAACATCCAGTTCACGACAGTGCGGCCGGGCGAATACACGTGGTCCGTTCCCGACCTGGCGGACAAGGGCATGACGGGCAAGATCATCATCAAGTAGCCGAACCAGGCAAGGTCCCGTCTGACCGCGCCGCTCGTGAAAGGCACATCCGATGAAACTGCAATCCCGTCTGACCGAAACACCAAGGAATGAGGAGAGAGCGGCGGTCGCCGCTCTCGAACTCGAGTCCATCAACTATAGCTATGGTCAAAGGAAAGCGCTCGACGACGTCTCGTTTTCCATAGAGCCGTCGCGGTTCAGCGTCCTCCTGGGGCTCAATGGTGCCGGCAAGACGACGCTCTTCTCGCTCGTCAGCCATCTCTTTTCACCGCGAACGGGCCGCATCCGTGTTTTCGGCCAGGATATAAACCGCAATTCCGGCCCGGCGCTCCGGCGCCTCGGCATCGTCTTCCAAGCCCGCACCCTCGATCTCGATCTCAGCGTTCGGCAGAATCTCCTCTATCACGCCTCCCTCCATGGCATCGGAGCACGCGTGGCGCGGCAGCGTATCGATGAGCTTCTCCAATCAATCGACATGACCGACCGCATCGAGGAGAAGGTGCGCGGCCTTTCCGGCGGACAGATCAGGCGCATCGAGATCATTCGTGCCCTGCTGCATCGCCCTTCCCTGCTGCTGCTCGACGAAGCGACGGTCGGCCTCGACATCAAATCGCGCGCAACCATCCTGAAAGACATCCGCGCCCTCGTCCAGCAGAACGGGATCAGCGTGCTCTGGGCGACCCATCTGATCGACGAGGTCGGCCAGGCGGACCAGGTCCTCGTTCTCGACAAGGGTAGGCTCGTCGCCGATGGCCAGGTATCGGCCATTCTCTCTGAGACCGGCACGGAGACGATCAACCAGGCATTCTCGAAACTGACCGGCATCACTGACTTGAATGCCCGGGGAGGAAGATCATGACCGACGCGGCCGGAACGTTTGTCGGTTCATCACCGGAGAGATGGAGAGGGTTTACCCTCATCCAGTATCTCGTCTGTCTCAAAGGCATTCTTCAACGCGAGTGGCTGCGGTATCTCTCGCAGAAGGAGCGCTTCGTCTCCTCGCTCGTCCGCCCGCTGCTCTGGCTCTTCATATTCGCAGCCGGCTTCCGGCAGGTGCTCGGCGTGTCGATCATACCGCCCTACGAGACCTACGTTCTCTACGAGGTCTACATCACACCCGGACTGTGCGGCATGATCCTCCTCTTCAGCGGCATGCAATCCTCGCTTTCGATGGTCTACGACCGTGAGATGGGCAACATGCGCATCCTGCTCGTCAGCCCCTTCCCCCGCTGGTATCTGCTGGTCTCCAAGCTCCTGGCCGGCGTCGCCGTTTCGCTCCTCCAGGTCTACGCCTTCCTGGCGATCGCCTGGTTCTGGGATGTCAAGGCGCCGGTCGAGGGCTATCTGCTGATCCTGCCAGCCCTCTTCTTCTCCGGAATGATGCTCGGCGCGCTCGGGATGCTGCTGTCGTCTCTCGTCAAGCAATTGGAGAATTTCGCAGGCATCATGAACTTCGTGATCTTTCCCATGTATTTCGCCTCTTCCGCGCTCTACCCGCTCTGGCGGGTACAGGAAGCGAGCCCTCTGCTTTACAAGATATGTCTGCTGAACCCTTTCACCTATGCGGTAGAACTCATCCGCTTCGCCTTTTACGGGCAGATCGAATGGACATCGCTGATCGTCGTCGTCGCCGTGACGCTCGCCCTGCTCGGCGGAGCCATTCTGGCTTATAATCCCGCACGTGGTCTCACTGTCCGCAAGCAGGATATGGGAGGAAACCAATGAACAAGTATCTTCCTGCGATTGCGATGCTCGTTGCGCTGTCTGCTACCCCGGCGGCCCATGCCGCAGCGAATACCGATCCCGATTGGCCTTGCATTCAGCGCAAGGTACCTGAGCTCTCGATCGGTCAGGTGTGGAATGGCGACGAGCTGCCGGAAACGGCCAAGCAATGGAACAGGGACCTTAAGCTGTCCGATCTCGCCGCCGAACTCGTCAAGCGCGCCAATCCGATCGAAAATGCCCGCAAGCAAATCATCGATTATGCCACGACCCTGCCGGAGGATCAGGTACATGAAAAGCTGGAGCAGCTTTTCATGGGCGTCTTCGACAAGATCAATGTAGAGCGCGGGCAGATCATCTCAGGTATCGCGCGCTATGCCGAAAAGCAGAGGCAGCTCGCCGCCGATCTCAGAAAGAGAGCCGCCGAAGTCGACAAGATGCGCACGGCATCCGATACCGATCAGGCAGAGTTTGCCAAACATGACCAACAGCTGACATGGGAGACGCGCATCTTCGAAGAGCGCGCCCAATCGCTCACCTATGTCTGCGAGGTTCCGACGCTGATCGAGCAGAGGCTCTACAGCCTCTCGAAAATCATCAGCGAGACATTGCCAAAGGATTGATGTTCCGGACGGTGCACAAACAGGTCTGAAATGGCCGGAGGGGCTGGGTGGGGTTCGAAGAGCGGGTCAGTGCTTGATCGAACGCGACCCAGCCCATCACGAACGCCGCATCAGCGTGCGATATCGCTGCTGGCTTCCCTTCAGATGCGTCCGCATTGCATCGCGCGCAGCCGCACCGTCTCCATCGGCAATCGCCCGGGCGATAAGCGCATGCTCCCTCTGAATTTGCACCAGATAATCCGGCGGCGAGATATCGGCGTCGTCTTCCAGCAGAAGCGAACGCGGAATCATCTGCTGGCCAATGGCTTCCAGCAACTCCCGGAAGCGCGGGTTGTTGGTGGCATCGGCAATCGCCAGATGGAAGGCGCGGTCGCTCTCCACCGTCGATGAACCGGACGCGATCTGCCGGTTCATCACGTCGAGGCATTCGAAGATCAGCTCCTGTTGCGCAGGGGAAGAACGGCTTGCCGCCAGGCCTGCGGCCTCGATCTCAATCGCCGCACGAACTTCAAGCATTTCGATGATGGACGAAACACGATTGGAGTCGACACTTCGAAAACCCTTTTGCAATCCGGCCCGCGGTGCCCGCACAAACGCACCGACGCCATGCCGCACCTCGACAAGCCCATCGGCGCGGAGCGATGCGATCACTTCACGAATGACCGTACGGCTGACCTGGTGCTGCCGCGTCAGGCCACTCTCGCTGGGGAGCTTGTCTCCGGGTTTCAGATCACCTCTTGCGATCGCGCTGCGCAAACGTTGCCCAACGGTCTCGACAAGATTGCGTCCCTTGCGTGCGGGCGCTGCCAAGGTCGTATGATCTGATCTTTTCAAAACAGGATTGCTCCAGCCTTCGTGTTGGCGTTCCCTTCACCTGCAGGCTCGAAACGCTTCACTTTTGTCAAGAAGCAGCAAATGAATTCGTCAGTTCATACGGATTGCCTTATAGTATGAGGCTAACTAGGACATATGACAAGATAAGGGATTATCGGGCTGTTTCCGATCAGGCGGCGAGGATAGGATGCTCAAGAAAATTCTGTTGACCGGTGCGGCTGGCGGCGTCGGACGTGCCATCCGTCCGATGCTGGGAGAAATGGCCGAACAGGTCGTGATCTCGGATATTGCCGAGATCACCGATACGGGTCCGAAGGAAACCTTCATCCGGTGCGATCTTACCGATGCAGCCGGTCTGGCGAAGCTGGTCGAAGGCGTGGACGGCATCATTCACCTCGGCGGTGTCTCGGTCGAAAGAAAGTTCGATCTCATCCTCCAGGGCAACATTGTCGGCCTCTATAATCTTTATGAAGCAGCACGCCACAGCGGCATGCCGCGTATCGTCTTTGCGAGCTCCAATCATGTGGTCGGCTATTACCGGCGCGATGAGCGCCTCGACGACACGGTGGTTCCGAAGCCGGATTCCCTTTACGGCGCCTCCAAGGTTTTTGGCGAAGCGATCGCCAGCCTCTATTTCGAGAAATTCGGCCAGGAAACCCTCTCGGTCCGGATCGGTTCGTGTTTCGAAAAGCCGGTCAATACGCGGATGCTGGCGACCTGGCTGAGCTATCGCGATTTCTTTTCTCTTTGCCAACGCGCCTTTGCCGCTCCCAGGATCGGCCACACGATCGTCTATGGCGCATCCGCCAATGACGAGCAGTGGTGGGACAACCGCAATGCCGCTTTCCTGGGATGGAAGCCTGAGGACAGCTCGGCGAAATGGCGCGTCGAAGTCGAAAACGGCGGCAGCAAAGAGGACCCGGCCGATCCGGCTGTGATCTATCAGGGAGGCGCCTCCGCCGGCCATCCGGACGACGCCTAACCGGCTGGACTTCACCTCCGAGGCATCATGGAAGGGTCGCATGCAAAGCCCAATCGCCGGGGCTGAAGCGGTCCTGGGCGAAATTCGCTTGATGCCAATAGGGGTAGAGCGAGGGAATGGCGCTGACAGCATCGAGTGTCTTGCGCTCCTCGTCCGTGAGCTTCAGCGTCACCGCGGCGATATTGTCCTTGAACTGTTCGGGACTTGTGCCACCGACGACGAGCGAGGAGATGGCAGGGCGGCCGAGAAGCCAGGCAAGCGCCACCTGCGCGGCCGGAATGCCGCGCGACTCGCCTATCTCGACCAGCGCGTCGACGATCCGCCACAGCCGCTCCCAATCGCGGATCGGCGGTTCCGTCCAACCTGCCGCCTGGCGGGAGCCGGAAGCCGGAAAATTGTCGCGCCGATGTTTGCCCGAAAGCAGGCCGGCGGCGAGCGGGCTCCAGACGAGGACGCCGAGCCCCTGGTCCACCGAGATCGGCAGGAGCTCGTACTCGGCCTCACGCGCCTCCAGTGTATAGTGGATCTGCTGGGTGACGAAACGCTGAAGACGGTTGCGATCGCTCACCCCGAGCGCCTTCATCACGTGCCAGCCGGAATAGTTGGAGCAGCCGATGTAACGGATCTTGCCCTGCTTCACGAGACTGTCCAATGCCTCCAGCATCTCCTCGAGCGGCGTCGTGCCATCCCATTCGTGCATGTAATAGATGTCGATATGATCGCGCTTCAGGCGTTTCAGGCTCCGCTCGCATTCGCGGACGAGATGGTAGCGGGAAACGCCTTCGTCGTTCGGCCCGTCGCCTATGCGCATGCGCGCCTTGGACGAGATCAGCACGTCGTTACGCCTGTCCCCCAGCGCCTCGCCGAGAATCTCCTCCGAGAGCCCGGTGGAATACATGTTGGCCGTATCGAAGAGATTGATGCCTGCATCGAGGCACACGCTGATCAGGCGGCGCGCTTCGTCCACGCCTTGATTGCCGACCATCCAGAAAGGTCCCCTGCCACCGAATGTGAAGGTGCCCATGGTGAGCGCCGAGACTTTGAGGCCGGAACGGCCGAGCGTTCTGTATTCCATGCCCTGATACTCCCGTTGCTTCGAGAAAAGGTGTCGTCAGCCACGCAAACCCTCGGTGATGCGCAGAAGCGCCAACTGGCCCGGATCAACGAGGCCGATGCTCTTTTCGCCGAACATGCGGGCGCGGCCGAGCTTGTTGGGCTTGTCGCGATAGTCCTCCACGGTCGCTGCTGCAGCGGCCATCGCCGCCTCGACCATCTCAGCAGGCGGCTTGCCGGCAAGCGCTCTGGCGATGGCATCCATGCCGTCGAGCACGGTCTTGTCGCCGAGCTGGCCCTTGCCGCGCTGGATCATCGCATCGCGCGCGGCCTCCACCAGCGACGATATCTCGCCGGCCTCGATCGCCGTTTTGCCTTTAGTGAGCTTGGCTGCGGCCATGAAGCCGGTCGCCACCAGCGTGCCGTAGGACGAGGACGAGACTCGCTGGAAGGCCTTCGCCGCTTCCAGGAAAGCCAAGCCGAGATCATTCGGCAGGCTTGCCGCGGCGGCTTCGGTGAAACCCTTGGAAACAGTGATGCCGAGATCGCCGTCGCCGAGCGCACCGTCGGCGCTGCACAGCTCGTCGGAGGTCATGGCGGTATAGGCGGCGATGCGCGCAAGGGCTACAGAAAGCATGCTGCTGTTTATCATCGCGGCCTCCTCAGACCCGCCAGAAAGCGCATTCGGCCGGCGCCTTCAGCAAACTCTCCAGTTCCTCGTCGAGCTTGATGACGGTGAAGGTAGCGCCGGTCATCTCCATCGATGTCGCATAGCGGCCGACGAGCGGCATGACGATGGTGACGCCCAACTCGTTGAAACGCTTCCTGGCGTAGCGGTAGAGAATGTAGAGCTCCTCTGCCGGCGTGGCGCCGAGCGAATTGACGAGGATCGAGATGCGGTCGCCGCTTGTGAGCGGCCGGTCGGCCAGAAGCCGGTCGAGCATCTCGCCGGCGATCTCGTCGGCCGTCTTGATACCGGCGCGCCAGATGCCCGGTTCGCCATGGATACCCATGCCCATTTCCATTTCGTTTTCGCCGATCTCGAAGGTCGGCTTGCCGGCCTGCGGAATGGTGCAGGGTGTGAGCGCCATGCCGATCGAACGGCAAGCATCCGCGGCCTTCTGGGCAATGCGCGTCACCTCATCGAGGTCGGCCCCGGTCTCGGCAGCCGCGCCGGCGACCTTGAAGGTGTAGATCATGCCCGCCACGCCGCGACGCTTTTCCGCTTCTTCCGGCGGGGCGGAGGCGACGTCGTCGGCAAGCAGCACCGTCGTGCTGCGGATGTCGTGCTCCATCTCCACCATCTCGCCGGCCATGTCGAAGTTCATCACGTCGCCACCGTAATTGCCGTAGAGCCGCAGCACGCCCTTGCCGCCATCGGAAAGGCGGATCGCCTCGGCCATTTGCTCGGCGGAGGGACTGGCAAAAACGTCTCCGATTGCGCAGGCGTCGAGAAGGCCGGTGCCGACATAGCCCGTGAAGACCGGCAGGTGGCCCGAACCGCCGCCGGTGACGATGCCGACCTTGCCCTGTCGGGCACCGCCGGCGCGGGCGATGATCCGCCGCACCGGCTGGGCATAGATCTCCGGATGCGCGGCGATGAGGCCCTCCAGCATCTCGTCGACGTAATCGGCTGCCTTGTTCAAGATCTTCTTCATGGTCCTCTCCCGGTGTTCACGCGGCGAGCGGACTCGACATCCGCTCCCGGTGACGTGTGAAACGCTCGATCACGATCGGCAGGCCCGTTCCGGCGATGATCAGGCAGCCGATCACGAAATTCTGCCAGTAGGAAGGCACTCCCGCCATCAAAAGCGTCGTGTTGATCATGGTGATCACGAAGACGCCGAGCAGCGTGCCGAGCACCGTGCCGTGGCCGCCGGTGATGCGCGCGCCGCCGAGCACCACTGCCGCGATGACGTTGAGCTCCATGCCGACCAGATCGAAGGGATTGGCCATGCGGGCGAGCGTCATATGCGTCATGCCGGCAAGCCCGGCGATCGCCCCAGCCAGCACATAGACGAGCACCTTCACCCTGCGGATGCGGATGCCGATCCTGGCCGCCGCTTCTTCGGAACCCCCGATCGCATAGATCTTCCGGCCGAACAGCGTGAAGTTCATGATCAGCGCCAGGACGCCAGCGAGCCCCGCAAAGACGAGGAAGGAGGCGGGCAGCGACACCATCTGCCCCGCCGCGTTTTCGAGGCGCAGCAGGATGGTTCGCGAAAAGCCGATCACCTCGCGCGGCATGCTGGTGATGTAGGTGGTGCCGACAAAGGTGAGCAGCGCGCCGCGATAGAGGCTGAGCGTCCCGAGCGTGACAATCAGCGTCGGCAGGCCGAGACCGCCGATCAGCAGCCCGTTCAGGAACCCGAGTACGGCGCCGATCGCAGCACTCAACAGGAAATAGACGACGATCGGCAGGTCGAGATCGATACCGATGATGAATTTCGCCGTCGCATACATGGCGAAGGCACCGATCGCGGTATGCGAGACGTCGATGCCGCCGGAGGCGAGCACCATCATGACGCCGAGCGCAAAGATGCCGGTGACCAGCGAATTCCTCAAAAGATCGAGCACGGTCGCGGTGCTGGCGAAGGCAGGATTGATGATGCTGAGCACCACGGCGAACAACAGCACCGTCAGGAATATCACGCCCTGCGGCGTGGCGAGCGCTCTTGTCCACCGGCTCATGGCCTCTCCTCCTTGATGACCTCGTTCTGCAGTCGCTGCTCGTCGATCTCGGCAGCATCGAAACTTCCCGTGATGCGTCCGCGCACCATGACCAGGATTCGATCGGCAAGCGCGATCGCCTCGGAGATATCGTCCGTGACGACGAGCAGCGCGGTGCCGCTACGGCTGAGCCCCACCAGAAGCTCATGGATTTCCCGCTTCGATCCGACGTCGACGCCGACCGTCGGACCGTTCAGGATCATCAGCTTCGGCTGCCGTTCCATCCATCGGGCGAGCACGACGCGCTGTGCATTGCCGCCCGAAAGCGTGGAAACCGCAAGCCTGGGATCCGGCGTCTTGATCCTCAGCCGCTGCACCGCAGCCGCTGCGCGTTTGGCCATGGCGCCGAGATCGAGCATGCCGGAACGGCTGTCCTTCTCCAGGCTGGAGACGGCGATATTGTCGCGGATCGGCTGGGAGAGGAACAGGCCTTCGCTCAACCGGTCCTCCGGTACGTAGGCGATCCCGGCGGCGATGGCGTCGCGCTGGTCGCGGAAGGAAACCGCTTTGCCGTCGATCTCGATCGTACCGGCATCGGGCGCGATATACCCGAACAGGCTGAGCGCCAGTTCCGTGCGGCCCGAGCCGAGCAGGCCGACGACCGCGACGATTTCGCCGGGCTTCAGGTCGAGATCGACACCTGCATATTCGCCGCGCCGCGCAAGCCCTCGTGCCTTGAGAAAAAGGGGGACCGGCGGCGCCTCGCCACGCGGCAGACGCTGCCCTTCGATGGAACGGCCGGTCATCGCCTCAACGAGCCGATCGACTGTGAACTCCTCGATCGGCCCCTCGACGACGACCCGACCGTCACGCAGCACGGTCATGGAATCGCAGACCGCAAAAACCTCCTCGATCTTGTGGCTCACGAACAGGAAGGCGACGCCCTCAGCCTTCAGCGCCCGCACGATGTTGAGCAGGTGGCCGACCTCGCTGCGCGTCAGCGCCGTCGTCGGCTCATCCATGACGATGATTTTCGCATTGTTGGCGAGCGCCCGGGCGATCGCCACGAGCTGCTTTGCCGCGACCGGCAGGAATTCCACATACATGTCGGGGTCGATCTCGATCCGCATGCGCCTCATGATCTCGATCGCCGCCTTGCGCCGATTCTGATGCCGGTGCCAGCGCTCGCCTGCCGTCACCGCGGCGAGAAAGGTGATGTTTTCCCACACCGTCAGGTTCGGGAAGAGCGAAAAATCCTGGTAGATCACCGAAAGCCCAGCGGCGATCGCCGCTTTCGGATCGCCCGACAGAATCTGGCCGCCGATCGCGACTCGGCCCTCGTTGGCATCCACCACGCCGGACAGGATCTTGATCAGCGTCGATTTGCCGGAACCGTTCTCGCCGGCCAGGCAGCGCACTTCCCCGGGCCTCAGCATGAGGTTGACGGACTCGAGCACCCGCACCGGTCCATAGGTCTTGCGGATATCGCTCATTTCGAGCAGGGGCACCGCACCACCTGCCATGTCCACGGTCGTCATGCCCACCTCTTGGTGATCGAAAAGGGCCGCCGGAGCCGAAGGCTCCGGCGACGATGATCGGACTTAGAAATCGTACTCGCTCATATTGTCCTTGGTGACGTCCACCCAGGCCTGACCGTAAATCACCTTGTCCTTCAGCTGCACCTTGTTGTAGCCCTCGACGCCGAGATCCATGCCGTTGGTGATTTCCTTGCCGTCGATCGCCAGGGCAGCGACCTTGTTCATGACGATACCCGCCTTGGCCGGATCCCAGAAAGAGATCATCTTGATCTCGCCAGACTCCAGATAGGGACCGGCAACCGAAACGAGGCTGGTGCCGACGATCGTCACTTTGCCGGTGAGCCCGGCCTCCTCGACGGCAAGTGCTGCGCCGACGACGTCCTCGCCCGCCGAACCCTGAATGCCCTTGAGATTCGGATAGGTGCGTAGCAGTTCCTTGGTCTTCTGATAGGCGGTCTGCTGCTGCTCGTTGCTCTCGATCTTGTCGGTCACAAGCTTCATTTTCGTGTATTTTTCCTTCTGATGGGCGATCGCCGCATCCACCCATTCGTTATGGGTCTTGGCGGTCAGATGGCCGACGAAGACGGCATATTCGCCCTCGCCGCCCATGCCTTCGGCCATGGCATCCATCAGGTGCACGCCATAGGCGGCATTATCGAAGGCCTCGACGTCATAGGTGACGTTCTTGAGGCTCGATGCTTCGTGGCCGACCACCTTGATGCCATCGCCCAGCGCCTTGGCGAGGACCGGTTCCAGCGCTTCGGGAGAATTCGGCACTACCGTGATCGCCTGCACCTTGCGGGCGATCAGATCTTCGATCATCTGCACCTGCAGCGCCGCATCGGCGGAAGCCGGGCCGATCTGGGTCGCGTCGTCGCCGGTCTCTTCGGCATATTGCTTGACGCCTTCTTCCATGCGGTTGAACCAGGCGATGCCGGAGAGCTTCACCACGGTGACGATGTTGTGCTTGGCGCCCTGGGCATTGGTCACGACGGCCGTGCCGGCGAGAAGCGCGGCACCGACGGCAACACCGGCTGTAATTTTCCTGAAATTGAAAGTCATGTCTTATCCTCCTGCTTTTGAGACTGCGTTGAGTCCGGCTGCCCCCTTTGGCTTGATGCCGGTTATTGTTCACGCGCTGTCCAGCGGCTTGCCCATGAGGCTCATGAGGTCGCTGGTCCGTGCGTAAAGCTCTTTGAAGATGCCGTAACCGCGGGTATAAACCGGCCGGTTGGCCTCACCAGGCACGATCTCCCGGTCGATGGGATTCCACACGGCAATATCGCCGCGCTCCGCATCGCCCACCGAAACGGCAGCAAGGAAGGCATTGCCGTAAGCCGCGCCGATCGTGTTGCGGCAGACCGCCTGCCGCCAGCCGCTGATGTCGGAGATCGCCTGTGACCAGACGGGGTTATTCGTCCCGCCGCCGACGGCAACGATCCGCTTCAACGGTGCCTCCGCTTCCAGATAGGTCTCGATGACGGCGTTGACTCCGTAGGCGATGCCTTCCAGCGCAGCGCGATAGATATCTGCCCGATCGTGGGTGAGATCGAGTCCGAAGATCAGGCCCCTGGCGTCCGGATCGTGTACCGGCGTCCGCTCGCCGGAAAAATAGGGAAGTACGATCAAGCCCTTGGCGCCCACGGGAGAACGTGCCGCTTCGGCGGCAAGGTCGCGCATCGCTGTCTCGACCGAAAGCTCTCGCCCGAACTGGTCGGCAAACCAGCGCGTCAGCGTACCGCTCGTGGATGTGCCGGACATGCAGGCGTGCTGGCCTTCAAAGAGCCAGGGCGCATACCACAGCCGCCCATCCCCGACACGGCGGTCCGTCACCAGGATGATGAACATGGTCGAGCCGTACATCATCATCATCTCGCCGGTATCGCCGACCCCGACGCTGACGGCTTCGGCAGCCGCGTCGATCGTGCCGGCTGTCACCGGGGTACCTGCGGCAAGCCCGGTCTCGGCAGCCGCCTTGTCCATCACATATCCGGCAATCTCCGTCGTCCAGAGCAGTTCCGGCATGCATTCCGGTTCGATGATCGCATCCGCGTAGCGGTCGGTCCAGCGGTTGGCATGGATGTCGTATAGCGGGCCAAAGGAAGCAGCCGAATAATGGTCGAGGACATAGCGGCCAGTCAGCCGGTGGATCAGGAAGGAAGAAGAGTTGAGGACCTTGTGCGTTTTCGCATAGATTTCCGGCCGGTTCTTCTTCAGCCATAAAATCTTCGGCCCGACCGATTGCGAGGTGAGGAGGTTGCCGCTGGAGGTCAGCAGATCCTCTTCGCCGATCAGCGCCGTCAGCTCCTCGATCTCCTTCGCCGCGCGTGTATCGACGCCGTAGAGCACCGCGTTCATCAGCGGGTTCCCGTCCCCATCGACCGGCAGCATGCAGGGGCCGATGCCGCTCGTCGCAACGGCGCGGATGTCCTTCGCATCGATGCCCGAACCGCCGATGAGCTCGCGGCTGATCTCGCAGAACTCGCCCCACCAGTTGCTTTCGGCGTCATGCTCGGCCCAGCCCGGCTGCGGCACCAGCATCCGGTGCGGCCGCTTGGCCACGGCAACGATACGGCCCTTGCCGTCGGCAAGCACGCCCTTGGACTCGTAGGTGCCGATATCGATGCCGAGATAATGGTTCATCAGGTGTAGAGATCCCTGTCGAGGCTGAAATTCTTGTCGATGCGGCGGATGCCGGCGATGAGCAGACGCGTCAGCCCCTCCAGATCCCGCAGGTCGCACATTTCAAGCGCCGTGTGGGTGTAGCGGCAGGGGAAGCACAGATCGATGCAGGCAACTCCCTCGTTGACGAGCTGCACATAGGAGGAATCCGTGAGCGCCCCGGTATGTGCGGTGCGCTGCAGAGCAATGCCCTCCTCCGCGGCCGTCTTGGAAAACAGCGCAGGCAGGGCCGGATGCGGGATCGTGCCGTTCAGCGTGCCACGGCCATGGAAGGAATAGAGGCTCATCGCCGGCCCGCCGCCCATAGCGATCTCGCCGCGCTGGACCATGTCCGGCGTGTCAGAATTCAGTGCTAGGTCGAGCTGGATGGCGATATCGGGTTTCAGCGCCTGGGCAGCCACCATGGCGCCACGCAGGTTGAACTCTTCGAGAACCGCAAAGACGAAATGCACTGTCGGCCGCGGCCCGGTCTCAGAAAGCGCACGGGCCACTTCCATAACCACCGCGCAGCCGGCCCGGTCGTCGACGGACGTGCCCATGACGCGGTTTTCGTTGAGATGGATGATGCGCGGATCATAGACAACCGGCGTACCGATCTCGATGCCGAGCTTGCGCACATCTTCGGCGCTTTCAGCACCGACATCGATGAAGAGCTCCGCATAGGGCGTCACCTTGTATTTTTCTTCCGCCGGCGTCGCGTGATGGCTCTTGTTGGCGATCACGCCGCGCACGTCGCGTCTCTCGCCGACGCAGAAGAGCACCGCCTGCGCCGGCAGGGCCTTTTCCGGGATGCCGCCCAGCCGCTCGATGCGGATGAGGCCGCTCGCCTCGATCTTGCGGACCATGAACCCGAGTTGATCGGTATGCGCAAACAGCATCACCGATGGCGCGCCGGCGTCACCTTCCAGCGTGGCGATCAGGTTGCCAAGCCGGTCGGTGCGGATGGCAAGCGGCAAACCGGAAAGCGATTTCGAAATCAGGCGGCGCACGCGGTCTTCATGGCCGGAAAGGCCGGGCGTGAGCATGAGGGATTCGAGGAGTTGGCGAAGACGCGCCTTCATTGAGTAATGGCCCTTCTCTTGAACAATAAGCGGAAGTCGAAATCGCCCATCACCGCTCTCGCCGACATGACGACGATCAGAAGACCGCCGAAGAAAAGGTCGCGGGAAAATGCGCTGAAGGACAGGATATTCAATCCGCTGGAAATGAACTGCAGACAAACGACGGCGAGCGTGACGCCGAGCACCGACCCGAAGCCGCCGGCGGGATTGACCCCCGCCAGGATGTTGATGAGGATGACGAGCAGCAGGTAGGAGCTGCCGTAATCGGCATTGGCGGAATTGACGCGCGCCAGCACGACGAGGCCGGCGACCGCGGCAATCAGGCCCGCGATGGCGTAAGTGAGTACCAGCATGCGGCGCTCCGGAATGCCTGCAAAGCGGGCCGCCACCGCGTTGGTGCCGAAAAGCCGCAGATGGAAGCCGAGTGTCGTCCGTTTGAGAATGACCGCAAGCAGGAGTGCGGCCAGCGTGAAAATGACGAGCGGCAGGGGCAGGAATCCGCCCACCAGCCAGTTGCCGTAGGCCGTATACCAGCCCGGTAGACCGGTGATCGCCGGCCCACGGGTGATGATGATGCCGAGGCCCGAAATGAGCTGCATCGTGCCGAGCGTGGCGAGGATCGGCGGAAGCCGCAGATAGGCGACGAGCACGCCATTCAGCGTGCCGCAGGCAAGCCCCGCGAAAAGCCCCGCGGGAACCGCAAGCCAGGCAACGTCCTCTCCCGATTTCAGTATCACCGCCGCAACGATTGAGGCCAGATTGGCGACGGCCACGACCGAGAGGTCGATCCCGCCGGAAATCATCGTCGGGAGGACGGCTAGGGAAAGCAGCCCGAATTCCGGAAACTGGAACCCCATCGACGTCAGATTGGCGACGGAGACGAAATTCGGGCTGGCGATGACAAGCACGACGAGGACGGCGACCGTCAGAAGTGCGAGGCTCTTGAGATAGGCGCCGGTGGTATCCTGTCTCACGTCCATCTGCCTCTCCTTCCCGGCCCTGGTCTTATTCGCCGCGCGCGCTCTTGACGATCCGCATGAATTCCTTGGCCCGCTCCGGATCGACCGGATTCCAGGTATGGCCGTCGATCTTGAGCGAGGAGCCGACGATGCAGCCGTCGGCGATCTTCAGGATATCGGCGACGGTCGCGTGGCGGACGCCGGTATTGGCGAGCACCGGCGTATCCGGCAGAACCTTCTTGACCGCTTCGAGATCCGACATGGCGGCAGCTTCCCCGGTAATGGTGCCGGAAACGAGCACGGCATCCGGAACGGAGGAGAAAACGGCGGAGCGGGCACGGTCAGGCAGCGGGCGCCGGTCGAGCGAATCCGCGAATTCCGCCGAAACGTTGAAAAGCATGGCAAGGTCGGAGCGGCCGAGCCGGTCGCGATAACGCATAGCCTCGCCGGCATTCGGCGTCCACGGGCCCATGTCGGAGGCGTATGTGCCGGTGAATATCTCGCGCACGAAGGAGGCGCCCGTCGCTGCCGCAAGCGCCACGGTGCTCATCGGATCCCAGAGCACGTTGACGCCGAAAGGCTTCTTGATCTCCGGCCGCAGGCAGCCGATGACATAGGCCATGGTGGCGGTGCTTGCCATATCCACCTTCAGTTCGTAGGGGCGATCGTTCTCGTTGCCGAACATCACGGCGTCGACATCGGCTTCCTGGAGGGCCGCGAGCTCTTGGCGTGCAGCCCGGACGATACCCTCCACGCCCGCCTTGGCATCATACAGCGGCGTGCCGGGCATCGGGTTGAGATGCACCATCGCGATTACCGGCTTCCTGCCGCCGAACAATGTCCTGAACTTTGTCATCTTTGCCTTTCGCCTTTCAGGACAGGCGCCTTGCTCAGACCAGCCTGACCTCACTGAATTTGTGCCGGTAGTGAGCAATCATCGGCTCCGCCGCCCGGTCGGTGATGAAAAGGTCCACCGCATCCAACGGACAGACCTTGGAAAAACTATGGTTGCCGATCTTGCCGTGGTCGGCGACGAGCACCGTGCGGCGGGCCTGCTCCATGGCTACCCGCTTCACCTCCGCCTCCTCGAAGGTGGAGGTCGTCACGCCGTCCTCGTCGATCGCATCCGCGCCCAGAAAGAACATGTCGGCACGAATGCTCTTCAATGTGTTCAGCGCCCAGTTGCCGATGACGCTGTAGTAACCGTTCCTCACCTTTCCGCCGACCACATGCACCTCGGTAGCGCCGGTTGCGGCCGCTTCCGCCGTCTTCAGGTCCACCGTGACCACCGTGATCGGCCGGCCGGCGAGCGCCCGGGCAATCGCAAGCGTTGTCGTGCCGGAATCGAGCAGCACGACCTTGCGGTTCTCGACCTCGGCCGCCGCCGCTTCCGCGATACGCAGCTTGAGGTTCTGGCGGACACGGACCTTTTCCAGGAAAAGCGGTTCCGCATCGTGTTCACCTCCCCCGCCCCGCACGGCGACGCCGCCGTGGGTGCGTGAGACCAGACCCGCCTGCTCCAGCACCACGAGATCCCGCCTGACTGTCGGCAGCGAGATCCCGAGTGCTGCAGCAAGTTCGCCCGTCCCCACCCGCTTCCGCTCCATGATCAGATCGATCATCTGTTGATGGCGCTCGTGCGGGAATCGAAACTTCGGCCCCTCCAATGTCTCTCTCCTCTAATTGTGATTGTTAGTGATCGTTTTTTCCATGTCAATCACTATCGAAACTCTCACGTTATTTTTCTGATTACGCCGGCCGCAACCGGGCAACAAGTCAGGATGCCGGTCTTCTGCGATTGGACGGTTTGGGAACACGGGACGGAGGAAAGAGGTGAAGCAGCGGTACCGGTTCAAAAGCTGCTGGACAGGCGATCAAGATCTTCCGAGATCGCCGCTGCTGCCGACCGCAGAATTGGAACATAGCGCTCGCAAGCTTCCTGTTCCGAACTGAAAGCCGATTTGAAATAGGTCAGTCCTATGCTCGCCAGCACGCGCCCGCCCTGGCTGATGATGGGGACGCCGATTGTGTTGGAGTTCTTGGGCTCCACAAGAGACGATCGTGTTGCATAGCCGGCTTCGTGTATCTTTCCGATAAGTCTTTTCAGTTCATCGGGGTGATGGCTAAGTGCATTCTCTGGATCATCCGACCTTCTAAGGATGTCGATGATCAGGTCGAGCTCGTCCTTGTCGAGAAAAGCCAGATATGCCAGCCCAAGTCCACGCGTGAGCAGACATAAGCGCTTGTTCACCGTGCTGTGAAAGGGGGAGATCAGGCTGTCAGGGACCGTGCTGAAACGCACCACCATCCCGTCATAATCCGGCAGGGCGATCGCGATCGGCCATTTGTGCTTGCGCGTGATCGCAATGGCCCATGCACGCCCGGCTTCCACGACCAGCGGTCCCTTGTGAAAGCCGGAGCTGAGGGACGTCACCAGCGCGCTGACGCAGTATCCCCCCTGCCGCACGTCATTCTCGACGTATCCCGCATCCTCGAGCGTGCGCAGGATGCGCACGAGAGTTGGCTTCGGAAGCTTCGTCCGGGCATGCAATTGGGCAATCGTGTTGATTGGCTGCAGGTTCAGCTCCTGCAGCACGTTCATCGCGCGCTCGATTGCTCGAATGCCCATAGATACTCCTCCCCTGGAATCGCATGCCGCCCGTTTCGACCAGCGAAATGGCTGGGATCATAAGTTGTCGCTTTCCGCTGTCAAGTTTTAGGGGAGTTCTCGGATGCAAGCAGGGGAAGGTCATGGCTTTAGCAGACGATGCGAAACGCAACAGGGAAGAAGTGAGACGGCTCATTGCCGGCATCGACGATGCCAGGGCCGGTGCCCTCCTGAAAGGCGCCGTCGATCTTCACGTTCACTCCGGGCCTTCGACGATGCCCCGGCAGCTCGATCATATGGAAGCGGCCGAGGAGGCGGCGGCAGCGGGAATGCGCGCCGTCCTTTTCAAGGATCACCATTATTCGGTCTCGCCTGTCATACCGATGATGGAGCGCATTTTCGGCAATCGCGACTTTGCGATGTACAGCGGCCTGGTCCTTAACAATTCGACCGGGGGACTGAACCCGTTCGTCGTCGATGCCCAACTGAAGATGGGTGCCAAACTGATCTGGATGCCGACGGCCCACGCCGCCAACCACATCCGAAGCGCACACCGCAAGACGCGGCTTGCCTCGAATGTCCAGCTCAGAAATTCACCCGCCCTGACGGTCGTTGATCCATACGGGAATATCCTGGACGAGGTGAAGCAGATCCTCGATCTCGTCGCGGAATTCGATGTCATCCTGTCGTCAGGCCATCTGCATGTCTGGGAAATCTGGAAGCTCTTCGACGAAGCGCGGGCGCGCGGCGTCAAGCGGCTGCTCGTCAATCATCCGATGTACGGTCTGCACTTCACCTATGACGACATCCGCGATCTGGCGCAGCTTGGAGCTCTCATCGAACAGTCCGCCGGACTTTACATCGATTCCCGCTTCAACACCTATACGCCGGAAGAACTCAAGGAACATATTCTCGCCGCCGGAGTCGAGCATTCCTCGATCGGCTCGGACCTTGGACAGGTCGACAACCCCACGCCAGTCGAAGGCATGCGTCAGGCCATCAAGCTCTGCCTGGCGCTCGGTTTCACCGACGCGGAGGTGCGGACGATGGTGGCAGACAATCCGGCTCGCCTGGTCGGATTGACCGGATGATCCCTTTTCGGCGCGGTTGACGAGACATGCAAGTCGTGACGATCGAAAGGCCGGGCGGCCCCGAGGTTCTTCGGATCGTCGAACAGCCGCGCCCGCAGCCGGAGGCCGGCGAAGTTCTGATCCGCGTCGTGGCTGCCGGAGTCAATCGCCCCGATATACAGCAACGGCGAGGTCTTTATCCACCCCCGCCGAATGCCTCCGAAATCCTCGGCCTCGACGTCGCCGGCCTCATAGAAGAGGTCGGCAAAGGCGTTGACGGACGATATGTCGGAAACCCCGTCTGCGCGCTCGTCAACGGCGGAGGATATGCGGAGTTCTGCGCCGTCCCGGCCGTACAATGCATGCCCATCCCGAACGGTTTGAGCTTCACAGAGGGAGCCTCGCTTCCGGAAGTCTTCTTCACCGCCTGGAATAACCTGATCTGGCTTGCGAGGCTGGAACAGGGAGAAACGCTGTTGATCCACGGCGGGACGAGCGGAGTCGGAATGGCGGGCATCCAGATCGCCAAACACCTTCGCGGCGCGACGGTTTTCGCGACCGCCGGCACCGAAGAGAAGCGAGCCATCTGCAACGCGATCGGCGCCGAGGCGGCCATCGACTATCACAGCGCCTGGGACGAGGATATTCGGATGCTGACGGATGGCGAAGGTGTCGATGTCATCCTCGACGGCCAGGCCGGTGCCAATACGCAGCGCCAGTTGGATCTGCTGAAATACGACGGTCGGCTCGTCTTCATCGCCAGCCATCAGGGCAGCACGGCTGAGGTGAATATCCGCACACTCGTGCGTCGCCGGCTGACGGTGACCGGATCGACGCTCCGCCCACGCCCCGCAGCCTATAAGGGGCGGCTTGCCAAGGAATTGGTCGAGTACGTCTGGCCTCTGCTCGAGGACGGCCGCATCATGACCCGCATCCACAAGGTCGTCCCATTTGCCGATGTGCAGCAAGCCCATCATATCCTGGACGAAAACCAGCAGATCGGGAAGGTGGTCCTGGCCGTCGATCCGGTGCTTGCCGAAACCATTCCGTCATTCGGCAAGCGACTTTGACGTTCACTACGGTCGTCGCCGACATCCAAGGCGCCGGCGGCCAACCTCTTCCCCGCTGAGACTAACGATCGGGCATCGGATAATCGTTTTCGTTGAGCACCCAACCCGGCTTTTCCGAAAAATCGAAGCGGGGCGGCGCAAAGATGTCCACCAGCTGGTTGACGCCGGGTCCTTCGGCCGTGGTCGTATGGATGGCCGGCGGCGGGATGACGCAGATCGAGGGTGACTCGCAATAGAGATGTTCATCCTCGCGCCAGATGTTCATGTTCGTTGTCCACGGCCAGCGCAGATGATGCGTGAAGGTGCCGCTCAATGCCAAGGAGCACTGTTCGAAATCGTCGTGATGATGCGGTGAGACCTTGTCACGCTCGCGGGGGCCGATACGAGGCACCAGATAGTTGATCATGAAGGTCGTGCAGCGGTAGATTCGGCCGAATCGCGAAGGGTCATCGGGAACGTCCAGAGTGTACCATTTCAGCTTGAGGCCGCCAGGCGGCTCGGGCCAGACTTCGAACGGCGGCACGTTCGGATGCGGCCCGCGATAGGCGTCGGCATTGGATGCGGCCTCAGCCAGATCCGTAGACTTCGGGGTGAAGAGCCGGGTGATGCTGCCAGAGGTCAGCATGCGGATAGAGCTCTTTCCCGGCGGCACGAAAGCGACCGAATAGCCGGGCACGGTCGTGGTGCCGTCGGCGGTCGTGATCTCGACCGATGTCTCCTTGTCCGGGATGATGATCGCATATTCATCGGGCTGCGCCTCGCGGGAGAAGACACCGCCTTCCTTGCCGTTCGTATAGGCGATGACGAAGTTCTGGCCACGGCTGATCCAGGTATCGCCATTGGCGTCCGCTAGCTGAGGCTCTTCTTTATAAAACAGCCCCAGCTGTGAGCCGAAGTAACTGCTATGGGTCCGCGCGGCACTCGGCTTTGCATTTCCCTGCAGGCTCGATCGTGGATCGTTCTGGACATACATCTGGTGTCTCCCCTTGCTTGTCGAACGTTTGGTCAGATCACTTTCGGAAACTGTTTCTTCAGTCCCAGCATCTCGCGCGCTTCCCCGGCGGTGGCTATCGTGCCGCCGAGCTCCTTCAGGATGCGCACGGCCTTCTTCACGAGAACGGTGTTGCTTTCGGCCAGCACCCCCTTTTCGAGGTAGATATTGTCCTCCAACCCGACCCTGACGTGGCCGCCCAGAAGCCAGGCCTGCGCCAGCATGGGAAATTCCCAACGCCCGACGCCGAAGGCCGCCCAATGCGAACCCGCCGGCAGCAGCGATTTCATGTAAAGGAGGGTCTCAGGCGTGGCGATTGCGCCGTAGCGGACGCCGAGCACGATCTGGAACAACGCCGGCGCGTCGAGCCGCCCCTCTTCGATGAAGTGATTGGCGAGCTGGATGTCTCCCGTATCGAAGACCTCGAGCTCGGGAAGGACGCCGGCCTCCCGGATGATGTCGGCCATGACGGCGAGATTGCGCGGCGTGTTGATGACCACCGACGAGCCGGAATACATGGTGTTGAAGTCGAGGCTGCAGATTTCGGGCCTCAACGCCACGATGTGCTCGACGCGCCGTTCCGGCCGCATAAGGGTCGTGCCCGGCGCTGCGACGCTTGGATCATCGTCGCTGGGGATGAAGCGGCCACCGGGACCAGTGGTGAGGTTGATGATGACGTCCTCTTCCGCCGCGCGCAGGCGCTCGATGACTTCCCGGTAATGCGCCAATTCCATGCTCGGCCTACCGTCCGGATGCCTGACATGGATATGGACGATCGCGGCACCTGCGCGCACCGCATCGAGGCAGGCATCCGCAATCTGTTCCGGCGTTATCGGCAGATAGGGTGTCTGGGAAGGGCTGGTTATATTGCCGGTCACGGCACAACTGATAATCGTCGGATTGGCCAAAGCTTTCGTTTCCTCCTGGGCAGGTCGGGGCCGACCTCGCCTTGTCTTCAGCCTTGGCTCGCATCCAACGCCGCCAATCTCAATCGTTATCACCAGCCGTTTCGCGGAAAGAAACATACGCTGGAAGAGCGCCGTTTCGCAGCGAGAAACGCCGCCTCAATTGGCTTCGTGCTCCCCGAAGGAATCGGTAGGAACGGCTAACGAAAGGCAGCGCACATGACCGAACAACGTCCCGACTTCACGACATTCCGCGACCGATTGCTGACGCGCCAGCGCATGTTCGGCACATTCCTCAAGCTTCCGACGACGCAGGTCATCGAGATTCTGGGAACGATCGGCTACGATTTCGTCGTCATCGACCAGGAGCATGCGCCGCTCGACCGCACCATCACCGACCTGATGATCTTTGCCGCGCGAGCCTCGAACATCGCACCGATCGTCCGTGTCGGCGAATTCACGGATGCCAACATTCTGTCCGCGCTCGACTGCGGCGCGATGGGCATCATGGTTCCTCACGTGACCACTGTCGAAAAAGCACAGGCGATCGCCCGCAGCTGCCGTTACGCAGGCGGCGGTCGCGGTTTCGCGGGGCTAACGCGGGCCGGCCTATGGGGCAGCATCGGCGGCACCCGCCATATGGCCCAGCAGGACCGCCAGATCACCTGCATCGCCATGATCGAGGATGCCGAAGCGGTTGATCGCGCCGGAGAGATCGCTGCGGTGGATGGCATCGACGCCTTGTTCATCGGCCGGGGCGACCTGACCGCATCCTTCGGCGACGATCCCGATGCCAGGACGAAGGTCGCCGAAATCAGCACGAAGGTTGCGGCTGCGGCCCGTGAGGCCGGCGTGCCGCTGCTGATGCTGCCGACCAGCAAGGCCGACCTTGCCTTCGTGAAGGAACTTGGCGCCTCGGCCATGCTGCTGTCCAGCGACCATGGCTTCATCCGGTCGGCGGCGAGCACGGCGCTCGCGGATTACTCCGATTGAGAAACCGCTGGCATAGAACTGTATAATCGCATCAAGCTGTCGAAGGCTTCGGCTGCCCGCAGGAATTGCGGGCGACCCGGCGGGGGAGAAATATGACTGCCATCGAAATTCCGGAACTGACGATCCCTAAGGTGGCCCTCGTCACCGGCGGGAACAGCGGCATCGGGCGGGCGATCGCGGCACGCCTCGCCAGTATGGGTACCGCCATCGTGGTCGGCTACAACAGCCGCCGCGAGATGGCGGATGAAGTCGTGGGCGGCCTTCAGGGCAGCGGGCATCTTGCCCTGCGCATTGCGATCGATGATGCGGCCTCTATTGCCGATGCCGCCGCCACGGTCCGCGAGCGGTTCGACGGCCTCGATGCTCTGATCAATTGCGGCGGCGCGACAACGCCCGTCGCCGCCAACGACCTCGATGCGCTGACGGATGAAATTTTCGACCGCGCGGTTGCAATAAACCTGAGAGGTCCCTTTGCCATGGTTCGCGCCTTCCGCCCGCTGCTTGAGCGCAGGGAGAAAGCGGTCATCGTCAATATTTCCTCCATTGCCGCGCGGACAGGTGTCGGAAGCAGTCTTGCCTATCTTGCGGCAAAGGGCGGACTGGATGCGCTGACCATAGCACTTGCCAAAGTGCTGGCACCGAAGATCCGTGTCTTCTCCGTTTCACCTGCCGGCGTCGATACGGATTTCGTTCCTCACCGCACCCGCGATCAGTTGCAGAAGACCGCAGAAAAGTTTCCTCTCGGAAAAGTCACGAGTCCTGACGATGTTGCGCGGACGGCCATAGCCTGTATCGTCAACCTCACCAGTTCGACCGGGATCATCGTTCCGGTGGATGAGGGCCGTCATCTCTAGTGACTGAAGGACGCAATTTCTCACGTCATTCGGATCGAGTTCCGGCTGCAACTTCGCACCGCGCTCTTCGTCTGGCGAAACGTACTCATTTACCAGGTTGCCAGCATAAGGCAGCCCTGAACTGATAGTGACATGGACAACTTGCGACGTTCCTTACGAGCATTCGGCCCGCTTGCCGAGCGAATCTTCTGACGCCGAGTTGTGATAGAATGATCACTTCTTCTTATGGTGTCGGGAGGACCTTCGGATGAAGCTAGGCCAGGACGTTTTACTTGGGCTCTTTTTTTCAATCATCGGTGCCGTGTCGCTCTGGATCGCGTGGAGCTATCCGTTCGGTACCTCCAGCCGGATGGGGCCTGGCTATTTTCCGATCATCGTCTCCAGCCTACTCTTGCTTACGGGCGTTCTCGTTCTCCTTCGTGCGCGGTTGACCGGATCCGAGGCGATACCGGCGATCCGGTGGCGGCCGCTCGTTCTGGTGCCGGTCGCCATCCTGATTTTCGGCCTGGTGATGGAGAATCTCGGGCTGCCGCTGGCCGTCTTCCTGCTGGTGGTCGTAAGCGCTGCGGCAAGCGTCAAATTTCGGTTCGAATGGAAGGCCTTCGCCGGGTCTCTCGTCTTTGCGGGGCTCTGCTCCGTCGTCTTCGTCGAACTGCTCGGCCTCCCCATTCCAATCATCGGGAACTGGCTGCAGGGTCTCGGTTTCTAGTCAGTTCGCAGGTTTGACATGGATATATTCAACGGACTTCTCCTTGGCCTTTCGACTGCAACGACGCTGTCGAACTTCGCCTATTGTTTTATCGGAGTGCTTCTCGGCACGGCAGTCGGCGTTCTGCCCGGTCTCGGACCGATCGCGACCATTTCGATGCTCCTGCCCTTCACGTTCGGGTTGCCGGTGGATACGGCACTGATCATGCTGGCGGGCATATTCTACGGTTCGCAATACGGAGGCTCCACGACGGCCATCCTGATGAACCTTCCAGGCGAAGCCTCGTCCGTCGTCACGACGCTTGACGGCCACGAGATGGCCAAGCAGGGCAAGGCGGGGCGTGCATTGGCGGCCGCGGCGATCGGAAGCTTTTTTGCAGGCACGGTCGGCACGCTCTTTATCGTGATATCGGCACCTCTGCTGGCAGGCCTTGCCCTCACTTTCGGACCCACGGAGTATTTTTCGCTTATCGTGCTTGGTCTCATCACCTCGATGGTGCTGGCGAGCGGGTCTTTGCTCACCGCTTTCGGCATGGCCCTTTTCGGTATCCTCCTCGGCCTGATCGGAACCGACGTCAATTCGGGTGCCGCGCGCTACACGTTCGATTCCCCCTACCTGCTCGACGGGCTGGATTTCGTCATCGTCGCCACGGGCATATTCGGCCTTGGCGACGTTCTCGCGAACCTGGAGGATGAGCGCAACCGCGTGGTCAGCGTGACGCACGTCACCAGCCTGTTTCCGACCCGCGAGGACTGGCGTCGGATGTTCGCACCGATCCTGCGCGGCACCGGCATCGGGGTCTTGTTGGGCGTGCTGCCGGGTGCCGGCGTCTTGCTCGCCTCCTTCTCGGCCTATGCGTTGGAGAAGAAGGTCTCGCGGCATCCGGAAGAATTCGGCAGAGGCGCGATCGAGGGTGTGGCAGCGCCCGAGGCAGCGAACAATGCCGCGGCGCAAACCTGCTTCATCCCGATGCTGACGCTCGGACTTCCCGGAACCGCGACCATGGCCCTGATGATCGGAGCGCTGGTCGTCCAGGGCGTCCAGCCGGGGCCTGAAATCCTTTCGCAACAGCCGGCATTGTTCTGGGGCCTTGTCGTGTCCATGTGGTTCGGCAACCTGATGCTGCTGTTCCTGAACCTTCCGCTGGTCGGCGTGTGGGCAAAGCTGATCTCGGTACCCTACCATTTCCTGTTTCCGACGATCTGTGTCTTCATCGCAATCGGCGTCTACAGCATCAACAACAGCGTCTTCGACGTGTACATGATGGCCTTGTTCGGCGTGCTGGGATACTTCTTCAAGAAGATCGGAGCGGAACCTGCGCCTCTGATCCTGGCCATGATCCTGGGCCCGATGGCCGAAGAATATCTGCGCCGGGCACTTTTGATTTCCCACGGCGACGCAAGCGTCTTCTTCACAAGCCCGCTCAGTCTCGGAACGCTGGTCGTCGCAGCTCTCCTGCTTCTGTCGATCGTGTCTCCGCGTTTCCGCAAGGTGCGTGAGGAAGGGTTGCAGGAAGCCGACTGACGGAAGGTCTTTCAGATGGCCGGCTCTTCCATGCTGGGAGCCCAGCTCTCGACCGACATACGAAACCAGCCCCAGGAGCAACCATGCTACAGGACAACAGCGGCCGCCTTCAGGCCCTTCTCGATCGCGAGGAACTCTTCGATCTCGTGCGCCGCGAGCGCTTCGCTCGCGACCAGCGTCGTTTCGACGTCATGAGCGCATGCTTCCATCGCAACGCCTATATTCGCACGAGCTGGTACGACGGACGCGGAGGCGAAGCGTATGTGGAGGCCACCCGCAGATGGATGAGCGCAACGGGCAACAGCAAGCACTGGGTGTTTCCGGCTTTCGCTCAGGTGGCCGGCGATAGGGCAACGGTGGAAAGCCCGGCGATGATCTTCAACCGCGCCAGCCCGAACGGCGTCGAGGTCGATCTTCACGTCTTCTGCCGGTTCTTCTCCCGTGCAGTGCGGGAGACGGGTATTTGGAAGATCATGAGCTTCGAGGTCCTGTTCGAGAGGGACGTCTTGAAGCCCGTCAATCCATCGCAGGCCCTTCCCATCGACTGGACGCTCCTGTCGACCATGAGGCCGTCCTACAAGTTCCTCGCCTATATCCAGCACACGCGAGGGGTAAAGGTTAATCCCGACCTGCTTGGCGACGACCGGCCGGATCAGCTCGCCGAGTTTCACGCGGGGGAAGAGCTGTGGCTCGCCGGCAAGGATTGACTGCCTTTCGCGCGTATAAAAGCGCCGCCGTTTCAAGAGGCGGAATGGTTATAGTCAGCAGTTCTTTGGAGAGGCCGGACAGGCTAAGTCTCACGATATGAAACTCGATCAAAACGAGTGGGAGGAGGAGTGAGAATGAACAGACGTGAATTCATCGTGCTCGGAGGGACAGCAGCCGTGCTGGCTTCGAGCAAAATCGCGCTGGCCGACGAATGGCCAAGCAAATCGGTCGTGGTGATCTCGGCCTATCCGCCGGGTGGCACCAGTGACATCATCGCCCGCCTTGTCGCCGATCTCCTGACGGCAAAATTCGGTCAGCAGTTCGTCATCGTGAACATAGCCGGCGCGGCGGGCGCCCTTGCAGGCAGCAAACTCGCACGTTCCGCGCCGGACGGCTACACGCTCCTCGTCAGCGGCAGCGCGCCGATCGCCGCCAACAAGGTGGTACAGACGAACCTTGCCTACGACCCGCAGGTCGACTTCACCCCGATCACGGTCGTCGCAGAAAGCCCGGCGCTGCTGACTGCGAGTGCCAATGCGCCCGCGAAGTCGCTTCAGGAGCTGATCGCCTATGCGAAGGCCAACCCCGGAAAGGTGAACATCGGAAATCCGGGTGCGGGAACCAAGGGCCATATCTGCGCCGCGATTATCAGTCTCCAGACCGGCGTGGAGATCAACCACATCCCCTACAAGGGCTCGCCGCCCTTGCTGGCCGATCTGCTCGGCGGGCATATCGACTTCGCGATCGACGCTCCGTCGAACTACCTTCCGCACATCAAGGACGGAAAAATCCGGGGGATTGCCGTGACGTCCGCAAAGCGCATTGCGGAGATACCCGAGGTTCAGACCGTCGCGGAACAAGGCCTTGCCGGCTACGACCAGACCCTCTGGTTCGGTGCGGTCGGTCCGAAGGGTATGTCCCCCGAGATCGTTGCCGCCATTCACAAGACGATTAAGGAATGGAGCGATACGCCTGCAGCAAAGGAAAAGCTGGCATCGCTCGGTCTGACTGCCGTTGCCAATTCACCCGATGAAATGAGCGGTTCGATCCAGCGTGAAATCGAGTCGATCATGCCCTTGGTCAAGGCGGGGCTTGTCCAGCCGAGCTGACCGGGTTCGAGCAACTTTAGAGGCCGGAGTGGGGAATACGGGGCGCCGGATCCGAGATTGGCGCCCCGTTTTTTGAACCGTGCGTGGAAAGACATTGCATGAGCAAAACTTTGACCCTGACCGTCAACGGCCAAGTTCATGACCTCGACATACCCCCGATAACGCCGTTGCTCGACGTGCTGCGCAACCATCTGGGGCTGAAGGGGAGCCGTTATGGCTGCGGCCTGGAACAATGCGGCGCATGCATGGTGCTGATCGATGGCACAGCTGCGTATTCCTGCAGCCGCGAAGTCGGCACACTCGCCGGCCGCACCGTCACGACGGTCGAAGGCCTAGGCTCGACGGAGGCGCTACATCCGCTTCAACAGGCCTTTCTCGATGAGCAGGCGGGACAGTGCGGCTATTGCCTGTCGGGCATGCTGATCGCGGCAAAAGCCTTTCTCGACAAGAATCCCGATCCGGCCCGGTCCGAGGTCGCTGCGGCGCTGGATGCAAATCTCTGCCGCTGCGGATCGCATCCGCGCATTCTGCGGGCCGTGCTCAAGGCGGCAAAGATGCACCCGAAGGTAGCCTGATGACCGGGCTCACCTTCAGTCTCAAGGACAATCCGCGGCTCGATCGCTGGCTTCGCTTCCAAGATGGCCACACCGTGCGGATAGGCACAGGCAAGGTCGAGCTGGGTCAGGGCGTCCTGACGGCGCTTGCCCAAATCGCGGCGGAGGAACTGGACCTCAGCATCGGCCAGATACGGATGATGTCGGGCAACAGCCTGGAAGGTCCCGGCGAGGGCTATACCGCTTCGAGCTGGTCGGTCGAACATTCCGGAGCCGCGATCCGCCTCGTCGCGGCCGAAGTTCGCGCGCTCGCTCTGGCACGCGCCACCCTGCGGCTGAATGCGGCCCCTGACGAGCTGACGATTGTCGGCGGGGTTTTCCTCAGGAACGGCACGCCCAGCGGCATCGACTACTGGGACATTGCCGGCGAGATCGACCTTTCCGTCGAAGCGACAGGCACAGCCCTGCCGAAGGCCAGAAACACTTACCGCCTCGTTGGCACGTCTGTGCCGCGGATCGACCTGCGGGCCAAACTGACGGGATCCGGCTTCATCCAGGATATGGTGCTCCCCGGAATGCTGCACGCCCGCACATTGCGCCAGCCCGGCCGCGGAGCGGCCCTGATCAAACTGGACGAGGGCGCCATCCGGCGGAGAGCCGGGGCCGGCATCCAGATTGTGCGCATCGACAATTTCGTGGCCTTCGTCGGCACCGACGAGACTGCCGTGCGTGCTGCGGCTCTCGTCGCGGCAGAAGGCGCCGCCTGGGAAAATGCCAAGAACCTCGCCCCCGAGCAGGCGACGGCCGACTGGGTCGTGTCGCAGCCTTCCGTCGACCAGCTTATCGGAGATCCGCGCCCGGAGCCTGCACCCGAGCGCGTTTCGATGCGCTTCACGCGCCCGTTTCTGTCTCATGGCTCCATCGCCCCCTCTTGTGCGGTCGCGCTTTACGGCGATGGTATGCTGACTGTCTGGTCGCATGGACAGGGCATGCACCCTCTGCGGGAAAACATCGCAAAGACCGTCGGCTTGTCTCCCGACAAGGTCGCGTGCCACCATGTGCAGGGCGCCGGCTGCTACGGCCACAACGGCGCAGATGATGCGGCTCTGGATGCAGCCCTCGTGGCGCTTGCGCTTCCCGGCCAGCCGATCCGCCTCATGTGGCGGCGCGAAGAGGAGTTCGGCTACGAGCCGCTCTCCTCCGCCATGGCGGTTACCGTGCATGCCGCGCTTGATCCGGGGGGGCGTCCCATCGACTGGACCACCGAAATCTGGAGCGCAACCCACGGTCAGCGACCGGGCGTTGGTGGCGCCTATCTGCTCGCAGCCGATGCCTTGAAAGAACCTCCGCCCGAACGCAAACCCTTCGATATCCCGCTGGAACGTGGTGGCGGCGCCATTCGCAACGGCATTCCGCTCTACGATATCGGCGCAAAAAGGATCGATTACCATCTGATCCATGACGTTCCGGTAAGGACGTCTTCGCTGCGGGGGCTCGGGGCAACGCTGAACGTCTTCGCCATCGAGGGCCTTATCGACGATCTGGCAGCGCACGCCGGAAAGGACCCCGTCGCATATCGTCTGGCTATTCTTTCCGATCCGCGCGCCCGGGGGGTGCTCGAAAAGGCCGCCGCGATGGCGGACTGGTCGTCACGTGACGCGGGCGGCGGCGGAAGCGGCCTGGGCCTTGGGCTCGCCCGTTACAAAAACTCCTCGGCCTATGCCGCGGTCGCTGCCTCGGTCGAAGTTGACGAAATAGTGCGCGTTACCAACGTCTGGTGCGCCGTGGATGCAGGCCTCGTCATCAATCCCGACGGGCTCGTCAATCAGATCGAGGGCAATATCGTCCAGGCCATCAGCTGGGCATTGATCGAAGAAGTCCGCTTCGGCCCGCAGGGGATCGCAAGCGTCGATTGGGAAAGCTATCCGGTCATCCGCTTTTCGGACATACCCGAAATCCGGGTCGAACTTGTCGAAGCCGGCGATCACCCGCCGCTCGGCGTCGGCGAGTGCGCCGGCGGACCGACGGCCGCCGCCATCGGCAATGCGGTAGCCCATGCGCTGGGCATACGCGTCCCTGACATGCCGATGACGCGGGACAGGATCATGGCCGCCTTGATGGCGTGATGCGCGGGTCAGGACCGGAAACGGGGAGGAGTTCGAGATGACGAATATGGCTGCGGCTTTGGAAAAACGGATACTATTCTACAGTCCCGGCGCCTGTTCGCTGGCATCTCACATCGCGCTGGAGGAAACGGGAAAGCCGTTCAGGCCGGTGGAGACACTACTGTCGAAAAACCAGCACCTCACGCCGGAATACCTTGCCATCAATTCCCGCGGCAAGGTACCGGCGCTCATCGTTGAGGACGGTCGGGTGATCACGGAAAATACCGCCATCCTGACATATATCGGCTTGACCAATCCGGAAACCGGCATGTTTCCGACCGACACAATCGAGCAGGCCCAATGCATAGCGCAGATGGCTTGGTTCTCGAACACACCTCATATCTTCCAGCGTGCAAAGTTCCGGCCTTACCGCTTCATCGATAAGGAAGAGGCTTACGACCACATTCGCACCAAGGCGGTGTCGTGCTATTGGGAGAGCATGCAGGAGATAGACAGCCTTATCGCCGGCAACAATTGGATCATGGGAAACCGATACACGGTGGCGGATCCCTACGCACTTGTCTTCTACGGCTGGGGCAGAACCAACGGTCTGCCGATGGAGACGCTGAAGGATTTCACGCGACACATGCACCAGATGCTCGAGCGGCCGGCCGTGAGGACGGTGCTGAAGCGCGAGAACAATCCTCATTTCAAATATGATGCCCTCTGAGATCCGGGCCGCCGTCACAATGATCCGGAGTCTGGCTGAGGATTTGCCCTTCCTCGAAGAATTGACGGACCGGGCTCCCGTTTCTGACGCCAGGAACAGCAAAAAGCGCCGCTGGCGGGCAACCGCAGGGATCGCTGGTTGCGGGAGGCGCGACCGCGCCGCCACATCACGTCATCACCTTTATCAACCGATCGGCGAAGCTGGCTGCCGCGATCGGCAGGATGCGCCCCCGCAGCTGACATAGAACGAGATCCGATCGCGGAATGTCGCGCTCGTCGATCGGACGGCCGACGACACCCATGCCGAACTCTTCCTTTGGAGCCCCGATATCGATCTGGAAGGAGATCATGTTGCTTCGGAGTACGAGCCCCCTCAGCATTTCGAAAGAATTGGATTCGGCCATGATATCGAACCGGAAATCCCGCTTGGTGATGATTTCGTCAAGAACTTGCCGCCCGCCGAGGCTCGGGTCAGGCAATGCGAGAGGGTGGCCTACGCAGTCCGAGAGGCGAAGCGTCTGCCTGGCCGCCAGAGGGTGATCCGCGCGCATGACCGCGACCAATCGCTGGGGAACGGAGGTCAGTATGCGGACGACCGGACGTATCGTTGCGCGATACACGATCGCAAGATCGACGTCATATTCGAGGAGAGCGGCGATTGCCGCATCATGGTCCATCACCTTGATGTCGAAGACCAGCCGAGGATTGTCCTTTCTGAACTCTCCGATCTGCGACGGCAGAAAGTCCAGAGCCAAAGCCTGGCTGCATGCGATCTTGACCGGCCCGCGCCGAAGGCCGCGCAAGTCTTCGACCTGGGAGCCGAGACGTTCGGCATCGGCGATCTGGCTGCGCGCATAGTGTACGAACAGCTCCCCTGCCGCGGTTAGTTTGACGCCGCGCGGCCGACGCTCGAAGATCGCCGCGCCGATCTCGTGTTCGAGGTCCTGGATTTTTCGGTTCATCGCGGAAGCGGTGATGTTCATCTTCTCCGCCGCTCGGCGGATCGATCCTGTCCTGGCGATCTCGGAAACCTGCAGCAGCAGTTTGAGGTGACGCATCGCGTTTTCCCTGAGTGAGGCTTTTTTGGCACCGATCATGCACAATAATAGCGATGGAAGTACACACCGAATAGCGTATTTTCTGAGGCTGCAACATAAGTGGCGGAGCGACCGGGCTCCTCTCCGAACAAACAAGGGAACGAACAATGGCTAATCACCAAATGAGGAAGCGTGCCCGTATGACGGCGCTTGCCGCAACCGCGGCCCTGGCTGCTCTCGTCAGCACTGCGGCACATGCCGAGACCAGCATCAAGCTCATCCTGAACTGGAAGTACGAAGGCCCGCAGGGAATGCTTTTCCTTGCCGAGGACAAGGGCTACTTCAAGCAGGAGGGCCTGTCGGTCACCATGGACCAGGGCAACGGATCGGGCGCAGCCGTTCCTCAAGTGGCGAACGGCGCTTACGACATCGGCTTCGGCGACATCAACGCACTCATCGAACTCGCCGCCAGGAAGCCGGAAGAGGCTCCCGTCGGCGTCTTCATGATGTACAGCCAGCCGCCATTCACAATCGCGGTCAAGACCGACAGCCCGATCAAGTCGCCCGCCGATTTTCCGGGCCATACGTTCGGGGGTGCCGCGAACGATGGCGCGCTCAAGCTCTTTCCTGCCCTCTGCTCCACCACCAAGATCGACTGCTCGAAAGTCAACATCACCAACATGCAGCCGAACCTTCGGGAGCAGATGCTGATGCAGGACCAGGTCGACGGTGTATTCGGCTATGTCAACACCATCCGCTTCAGCGCCAAGCTCATCGGAGTCGATGCTGACAAGCAATTGCGGTTCATCAAGTACGGTGACTACGGCATGGACCTCTATTCCAACGCCATCATCGTCTCCAGGAAATTCGCCAAGGAACATCCCGATGCGGTCAAGGGATTCCTGAGGGCGCTCAACAAGAGCATCAAGGACGCGATAGCCGGCCCCGACGCGGCGATCGCCGCGGTGAAGGCGCGCGAGCCCCTCATCAAGCCGGAGATCGAGAAGGAGCGCCTCACCGCCACGCTTTCCGACGAGATGAATCACGACGAAATCGCAAAGCTCGGCTTCGGAGACGTGGACGACGCCCGTCTGGCGAAGTCGATCGATATTCTGGTGAAAGCGAAGGAACTGCCCCGCGCACCGGCGGTCGGCGAAGTCTTCGATCGCAGCTTCATGCCGCCGAAGGAAGAGCGCCTCACGGCCATCAACTGAGAGGCGGCGCAAGCGCGCCGCCGTCTCCCCTGAAATCGCCTGCACAATGGAATGACATCATGGACCTGATGCTGACGGACAAAGTCGTGTTCATCACCGGCCCGGCCAAGGGAATGGGTGCTGCCATCACCCGTGCCTTTGCCAAGGAACGCTGCAAACTCGCGCTCGTCGGGCGCGACACGACTGCGATCCAAATCATCGCCACCGAATTGGGAGCCGACGGTGCGTCCGTCATCGTCGTCGGTTGCGATCTGACGGATGCGGCGCAATGCGACGCCGCGGTCGCCCGCGCTCTGGAAGACTTCGGACGTATCGATATCCTCGTCAACGTGGCGGGCGGCTCCGGTCCGATGGGCAAAACGGGGTTGGAAACAACGCCCGAAGAGTTCGACGAGATTGTAACGCTCAACATGAATGGCTGCTTCCATACGATCCGCGCCGTACTGCCGGCGATGATCGGCCAGGGTTATGGCAAGATCGTCAATGTCGGCGGCACCTTCGGCATGAGAGGTCGCGCCGGGCGCCTGGCCTATTCCGCCTCGAAATGGGGCCTTCGCGGCATCACCAAGAGCTTCGCCCTGGAAGCCGGCCCGCACAACATCAATGTGAACTGTGTCGCGCCCGGCATGGTCGATGGCCCGCGCTTCCGCGACAAGGTCTGCAGGACGATGGCTCAAGAACTCGGCATCACCGAAGCGGAGGCGGCCGAACGCCACGTCGCGGACTATGCGCTCAAGCGCATCACCGTCGACGATGACGTGGCCAATGCCTGCCTGTTCCTCGCCAGCGACGTCTCCCGGCAGATCACCGGCGTTGATCTCCCCGTCGATGGCGGCTGGGCCGCTCTTTAAGGATCGAAGGCATGACGACCTCAGATACTACCGCAGACCTCGTGATCCGTGGCGGCATCATCGTGTCGCCCGACACCGAATACAAGGCAAGCATCGCGATCAAGAACGGGATTATCCTGGCCATCGGTGAACAGGACGCCATGCCGAACGCGAAGGAATATCTCGATGCCGCCGGACTGCATGTCCTGCCGGGAGCCATCGACGTCCACGTCCACTTCCGCGACCCCGGCTACCCGCAGAAGGAGGATTTCGCCAGCGGCACGGCGGCTGCCGCATTCGGCGGCGTGACGACCGTCTTCGACATGCCGAACACCTTGCCGACGATCGCCGACGCAAGGGCGCTTGCCGAAAAGCACGCCGTCGCCAGCGCCAAGGCTCACGTTGACTACGGCCTCTACGCTGTACTCGGCGAGGACAGCTTTGCTAACGTCGACGAACTGATCGCGGGCGGGATCATTGGTTTCAAGCTCTATATGGGCAATACTTTCGGTCGTATTCCATCACCTTCGACAGGCGCGATGCTCGAAGCCTTCGAGATCGCTGCACCAACAGGCAAGCGCATCTCGCTGCACGCCGAAACGAATTCGATCATGGAGCGGCGCGAGGCGCGGCTGCGAGAAGCGGGACGGATCGATCCGCTTGCACATCTTGCCGCCCGGCCGGCTGTGGTTGCCGTCGAGGCTGTCTCCCGGGCCGCCGTTCTCGCCGAATGGACCGGCGCCCGCATCCATATCCTGCATATCTCGTCCGCGGCCGAACTCCGCCCGTTGGCTGAAGCCAAGGCGCGCGGCGTCGACATCACCGGAGAGACGTGTCCGCAATATCTTCTGCTCTCGACAGATGATTATGAAAGCAGACGTGGCGTCATCCGGGTGAATCCTCCGGTACGCGAGGCGGCCAACCGGAATCCTATCTGGCAGGCGCTCGTGGACGGTACGATCGACATGATCGCCACCGATCATGCGCCGCATGCACTGGAGGAAAAGACCCGCGAGGACATCTGGGCTGTGGACTGCGGCTTCCCCGGCGTAGAGACACAGATGCCGCTGATGCTGACCGAGATCGCACGCCGAAAGACGCGTCTCTCCGACTACGTCCGGTGGAGCGCCGAGAATCCGGCCAAGGCCTGGGGGCTGTTTCCCAAAAAAGGTGCGATCATGATCGGCTCGGACGCCGATCTGGCGATCGTCGATACGAAGCGGAAATGGACCATAGACGATGCGAATATCCAGTCGCGAGCCAAGATCACCCCCTGGCACGGAATGGAAGCGACGGCACTGCCGATTCATACCATCGTTCGCGGCAGGTTTGCGATGAAGGATCGGCAGTTGCAAGCCGATGCCATGGGATGGGGCCGATCCGTGCACGCGATCCAGGCCATGCCCCCCGTCGAACTTCGCAACATCGATCAGACCATGGCCGCCGTCACGTCACCGAAGAGGAATTGAGCTTCATGGCATCCACTTTCGCCACCAAGCTTATGCCCAGCAATCCGATAATCGATCTGGAAAGAGTGAACGTCACCTTCGGTGACGAGAAGAACAGGACCGTGGCGCTCGCGGAAACCTCGCTCCGGATCGAGGAGGGAGAATTCGTCGCTCTGGTCGGACCCTCAGGCTGTGGAAAATCAACCATCCTCAGGCTCGTCGCAGGGATCCTGGGCCCGTCCGGCGGTCATATTTTCGTCGCGGGACGGGAAATCGGAGCAAACGACGTTCGCATCGGAATGGCCTTTCAGAACCCGACCTTGCTTCCCTGGCTGAGCATTCGCGACAACGTGATGATGCCGCTCAAGATCGTCACGCCGTTCAAGCAGGCCTACGCCGTAAAAAGGAAAGACGAGTACCGCGATCGGGCGGAAGCCATGCTCGCGCAGGTCGGTCTTTCCGGTTTCGGCGACAAATTTCCCTGGCAGCTCTCAGGCGGCATGCAGCAGCGGGCCTCGTTATGCCGGGCGCTCATCCACGATCCGACGCTCCTTCTGCTCGACGAGCCTTTCGGCGCACTCGATCAGTTCACCCGCGAGGAACTGTGGGAGATCATGCAGAATCTCTGGATCGACAAACAGCCGACAGTGCTTCTCGTCACCCACGACCTGAAGGAAGCCGCCTATCTGGCTTCGCGCATCTGCGTCATGCAGGCGCGCCCCGGCCGGATCATCGAGGACAGCCTCGTTCCCTTCGCGCGGCCCCGGACGATCGGCGTCTCCTTCGAACCCGATTTCGTTTCCCTGACCCAGAGGCTTCGCGAGCGCATCTTTGAGGCGCGAACCGTCAAGGAGGTCCAGTCATGAACCCGGATACCAAACGCCGAATCCTGTCCGCCTGCTGTATTCTCGGCTTCTTCGTCGCCTGGGAGGTCATCTGCCTCGTCTTCGGCATTTCGGACATCGTCCTGCCAAGGCCGAGCCAGGCGCTGACGACCTTGTGGGCGCAGGCTCCCGCCATCTGGCCGCATGCCCTGCAGACGCTCTATACGACACTCGCGGGCTTTGTCCTGGGTATTTTGCTGGGCCTGCTCCTGGGCATGCTGATCGGGTCGTCGAAACTCGCCTATGACGTCGCCTACCCGCTGCTGGTCGGTTTCTCCTCGATCCCGAAAGTCGCGCTGGTCCCGATCCTGGTGCTCTGGTTCGGTGCCGGGACCGTACCTGCGATCATCACCGCCATGGTGATGTGTGTCTTCCCCATCGTCGTCAATGTCGCGACCGGCCTGGCTGCGACCGAGCCGGAGCTTCAGGACGTCATGCGCACGCTCAAGGCGACGAAGCTGGAGATACTTTGGAATATCGGGCTGCCGCGCACCATGCCCTACTTCTTTGCCTCGCTGAAGGTCGCCGCAACGCAGGCATTCGTCGGAACCGTTATCTCCGAAACGGTCGCATCGAACCAGGGCATCGGCAACCTGATGATGATCGCAAGCTCCAGCTTCGACGTGCCGCTCGTCTTCGCCGGGCTCTTCATCCTCGCAGCCCTGGGAATCGCCCTCTACGCCATCTTCTCGATGGTGGAGGCCCGCGTGACCGGCTGGGCGGTGCGGAGCGACAGCTTCGCGGCGGGCAGATGAATGGAACCGGCCTCAGCCCCGTCACTCCGACCAAGAGAACGAACATGAGAAAACTGAAAATCACCGCCGGACCCTACGTCTTCGACGCGCACCTTGAGATCGAGAACGCGCCTCGAACCAGTGCCGCCTTCCTGAAGTGCCTGCCCTACGAGAGTCAGGTAGTCCATGTCCGCTGGAGCGGAGAAGGCGTATGGATACCGCTCGGTGACGAGAACTTCGGTCTTGGTTACGAGAACCATACGAGCCATCCCGCCCCCGGCCAGATGATCCTCTACCCGGGCGGCATCAGCGAGACGGAAATCCTGCTCGCCTATGGCGGTGTTTCCTTTTCCTCCAAGGTCGGGCAACTTGCCGGCAACCATTTCATCACCTTGACCTCGGGATTGGAAAATCTGGCTGCACTCGGAAAGAAGACGCTCTGGGAAGGTGCCCAGCCCATCCGCTTCGAACTCACCTGAGCCGATGGCCGAACACACGCTCTTTCCGGATAAGAACATTCTCGACATTGATGGCGTCCGACGAGAATCTGCATGAAGCCGTCCGTCAGGCTCTCGGCAACGCCATTGACCTGATCCGGCAGCGAACCGGGCTGACTGCGGAAATGGAAATGCGATGACCAAGAGAACGATCAAATCCATCGCCGTGTTCTGCGGATCGAACTTCGGGGGATCGGAGGATTTCGCCGAGGGCGCCCGTACACTTGGACACGTGCTCGGGAAGAACGGAATCACGCTTGTATACGGCGGAACGACGAAAGGCCTCATGGGCGTTCTCGCGAATGCGGCGCTGGAAGCAGGTGGCCAAGTCCACGGCGTCATCACGGAGCACCTGCACAACCGCGGTCATTCGCATGAAACGGTGACCCGCCACGAGGTCATGCCGACCCTGCGCCAGCGCAAACAGCGAATGGCGGAACTGGCGGATGCTTTCATCGCGCTTCCCGGAGGAATCGGTACACTCGAGGAACTGATGGAAGTCTGGACCATGAACCAGCTTGCCGAGATCGACAAGCCCGTTGGCCTGCTCAACACCTCCAGCTTCTTTGCAGCCTTTATCGGCTTCATCGACCACATGGTTGAAGCGAAATTCCTGCCGGCGGCGCACCGGCACTCGATCTCGGTGGACGCAGATGCTTCCCTCCTGATCGACAAGCTGCGTCAATACCAACGTGTCGACGTGCCGAAATGGATGTGACAGGCAAAAGCTCGCCTCCCTGACGTCCGCCAATTCCCGTTGGGTGCCGATGCACCATCATCAGAAAAGACCGAGCAACTCGGCTGGCATTTCTATCAAATCGTCAGCCCCGGCCGTTTCCAATTCATGACGGCTCCCATATCCCCAAAGTACGCCGGTTGCTCGCATCCCATTGGCGTGCGCGCCGGCAATGTCGAATCTGCGATCGCCGACCATGACGCATTGTTCCGCTATCAAGCCGTTTTGCGCTAGAATGTAGGAGATCAGCTCAGGCTTGTGATCGATGCTTCCGCCAGGAACAGAGCCATATATGCCCTCGAAGAGCGAGGCCAAGCCTTTGTTTTCGAGTATCCTGCGGGCAAAAACCACACGCTTCGACGTGGCGAGGTATAGGCTTGCCCCCATCTCCTGCATCGCGAGAAGAGCATCCGGTATGCCGTCGTAAAGTTCGCTGAGCAGCAGTCCCCTTGTGCCATAGTCTTCCCGATAGGCATCGACGGCTTCCGACACGCGCATATCGCCGAAAGGTTGGAGAAGATAGCGCATGACGTCCTCGATCGGCGGCCCGATGATCGAAGCGACGTCCATCGCGGGATCGCTGTCATGGCCGAGCGCGCGCAAGGCTGCGCGACAACTGGACAAAATGCCGGGTTCGGAGTCGATCAAGGTTCCGTCGAGGTCGAGAAGGATGGCCGAGGGTCGAGACATGAGGCTCACTTTCTAATCCGGACCGAAGATGGTTGATTGGGCGCACGGCACCGGACGAAGATCGAGATGCATCGCGACCATCCCTGCGATGTCCGTAAAGGCGCAGATCCCCAGCGCTTGCGGCGCGATGCCAGGCCCCGTTACCAGCACCGGCACGCGTTCGCGCGTATGGTCGGTTCCGGTCCAGGTCGGGTCATTGCCGTGGTCGGCGGTGATGATCAGGAGATCGCCCTCGCGCAGCCGGCCGATCAGTTCGGGCAGGCGGGCGTCGAAGATCTCGAGCGCGCGGGCATAACCAGACACATTGCGCCGATGCCCCCAGAGGCTGTCGAATTCGATGAAATTGGCGAAGACGAGATCGCCCGGCGCGGCACGATCGCACCAGGCAAGCACATGATCGAAGAGCGCCATGTCGTCCTTGCCCTTGGAGACGTCCGTGATGCTCTTATAAGCAAAGATATCGCCGATCTTGCCGACGGCATGCACCGCGCCACCGGCGACCACCACCCGGTCGCAGATCGTCCCGTCCGGCGGGGCGATCGCGAAATCCTTGCGGTTGGCTGTGCGGGTGAAATCCCCAGGCGCCTCACCGACAAAGGGCCTTGCGATGATGCGGCCGACATTCAGCGGATGGAAGATGCCCGCAGCGGTGCGGCAGAGATCGAGCAGCCGGTCGAGGCCGAAATGGATCTCATGGGCGGCGATCTGCAACACACTGTCGGCCGAGGTATAGACGATCGGCCTGCCGGTCGCGATATGCTCGAAGCCGAACTGGTCGATCACCTCGGTGCCCGATGCGTGGCAGTTCGCAAGCGTGCCGGGGATGCCGGAGCGGGAAATCAGTTCCGCCATCAGATCGGCCGGGAACGCCGGAATGGTGCGCGGGAAATAGTGCCAGTCGCGGGTCACCGGCACGCCGGCGAGTTCCCAATGGCCGGATTGCGTATCCTTGCCTGCCGAGACTTCCTGCGCCGCACCCCAGCGGCCGGCCGGAGAAGCGGAAAGGCCGGGCGCGACCTTGCCGGAAGCAAGCGTGATCGCCGCGCCCAGGCCCAGCGCATCCAGGTTCGGTACTCTCAGCGGGCCACTGCGACCGTCTTCCGCCCGACCGTCGGCGCAGGCCTCGGCGATGTGCAGCAGCGTATTCGCCCCCTCGTCGCGGTAACGCGTCGCATCGGGCGCACCGCCGCAGCCGACGGAATCGAGAACGCAGAGGAAAACGCGCGCCATCGGCTCCTCAGCCCAGTTGAAAGCGGCCGAGCGAGCGGCGGCGGATGAGTTCGATGATCTCGTAGAAGGCCCAGCCGATCAGCGACAGCAGCATGACCATGCCGATGACGACGGCTGTATCGCTGCTTTCCTGGCCGGAGGAGAGCAGATAGCCGATCCCCTCGTTGGCGCCCATCAGTTCGCCGATCACGGCGGCGGTCATCGCAAGCGTCGTGGCCACCGCCATGCCCGCAAGGACGGACGGCAGGGCGGAGGGCAGTTCGATATGGCGAAAACGCTGCCAGGGGCTGAGCTTCAACACAGCCGCGAGATCGCGAAAGCTGCCTTCCCCGTAACGCAGACCGGCGACCATGCCGGCCATGACGGGGAAGAAAGTGACGATCGCGATCAGCACGATCTTCGGCGTCGGGCCGATCCCCAGCCAGAGGAGCAGGAGTGGCGCGATCGCGATCTTCGGTGCGGTCTGCAGGAGCAGGATGAGCGGCGTGGCAAAACGTTCGACGCGGGGCAGCCGCGCGAAAACAACGCCGGCGAAAATGCCGACGGCGGTTCCAATCACGAAACCCGCGATGATCTCCGAAAGCGTCACCCAGATATGCCGTGCGAGCTTGGCGTTCTCGAAGAGGAAGGCGACGCGATCAAACACCTCGACGGGTCCCGGCAGCAGAAAGGCCGGAATGTCGAAGAGGAAGACGATCGCCGTCCACAGGAAGAGGGTCGCGATCAGACCCGCAATGCCACGCAGGATCATGCTTATTGACCGATCATGGACGGATCTGCGACGAAGTCCTCGGCCTTCGGCGCACTGTCGATGACCTTGTATTCCGCCAGGATGTCTGCGTTCTTCTGCCAGCCGGCGAAATCGGCCGCGCCGAGACCTTTTTCCTTGGTGAGCGGGCTCTGCCAGACGGACGGCACGAAGGTCTGTTCGAAAGCGGTCGTCAGAATGCCCTTCTGGTCCTTCGGCCAGGTGGGCGTGTATTTTTCGAGCGAAATGTCGAGCGCATCGCCGATGTGGCCGTCGATCACCCATTCGTAGGACTGGGTGACGGCGGTGGTGAAGCGCTTCACGAGGTCCGGGTTCTGGGCGAGTTCCTTGTCGCTCGTCACGACCACGTTGCCGAAGGACGGCAGGAAGTCGTTCGACAGGATCATCGTGACCTTGGTGCCATCGGCCTCGAGATTGTACTTGCGCAGTTCCGAGAAGACGATCGCATCGACCTGACCGGCCTGCAGCGACTGGACGATGGCGCCGGTCGCGACGACCTCGACGGAAACGTCATCGATCGAAAGGCCCGCCTGCTTCAGACCGACCTGAAGCTGCAGGTAGTTGGGGCTTGCGAGACTGGTGACGGCGACCTTCTTGCCCTTCAGGTCCTTGTAGGTCTTGATACCACTGTCTGCCTTGGCAAGCAGGGCGCCAATGCCGCGCTGGTAGGTCGTGTGGACGACCTTGACCGGCAGGCCGTTGGCGGCGGCGGCAACCACGGCGTCACCGTTCGGGAAGCCGAAATCGACGTTTCCGGCGGCGATATTGGTCAGGATGTCGGCGGCGGCGGCGTAGATGAACTCGACCTCGATGCCGTTCTTCTCGAAAATGCCCTTCTCGACGCCGGCATAAAGCGGCGCATAGAAGGGTGCGGCGGCGCCGTCGATCTGCAGCACGACCTTGTCGGCGGCCTCGGCGGTCGTGGCGATGAGAGGCGAAGCGATCAGAGCGAGCAGGCTTGCTGCGGTCGTTACGCGAAACTGGATCATAATTATCTCCTGAGTTCCCATTCTGTGGAGGAAAATGCCCTTCCTGCGATGCGCAGAAGGTTTCGTTGGGTAGCCTCATAGTCATCGAGCCAGTCGTCGGTGGCGCGATTTCCATGGACACCGAGTAGGCAGCCGGTTTCGAGGCTGATCGCCCCGCCGACGGTCAGGGTGATCTCGCTTTCCATCTCGACGCCGATGGCGCCCTCGGCCTGGAAGCGGTCGATGAAATTGCCGGAAACGTCCTGCCTGTCGTCCGCCTGCCGGTAGCGGCGGTCCTGGCCGAAATAATAGCTGTCGGTCGAGGCGACCATGCCCGGCCGACAGGTCAGTCCGAGTTGGGCCGCGGCGCCGACCAGGGCTCCTGTGATGTGCGGCGAAGCCTTCGCCTCGCCGCCGGCGGCGCGATAGGTGCGGGCGGTGCCGGTATCGCCGATCGCCCGGTCCACCGCCACGAAGGAACCCGTCGCGTATTCCGCCACCAGCGAGGACATGCCGCCGATCCGCACGACGCGTTTCGCACCAAGCATGGCGAGTTCCACCAGGGCGATCTCGGTCGAAGGACCGCCGATGCCCGTCGAACAGATCGTTAGACGCACGCCTTCGTAAGTGCCGGTGATGACGGCGAACTCCCGCTTGCGTCCGAAATCGGTCACGTCTTCCAGCATGCCGGCGAGCAGCCGCACGCGATCCGGATCGCCCGGGGTCAGCACGTTTTCGGCGATGTCTCCCGGCCCGCAGGGCAGATGCGGCGGACGGCCGTTCTTCCAGGGAAAGGCAGCGCTCGTCCTAGCCATTCTTCACGCCCTTCCAGGAAAGCAACCGGTTTTCCAGGATGGTCAGCACGACATGCAGGAGGAGGCCCAGCACGACGGTCATCAGCACGGCGGCGAACAGAAGCGGCGTCTTGTAGGTCGCCGAGGCGAAGGTCATCAGATAGCCGAGGCCCACCTTGCCGGCCATCCATTCGGCGAGCACCGCGCCGACCAGCGCCTGCACCGCGCCGATCTTCACGCCCACGAAAATTTCCGGCATCGCCGACGGCAGTTCGATCTGGCGGAAGCGCTGCACGGTGCCGAGGCCCAGAAGCTTCGCCAGATCTTTCATCTTCGGATCGAGCGAGCGGAAGCCGGCGATCGCGCCGATGAAGACCGGGAAGAAGACAAGCGAGAAGATCAGGATGATCTTCGACATCACGCCGAAGCCGAACCAGACGACGAAAAGCGGCGCCAGCGCGATCTTTGGCGCCGTCTGAAGGATGACCAGCGGACCGTCGAACCAGACCGCCAGCTTCGGGAAGCGGGTCATGGCGTAGGCGAGCGCGATCCCGGCAACGCAGCCGAGGATCAGCCCAAGCACGATGTTCTGCAGCGTGAAGCCGAGATGCAGCCAGAGTTCGCCGGTGAGCGCGATCGTCACCAGCGCGTTCCAGGTGCGCAGCGGCGATGGCAGGAGATACGTTGGCAGCCCCATCGGCCCGGTCGCAAACCACCAGGCGGCGAGAAGCACGGCGAGCGCCAGCGTATAGTCGGTCCACGCGGTCAGACGCCGGCTCATCAATGCGCATCCTTCTCCGTTGGCCCGCCCGAAGTTCTGAGATCGCGGCGGAGCTGTGCGACGAGCGCGTGATAGGCGGGATCGAGTTTGGTGTCCTCACCGCGCGGACGGGCCAGCTCGACATCATGGACGCATTTCAGCTTGCCGGGCCGGGCGGTCATCACCATCACCCGGTCGGCGAGATAGGCAGCCTCGTCGACGCTGTGGGTGACGAGCAGGATCGTCTTGCCGGTCGACTGCCAGATGCGCAACAACTCGTCGTTCAGCGTATCGCGGGTCAGGAGGTCGACGGCAGAAAAGGGCTCGTCCATCAGAAGGATCGGCGGGTCGTCGGACAGCGAGCGGGCGATCGCGGCGCGCTGGCGCATGCCGCCGGAGAGCTGGCGCGGCAGCGCCTTTTCGAAGCCCTTGAGCCCGACCATCCTGATGAGGTCGAGCGCCACCTTGTCTCCCTCGGCGCGGCTGACCCCGGCGGTATCGAGCGGAAAGCGGACATTGTCGAGAATGGTCTTCCACGGCAGCAGGACCGGCTCCTGGAAAACGAAACCGACCGGCCGCTTGCGGCTGGCTGTATCGAGGGTAATCGTGCCGCCCGTCGCCTGGTCGAGGCCGGCGATCAGCCTTAGCAGCGTCGATTTCCCGCATCCCGAAGGACCGACGATCGAGATGAACTCGCCTTCCCTGATGGTGATGCTGACCGGCTCCAGCGCCGTCACCGTTCCATGGTCCGCGACGAATGTCTTGTGAACACCCGCGATATCGATCATCCGCTGCGATTGCGTCACCCAAAACCCCATGCCTGCGAGAGGGCGACAATTGATTGGCGGGAGGATAAATCCCGACCGACTGCCGACCCCGGAAAGAGGCCAAGCTTTCACAAAACTTTCACTCACGCAAGAAAAATCTCAAAGATGAGATTTGTATCAAAATTGTTCCTGCAACCAGCTTTCGCGTATTGAGCGTATTCAGGCAGCGGCCTGCCGATGCAGGATATTCTTCTCGATGAAATCGGCGGCCTGATCACCCTTCAGGCTGCCGCGCCAGAGCTGGTCGGTCATGCCGCCGTAGAGCTGCACCGCCTCCGCCGCCGCCGTGATCGTCGCGACGCCGACGCGGATATTGGCGAAGGAACCGAGCCGGAACGGGCTCACCGCCACCTGCGCTCGTTCGGCCCGCTTGAAAACCTGGAAACTTGCCCCCGGCATGGAATCGATCACCACGCCGATCTGCACGCCGATCGGCTGCTCGCGCAGCATGCGGACGATGTTGTGGATTTCCGCCCGCGCCGCCGCCTGACGCTCGGCGAGATTGATGCCCGGCGGATTATGGGCGCCGATGAATCCCACGCGGCCGAACTCCTCCAGTTCGGCTGCCGATACGAGGCTGACGATATTGGGACTGCGGCGCCGGAAGGTCTCCTTGCGGGTCTTGAGGATTTCCATCAACGCGCCGATCTCGCGGATTGCCGCCTTCCGGTCGCCGACGTCCTGAGGAATGCTCTCGTCCAGCACCTTGGGAAGCAGTTCGTCATAGCGTTCGGTGGTCAGCAGATAAGAGATCGGTCCGAACATGACGGTGATCTGATCCACATCCTCCTCGAGCTGACGCATGCGCTCGAAGAAGCTGATGGCGGAGGCTATATACTCCACCCCGACCCCAAGCAGGGTCGGCAGCGAAACGCCGAGCAGGTCGGCAATCTTGCCCAATGTGTCGACCTTCGGCGGCTTGCCGGATTCGTAGCGGTAAATGGCCGCGCGCGAGACGCCGGCCTTGGCCGCAAGCTCCTCCGGTGTAAATCCGGCCCCCATGCGAAAAGCGCGAAGGCGACGCCCGACATCCTCAGTGGAGCTCACGAAGTCCAAGGCGATTCCTCCGTCATATTGTTGTTAAATCTTCGACTCCTTATACAAAAAATGGACAATTCGCAATGAAGATAATTTGCATGCGAAAAATCTCATTTTTGAGAATCGTCTTGACAGTTTCCGCGTTTTCAAAATAGGCTTTGTTTTTGAACGCAGGGAGCACCCTATGACGTCCGACCTCCTTTCCGCCCGACGCTGATCCAGCGAACGGCCATGAGCGACAAGCAGGGCTTAGCGTCGCCTAGGTCAGTGCTGAAGTTCCGCCGCCTCCAACAGACATGTCCTCGATCGGCGGCAATGCCCGCCGGGGGACTTTCTTTTTCTTGATTCCGGAAACCGTCATGTCAGCCAGTCTCTGCGTCGTTCCCGATTCCGTTTCCGCTCGCTCTTCACGGCGGCTCTCCGTCCATGAGGTAAAATGCCGTGTCAAAAGCCATGAATGGGTGAACGGTCAATATCGCCTGCTCGTGCTTGCCGCCCCCACGTCGGTGCTCGATTGCGAACCGGGGCAGTTCTTCCATCTTCTCTGCCCGCAGAGGGACCGCCTCCAGCCGTATCTGCGCCGGCCGATGAGCATCTATTCCTATGACCGCGCAGAAAGAGAACTTGCCTTTCTCTACAAGGTCGCCGGCATTGGCACCGGTGCCATGGCGGAACTCGAGCAGGACGAATTCCTGGATATCGTCGGGCCGCTCGGCCAGGGTTTCGAGATCAAGCCTGAATGGCGTCGCCCCCTGCTTCTCGCGCGCGGCGTCGGGCTTGCGACACTTGCCCCGCTCGCCAGGAAATGCGCTCGCCTCGGCCGGCCGCTGACGGCGATCTGCAGCGCCCGTTCGCCGGAACTTTTGATGTCCACCGATCTCTTCCGTTCCTTCGGCGCCGAGGTCATCACCGTCACCGACGCGGAAGGCAATTCCGGCGTCGAAAGCCTGACGCTGCTGATCGAGGACCTGATCCGCAGCCGCGGCATCGACGCCTTCTTCACCTGCGGTTCGGCGCGCCTCATGCGCATGCTGCAGGCGATCGGCGCCCGCCACGGCATCGGCGGCGAGGTCGCGCTCGAACAGCACATGGCTTGCGGCATCGGCATGTGCCAGGCCTGCGTGCGCCCCTTCCGGCGCGATGGCGACGCGGTGAACCTCCGCGTCTGCCGCGAAGGCCCGGTCTTCGATCTGCAGGAAGTGCTGTGATGGCGGATATCACAACAAGGATCGGCAGCCTGGTGCTGAAGAACCCGATCATGCCGGCCTCCGGCACCTTCTCCGAAGAGCTTGCCGAAGTCTTCGACCTCGACTGCCTCGGCGCCCATGTGACGAAGACCATCACTCGCGGAAAACGGGCCGGCAATCCTGTGCCGCGTGTCTGCGAGGTGAACGGTGCGATGTTGAACTCGATCGGTATCCCTAGCAAGGGCGCAAAATGGTTCTTGGAAAACACCGTGCCTTTCTACGCCGGCTACGACGCGCCGCTGGTGATCAGCATTTCCGCCAATACCGCCGACGAGTTTGCACGCTTCGCCGAGGAGGTCAGCATGCCGGGCATTGCGGCGATCGAGGTCAATATTTCCTGCCCGAACATCGAGGACGACGGCAAGGTCTTTGCCATGCGGCCCGGGCCAACCGGCGACGTCATCCGCAAGATGCGGTCCGCCACCGATCTTCCGCTCTGGGCAAAACTTTCACCCAATACGGGCGAGGTCGTCGAAGTGGCGCAGGCGGCGGAAGCGGCTGGCGCCGATGCGCTCGTCACCGCCAATACCATGCTCGCCATGGCCATCGACAGCCGCACCAGGCGCGCTCGGCTCGGCAATGGGATGGGTGGACTTTCCGGCCCGGCGCTGAAGCCGATCACGCTGCGCATGGCCTACCAATGCGCCCGCGCCGTCGCCATTCCGGTCATCGGTTGCGGCGGCATCTCCACGATCGACGATGTGCTCGAATATATGATCGCCGGCGCCAGCGCCGTACAGGTCGGCACCGCCACCTTCATCAGCCCCACGATCATGCCACGCCTCGTCCGTGAACTCGAAGAAGAACTCGAAAGACGTGGCCTTCCTTCCGTCAACGCACTGATCGGCACGGTCGATATTGCCGACGAAGCCATCACCCTTGCGGAGTATGCATGATGAATGCCGTCGTTCTCGAAAGACCCGCATGCTTTGACATCACCGATACGGCAGCCCGGCTCTTCGCCGAGATCGCCAGGCGCACAGCAGACGTCGAGGGAGTGAGCCGCCCCGCCTTCTCGGAGGCCGAAACGGAGACGCAGCAGTTCCTGATCGACTTCGCCCGGTCAGAAGGCTTGGTCACCGAATGGGATACCGGCCGCAACACCGTCTTCGCACTGCCCGAACATGCGAAGGCCGAGCGCTACATCCTCGTTGGTTCGCATGTCGACAGCGTGCCGCGCGGCGGCAATTTCGACGGATTGGCCGGCGTGCTGGCCGGGCTTCTCTGCCTTGTCCGCGCCAGGCACGAAGGGACTCACTTCCCTGAACCGGTAAAGGTCATCGCCATGCGCGGCGAAGAAAGCGCCTGGTTCGGGCCATGCTATATCGGCTCCAAGGCTCTGCTCGGCATGTTGTCCGAAACGGAACTTTCGGCTCGCCACAGACAAGACGGCCGCACGCTCGACGAACACATGGCCAGCACCGGCATCGATATGGCGCCCATTCGAGCCGGCAAGCCGCTCCTCGATCACGCTGCCGTTAAAGCCTATCTCGAAGTGCATATCGAACAAGGCCCGGTACTGATCGAACGCAACCTGCCGGCGGCGATCGTCTCCGGCATCCGTGGCAATTTTCGCTACAGGAAGATCGCCTGTTTCGGCGAGGCCGGCCACTCCGGCGCGGTACCCCTCGCTTACCGGCACGATCCGGTGCTGGCCATGGCGGAACTGCTCAACGTGCTGGATGCGGCATGGCACGATTTCGTCGCCAGCGGCCGCGATCTCGTTATCACCAGCGGCATGGTCTCGACCGACCAGCAGAAGCATGCGCTCTCCCGTATCCCCGACAGCGTCGAGTTCAGCCTCGACGTCCGCAGCCAGGATCACCACATGCTGGAGACCATGCATGCCCTCGTGCTCAATCATGTCGCGCGCATCGAACGTGAACGCAGCGTCCGTTTCGATTTGGGCCCGGTGCTCCGGACGAGCCCGGCACTATGCAGCGAGCCGCTCATCGGGCGGCTTGCCCATGCCGCCAAGGCTCTCGGTCTGGAGCCGGCTCTCGTCCCCTCCGGCGGCGGGCATGATGCAGCGGTATTTTCCGAAGCCGGCATTCCCTCTGCCATGATCTTCATCCGTAACCGCAACGGATCGCACAATCCGCAGGAAGCCATGGAGATCGATGACTTCAAGGTCGCCACGTCCATTCTCCATCAATTCCTGAGCACCCCGAACCAGGCACCCAGCCAGGCAAAAGCTGCCGGCCAGACAGCAAAGGAAACAGCTCCCATGTTTACCAAGATCACCGACATCATCCGCCAGAAGGGCAACGCGGTGCGCGCCTACCGCGCCGCAGCCGAAGCCGCCCAGGAGGCCGCCATCAACGACTCGGATCGCGCCGTGGGTTATTTCATGCTAGCCCTTGCTGCGCGGGAATTCGCCGATGCTTATTACGGTGAGCCGCTGCAGGCCGATATCGCCGACAGGGAATTGGCAAAGCTGGAGGAATATGCACGCAGCCTCGACGCGGCTTTCGCTAACGAAGGTGACGACGTTCGTCTTAAAACCCTTTCGTTAATTGCGCAGAGCCTGGCAACCGCGGTGTGATCGACCAACACCTTCACCTTTCCGTCTGCGGTCGGAGAACCGCGCGGCGATGCCTCGTCGCTCCGATCGCCTCGTGCTCCAACATCTAGCTTGGCGACTGGGCAGGCATGGTGCGCCTGGTGAGCTTGAGCGCTCTTGACACGGGTGCGGGGCGCCCGCCGTGATCTTGGCGCAGGCTGCCCAGCGTTTTTCGTGGTCCGGAAACGCAAGAAGCCCCACAATGAGGGCTCTCTGGTATCGCAGGAATGGTTGGTTGCGGTGCCTGAGTGCATTGAGACTTGTATTTTTCGTTTTGAACCAAAGACCGTAGCGCCGATGGGAGCAAAATTCCGCTTCGTCTTATTTGAGCCCCAGGCCCTGCGCCTTGAGCTGTGCCCCGAGTTCGTGCCGCCCTTCCATCCGCTCGACGGTCGAGATGCGCGTTGCACTGCGCATGCCCCATAGCGGCATCCGGCGGCCCTGCGACTGATTGAATGCCTCGAGCGCCTGTTCGTAGGCCGGAACCGGAGCCACGGCGGCGGCGCTGTCATACTGCCCAATGTGCAGCACCGACGAGGGCGCCAGCCGTGGCTTGATCGCGGCCGGCATCGCCGGGTCGGGATAGCCGATCGTCATGCCGAATAGCGGGACAACCCTCTTCGGCAATCCGAGTAGCCGGCACATCTCCGGCAGGTTGTTCCGGATGCTGCCTATATAGCAGGTGCCAAGCCCCAGCGATTCAGCCGCCACCGCCAAGTTCTGCGCCGCAAGTGCGGCATCGATCACTCCCACCAGCAGTGTTTCCAGATAGTCGAGCGCTTCGTGCGGCACGCCGTTGTCGACCGCCACCTGCTCGAGCCGTGCAAGATCAGCCACAAAGCACAACAGCAAAGGCGCTTCCTCGACCTGCGCCTGATCGCTGCTGATAGCCCTTACCCTGGCCTTGGCTTGCGGATCGGTCAGGGCGATCACGCTCCACGACTGAAGATTGCACGACGACGGCGCAGACTGCCCCGCTGCAATCAGCAGATCGAGCATTTCGCGTGAGACCTCCTGAGGGAGATATCGGCGGCAGCTCCTGTGACCGATGATGGTTGCAAGCGTGTCGTTCAGGGTTGCGGCAGTGGTGTCAAAGGCGCCCGCATAGCGCTCATGCAGGAGATCGGCGGCAGCGGTCATGTCTGGCTTCCCATGGAGGAACACAAGGGAGAAACCATGTGGTGGCTTCCTTTGGGTTCGGTTGGATTTTGACCAGCATTCCTGCCGGCCGGCAAATTCCGTCCCCGTAGAACAGACGTTTCCTGTTCTACGGTTCTTGACCATTGGCTATCCGTGACGCCCGCCGGGATGGGGCATCCCCATCAAGCCCGTAGATATCGGTTGCCGCGTCGGAGGAGACATAACCGAGCAACACGTCGCGCCGGATCATTTCCGGAGCACGCTGCTTCGGATCACCGAAGCCGCCGCCGCCGGGCTGGCTGAAGCAGACGACATCGCCCTTCTGCATCAGATCGCGCCCGGCCCTGGAGAGCGGCGGATCGTCACGCAGCCGGATCACGCCTTTCGCGCCGGCCAGGCCGTTCTCGCGTCCCAGCGCCGGCTCGATAAAGCGGCCGCCGCCGAAGGCGACCTGCACTGGCGTGTCGTTCAGGCAAAGCATCCGGGTCTCCTGCCCCAACCCGCCACGGAACCGTCCGGGACCGCCACTATCCTGCCGCAACTCACGCCAGAGAATGCGGAAAGGTGCTTCCAATTCGAACAGCTCGACCGAGGTCGTGGCGATATTTCCTGGGAACACCACCGCCGAGACGCCGTCGCGATCGCGGAACGCACCTTGCCCGCCCTGGGCATTGTAATGCGACAGGAAGCGCCGACCGTCCGGCAGGATACCGGCGAATTTCTCGGTCCAGAGCGGATAGGTCCCGGAAGGGGCCATCGCTAGATCCGGCTCGATCTTGTAGAGCGCAGTCATTAGCGCCTCGACCGTGAAATACGACAGAAGCGACCGGTACATGCCGGGGGCGGGGAAGACCGGGTTCAGCACCGTTCCCTCGGGCACATGGGCCACGACCGGGCGGAAGGCTCCGGCGTTCATCGGCAGATCCGGGCAAAGCGTGGCGATGAACGGAAAGACGCAATAGGACTTCGTGATGTTCAACACCGCATTGACCGGCATGGCCACCTGCGGCGAGGTGCCGGTGAAGTCGAGCTCCACCCCACCGTTGCGCACCGTCATGCGTACGGCGATACGGATCCTTTCGCCGTCTGAATCGCGCAGTTCGTGCAGGGCCTCGGCTGACGCCTCGCCGTCCGGAAGGCGTGACAGCGCCCGTCGGAACATTACTTCGGTCGTCGCCGTGATCTGGTCCGCCACTCCGGCCAGGCTGTCGAGCTGGAAATCGTCCATCAACTGGCGGATACCCTGCGCACCGACCCGGTTGGCGGCGACCTGGGCGCTGATATCGCCCAGCACCTTCTCGGCCATACGGACATTGCGCTCGATCAGGCGGAACAGTTCGTCATTGCGCTCGCCGGCACGAAAGAGCTTGCTGACCGGTATGATGACGCCTTCCTCGTAGACCTCGCGGGCATCGGTCGCACCCAGACGGCCACCCATGTCTGCATGGTGAGCACAGGTGCAGGTGAAGCCTGCAAGCACGCCGCGATGAAAGACGGGGGTGGCGACGAACACGTCCGGCGAATGCCCCGCCCCCACCCAGGGGTCGTTGCAGATCAGCACGTCGCCATCGACCAGCGTCTCGGGCGGATAGCAGGCCAGCATCTCGGCGATGACGCTCGGCGTCGAGCCCGCCTGACCGGGCGTGCATTGGGTCGACTGAGCGAGCATCACGCCGCGTCCGTCATAAAGGGCGCAGGCATAGTCCTTGTTGTCGCGTACGATCAGCGAGAAGGCCGTACGCTCCAGTGTCGTGGCGATCTCGTCGCCCACGGAGATCAGCCGCGACCAGATGACCTGCAGCCGGATCGGATCGAGTGTGTCCGTCACGCCCATTGTGCAACCTCCATATCGATTTGCAGCCAGCCAAGCTCATGATGGCTGGCAACCGCGCCCGAACCCACGCGGATCGTCGTGCCGGGCTGGGTAATGATCGCCGGTCCCTCGACGCGGCCCGTGAAAGCGCCAAACTTCAGGACCCGGTGAGGAACCATTTGACGCAGGCCGCTGTCCCAGGCCATGCGCGTGCCTTCCTTGGTGTCCGGGTTGGTCGACATGGACGAGAAGCCCGGACCGTGGGTATCGGCCCGAACCTCGACGCGCAGCGTCACCAGTTCGACCGCCATGTCGTCATAGGCATAACCGTAGGCATCGGCATAGGCTGCCTTGAAGGCCGTGGCGATCGCATCAGCGCGGAATTCGTCAATCGGCACGCGGAGCTGGTGGCCCTGGCCGACATAACGAAGGTCCGCGAAGTAGACGCAGCTGCGCGATGCACCGGGAGCCGCTTCCGCGACCACCCTGTCGGCCTGCCGGCGCAGCTCCTCATAACTCGCATCCAGTCCCGGCTCATCAAGATTGTCCAGCCGCTGCGGAAAGGAGCGGGACGTCTCGTAGCTGGGAACGGCCATCAGGAAGCCCAGGGCCGAAAAGACGCCGGCGGCTTCGGGGATGATGATGCGCGGGATTTTCAGCGTGCGGGCCACATCCATCGCATGCAGCGGGCCGCCGCCGCCGAAGGCGATCATCACCGAAGCGGAGAGATCGCCCGCGTTCTCGGCCGCATAGATGCGGGCGGCCTGGGACATATTCTCGTTGACGATCTCGATCATCGCCGCTGCCGCTTCGAGCTCGGAGATGCCGAGCGGTTTTGCGATCTCGCGCCCGATCGCCTCGCGTGCTGCCTCGACATCGAGGGCGATGCCGCCGGCCTTGAACTCGGCGGGATCCAGATAACCGAGGAGCAGGTTGGCGTCGGTCACCGTCGGCCGCGTCCCGCCTCGCCCGAAGCAGGCCGGGCCGGGATCGGCGACGGCGCTTTCCGGGCCGATGCGCAGCCTGCCCAGATCGTCGATATGGGCGATCGATCCGCCGCCGGCGCCGATCTCGATCAGATCGACAGTGGGGACGGCGAGCGGCGTGCCCGAACCACGCTTGAAGCGATGCACGCGATCGACTTCGTACTGGCTTGTGACCGGCATTTCGCCCTTGCGGATCAGGCAGGTCTTGGCCGTGGTGCCGCCCATGTCGAAGGCCAGCGCATCGGGATGGCCGGCCAGCCGGGCGAGGTCACGGGCCGCCAGAACGCCGCCCACCGGCCCCGATTCGGCAAGCCGGACCGGGCTGTGGCGCGCCGCGGTCGCGGTGACGATCCCGCCGCCCGACTGCATGAGATAGAGCGGGACGTCGAAGCCATGCTCTGCGAGCTGCGTCTCCACCCCGCCGAGATAGCCGTCCACCTTCGGCTTGACATAGGCATTGATCGATGTGGTCGAGAAGCGCTCGAACTCGCGGATTTCCGGCAGGACCTCCGAGGACAGCGACAGGCTGATCTCGGGGAAGTCGCGCGCGACGATCTCCGCGACCTGCTGCTCGTGCGCCGGATTGGCATAGGCGTTGATGAAGCAGACGGCGACGGATTCGATCCGCTCCTGCCGCAACCGCGACAGGAGTTCAACGACTTCGGCCGGATCGACCGCCTCGACCTCGGAACCGTCGGCGGCAATTCTTTCCCGCACGCCGATGCGCAGGTTGCGCGGAATGATCGGGGTGGGGAATTCCTGCCGGATGTCGTAGATATCGTAACGGATCTCACGCCGCGTCTCGATGATGTCGCGGAAGCCCGCCGTGGTCAGCAAGGCCGTGGGGGCGCCCTTCCGTTCGAGGATCGCGTTGATGACCAGCGTCGTGCCATGGATCAGGGTTCTCAGCGCCCCGCGCAATTCGGGATGGCGCTCCGCCAGCATCCCCATCCCCTGCATCAGTCCGCGCTCCGGCGCATCCGCGGTGGTCGCGACCTTCAGCGTCTCGACCTCGTGGTTTGCAGCGTCGTAGAGGATGAAATCGGTGAAGCTGCCGCCGATATCGCAGCCGATCCGGTATTCATGCTTGCTCATTTCAAAGTCTCCAGCAGTCCCCTGAACAGGGCGCAACGTTCCGTCAGTGACGAAATGCGGATGTATTCCTCGAGTGTATGTCCTCCCGCGCCGTCAGCCCCGAGACCGTCGAGCGTCGGCGCGATCATCGCCGTCAGGTTGCCGTCGGATCCTCCCCCGGTCCTCAGGCCGAGCAAATCCAGCCCCTGGCCTGCTGCAACCGTCCGCGCGTGTTCGAACAGTGCGCGGATCTCGGGGGTCGTCTCATAGGGCGGACGCGTCATGCCGCCGCGGATCGTCAGCTTCACATCCGGGTTGGCGGGCCGGTATTCGGCAATGAAGGCTTCGACCCGCTCGGCCTCGAGCAGATTGTCCACCCGGATGTCGATCTCGGCGAAAGCGTCCGCCGGAACCACATTGGCCGCCGTGCCTCCGCCGATCAGCCCGACATTGACCGTCGTGCCGCAGCCATAGTCCGTCAGGGTCTCAAAGGCGATCGCCAGCCGGGCAATCTCGATGATCGCCGAACGCCCGTCCTGATGGCGCGCTCCCGAATGGGCGGGGCGGCCCTTGGCCTCGGCGCGATAGCGCATCACCCCCTTGCGGCCGATGACGATAAGCCCTCCCTCGCGCGCCGGTTCGGTCACGAGCACGTATTTTGCCTCCCGTGCGAGCCGTTCTATGAGGTCGCGCGATGTGGGCGAACTCTCCTCTTCGTCCGAGACGAACAGGTGGGTGACGGGAAGCTTCAGCCCGCCGGCTGCATGTGCCTCTGCCGCCGCCCGCATCGCCAGCCACGCCCCTGCCTTCATGTCGTAGATGCCGGGGCCATAGGCCCGCCCGCCCTCGATGCTGAACGGGAAATGCTTCAACGTGCCGCGCGGATGCACCGTATCGACGTGGCTCAGGACCAGGATGCCGCTATTGCCGGCGGCCTCGGCCGCGGGCAGGCGGGCAAGCAGATGCGGGCCATGCCCCTCCCGACCCGCGATAACCTCCACCTCGGCGCCAAGTGCCGCATATTCCTCGGAGATCATGCCGATGAGACGGGTCAGGCCCTCGATGTCGCGCGTCGGGGATTCGCATTCGACCCAGGCGCGAATTTGCTGCAGCATTTCAAGGTCGGTCATTGCCTGCCTCCTCGCCGAGCACTTCCGTGCCGATGTCCCAGAACAGGCCTGCCATGATCGACAGGCCTTCGCGGGCGATCGGCTCCAGCATGTGCTCGTCCGGGCCGTGCTGCTTGCTGCCGCCATAGGAATGCGGAATCCAGATCACCGGGCAGTTCAGATGACGGGCGAAGATTTCGCTGGGAAGGCCTCCCGACGAATTGGGCATCAGCGTCGGCGCATAACCGATCGTGCGGCCGACGCTCTTCATGACGCGATCCACCCATGGGTTGTCGGGATCGGTGCGCCAGGCCGGAAAGCGGTTCTTGGGCAGGTTGGCGATCTCGACCTGTGTAAATCCGTTACGATCCAGATGCTCGCGCAAGGCGGGGATGAACCGGGTTTCGTCGGCATCGACCGTGTAGCGTATCTGGCAGCGGGCATAGGCGTCCGGCTGGACGCCATTGATCGGTTTGTCGGGCGCGCCGGTCACATAGGCCAGTACGATGAACGAGGTCCAGCCATACATCTTTTCCGGCCGGGAAAGGCTCGCTTCGCCCCAATCGTCGGGCATGACCAGCGTCGGGTCGGAAGGATCGACGAGGATGCCCTTGAGGGCCTGCGTCACCTTCGGCGGCACCGATTTCGGCAGCCAGTCCTCGACCAGGATCTTGCCTCGCGGCGTGGTGATGGATGCCAGCGCATGCGCCAGGATCAGGCCGGGGTCCTCGAGGACGCCGCCCCAATGCCCCGAATGCCGGCTACCCTCACGCAGCTTGACCCTGAGGTCGAATGCAACCGAGCCGCGGTTGCCGAGCTTGATGTCGACCTTGTCGCGCACCAGCCGAGGGCCATCGGAGGCGACCAGCACGTCGCAGGCCAGCGCCTCCGCTTCCGTTTCGAGCAGCACGTCGAGACCGACCGAGCCGATCTCCTCGGAGGTCTCGATCACGAACTTCGCGTTGAAGCCGAGCCGGCCGCGCGTCTTCAGCACGATGCCGAGCGAGGCGATCCAGATCGAATGCTGGCCCTTGTTGTCGACGATGCCGCGCCCATACCACCGCTCGCCTTCGGCCGTCAGCGTCCAGGGGTCGAGTCCTTTCCGCCACAATTCAGGAATGCCGCGCACCACGTCGCCATGCCCATAGCCGAGGACGGTGGGCAGATCGTCGGCCTCGTGGCGCGAGGCGATCAGGAACGGGCCGCCACCTTCGACCGGATTGTCGCGGATGCGCCATGTAAAACCCAGTTCCTCCAGCGCCGGCCCGATTTCCTCGCGCAGATACCGGTACAGATCGGGCAGACGTTCGGCATTCTGGCTTTCCGTCGGGATGGCCAGGCGCTTGCGCATGATCTCGAAGAAGCGGCCGTCGGAGACCATCGCCGCCGCGTCCGCCACGGCGGCTTCGCGTCCGTTTGGCATGTCGTTCACCTGCGTCATGACGGTTTCACCGAGCGCCCGCATGGGCAGCGGATCGCAAAGATGCGTCGGCCTTCGGCGCCCCGTACTGGCTCATGAAGACAAGCGCTTCCGCCATCTTCACGGCGGAGACGATCGGGTTGACCAGCGGCAATCCCGCCGCCGAAGAAGCCTCGTAAAGGATTTCCGGCTCCATGAAGGCGACCGACATGCAGCCGAGAAGCATGGTTTCCGCCCCTGCGGCCTTCGCCTCGACCAGCATCTCGATCAACCGGTCTTTCGTGCGGGCCTTGTCCTTGTAGAGTTCCAGCACAGGAATGCCCAGTGCGTGGCTGGAGACCAGCCGATGCTCGGCAAGGCCGGCCTCCCGCACCATGCGGCGCTTCATCCGCGCCCGCTCCAGAGAGATCGTCACCATGGAGAACCGCTTGTCGCCCACCGTGCCTAGAAGCAGCGTCGATTCCCCCGGCCCGACCACCGGCTTGGCCGACTGTTCGCGCGCCCCCTCAAGCCCCGCATCTCCGGCACAGCCGATGATGAAACCGTCATAGTCGTCATTGTTTTTGATGATGAAGTCGAGAACGTTCGGCATCGCGAAATATTCGTCCACGGCATTCTCGATCGATTTCGGACCCTCTTTCACACCATCCACGACGATCGTGGTGCCAGGCGCGGCAATCGCGTTCAGAATACCCGATCGGCGGGCCTTTTCCTCGGGTTTCAGGCCGACCCCTGGCACAACATAGCAAATTCTCATGGCGCATCCTCTGGTTTCAGTGTGTTTGCGGCAGTGGCTACCGGCGGGATTTGGGATCGAGAATATCGCGCAGACCGTCGCCCAGCAGATTGAAGGACAGGACGGTGGCGAAGACGCACAACCCCGGGAAAATCGAAAGGAACGGCGCCGTGGTCAGGTAGCGTTGCGCTTCCTGGAGCAGCGCACCCCATTCCGGGATCGGCGGCTGGGCACCGAGGCCGAGAAAGCTCAGCACTGCCGAGGCGAGGATGGCCTCACCCAGCGACAGCGTCGTGTAGATCACCAGCGGGCCGACGATATTGGGAAAGATCTCGCGCGTGATGATGCGGAAATCGGAGGCACCGACGCAACGCGCCGCCTCGACATATTGCAGCCGCACGGTGGCCATGGTCGCGGCGCGGACGACACGGGCAAAGCGCGGCACCCGGACGATGCCGATGGCTATGATCCCGTTCTGCAGCGAGGGTCCCAGGATCGCGGCGATCAGAACCGCCAGCAGCACATAGGGGATGGCCATGACGACATCCATGATGCGCATGAAGACCGCGTCCAGCCAGCCGCCGTAATACCCGGCAAGAATGCCGAGAACGATCCCTGCGACCAGGGAGATGCCGACCGAGAATATCCCGACGGTGAGGGAAATCTGGCTCCCGAGCAGCACGCGGGAGAACACGTCGCGCCCGATCTGATCGATGCCGAACGGATGCGCCCAACTCGGCCCTTCGAGCACGCCGTCGGTGAATTCGTCGATGCCGTAGGGCGCGATCCAGGGCGCGATGATTGCGACGACAATCAGGAACAGGATGAAATACAGACCGAAAAGCGCGCTTCTGCGCTCGGCGAGCTGGCGGTAACCTTCGCGGATCCGAAGGAAGGTCCGGCTGGAACGGCTCATCGCTTGCACGGTCATTGGCGAACCCTCGGATCAATGAAGCCATAGGAAATGTCGACGATCAGGTTCACGGCGACGATGATGATCGCGTAGAGGAGGATCGCGCCCTGAACGATCGGGTAGTCGTTCGACATGATGGCCTGCATCATGTGCCGCCCCAGTCCGGGCCAGGAGAACAGCGTCTCGGTCACGATCGAACCGCCGAGATAGACACCGATCTCCAGACCGATGATCGTCACTACGGGTATCAGAGCATTACGCAGGACATGCCGGGCGATCACGGTAGGGTAGCTCAGTCCTCGTGCCAGCCCGGCATTGACATAGTCCTCGTTGATCACCTCGAGCACGCTGGCGCGCGTGGTGCGCGCAATCAGCGCCGCCGGCGCGGTGGCGAGCGTCAGGACCGGAAGCACCATGTGCGACAGGATATCGAGGGTCGCCTCGAAATTCAGCGTCAGCAGGCTGTCGAGCAGGGCAAATCCGGTGACGCTTTGCAGCGATATGCTGTAGTCCATCATTCCGCCGGTCGGCAGAAGGTCGAGCTGGACGGAGAACAGGACGATCAGGATCATCCCGAACCAGAACACCGGCAATGAGATGCCCGACAGCGTACCCAGCATGGTCAGTGCATCGAACCACCCTCCCCGGCGGATGGCGGCAATGACGCCGACCGCCGTTCCTACCAGGGCGCCGAGAAGGGTCGCAAGGACCGCGAGCTCCGCTGTGGCCTTGAGCCGCAACATCAACTCGGGCAGGACAGGGTCGTTGGTGCGCAGGCTGCGCCCGAGATCCCCGTGCATGACATCACCAAGCCAGGCGAAATACTGGATGTAGTATGGCCGGTCGAGCCCGAGTTCACTGCGCCGCTGATCGATGACATCCTGTGTGATCCCCTCGCCCCCCATCATGTTGGCGATCGGGTCGCCCGGAATGGCGCGCATGAAAGCGAAGATCACAACCGAAAGAACGAGCAGCACGACAAGGCTGTGCAGCAGGCGGCTGAGAATGGCGGAAAGTATCCGGGTCATTGCTGCGCCTCCGCCTCGATATCCGCCAGAGGTGCGTCATTGTAGATGTGGCAGCGGACCTCACGGTTATCGACGATCCGCGGTTCGGGGAGGGTGGTGTCGCAGATCGTTCCGATGCGGCGCGCGCAGCGCGTATGGAACGGACACCCCTTCGGCATATTCACATTCGAGGGGATTTCGCCCTGCATCGGCTGGCGCCGGACCGATCCGCCGGAGGCAAGCGGCTTGGGTGTCGCCGCCATCAGCGCTTCGGTGTAAGGATGAAGCGGCTGCGCAAAAATCCGGTCGACCGGACCGGATTCGACGATCCGGCCGAGATACATGACTGCGACACGGTCGACCAGATAGCCGACAAGATTGAGGTCATGCGAGATGAAGGCCGTGCCCAGCCGCAGCTCCTGTTGAAGCTCCTGGATCAGCGTGACGACTCGGGCCTGGACCGAGACATCCAGAGCCGAAGTCGGCTCATCGAGTATGAGGAAACGCGGCTTCAGCACCAGCGCCCGGGCGATAGCGATACGCTGGCGCTGCCCACCGGAGAATTCGTGCGGAAAGCGATCGAAATGCAGCGCCGATAGGCCGACATGTTCGAGCATCTCGGTTGCAATGTCCCGGCGCTCCCTGGCCGAGCCATGTCCGTGCACGATCAACGACTCCATGATGATCGAGCCGGCCGTGCGGCGCGGGTTCAGGGAGTTGTAGGGATCCTGGAAGACCATCTGCACGGTTTTGCGAAAATCGAGCGTGGCGAGCTTTTCGATCGGCTGTCCTTCGAGCGTGATCTGCCCTTCCGTCACGGGCTGCAACCGCAGCAGGGCGCGGGCAAGCGTGCTCTTGCCGCAGCCCGATTCTCCCACGATGCCGATCATCTCGCCCCGGCGGATCTGCAGGTTCACGTTCTGCACTGCGCGAATCCAGGACGTGTCGCGTCCCCCGCCGAACAGGCCACCCGAACGGCCGCGGACCGCAAAATGGACCGACAGATCGGTTGCGATCAGCGCATTATTCCCGACGGCCGCCTCGCCGGCCGCCCCTTGCGGGATTGTAGTCTCGATCGTCACGTCAGATCTCCGGTCGTTCGGGAAGGATCGATGGGTAGACAGGCAACGAAGTGCCCGCTCTCGATCTCGACCATGGTGGGAGTTTCGGAGCTCACCATGCCGTCCACCCCCCTGCGGGTGGCGTAGACGTAACCGGAAGGTGGCGGCACGGTACGCGCAGCCGTTCCGATCGGTTTCCCTCGATCCACCGGCGAAGGGAGCGCAGCCAGAAGCCCGCAGGTATAAGGATGAACCGGATTGTCGAAGAGCATCCGAGCCGGTGCGATCTCAACGATCTGGCCGAGATACATGACGGCGATGCGGTCGCAATTCTCCGCCGCCACGCCGAGGTCGTGGGTAATAAGGATCAGGGCCGAACCGAGATCGCTCCGCAGGTCCCGCAGCAAGCCGAGAATCTGTGCCTGGATCGACACGTCGAGCGCCGATGTCGGCTCGTCCGCGATGACAAGCCGCGCGCCCCCGACGACGGCGATGGCGATCATCGCGCGTTGCGCCATGCCTCCCGACATTTCGAAGGAATAGCTCTTCATGATACGCTCGGGATCGGCCAGCCCGACCTTCGCGAGCATGGCGATGCTCAGTTCGGATGCCCGGCTGCGCGAAACGCCGAGCGCCTGCCGGGCAGCCTCGATGATCTGATCCCCGACGGTGCAGACGGGATTGAGCGCCCGCTTGGCCTCCTGGAACACCATCGACACCTTGCGGCCGCGAATGGCGCGCCATTCCTTGGGCGGCAGCTGCGTTACCTCCTGCCCATCGATCCGGATCGAGCCGCCGACGATCCGCCCGCTGCTGGGGACCAGTCCCATCACAGCGCGGGCCGTCATGCTCTTGCCGCTGCCCGTTTCGCCGACCACGCCCAGGCTCTCCCCCGGCATCAGGTCGAAACTGATGCCGTCGAGGGCTCGTACGGTTCCGGCCTTGGTGTCGAAATGCAACTTCAGTCCATCGATCTGAAGCAACGCGGGCGTTGTTGCAGCTGGCGTTTGCATCGGCGTCATGAGCTCTTCTGCTGTCTATCTCAGGATAAGCATTGGAGAGGCTGCCGCGGATACGCATCCGCGGCAGCCGTTATCGGTCACTTCAGGGTGGCGGCGTTCAGGTAAACCTGGTTCGCCGGATTGCGGAAAACGCCCTTGACCTCGGCTCGCTTGCCCAGGCTGTAGACCGGATGGGCAAGGAACACGGTGACGGCTTCTTCCGAGATGATGTCCATCGCCTTGGCATAAATCTGCTGACGCTTGTCGTTGTCATAGGTCGCACGCGCCTGGTCGATGAGGGCATCAACCTCGGGATTGGCAAGCCGGGAGGAATTGTCGCCGCCGATGAACTGCGAGTGGTAGAGCGGATACAGCATTCCCTCGGGATCGACGGTCGAGGCGAACCAGCCGCCCACCGTCATGTCGAAGGCGCCCGTGCGACGGCGCTCCAGCCAATCCGCCCAGGTCGTCAGCACGATGTTGGCGTCGATGCCGATGCGCGCAAGGTCGGCCTTGACGACGGCGACGCCATCCGAGGGCGATGGGAAATAAGGGCGCGGGTTGTTGAAGGCGATCAGATCGATCTGCAGCCTTCCGGACACGCCGGCTTCGGCCAGGAGCTTCTTTGCCGCCTCGGGATCATAGGGATAGACGGTCGCCTTGTCCGAACGGCCGATCTGGCCGGAAGGCATCAGCTGCTGATCGAACTCGCCGAGCTTGAAGAACATGATGTTGTAGAGACGCTCGCGGTTGATGGCCATCTGGATGGCCTTCCGAACGCGGACATCCTTCAGCTTCGGACTTTCGGCATTGAGGTTGAAGCCCGAGAACGCGACCGCACCGACGGTCTCGACATCGACCTCGTCGGTGGCGTCAAGATCGGCGATGCGGTTGAATGGAACGTCGTCCGTCAGTTGAATCTCACCCTTCTGCAGGGCCAGCAGGCGGACATCGTTTTCCGGAATCACCCGAACGACGAGCTTTTCGATCTTCGGGACTTCGCCCCAGTAGTCGTCATTGCGGACCAGTTCGATCAGGTCCTTCTTGACCCAACGGGAAAATTTGAACGGGCCGGTGCCCACGGGCTTTTCAGAAAGCGCTTCGGGACCGCCGGCGGCCAGCGGTGCAGGATCGACGATATAACCGGTATAGACGGCCAGATTGTAGAGCAGGGCCGGCTGCGGGATCGAGAAATTCAGCTTGACGGTGTGGTCATCGATCACATCGACGCCGGTCATCGCCCCGAACTTGCTCTTCCACCGGAGAAAGCGGGTGGTCTTATAAGGATGGTTGGGGATGAACTGGCGCTCGAACGACTGTTTTACGGCATCGGCCGTGAAGGGCGTGCCATCGTGGAACTTCACGTCCTTGCGCAGTTTGAAAGTCCACGAAAGGCCATCCTGCGAAATTTCCCAGCTCTCGGCCAGAGCCGGTACGACCTTTGTCGTGGGACCGTCGAAGCGGACAAGCCCGTCATAAAGCCAATCGGCTAGCTTGATATCCTCGCCATTCGCGGCCATGGCCGGATCCAGCGTATCGGAATCATTACCCCGGCCGTAGACGAGGGTCTGCGACCATGCCGGCACGGCGCAGCCTATTGCCAGCGCCGCGACGAGCAGTCGCGAGAAAGCGAATTTCCGCAAGTTCATCTCAGATCCTTTCGTTCCTGTTCAGGCGTGTTTCGTTGGTGGCATTCAATGGGAGGATGGAATGCCTCATTTCGAGGCCGGTCAGATGAATTCGTGACCGGTACGCATGCTGTCCTCCACCACCAGGCCTATACCGGGGGCTTCGGGGATCGAGGCTCGGCCGTTCTTGACGGCGAAGCCGGAAGCGGGATTGCGGACCAGCCGATCCGGCCAGGTCACCTCCGGCAGGGAAATGACAGGATGGGCATGAATCAGATGGATCGCCGCCGCCGAACCGATCGACGTCGACAGCGTGCCGATCTGGCAGCCGACGCCCGCCGCGCGCGCAATCGCGGCGATCTGCGCACCGTAATAAAGGCCGCCGGATTTCAGGAGCTTGATATTGATATAGTCGCAAGCCCCCTCGCCGATCGCGCGCAACGCATCCGCCGGACTGTGAATACCCTCGTCGAGCATGACCGGAATGGTGGCGCGGCGGCGCAGTTCCGCGGACCCGCGCAGGTCGCCGGCCTTCAGCGGCTGTTCGATGACATGGATATCGAAACGCTCCGCCGCTTCCAGGAAGCGGGCCGCCTCTGCGAATGTCCAGCCCTGGTTCGCGTCCAGCTTGATCCGCAGTTCGGGACCGCTCTCCTCTCGAATGGCGCGGATGGCAACCAGTTCGCTTGCGGCGTCGGCCCCGACCTTGATCTTGATGGTGCGGTAACCGGCCGCAAGGTTCCGGCGTGCGGCGGCGGCCATCTCAAGGGCGGGTCCGGTGCTGATCGCCCGCGAGCTCTCGACTTCTCCTGCCGGCGCACCGCCCAGCAGGACCGATACGGGCACACCGAGGGCCTGGCCCAGCGCGTCATGCACCGCCATGTCGACGGCCGAGATCGCCGAACGGTTGCCAGTGGGAAACAGGCGGTCGAGCCGCCGGTGCATGCCCTGCACGTCCCGGATATCGTGTCCCTTCAACAGCGGCGCGATCTCGCCTCGCACCACTGCCAGCATCGTCTCCAAGGTCTCGCCGGTGATGAACGGGGTCGCGGCCGCTTCCCCGAAGCCGAGCGTACCGTCTTCCGTCTCCAGCCGTACCATCATGAAGCGTTGCTCCACCATGCCGGCATGCATTGAAGTCGCGAGCGGGTCGCGAGAAGTCGTAGCAAAAACAGCCGCGGCCAGCGACTTTATCTGAAGTCCCATTTTTCTCCGCCTTTACAGCAGGTCTCGCCGCCGTTCCCCGGTACGACGAGTAAGGCTTAGGCAAAAGTTGCCCGCCCTTTTTGTTTTACTCAGTGAATTTTTCATTCATTGTATGGATGATCGTTGCAAAAATCTTTTGGTTCGTCAATAACTATGTCGAGCGATCGGTCAGTTGTGACATCTCGTCCAGACGTGCCGTTCGGAGCCTCAGAGCACCGTGCGACTATTTTGGGCATCTCGCATTCATGCGGGATGCAGCTGCATACGAAAGCGACGACCATTGCCCGGAGACGAAGCGTGTCGCCGGTGAATTTCATTGTTGCCTGCCGGAAGAGGAGTTCCCAAAATGACTATCACTGCTGTCGAGCAGAGTGTTTTAAACAGCATATCCGACGCAAAACCCTGGGCGCTGGTCGAAAAATTCTCGACGCAGCCTCGCTGGCGCGCCGAAGACGTCAACATCGGTGCCGACATCATCACGGAATATGCCCGCAGCCTGGGGCTCGACGTGAAGGTTCACGAAGCTGTGATCCGACTTTCGATCCCCCACTCCGCCAGCGTGACCTTTGGCGACAAGACCTTTCGCGCCAAGCCGCCGTCACTTTCGGCAGCCGCACCGGACGGCGTTACGGGCAAGGCCGTCTATATCAAGGCGGATCCGAAGAGCCTGCGGCTCTACAGCCGCGACGTCAAAGCGATCTTCGGCGATAGCTTTACCAGTTGGGACGATCTGCGCTCGCGCATCGAGGGACGCATTCTGGTAACCGAGGGATTTGGTAATCCAGCACTTACGTCATTGGTGCAGGAACTGGGAGCCGTCGGCCTTGTCGTCATCAATCCGGGCCAGAATATCCATTGGGGCACCTCCAGCACCGTCTGGGGCAATCCCGGGCTGGAGGACCGCAAGAACATAGCCACGATCCCCGTCGTTGCGGTCAACAAACCCGATGGCGCCGAAATCCGTTCACTCATCGCCGATGGCGGTGAGCTGACGATCCATAGCGTCCTGGAACTGGGCTGGTTCCGCCAGAAGATCCCGGTCGTCACCATTCCGGGCAATGAGGAGGCCGACAAGTTCGTCCTTGTGCACGGGCACTACGATTCATGGGATGTCGGCGTGGGCGACAATGCCACCGGTGACGCCGTCCTGCTCGGCCTCGCCGATGTCCTCCAGCGCAACCGCGACAAGCTGCGCCGCAGCATCAGGATCGCCTGGTGGCCGGGCCATTCCACCGGCCGCTATTCGGGCAGCACCTGGTATGCGGACACTTTCGGCATCGATCTCGCAGAAAACTGCGTTGCCGTGATCAACTGCGATTCACCCGGCTGCCGCTGGGCCACAAGCTATCACCAGACCACCTGCATGCCCGAACTGCATAAGTTCGTCACCTCGGTCATCACCGATGTGACGGGGACGGCACCCGAATTCATCCGTCCCAAACGTGCCGGCGATGCGTCGTTCTTCAACATCGGTATCAGCAGCTATTACTCGCTGAGCTCGACGATGCCGGAAGATCTGCGCAAGGAGAAGGAATATTACGACGTCTCCGGCTGCGGCGGTAACATCGCCTGGCATACCGAGGACGACCAGATGGAGATCGCCGACCGCGGGATCTTCAATACGGACCTGCAGATCTACACTCTGTCTGCACTGCGTCACGCCTCGGCCGAAATCCTGCCGGCGGACTGGCGCCTGACGGTGACGGGTTTCGGCAAGACGCTGAACCGATATGCCGAGGCTGCCGGTGCCGCCTTCGACTTCGCCGTTCCGAAAGCAGACACGGAAGCACTCCTGAAGGCTCTCGATACCTTCTACAAGGATGTCGAGACCGGCAGCATCGACACGAAGCGTGCCAACGACGTCCAGATGCAGCTTGCCCGCATCCTGATCCCGGTGAATTTCACCAGCACGCCACGCTTTGCCCAGGAGCCCGCCATCGTTACGCCGGAACTGCCGGTCATGGCGGTCGCCATGGAGTTGTCGAAGCTCGAAGGAGACCTGGTCAACTTCGCCTTGACCGATCTGCGCCGTGGCGCAAATCGCTATGTCGCCGCCGTCCGCGAGGCACGCAAGCTGGTGGAGAGTGCACGGAGATGAGTGGCTCCCGTCAGCAGGTAAGGCTGCTCTACCAGATGGTGACGGCCAAGCAGAATACCGATCTCGGCATGGCCGAGATCGAACGGCGGCAGGCGTTCGCCCGCACATTCCTCGGAGCGGACACCACGGTCGACTTTGCAGTGCCCCGCGAGGGGCCTGCATCGGTTGAAACGCGCGCGGACGCAGCCGTCACGGTACCCGCACTGCTCGAAGCCGTGCGCAAGGCCGAGAAAGACGGATACGACGCCGTCATCATCTCGTGCTTCTCCGATCCGGGCCTGGATGCCTGCCGCGAAATGGTTTCGATCCCGGTCACCGCCTCGGCCCAGGCATCGATGCATGTCGCTGCCCAGCTTGGCTCCCGCTTCACCGTGATCTCGCCCGGCAAGTATCGAACGTCGCGTGGCGAGGACAATCCTCGCAAATACGGGCTGTGGGACAAGTTCGCCTCGGTCCGGAGAAGCGGCCTTTCGGTCATGGACCTTGCTCGCGACCGGAACAAGACCCTCGAGGAACTGGCAAAAATAGGCACCCAGGCCGTCGAGGAAGATGACTGCGACGTGCTGATTCTCGGCTGCATGAGCATGGCCTTCCATGGCATCGAGCACGATCTGTCCGAACGGATCGGCGTTCCGGTCGTCAACCCGGTTCCGGCATCGCTGATGATGGCGGAACTGTTCGTCCGCTGCAGGTTGCGGCATAGTATGTTCAGCTATCCGCTGGCTGCACCGCCGGTCATCGTGCGGCCGAGCGCCTGAAAGGAGGCAGGAAGCCGGTCAACCCGGCTTCCTGCGAGCTGTAGGTGCTCATCTTGTCCTCTATGCAACCTATCACTATGAAATGATCTCAATCCGGAAGCTTGGAGACTGAAGCAGGTGAGTTCTGATGCAATTCCTGACGATGCCGGACAAATCGACGGCGACGAACGGGACTATACTATTACTGCGGTGGAACGGTCGTTCCAGCTGATGGAAGTCATCGCGGCCAATCCGGACCGCACATTGGCGGAACTGGCACGCCTGACGGGGTTCAGTCGCAGCCTGGTTTTCCGCATGACCTTCACGATGGAAAAATGCGGCTACATAATGCGGACCCGCGAGCGCGGCGGCTACAAGCTCGCCTATCGGACGCTCTATCTCTCCGCCTGCGCACAGGATCAAATCCCCTTGATCCAGGCCGCGCGCCCGTTCATCGACGATCTCGCGCGCCGCACCGGCCTCAATGTCAACCTCAACGTGCGCGAGGGTCTTTTCCATTTGACGATCCTCTCGCGGCACCAGTCCGACCCCGAGAACCTCTATGTCCGCACCGGGCGGCTGGGACCTCTTTATGCGGGCGGCGCGCCGAAAATCCTTCTGGCTTTCGCGCCTCAGTCCGTCCAGGAAACGGTGCTGTCCGGCAAGATGGAGAAGCTGACCGATGCAACGGTGGTCGATCCCAAGGAGATTGCGGCCACGCTGGAGCAGATCAGACAGACGGGGACCAATGAAACCATTCGCGACGTCTATCCGGACGGCTTTGCCTTCGCCGCGGCCATCCGCGGACCGGATGGCTCCGTCGTCGCAGCGATCAGCCTTGCCGGAACCCTCGACCAATTGACACCCGAGAACCGGGCAGCATTCCGGCTCGGCGTTCACGATACCGCAAACCGCATTTCGGAGACGCTTGGCTTCCGCAAATGGGGTCAAGTCGAGATCAGTTAGGCTGAAACCGGCCGGCAATCACGTTTCGAAGAGCGATAGATTTCTGAAAATACAATGCCCAGATAAAAAGATCAGATCGTCAAAATCCAATAATCGCAGCTATTTCAATTTCATAATCGTGTCCTTCAGCCCAACGCCACTCAGACCGGCCTTGGTTATCGCGACGACGAGATCGACGATGCCCTCAGCGGCGAGTTTCGCCGGGAGGCCGCCTTCGCGGATGTTCGAGACGCAATTCCGGCGAGAATCCGGAGTTCCCGTTTTGGGCGAATAGGTCACGTAGGCCCCAAGACTGTCGGCAGCGGAAAGGCCGGGGCGCTCGCCGATCAGCATGATGGCGATCCTGGCGCCCAATGCTTCTCCGATCGGATCGGACAAGGCGACCCGCGCCTGGTTGGCCAGAACGATCGGCGCCAGCGAAAAGCCGAAACCTCGAAGGCGATGGACGATCGCCTCCACGGTAGCGACGGCATTGATATCCACAGCGCTGGAAGAAAGACCGTCGGCAACGGTGATGACGACATCGAACCCCTCGCTCTGCTCGGCGACTGCCTCCAGCCGCCCGACCGATGCGTCCGACAGCCTTCGGCCGAGATCCGGCCGGCGCACATATTGACCGCGGTCTTCTGCAAGGCTTTCGACGGAAAGAACGTCGAACCCCAGTTCCGTTAGCTGTCGCTGCACCTCGACCCAGTTCATCGACGCCCAGACGGCCTCCCGCGCCCGGGCGTGATCGAGCAGGAAGGCGAGCGACGCCTTCGTCGGCACGCCAGCGCCGAAACGCCCGAGCCCGACGCGCGCTTCCGTCATCTCCTTGAGATCGAAACCACTTTCCGGCTGCACCTTCGTTGCAGGATTGCTCATCTTACGCTCCGAGAAGGTCGGAATTGCCGAGCAGGCCGGTCAGCAATGCCGGCTTCCCGATCAGCGCGCCGCCGGCATCGGTCAGGCCGATCTCCTGCAACCATCGCTCGAATTCCGGTGCCGGAGGACGGTGCAACGTTTCCCGGCAATAAATCGCATCGTGGTGGGAAAGCGACTGGTAGTTCAGCATGATATCGTCGGCCCCCGGCACGGTGATGACGAAGTTGACGTTCGCGGCGCAGAGAAGCGTCAGCAGCGCGTCCATGTCCTCCTGGTCGGCATCCGCATGGTTCGTGTAGCAGACATCCACCCCCATCGGCAGCCCAAGGAGCTTGCCGCAGAAATGATCCTCCAGCCCGGCGCGGATGATCTGCTTACCGTTGAAGAGATATTCCGGCCCGATAAAACCGACCACGGTATTGACGAGCAGCGGATCGAACTCGCGCGCCACCGCATAGGCCCGCACCTCCATCGTCTGCTGGTCAACGCCGAAATGCGCGTCGGCGGAAAGGGCCGCCCCCTGCCCCGTCTCGAAATATGTCACATTGGCCCCGGGCATGCCGCGCCTCAGCGAACGCCCGGCCTCCTGCGCCTCCTTGAGAAGTGAAAGGTCGATGCCGAAGCCCGTATTCGCCTTTTGCGAACCGGCGACCGACTGGAACATCAGATCGACCGGAGCGCCCGCTTCCACCGCCTTGATCGCGGTGGTGACATGGCCGAGGCAGCAGGTCTGCGCCGGGATCGCCAGCCTCTCGCGCAATTCATCGAGCAGCGAGACGATGCGGATATAGTCGTTGAGGCCGTCGGTCGCCGGATTGACGCCGATGACGGCATCGCCCGAGCCCATCAGCAGGCCGTCGATCGCCGAGGCCGCGATGCCCCGGCTGTCGTCGGTCGGATGGTTGGGCTGGTTGCGGGTGGAAAGCCGGCCCCGCAGGCCGATCGTGTTGCGAAAACGGGTGACCACCTCCCGTTTGGCCGCCACCGAGATGAGGTCCTGCAGCCGCATGATCTTCGACACCGCCGCCACCATTTCGGGAGTCAGCCCGTAGGTGACCGCTTCCAGCACCCGCTGGTCGGTCTCCGGCTTCAGCAGCCATTCGCGGAACTCGCCGACCGTCAGCGAGGAGACCGGCGCAAACGCCACCGGATCGTGCTGCTCCGCGATCAGCCGCGAAACCTCGTCCTCGTCGGAGGAAATGACCTCCTCCTGCAGGAAGGCCTTCAAGGGCAGGTCGGCGAGCGCCATCTGCGCCGCCAACCGTTCCACCGGGCCGGAGGCGGCAACTCCGGCCAGCTGGTCGCCCGACCGTTCCGGGGTTGCTTTGGCAAGAAGATCTTTCAAATCGGTAAATCGGAAAACCGTCTGCTCGATGGTCGTGGCATAGGACATGGATGGAAAACAACCGGGATAATTTCGAATCTGGAAAGCAGGGTATCGTCCGTCGGTTACACCTGATTGTGCCCGAAGTGAGAAATTGTCTACATACGCCAAAATCGCCGACGTGACGGGTTTAACTGGATATCCCGGCGGCTACTTCACGAACGTCTTCGTCAAGCCAGCCGTGCGATCGACGATCATGACGACAGCAAGAGTCAGCAGGATCAGCAGGACCGAAATGGCCGCCACCAAAGGATCCGCCTGGGTTTCGACATGCTGATAGAGTGCGACGGGCAGCGTCGTGATCCTTGGTCCCGTCAGGAATAGCGAAATGACCGCCTCGTCGAACGATACGAGGAACGACAACGCACAGGTAGCGACAATCCCGGGCGCCATCATCGGCAGTGTGATACGGAAGAAGACGGTAAGCGGCGAACCGCCAAGCGTCGATGCTGCCTCCTCGATGATGATGGGCAGTCCCGCCAGCGATGTTGTCAAAACCCGCAGGGCATAGGGCAGCACGATGACCAGATGGGCGACAACGAGACCTGTGAAAGTGCCGAGGAGGTTATGTCCGGCAAAGACGATCAGGATCGCAAGACCAAGCACGATGGTCGGAAGCAGCAGCGGCGCGGTAAAGAAGGCCAGCAGCCCGTCTGCGCCCGGCACCCGCATCCTGACGAGCGCATAGGAAGCCGGCATGGCGATTGCCAGAGACAGACCCGTCACGATGACCGCAAGCATCGTGCTCGTGCCGAGCGCGCCGATCATGTGGCTGTCGCCGAAGAATTCGACATACCATCTGGTGCTCCAGCCGGATGGCGGGAACATCATGAAATTGTCGGCCGAAAACGAGATCGGCAACACCAGGATCACCGGCGCCAGCAGGAATACGAACATGAAGAAGGCGACGATCTTCAGGCCTAGGGAAACGGGACGTTCTTCCATCTTTCGGTCTCCTCAGGAAATCGCCCGCAACAGGCGCGAATAAAACACCAGTGCCGCGCCGAAAATGATGAGAATAATCATCGACAGGGTGGCCGCCAACGGCCAGTTCAGCGTCACGATCGCCTGGTCGTAGATTTCCGTCGCCAGCAGGAACACCCGGCCACCGCCGAGAAGCTTCGGTGTGATGAAGGAGCTGATGGCGAGCACGAAGGACAGGAGGCAGCCGAGAGCGATCCCCGGCATCGTCAGCGGCACGACGATCCGCCAGAACACCTTCCATGGTGGCGCCCCAAGGGTCTCCGCTGCCTCCTCGATCCGCGGATCGAGGCGTCCGAAACCGGCAAGCAAGGCGAGGATCATGTACGGCATCAGGATTTCGGTGAGACCGATCACGACGCCAGTCTTGTTGAACAACAGACGAACGCCGCTTTCCGAACCGAAATACATAAGAATGCTGTTGATCAGTCCGTCGTCCGCGAGGATCGCGATCCAGCCGTAGGTCCTGACGACTGCGGACGTCAGCAGCGGCGAAATCACCAGCACGAGCAGGAACGTCCGCCACGCACCTTGAGAACGATGCAGGTATAGCGCAATCGGATAGGAACAGATCAGCGTCAGAAACGTGATGAACAAGCTCGTGGAAATACTCTGGCCGATCAGTTCCAGATAATAGCTGTCAGTGATCGTCCCTGTCCAATTTTCCAGGGTGAACGCTTCACCGAGTCCGCCGCCGGAGAGTGCTTCCCGGAATGACAGCATCAGCAGATTGAAAACCGGCAGAACGAAAGCCACACCATTGACGATGGCGATAGGCCCAAGGAGCAGCATCGCGAGTCCCCCGGCGGATCTCGGACGCTTTTCAGGAACGGCTGTCATGATTGCCGCCGCCGTCATTGCCTGACCTCGAAGGCGAGCGTGTCGGCAACCCGCCAGGCGAGCTCCACGTCGCTGCCTTCCGCAAGCGGCGCACCGCCGCTTGCGGTTGCTTGTTCGACGGTCATGATCTGCTGCGCGGCCTCGATCTCGTACTGGAGGATGTCGCCCGAATAATAGACATGCCGGATCGTGCCCCGAATACGGTTGGTCGGCTCCGCATCGGCGGCGGCCTGTTCCGAGACCGGCCGCATGGCCATCCGATGCGGCCGGATCATGATATCGACAGCACCGGCATGTTTGCCCGGCGCCCGCAAGGCGATGCCGGCCACATCGATGCGATCGCCATCGGCCTTGCCGCGCAGTCGGTTCGTCCGCCCGACGAACGATGCGACGAAAGCCGTGGCGGGCTGCTCATAAAGCTCCTGAGGCGTGCCGAGCTGCTCCAGCCGCCCGCCGTTCAAGACAGCAACCTTGTCGCACATGCTCAGGGCTTCCACCTGGTCATGCGTCACGAAGATCGAGGTGATCCCGAGACGCTTCTGGATATCGCGGATTTCCGCGCGCATCTCGTCGCGCAGCTTGGCATCGAGGTTGGAGAGAGGTTCGTCGAAAAGAAGGATGGAAGGCTCGATGACGAGCGCTCGCGCCAGTGCGACGCGCTGCTGCTGACCACCGGACAACTGGGCCGGCCGGCGCTCCTCCTTTCCTTCCAGGCGCACGAGAGCAATCGCCTCCCGCGCTCTGCGCTCGGCGTCGGCGGCCGGCACCTTGCGCATCTCCAATCCGAACATGACGTTCTTCAGCACGGTCATATGCGGAAAAAGCGCATAGCTCTGGAAGACGAGCCCGATGTCCCGCTTGTAGGGCGGCGTTTTCGTCACATCGCGGCCGCCGATCGAGATGGTTCCCGAACTCGCCGGCACGAGGCCGGCGATCATCCGGAGAGAGGTCGACTTGCCGCATCCCGACGGGCCGAGAAAGGCGATGAGCTCACCTTTGGCCACGTCGAGATTGAGGTTGTCGACGGCGGCCAAAGCCTCGTAGCGTTTGGTCAAACCCCGGATCGAGAGATATCCGGGAAGGTTCTGGCGCGTCGTACCCATGATGGCTTGGCCTTTCTTCTGTCTATCTCGTAGGTGGAATGGCCAATATCAGCGGCTGAGCGGGATGACCTTGCGGCGCCACTCCTGCGTGATCTGGTCACGAACCTTCGACAGCGCGATCCAGTCAAGCGGGATGACGCTGTTCATCGACTTGACGACGGTGCGGTCGATGACCTCCGGCGCGACATCGGCCTTGCTGTTCGTCGGGGCATAATACATGGCAGCCGTGAACGCTTCCTGGGCTGCCGGGCTCAGCGCATAATCGACGAATTTCCGGGCAGCTGCCTGCGACGGTCCGCCCTTGATGAGGTTGATGGCATTGGTCTGCAAGACCGTGCCTTCTGCCGGCAACGCGACCTTCAGACGCCCTTCTGACGTATCGGCATTAACCTGGGCACGGGCATTCCAGCCGACCCCCAGGGAAACTTGGCCATTGACGACGTTCGGATAGACTTCCGGCTTCGGCTCCCACGTCTGGATGTTCGGAGCGACTTCCGCCATTGCCTCGATGCCCTTGTCGACGCCTTCGAGGTAGTTCTTGCCGCCATTCATGTGGTCGAGGATGATCGTCGTGCTGATGCCGACGAGATCCGGTGCGCCGAGCATGGCGACCTTGCCCTTGAGTCCGCTGTCCTTCAGAGCGTTCCAGGACGTCGGCGCCGTCTTGATGGCCTGGCTGTTGTAGACGAGCACCAGATTGTCGAACGTCACGCCGACGCCGGCGACACCTTCGAAGCGGGCGCTCGGATAGAGATCCGCCACGTTCTTCGAAACGCTTTCGTCGATCTTGTCGAACAGCCCTTCGTCGGTGCCGGTCTTGGCGACCGAAACATCCATGATCGTCACGTCGGACTGCGGCGAAGCCTTCTGCGCGCGAAGTGCACCGAGCATCTGCGCCGATCCCGGGAACGGGTAATATTCGATCTTGATATCCGGGTTGGCGGCCATGAACGGCTCGATGACGGCCTTTGTGTAGCGTTCCTGGAACAGGCCGCTATAGGCAACCAGCGTTACTGTATCCTGGGAAAAGGCCGGATAGGCGGTTGCGGTGAGAAACAGGATCCCAGTCAGAAAATTGGTTGTTTTCATCTTGTCTTAGTTCCCTTTGTTGCGCTCTTGCATGAGCGGTATTTATTGTGGTTGGGGAGCGCCCTCAGGCGCTCCGTTTGGCCTCGACGAGTTTGGTCGCACCGGAAATATCCGGCAGTTTCTCCCCTGCCCGCAGCCGTTGAAGCAGGACAATTTCGGCTTCCTGCATCGAGATGGCCCGTTCGGCGATGGCGCGCGCTTCCGTCGGCCGCAGTGCGACCACGCCGCTTTCATCGCAGAGAATGGCATCGCCCGCATGGATGACCTGCCCACCGACGCTCACCGGGACATTCAGCGCCCCTTCAAGCCCGAGGATCTTCGTGGTGATCGGCGACGGCCCGCGGCACCACATCGGCATGTCGACCTTCGTGAACTCCGAGAAATCGGTGGCCGGCCCGTCGATGACGCCGGCCTTGACGCCGCCGAGTTTCATCGCATTGGTGATGACGCCGCCCCAGCAGGCGTGGCGGACATCGCCGCAGCGGTCGATCACCACGATATCGCCCGGCCGCACCAGTTGCGTCAGGTAATGCAGGAGCGACGAATCCGCGTTCGGGATGCGCAGCGTCACGGCTGTGCCGGCAACCCGCTTGTTCGGCAGGACGGCACGGATGGCGGGATCGACGAAGCCGGAATGGAGAACATGGCCGATCGTGGCCACTTCCACCTTTTCGAGAAGCTCGACGAGGTCCGGAGCGATCTGCGCCGGCATGGGTTGGATATTGAACATTTACGCGGCCCGATCAGAGAACGTGATGATTGGCGACCGGCACGTTGGCGCGCACAGTCGAGGTATAGGCGAGGTTGAGCGAGGCGCTCGTGATGCCGACGCCGTCGGAGCACTGCGCGATCATATGGCCCCAGGGGTCGATGACCATCGAATGTCCCCAGCATGCCTTCTTGCCGCTGGCATGCGTGCCGGTCTGGCCGACCGCGAGGAAATAGGTCTGGGTCTCGATGGCGCGAGCGCGGGCAAGTACTTCCCAGTGATCCTTGCCGGTCGCCAGCGTGAAGGCGGCGGGCAGCACGACGACGTCGGCGCCCTTGTCGCGCAGGGCGCGGAAAAGTTCGGGAAAGCGGATGTCGTAGCAGATCGCGCAGCCGACCGTCACGTCGCCGGCTTTATACGTGACGACCTCTTCGCCGCGGGCCACCGAATCCGATTCACGGTAGCTGACGCCGTTCGGCGTATCGACGTCGAAAAGGTGCATTTTCCGATAGCGGGCAACCTCGCCCCCATCGGGACCGAAGACGAGTGTGGTATTATAGAACCGATTTCCCTCGCGCTCGACGATCGAGCCTGCGTGAAGCGTGATCCCGTTCTTCTTTGCCAGTTCGGAGAGCGTCGAATAGACCTCGCCTCCGGGAAACGTTTCCCCGCTGTCGTGCATTTCGGCCGGGGAGTCGCCGAGAAATGCGAAGTACTCGGGAAGAACGACCAGATCCGAACGCTCTTTCTGCACGACCTCATTGACCATCGAAACGGCGGTCGCGAGATTGGCGGCCTTGTCGTTCTGTGAATTCATCTGAACAAGTGAGACTTTCACTTTGCTCTCCTCTTCTGTTGCGGAAAGCATAAGAGCGGAACAACGGAACCCTCACAAACGGGAAAATCCTATCCAAGCCCATAAGAAAAGCTTATGGATTGATCATTGTGCGATGCAGCACAAAATTTAGCCACCTTGGACCACACCTTCAAGCGGCGTCTCCGCGACAATTTCGACCGCCATGTCGGTGATGGCGCGCGCCAGCGCGTTATCGCCCCGATCCTGATAGACGATATGGAAGACCAGTGACGGAACGACCGGTTTCAGATCGAGAATCCGCGCCTGGCCGCTCTTGATAAGATCCCGCACCAGAACCACCGGAAGCGCTCCGACGCCGACGCCGGCGGCAACAAGACGCGTCATGATCGACAGCGAATTGGAATTGTAGATTCGAAAATCGCCGACACCGTTCGCCTCGAGGAGATCGACGAGGGCGCGATGCGGCTGCGAGCCCGCAGAGAATGTGAGCAGCGGATAATTGGCGATGTCTTCGATGCTGAGCTCGCCTTCCGGCAGTTTGAGGTCGCCAGCCGCGACCCAGCATGATTCAAAGGTGCAGATTTCGATATTGAAGACATCCTGACCGAGCAGCGGGCCCATGATGATGCCGAGATCGACCTCGCCGGCCTGGATCTTCTGGGCGATCTTGAGGCTCGTATCGATCGTCAGGTCGAGGCTGACGCTTGGATAGCGGTCGTTCATCCGCCGGATCAGCGCCGGCAGCCAGGAATAGACGACCGTATCCGCGGCACCGATCCGCACCGTTCCGCGCAGGGCTTTCCGGTTGCTGACCAGCTCGCGGAAATCGATCGTCATGCTGACGATCTTCTGAGCCTGTTGAAAAGCCAGACGCCCGGTCGGCGTCAGGGAAACGCCACGCGCATCACGGATAAAAAGCTGCACGCCAAGTTCCTGCTCAAGTGCAGCGATGCGATTGGAAACCGAGGCCTGAGTCGTGTTGAGGTGCTCTGCGGCGCGGGAGAAACTGTTAAGACGAGCAACCCATAAAAAGGTCTCGAGGAAGCGAAAATTCATGCACGCCAAGTCCTGATCGAGCGACGATAAGCGAGAATGCGACATCGTCCTTTTGCAGGCAACTCTACATAGCTTCGGAGTGACAAGAGACGATCACTGCGCATGTTTAGCCGGCACTTCCGTTGCCGGCGATGGGACTATTCGGTGATCAAGGTCTACGACGGTTCGGCGAGCAATTCGACGCTGACGTCCTCGATTGTGGCACGGCGTTCCATTGCCATATTGCGCAGCTTGGCGAACGCTTCCGTCTCGCTGATGCCGAACTCCTTCATCAGCCTGATCTGGGCAGCAAGGACGAAGCGGCGGTGCTTCAGCCGTTCCGAAAGTTTCCCGACCTCGTCCGCCAGCTTGCCGTGGGTATGAAAGGTTTGGCGTGCCACGCACAGCGCCGTCAAAATACCCACGGAACGCACAGGCTTCATCAGATGCGCGGAGATCGAATGGCGCAGGATTCTGTTGAGATGCGAAGGCGCTTCCGACCCGATGAGCGCAATGATCGCGATTCGCTTGCCGGTATCCGCTGGCAGGACGTCTTCGCCGAAATCCGCCTCCCCATCGAGAAACAGGGCCTGGAGCCTTTCGGGACCTTCCAGATGGCTATTTTCTATTGCCTCGATCCGGCCGGAAAGCGCGCCAAGACGCCCGAGCTGGCGTGTCAGCGATATGCGATCTTGCTCGCTGCAGCCCAGTAGGCCAATCCTGTCTCCGCGGAAGGAATGCGAGCGCTGAACCATCCTGCCGGTCTTCCCCTACAACAACAGCTTGAACGGATCTTTCGACGCCTTCGTACCTCCCTGCCGGGCAAGGCCGTCCAGATCCAGCCAGGCTAGATAGGGGTCGGGCTTGATCGGCTCCGGCGCCTCCCAAAGGATATCGAACGACCCGCCCGAGGTCGAGCGTCCAATCCGTGGCGTGAGGAAAGCGTGGTTGTTTTCCGGATCGACCGATACCGGCCCCTGAGGCGCTTCGAAGCGATCGCGATAGAGAACGTGCCGCACGCTGGCGACGTCGGTCGCTCCGGCATCGGCGATCGCCCGGCCGAGCATCATGCCGCAGACATAGGCGGCTTCCGTATCCACCGAAGGGGAGCCGAAACCTTTGTAGCGCCGATGATATCGCGAGAGAAACGCTGCATTCTTCGGGCTGTCGATGCTCTGGAAATAGACCGATGAGACGAGATGGCCGCCTTGGTGCCGGCCTGTCAGCTTGAGCTCCGCCTCGCACAGGCTGAGGCTGAGCATGGGGATGCCGGCTAGTTCCGGTCGTTCCGCCACCGCCCGGTGCCAGGCAGTGTAGAAACTGTAGGCCGATTCCCCGACGAGCGTGTTCAGTACCGCGCCGGGCGCTTGTGCGATGATATCGTCGACCATATGGCCGACATCCGTCTCGCCGAGAGCCACGAGCCGCTCGGCGACGATCCGGCCGCCGCCGGCATCGAGGATGTCGCGCATCACCCGGTTGATTTCCCAACTCCAGATATAGTTCGAGCCAAGACAGTAGATGCGGGGATCGAGATTTTTCAGCGCATAGATCGCGATCGGCACGACATGCTGGTTGGGTGCTGCACCGAGATAGATAACGTTCTCGCTGCTCTCAAAACCCTCGTAACGGGCGGAATGCCATAGCAGCGAACCACTGCCTTCGATCAGCGGCAGCACCTGCTTGCGCGAGGCGGAGGTATAACAGCCGATGATGTGACGGACCCCGTGCCGGTTGATCAGGGCGTCGCACTGCTCGCTGTATTGGGCGATGATGCCACCCGGATCCATGACAACGGGGCGGAGTTCGAAATCGAGTTCCGGATTGGCATTGATCTCCTCGATCGCCAGCATGGCGCCATTGAACATTTCATGGCCCATGATCCCGTAGGTTCCGGTCAGGGAATAAAGCAGCCCGACCGGAACAGAGGTTTTTCTGCGTATCCGTGGCTGCTGCAACAATGCGTCTCTCAAAGCAGAAGATGCTCCCGGATGTTTTCAGCATTCACCTTGCCGGCTGGGATCTCGGACACTATCCGCCCTTTTTCCATAACATAGCAACGCTCGGCTATGGAAAGAATCGTGTCCAGGTTCTGCTCCACGAAGAGGATCGTTGTCCCGATCTCCGTGCGGATCCTCTTCAGCGACTCGCAGATCATCTGGACGATCGAAGGCTGGACCCCCTCCGAGGGCTCGTCGAGCAGCATGAAATTGGGGGAACCGATCAAAGCTCTTCCGATTGCCAGTTGCTGCTGCTCTCCGCCCGACATCGTACCGGCGATCTGCCCCCGGCGCTCCGCCAGCCGGGGAAAGATCTCGAATACGAAATCGCGGAGCTTGCGTCCCCTGGGGCCTCCGATCAGCTCCCCGACCGTGAGGTTCTCGTCCACCGTCATGCGGGGGAACACGTCGCGCCCTTGCGGGATATAGCCCATGCCGAGACGCGCCCTCGCCTCGGCCGAGTTCGCTGTCACGTCGCGGCCGTGGAGCTTGATCGTACCGTCGGTCGCCCGGATCAGGCCGATCAGCGTCCGCACGGTCGTCGTCTTGCCGACGCCGTTGCGTCCGATCAACGCGACGATTTCGCCTGGGGCGATTTCCATGTTCACGCCCTGCAGGATCGGGGTGGCCCCATATCCGGCACGCAGCCCGGCAACTTGCATCGCGAGATTAGTGGCCATGCGATTTCCCCAGATAGATCTCGCCCACCCGCTCGTCGGCGACGATGTCGTTGATATGCCCCCGTGCAAAGACTTCCCCGAGATGCATGACGGTCACGCTGTCGGCGATCTGGCGGACGAAGGACATGTCGTGCTCGACGGCGAGAATAGTCATGCCTTCGGCGTTCAGCGCCTTGATCAGTTCGCCCGTCCGAAAAGTCTCCTCCTCCGACATGCCCGCGGTCGGTTCGTCCAGAAGTACGAGCTTCGGCCTCAACGCGAGCGCCATGCCGATCTCCAGCCATTGCTGCTGGCCATGCGACAGAAGACCGGCGAGCTTGTCGGCCTGCGCTTCGAGACCAAGAAGCGCAAGCAGCCGCTCCTCCTCGGAGGCGACCGTGTTCTTGCCCGCAGACCGTTGCAGCGCGACGTGAAGGTTCTGGCGGGTCGGCATTTCCTTGAACACGCTCGGCTTCTGCATCTTGATGCTCATGCCGCGCTGCACCCTCGCGGAAGCTCTCGCCTGGGTTATCTCGGTGCCGTCGAAGAAGATATGCCCTCCATCCGGTTCATGGTAGCCGACGATCAGCTTGAACATGGTGCTCTTGCCGGCCCCATTGGGCCCGATGAGGCAATGGATCTCGCCTTGCTGGATCTCCAGGCTCACGCCCTTGACGGCCTTCATGCCGCCGAACTGCTTGGAGATGTTGTCTGTATGGAGGAGAGCCGTCATCTTTCGCTGCTCCGCATTTCGGCCGGAACCGTAATCGTGGGGTCGCGGCGTCGGATTGCCAGTTTCTGCACCATCTTGAAGAGACCCAGCACGAAGCCGTCCGGGACGAACAGAACGGTGGCAAGCAGCAGCGCGCCCATCAGGATCAGCGCCCATTGCTGGCTGTAGATAGTGATCGTCTGGAAGGCGAGCAGCAGCACGAAAGTCCCGAGTGTGGTGGCGGTGATATCCTTCCGACCCGAGAAGGCGACCCATATGATCGGCATCGCCGCGGCGGGAAGGCCGACGCTGGAGGGCGTGATGAACTGCCCCCAGGCCGTGTAAAGCACACCGCTGAGAGCGGCGAGAGCGCTGCCCACCACGAAGGCGATCATCTGGTATTTCCGGATGTCGTAGCCGAGCAGCTCCGCCCGCTCCGGGTCTTCGCGGATCGCCACCAGCACGTGGCCCACCGGCGAATTGAGCAGGATGCGGATCGCGAGATAGACCAGGAACAGCAGCGCGATCACGAAATAGTAGAGCGCCGTGTCGAGGATCTCGATACCGCCGCCGAACCAGGGAAGGATCAGCGGCGGCATGCCGAGCATGCCGTTGAAGCCGTTGAGTCTCGCCTTGCCGATCGCCCATTCCGGTCCCGCGGTCTGGCCGAGGAAATAGGCGAGCGCCAGCGTCATCGACAGGGTCATGATGCCGAAGAAGACACCGGCGACGCGGCCGTAGATCATGAAGTAGCCGAAGACCACGGCGGTCACCGCAGCAAGACCGATGGCGAGAAAAAGTGCGAGCACTGTCAGCCCGTAATGCTCACCCATCAGAATGGAGAGCACGCCATAGCCATAACCGCCGACGCCGAAGAAGAAGGTCTGCCCGAAGGAGAGGATGCCGGTATAGCCCCACATGATGCAGAGCCCCATCGCCATGAAGATCCAGAGCAGGAAATAGGCGAAGTTCCCGACGTCGTAGGGATCGGCGAAGAAAGGATAGGCCACTGCGACGAGGCAGAGGACAGCGAATGATATCCAGAAGCCCGCGCTGGTGCCGAGGGTCTGGGGACCGTTGATGTAGCTGAACATATCCCCGCCCTCACATGCTGCGTGCCCACCTGCCGAGCCAGCCGGAAAAGCCGTTCGGCAGGATGCGGATCATGACCATGACGGCGAGAAGCATGCCGATCTGACCGGCGATCTGACCCTTCCAGCCGATCAGCGCGGTGCGGACGACAGCGAGCGCCAGCCCGGCCGGAGCCGTCCCCAGAAGCACGTTCGTTCCTCCGACCACGACGGTGACGAAGGATTCGACGATGAACGTCGCCCCCATGGTCGGGATCAAAGTCATCGTCGGGGCATAGAGCGCGCCGCATAGTCCTGCGAGCGCGGCGCCCAGCCCGAAGGTCAGCGCGTAGACGACATTCGTGCGCATGCCGAGCGCGCGTGCCATGCCGGCATTCTGCATCGTCGCGCGGGCATAGATGCCGAAGCGCGTCTTCATGAAGAGCAGGTAGATGAAGGCAAGCACGCCGAGCGCGGCGAGGAACAGGATCACGCGATAGGTCGAATAGGTATAGATGCCGATCTGGAAACTGCCCTCCGGCGTGCCTATTCCGGCAAAGCTCGATCCGACGAGGATCAGCATTCCCTGGGTGACGATCAGGCTCACCGCCCAGGTCGCCAGAAGAGAGTCGAGCGGCCGGCTGTAGAGCGAGCGCACGACGGTCATTTCGAGGAACACGCCGGCTATGCCGGCTGCAAGGGCACCGCAGACCTGTGCCGGAACGAGAGGTATGCCCTGATGAGCCAGAGCGGTCGTAACATAGGCACCGCACATGATGAACTCGCCATGCGCCATGTTGATGACGCCCATCATGCCGAAGATGATGGCGAGACCGGCGGCCGAAAGGATGAGGAAGGCGAAGACGTCGCCGAATTGGTAAAGCGTGGGAAAGATCTCTGCCACCATCGCTGGACGCTCCCTGTTGATTGCAGTTGACGCGAACAAAGGCGCTGCGCCCGCATGGCCGGACCATGCGGGCGCAGATGGTCGTTATTTCGAGGGCAGGTTGTCCGGCGAATACTGCGTCTGCGGATTGTCCTTGGTCAGGTCGCAGCCGATTTCGCTCAGCCAGTAGGGTTCGATGACGCCGAAATCATGCAGGGTCTCGACCTCGTGCTTGTTGGTGACCGAGACCAGCCGCATGCGGTGCGAGGTGTGCTGGCTCTTCGGATCGATGCAGATCTTGCCTTCGGGACTATCGATGCAGGCATCGCCGGCGGCGATCGTCTTGCGGATGTCGTCGAGCTTCGTGGATTTGGCTTTTTCGACCAACATCTTGTACTGATACAGGGCGACATAGGCGTTGTAGCCCATGTCGTTGATGTAGGTTTCCTGCGGATACTTCGCATGCCAGCGCTTCTTGAAGTCCTCGGCTTCAGGCGTGTTCAGTTCCTCGTACCAGTTTGCAACGGCCTTCAGTCCCTCCAGTGCCGGCGGGGCAAAACGCTTGTGCTCGAAGCCCAGCATGATCTTGATCGGGCTTGCCATCGGCAGGTGGACGTTTGCAGCGATCGCCTGCTCGAAGAAGGAATCCTGCGCGGCGCCGACGTTCAGCATCATCAGCCAGTCGGGCTTGGCTTTCTGGATGTTTTGGATCGTCTGAGCGAATTGCGAGACGCCGAGCGGTATGAATTCCTTGCCGATCACCTCGCCCCCGGCGTCACCGAGAAGCTTCTCGGTCCATTCGGTGGTCAGGTGGCCGAAGTTATAGTCGGCGGCAATCACATAGACCTTCTTGCCGTAGTGTTCGACCATGTAGGGCACCAGCGTCGAGAGCTGCTGCTCGGGGACCGCGCCGTTCGAGATCATGCCGGCGTCGCAGACGCCGCCTTCATACTGATTGGTATAGATATAGGGTGTCTCCGTGCGGTCGATGATCGGCCGGATCGCCTCGCGGGAGGCCGAGGTGATGCCGCCGATCAGCACATCGACCTTGTCGCGCGACAGGAGACGCCGGGCGAATTCCTGATAGCGGGCATTGTCACCCTGCGGATCGAGGTGGATCAACTCGACCTGCCGGCCCATGATGCCGCCGGCCTTGTTGATCTCCTCGACGGCCAGTTCCGAACCGTGCAGTTTCGGCAGGCCGATCAGGGCGAGGTCGCCCGAGATATCTTCCAGCAGGCCGACCTTGATCGGGTCTTCGGCTCGCGCCGGCAGCGTGACGGTCATTACCATTGCAAGTGCCGAGATCAGCCCCGGCAGGACAGTTTTCAAGCGCATGACATCGTTCCCCATTGTGTCGTGTTGCAACTTTTCCTGCGGATCATCCGCGCAGGTATTTCTTCAGAATGGAGGCCCCCATCGTGTATTTGGGGTCCACCATGTTGCCGAGCCGAACCCGGCCTACCTGTCCCAGGAGCATGTACGCGTCGAGCTCCTTGAATCCGTAATCGGCAGCCATCCAGCGCGTCAGTTCGCGATAGGCGATACGCGCCGCATCCTCCATCGGGCGGGCGCTGCCGATGGTCATGATGAAGTCCTCGGTCTCGAGCCTCGGCCACGAGAAGTTCCAGTCCTTGATGAGATCGACGGTCGCCGTGATCGTCGCGGCCTGCTCCATCGCCACGCCGGTCAGTTCGCCGTCGCCCTGTGTCGCATGGCAGTCCCCGACGAAAAGCAGGGCGCCGTCCACATGGACGGGCAGATAGATGATCGCGCCGGGCCGGATGTCGGGCAGGTCCATGTTGCCGCCGTGATAATCGGGCTGCAGCGATGAGATCGCCTCGATCTGCGGCGAGACGCCGATCGTGCCGATAAAGGGCTCGTAAGGAAGGATGAGGTCGTCCCAGTGCACGCCTTCGGCGTCGATCACCACCTTCTTGACGATTTCAGGCAGCGGCGCGTTCAGCGTGGCCGTCACCGACGTCCCGACGAGGCCGCCGAATTCGGGGATGAGGCAGGTCGTGCCCGCCGGCTGCGGCCCGCGCGTCTCGACGGCCTTGATGTGGACGGCAAGGCAATCGCCCTTCTTGGCGCCGCGCACGAAGATCGGGCCGCTCTGGGGGTTGAGATAGGGATGGTTGGTCTTTTCCGTCGGCCTGTCGCTTTCCGACTTGATGGCGCCGCCGAACGCATCCTGGGTTTCCACGACCACCGTGTCGCCGGGATCGACGGTCAGTTTCGGCTCCATATAGGGGCCGTAGACGAAATGGAACTTGCCCTGGTCGGCTTCCGTCAGGACGTGTTTCTTGCCGCTTTCCTTGCCGGCGACGCCGCGCGCCGCCATGATGGAACGGGTGACCCAGTCTGTGTCGCTCACGTTGTTCTCCATTTACCGGTTACAGGACGGGATGTTTGCGGTGCCAGTCGGTGACCTGCTGAAAGGCATGGCCGGCGCGGAAGAGCTTTGCCTCGTCCCAATGGTTCGCCACGAACTGGAACGCGACGGGCATGCCCTCCGCGGTGAAACCGCAAGGCAGGGTGATCGTCGGATTGCCCGACATGTCGAAGATCGAGGTGAAGCGCAGCAGCCCCTGCAGCAGTTCGGCATCCTCGCCAAGCGTCGCCATCTTCGCGACCGTCGGAGACGCGAAGGCCTGGGCCGGCACGATCAACAGGTCGATATCCTGGAAGAGCGCCGAGACACGCCCCCTGAAATCATTGCGGCGCAGGATGATCTTCTGGACATCCGTCCCGGAAAGACCGCGCCCGAGCTCGATCAAGCCGGCCAGCCCGGGGCCATATTCGTCTTTTCTGCTCGGATAGGTCGCCTCATGGGCCACCGCGGTCTCGATCCCGCAGGCCGGCAGCCAGTCGGAAAGGATCGCCTCGCTTTCCGGGAAAGCCACCTCGCGGATGTCCGCATCGATGCCTTTCAGCGTTTCGACTGCCGAAGCGAGCGCTGCGATTGTCGCCGCATCGAGACCACGCGCATTGAACGCGGGGTCTATGCCGATCCGCAAACCCTTCAGGCCCTTCGCCATTTCGGCCAGATAATCCGGTACCGGCACCTGAGCGGCGGTCGGGTCGTTCGGGTCCGGCCCGGCAATGGCTGCCAGCATGGCGGCCGCATCGGCGGCGTTGCGGGTCATGGGGCCGATATGGTCCAGCGTAGCGGCAAGTTCGAACACGCCATACCGGCTGACACGCCCCCAGGTGGGTTTCAGCCCCGTCAGCCCGTTGGCGGCCGAAGGAAACCGGATCGAGCCGCCTGTGTCGGAGCCCAGCGAGCCGAAGCACAGGCCGGCGGCCGTCGCCACCCCCGATCCGCTCGACGAGACACCCGGCCAGTGCGCAGCGTTCCAGGGGTTCACCGGCGACGCTATCTTCGGATGATGGTCGGCAAAGGCGCCTTCGGTATTCTGCAGCTTGCCGAGGCAGACCGTGCCTGCCTGTTGCAGCTTCATAGTGACGGTGGCATCCTCGGTCGGCCGGAAGTCCGCGTAAATCGTCATGCCTCCGGCGGTCGGAATCCCCTTCGTCCAGCACAGGTCCTTCAAGCCGATCGGCGCGCCGTGCAGCGGTCCGCGGATCTCCCCGCGCCGGATTTCCGCCTCGGCCGCCCTGGCCTGTGCCCGCGCCAGTTCCGGGGTCACCAGTGCGAAGCTCTTGAGGCCGCCGTCAAGCGCCTCGATGCGCTCGAGCTGGGCTTCCGTCACCTCGACCGGCGAGAGCTCGCCGGCATGCATCTTCTGCGTCAGTTCCAGAAGGCTGAGATAATGTATGTCGTCCATGGGACTATCCGCTCCTCTCAGTTGCTCTTCCAGTCGCAGGCCCGCTCGAAGGCGGAGGCGGTCCGGATCAGCGTCGGTTCGTCAAATCTGCGGCCGACCAGCATCATCCCGACGGGAAGTCCGTCGATGCCGGCGCAGGGGATCGTAAAGGCCGGATGGCCGGTCACGTCGAAGGGGCAGGTGTTTGCCTGCATGTTCAGCGCCATGTCGACATAGACCTCGCGCGCCGCGTCGGCGGGCGGGATCGCGGTCGCCGTAAAGGGGATCGTCGGCATCACGAGCAGGTCGACCGTCTCCAGCACCGCGTCATAGGCCTGCCGGATGAGGCGGCGCTGGTTCTGCGCCTTGGCATGGTAGCGGCTGGCATAGGCCCGGTTCATGTATTCTCCGGCCAGGAGAACGAGCTTGACCGTTTCCGAAGCCTCGTTCAGCCGTGTGGCAAAGCCGCGGGCAAAGGCCTCCTGCATCGCGACCGGATAGAAGCCCGGCACGTTGTTGCCGAAGGCATGGCCCTTGAGCATCATCTCGGTCGCGCCTTCGACAATGATGCCGGTCCAGACCGCCGGCGCGTCGCGGTGCTGCGGCACTGAAACCTCGATGATCTCGGCTCCGAGCACGGCGAAAGTGTCGATCGCCTTCCTCACCTTCGCATCCACCTCGGCATTGCTTTCCGGATGGCCGAAACCCTCCTTGAGGACGCCGATGCGCAACCCTCTCACGCTCTGCTCGAGCGCGCCCATATAGTCTCCGGTCACAGCGGCGATGGTACGGGTATCCCAGCCGTCATGACCGGCGATCGTCGTCAACAGCCGCGCGACGTTTTCGACGCTGTTGGCGATCGGCCCGCAATGATCCACCGAATAGGAGATCGGCATCGAGCCCGAGACGGGAACAAGACCCCATGTCGGCTTCAGACCATAGACGCCGCACCAGCTGGACGGCGTACGGATCGAACCGCCCTGGTCTCCGCCGAGCGCCATCTCGACGGCACCGGAAGCGACCAATGCCGCGCTGCCGCCGGACGATCCGCCGGCGCTGTGGGCCGGGTTGTGCGGATTGCGGATCGGACCTGTTGCCGCGGTATGGCTTGCTCCGGAAAAGCAGAGGTCTTCGCAGGCGGCCTTCCCGGCGATGATACCCCCGGCATCGAGGATGCGGGTGACGACGGTGGCGTCGTGATCCGGGACGTAGCCTTCCAGCAACGCCGAACCGTTCATGAGCGGAATGCCCGCGACGCAGATATTGTCCTTGACCGCGACCGCCTTGCCGGCGAGCAGTCCTTCCGGCCTGCCCTTTATTTCGCAGCGCCAGTACCAGGCATTGTGCGGATTCTCCTCCCGTGCCGGACGCCAGCCGGCACCGCGCGGATAGTTGACGGGCAGCGTCTCTTCCGGCAGGCGCTCCAGCCGTTCGTAATGCGGCATCATTCCGGCGATCAGATTCCGGAACGAGCTGGTGTCGGTCTCGCTCAGATGCAAGCCGAAATCATAGGCAATTTCGGCGACTTGCGCAGCGGTCGGTGGTTTGGGCAACACGAATGCTCTCCGCATCGCCCCGGCACCGTTGCAGGGAACGTGCATGACCAGTTTGAGAACAGCAAAAAGCCCCATCCACTCCATCGAGTGCTGGGGCTACGCTGCCAATGCCGTTCGGCATTCTATGTCGATCATGAGCGCCTAAGCTGACGGGCGCCGGCCATACACCAGGAATTCCAACAGGGAAACCTGGAGAGCATCGTTGCTAAGCTGACTATCAGCGATGGTTCCAATGCTGTCAATAGGGTTTCCTACCTTCGGAAATCCATCACCCCAAGTCTCGACAGCAGCGCTGCGCCGGTCTTGATGCCGTCGATGAAGAGATCGATCTTCAGGTTCTCGTTCGGCGCGTGGTTCGCCTCGTCCGCATTGGCATAGGGCACGACGAAGGCCGGCTTCTTCAGGATTTTCGTGAAGACATAATCCGGCAGCGAGCCGCCGACGGTCGGATAAAGCAGCGGCTCAATGCCGCGCGCGGCAACGATCGCCTCTTGGATCACCGTTGCGAACGGATTGTCCATCGGGGTCTTTGACGGCAGCATGGCGTTCTGCGGTACGAATTCCACATCCGGTGCATGGGCTTCCACATGCGCCCGCACCTTCTCGAACACATAGTCCGGCGTCAGGCTTTCCACCAGGCGGATGTCGCACTTGGCGAAGGCTTCGCAAGGCAGAACCGTCTTCTGGCCAGGCCCGCCGTAACCGCCGTGCAACCCGTTGATCGTCAATGTCGGATGGAACATCAGCCGGTCGAAATAACCACGGGCGAGCGGCTGGTCCAGTTCCTTGATGCCGAGATCGGCCTTGATCGCGTCGAGATCGAGCGGCAGCTTGGAAACCGCCTCGCGTTCCATGTTGGTTGGCGGCACGACGACGTCATGAAGCCCGTCGATGGTGATCTCGCCGCGGTCGTTCTTCATGGTCGCGAGCAGATGCACGAGCTTCCAGATCGCGTTCGGCATGACGCCGCCGAAATTGCCGGAATGGGCGTCGCGATTGGCGGTCTTGCAGCGCAGTTCGAAGGACGCCACGCCGCGGACACCGAAGGTTATGATCGGCGTATCCGACTCATGCAGCGGCCCGTCGGAGGTGATGACAAGGTCGGCATCGAGCTTGTCGGCGTGCTCGGCGACGAATTCGGCAATATGCGGACTGCCGATCTCTTCCTCACCTTCCAGGAGGAAGATGACGTTGCAGGGCAGTTCGCCGGTAACCTTCAGGTGGGATTCCAGTGCCATCAGCTGCGCGAAATGCTGCCCCTTGTTGTCGCCGATGCCGCGTGCATAGATGCGGCCGTTGCGGATGGTCGGCTCGAAGGGCGGGCTGTCCCACAGCTCATAGGGTTCCGGCGGCTGCACGTCGTAATGGCCGTAGAGCAGCACGGTCGGCTTGCCCGGCTTCTTTTCCATGCGGCCGAGCACCATCGGGTGGTTCCTGGTCGGAATAGTGGTCGCTTCCATGCCCATGCCCGTGAGCATATCGACGAGAATGGCAGCCACTTCCTTGATGCCGTTGTTCTGGGCGCTGATCGAGGGGTGGCGGACATAGTCCATCACCCGCTCGATGAAGCTCTCGCGGTTTTCCTCGATATGCGCGAAAACGCGGTCCAGATCGGTCTTGGTATCAGTCATCTCATGCATCCTGCTTAGCTGTCAGAAGAAGCGCGCCGGAAGGGTGGACCGTACCGGTCCAGCCGGGCGCGACAAGCGTCGTCGTGTCGAGCTGGGTGAGGATCATCGGGCCTTCGAAGGTCGCTCCGGCACCGAGCGTCGAACGGTCGACGACCGGAACGTTTGCCGTACCGCTTTCGAAATGCACCGGCACATGGTCGAAAGGCGTCACGACCGAACCGGCTTCGAGCCTGGCAGGCGGCGGCTCGACCGTCAAGCCGGCCGCCTCGACACGCAGCGTCACCAGTTCGATCGCTGTATCCAGCGTGAAGCCATAGAGAGCCTTGTGTTCGGCGGCGAAGGCGGCTTCCACCGTCTCTCGGGTCTCGCCCCAGGCAACGGCAAGTTCGCCGCCCTGGCCGTGATAGCGCAGCAGCGCCACCGTCTGAACGCGGCGGTCCTTTTCGGCGACGCCTTCCGTCTCGAACCAGGCGGTCGCCTGTTCCTTGAGTTCGCCGATGATCCCGTTGGCGATAGCCATATCGATGCCGCCGGCCTTCGGCAGCGTCCGGCTGAATTCCGCCTTGAGGTCGGCGGAAAGCAGACCGTCGGCGCAGAGAATGCCCGGGGCCGGCGCGATCATGACGCGGGAAATGCCGAGCAGTTCGGCAAGCGAGCAGCCATGCAGCGGCCCGGCGCCACCGAAGGGCACCAGCGTGAAGTCGCGCGGATCATGGCCGCGCTCGACCGAGACGACGCGCACCGCGCCGACCATGTGGTTGTCGACGATCGCCAGGATGCCGCGCGCGGCGGTCGCGGTCGAAAGACCGAGCGGGCCGGCGACCTTGCTGTCGACAGCCTTGCGCGCGGCCTCGACATCGAGCGCCATACGTCCCCCGAGCAGGCGGGCCGGCAGATGGCCGAGCACCACATGCGCGTCGGTGACGGTGGGGTTCCCCCCGCCATGGCCATAGGCCGCCGGGCCGGGCCGGGCGCCCGCGCTCTGCGGGCCAACGGAAAGCGTGTGGTCGCTCACCTTGGCGATCGAGCCGCCGCCGGCGCCGATCGTCACCATGTCGACCATCGGCAGCGGCAGGGGCCATTCGCCAACCTTGCCGTTCTGGGTCAGCCCGATCTTGCCGTTCTTGATGAGGCAGATATCGGCGCTGGTGCCGCCGATATCGACGGTGATGATATCCTTGATGCCGCAGGCGGCGGCGACCGAACGTGCGCCGACCACGCCGGCGGCCGGACCCGAGAGCGCCGTCAGCGCCGGCGCCTGGCGGATGGTCGAGGCCCCCGCAACACCACCGTTCGACTGCATGAGCAGCAGTGGCGCGGCGACTTTCTCGTCTTCCAGCCGCTTTTCCAGACGACCGACATAGGTGGTGACACCCGGCATGACGGTGGCGTTGAGTACCGTCGTCAGCGAGCGTTCGAACTCGCGCACGACCGGCAGAACGTCCGTGGACGTGGTGATCGCAAGGTTCGGCAGTTCCTCGCGCAGGATCTCTGCCGTGCGCTTTTCATGCACCGGATTGGCGAAGGCGTGCAGCAGGCAGACGGCGACGGCTTCGACATCCATGTCGCGGATCCTTTTCGCAGCGACGCGCACGCTCTCCTCGTCAAGCGCATCGAGCACCGCGCCGCCAGCGGCGATGCGCTCGTCGATCTCGAGAATGCGCGAGGCCGGCACCGGCCGTTCCGGCTTCACCCAGGTATAGAGGTTCGCCTTGCGCGGAATGTCCTGCCTGCCGATCGCCAGAACATGACGGAAGCCGCGCGTGGTGACGAGCGCGGTGCGGGCGCCCTTGTCTTCGAGGATCATGTTGGTGGCGACCGTCGTGCCATGCAGCACCTGGCCGAGCGACGCGGCCTCCCGGTTGGCATCGGTTAACGCCAGCCGGATACCGTTGAGGAAGGCCTCGGACGGGTCGGAGGGTACGCTCGGCGTCTTCGCCCGCCAGACCTTGCCGGTGGCGCGGTCAAGAAGGGCGACGTCGGTGAAAGTGCCACCGATATCGACTGCGACAGACAAAGAATTATCAAGCGAGGACATCGACATACTCCTGACGATGGAATGCGCGGGTAGCGGGACGATTGGCGCGGAGTGCGGCGGTAGCAGCTTCGTCGACCTTGTTGCCGGCGATCGCCACGCCATAGAGACGCTGGGCAGCCTCGGCGCTGACGAAACCGCCGAGCACGTCTTCGAGGACGGCATCGAGCTTGCGGTCGAAGGGATGGCCGTAGCCCCCGCCTCCTCCGGTCTCCATGCGCAGGATATCGCCCCTGACGAGCTTGTTGCCGTCGGAAAGCGGTGCCAACACGCGCTCGCCCGGATTGCCCGGATTGACGGTGACGCGGCCGGTGCCGCCGCCCATGCCGCCATGGATGCCCCAGGGTGGATTCTTGACGCTGTCGATGCGCACCGCAAGCATCATGTCTTCTGCGAGGATCTCGTACTCGCGGATGATGCCGCAGCCGCCGCGGAACTTGCCGGCGCCACCGGAATCCCTGACGATACCGTAGGTGCGAAGCCGCACCGGATAGCCGACTTCGAGGAATTCGACCGGGTAGTTCTCCTGCGCCACGAAGTAGACGGCGTCGATACCATCCGCATCCGGCCGCGCGCCATAACCGACGCCGATGCCGTCGGCGAGCAGGAAGCGCTGCAGGCCGCCTGCTTCGTCCTTGTAATTGCCGCGCATGATGGTGATGACATAGGCCGAATTGGCGGCCGGCGCCTTGCCGCCCGCCGCATTGACGAGCCCGTTCAGCGCCGAGAGCACACGCATCGTGGTCAGTCCGCGCATGCCGAGCGCGGCGGGGAAATTCGGCTGCAGGAAGGAGCCCTGCCGGAGTTTCACCTCGTCCAGCGCCTGCGGCCCGCCGGCATTGCAGACCTGTGCCGGATCACCGCCGAGATAGAAGAGGCCGAGCGCCATGCCCGGCACGCCGCGGTTCATCAGGAAGTTGACCGGACCTGGCGCCTGGTCGTCCGACTTCGTGGCGTCGAACGTGAACTTGTCCTCGCCGTCCTCGCCCTTCTCACGGATCAGCGAGAAACGCATCTTGAACGGGCCGTGGCCATGACCATCCGTGTCGATCGCATCGGTGAAGCTGTGCGTGCCGTAATCGAAAGTCTCGGCGAGCTTGGCGCGCACCAGCTTGCGGGTGCGGGTAAGCAACTGCGACAGCGCATCCTCGACAATATCCGCGCCGAAACGGTCGAGGATTTCGGCGATTCGCTTCACGCCGAGCTCGACGCTCGCCGTCAGCGCCCGCATGTCACCGATGCTCTGTTCGGGGAAGCGCGAGTTGCGGTGGAAGATCGACAGCGTCGCCTCGTTGGTGACGCCCTGGTCTATCAGCTTGGTGACCGGAATGATGATGCCTTCCTGATAAATGTCGGTGGCATCGGGGCTGATCGAGCCCGGACGCATGCCGCCGATATCGGCGAAATGCGCCCAACTCATCACGAAAGCGCAGCGCTTGCCGTCCTTGAAGACCGGCGCCAGCAGCACCTGGTCGTTGGAGTGCGAGACGGCGCCGCGCGAGCCGTAGCAATCGTTGTACCAGTAGAGATCGCCGGGCTTCATCGTATCGGCCGGAAAACTGTCGAAGACCGGACCGGTCATGTCGCCGAAGATCGGCACCATGGAGCCGACCGCCATCACGCCGTCGGCATCGAAAAGCGCGGTATAAAAGTCCTTCTTCTCGCGGATGAAGGCGGAGATCGCCGTGCGCTCGAGCAATGCTTCCATTTCCGACTGGGCGGCGGCGATCGCGCCACGGATGATTTCGAGCGAGACGGGATCGCAGACGGCCCCTTCCGGTTTCGGCGCCCTCGCGGACGCGTCTTCGCTTTCTCTGGGATTGTACATGCTGGAATCCTCGGTAGATGAAATGGATTGAAGGGATCGAGAGCTCACGATTGGCCTCCGATCAGGACGACGACATTGCCGAGGCCGCCGCGCTCGACGCGCTCATGGGCCTTGGCAATATCGCGAAGCGGGAATATCGAACCGATCGCAACCTTGAGTTTGCCGGCATCGGCAAGCTCCGCGATCATCTTTTCGCCGGCCAGACGCTGGGCTTCGGGAATGAGAAAACCCTGGATGAACCGCAGGTTGGCCCCCTTGCTGGCGAAGGCGTAATAGGGGAGCACCGGGCTGGGGTTGCTGCTCGATGAATAGGAGGCGACGGTGCCGTTGCGCTTCAGCACGGCGGCGTCGAGTTCCAGATTGGCGCCGAAATCCACCTCGACGATGCGGTCGACGCCCTGGCCTCCGGTCAGTTCAAGGATGCGCGACCCGACGTCCTCCTTCTTCCGGTCAATGGTGGCGAAGGCCCCGGCATCCATCACATGCGCCGCAGCTTCAGGATTGCTGACCGTACCGATCACCCGCGCACCGCCGACGACCGCCATCTGCACGGCGAAATGCCCGACCGCACCCGCCGCACCGTTGACGAAAATCGTCTGTCCACCCACCGCGCCATCGGCAAAGACGGCGCGATAGGCGGTCATCGCCGGCACGCCGAGATTGGCGCCATCGGCATAGGTCAAACTGTCCGCCAGCTTCACGGCCTGATACGAGGCGATGGCAATGAACTCGGCAGCCGTGCCGAAGGCGCGTCCCGCCTCGCCGTATCCCCCTTGCGCATTCCACATCCAGACGCGCTCGCCGACACGGGAAGGATCGACGCCCTCGCCGACCGCGACAATCTCACCGGCGCCATCCGTGTGCGGAATGACCCGCGGATGATCCATCCCCATGCCACGCCAGCCGCCGCGACGCTTCACATCGGCCGGGTTGATGCCGGATGCATGCACGCGCACCAGCACTTCGCCGGGACCGGCGACAGGCGTGGCCATTTCGCCGACGGAGAGGACCTCGGCGGCGGGGCCGGTGCGTGTGTAGTTGGCGGCTAACATCATCAACTCCGATCAGTACAAATGACAGGCCACGATGCGGGTGCCGACCGGCTTCGGCTGCGGGATTTCGGCGGCACAGCGCGCATGGGCGGCAGGACAGCGGTCGCGGAAGACACAGCCTGAAGGCGGATTGCGCGGGTCCGGCGCACCGCGGCCGATCGGCAGCGGATCGTGGCTCTGGTCTGGATTGGGCACCGGCACGGCGGCGACCAGCGCCTTGGTGTAGGGGTGTAGCGGCTCGCGGACGATATCCTCGGTCGGGCCGTCTTCCATGATCCGGCCGAGATACATGACGATCGTCCGTTCGCAGACGTAACGCACCAGCGCCAGGTCGTGGCTGATATAGATCGCCGTCAGACCCAACCGGTCGCGCACGTCGCGGAAGACGTTGAGGACACCGGCCCGAACCGAGACGTCCAGCATCGAGACCGGCTCGTCGGCCACCACGAATTCCGGCTGCAGGATCAGGGCACGGGCCATCACGACGCGCTGCAGCTGGCCGCCAGAAAGCTGGTGCGGATAGCGGTCGAGGAACTGCGCCGGCTCCGGCAGGCGGACGAGTTCGAGCGCCTTGATGATGTGGTCCTCCCGCTCGACCCTCGGAATGCCCGCATTCTCCAGCGGTTCGGACAAGGTCGAACGAATGGTGAAGCGCGGATTGATCGCGTCGAACGGGTTCTGGAAGATGAGCTGCGCCCTGGAGCGGAATTTCCTCAGCCCCTTGCGATGAACCTTTGCAAGCTCCTCCCCGTCGAAATGGATCGAACCGCCGGTCGTATCCTCCAGCTTCAGGAGCAGCCGGCCCATCGAGGTCTTGCCGCAGCCGGATTCACCGAGCAGGCCGACGCTTTCGCCGCGGCGGATATCAAAGGTGACGCCATCGACCGCCTTCACCACCGTCGATTTGCCACGCATGGCGGCAAAGGCCCCGCCGACGGCATAATGCAATTTGGCATCGAAGACCGAGACCAGCACATCGGGTTTTCTGGCGGCGGCTTTCTGCGCGCCGGTGTTTTCAGCGACCATGTTTTGGGCGATCGTGTTCATGCGCGGGCCATCCAGGTCTCCGTCTTGGCGGCTTCGATACGGAGCGAGGCGCTTTCACGCGCACGGTGGCAGAGCACCGGATGGCCCGGTGCCACATCGACCACCGGTGGCTCCGTGCCGCAGGCATCGAGCGCGAAGGGACAGCGCGGCCTGAATCGGCAGCCGGCCGGCGGATTGGCAAGGTTCGGTGGCGCGCCCTCTATCGGCGTCAGCACGCCGGACGCGGCTCCCTGCAGGTCAGGAAAAGCATTGCGCAGGCCCATCGTGTAGGGATGCGACGGCGCGGTAAGCGCCGACTGCATCGTACCCGATTCTGCCACCTTGCCGGCATACATGACGACGGTGCGGTCGCAGATATAGGCGACGACCGAGATATCGTGGGTGACGAGGATGACGGAGACGCCAAGCCGCGTTTGCAATTCCTTGAGCTGATCGAGGATCTGCCGCTGTACGATGACGTCGAGCGCCGTCACCGGCTCGTCGGCGATGATCAGCTTCGGATCGAGCGCCAGAGCAAGGGCGATCGCTACGCGCTGCCGCATGCCGCCGGAGAACTGATGCGGATAGTCCGAAAGCCGGCCCGGATCGATACCGACCATGTCGAACAACTCTTCGGAACGTTTTCGCGCCTGCGCCCGGTTCATACCGCCGCGCCGGCGCAGGACCTCGCCGAGCTGGTATTCGACCGTATAGACCGGATCGAGCGAGTTCATGGCGCTTTGCGGCACGAAAGCGATGTCACGCCACCTGAGCGCATTCATCTCCCGTTCGGGGATTTTCGCGAGATCCTTGCCATCAAACAGGATCTGCCCGCCGGAGATCGTCGCATTCTCCGCGATCACCCGCGTCAACGCGCGGGCGACGGTCGTCTTGCCGCAACCGGATTCACCGACAAGGCCGGTGATCGAACCCTTCGGGATGTCGAAGCTCGCGCCATCCACCGCATGGACGAAATTGCGCCCCACCTGATAGCTGACCCGCAGGTCCCTGACGGAAAGAAGGTGCTCTGTCATCGGCTCAACTTCGGGAAAAGGATATTTTCATAACCGCGGGTGATGAAGAATCCCGCGCTGACGACGAGGATGATGCAAACGCCCGGCGGCACGAACCAGTAATAGGCCTGCTTGGCGAGCGCCTGGCTCGCGAACGCATCCTGCAGCATGTAGCCCCAGCTGATCGAATCCGGATCGCCGAACCCGAGAAAGCTGATCGACGCCTCGGTCAGGATCGCCCAGCCGATCGCGATCGAGCCGTAGAGGAAGGAGAGCGGCAGGATGTTCGGCGCGATATGGCGCAGGATGATCTTGAAGTCGGAAGAGCCGGCCACTCGCGCTGCTTCGACATAACCGCGTGTCCGGAGCGTCAGCACCTGGCTGCGGATGACGCGGGCGGTATCGCGCCAGAGCACCAGCGCCATGGCGATCACGACGTTCCAGATCGATGGTTGCAGGAAGGCCGCCAGCACGATGACGAAGGGCAGGAACGGAATGCCGAAGGCGATATCGGCGAGCCGCATCAGCACTGCATCCACCCAGCGGCCGAAATAACCGGCGACGAGGCCGATGACCGAACCGATCAGCGCGACCATGAAGGCGGCCGTGACGCCGATCAGCAGAGCCGAACGGCTGCCGTAGACGAGCTGCGAGAAGATATCCCGGCCGAGGCTGGTGGTTCCCATCAGGAAACCCTCCTGCCCCGGCCGGAGGTCCGCCGCGAGATCGTAGGAAGGCGTATAGAGGATTTCGGTCGGGTCATGCGTGGCGATCTGGTCGGCGAAGACCGCCGTCACGATGAAAATGAGGTAGATGACGAGGCCGGCGACCGCGAACGGATCGTTGACCGGCAGCCTCAGCGCGCGGAAGAGGCGGGCGAATATATTGGGCCTTCTGACACCGGCGACCTTGGGGATGACGATCTCAGGCATGCGAAACCCTCGGATCGAGAATGGCATAAAGCATGTCGGCGAGCAGATTCATCAGGATCACGACGAGCGCGATCATCAGGAACGCCCCCTGCGCCAACGGATAATCGGAGGCGGCGACCGCATTCACCAATTCGCGGCCGAGGCCGGGCCAGGAGAAGACCGATTCCACCACGACATTGCCCTGTAGCTGATAGCCGACGGCAATCGCAAACGAGGTCATGACCGGCAGCAGCGCGTTGCGGGCCGCGTGGCGCACGACGACCGTCCAGTTCGACAGGCCCTTGATGCGGGCCATGGTGACGAAGTCCTCCTTCATCACGTCGAGCATGTTGGAACGCATCAGGAGAAGCGGCAGGCCCTGACTGTAGATCGCCAGCGTCGCGGCCGGCAGGACCAGATGCGAGAAGAAATCGCGCGATGTGTAGAGATCGAGGAAGCCGGAATATTCTGCCCCCGGAGCACGCGTGCCGCCGGCGGGAAACCAGCCGAGCGAAAAGGAGAAGATCGCCAGAAGCACCATGCCGAGCCAGAATTCCGGCATGGCGCGGGTGGTAAGCACGAGGGGAATGGCCGCCTGCTCGATCCAGCTGCCGCGGCGCCAGGCAAGATAGGCGCCGGCCAGGATGCCGAAAGCATAGGCGACGATCAGCGAGGAGAAGGTGAGGATCAGCGTGTTCGGCAACAGCGTCCAGATACGATCGCCGACCGGTTCGCGATAGCGGAAACTCTGGCCGAGCTCGCCTTGCAGGAGATTGCCGAGATAGATCAGGTATTGCTGCCAGAGCGGCTTGTCGAGGCCGAACTGGGCCATGAGCTGCTGTTGCTGCTCCAGCGTGAAGGTCGGGTCGATATAGGCGGCCATCGGATTGCCCGGCATCAGCCGGAACATCAGGAAGAGGATGGTCACCACCGCCCACAGGACAAGAGCGAGCTGCAGCAGCCTGCTGCCCACGGCCTTGAAATTACGCATGCGGAAAGATTCCTTCTCTTGGCCCGGTCTTCTACGGAAGACCGGTGTCAAGCTTCAGAAAAAAGAGGCGGCGCGGGAGGAACGCCGCCTCCAAGAAGGATCAGTTGGCAGCCAGGGTCTCCTTGGTCTCGCCCGGATAATGGAGCTTGCCGCCTTCCAGCGTATAGCCGGCATCCTCCAGGGTCTTGGCGGCGACCGCTTGACCGGTCTTGAAGCCGTCGACCACCGACTTGTCATGCCAGTATTCGAGCGCCGGCGAGACGATGGAGTTCGAACCGACCGCGAAACTCTTATAGGCGGCCTTGACGATCAGCTGGCGGTCGACCGCTTCGGACAGCGCACGACGGAAGGCCGGGTCGTTGAAGGGCGGGCGGCGTTCGTTGAAGGCGATATAGCGGAAACCCATGTCGACGGTGGAGACGACTTCGAGGTCACCGTCCTTCTTGGCGGCGTCGAGCAGAACCTGCGGGTCGCCGGTCCATTCGCCCATGAAGTTGATTTCGCCCGAACGCAGCATGCCGAGCGAAGCTTCCGGGTTCGGCACGATACGCAGGATCCAGCGATCGACCGCCGGTGCGCTGAAGTGGTCCTTGTTGGCGGCAAGCGTCACGGACTCGTTCTTCGCCCAGGAAACGAACTTGAACGGGCCGGAGCCGATCGGCATCTGTTCCTGATAGCTTTCGGCCGTTTCCGGCTTGGTCGCGAGATCCTTGAGGATCGGCTCCCAGACATGCTTCGGGATCAGGTTGACCTTGGCAAGGCTGGAGGTGACGAATGAGGCAGCCGGCTTCTTCAGCTTGAAGGTGATGACGTCGCCGTTGATGGTAATCGAGTCGATGTTCGTCGCGAAAGGCTTGTACATCGGGGCTTCGCCGCCGACGGCGGCCTCGAAGGAGAATTTCACGTCCTCCGGGGTGACGGGCTGGCCGTCATGCCACTTCATGCCGGACTTCAGCTTCACGTCGATTGTGGTTTCGTCCTTCCAGTTGAAGGTTTCGGCCGCCCACGGCTTCGGCAGGCCGTCCGGGCCGACGCGCAGCAGGCGGTCCCAGACAAGATCGGTGATCCAGCTGTCAACGCTGCCCGAGATATAGAGCGGGTTGATCGACTTGATGTTGTCGGACGAATTGATAATCAGGTCCTTGTTCGCGCCAGCCGGCTCGACCTGGTCGAAGGTCCAGAAGTTGCGGATACCAATACCGCTCTGGTTGACGACCGATTCCGGCTTCCAGACGGTCTTGTCGAAGGCGAAGGTCGACTTCGGATGCACCAGCATCATGTAGGGCTGGTCCTTCGATAGGATCTCCTGCGCCTTGAAGACCAGGTCCTTGCGCTTGGCCGGATCGATCTCGCCGCGCTGGGCTTCGGCCGTCGCGTCGTAGTCCTTGTTCAGGTAGCCCGCGAAATTGTAGCCGTTCTCGGCGGTCGAGGAATGGAAAAGGTTGAAGATCAGCTCATCCGGATCGGAGCGCTCGGGGCGGCCGACCATCTGCCAGGCGGTCGAATCCCAGTCGTTGCGCTTGTACCAGACGACGTCGGACATCTGCTCCCAGGGCATCGCCTTGACCTCGATGTCGAGGCCGAGCTTGCGCCATTCCTGGGCGATGAGCTGGACGGACTGGAATTCCGCCTGCTGCCCCGCCTGAGGACGGGTCAGAATGGTAATCTTGCGGATCGGATCGCCGCCCCAGGCGGGCAGAGCGACCGCACTCATCATCAGCGCCGCAAATGCGGTTCTGAAAAAGGAATTCATTGTCGTTCTCCTCTGAATAGGTTTTCTATTCTCGTTATTGGCGAATGGTGTTCACGCCACCCGCATAGCTTGGTAGGATGTCCCGACCCGCATCTTCGCGGGCGTCGGGAATGCGGTCTTGGAATGGGAAAGGCCTATGGAAACGAGTGTCTCGGCCTGTTTGAGCGCGGCCTTGGCAGCATTGACCGCAGCTCCGCCGACAGCGACGGAGATTTCCTCGGCCATGTCGAGGAAGGACATCGTCATGCAACCGAACAGGAAGGCGTCGGCGCGGTCTTCCTTCGCACAGGCGCCGGCGACCTCGGTCAGCCGCATCCTGGTGGCCTTGGGATCCTTCATGAGCTCGAGAACGGGAATGTCCGTCGCCCGCACGGATGCGAGCTTATCGCGTACGCCCACCTTGTAAGCGAGAAGTTCCTGGCCGGCGATCAGGCTGTCGAAAATCGTCAGGATGCTGAACTTATGACCGAGGCTCGCGGCCAGGAGCAGCGAGCTTTCGCAGGGGCCTACGACGGGGATCGACACCAGTTCCCGCGCGGCCTCCATGCCCGGATCACCGAAGCAGCCTATGATTGCCGCATCGAAACCGTCTCTCTCGCATTCGACGATCGCCTCCACGGCGGCCGGAACGGCAAGCGCCTCCTCATAGCCGGATTCGATCGAGGCCGGCCCGCTCGCAACATCGCGGACGATGACAGTGGTTCCGGGAAAGGCCCAGCTGTTCAGAAGCTGCTCCCGCCGGCGCAGTTCCCCGGCGCCCAAAGGACCTTTGGACACGAATCCGGGCACGATGTAACCGATTTTCATCGGGAACCCCTGTTTTATTGTTTGAAACATCGTTTCGTTGTTATAAGGGCAGTAAAACACATTCCAACGAGATTGCAAGAAGCTTAAGGCAATCCATTTCAGGTGATGAGGACACACCCAATGACCGAACCGAAGACCGAACCAAAGGATTACAAGATCGCCGCGGTGGATCGTGCGCTTGCCCTTCTCGAAGCGCTGGCCGACCGCCCGGAACAGGGTGTCACCTCGCTGGCGAAATCGCTTGGCATGACCAAGTCGCTCGTCTTCCGCTTGCTGCACACACTGGAAGAGCGCGGCTTCGTGTCGCGGGATCCGGAACGTGCGGAATATTCGCTCGGTTATCGCATCGGCGTGCTCGGCGAGCGGCTCGGCAAGGACGGCGCCCTCCTCTACGCCGCCCGGCCGGTGATGGACGCACTGCGTGACAAGACGTCGGAGAACGTCAACCTGGTGATCCGGGAGGGGCTGAAGAGCTATGTGCTCGCCACCCGCTCCGGCTATCATTCGATCCGGCTTTTCGCCCAGGCGGGCCGCAACGGACCATTGCATGCGGGCGGCGGTTCGCTGCTGCTGCTTGCCTATGCGGATTCGGCCGTCGTCGACAACGTGCTTTCCCAACCGCTCGAAGCCTTCACCCCGCATACGGTCACCGATCGCGCCAGGCTGCGCCAGGTGCTCGAACGCATCCGGGCGAACGGCTATAACATCGTGCTCAACGATCTCGACGACGGCGCCTTCTCGGTAGCCGCGCCGATCCGCAGCGCCGACGGAACCGTGATCGCCTCCATTTCGGTCGCCGGCGCGGTTGTCCGTTTCGACGAGGAGCGTCGCGAAAGTTATCTGAAGGCGGCGCTCGAAGCTGCGGAGGAAATTTCCGAGCGCCTGTCGATCCACGGCCCCGGCGAAAGCGACCTTGAAAAATCAAGGGCTTGACGCTCCGCCGTTCAAACTTCCGGTCAAACAAATTCTCCCGGGCGCTTTGGCGCCCGTTTTCGTCGGTGCGATTTCTCGCCCCGACAACCCGCTTGCGGGCTTCGGAAACCTCTGTTAGCGTCTTCATACTTTATGAAACGTCGTTTTACTCAATAAAACAATGTGGGAAGTAACGAAGATGAACGAGATCGAATCCGCCGTTCTGGGAGCGGTGAAGCTGGATGAGCCCTGGGCGCTGATCGAGAGTTTTGCGACCTACAAGCGCGAGCATCCGACCGATGTGAACAAGGGCATGGACGAAGTGGCGGCGCGGCTGAAGAAGCACGGCGTCGAAGTGACCATGCACGAGCCGAGTCTTTATCTCAGCCTGCCCGGCCTCGCCCGCGTCGAGACGGGGGATAGGACCTTCCGCGCCAAGCCGCCGGCCTATGCCAAGGATGCCAAGACCGGTGTGAAGGGCGAGCTCGTCTATATCAGCAGCCATCAGCCGAAGGCGATCTCGACCATGTTCGAGAAAGTCGTCGAGGATACCGACAACCTCGCCGCCAGGGTGCGCGGCAAGATCGTGTTGTCCGAAGGTTTCGCCAATCCGGGCCTCGTCTCGCAGTTTACCGAACTCGGCGCCATCGGCGTCATCGCCATCAATCCCGGCGCCGACATCCATTGGGGCATCTGCACCACCGTCTGGGGCACGCCCGACCTCGACGATCTGCCGCGCAAGCCGTCCATCCCGGCCGTCGCCGTCAATCGCGAAAGCGGGGATGCATTAATCGAACTCGCCAGGACCGGTACGGAAGTCACCGTCTTCACCGACATGGAGGAAGGCTGGTTCACCTCCAAACTGCCGGAAGTCTTCATCAAGGGTACGGAAGAGCCGGAGAAATACATCCTCCTGCACGGCCATCTCGACAGCTGGGACGTCGGCGTCGGCGACAATGCAACGGGTGACGCGACGCTGCTCGAAATCGCCCGCGTGCTCTGGGCCTATCGGGACAAGCTGAAGCGTTCGGTGCGCATCTGCTGGTGGCCGGGCCATTCGACCGGCCGTTATGCCGGCTCCACCTGGTTCTCGGACAACTTCGCCCTCGATCTCGACAAGAACTGCGTCGCCTCCGTCAATTGCGACAGCCCTGGCTGCCGCTGGGCGACCGAATTCATCAACCTCTGCATGATGACCGAAACGGAGGCCTTCCTCTCCGACGTCATCGAGGAAGTTGCCGGCAAGAAGGCTGAAAGCGAGCGACCGCATCGCGCCGGCGACTATTCCTTCAACAATATCGGCCTTACGAGCTACCTGATGCTCTCCTCCACCATGTCGGAACGAGCACGCGAGGAAAAGGGCTATTACACGGTCGGCGGCTGCGGCGGCAACATCGCCTGGCACACGGAAAACGACCAGCTTGAAATCGCCGACAAAGATATCCTGCTGCGCGACATCAAGGTCTATCTGCTCGCCGTGCTGCGCAATGCCAACGCAAGAGTCCTGCCCTTCGACTGGCGCGCGACCGCTAAGGACTTCCTACACACGGTCGACACCTATCAGAAGAAGGCCGGCGACCGCTTCGACCTGTCTCCGACCCGTAAGGCGGTAGAATCGCTCGCCGGCGCGCTGGCCGCCTTCTATAAGGGCATTGACGACGGTAAGGTCGAGGCCACGCAGGCCAATCACGTGATCCAGAAGCTGGCGCGCATCCTGGTGCCGCTCAACTTCACCCGCGAACAACGATTCCGCCACGATCCGGCGCTGCCGATCCCGGAACTACCGGCCCTCTCGACAGCGGCCGATTTCGACAAGCTCGATCCGGCCAAGCACGGCTTCGCCAGGACCCAGCTCGTGCGCGGCCAGAACCGGGTGATCGCCGCGCTCCGCCAGGCTGAGGAACTTATTCACGTCGCCATCTGATCGGCCATCGGTGGATTTACGATCTCAATCGCAAGAACCGCATTAATGGTCTTCTCATCACAGGATGAATGCACTTCCGGTGCCGCCATCCATTCCCGGTGAGCAAGCCCGCAGCTTTGAGCGGAGGAAAGGCAGGTACTCACCACGTCATGGGAGTGAGGAAGCATAGGGTGGCTTGGCCGAGTTTACGGCGGCGGCGGTTGATTTCGCTGGCGGGCGATCCGGTCCACCTCGGCGGTCGCCTTGTTGCGCGTGCGGTGCGCCGGGCGTGGTCTTTGGATCGCGTACTGCTTTGCATGGTTCAGAAACGCAAAGAGCCCCGCGGAGGGGGCTCTCTGGTATCACAGGGATGGTTGGTTGCGGGGGCAGGATTTG